>RCUH01000039.1_pt1 | contig 247263 bp, 178 predicted proteins | sample 2166191 | NCBI WGS metagenome assembly RCUH01 (sample SAMN09932848, study PRJNA488358) | compost metagenome | feature: garden; material: soil; isolation source: compost soil in an enriched community after 214 h of incubation | place: Germany: Experimental Botanical Garden Goettingen | collected...
GAACAAGTGCCCGAATTGCAAGAAAGCGTTACATAGTGCAGACCTTGTAGAAAATAAATATGTTTGCCAATACTGCAACTATCATTTGCGGGTTGGCTCTAAAGAATATTTTGAGGTATTATTTGATAATAATCAATTTACAGAACTATTTGCAGACCTGACATCAGGAGATCCGTTAGCATTCACAGACAGCAAACCATATAAAGATCGTTTGATAGAAAGCATGGCTAAAACTGGCTTAAAAGACGCGATCAGAGCTGCTCACGGTAAAGTAGAGGGTGAAGACCTAATGGTTGCCTGTATGGACTTCAATTTCATTGGGGGATCTATGGGATCGGTCGTAGGTGAAAAGATCGCTCGTTCTATTGATTACAGCATTAAACACAAAATTCCCTTCCTGATGATTTCAAAATCAGGTGGCGCAAGAATGATGGAAGCTGCATTTTCATTAATGCAAATGGCTAAGACCTCAGCTAAATTAGCCTTGTTAAGTCAAGCTAAAATTCCATACATCTCTTTATTAACAGATCCTACTACGGGTGGTGTAACTGCATCGTACGCTATGCTGGGCGATATTAATATTGCTGAGCCAGGCTCATTGATCGGATTTGCCGGACCAAGGGTAATTAAAGAAACAATTAAAAAAGATTTACCTAAAGGTTTCCAAACTGCTGAGTTTGTTTTAGAACATGGCTTTTTAGATTTTATAGTTGACCGCAGGGCGATGAAAGCAAAACTGGCGTCATTCCTTAAAATGATGAAAAACTAAGGTTTAGCGTAAAATTAAAAAGAAAGGGTTTGTGCAGACACAAACCCTTTCTTTTTTACTTCTAATTATATATCTCTTCCAGGTGTAGTTCCAGGTTCATGCCCCGGTCCAAGTGGTCTACTCTTTCTTTTTGGTCTGATAAGGAATTCTGTTCTTCCCATATCCCCAACAGAGGAAGTTTCTCCGCTGTTTAGATCCTTCTCACGAACCCGTTCTTCTGTTTCTTTATAAACAGTCCTCCTGTGTGCGTGTTTTCTGCGTGCTTCCTCTTCCGGTGTTTCTTCTTTAGGTACTACCTTTTTGTCCTCACCCTTTTTTGTCGTTTTCATAATCAAAAGTGTTTATGGTAGAAATACAGTTTCCTAATCCATAAACAATTCTGATAGTTTTTCTGTTTTAATTAAACGACGATGTTTTTATCCACAATCTCCTTTACCTTTTCCACTACAAAATCAAGTTCTGCCTTGGTATTGTATTTACTGAATGAGAAACGCACTGAAGGTCTGTTTGGATCAGCATGAATGCCGGTAAGCACATGAGAGCCGATGTTTGATCCTGATGAACAAGCACTGCCGCCCGAAGCAGAAACGCCATTAATATCCAGGTTAAACAACAACATATCAGCCATATCCATTTCTGGGAAAGAAACATTCAATACGGTATATAAACTATTCTCCGGATCGGTCTCTCCATTAAAGGCAATCCCTGGTATTTCTGCAACCAACTTATCCTTCATGTAGCTTTTCAACTCCTGAATATGCTTTTGGTGTTGTTCCATCTCTGCATAAGCAATCTCCAATGCTTTAGCCAAGCCTACAATTCCATATACATTTTCAGTACCACCACGCATGTTACGTTCTTGCGCTCCACCAAAAATCATCGGACTGATTTTAACATTGTGGTTTACGAACAAGAAACCTACACCTTTAGGTCCGTGCAATTTATGAGCTGCACAAACAATAAAATGGGCTTTCAGCTTCCTCACATCATGAACATAATGTCCCATTGTTTGCACCGTATCGCAATGATAGATGGCATTGTAAGTTTCACAAAGGTCACCTACCCTTTCTATATCGGTTAAAGTGCCCAATTCATTATTGGCCTGCATTAAGGATACAAAAGAACGTTCGTTGTTTTTAAGCAACTCTTCCAGGTGGTTATAGTCTACATTACCTTTTTCATCAATATCCACAAAACTCAACTTGTCAATCACCCCTTGCTTTAAAAGACTTTCTAAGGTATGCTCAACTGCATGATGTTCTATTTTAGTCGTAATTGCATGTTTAATGTTAAAAGCAGCTATACCACAACGAATTGCTGTATTATCGGCTTCCGTACCACCTGAAGTAAAAAATATCTCGGCAGGTGTTGCATTTAACAATCCAGATACGGTTTTCCTTGCTTTTTCAATCAAAGTACGAACTTCCCGGCCCTGAGCATGAATAGAGGAAGGGTTTCCGTAATAATTGCTCATTACATTCACCATTTCGGCCATCACATCTTTATCTAAGGGAGTGGTTGCTGCATTATCTAAATAAATCCTTTCCATTTTCCCCTAGTTCAGTTTCAATATTTCTTTGATATCGGATATGATCTTTGTGGCCAAACCTTCGGCTACAGTTTCGGTCCCAGCTTCGCTATAAATACGAATAATCGGCTCTGTGTTAGAGCGACGCAAGTGTACCCATTCCTTATCAAATTCAATCTTCAATCCATCAATAGTCGAATTTGGTTGATCTTTGTATTTCTCTTGTACTTTAACCAATAAGGCATCAATATCCATCTCTGGAGTTAATGTGATCTTATTTTTAGAAATATAGTACTCTGGATAGCTTTTACGCATTAAGGAAATAGACTTTCCAAATTTTGCAAGATGCGTTAAAAACAAGGCAATGCCCACTAAAGCATCGCGACCATAATGCAATTCTGGATAGATGATACCACCATTACCTTCACCACCGATCACGGCATTGGTAGCCTTCATTTGATTTACAACGTTTACCTCACCTACTGCTGATGCATGGTATTCGCCACCCGCCTTTTCAGCAACATCACGTAATGCTCTTGTCGAAGACAAGTTAGATACGGCATTACCAGGTGTGTTTTGAAGGATATAATCAGCAACTGCTACCAATGTATACTCCTCACCAAACATTTCTCCATCTTCACAAACAAAGCACAAACGGTCTACATCCGGATCAACTACGATACCCAGATCAGCCTGTTTGCTCTGCACAACCTTAGCAATTTCAGTCAAATTCTCTGGCAATGGCTCAGGATTATGCGGAAAATGGCCATTAGGCTCACAATATAGTTCGTAAATCGTTTCTACACCTAAAGCTTTTAATAATGCTGGAACAAATATCCCGCCCGTAGAATTCACACAATCAATAGCTATCTTAAAATTAGCTTTTTTTATTGCGGCTACATCAACCAATGGCAACGCCAGGATAATGTCTATATGTTTTTGCAAATAAGTATCATTGGTAATTACCTTACCCAGGCTATCTACATCAGCGAATTCAAATTCAGATTTTTCAGCGATCTCCAACACTTCTTTTCCATCTGCATCGCTAATAAACTCGCCTTTCTCATTTAACAATTTAAGCGCATTCCATTGTTTAGGATTGTGACTTGCCGTTAAAATGATCCCACCACCTGCGTTTTCCATAGGAACTGCAATTTCTACAGTTGGTGTTGTTGATAAACCAAGGTCTATGACTTCAATACCCAATCCTTGCAAGGTTCCTATAACAAGGTTATTGACCATTTCGCCTGATATCCTGGCATCGCGACCAAGAACAATCTTTTTAATGTTGGTTTTGTTAATTACCCATGAGCCATAAGCTGCAGTAAATTTTACAATGTCAATGGGAGTCAAACCATTGCCGGCCACGCCGCCAATTGTGCCCCTTATTCCGGAGATAGATTTTATTAGTGTCAATTCTGTTCAGTTTTCTTCAAAAATAAGAAAAAATCAGGTAACCACTTATTTAACTTTGGTCATAATTAATCTAAATGCAGTTAAATTGCATTTACCACACAAATAATAGTATCTGTTGCAGACCAAAACACTATATTTGTCTTTTTCTAAACATCAAAAGTACTGGCTCTATGCAGCGTAAATGGTTTCAATATTGGTTCAACTCTCCCTATTATCACATTCTTTACAGTCAACGGAATGATGCTGAGGCTGAATTTCTGATTGATAATTTATCGGCTTATCTAAAACCCGCAGCTGAATCCAGAATTTTGGATATTGCCTGCGGCCGTGGCCGTCATGCCATTTACCTGAATAAAAAGGGCTATGATGTAACTGGAATAGATCTTTCGGAACAGAGTATTAAATATGCGCAGCAATTTGAAACAAAACGCCTGCATTTTTATGTCCATGACATGCGGAGATTGTGTTTTATCAATTACTTCGACATTGCGCTGAACCTTTTTACCAGTTTTGGGTACTTTGATAGCGAAAAGGACCATGTAAATGCTTTAAAATCTTTTAGAAAAGGATTAAAAGCTGACGGAACTTTGGTGATTGATTATTTTAACACCCTAAAGATTGTTAAAAACCTTACCTCTCAGGAAACCAAAACTGTTGAAGGGATAGAATTTCACTTAAGTAAGTTTGTGGCCGATGGTAAGATTATTAAGCACATCAATTTTGAGCATCGCGACAAACCTTTTGCTTTCGAAGAGCGCGTACAAGCTTTTCTGCTAACTGATTTTGAAAGAATGTTGGAGAAGAGCGGCTTACAGATCACCGCTAAGTTTGGCAGCTATGGTTTAGAAGAATTTGATGAAAACAAATCAGATCGTTTGATATTAATCTGCAAAAAAGTATGATTGAAAGCTTACAACAATTTGATGTTGAGCTATTTTTAAAGATCCACCGGGGAATGGCCAATCCATTTTTCGATTGGTTACTACCTTTGATGCGCAATAGGTATTTCTGGGCTCCCCTTTATTTATTTATCCTGATTTTTTGCTTTGTTGAATACAAAAAAAAGGGTGCTTATATTGTAGGGATGCTGTTGGTCACTTTTGCCATGGGTGATTTAATTGCCTCGCGACTGATTAAGCCCTTTGTTGCTCGGCTCAGACCATGTAACGAACCTACTCTTGCCAATGAGATCATCCACAGGGTGGGTTGTGGAAGTGGATATAGTTTTCCATCGGCCCATGCCACCAATCATTTTGCCATTGCCGTATTCCTCATTTTTGTGTTTTACAACAAATGGAAACCTATTTTACCAATAGGTTTGTTTTGGGCCTTTATCATTTCTTTTTCCCAAATCTATGTAGGTGTACATTACCCTATCGACACTATTGTGGGCGCTGTTCTGGGCACTACAATTGGCATATTTACCGCAATAATTTATAGAAAAATACAACCAAAATCATAATGGAAATCTGGAAACTAGTCGTTTTATTTTTCAGTGCTTTTTTAGGAGGCACAGCCATCTTTTTAGTAAAAAGCGACAAATCTCAACTGCTAAAATTAATTCTTTCATTTAGTGGGGCATATTTATTTGCCATCACCGTTTTACATTTAATACCAGACGCATATAGCGGAGCGGATCATGCAGACATAGGCTTATTTATTTTGATAGGCTTTTTATTGCAGATTGTGTTGGAACAATTTTCTGAAGGTGTTGAGCACGGACATATCCACAAGCACAATGAGAATAAGGTATTTCCTTATGGCATTATGATCAGTTTATGCCTGCATGCTTTTCTTGAAGGAATGCCTGTGGCTAAGGATCAGCACAACGCATTGATTTATGGCATCGCTCTGCACCATATCCCTGCTGCTTTTGCATTGGCCAGTATTCTTTTACAGAGTCATTTCAACAGAAACAGTATAATCATCTACATTAGTATCTTTGCCATCATGGCACCACTTGGTTTTTACGTAAGTTACGGACTGAGCACCGGTAGTATTGGAGGTATAGAGGCGTATTTCAATAAGATTATGGGTATCGTGATTGGTATATTTTTACACATCTCTACCACTATCCTATTCGAATCGAGCGTGGATCATAAGGTTAGCAAGCGTAAGATGATTGCGGTATTATGTGGAGTGGGAATAGCCTTGATCGGTTTTTATACCTCTGGCGGCGGACACAGTCACGCACACTAAGCACCCATTCGTCTACCTATCGTCCCGGGGTTTCGCCGGTTTTACCTTACCAAAACCCCAGGGACAATGTTTACATTTATTTTTACAACAATAGCCTCTTTTAAGGTGATATGCTGCTGTAAACACCATTAAACCATCATCATTAAAATAATAGTCCTCACCCTCTTTCATCAGTTAAGCAATTTAACTACCAAATTTCCTTCGAAATGATTTTTTAATTGGATGCCACTACCATGATTGGTCCAAATTTGCGATGGCTTTACTTTGTCTACCGTAAAAAGGATGTCGTTCCAATCGGCATGATCAGAAACATACAATTGAATTTCATTGTTATTTTGCAGGTGTTTCCAGCCCGTAGCAAATACCCTGATTACATTAATCGCTTTAAAATAGCTCCTAAACACCATTGGCGGCACCAAATACACCATATTGGTCAGGTTATTTTTCATCACCTTACGATCGTATGGTTCATATTTACCCAAGTTGATGCCCATTTCCTCGTAAATCTTCACGAAAGGCAGCATGCTATGGTGTACCAGTATCCTTTTTTCTGTACAATGGTCATTCATCAAACTAATCAGTCGCTGACATTTACCTAAGGCATAAGCGCCTAACATAATATTACTTTGAGTGGTATTTAATTTCAAGATTTCTTCTTCAGCTACCGGATGTTGAGTACCGGGGTCAGCAAAAGTAGTTTCAGTAATTAACACATCAGCAGTTACAAATTCGATAGGCTCACAAGTCTTATCAGGCTGCAACTTATAATCTCCCGTATAAAGGTATTTTACGCCATTGTACTCCATTAAAACTTGCGCAGAGCCCAAGATGTGTCCTGCTGGTACAAAACTGATCTTGACACCGTTAAGCTCAAATTCCTGGTAATAGTTTTTTAGATAGAATTCTCCACCGGCAAACTTTCTGTAGCGGTGCTTCATAAACAGCGCAGTAGCTTCGGTGCAATATACGTGTAGGTTACCTCCAATGGCATGATCTCCATGCGCATGAGAGATAACCGCATTTTTCACTATTTCTTTGGGGTCTAAATAGAAATCCCCGTAACTACAAAACAAGCCTGTTTTGGTCACTACTATAAAATCATCAAGTATCATTCAGGAATATTTAAAAACAGTTGATGTAAGTGGGTCACTTGAATGATCAATGATTCTGTTTCGTTGTTATTAATAATATAGTCAGACAGTTTTGCTTTTTCTTCGTCGGACATTTGTTTGTCCATACGTGCTTTAACCTGTGCTGCCGTTACCCCATCGCGTTGCATTACGCGTTGCAACCTGGTTTCTTCGGGGGCAATAACCAGGACATTTAAATCGCACATTTTATACGATTCGCTTTCAAATAGCAAAGCTGCTTCTTTGAGAATATAAGGTGTTGAGGCCGGGATTTGCTTAACCCAATTGTCGAATGCCCTAAACACTGCCGGATGCACCAGCTCATTTAATTTGGCCAATTCAGAGGCGTTATTAAAGACAATACCTGCAATGTGTTTGTTGTTCAATACGCCATCAACGCTATAGCTTTCTTCGCCAAACGCGGCTTTCACTCCCTTTACCAGGATTTCATCGCTTACCATAATCAGTTTGGCCACCGTATCGGCATAAAACACGGGTACGCCTAATGTTTCAAACACTTTACAGATTGTTGTTTTACCGCTGCCTATTCCACCTGTAATCCCTACTTTTAACATTACTTTTCAATAATAAAATCAACTTTCTCCGGTACAACATGGAGTACTTTACAAAAATCAGGAAAACGCACTATCCGTACCCTCAGTTTGTTGTGCTTATGATCTTTCCATTCGTTCATATCTACAACTGCCTCGATAAATTCTTCGTTCACCTGATTGTATTTTGATAGGGCGACTAAAAAAATAATTTTCACCTTCTTTGGGTAGAGTTTGATGTTATAATACTCCTTGTTGTTGAGGATCTTTAAAGGAACTTCCAACACCTTTTCTGTGAACTCATCCACAGGCACCTTAACTTCCACGCTTGAAGGGAAAATGCTCACATTCTTCATTTTACTTTGGTTCATCGCCACCATACTTTTAACGGTCGACTGAACATCTTCAACCTTTAGGGAATCTGTTTTCCACTCCTTAATCTTTTCCAACTCCTGCTCAGGTCCAGAAATGGTCACATAGTTGGGTGTAATCTCAATTGGGCTAGAGATCCCGTATTGCTTTGCGAAATTAAGACCAGATACCAGCGTAACTGGTACTCTTTTTACTGTTTTTTGAGAAAAATCAAAGTATAGTGTATCTGGTTTCACAGAAATGATTCTCTGAGAGGTTTCCAGCTGGTTGTTCACATTAATTAACTGTTCTGAAAAAAGGATAAAATTTCTATTGTTTAGTTTTTCCAGACTGATGGCAATGGCTTGAGGCTTGATCCGTAAGCGGGAAAAGAGCAACTGCCAGCCAGTTCCTTCAACCTCCAGATCAACGGTATCAGATTGCAAAGGATGGAAAGCTTTCTTTTGAGGAATGCTATTGTACTTTAAAACCGTTTTAACCGTATAGGGGTATTTATTATTTAAAGCCATAAATAGCCACGCTGCAATTGCGAGAAGCAAGCAGGTAAGTAAAACGAGAATTCGTTTTCGTTCTATTTTTGTCAGTTTTATAAACGGCATTGCTGTAAAAATACAAATAATCTACTACTCTGGTGAAATGCATAAAAGCAAAAGCCTGTACCAAACAAATGATACAGGCTTTTAAAAATAATTTTACAGAAAAACTATGCTTTTGTTTCTTCTGTTTTAGGAGCAACAGCGATAGTTGCATCTAAAGATACTGCAGTCTTATCAAAACGGATTTTGGTACCACCTTCTACTTCGATTAAGAAAGTTGTCTCGTTCATATCAGCTATACGGCCATGAATACCAGCGGTAGTAACTATTTTATCTCCCTTTTTTAAAGCTGCAACCATTTTTTTAAGGTCTTTTGCTTTTTTAACCTGAGGTCTGATCATGAAGAAGTAAAAAACAACCATGATTAAAACCATAGGTATTAATGTGCTTAACATACCGCCTTGGGCTTGCAAAATTACTGTTGATATCATATTATATTGTATAAAGTGTATTAATTAGATTGTTCTTTAACTTCGCCTGTCAAATGTAAACTGGCAATGTGAGGTTGCGCATTAGAAGTAACCGTAATTACTTTATCCTGCATACCTGATTTACCGATACTATTGAATACGACTTTGATCTCGCCCTCTTCACCTGGTTTAATTGGCTCTTTAGGTACTTCTGGAACCGTACAACCACATGTAGCGGTAGCATTCAGAATAATTAAAGGACTTTTACCTGAGTTTTTAAATTTGTAGCTGTAAGAAACCTTTTCGCCTTGCGTGATTTTACCGAAATCGTAATTTCCTTTTTCAAAGTCCATTACTGCGGCGTCACCCACTGGAACGGCTGCATCGGTATTTGCTCCAGCTACTGCTGCTGATTCGGTAGCAGTACTAGCTGTTTCATTAGTTTTTGTTGCATTTTGGCATGATGCAAATGATATAGCCACCAATGCCAGTACAAAGATTTTTCTCATATTCCTTTATTCTTCTATTAGTCCACGACCAATTTTATGTATGCTATCTGTTCTTTTCAGATCGCCTAAAATTTTGTCCAATATACCGTTAATAAATGAATTACTTTTCGGCGTACTGTAATCTTTTGATAGATCAAGATACTCGTTTATCGTTACTTTAACTGGTATTGAAGGGAAGTTTAACAGCTCACAAATTGCCATTTTCATTAGGATGGTATCCATTAACGCGATACGCTCTGACTCCCAGTTTTTAGTTCTTTCTGCAATCAGCTCCTGATATTCCTTGTTGTTTTTAAGGGTATATACAAATAGATCCTGCACAAATTTACTATCCTCTTCCCAATCCTGACTAATTGGAGTTAGTTTGTTTTTAAACGGATCTTCTGAAGTAAAATTTTTAATAGTTTTAGCAACCATTCCCTGCATTACCTCTTTATCAACAGACCAGTTGATAAACTTATCTTCAAATGCCTGAATAATGTTGTGGCTTTTAAGGATAATTTTTCTGAAAATAAATTTGATGATTGTTTTTGACCCCTCTAAGCTATTGTCTTCGTCGGCCAGGTACTCAGCGTACTCAGGAGTAACTTTTAAAGTATTAAAAATAGCTTTTACAAATTCCGGATCAGACATCCAGTTGATCCTGTACTTGTGGATCGCAGCTAAATAATCTGGATTTTGTTTTAGCGTAACCGCAAATTTGTTGTTTAACAACTTTAAATTCGGGTTAAGGTCATCCGCTGTAGGCAGGTGTTTGTTGGAGCGCTCAATAGCGTCTACTCCTGTATACTCTGTAGTTTCTACTAACAACGAAAGCATGCCAACGTACATTTCGTATACGTCATCAATACTTTGCATTAATGCCTTCTTTGAGGATGCCAGATCTTTCTTGTCTGACATTTGCCATGCAAAAATATTTTGCAGAGCTTTAATTCTTAAGTGCCTTCTGTTTAACATGAATGTAAGAACGAGTGGTAAATTACCTGGTGATTAAAATGATGATTTTATTTTTTTGATATCGACTATCCTTTGTTCTGCAATACGGTTAGCTGCCCATATTGTTGGTATTTTATCTGCCTTCGACATTTTAATAACATCTCTGGTAGCATTGTAAATATTCTCTGTAAGCTGCATCGTACGTTTTTTACCAAAGCCGGTCAGTTCAGAGTAACAGCTGATCAAACCACCCGCGTTGATTAAATAATCCGGCGCAAATAGTATGCCTTTCTCCAGCAATAATTTTCCATGTACGTTTTCATCAGCAAGCTGGTTATTAGCAGATCCCGCAATAATGGCAAACTTCATTTTATTGATAGTTGTATCATTCACTGTAGCCCCTAATGCACATGGCGCATAAATATCAGCATCCAGTCCGAAGATTTTATCCGCACTGATTGGTTTTGCTTTATAAGTCCGTGCTACATGCTGTAAACGTTCTTCATTGATATCGCTAATGTAAACATCAACATTTTCAGCTCTCAATAAAGCCACCAAATGTTCACCTACATTGCCTATTCCCTGTACTACTACAGAGCGCCCGGCCAGCATATCAGTTCCAAACACCTCTTTAACACAGGCTTTAATACCTAAATATACGCCTTTTGCTGTTGTTGGTGCAGGATTACCTGTTCCGCCTAATGATTCTGGCACCCCTGTTACATGGCTGGTTTCCATGCGGATGTACTCCATATCTTTGGTGGTTGTCCCTAAATCTTCAGCGGTAATAAATTCGCCATTTAGGTTTTTAATAAACCTACCATAGCTACGCATCAAAGCTTCAGATTTTCCTTTATAGGAATCGCCAATGATTACGGCTTTACCACCCCCTAAATTTAAACCGGTAATAGAGGCTTTATAAGTCATTGCACTCGATAACCTTAAAACATCTTGCAATGCTTCGGCTTCGGTAGCGTAACTCCACATACGAGTTCCACCTAATGCAGGGCCTAAAGTTGTATCGTGAATGGCTATAATTGCTTTTAATCCGGTATCGGGATCGTTACAATATATTACCTTCTTGTGCCCCGATGCACTTAACTGATCTAAAACTGAATTCACAATAGAACTATTACCAGACATATAATTTCGTTTATCAGATATGTCGCAAAACTAGCATAAAAAAACATTATTTACATTGTTTTAACCAAAGAGTTTAAAAAAAATAGGTTCATTTGGATAACTTTACACCATAATGAAACACCTGCGTTTTTTAAACAAATACTTCTATAAATATAAATGGTGGATTATCCCAGGGGTTTTCTTTGTGATCATCTCCAATATTTTTGGTGTGATCCCCGCACAGGTTATCGGCCATGCCTTTAATCTCATTACCGAAAACATTCAGATCTACCGCTTGTTCGACGGATTTGATCGGGCAGCTGTAATATACGATATCTTTAGTACCAGCCTTTTCTATTTTGGAGTATTGGTATTGGTTTTGTATTTATTAAGAGGATTATTCTTGTTTTTTATGCGACAAACGATCATTTTAATGTCGAGGCATATTGAATTTGACATGAAGAATGAGATTTATGCGCATTACCAAAAACTGAGTCTTGGTTTTTACAGACGCAACAATACCGGCGATTTGATGAACCGGGCAACCGAGGATGTGAACCGGGTTAGAATGTACGTTGGTCCGGCCATTATGTATACGATCAATACTGCTGTATTATTTATGCTGGTTATTTCGGCTATGTTTTCGGTAAATGCAACACTAGCCATCTGGTGTCTACTCCCCTTGCCCGTGCTTGTGGTAATCATTTACTTTGTGAATACGCTAATCAATCAAAAGAGTGAACAGATACAAGAACAGCTGTCTAAACTATCTAGCTTTGTCCAGGAAAGGTTCTCTGGCATCAGGGTGATTAAATCATATGTGAGAGAGGATTATACCCAAAAAATATTTGCTGCCGAAAGTCAAGGTTATAAAGACAACGCAATGGGTTTAGTTAAGGTACAAGCACTCTTTTATCCCACGATGCTTTTGTTGGTTGGCTTAAGTACCATCCTTACGATTTATATTGGTGGTATACAAGTGATCGATGGATCTATTACCCCCGGTAACATCGCAGAGTTTATCGTATATGTAAACCAGTTGACTTTCCCGGTTTCCATGTTGGGTTGGGTGACCACCCTAATTCAACGTGCTTCAGCCTCTCAAAAACGTATCAATGAGTTTTTGCAGTTAAGCCCGGATATTACATCAAAAAATACTGACACCCCAGTCCTTAATGGCAACATTAAATTTGAGCATGTCAACTTCACCTACCCTGATACGGGCATACAAGCTTTAAAAGATGTGAGTTTTGAAATTGAGCAGGGACAGTTTGTCGCGATTATTGGTCGGACAGGCTCTGGAAAATCTACGCTTGCCAATTTAATTATGCGCATGTATGATATAAATGATGGGCAAATCAGTGTAGATGGCACTAAATTAAACAATCTGAATTTAAACAATTACCGCAATCAGATTGGTTTTGTACCTCAGGAGGTCTTCCTATTCTCGGATACCATTAAAAACAATATCGCTTTCGGCTTAGACCAGGTGACGGATGAAGAAATTGATACCGCAGCCAAGAATGCTGCTGTATATCATAATATTATTGATTTTGAGCAGAAGTTTGAGACCATGCTTGGCGAGCGTGGCATTACGCTCTCTGGCGGACAGAAACAGCGGGTTTCTATTGCAAGAGCTTTAATCAAAGAGCCTCGTTTACTCATTTTCGACGATTGTCTTTCGGCGGTTGATACTCGAACAGAAGAAGAAATTTTGAGGAATCTAGGCAAAATTATGAAGGGTAAAACCAGTATTTTGATCGCCCACAGGATCTCCACAATAAAAAATGCAGATAAAATTATTGTGCTGGATCACGGCAAAATCATTGAACAGGGTAACCATTCGCAGTTATTACAACATGATGGTGCTTATGTGGAAATGTATCGAAACCAATTACTAGAGGAAGAGCAGCAAACTATTTAATTTCATTTTGAACTTTAATAATTATTAGTTTATATTTACCCGAACCAAAACCAAGATCAATACCAACCATGGGAGAATTTGACAACAAAGAGAGAGAAGAGGTTTTTTCGAAGAAAGTAAGGGCAGGTAAAAGAACTTATTTTTTCGACGTTAAAGCTACTAGATCAGGCGATTATTACCTAACCTTAACCGAAAGCAAGAAAAGACTAGAGGACGGTGTTTTTGTAAAGCATAAAATCTTTTTATATAAAGAAGACTTTGAGAAGTTTACAGAAGGATTAACCGAAACGGTTGAGTACATCAAGAACCATCAGGATGTAGTAGAAAAACGTTATGAATATTCTGAAAATCATGAAGGAGTGGGAAGCAAAAATCAGAACGACGATTTCTCATTCTAAGATATAAAGCTCTATAAAAAAGCCCTGCTGAGTAAATCAGCAGGGCTTTTTTAATGGAATCTATGTTGTTTACAGCTCCTCTACCTTATCCAATAATGCTTGCGCAATCTTTTGAATTTTAGAAGTTTCTGCATCAGCAAGCATTCTTGTTTTTTTTGCTGCGACAAGTGCTTCCTGTTTCTTTTTCATCGCAAGGCACACAGAAGCAAAAGTAGATTGGATACTATATTCTTCTGGATTAATTTCCACAGCACGTTTAGCCATCAGATACGCTTGTTGCATAATAGCTGGCGAAGCCTGATCACTATCACCTTTGCCCCCCGAGGCTCTTCTGGCCAGGAAACTCAATTTCTCAGCTTCATCCTTCAACTCATTTTTCAAAGCAGCACTGGTTAACTTTACATACTCCTCAGTTTTCCCTGCTCCCAGATAGTAATCAGCTTCTAACATTACACCTTGCTTTTTACGGTCAATTTTATCTGATTTTTTAAAATAAGCTAGCTTTTCCATAAAAGCCTGTTCGTTACTCCCTCTCATTAAACCATAAAGTGTGCTGGTAGTTAAACGATCTTTAAGTTGCTCGCGCTCCTCTTGTTTACTCCAGTTGTTGTAAGCACCTTGATTGACCATGAAATGTGCGCCTAATTTATCACTTTCACTTCTGGCTAAAGACTTGATAGTTTTCCAGCCCAGTTCAGTATTCAATTCCTGCGTCGAGATTCCATTGATGATATCCTTAGCAATCTTCTCCGCACCCGATCGGTCTGATTTGTTTAAAACAATATAATAGTCTAACAAAAAAGGAAGATCTCGAGCTCCATCTTCATACTTTGCATTTAAGAAAGAAAGGTTCTTTGTTGGATTAGCAGCCTTCTTTCCTTCTTCTAAAAATTCTTCAATTGGCATTCTTGAACCTGTTCTGTGTACAACTTCTCCATTACCGTTGATAAACAAGAAAGTAGGAAATGACTGTACACTGTATTTTTTACGCAGCTCCACTCCTTCGCCCTTCTCCATATCAATTTTAGCATTGATAAAGTTTTGGTTATAAAAATCCGCCACTTTTGCATCTTTAAATGCATTCTGGTCCATCCATTTACATGGTCCACACCAGTCCGTATAACAATCGACAAATATCAATTTACCTGTTTTTGTAGCAGCCTCAGTTGTTTCCTGCCAGGTCTTGGTTTGATTAAATTTGATTCCTTCTTGTGCATTCACTTTAAGCACAACAAGAATTAATAGTAATAAGCTTAATTTTCTCATAATTTATAAAGATTTTTGTTCTTATGGTTTAGTTACTTTTTTAACCGGCCTTGTCGAAACCAAAACCGTATCATCGGCCTTGGCGGTTAGAATATAGTAACCGTGAAAACTTGGATTAGTATGGTAATCGTAAGTATAAAACTTTTTACCACTTTGGTCGACCACAGTGGAAGAGAGATGGTAAGAACTCCCTGAATTTACGGTTTCTAAAATTGTACCATATTTAGCCAAAGCTGCGTTCACAATTGCTAAATTTGCATCCACTAGCTTCAATTCATCTATAGCAGGTAGATACCAGCCAACTGTTGTGCCTGGAATTGCCTTATATTCGTAGGCATACATAAATGCACTAGTCGCTGCAGTCAGCCCCAAATTGAGTGTTTTATTCCGTGCTACTAAAGCCAGGGTATTCCCATAACCATCATTGTAATCAGGTGTAAAGAAACCAGTACCAACAGGTCCAAATTTCCTTGTCACTTTTTCTAAAGCAATGATTTTCGCTTCTTTGATGTTAGCTGGATTTACCCAAAACACAATACCTGTTGGATTATATGCAGCATCGTAAACCACATCACCTACTTCATAATAGGTTTTAGGTGCAGTTAAACTATAAGGAAGGATAATTTCAGCAGATATGCCGTTTCGCTCTACTTTTAATTTAATATTCCCTTTTCTGTTGATGGTGGTGGATCCATAGAAATCATTGGGTGCCTTTACAGTGAGTATTTTATTACTATAGTTTACCGTCCAATCTGAAGGCGCTGAGAGCACGCTTACTGTAGCTCCTTCAGTATGTCTGATTTCCGAGCTAAAAGTTTGGCCTTCCTGAGCATCAAATCTTTTCAGCTGAGATGATATATACAAACCAGATGAAACCTTATTTTTAGGATGGGTATTCATAAACTCCCACATCAAAGGCATAATGTAAAACCAACTAATGCCATGTCCTTCTTCAAGGATGGAATAGAATTCGATATCGGTTTTGCCACCTCCCCATTTTGAAGTTAGATAGCGCTTATAATTATCGATCTTTAAGGTATCGCTATTCACCGCATCCGAAGGGAAATAGCCACCAATGGTATTGGCCCAGGCTTTTATATTCTCCGAAGCCGCCGAATATAAAACACTAGCATCAGTTACGCCATTAAAAGCTCTGATCGGTACTGCTCTCGATGGAACATCTGAAGCAGATAATTTCATTTGTCCTGAAACCGGTACCGCTGCTGCAAATATTTCAGAACGATAAGAAGCCAGTACAAAGGAGAAAATAGCCCCACTGGAATGGCCACAGGTATAAATTCTATTCAAATCAGCTACAGGTGTATGCGTTTTGAAATAGTCGACCATAGCGTCCACAAACGGCAAATGATAATCTGAATTCTGCCAATTCACGGCCGCCCCCGTATCCTCGCCGGCAGGAAAGACAACGATACAGTTTTCTTTGATGGCCAATTGCGAAAGCGGATGGTTCATCGTTACGTCTTGCAAAGGGTCTACTCCTGTACCATAACTCCCGTGAAAGTTAAAAATCAAAGAAATAGGTTTCGATTTATTAATCGAAACCGGCATAAAATACGTGAATCTTCTATTTGATTCTACACCATTAGTGGTCAGTTTTAATTTGATTTGATGAAGCCCTGGCGATAGTGTACCTTCTGCCTCACCCGGCTGGTTACCGTCAACTTCATAACCGTCTAACTTCACTTCCTTTTTCTCTTGGATGAGGTAGCTACTTTTATCCTTTTCACAGGAGGAAAAGATAACAAGCAACAGCAATATGAATGAAAAATATTTTTTCATAGCTTTTCTATCTTGATTTATAATTAAATATTATCCAATTCTACTAATCCGCCGTTGGCTTTACCGTCTCTCCAATGGGTTTGATACTTGATTTTCACATCAACAGGTATTCCGGATACGCCCACATACTTCTCCTTCAATGTCAATCCCAGTGCTGCTTTGTCCAAATTAAACACCAACACATCACCTTTATTCTCTTCCCCATTACCTTCCTTATCCGTCCCGTATCGAGACACCCCTAGAATTAAGCTTTTTTCAGTCCTGGAAACAGTCATACTGGTAATCACGGCATTCTCAGAATATCCTAAAGAGGTTAAAGATAGAACGGCATGACTTTCATTAGGCACATTATTGGACATGATATCCAATATATTGTATTTGTACAATTTATTACCGGACGTAAAAAATAGATAAGGAGAAGTTTTCAAATTGTAAAACTTACTCTTGTCTGTTGCCACCCCGCCAGCTACTTCGCCTGGAAGTGAATAGGTACTGCCAACTTTACCCAATAGTAAAAAACGAAGTGCGTTGGATGAAGTTTTCAATACGGCGAAAGAAGTTCCGGGCTGACTAGTCGCTGATCCATAAACCAATTCATGTCCTGGGAATGCTTTTACAGCCGTAGTCGGGATGCTATAGCTCGTACCGTAACTGGAATAAGCAAAGCGTCCAAATACCCTATCAAACACTATAAAATTACCCAAATCATAACCATGTTGAAAAAGAGTTCCATTAGGTGTAGGAATCATATTATCGTAATAACCAAAGGCAGAAAAATACCCCGTTTGTCCATACACGCTCTTACGGTTATAAGCAAACGAGCTACTAAATGGAGGAGGTGATAAGGTCGCGAAGTAAAGCGCACCACCTGAGATCAACTGAAATTCGACTGTCTGGTGAAAATTACTTCCATATGGATTATTTCTCCAAAGCGAAATGCCGTGAGCCATAAATTCAGGCTTGTACCCTTCGATATTAGGAGGTGGATACGATGCTGCCCCAGTAAAGGCTTGACCTTCAAGATCCGGAATAACATTGCGCTCCAAGCTACCCTTGTCAATTAGGGCTATTTTATTGTCTACCAATACCATTACACGCCCATATCTATTTGCAAATGGCTGAATTGAAGCTAGCGCAGTCACACTTGTTGGCTCGACCATCAACATATCCAGTCGCTCAGGATTTATGCCCAGAGGACTTCCAAATCGGGATTCATAGTAATTGATTACCCAATTGGCTGGTTTATCCAGACGAAGGTAGGATAGCTCAGCCTTTCCATTAGACTTACTCAATACCATAATCAGATTTCCTGCTGTGGATGAGGAGACATTTAGGTCAAATCTGAAATACTTTTTGACCCTTGTTTCTTTATCTTCCACAATAAATCGGGATATCTTATTACCCGGTATCATATCCACTCGGATTTTCAAATTTAAATTCCTGGAAACAATCGTGTTATCAATATCCCAGCTATAGTTGAACTTGCTGGTATCACTGTACATCGTACCGATAACTTTAGGCTCAATCTTCAAGCTATCATCCATGTCACGTGCGTAATTCTTGTCAATTCCTTCAATGCTCACTTCATTGATATCTCGATAATCCGCCAAGTCAGTTCCTAAATCTTTGGAACAAGCGCTTAGGAAAAATATCGCAAGAACTAGTAGTACTATATTGCAATTTCTCATAATTTGATCTCTATAATATTAATAATTATGGTTTGGGTTCTATTCTGTCGATATATATCCGACCTCCAGTTTCATCATCAAAGGTGGGAACAGCATTCAGGTAACTAGCCAATCCCTGAAAATAAGACCTGCCTTGATTATTAAAATCAAATTCACAAGTCTCTGCGTTAGAGAATTTCTGATTAAAAGAAATTAAAATTTTCCATTTCTTAGGGTGATAAAACCCGATATACGGTAATCGTAATCCATCTTTCCACCAAATGGGCTCTGAGAGGTAGTTATTAATGTATAACCTAGTTCTCAAACCATCTTTCATCCCCAGATTAAAATCCGCTGTGGCCACCATTTCTAATGTCAATCGTTTATCCTCTGGTTTTGAAAAGCTGCTACTTAAGGCCTTTCTTTTCACCACAATCTTCAATGTATCTTTCATTCTGCCTGCTCTGAAAACTTGTGTGTTCGAAATAGGCTCATAATGTAAACCTTCTACAGCTGTGGTAGAATCCGCTATAATCCGCACTTGATAGTTGCGATCCAGGTTTGAAACATTGCCTAAAAACTCAACAACAATTCTTGCGGTATCACGCTCAACAGCTTCAGCTGCCCGACCAAAAGAAAAAGTAGTTTGGTTAAAATAGGTCCGCCTGGTTACTTTATCACTCCCAACAACCTCTTTAAAATATTTAAACTGAATTCTACTTTTTTCAGCATAAAAATTATCAATATCTTGATTACAAGAAGTCAATATTACGAAGAATACCAATATTGACCTTAACTTAAATATACCTTTCATCCTATTTTTATTTTAATTACGATTACCCGTTTCAATTTCTTTCAATGGTATCGGGAAGACAAAAACTTTATCACTTGGAGGTACGATTCCAACTGTTCCACTACTGGTCTGGATACCTAGATTCAATCGTTTATAGGCATACCATAATTGTCCTTCGCCTACAAACTCTCTTTTAACCTCTTGCATAATGTAATCCATCGTCAAGTAGGTCCAATGAGAATTATTTCGGATCCTGTGATCTCTCAATGTATTAATATAGGTTTGTGCAGCCTGATCATCTTTTCCTAAATAGCATTCCGCTAAAATCAAATACATTTCAGAAAGTTTAATCATCGGCATCTTTGGGAAGAATTTATCCTTGTTAGCAACATTGTATTTTACAAAGTTTCCATTCACACTGGAGAACCACTTGATGTAGCGGATATCATCATTATTACCTTCATACGTTGTTGAAATATTCACAAAAGGTAAATAAGCAGATCTAGTAGAGGTCGGAGTTATTTCTGGATAATGAAGGCTAATCGTATAATCAGAAAGCTTCTTATTTCTTAGAGAAAAAACATGTTCGTTCGAAAAAAGCATATCAATTTCTGTATCAGATTTATCTGCATCCGCAAAATTCAATAACCTGAAACGCTCGGAATCAATCACTTCCTTAGCATATTTAATGGCGTTTAGTTTATCGCCGCGCATTAAACCCACACGGGCTAATAAAGCTTTGACCCCATACAGATTCATTCGGGCAACATACTTGTCAGCCATATCTTTACTCGCCATTTCGTAAGGTTTTACCAATGTAATAGGATCTTTGGCCAGCAATCTCTCGGCTTCTTTGAGATCATTAACCACCAATTGTACATTTTCTTCCACTGTATATACTGGGGGAAGCGATACACCGAATTGCAGATTATAAGGTATACCGGAAGCTTTTGGTGACTTTTTTACATCCGGACAAAACATGCGAATCAAATCGAAATGTAGGTAAGCACGCAAAGCATAAGCTTCGCCTAAAACCTGATTTTTAGTTACCGCATCAAGCGTTTTTTCATCTTTCTCAGCCCACTTGATAATATTATTGGCACCACTTATGGCTGCGTACATTTCTCTCCAGATTGCTAGAATCCGGATTTGAGATCCCGCGTCCTCATAATCATAATTTTTCCATTTTACGTAAGTAGCGGATATTCCATCATAACTATAATATTGCGCCAATACATCGATATCTTCAATCGTCATCTTCTGCCCATACAGCGCCGAAGATGCCATTTTACTATAAACACCAGCAAGTGCTTCCTGATAGCCTTGAGGGGTGCCGAAAAGCTTCTCTTCGGTCACTTTATCTGCCAGATCTACATCCAACCACTTGTTACAGGAGCTGAACAGAAAAACCGAGCATATCATCATAAAAACCTTTATTTTCATATCAATATTTTTAGAATGTCAAATTAAGTCCAACTGTAAATGTCTGCGCATAAGGAAAAGCTGTACCTCTTTCCATTTTTACGGTAGAGAATCTAAACAAATCACTAGTTGACAACATGATCCTAGCTCTCTCAAGCTTCAGGCGTTCCAAAGTACCTTTTGGTAAATCGTAGGATAAAGACAAGGTTTGCAGTCGCAGGAAATCATTTTTTTGAACCAAACGTGTAGTTTGATAAGGAGGTGTGGTGTCATCAATTTTCTTGAACAGCACAACATCTCCAGGTTTTTTCCATCTGTCATATAAAACACGTCTATCAGCATTAAATCGAGGATCTGAACCTTCAACTTTCTGTGCCAATGTCGAGTTATAAATCTTCGCACCGTATTCGTATGCAAAAATAAAGTACAAATTAAACCCTTTGTAAAGCAAATTGGATTGGAAAGTTCCCATCCAGGTAGGATTCACATCACCTACAATGACCTTGTCTTTCGCATCGTATACAAAAGTCAGATCTCCATTCAATTTTCTATAGATTTCATAACCGGTCATCGGATCAATACCCAATGACTCCACCACCATCAAAGCGCTTTGCGATCTACCGGCCTGATAAGAGCGCAATGGCTTAGGGCCCGTCACGTTATCTTTTGAATTTGCTTCCTCATTCATCGCTTCCAATGCATTGGATAGCTTTTTAATCTTGTTCTTATTGGTCGCTGCACCTAATGTGAAATTCCAGTTTAATGAATTATTCTGACCGCGAAGTACATTGAAGCGCAAACGCATATCCATACCCTTATTTTCCATAGATCCCATGTTCTCGGTATAGCTGGAGAATCCTGTAGAAGGAGCCACATCAATAGGTAACAATAGATTTTGCGTTTGCTTGATATAAGCATCAATATTCCAAACTAGTAGGTTATTAAACATGGTTAAATCGGCACCTATATTATTCTGTATCGTATTTTGCCATTTCAATGCCGGGTTACCATAGCCCAACAATTGTGCACCATAATATCCATTGTATTCGTATTCTGAGTTATAATTGTATTTGGTGATCGCCTGATCGGCAGAGAAATTAACTGAGCCGGTACTTCCTACAGAAGCTCTCATTTTTAAAGTTACATCACTCTTCCACCAACCTTCTTTATCCACGTTCCAGGCAGCCCCCACAGACCAGAATGGTGCAAAACGTGAGTCTTTACCGAAACGGCTGGAACCATCGGTACGGAAAGAAAGATCCAAATAGTAACGGCTATCGTAGCCGATATTGGCATTAGCAAAAACACCAATCATCCTGGATTTATCAAAATAACCAGTTGGCTTTGAATTCTCCTTAAATTGCTGCGCATATTGGATAAAATTCATATTATCACTCAAAAATCCAGTAGCCGTATAACCCTCGCCAATCCCAGAAGTAGTAACTACGTTTGCTCCTAAACCAATATTAGTTGCCACTTTATCCCAAAACACATTATTGTAGGCCGCCGTAACAGTTCCATCAAAATTCAAATCATCACGATCAGAAATTGTGTAACTGCCTTTTTTATTCATTTCTGTATCCCTGTCAAATGCGGACGAAAGCGGGGATAGGTATTGTTCAGATTTACTTATCTTTTTACTTAGAGAGGCTCTACCAGTCACTCTAAAATTAGAATTGATGCGCCAATCCATATTAAAGTTATCTTGAATCTCTGTATAGCGATCGTAATCGGTGTTAGGCAATGCGGCATTAACCATTGGGTTAATTGCACTATTGAATTCATAGGAACGAATCAACTCTCCTGTTGTCGGATCGTATATCCGTTCAACTGGATTTTGACGAGCGTAGGTAGAAAATGAACCGTAAGGAGAATTGAAACCTTTTACATTATTAACAGTCACATCATTCCTGATCAGAAAATCAGGTCTGACATAATAATTAAAGCTTACATTGATTCCATAACGATCACGACCGGATCCCTTCATCACCCCTCTATCATTGTCATAATTTAAATTAACCCCATATCGGAAGCTTCTATCTCCACCCTCCACAAAAGCAGTGTAACGCCGATTAATACTCGTAGTCACGGGTTTCGACAACCAATAGGTATTAACCCCCCGAGCTACTTCAGCCAAACGATCACTGTAATCCATATCCAATGCTATCTGTTCCTCACGGCTATTAGTCCGACTCGTAAATAAGCCTGCTAAACGTTCATACTCTAATTTCTCACTAGCGTTCATCAGATTATAATCCCGAAGATCCGGAATAGAAAAGGTTGTATTGGAGTTGAAAGAAATCCGAACAGCTCCCTGCTTAGGTGGAATAGTCGTGATCAAAATTACACCGTTGGCACCGCGAGATCCATATAAAGAGGTCGCAGAGGCATCCCGTAGAATCACAAAAGATTCAATACGGTTCATATCCAGGTCATAGATTCGAGTTGCCGTAACTTCAATACCATCCAATAAGTATAAAGGTCCATTAGGATTACTTCTTGAATCATCGGCACTTGACCTTAAGTCAAAACCATTTTCACCTCGAATAGTAATCTCGGGTACGCGATTTGGATCAGAGCCAAATTCTAAATTCGGTGCCATTCTGATCGACGGATCAAATGCATTAAGCGCTTGCATAAGATTCAGGGATCCAACCTTTCTCAATTCGTCACCCTGTACGACTACCTGAGAGCCCGTGACACTTTGCTTCGTTCGCTTAAAGTAACCAGAGACTACTACGTCCTTTAAATCTGATTGAGTCGGCTTCAACTTAATTTCATAAGGACCTCCTTTTGATGATAAGACTTTGGTCAACTTATCGTAGCCGACGTAGCTAAAAGTGACTTGCTGCCCGTCAGCAGAGGCTGGAAGACTAAACTCTCCTTTAGCATCAGTAATAGAGGTGTTTTTAAGGAAAACGACAGTAACCCCTGCCATTGGCTCCCCTTTTTCGTTGGTTACTCTGCCCTTCACCGGTAATGGAGCAACTCTGGCTACAGATCTGACTGATTCTTCTGAAGCCACTGGGCTCAGTAAAATTGTTTTATCAACAATTGAATAATTTAATGATTGTCCGTTTAAACATAATGTTAAAGCATCTTTTAATGGCTCATTCTTCAGGTCAAGATTAATCCTGGCGTTTGCATTCAATAATTTTGGATTATATAAAAATCCATATCCTGTCTGTTCACTCATTTCCTTAAACACCTGTTTAAGGGGCATATTATTACCTTTAATGGTCACTGTTTGAGAAAAAGAGCTGGCATTAACATGTAAAAAACTAACGAGTATAAAAATAGAAGTGAGTTTCATTATCAATATCATTCTATGGAAACGGTTCCAAGTCGTTTCATTTCCAAATACCAGTCCATTGGGTGGCCGGCGTTGCAAAAAACCTTGCTTGCACAAGGCTTTGCAATACATAATAAGTTGCATACTTTTGTATTGGTTGAGGTTTAGTAAAATAAGATATTAAACGTGTCGTTTTTTTTAGGTGAGCCTTAACTATTTAGCGGATTCCGATGGCGATCGGGGTCCGCTTTTCGTTTATAGGTACCCATTGTGGTTTTAGTCTAAGTTTTGATCATGAATTGGTTAGTTTTAGTTTACGGTTTAATAGTTAGTGTGATTTATAGGGAATAACTGTTATGGATCTCCCTTCGATAATAAAATCTACTTGTTTGGTTCCTTTCAGCAGGTTCAATACTTGTCTGGCGTCTTCCCCTCTGGAGATGATAACACCCGTGAATTCTACATTTGAGAAGTCACCTTCATAAAGCACATCTACATCATACCATCTCGCTACCTGCTGCATGACTTCTTTAATATTAGCTTCATCAAAGCTAAACCTTCCATTTTTCCAGGCTATGGCAGCATCTACGTCAATGTCCTTTGCGATTGAAAAACTATTGTTCAAGTTGTCTAAACTAGCCTGCTGGCCTGGGGCAAGCATATAGCTTTGGTCACCTTTGCTCAGCTTTACAGAGCCTTCCAGTAATGTTGTTTTTATAATATTATTTTCCTTATAGGCGTTGATGTTAAAATGAGTACCCAATACGGTCACCTCTTGTCCAGCTGCAATAACAATGAAAGGTTGCACAGCATTCTTCCTTATCTCAAAATAGCCTTCCCCGCTTAGCTCTACACGTCGTTCCTTCCCGACAAAATGTGTAGGAAAGCGTAAAGACGAAGCTGCATTTAGCCAAATACCAGATCCATCTGGCAAAATGACTTTGTATTGCCCGCCCCTCGGAGTTACTAAGGTATTGTAAGAAACGGGGCCATTTGCATTGCCCATGTTTTTCGCATCATAGACAAGTTTTCCATCTGCAGTTTTTGTTACGGCAACTCCATCCTTGCTATTCAGCTTTCCATTTACAGCCTGTTCCAGATCTATTACAGTTCCATCTGCAAGGGTAAGTCTTGCTTTTTCCGTTCCAGGTTTAAGTGCAATTTGTTTAGTAGCAACATGTGTATGAATATCAGATTTGGCAAAATAAAACAACCCCGTACCTAAAGCTACAAACAGGGTTGCAGCCACAGCCCATTTACGGTAAAACACTTTTAAGCGAATTTCAGTTTTTTCCTTTACGGTTCTTCTAGCTAAAATCTGTTGAAAGCCGGCATCTAGTCTAGATTGGGTTTCGGCATCTGCAACTTCAACAACATTACTCAAAAGCACTTCCTCGACCGACTGCTCCAATGATTCTATATTGGCATGAGTTGTCCCAAAGTAATCAAGGAGCTGTTGCATCTCCTCAGGACTACAGTTCTGATCCAGATATTTTTGAAATATAATGCTAGTCTGATCTTCCTTTTCCAACGGGTCTTTTTATTGTATTACGCTTTCAAAAAAAAAACATACTAGTCCATTCTGAAAAAAAATGAAATTATTTTAATCCACGGGTTAGAATTATGGAAACAATGATGATCATCGCATCCTGAGAGGCCATCATTACAGTGCGCACACTTTTTACTGCTTTCACCAATTGGTTACCAACAGTGGCCGAAGAAATACCGAGAATTGAAGCTGCTTCCTCATAACTTCTGCCGTCTATTTTACAAAGGTTAAAGATCTTTTGCTGTTGCGGAGGTAAAGCTTGGATGGCCTTATTTAAAATAGTAGAGGTTTCTTTATGAAATAGAATATCATCAATATGGTTGTAAAGTTCTGTTCCTACGGTGATTAAGTGACTCTGTAGACTTGATTCCCTTGCAGCACGTCTAAAAAAATCAATCGCCAGGTTTTTGGCAATACTAAAAAGATATGCTCCTATACTTTTGTCTACATCTATAGTTGCACGATTATTCCAAAGCTTTATATAGAGATCCTGCAAAAGATCCATCGCCAACTCTTCCGACTTCACCAATTTGAGGAGATTACTATAGAGCCGATTACTATGAATATTATAAATTTCTTTAAATGCTTCATCGTCACCCTGTTTCAACAAAATCAGCAGTTCCCGTTCGTTCAATAAAGTTGGTGACATCATACTAAAGTTTTTCTGGGTTTAGCAAATGTATAAAATTTCGGGTAAAGAGAAACTTGCTTCTGCTTTACAACGCCTCTAGCTCATCTACGAGTTGCTGCGCACGGTTTTGAACTTTAGAACCTAACTCACCAGCAAGTAACCTCGCTTTCTTTGCGGTTTTTAATCCCTCCTCCTTATTTCTCATATATAGACATATATGCCCAAAAGAGGAAACGACACTATATTCCTTAGGTGCAATTTCGACAGCGCGTTTACCTAGTATATAAGCCTGCTCCAAAAAAGCTGGTGTCGGTCCGCCGTTAAATCCTGCTCTCCAGGCCAGAGCGCTCAACTTCTCTCCATCATTTTTTAACTCATTATTTAAAGCTGTGTTAGTAAGCTTCAAATAATCTTCAAGTCTTTTTTGTGTCAGGTAATAATTTGCCTCCAGCATAATGCCTTGTTTCTTACGGTCAGCCTTATCAGATTTTTTAAAGAAGTTCAATTTATCCATAAAAGCCTGTTCGTCATTACTTTTAACTAAGTCATAAAGTGTGCTTGTGATTAAACGATCCTTGAGCTGCTCTCGATCTTCTAGTTTACTCCATTTGTCATAAGCATTCTGATTGGCCATGAAATGTGCACCTAGCTTGTCACTTTCACTTCTAGCTAAAGCCTTGATGGCTTTCCACCCAAATTCGCCATTTAACTGTGGTAGAGAAATTTGATCAACGATATCTTTACCGATCTTCTCAGCGTTTCTTCTGTCTGATTTGTTTAAAACCAAATAGTAATCCAACAAAAAGGGAAGATCACGAGTACCTTCGTTGTATTTCTGACTTAAGAAAGTGAGACCAGTCTTTGGTTTAACCGCTCTTTTTCCTTCTTCCAGGAACTCTTCTACCGTCATCCTCGAACCTGTTCTGTGAACAACCTCACCTTTATCATTCACAAATAAAAAGCTTGGGTATGATCGTATCTCGTATTTTTTTGCCAATTCAACTCCCTCCCCTTTTTCCATATCAATTTTAACATTGATAAAGTTTTCGTTATAAAAAGTGGCTACTGTTGGTTCAATAAATACGTTTTTATCCATCCATTTACATGGCGAGCACCAAGAGGTATAACAATCTACAAATATCAGTTTGCCTGTTTTTGCCGCCTTTTCAGTGTTTTCCTTCCAGGTAGTCGTTTGATTGAATTTTATTTCATTTTGAGCATTCGCTTTAAATGCACAAAACATAATGATTATAGCAAAAATTTTCTTCATTTCTTTTTATGGTATATAAAACAGGCTGTATCAATGATCATGATACAGCCTGTTTCTCTTTAAACTTTGAATTATTTTACCGCTTAAAGCGCCTCAACTTTATCCAACAATTGTTGCGCAAGCTTCTGAATTTTAGAAGTCTCGGCATCTGCCAGCAGTCTTGCCTTTTTTGCGGCTGTTAATGCTTCCGGTTTGTTTTTCATAGCTAAACACACCAATGCAAAGGTCGACTGAACACTGTATTCCTCAGGATCTAGTGCTACAGCATGCTTAGCCATCAAGTAGGCCTGTTGTAAAATAGCCGGAGCTACAACTTCGTCACCTCTTTTAGAACCTGATCCTCTCCTAGCCAGAAAACTCAATTTTTCATCATCATCCTTCAACTCATTTTTCAAGGCAGCACTAGTTAATTTTACATAATCCTCAGTCCGCCCTTTTTCTAGATAGTAATCAGCTTCTAACATCACGCCTTGTTTTTTACGATCAATTTTATCTGATTTTTTAAAATAAGCCAGCTTTTCCATAAAAGCCTGTTCGTTACTGCCTCTCATTAAACCATACATGGTACTGGTTAACAGACGGTCCCTTACCTTGTCTAACTCAGCCTGATTACCCCATTTCTTAAACGCAGTTTCATGAGTAATAAAATAGGCGCCAAGTTTGTCCTTTTCAGTTCTTGCCAATGCTTTAATCATCTTCCAGCCCAACTCAGTGTTCAGATCTGCTTCGGTAACTTTACTAACAATCTCTTCACTTATTTTTCCTGCAGTATTGCGGTCAGACCGCTCAACGCCCAGGTAATAATCCAATAGAAAAGATAGATCTCTGGCACCCTTATCGTATTTTTCTTTTAATGCGGCCAGGTTTCTGTTCGGATCATTTGCTCTTTTTGCTTCAGCAAGAAATGCTTCTGTCTCCATTTTCGAAGCAGTCCGGTGTATCAAATCACCTGCTGTATTGACAAACAAATAGGTAGGAAAAGATTGTACGTTATATTTTTTACGCATCTCAATGCCTTCACCTTTTTCCATGTCAACCTTTAAATTCACAAAGTTGTCATTGTAGTATTTATAGACAGCTGGCTGGATGAATACATTTTTTTCCATCCATTTACATGGGGCACACCAAGAGGTGTAGCAATCAATAAAAATAAGTTTCTTTGATTGAATTGCTTTTTCCTTTGCTTCGCTCCATGAGCTATTGAAATGGATTTCTTCCTGTGCATACGCGCCAATGGCGACAAAGAGAAAAAGACAAGTGAAGATAAATCTATTCATAACCAGGGTTTTGTTTAACTACGTTATTTCCTGCTTTTACACTAAGAATTGGAATAGGAATGATGTATCTATTTTTATTCGTTACGTTCGGCTTATAGTTTATGATATTAATATCACCTTCAACCGTAAATCGAACTAAATCATACCACTCTTCTCCACTCTCACAGCCTAATTCAAGTTGTTTTTCTTTCAAGACAGCTTGTAATAATTCAGCTTTTGTTTGTACAGAAGGTAGAATTAAAGTAGCACCAGCACGACCGCGGATCACATTAATCATGTCCCTTCCTTTAGCTAAATCCGCAGGGTTTCCAGTTCTGATTAAGGCTTCGGCTAAAATTAAATAAACCTCTGATAGTCTTAAAAAATATTCCGTATTGGCGGTTAAGGTCTGACCACTAGCCGACAAGGTATTAGTAAACTTACCGTTTCTGAGAGCCGGTGGCGTTGTCGTCGTAAAAGTAAACGCAACAGTTTGTCTGGGATCCCCTGCCATTAAATTGAAATAAGCCATTTTTGGCAGTATAGTGGCTCTAAAAGCAAAGGCCTTATTGTTACGTTCACCAGAATCGTCATACGGAGGTGCCATTAAAGCTTCTGTTGATTTGAAATTCTTTATAAATACATCCGCAAATTTATCTTCCAACTTCGCATTCCCTCTCTGATCAATAGTAGCAGCAGCATATTGGGCAGCCTGCGCATAATCTTTCTTATACAGATATACCTTGGCCAGCAACATATTGGCGGCTTGCTTGGATGCATATTTTCCACTTGTGTACTGTGGAGCGTTTGCAATAGCAAATTTTAAATCCTGTTCAATTTGAGCATAGGATTCACTAACCGTAGAGCGGGGCTTTGCAGTTATATCCTGAACCGGAGTATTAAAAGTTACAATTCCATATGGAGAAGAGGTATCAAAAAACTGTCCGTATAATCTTAACAATGAAAAATGACCTAAGGCCCTCAAAAAACTGGCTTCAGCAATAATTTCATTCTTTCTCGGATCAGTTGTTTCCAAACGGCTGGTTTTTTCAATAATGTGACTGCTCATATTGATCAAATAATACCACCCCGTATAAATCCCGGAAAGCAAATAGTTATCCGACTTTATATCGTTGTCTACGAATTGCTGAAAAGCACTTCCACCTGTACCAACTTCAAAACTCAATCCCATACAACCCGTAACTGCCGGTTCATTCACCAGCATATCTCCTGTATGTAACTGTGCATAAGCTCCTGTTAAAACGTTATTCGCAGATTGAACACTGGTGATCACGTTTACGTCACTTAATTTGAAAGGGGGCGTAATATCGGTTACGTCTACTAGGCTACAAGCTTGTAGCGATAAGGCCAGAAAGCCTGTCACTGCATAAGATAAATATCTCGTTTTCATATTAGAAAATAATGTTAAATCCAAAATTAAATGTTCTTGTTGATGGATAAATTCCAGAATCATATCCTCCTGCTAAAAGGCCGGAACCTGTTGATGAGCCATTTTCTGGATCAGGACCGGAATACTTCGTCAAAATAAACAAATTGGTTACGCCTGCATATACTTTGATTTGGCGGACTTGTTGCTTCGTCCATTTTGCAGGATCAATGTAATAAGCTACCTGAACGTTTTTCAGTTTCAGGAACGATCCATCCTCAACAAAGTAATCAGATGTACGTGCGTTTTGATTCGGATCACCGAACACATTTCTAGGCAGATCTGTATTTTTATTATCCTCAGACCATCCATTCAAAGCAGATCGGTAATAGTTTTTATTACCATTATAAATTGCTGCGCTAGCCTTTGCTCCATTTTGCAGTTTTTGACCGTATGAAAAATAGAATAAAAAGGAACCTTCCAGCCCACCATAACGAAGGACATGATTCCATCCCCCAAAGAATTTTGGTTCGGCATTACCTAGCTTTACTTTACCATCTCCTTGTGCAGAAATATATCCATCCCCATTTACATCCACAAATTTGAAATCACCAGGCCCTGTCTTAACCGATTGATACGTATTATTATTAGGAGAAGCTTGATTTAAAGCGGCAATTTCGGCTTGAGTTTGAAAAATACCGGCTGTCTGATAGCCAAACACAGTGCCCAAAAGGTCACCTACCTTAAAGTCTCTCAATGCAGTAGCACTTCCGGCATTTAGTTTTTCTAAACGGCCAATATTCTTATTAAAATTGATATCAGTGGTGTATTTAAATTTACCCCTTGTAATGACATCAGCTCCAATTACAAATTCAAAACCCTTATTGGAGATGTCTCCCACATTCAAGGTTTGGGTTCTGGACCCCGTTTCATAAGGAATATCAACATTCAATAACAAATCCTTTGTGTATTTGCGATACACATCTACTGATCCGCGAATTTTATTATTTAAAAATGCAAAATCCAAGCCCAGATCTGTCTGAGTGGTCGATTCCCAGCGAATACTAGGGTTAGGAGTAGACTCCAATATTACGCCATTTTGACCATTATGGAATGCACTGTAACCAGGGACAATAGTAGAAAAGAAGGTGGCATAAAGAAAATCAGCCAGATTGGCTGAACCAGTTTTACCTGTAGAAGCTCTAAATTTCAAATCCGATATCCAATTGTATTTTTTCAGGAATGGCTCCTCAGAAATCCTCCAAGAAAAAGCTCCAGACGGAAAGAATCCCCATTGGTTGTTCGGGCCAAATTTGGTAGATTTATCACTACGTGCAGTTAAAGTCAGATAGTATTTGCCGTTATAATTATAATTAGCCCTTGCAAAATAAGATTCCAGTCCGCTCAGGGTTCCGCCTGATGGATGACTTTGTATAGATTTCGCAGAGCCCAGGTTATTCAACACAAAATCATCAGGAAAACCAGTAGATTCCAAGCTCATTGTGTTCACCTTATCTGAGGTGAAAGATGCGCCCAGCATTGCATTCAAATAATGCTTCCCAAAAAATTTATCCACAGTAGCCGTATTGTCAAAAATTAAGGAATTGAATTTATAACTGATATCCTTACGGGTTCCTGTTCTTTTATTTTTTATTTCGAATGGGTCGAAGCTAGGAGTATAATTTACTGTAGTATTATCTGTCTGATTGTAGGAAAGCGTAGATCTTAAACGTAGAAACTCCAACGGTCTTGCTTCAACAAACACAGAGGCCAAGAGATTATCCCCTTTAAGGTTATCCGTATAAAGTGTTCTTGCTACGGGGTTAGATTGCACACTATCAGTGTATACAGCATACTTACCTTTACTATCAAACACTGGGATATCAGGTCTGTAACTAGCAATAGTATAGTAAAAGGTACTGGAGGCTCCATTTGAGATGTTTTTTGCATAATTCATATTCACCCCCGCCTTAACCGACTGTAGGACCTCTGACTCTATATTGCCACGGATACTATAGCGATCAATATTACTGCCTTTGATAACACCTGCCTGGTTATTCATACTAGTTGAAAATGCATAATTTGTCTGACCATTACCTAAACCACCGCTCACACCCAGGTTCAACATATTGGAATAACTATTCCTGGTAACCAATTTACGCCAGTCAGTATTCACCCCTTTATATTTTATAAAATCAGTAGGGAAAGCGGTTCCAGCATTCTTATACGCTTGAGTGGCCACTTGAAACAACTCATCTGAACTCAACATATCAAAATTTTTGATAAATCGATCCGTCATCCCCTGATAACTAAGGGTCAATGAAGGTTTACCTTTTCCTCTCTTTGTGGTTACCAAAATAACACCGTTGGCACCTCTAGATCCATATATAGCAGTCCCTGAAGCATCTTTAAGAATGTCTATACGTTCTATATCGTCTGGATTGATAGCCGCTAAAGGAGAAATCTGAAATGACTTTGAACTTCTGAAAGCTTCCTGTCCCATTCCCTGTCCAATTTGAATTGGAACACCATCAATTACATATAATGGTTCATTTACTCCAAATACAGAAGATGCTCCGCGAATTCTAATAGATGCATCAGCACCTGGAGCACCAGAAGATTTAACCACCATCACACCTGGCGCGCGACCAGCCAATGCAACATCAAGACTAAATGCAGGCTGTTTTTGCATCTCATCCACATTTACTAAAGATACAGATCCGGTCAAATCGCGTTTTTTAACGGCACCATAGCCCACAGAAACTTCAACTTCCTGCAACTGGTCATCTGCTGTTTTTAAAGTAATAACACCCAAATCCTGTTTGGCTTTCAGTTCCTTCTGCGTATAACCCACATAAGAAATGACAAGTAATGCACCCTCTTCCACACCATCTAAGGTAAACTCACCATTACGATTCGTAGAAGTAGATAACGCTTTCCCTTTTACCTTAATAGAAGCTCCCGGCAGAGGATTACCATTCTCGTCCGTTATTCTCCCTTTAATGTTAATTCTAGGGGCTAAGAAATCTGAAACCTTATCTAAAAAAGTTTTTTTCCTTTCCATAATGACGATGGTCTTTTCCAATACCGTATACCCCAATGGTAGCCCTTCCAGGCTTTTGGTCAGCACTTCTTCAATAGAGGCATTTTTAAACTCTGCATTGAAGAGTTGGTTGGAAGACAAATCTTTTGCATTCCATACGACATGGTAGCCCGTTTGCTTTTTAATTTGCTGAAATAATTGTTTGAGAGTCGCTTCTTTATGCACATAAGTTAGCTTTTGGGCCAAGCCCGCAGCACTAACCTGCATAAAAGACATGATTAACAAAAACGTAGTAAGTCGCATAATTCGCAAGACTTTATGGATACACCGATCCGGTATACCTATTTCGGTAAAATTTCTATACATTTGGTTATTAGGTTTATTGATAATAATTAATAAAATCGATTGTAATTGCTATTGAGTAATGCCTAATTTTCTGCCTTGTGCAGAATCCGCCAGAGGTGTTAGCCGCACTTCTGGTTTTTTTTGCATTATTAGCATTGTTGAAAAGGTAAATTTATTTCATAACGGTGATTCTCCTTTCTTTTTCGTTGACGATAAAATGAACGTGCTGGGTCAATTCCAACATGGTTAAGACCTTGGATACATCTGAAAAACGAGAGATACTTCCCCCAAATATTTCCTTTTTTAAACTCTCATCCTTATACGATACTTCCACATCATACCAGCGGGAAACCTGTCGCATAATACTTTCCAATGTTTGATTGTCAAAAGAAAATTCTCCATTTTTCCAGGATAAGACTTCAGATGTATTGACGGTTTTAACTTCGAGTGCATTACTGTTCGCAGCTGAGATACTCTGTTGATTGGGTTTTAATATGACACTGTTTGGCGCATTCGCTTTAACGCGTAGACTTCCTTCTAATAGTGTGGTTTTTACATTTCCTTCATCAGTGTAAGCGTTAATGTTAAAATGTGTACCCAGTACTTCCGCTTCCTGGCCATTGCTTACTACAATAAAGGGTTTGCGCATCGTTATTGCCTTTCCTTTTACCAGCTTTGATTCGTAGCTTTTTTCAACCTCAAAATAGGCTTCCCCCACCAAATTAACCTTACGATGAACCAGATTATTAATTATAACTGTACTATAGGATATACTCGAAGCAGCGTTAAGCCATACTTTCGTTCCATCAGGAAGTTCAATTTGGTATTGACCTTTACGTGGAGTGGTAAGGGTAAGAGGAGCCGTACCTGACGGAAGGACAGCTTGATTGTTGATGACAGTGCTGTCATTGTACATCACCTTATCCTTACGCATAACGATCCCAGTCTGCTTATCGCTTAATTCCACTTTACTACCATCTGCCAGAGTCAAAAAAGCCTTATTTCCACCTGCAGGTATATCCTTACCGATCAACACTGTCCTAATGGACTGGCTATTATAAGATTGATAAAAATAGAATCCAAAAGAAAGCACAAATAAAACCGCAGCAGCAGCTACCCATCTTGCCCAGACACGATAGTCTATTTTCTTAGGAATATTAACAAAGGAACGTTCAATTTCAGCAAACTGCGAATCCGATAATTCAGGCAGATCATGAGCCTCGTACTTTAGATACCAGGATTCCAATAGCACCCGTTCTTCATCAGTACAATTCCCTGATAAATATTTCTTAAATAAATCTTTAATCTCTTGTTCTTGCATATCCTAACGGATAAAATCTCTTTATATAAACCAAGACAGCTTAGGCATGCGAAAGGGCTACTTCAAAAAATAATATTTTAATAAAAAAACTAAATAGGCGAATAAGCCCAACCTAAAGCGAAGTATCTTCAATGCTTTTTTAATATGATTCTTAACTGTAAACTCCGATATATCAAGCTTTTCTGCAATTTCCTTATGACTCAAATGTTCTTTTCTGCTTAATAGAAAAACTTCTCTCATCCGCTCTGGTAAAGCTCCTATTTCTGCTTCAATTTGCTTAGCTAGTTCATTTTCCCGCACCCAATCATCGGTGATGTAACTCTCTTCGCGATTAAAATTCTGGAAAGAGGTGATATAGCCAGCCGCTACTTTTTTATGTGCATAGATATTAAAAATTCGATTGCGCACCGAACTGTATAAATAACCGGAGAAATTCACAGTTTCAGGTAAATCATCTCGTTTGTCCCATAAAGCCCCAAAAAGCTCCTGAACTACATCCTTTGCTTCCTCAAAATCAACTAACTTTTTATAAGCATGCAGATGAAGAATACCTTTGTATCGCTCATATATCTCATGAAAAGCAGCCTCGTTCCCTTTCTTAAGCAGAATAGCCAACTCCTGATCGTTCAAATTTTTATACAAATTCATTCTGGCTTAGATAATCAGTATAGAAAAAAAAATAGTATTGTCCCTAGATTTAGTTTGCAACAACTGAGATACGATAGGTAAAAGTAGCTATTTTTCTAGAAAATTGACTTTTCTACTATGAATTTTCCATAATTAAATTTCGCCTCATAGCCCCCCATGATTGCTTTTGATAAACTTCCACCCAATTTATTTTCACTTTTTAATGATTAAACCATTAAACACTATTCTACTATTAATTAAAAGAAACACCAGTACTTCAGCCTAAGACAAGAGACTCCCTCTTAGGTACATGATAAGTACCTAAGCCCTACATGGAAGGTGTTGACACCTATGAGGTACCTACCATGTACCTAGGATGTACCTGTTTGTTATAAGGTCTGACCGAGGCACAAGCGGAGGGTTCCCAAAACTAAATCCCGCTCATAAAAAACAACACAAACACCTAAACAACAAACATTTAAAAAATTAAAAACCACTAATAAGAGCGAAAAAATGGTGTATGTACCAAGATGTCGAAAAGTGCCAATTTTTCTCCTAATACTGCCCAAAAACATCACTTAACCGGAAAAATATTTACCCTATTCAACAACTAGTTTAACTAAACAGACCTACATAAAAAAAACCCGAATAATGATTCATTCGTGGCATTCCCTATTCCCAGATACATTGCAAATTCTGACCAAGCCTGATTATATAACAATAGACTTTTAGTGGGATGCACTTCCCTAGCCCATTCATGATCCTTCGTCCAAATTTTAATAATATAAATGAATTAACATAAATAATTACAAGACAGCCCAAAACAGAAATGCCCCCTTTAGCATAAAGCAAAAAGGGGGCATATTTTATAGGTTTAAGACCGTTTACATGAAGCTTCCGTCACCTCTACGCATAATGCCTCTGCCACCACGTCCTTGTGCACCAGACCATTTCTGCAAGCGCATGCTCAATTTAAGCATAAAGTACCTGCTTACAGGATTCACAGTTGTATTTGTATATCCTCCGTCTGCTGCTTGATCATAGCTAAGAATATTATTCTGATTTAAAATATCAAACGCCTGAAACGTGATCTGACCTCTACGATTAAATAACTGACGCTCCAAACTTGCATTGATCACTAAGGGTCTGTTATTTGTATTTCCAGCTATACCATTTATATATTGTTTACTACCATTGTAAGCGAACATCCAATTTTCCCATAAATAAATTCTCCCATCTAAATTAAGAGAAAGTGTGTTGATCGTATTGCTAACAAAACCTATTGTTGTATTGTCAGATTTATCAATTTTATACCCGATATCGGCATTGATCTCAAACCAGTCTGTAGGGTTGATTTTTGGACCAAAACGTTGATTTAAAGAGGTTATATTAGTGGCATTCAAAACACCATCCCTCATACTCAGGTTATGGCTATAGTTCGCAGTACCGTTAAGTTGCAAGTTATATTTCCTGTTGCTAAGCTGCTTACTGATATTGTAATTACCCGTTAGCCTATATACTCCGCTAACGTTCAAAAAGCGTGTTTCATTAATATTGGTTCCAGGGAGGCCTGGGTTCGGAACATTTGAAACATTTCTAATTACAGCATTCTCTGTATAAGATCCATTTGCAGTAATTGAAAGATTAAGCTTCGAATTTGCAATATAATTATTATAATCACCTCTTATAGTATGTACAAAAGTGGCATTCAGATCAGGATTACCAATAACTGGATTATTTGGATTCGTAACATCCCTTACTGGCTGTATCTGATCAAACGTAGGCTCAACTGCATTTCCCGAATAGTTCAAAGACATCCTTTGTTGTCTAGTCCAACGATATTCAAACCTAGCGATAGGAATCAGATTAAAACTGCTACGATTTGTTGTGGTTCCGAGACTTTGCTTAGTGCCGGAGAGTAATGCCGGTACACCGGTTATACCAACAGAAAAACGAACTTTGGAGGTATTTGACATTCCATATCTAAAATTCAATGCAATCCGTCCCTGTGTAAAGGAATATTTATAAATGTTACTCAATGAATCTACGACACCAGACAAGCCATCCGCCAAAATATCTCTTGTAGTTGCTGTATTGTCATATCCATTATAATTCACCTGAGCATTCACCTCAAATTGGGTATTAACTCCAAGTGGTTCCACATAAGTCATACTTCCTCGATAATTGTCACGTCTATTCTTACGGGCAATGATCTGATTGGTTACTGAATCTAAGGGATCAAAGTTTTCACGATAATAGGTTGTAAAGTTATATCTTGCCTGCTCGTTGTCCTGACTATTTTTATTCAAATCTACCTGTGTCGAAAAATTCCTTCGGTATTTTTTAAACGTGTGTTGATAAAAAACAGAAACACCAAATTCAGGAGCCGTTCTGGAAGTTTCGTTCTTTATGGTACGGTCCTGATCCATTTTCAACCCAATATCACTCCCCCTTTGCACTACCGAAGATTCACTATTATTATCAGAAGAATTTAAATTGAAAGTTGGAATAACTTTTAAGTAATCATTTGAGTCCAGATTTACTTCGAATTCAAATTTAAACTGATGATTATTTGATTTTTGAAAGCTATTGCTAAAATTATTAGAGCGCAATTGTCCAGTTGTAACACTGCCATCGGGATTAGGACGACTTATATTACTTAATGAGTTAGACTCATTCTCACTGTCGCCATTAGATTTTCCAAATTGGTAATTCAAATTATAATCAATCTTTTTTCCGATTTTATCACGGATACTAAATCTCGCATCTCCATTCTTGTTAGAGCCATTCAGCGCGTTGAGATTAATCACATCTTTAAAATTTCCATTTAAACCTACCTGCTGATTTCCATTAATTCGGGTAGTAAACAATCCCGCTTCCTTTCTTTCGTTACTACCTCCAGCAGCATTCAAATTCATCATATTACCAACAGATTTATCCGTTCTGGTGGTGATGTTCAGTACTTTTTGAGGATCCCCATCTTTAACCCCTGTACGAGCTGCTTGATCACCATAGTCATCTACGATCTGAATTTTATCAACAATCTCCGCAGGAAGATTTTTAATTGCATTTGCGATGTCTCCCCCAAGATATTCCTTACCATTCAGTTTAGCCTTTGTTACTGTTTCTCCCTGATGGACCAGACTTCCATCGTTGCCGACTTCCATTCCTTCCATCTTCTTTAACAGCTCATCAACGGTAGCATTTTTCCTCACTACATAGTCGCTGGCTTTATACTCTACCGTATCCGTTTTATAGGTTATTGAAGGTGTACCATTAATCACCACTTCATTTAAAGTGTTTTTTTGCTCTTTAAGTAAAATTGGATCCATCACAATCCTCGGAATCATGTCGTTTTGTTTAAAACGCATCACAGGGGATTTTTCATAACCTATACTTTGTATTAAAAGGGTATAGGTTGCTGATTTTACATCTTTAAAAACAAAGATACCGTCACTATTGGTTGATGTTTTCAGGGTATCCTTATCAGAAGTTAAACTAACCGTTGCGCCTATTACACCCAAATCTGTGCTATCTTTTACAATACCGCTAATTTGCCTGGTAGGTAATGGTGGAGGAACTTCCTTTTTAGCTGGCTGCTGGGAAAATACCTCGGTAAAGCTAAGCGTCATTAATAAAACGACTGCCAGTTTCTTAAAATGCTGTAGGTACTTCGACTTAAAAAGAACGCAATAGTCCTTAGCCGTAACCCAATTAAAATAGTTCATTTGTGTGCTTGTATGGTTGGGGTGTATGTGTGTGTTTCTTTACAGTATTAAGGTTATTTCTTTGCAAGTGTGTACTTTCCCCAAAAATCGGTCGGACTCATCAAAGCCTGAAAGTCCATACCGCCACCGCCGCCCATGCTAAAGTGACCACCTCCGCCGCCACCACCGCCAGGACCACGACCGCCGCCTCCGCCACCACCGCCGAAGTTACCTCCGCCGCCACCGCCACCAAAATTTGGTAACTGTAAGCCATTCAGCTTAATGTTATAAGCAAATTCTTTCGCGTCGGCTACTGAAATACCCAAAGCCTCTAATGGAATTCCTACTTCATAGAAATAAACATTATCCTTATCGATATTAGCAAATGCTTTAATGCCATACTCATTATATATAGAGACTAATGTGTCTGTTGTATTTTTAAAACCATGAATTTTAATCTCTTTAGCCGCTGCCAATTGCGTTTTCTGTCTGGCAACCATAAAAGAATCTCTTTGTTTCGCGCTCTGCGGACCACCGCCGCCACCCATGGACATCGTCATCCCCATTGCACGTCGGCTCTGCCCACCCCCGCCGCCACCTGGCCTGCCAAAGGCAGCCGGAAGAGGATAAGTCAAGGTTATACTCTCCTTTTCTTTCTTTTTACCATCCGGATTTACCGAAAAAGTAATACCTCCCGCAAGTATTTTAGAATTGTTCGCGATATCAGTAGATTTAATAATCAGATAAAGATTTTTATCATCGTTACTTATAATATAAGAAAGACTAGTACGCTTATTCCCAGAAAAATCACTGTCTTTCCATTCAAAATTTTTACCATCAATTTTAATAGCATGAGGAGCGAATATACTAACCTCCTGCAGGTTATTTACCTTTTGAGCCTGAGCAACAGCGCCCAGACCGGCGAGTAAAACCGCGCAAAATGTCATTTTAATAAATACTGTTTTCATATTTGGTGTTATTATGTTAATTGCGATATTAAATTTAAGACTTTATAAAGTGGCTTAGGTTTAATGTCCCATTACATAATAATGGAATAATTAATTCGTCAATTTATAAAAGACCACGAATTAAGCACAAAAACCACTCTATTAGAAATTGTTCTCGTAATTTGTTACACAACTTAACAAAGTTTAACATTTGGCTAATGATCAGCCACCACTGCTTTCGGCTTCTGAAAAATATAAATTAAATAGACCAGGGCGGGTAAAATAAATAGACTACCGATAAGCAAGGCATAGCCTAATGAGGCTATCGTTTTTGCCTGCCCCTGATGAGCGACAAGGGAAAGATTCTCGCCATTTTTTAGTAACACAATATCGGGAAAGTGCGTATAAGTTGCAGCAAATAAAATCATCGCCACCTGAAAACCAGCAAGCAATCGCAGCAGGATCGGTTTATCTTTATTTAGCGCATAAAACATAATAATTAAAGAAATACTAGCCGCAATAATGGCAATTAAGCCCGGTGTATCCCCAAAAATCCATGTGGCCAAGGGGATATGCTCTGCATAAGCTGCTATAAAAACCAAAGCTCCACAAAACATAACCATAAAGATTGCGCGCTTCGCCTTACCCACAAAATGCTGTCTGTCGCCATCACTATCAGTTTGTCCGATGATAAAAATAATAGCCAGGAAACCACATATACTTACAGTAAAGATGCCCACAGCTACAGAGAACCAATTTAACCAGCTAAAAATATATGCCGATATAAAATCATTTGCCTGTGGATCAATTTGGCCAGATACAGAACTAGCAGCAATAATTCCTAAAAAAAAGGGAGTAATCAAACTCGAATACACAAAAATTGGGGTATATACTTTTTGCATATCATCTTTCACCGCATCATAATTTCTAAACACAAAGGCAGTACCCCTCGCAATGATTCCTAGCAGCATACATACCAAAGGAATGTGTAAGTAAACAGAAATAGTCGTGTATATTTTAGGGAAACCTACAAATAGAATTACAACAGCAATGATTAACCACATGTGATTGGCTTCCCAAATAGGCCCAATAGCCTTATACATCGTTTTACGTGTTTTGGCCTTATTGGTTTTAGAAGTAAACAATTCGATAATACCAGCACCAAAATCAGCTCCGCCTAACAGGATATACAATAAAATGGAAGTCCACAGGAAAATAATAACTACATATATCATAATTGTTCATCTTTTGATTGGTTTGCAGAATCATATAATTTGTAGACCATGCTGATCTGCCTAAATAACAATAAACTTACGATGACGGCCAAAGAGATATACACAGCCGTAAATAAGTAAAAAGAATAAGCAATACCAGGCATAGGCGTTACAGCATCTGCTGTCCGCATCACTCCTCTGATAATCCAGGGCTGCCTGCCTACCTCTGTAACCGTCCAACCAGCTTCGAGGGCTATAAAGCCTAAAGGAGTTGCAATGACAAACAATTTTAATAACCAGCGACTGCGTAACCAGTCTTTTTTCTTCCACAAAGCGATGAAATATAATACAGCGATCAACACCATAGCCATCCCCATCCCTACCATGATCTGAAAAGCATAATGGGTAACCGCTACCGGCGGCTGATCTGCCTTAGGCACACGATCAAGTCCCTGCACCTCTCCATTGAAGTCGCCTGTAGCCATAAAACTCAACAAGCCCGGAATTTTAATCGCATAATCCACTTTCTGATTGGCCGTATCCGGTATTCCTCCTATGATGAGTGGTGCAAATCTTTCTGTATGAAAATGAGCTTCCATAGCCGCCAATTTTTCTGGTTGTCGCTTGGCCACATCTTTAGCAGAAATATCACCACTTAAAGGTTGTAAACAAGCTGCTACAGTACCAAATACTGCAGCAATTTTAAACGCTGTACTATGGAATTTTACACTTTTTCCTTTAAGGATCATTAAAGCATGAATACCTGCAACAGCAAAACCAGTTGAAACAAATGCAGCAATACACATGTGTAGCGATTGAGAAAACCAGGCTTCATTAAACATCGCTTTTATAGGATCAATGTTTAAATACTGTCCATCGATATAATCAAAACCAGCTGGACTGTTCATCCAGGCATTTGCAGCAACCACAAGAATCCCCGAAAGTAATCCGCTGATCCCGACTACCACACCTGTTGCCCAATGAAACCATGGATTGAGCCTATTCCAACCGTATAGATAAAAGCCCAAGGCTATCGCTTCAATAAAAAATGCCGTTCCCTCCAAAGAAAACGGCATTCCAAATATCGGTCCTGCATGCTCCATAAATTTGGGCCAAAGCAAGCCGAGTTCAAAAGACAATACCGTGCCCGAAACGGCTCCGGTGGCAAAGAATATAGCCACCCCCTTACTCCAGGCCTTGGTCACATCCCGGTAGACTACTTTTTTTGTCTTAAGCCAATAAAAATGGGCAACAGACATAAAAAAGGGCATTACCATACCAATACAGGCAAAAACAATGTGAAAGCCTAAGGAGAAGGCCATCTGGAGGCGGGCAGCTAAAAAATCGTCCATAATATAATTTAATAAACGTACGTGCTAAAAAGAAATCGTGCCGTAAAAGTACGGCTTATCCATTCATTCAAGGGATATTTTTCAATGATTTTTTCAGGAATTGAAGAAATTAAATGTGAATATTTTTTTATTGAATTAAACATCGAGAGGTTTACCAATACCTAATCCTGAATACGATCAACATAAATCAATTGAACCATGGGCAATTTAAAACATCATCACTTTTTAGCACTCTTTGCATTACTGTTCGTACTAGCTTGTAAGAAGAGTCGAAACACTAAAATAGAGATACCAGAACCTGAGCCACCTGTCATCATTAAAACATTGGTCCCTATAAAACTTGAAGCAGCAGGTTTAACTATCAACTTAAAATACAAGGAAAACACCACCTTACTCACAGAAATTTCTGAAGGGGAAGGAAGTACCAAAACGGTGATCACTTACAATGCAGCGCAGTATCCAATCGCACTTGAGAAATACAAGAGCAGCAAATTATTTTATAAAGTGAACTACAAACTGGAGGATAAAAAGGTAATCAACAAAGTGCTGATATTTGACTATAAAGAACTACTGCATACTTACACCCCAAGAGGATACTACACGATAAGCTATAATGATCTGCAACAACTGAGCAGCCTTCATTATTACAACAACTCAGATAATCTGATCGAAGCACAATCCTATATCAAATCTGGAAATCTATCTACGGTAACCACAACCAATGATTCGGGATTTACAAATATACATACGTATACCTTCGATCAGAAAAAGGGCATTGCCAGTAGCATCAGCTATGCTCAACTATTTACCATTGAATCTGAACATTGGTTTCTAAGCTATTACCTTAACAATCTACTCAATTATCGCAATCAAAAGTCTCCATCGGAAAACACAGATTTCAGCTACGAATATAATACCGATGGTTACCCTTCAAAAATGATGATTAGCAAAGACAAAAACACACAAAGTATTAAAATAACCTACAAATCCATCGAACTATAAACTATTGCAAAAGCTTTTGCGCCCTAAACAAATTATCCGCAGATTGCAATATCTTGGCCTTTAGCTTGGGGTTATAATTGGGATGATTCTTTAAAAAATCGTTCACAATTGCAGCAGCCTCCGCACTTTGATAATAACCAAGTGTAGCTTGCAACCAGCTTTGAGGGAAAAAGATATCACCTGTAGTTTGGATCTCTTCCAGAAGTTCCAAACTTTTTTGCAGATATTTTACTGAGGTCGACTGCCTTAAAGGATGATGCAGGTAGTATAGCGCCGCCGCCACATTCGCTTCTTTCTGTCTGTTTACTTTCTGTTCAAGGCTTTTAAAAAACTGATCTCTTTCTAACTGATCGGAAGAAAGTGCCGGCATGATGAACTCAAACCTAATCTTTCTATCTGCATCTGTAATGCGCGACAATTGATCTTTCAAAATTGTAGAAGCATCGCTTTCTCTTAATGCCAACGAAAAAGCTAAGGCTGTATAATCGTCTTCAGAAAGTTTCAAGCCTTCCGGAGCTTTTTTTGTTTTCCAAATATCGTATAACGTTTTACTTGCGTCCCGGCTTAAAAACACATCCTGATATACTTTAAACAATAGCTTTTTAGAGTTTGAGGCAGCCTGTTCCGACATGGCGCTCCAAATTCTTTTTTCCAGTAATTCGCCTAAACTGATCCGCTCCTTTGGAGTCATAAATTCCCAATAAATAGAGCCAATATAATTGGTCATCAATTTGAGATTCAGCTCTTCCTTTTCTTTACTCAATCCATCAAGAAAAAGGGTTAACAATTCTGCCGGTTTCACAAACCTGCCATTCAGCATATTCTCATAAAGTGAGATATATGCCGTAGCACGATTTAGAGATTTATCAATGGTATACAATTGAGGAAACATTGCCCGATCTACCGGCCATAAACCATAGCCCTGCCCGGATGAATTGAATAGGACAAATAATGGCAGGTCCATCCCCTTCACTTCTTTTAATTCTACCTCTGCCGCATTTAAATTAACCGTTACTTCCTTAGTATGATCAGCGTAATATAAAGTGAGCTCAAAAAACTCTGGCCAAATCCTTTCCCTGCCATACTCTGCAGATTGTTTGATGGTAAACCTTCCTATTTTATCACCTTTCTTTTCTATGATATAATCTACCACCGGCCTTCCTGGTTCATTTACCCACACTTTATTCCAGGTTTGTAAATCCGCATCCGCATATTTATCCAAAATGGTGATTAGATCAGGCCAGGATGCATTACTATTGGCAAACTTCTTAAGGTATTCTCTTACCCCTTGTTTAAATTTATCTTTCCCCATTAAGCGCTCCAACTGTTGCATCATGATGGGAGCTTTATGATAGATAATATTGCCATATAAGGTTCCTGCGTCTTTTAAGTTATCCAATTCTTGTCTTATCGGGTTTGATCCTGTTGTACGGTCTATGCCGTAAGCTGCAGGAAAATGATCCACTAAAAACTTCAAATCAAATTCATCTTTACCCACACTACCCTCTGCACTTTTATCTGCCATAAAATTGGCAAACACTTCTTTCATCCAAACATCAGTAAACCAGTTCATCGTTACCAAATCACCAAACCACATATGGGCCGTCTCATGAGCAATCAAATTACTCCTCGAATTCAACTGATCTTTTGTAGCCGTTCCATCCAAAAACAAAGCTGAAGCTTTGTATTGTATAACACCTACATGCTCCATTCCGCCAAACTGAAAGTCGGGTATTGCAGCAAAACCAAACTTTTTAAATGGGTACGGAATACTTGTCCAATCTTCAAAATACTTAAGGGCATCGGTATGGATCTTAAAGATCTCATTCATGCTGTACCGTATTTTTGCAGTATCTGTTTCTCTGTACAAAAAATCTGTGTTCATCTGCCCTACACGACCATTTTTCAGTTCAAATTTTCCAGCAACAAATGAAAACAAGTAGGTACTTAAAATATCAGAAGTGGCAAAGCGATATGTTTTACGTCCATTTAACAGTGTCGAATCTTTTAATGGCGCATTTGCCATTGCTTTCCAGCTTGCAGGAACTCTTAACGTTAAATCATAAGTAGCCTTTAAATCGGGTTGATCAAAGCATGGGAAAACAGTTCTTGCCCTATCCGGGACAAATAAAGTATATAAATAATCCGCATTGCGATTCAAAGCAGATTCGCCTGCCTGAAATTCTATTTTAACTTGATTGGTTCCTTTTTTTAAGTATTTAGCTGCTATTAGTAAATGTTCCTTGCTATGCTGTACAGGAGTTACCTTCCCATTCACAATCAATTTTTTCAGCTTTGCAGGATCCTCCTTGAAATCAAGCTGTAAAACCTGCTTATTTTCGATTAAATCAAAGCTTAGTACTTCCATAGCTTCAATTTTCTCTGTTTTCACAGTAGGAATATCAAGCTCAAGGGCATAATGGATACGACTTACAGTTGCTTTCCGATGTATAGCCAGTTCTTTGGAGACCCCAGTTTCTATCTCTTGTCCTTCAACCCGTTCTGCGACAACAAATAAAAACAAAAAAACGACAAACTTTGTTAAAGTACTACTTGTATTGACCTTCATAGGAGCTAATTTAAGTATGATTTTCTAATTTCTTCGTCAAGTTTCTATATAGAGTTTATATTTAATACAGAATATACAATGATAGATGTAAATTAGTGGCATCAAAATATAATTGGTTAATAACCATTTAAATATATATATTCATATGAAACAGACTATTAAAGCAATTTTATTGCTAGCGTTAACCGTGTCATTAACGGCTGACCTTCAAGCTCAAGGCTTAAAAATGCCTCAACCGAGCACAAGTCAAACTATTACTCAAAACTTTGGTCTAGGTAAAATCACACTTAATTATTCTCGCCCTAACGTAAAAGGTCGTAAAATTTTTGGTGATCTGGAGCCTTATGGATCTGTATGGCGTACTGGTGCAAACTCGGCGACTACAATCAGTTTCACTGAGCCTGTTAAAATTGACGGTAAAGAGTTACCTGCTGGTGAGTACGAATTGTTTACTATCCCAGGCAAAGATGAATGGACAGTAATATTCAATAAAGCATCTAAGCAATGGGGAGCTTATGAATATAAAGAATCTGATGATGCTTTAAGAGTTAAAGTTAAAGCCAGCAAACTGAAAGATAAAGTAGAAACTTTTACGATTCAATTTGCTGATGTATATCCTACCACCGCTAAATTACAATTGATGTGGGAAAATACAGGCATAACTGTAAATATGACTACTGAAGTTGATGCTACCGTAATGGCTAGTATTGATGCAGCAATGAAAGGCGAGAAAAAACCTTACTTCCAGGCAGCTCAGTATTATTATGCAAATGATAAAGATTTAAATAAAGCTTTAGAATGGGCTACTGCGGCCGAAGCTGCAGACAGTAAAGCACCATGGATAAAATTATTAAAAGGCCGGATCCAATTAAAAATGGGTGACAAAGCAGCTGCTGCAAAAACAGCGGCATCAGGTTTACAATTGGCTACAGAAATTAAAAACCCTGAGTATGTACGTTTACACACGCAACTACTAAACGAGGCTAAAAAATAGTTTCTTTTCTGATGTAAAAAGGCCGGATATAGACTTTACGTCAATATCCGGCCTTTTTTATGGCTATATACGGTTCATGATCATCCCCCTTAAAGTTACTCAAAATTAAGATTCTGTTTATTGAGGTATGGAGCATCAGCCAGGTAGTGTAAAATGGATTCAGGATCTTTATCCGAGACCTGGTTTGCGGTAAATTCCTGCAGGTGTCCCAATTTTAGTAATGATCCGCAGCCAGCATCTTTAAACAATTTGCTTAATTTTTCATTTTTGTCAATATGATAGGCATTAAATGTTGGAAGGGTGTCTATCGCCAGATACTTTTTATCTTCCTTAACAATGCTTAAAAGGCGTCCAAGTTTTTCACCTTCGAATGTATCATTATTGGTTAGAAATAGAAAAGTATGGATCATCAGTTTGCTGCCATGTAGTTTCACGACTAGATATCCAACTTTCTGACCAGAGACTAGAAAATCAACATGACTCTCGTTTCCGTTCCATCGGTGCGATATCTCAGGTTGTAAAAAGGTGAGCAACAATATTTGATGCATGATGCCAGGTGTGATGTTGATTCTCTCCTGCAGCCTGCCAAAAGCATGGGTACTAATATACAATTCCAGAGGAATATCGAGACCTGGGGTCTTGAAGCCTAATAGTGATGGTTTGACATTATAGTATTCCCATTCAAAGTCTTCAGAAGGCCAGCCCAGACGTATCGCAGTCCGGGCCCCTTTATTTGTCTCTATTGTTTCTTTCTTTGGTTTAAAGGTGTGGATAATGATGTCATTTTGCGGATTGAATGGCGCAAAATAAGGTGTCATAGAAATATCTGCTCTGTAGATATGATCATTGTAATCACTCAAGAATATACAAGCCTCACTTACCAGCATTTCCAATATGTCCTGTAGATCATGATGAAACTTACTTTCATGTAAACCGAAAGCAAATTCTTTTTTGATTCCTTCCAGCTTAGGATCTCTACTGATATCAAACTCAGATACGCTATCACTCAAAGTCGTACCTTCTGAAAGATACCATGCCATTGGTATTTTATTACCGTTGGGCAAGGTCAACTCAGCCCCCTCCATAAATTGCAGCAACAATTTATTGAACTGAATTACTCTTGCCTTACTAATATCTGTGCCTGGGGCTCCTTTAGCTTTTAGCACTGGATAACGACATTCGTAAAGTTTTTCCAAATAAATGGCCGGGAACTTTTCTAACAAGACTTCATCACCAACAAGTATAATTAATTTCTTAATACGGTCTATAAATCTTTCTTTTAGTGCCTTTCGCTGTTGATCAACATTGGCTGCCGACTTAATTGCCGCTTGCTTTTTTTTCTTCCTATCCATTTTAGCGTTATTTGGTATAAACAAACTTACTAAATCCACAATATAATCATAGGTTAATGGCCAATTAAACCATTTGATTTTATTCCACTCTATAGAGTTATATGACTTTAAAATTCCACCTACTCTACGTCAGCATTCTGGCGATTTTACTAATTCCATCGATTGCTTTATTTGGTCAAAATGTAAAAGCTAACAATCCCAATCCAGTAGTCATGGAATGGAAAATCGGTGATACGGTGAGGAAAGCATTGGTCTATATTCCTGATGGCGCTAAAACTAACAAAACGCCTATTATTTTCACTTTTCACGGTCATGGTGGTAATATGGAAAACGTGTATAAAACGCGAAGATTCGACCAATTATGGCCAGAAGCTATCTTTATATGTCCACAGGGCCTAAACACAGTTGGACAACTTACTGACCCAGAAGGGAAACTTCCAGGCTGGCAAAAAAGCGTTGGAACCGATGGCGACCGCGACCTGAAATTCTTTGACGTCATGCTCGCTTCTTTACAAGAAAACTATCGCATCGACGCAAATAGAATTTATGTTACCGGGCACTCTAATGGTGGCGGGTTCACCTATCTGCTTTGGGCCGCAAGAGGGTCGGTTTTTGCAGCGGTAGCGCCTACGGCGGCCGTCGCAGCAAGGATAATGAACCAACTTAAACCAAAGCCTGTATTACACCTTTATGGTGAAAAAGATGGGCTTGTGAAAACCGAATGGCAGAAAAAAACATGCGGGTTCCTGTTAAAATTAAATAAATGTGATGATACAGGTGTCCCTTTTGCAGCTAATGCCATGTTATATAAATCCAGTATCGGTATGCCTGTAGTGATCTATAGTCATCCCGGAGGTCATTCCTATCCCCCGGCTGCAAATAAGGTGATCATCGATTTCTTCAAACAGCAATCAAAATGATCCTGCAAGATCCACCTAACTCCTTAAAATCTTATCCATTGCTTTTCCTTTTGCCAACTCATCAATCAATTTATCCAAATAACGAATCTTTTGCATAAGTTCATCTTCGATTTCTTCTACACGGTAGCCGCAGATTACACCAGTAATTCTTGAAGCATTTGGATTGATTGATGGTGCCTGAGCAAAAAAGGTTTCAAAATCGGTTTATTGTTAAGAAGTTGTTGAAATTCTTGTTTATCATATCCGGTCAACCAAAATATGATTTCATCAACTTCCTCTTTTGTACGACTTTTTTTCTCCGCCTTTTGAATGTAATGTGGATAAACGCTCGCAAAAGACATTTTATATACTCTAGTATTATCTTTCATTTAATCCGTTATTAATTAGCACTGCAGATCCAAAAGGATTGTCAACTATCCACAACCAATTTCCGTCTTCATTTCTTTTCATTACACAAGAAGTATGCCCTGTCATTTTAATTGGATGTCCCTCTGGTGTATTTCCAGTCATTTCCCATTGATCAAGCCACATAGCCAGATCATCAACTACAGCTATGTGCGGGGTTCCGCCTTTGATATCCAATTTTAATGCGCATATGTTATTCATCGCCGACTGAATTTCATCCAATCCCCTTAGCTCCTTCCCATCTCTATCTATATAGACTGCCTGGGCATGAAAGCAACTTAAGGCTCCTGTCACATCCCCATTTTTTATACAATGACGAAAATATGCTACTGCCCCAGCTTCTGTTTTTCTATTAAATTCCTGCATTTTTCCTTTTTTCATCAAATATAGATAGCACCTTAATTACTTTATCACCCGTAAGGGCATAAAATTGATCGTTTTTTTGTGGTTTTAGTATTTTTAAACCTGTAAAAACACTGAAAGCAGGTAAAATTGCGCAATGTTCCCCAAAATAGAAGCATGGAAACTTTAACTTTTGTTTCGCCTTTCCCTGCAACACAACACCAGGATGGATGTGACCACAAATGTTGTAATACTCATCCTTTTCCATGGGTTGGTCGTGTATAAACCGGAATGGTGTGCAAAGGAGTTCTTTAGGATGTACCTCTATATTTAAGGCCTCATAATCCTCGTTTTTCAAGGCATCATGGTTTCCTTTAATCAGCACTACGTTTAAATGAGTATAACGCCTTCTCCACTCTACAAAAGCATTTGCATCACTATTGATGTTGTTATGAAACATATCACCTGTTACGAGTAAGGTATCAGGCTCAAACTCTTCCATCAAAGAAGTTAAACGACGAAGATCTGTTAAACCTACTGTGTCGGGCACTTGAATGCCAGATCTTCTAAAATGTGCCGATTTCCCAATATGCAAATCGCTAATGATAAGCATTTTTTTTGCCACCCAAAAGATTGCGCGTTCTTTGCTAAGTATAAATTGTTCTCCTTTACAATCAATGGTCATCTTTTCGTCTCTTGTTTTTCTTTTTCAGCAATACTTTCTCCGATTCGGCAGTCATCCTTTCTATACGCTGACTTAGCTCTTCGGAACTCATATTATCCCTCAAACTGTCTACCTTAATCGGGAAACATAAAGGAGTATAACGATCCGTTTTAACAATAATTATTTTGCTCTGCTGAATGCGTTTTAAGGCCGCTGCAAGCCTCGGCTCTTCTATCTGTTGATAAAACGCTTCATCATAAGCTTGCCGCAACAACAGATTGTGTTTATCATAATCAGTAAAAACATTAAAAAATAAAGCTGCAGAAGATTGAAGGTGTTTATTGGCAACGTATTTACCGGGAAAGCCCTGGAATACTAGTCCTGATATGCAAGCTATATCTCTAAATTTTCGCCTTGCCATTTCGGTTGCATTGATACTGGCGACAATATCTTCACTAAGGTTTTCGGGGCTAAAAAGCGTTTTAACATGAGCCTCATCCAGGGGAATGGCCTGTTCACTTAATAATTCGAAGCCATAGTCGTTCATGGCGATAGAGAAGGTGATTGGCTTAATCCGCCCTAACCTGTATGCAATTAATGCCGCCATAATTTCATGCACCTGTCGACCTTCAAAGGGATAAGCAAAAAAATGATATCCATCCCGGGTATCAATTAATTCAATCAGAAATTCATTACTTTTCGGTACCTGGGATACCTTTGCCTGACGTTCGAATAAGGGTAAAATAAAATCCAATTCCTCTTCACCATGAGTTTCATTTAGTATCTCATTGTATTTTTTCCTGAGTATACTACCCAGGTTTGCAGTTAGTGATATGCGCCCGCCCATCCAGCTTGGACTGACGGCTTGTTTCTGTTTACTTTTTCGAACCAGTACCATCATTTCTTTTACCATTATAAATTCCAACACCCTGCCGGCAAGCGTAAAACTATTTCCCGGTTTCATTCTTGAGATAAAGGATTCTTCAATCATCCCTATATACCCGCCGCTCAAATATTTAACTTTTAGCATCGCATCACTCACTATAGTACCAATATGGAGTCTATGACGCATCGCAATCTGCCTGCTCTTCACCTTCCAAAGACCATCTTCATCTTTACTTACTTTTTTGAATTCATTGTAAGCGGTTAAACTGTCGCCACCAGTAGAGATAAATTGCATAATCCATTTCCACTCCTGCGGCAATAATTCTCTAAATGCATGGGTTTGTTTAATTTCAAAAAATATCTTCTCCTCCTCAAAACCATCACCAACAGCCAGTGTCACGAGATATTGGATTAACGTATCGAAAGACATGACTATAGGTTCCCGGCTTTCAATATCTTGTGTTCTTGCAGCTTCTTTAATTGCTGCAGCTTCTACCAGTTCCAGCGCGTGGGTAGGCAGAAAGTATATTTTAGAAGTCTCATAAGGAGAATGACCGCTTCTTCCTGCCCGTTGTAAGAACCGAGCTACGCCTTTTGGCGAACCGATCTGTATCACAGTGTCTACAGGCTTAAAATCGACACCCAGATCCAGCGATGAGGTGCAAACCACAGCTTTCAATGCCCCCGTATGGATGGCCTCTTCAATCCAGTTTCTTAATTCATAATCAATTGAGCCATGATGGATAGCGATCAGACCGGCCAGATTTTCATCCTGAGCCAACAAGGTTTGATACCATAATTCGGCTTGCCCCCTCGTATTGGTAAAAATAAGCGTTGTTTTACTCTTATGAATAATAGGTAAAAGCTTATTTGCCAATTTGTGTCCCAGGTGTCCGGCCCAAGGCAACATATCGATATGGTCAGGTAAAATGGAACGTATCTCTATTTTCTTTTCAATATCTGATTTGATAATAGTTTTTAGGATATCATCATAAGGCACCAAGACCTCCATTGCCTGTTCCATATTCCCTATGGTTGCGGATATCCCCCATATTCTAAGTAAGCGTTCTGGGTGCTGCTCGCTAAGCAATCCTCTGATTCTTGATATAGCGAGTTCCGTCATTACCCCTCGTTTACTCCCAAGCAGCTCATGCCATTCATCCGCAACAATACATTGGAGTTGATCAAAATAGTTAAAAGTACTCTTTTGGGCGAGCAAGAGGTGGATACTTTCGGGAGTAATGATGAGGACCTCTGGCATTTGTTTTTTCTGCTTCAGCTTTTCGTTTTGAGGAGTATCCCCATTCCTAACGCCTATCTGCCAATCTAGCTCAAGCTGCTCACATACTTCGCGCATTGCTCGTGCAAGATCTTTGGCAAGAGAACGCAGTGGGGTAATCCAGATTAGTTTTAAGCCAGATTTCCGCTTTTGCTTGATTTGCTTCCCTTTTTTTTGAATAGCCGCTGTGCTTACACCAAGAGATGGATCAGCATTTAATTCGTCAATGATAACAGCCAGAAAAATAGAAAAAGTTTTACCAAAACCTGTCGGGGCATTTATAAGTCCAGAATATCCCTCGGCATAATTTACCCAGGCATCTGTCTGAAATTTAAATGGCTTCTTCTTATGCTGTTTCAACCATTTAATAACCTTCTTGTATCCTTTACTTTTTTCCAGCTGCATATTTATAAAATATCAGAAATTTTAGGTTTAAATCATTATGCCGGAGGTAATAAAGTAGCTTGTAATAACTGACGTAAATCATCTAATGTATTTATCTCATCTGCTTTTTTATCTTTTCTCCATCTTGCAATCCTTGGGAATCTTAAAGCCAAACCTGCTTTATGCCGCTTACTTTCTGCAATTCCCTCAAAAGCGATTTCAAATACCAATTCTGGCTTAACGGTTCTTACTGGGCCAAATTTTTCAATTGCATTTTTTACTACAAAGGCATTTACTTCCTTAATTTCTTTATCTGTTAATCCCGAATAAGCTTTCGCTATGGTGATGAGCTGATCCCCATCCCTTACCGCAAAAGTATAATCTGTATAAAAATTTGCTCTTCTGCCACTACCCTTTTGAGCATAGATCATCACCGTATCAACCGTGTAAGGGTTTATTTTCCATTTCCACCAGTCTCCCCGTTTCCTTCCAGAATGATAGGCTGAATTCAGCTTTTTTAACATGATGCCCTCGCTGTTGAGATCCCGGGCAGTTTCTCTAAGCTTAGCCAGTTCGTCCCATTGGTTAAATGAGACTATTGGCGACAATACGACTACATTAGTGGTTTTCAAATTAGAAATAATAGTCTCCAGTATTTGTCTACGTTTATTCAATGCTTCTTCACGAATATCACGTCCTTTATATTCCAATAGGTCGTAGGTATAGAAACCTATTGGTGCATCCTTTAACTGATTTTTATGGATAGTTTTTCTATTTAGCCGTTGTTGCAATATGCTAAATGCTTGCACTTTTCCATCTTTTACAGATAGTATTTCACCATCCAGCACAGTACCATCTTCTAATTCGTCTAATAAAAAATGGAGTTCAGGAAATTGTTCGGTAACCAGTTCTTCACCTCTGGACCATATAAATAACTCTCCGTTACGTTTCACAATCTGCCCCCTGATGCCGTCCCACTTCCATTCGGCTTGCCATTCCTGGGGTTCTCCAAGTGATGATGGCACTCCTTCCAAGGCGTAAGCGAGGCAAAATGGATATGGCCATGAGTTATCAGTATTTACATGTACACCATTAACTAAGTCGGTATAGTTGATTTCTGAAGGAAGCCACTTGCCCATAATACTGTGCATAATCTTACTGCTTTCGGTATCGCTTTGTTTAGCAAGCGCATTGACCAGTATTTTATTGGATACTCCGATTCTGAAATTGCCTGATATCAGTTTATTGAAAATAAAACGTTCTGAAGTTTCCAGGGTGTCCCAGGCCTTTGTAATGAATTGTTTTTTAAAGGCTTCATCCTTATCATTTAGTAAGGCAAGATCATTGATCCATTCATTCAACTTACGGTCTCGGATTGATGTGGGAGGCGGCAATATCAGCGCTATCGTTTCACTGAGGTCGCCCACATTGTGATAACATTCGGCAAAAAGCCATTCGGGCAAGTTACTCAATTCTATAGCCCATTGTTTAATTAGGGCTGTGCTTACCGGACGTTTCGGTCGCTTTCCGGTAAACATCGCAATTACATAGGGCTTATCCATATCATCGGCTTCATTAAAATAATCAACAAGCGCCAACATTTTGTCGTTGGTTTTGTTGCTCATTTCCAGCTCCTGTATCAATTGGCTAAACCGTTTCATTTAATCTTTATTGACCTCTATATTATCCTCTTCTTCCTCGTCCCCATATTGCGTTTTCACCTCTTCTGCCTCAATACCGATTTCATTCAAGTATTTACTGAAAACTGCAGTATGGCCATGTGTCACATAAACCTTTTCTGCTTCTGTGGCTTTAATCGCCGACAATAATCCTGGCCAATCGGCATGATCACTTAATGCAAATCCCGCATCTGCACTGCGCCATCTTCTACCTGCTCTAACTTGCATCCATCCAGAACAAATACCTGTCGCTGCATGGGTTAGACTCTTTATCCATTTTCCATCAGCCACCGCTGGTGGAACAATTACAATTCCTTTCAGCAGCGATTCCTTGCTTGTTTCGGCCGTAATAGGAATGGTATGTGGCAAGATTATCCCTACTTTGAAAAAAGCATCGTTTAAATTGGCTATTGAACTGTGTACGTATATATCCGCGTAACCTGCCAGGCCTGCCATCAACCTTTGCGCTTTGCCCAAACTGTAAGCAACAAGAACAGTAGTTTGATTTTTATCGTGGTTATGAGAAATCCAGTTTTTGATTTGATTAAAAATATCCTGTTGTGGTTGCCACTTATAAATAGGAAGGCCAAATGTACTTTCAGATACGAATGTATGGCATTTTACAGGTTCAAAAGCAGTGCTGATACCATCGTACTCCACTTTGTAATCGCCAGATACAACACAAATCTCTCCTTTGTATTCCAATCGGATCTGGGCTGACCCTATAACGTGTCCAGCAGGATAAAGACTCAATTTAACCCCATTGATATTGATCTCTTTATGATAAGGCAGGGTTTGAATATTCAGATCACCCAATCTATGTTGCAGGATGGGTTTAGTATGCTCATGACAAAGGTAGGCCTTATTGCCCCATTTAACATGATCGGCATGGCCATGTGTTGTAACGGCAAGATTAACCGGTTGCCATGGATCGATATAGAAATCTCCTTGCTTACAGTAAATACCTTTGTTTGTAAATGTGATTAGTGCCATACGTACGGTAACGTATAAACCAATTTAATAAATTTATGTTTTTCTGAATAGTGAAAAAAATATGGAATACTGTGGCTAATGTAGTTTCATCCCAGCTAAATAGAATCTATAATTTTATGTATCGAGTCTTTTTGTCTCTTTGTTACAAACTCCTTTGCCTTCGCCAACTTCTTTAATGCTTTGGGATAATCTCCATGAATTTCCATCAGTGCATCCCCAATCTGGTTCCCACTGGTAAAATCAATTTCGAAAAGCCATTCTGCCAAACCAATATCTGCCCACATCTGTCCCTTACGGGTATCCGTTGGCTGTCTGAGGTGAATGGCAGGTACATTTGATGAAAAGGCGATGATTGGTGAGTGCATTTCGAAACTGACCAGTGCTCTTGCCTGGCCATAAACCGATTGTGCTTCGTCGGGAATCCAGTAAGTATCTCGCCACACTACCTGTTTTTTTACATCTTCAGGAAGTGGATCTACCAATATTTCTTTGGCCAGGCCTACCTGGTAAATGACTTCAGGACAAGCCAAAATCTTTAATCCGGTTTCCCGCACCCATCTGATCATGACCTCACGAAGTTTTACATGATCCATTTCATTATAATACTGTGAAATCATATATTTCTTTTCATCCTCTTCCGTTGGCTTTGTCCCCTTCATTTTCCAGTATGGGGTATACCGAAGTCGGGGAATCACACAGATAAATTCTCCTTTTTTCAGACCTACCCTATTCAGATAATCAGTTGCAAGCTGATCATTTCTAAGATTAATTGCAAAAGTTGCATCCGGGGCAAACTCCGTTACCGGGCATTTTGATTTTAAAGACTTTAGATAGTCCAACGAAGCGGTATCTCTGCAATATATAAAGGAAGCCTTGTTGATTAAATCTATAGATGCCGCATCACCATCCACCAGCGAAATTCCGTACATGCCAAAAGGCTTAGCAGTTTGTTTATGCCATGCAGCCAGGTCTTGAGGGACTACAATCCAGGGGCCCGAGCCATGCACCATAATGTCGCATGTTTCAAACGCCTGCCTCAGTTCCGGAGTAGTAGGTTTACCAGCGGCATCAATTTTTCCAGGAGCAAGTTTTAATTGACTAAAACTCTTCTTGAGCAACTCATCCACTCCATTCTCCAGATTATTTGGCCAAAGCGTGACCTCTGCCCCGGGCAGATAAGTGTTAATCAGCTCCATAATTCCAAAAGTGTGGCCTATATCGCCGATATTTACCGTTTGCCATGATGAGCGTAATAAGATTTTGGCATTAGGTTTAATGGTACCACTACTGATAGCCCCCATAAGCGGTGCAGCAATAGGAAGCGCAGCAAAGGCCGCCAAATCTTTTATAAATTTCCTTCTTTCCATCTTCAATCGTATTGGTCTAGGGCTTTTTCTCAATTTTAAAAACGTGGGGCTTTGGCTGGTTTACTTCGTAAATAGCCGCAGCAAGCACAGGTAATTTTTTCAAGACTTCCCCTTCCTCATTCTTTTTTAAAATGTAGTTTTTAAACTGCTTTTGATAATATTCATAATGTCCCCCACCCTTCAAAGATTCTAGTCTTTTATTCAGATATTGCTCCACTAGAGTCAGATCTGATTGGTCTTTGAGGCCGGAAAGCTGATTAAATTCAACAAAGCGAAGATTGCGAATCGCTGATTCTGTATCCCTATATTTTACACAAGCATCCATCACTTTTATGGACTGCTGATATTGGGGTGTATTTTGATATAGCGAAAGATTAATTCCGGTAGAAAATGCTTCATCAGTAAAGGAGGCAATTAAAACATCGTCAATAAAAAGATTGTAGTCTCCCCGTTCTAAACTTTTTACCTGCAGCAATGAAATATTGAATTCGTCATTAAAGGGCAGCCATTTAAGAGCCTTTTTTGCAGATTCTTTGACCGGACATGGCAGACTCTTTTCAAGACATTCGAAAGTCAGCACCTTATTTTTATTGGATTGCTTTTTTATTTCTGCATTAAAGCTAGCCTTTTGCGAGGCAGCCAAGTCGTTCCCAATTACCAGTTTCGAGACATATTGAGGGGCTTTCGTATCCTTTAAAAACTGGTAAGCCATTACAAAATGACCTACGGACAATGGATGTACCCTATCTTTACCGATAATGGTAAACGCAGGATCTTTTGCCTGTTCTTCTTTATTGATACGGAGCAAAACAGACTGGAAGTCTACCAAACCAGTCTGATACTTTTCCGAGAGGGCATGCATTTGTTCAGCACAACGTTGTAAAGCATCATTAACACCATACAGATTAGGTGTCTCTAGAACTGCTGTCTGATCATAAACTGAAGGTTTAAGCAGAATCACATTTCCTACACGTTTTTTTAAAATGCTTACTGCCGCATCTGTATTATTGTTATAATCCGTCAATGCCTTTTGCTTCAATTCCTCGTTAGCATCTTTCTTTCCATAAAGATCCCGCTTCACATCGTTCATGCCGATCATCATCACAGCATGAGTAGGCTCGTGGATGAGGATATCCTTATCCATCCTCTTTAAGATTCCGCCAGCTACATCGCCGGAAATGCCACAATTGAAAAAATGGATTTTTTCATTCGGGAACCGTGTGGCATAGTACATCCACAGATCATTGTAATATTCGCCATTATTGGTGATGCTGTTACCGACAAAGCAAACCTTACTCCCATTAGGGAAAAGTGCTTTATTGGCCTCTTGAGTAAATCCGTTTAGGGTCTGGATAATCAGTCCAAGAGTCAGAATTATTTTATATCTCATATACATTGACAATAGGCTAATTAAAATTCTCTACTTTAAAAACCCATGCGTATTCGCATGGCATTGTTTCCGGATTTAAAGCAGGTACTTGTATGCTTAACTGATCTCCTGTTACAACCGCTTTCAGGGAAGCTTTGGAGCCCAATAAAGTCACTTTACCTGCTTTTTTAACCGCGCCGATGATCAGATCAGTTTGCGGCCATTTTTTACAGATCACATAAAGATCTTTTCCTTTTTGAGTGTAAAAAACAGTTTGTTCCTTACTATGCTGAGGTCTGTTGGCCCATGAAGAAGTCCCATATATGGCTTCTCCATTCACCTTCAACCAGCTGCCCATGTCCAACAACCGCTCCTGCATAATTACCGGAATAAGTCCATTGGCATCAGGTCCAATATTGAGCAAAAGATTGCCTCCGTTACTCACTTTATCGATCAGCAAATCGATTAACTGTTTACTTGTATAATAATGATCTAAGGTTTCAAATCGGTTAAAGCCATATGAAGTTCCGATTCCACGGCTCTCCTCCCATGGATGCTCAGCTTTCTCACCTATTCCTTTTGCATCATGCACCAGGTCATATTCAGTTGTATAATAGCCACCATGCTTACTACGTGTTTCTTTTCCCCAGCGGTCATTAACCACAACCGTCTTTTTTACTGCAGATTCATTATACAACCAGGACAAAAACTTAGTGCTTTTAAGTTTTCCGGATTCATAATCCCATTCCCCATCGGCAAAGATCACCTCTGGCTTATAACGGTTAACCAGATCTTTCATCTGAGGCAACATATGGTTATCCACATAGTTATCAACAGTCTGGGGTTTATAAAGTGGGTTACTCCATTCGAGCAGGGAATAATAAAATCCCATCTTTAATCCCTTAGCTTTAACGGCCTCAGTAAGATCACCTGCAATATCACGACGCGGCCCAACATCAACACTGTTCCATTTATTGCTTTCGGCACTAGGCCATAAACAAAATCCATCGTGGTGTTTGGAAGTCAGTACCACATATTTTGCCCCTGATTTAACGAAAAGCTCAGCCCATTCATTAGGATTAAAATATTCCGCCTTAAACATTGCTGCGAAATCACTGTATTTAAACCCTTCACCATAAAACTTCCGGTGATGTGCAGTAAATAATTTATTGCCCTGTATCAACCTGTTCTCATAATGTTCGGCATATTTTTCATAAACTCCTTTAACTTCATTAACCGGTGCATAGGCAGGTACAGAGTAAAGGCCCCAGTGAATAAATATGCCAAATTTAGCATCAGTCCACCAGCCGGGAGTTTCTCTTTTATCCAGCGATTGCCATTCAGGCTGATAGGTTTGAGCGAAGATCTTGCTGCATATGGTCATCAGAAATAATGATATGGCCAATGCGATATAAAATGTGTGATTTCGGTTATTTTCTGATCTTTCCATTTATTTTCCTGTAATTAATCTGTAATTACTATTTTAATATGTTTTGTATTTTGTGAGGTAATAAGTCGTACAAAATAGACTCCTGCTGGAAGGAGTTTTCTGTCAAACTCAAAAATGTAGGACTGCTGCCCTTTTACTTTGCCTTCAAATAGTCCTTGCACCCTGTTTCCCATTATGTTGTAAACATTTAAAGTCACTTTTTCCTGGTCTAAAGGCAGGTTGAAAGCTACTGTTGTTTGATTTTTAAAAGGATTGGGATAGGCTGTCAGGTTTACCTTCGGTACAGGAGCAGGCTTGCTTTTTAAATCGCTAACCTGAATTTGTTTCACTGATGCCGCGGTAGTCGCAGTAGTGTCTTCCAATAAAACCCAATCGCTTTCTGTTCCATAACAGCTGCGCCTTACCTGATACTGGTAAGTTTTTTCCGGATCCAGATTGATCAGCAAAGCCGAGGTGCCAAAAATGTTATGGTAGTATTTCCAATCGGCCTCCCCCGTGCCTTTATAGCGCACATCATAATTGATAGCAGTTGCAGCAGCATTCCAACTAAGCGTTGCAGTGGTATCGGAAGTAGCGGTAACCACTACATTCGTCGGTACGCCGCAGGAGTCAGGGCTAACACAGTTAACAGAACTGGCTTTTAGAAGTATGACCGAACTATAGGGTGTTAAAGTTAAAGTTCCGCAGTAAGCCTGGTTTTTAACGTCAATAAACGAACCCGTCGGTAAGCTGAAACTTTGATTTGTAGGAGTCGGGTTGCAGTAAAACTTAATCACATCTGAGGGTATAGTGCCGGATGGATATTTTAAAGGCGAAGCGACTGTACCACTGATTTGCGAAGCGGCGGCTTCCCATTCATATACTGAATTGTAGCGGATATTTGGACTGCTGCTACCTTCTTTATAATTAAAGCGAATGGTTTTGTCATTAAATGGATTTACCACATAATTATCTTTGAACGTACCAATTTCAGCATAGGTATAGTCAGGACAGTTGCCCAATAGCACATTGTGTGTAACTGCAGGATCATTGGTCACCAATATATTTCCCCGGACTTCAGTCTCTGGCACGACGGTAGGAACATGGAGTCGCATTTCCGAAAGGGCACTCTGGAAAGAGGTATTTTCGTAAAATTTATTACCCCCTTGCAATAAATGTCCGTAAAGGCCATAGCCGTTCACATAAGCGACTGTATTGTTCCTCACAGTAACCCCTTTGGATAAGTTATCCAGATATATACCGCTGGACAGGCTCGCTACAGGAGCGCCCAGATACTCACCAATACTGTTTGTAATGATGTTTTCTTCAATTATAGTTCCGTTGGTCTTATTGATATTGTCATTGGTATAAATCCCACCGTTATCGTTTAGCAACAGTACAACACTGTCGATTACATTTCTCTGGATGAGGTTGTTGACCCCAGCAGAGATGATCCCTGAATAGCCTGTTTTCGTTACTTTATTATAGGAAACGGTAGAGTTGGCGGAATTACAGTCTATGCCTGCGAAAGTTTTCCCCTTCCCGTAGGCCGCGTTTCCGATGTTTGTGATCTCGTTATGGCTGATGGTAATCTGGTCGCTATTTGCCTGGCTATAGATTCCGCTCCAGTTTACATGGGATATGCTGGAATTTTGTATGCTTGCCCGGCTACTGTTACCCAGTATAATTCCGTCGCCGCCGGAATAGGAAATGTCTACACCCTCTATCACTGCGCCAGTCGTTTTGTTTAACAGTAATGCCAGTTTGCCAGCGTATTGAATGTCCAGGTTTTTGAGTACAAGCTGATTGACAGTGTCGGCCTGTATGACTATATCTTCCCTGGCATACGAATAACTGTTCAGGTTTGGGTCGGAAGTGTCATATACATAAATTGTACCAGTTGATGGTTTATATGCCCATTCCCCTTCCTGGTCTATGGCTTTCAGGTCGTTTACAAAAAAGTAGCCAAAACCGTTCTTAATGCCGATGTCAACCGGATCAGGAAAGGTTATCGTAGTTCCACTATGCGCGGTTACCGTACTGCGAATCAGCCGGAAAGGGTACGACCTTAAAACGAATTCAGCGCCAGTCCAGTTCGGTGAGCCTGAAAGTTCATTATCAGTGATCTGTGTATTTCCGGAAAATGATTCGAAGTTTAAATATCCGTTGTTTACATCAGGATTAGGGTAACGGCTAATAGGGAGCAAGTCGTTTCCTTTTATCAGCGACCTTATTTCAACCGGGGCTGCCGGGCTAAATGTTGTTTGCCAAATATTGCCCCCGTAAAGTGTCCAGGCGGTATTTACAGGCGCAGAACCACTGATGACAGGTTTTGCGCCTGTTCCATAAGCATCAATATAAAGATTAGCGGTATACTTGATCAGTAATTTACCGTTGAAGGTATCTCCTCTTCTAAACAGAATGGAGTCTCCTGTATTGAAAACCTGGGCATTTACTTTGTTCAGGGTTTTCCAGGCAGTTGCCGTTGTTTTCCCGTCGGCAATGTCACTGCCGTCTGCGGCAATATAATAGGTACTCCTGACTGGCAACAGAGCGCCCAGGGCAAACCAGCCCAGGGTGGTATAGCTTCCAGCCGGAGAGTTTATACTTGTGAATGTGTTTGAGCCTGCCCCGAGACTGTTATAGGTTCCATTTAATGATTCTGATTTGGCTATTCTGGCGTCAACTACCGATCCAGGGATGGAATCATCTGGTTGTGTGTCAATCGTTATTTTTGTGAAGTTGTTCATTGTGCCACTGAACACACTCCCTTCCCATACCCTTTGGTTTGAAACTGCAGTAAGGCCGGATCCGATTAGAGCGCTGCCCGGATCGCCTACGGCAAACCTGACGATTAATGTGCCCGATAAAGCGGAGAGACCTGTTAAAGTCACTTTCCTGTTTTGACCGTTAGCCCCCACAGGGAATACCCTTGTGGTTGCTGTTGTTCCTACCGCCATCGCCAGTCCCCCACTTATGTAGCTGGTTGCGTTACCAGCAGTATTCGTATTGTTCACATGGTTACAAATGATGGTTTTACCCGCTGGCAAATTGATGACCCCTGAACTGAGTACCAATGCAGAACTGGAGGAACGCAAAGTTACATTGTCATTGAGCAGGAGTCCTGCGGGATTGTTGATGGTTATCCGGAATAAGGACCTGGATACAGGCATTTCATTTCCCTCTGAAATGCTTGCCGGGCTTATTAAGGGGTTGTGTACATAGGCGAGATAAAGCGATGCTGTTCCACCAAGGGTGTAAGTGCTGGCCAGTGCTGCAGTCTGGGACCGCTGGATGATACATTGGGCAGATGCTGTGCCATTTCCTACGACTGTATTGTTCAGTGTTAAATTGGTACCATTGGTAAAGGTGCCGTCATTGAGCAGAAGCGTATTCGATATACTGACCGCGGCGTTTAGAACAACACCACTTGTATTGTCTATGGTTAACTGACGGATAATGTTAAAATTTCCTGAACCGCTGATGCTGGTTTGAGCAGCCGCACTCCCGAGTTTCAGGATGCTTCCGGTCCTTGAAAATTCAATAGATCCGTTATTGGTCAAATGCCCGTTTACAGTTACACTTTTGCCGGTTGTGCCGTTAAAAGCATCCAGTTTTCCACCGCTGTTAATGAGCAGGTAGCCGTTGATCAGCAGTACTCCCGATCCGGAAGCAAAATTTAATGTTCCTGTAATCTCAAGGCTTTTTACTGTGACGCTCCCGCTCAGGTTTATGGTTATGGTACTTCCGGCAACGATTTTTACGCTATCGGTACTTAAGGGTACAATTCCTCCGGCCCAACTCGATGGGGCATTCCAGTTTCCCCCGTTTGAAGTTGAATTCACAACAGCTGGTTTTGCGGAGTTACTCCATAGCAGAAAGACGATAACGAATAACAGATATGGATTTTTCATAACCAGGTAGTAATAATCAGCATAGTCATAATTTATCTGATTGGTTTAAAGGTCATCGAAATTGTACCCTCCTTAACTGAGTTGATTAAGCGGATGGCCAGTCGGGTATAAGGCTTAGCCCCTTCAGACAACTCTTCACTTTTAATTTCAAAATCATTTTTACTTTCTATCGTTACTAATAACTTATCTTTCTTACCGGTAATTTCGATTTGACGAGGATTGATCTGCTTCCAGTTGCCCCTCGTTATTAAGGCCGTCTCATAGGCTTGATCGCTATCAAAGATGAAATTATCCTTAACTGTCAAAAATCCCCCCGGCTTGCGGTTGTAGGTAAACTCCCTTTCCAGTTTTTTCAATTCCCTTACCGGATAAGCAGAAGCAATGTCCATCACCAGTTTATCCTGGTCGTCGCTAAAGCTAGTACTGATGACATTGGCTTTTGCCGCAGCGCCGGGTATTTGCTCCTTACCTGCAACGAGCGGTACCGGATGCCCATAAGAAGCAATGGTCTTATAGGTATACCTTTCTGGCCCAAATGTTTTAGAGGTATAAGGAATAATCCCAGGATCCCCCATCAATACTTCATCTCCAATCACAATAGAGAACGAGCCAATATCATTGTGGTTATGGTGTTCGTTATTGTTGCCGCCTTTAATGGCAGCGCCCATATCTAGATCTGAGTTTTGCCCGGGGCGCACCGTGAGTACCCCCGCCTTGTCAAAGTAAGATCTCAGTTCAGTGCCCTTGGTATTTACGGTCACTTTTGCAGAAGATATTGTTTCGGGAAAAACGGCAAGGATACTTTCCGCCAGATCTGTGGTACGACCTTCGAAAGCACTTTTCTTAAAGCTTGAAATATCTATTCCAAGATTCCGATTTACATAATAAAGAATAAAAGCGGAAGGTTGAGTATATGGTCGGCAATCACCAATTGAAGGAAAAACATCATGGATAATTACCGTTTTAGGAAGAAATTCTGCAATCAGTTTTACCTTGGGATCTGCAAACAGGTCAATCTTGCCATTGGTGCTTTTGTATACCGTTTCACGTAAAAGCACAAAGTGCCCGAAACCATAATTGTAATAACCTAAACCTTCAGTGCAATAGCCATCGGGCAGAAAACCATGAATGCCATTCTTATGATAGCGCTCTGCAATGGCGATAAATTTAGCCCTTTCAGTCTTATCATCAATCACGGTTTCGGCAGCGCCAACCGTTCCGGAAAGACAAACCGCATTAAAGTTATTGGTATTCGTTAAAAAGAAATTATCCTTGTTGCCGGTTGCAACTGAGTTTAAGACAGGATCGAAGACCCGAAGCTGCAAGGCTTTGATCGCTTCCGCTTTAACTTTTGGATCGATCTTGTCATCCAGTAAATATAAAGCCTGTGCGATATGCCGGGCATAACTTACGGCAGATAGCTCAACCAGATATTTTTTCCCCTCAAAGTTTACTTTATCATAATCATGGGTTGGATTTACCCATGATTTCTGACGGCACAGTTCAAGTATTGCATTTTGAGCTGCCTTGGTATATTTTCCCTGATCAGTAAGGCATTCTGCAAATACATACTGTGTTAGCCATAGCAACCGTTTTTGAAGCATGTTCTTTCCCGGAACAGATGTCCCTTTTGTCCAATAAGCGAGATAGTCTGAGTCGCTCCAGGCCGGAAACAGTTCCTTTAATGAGCTATCGGCAGTTTTGAGCAGTTTAGCGTATTTCCCAGTTTTAAATAGTCTGTTCCACTCTTTACGATTTTTATACGTTTCCCCAAACCCAGAAGGCTTTTCCGGTAACATCGCTGCAATTTGCTTAACCCTTTGCATATCCAAGGGCTGCAGTAGCACTACTGGCTTAGAATTGTCATAAACATCATTTTTAAGGGCTTGCCCTTTTACCAGACCTCCTCCTATCAGGAGCAAAAAGAGCGTAGCTTTCTTGAATAATTCCATCCTCAATTTTTTTATTGGGTTATTGTAATTTCAAATTCCCTGACAACTTGTTTATTACCATCAATATTATTGTTAAAGCCAACTAAAGTTACTTTATAAACACCAGGGTTTTTATACACATAACTATAATTGGTTAATCTGCGTCCTGCGATATTCTGTATTGATAATCCGAAATCAGCAACTTCTTTTGTTGCATTTAAATTTAAAGGCCCTGTAACCAGCCAATCTTCATTATCTGGCGAGTTTGCAGCACCACCATTCATTCTTAATTCTGTTGCCGAAACAGCCCAGGCCGCTGCAGGATTTTTAAAGTTATAGGATGTCCATGGTCCAGAAGCTAATGAAACAAGCGGCACTGATGTCTTGTCGGGAAACAAATTACTGATAGAAAAAGCACGGACAACCCAGGTAGGTTGAGCGACTGTGGGTTTCATTACCGCCTCATATTTAAATGCCAAGGCAAAGGGAGTACCTTCTGTAGCATATGTACTCAGATCAACGATTCCTGATACAGTACTGGTGGAATTGACGGCCAGGGTTACCTGATCACTGATATCCGTCCAACTGCTAGCCACTAAATTTTCAGGGGTATTTCCCAGCAGATTCTTGGTAACCAAAACTTTAAGGGAATTAGCTTGTGCTACTCCCGCAAGCGCAGTTGTAAACTGTAGCTGTGGAATTCCACGCTCAATCGTCACCGCATCTTTATTTGCGTACCTGAAGCCACGTTCCCCGGAAAAGAAAACAATATTTTCTACTTCACCAGAGAAGTTAAACCTCACCGTATCCTCAACTTTATATTGAAGCTTGCTCAACTGAACTTCGAACTCAGGTTGGGCAACATCCATTTTTTTGCAGGAAACAAATAGCAGCATAGCAAAAAACAGCATATATATATATTTCATAATTTGAAGATTAATATCCCGGGTTTTGTACTAATAAATTATTTAATTGAATATCATGGATAGGAATAGGCATAAAAATATTCCTGGATGAAACCTTGGTCGCAGCCGTGATAATATTCGTTGCCCTTCCTGCATTGGCATTTGCATAGGTCAGGAAAGCTTTCATATCCTCCACAAATTTTCCCCAACGGATCAAATCATTTCTTCTTAAGCCTTCAAAGCAAAGCTCCCTTGATCTTTCTTCCTTGATCGCATCAAGCAGTGCTGTTTTACTGGAAATCTCTAATGTCGACAGGTCTGCATCAGTAGATTGGCTGATTGTGGCGGTAGCGGTCGCACCTGATCCGCCACCACCAGTAATCGTAACCGTAGGTACCGTTGTGTAATATGGCCCTGCAGTGGTTAAAGTTCCAGGAGAAGTAATGATGATACCAGTAACGACCCCGCCAGAAATGGTTGCCTCGGCGGTAGCCCCGCTGCCGCCACCGCCATTAATTGTGACTGTTGGCACGCTCGTATATCCTGTTCCCCCTTTAGTTACTGCAATGTGTTTTACCACATTTCCATACAATATACCGTATGCTCTTTTACGAACCATATTCACATATTGATAGGCATTAGCAGGCCCGTTCACTTCATTTTCAGCTTCAGCAAGCATCAGCAAAACATCCGAATAACGGAGGAATGCGAAATTCTGGGAAGTGTAGTTTTTGTCTTTTGGCTCCACAATCTCGTATTCCCTACGCCATTTCCCTGCATTCATGAGCCATGTATTTGTAACATTCGTCTTCACAGCGGTTGCTCCTGTTCCCCAGGTATAATTGGCACAATTCCAATCCCTTCTCCAGTCAAAAGAGGCTTTATTAGGTGTGGCAGTGCTTAATGGGTTTAATTGATAGGAATTATACAATTTCCGGGTTGCATTTATTGATCCGGAGCTGAATCCTTTATTTGCATCATTGCAGGTAATTCCGCAAAACCTCCCTGTATAGGTATTTCCAAAATTGACGCCACCAGTATTGTTGCCCCAAAATTCCAGTTCCCACATGCTTTCTTTCACATCGTACTGTTCTTTTGCATATTTTAAGAATATATCTCTGTAATCTGGATTTAGTGCATGTTCAGGTACATTCCCTGTCGGATGTACCACTTTATCTGCCCAAAACAAAGCATCCTTATATTTTTCTGTATCGTTTAAAGGAAAGCCAGCCATATAAAGATAAACCCGGGCCAACATTCCCTGTACAGCTGTGCGGGTAACTTTGCCGCCCATACCTAATGCGGTAGCGGTTTGCGTTTGCAACAAGGATTCGGCATCGATCATATCCTTGGTAATTTGTGCGTATACTGCCTTCATTGGAGTTCTTGCAATATTCACTTCGGTTACAGATGCTGTAGGCGTTAGGATCAGTGGAACATCTCCATAATTGCTAACCAACATAAAATACTGGAAACCGCGCAAAAACAAGGCCTGCCCTTTAATTACGTTTTTTGCAGTCAGGTCCATCTCCACATTATCAATCTTAGAAAGCAATAGATTAGCCCGCTGAATACCTGTGTAAAGACCTTTCCAGAACAGTTCGTTCTTAGCATCTGCAGCATCGTACTGATAAGAAGTCGTTAACTCTATTGTCTTTCCATAAGACTCGTCTGTATTGGTATTAAACATATATAGGTAATTGTTTCCATATACCTCAATTGTTCCCAATGCATTATAAACTCCATTGAGTGCACTTTGCAGCTGCTCTGGTGTTTTGTAAAAAGCGTTCGGATCGATAAAATCGGTTGGACTAGTGTCCAGCGCTTTCTGACAGGAAATAGTCATCGCTGCCAGTATGATGAGGTAAAAATATTTTATCTGTTTCATACTTTTATAGTTAAATAGGTTAGAGCGATACATTTAATCCGAATATGAGTGTACTTGCACGTGGATAGGCAGAAAAATCGAATCCAGGTGTGAGTGTTGAATTTCTAACTGAGACTTCGGGATCTGGTCCGGAATAGTTGGTCCAGGTGGCAATATTCTGAGCAGAAGCATAAACCCTTAAGCTTTTAAGATTGGCCTTTTTGAATATTTTTGCTGGAAAGTTATACCCTAGGGAGACCGTTTTTAATCTGAGATATGAGCCGTCTTCAACCACCCTGCTCGAATAATAGAATGGTCCCTGTCCACCTGTCCGGAACAAAGTATTGCTAGGGTTATCAGGCTGCCATCTGTCGGCATAACTTGCATACTGGTTAAAAAATCTGGATTGTTTTCCATTACCATCAAACAGCATCCGGTTGGCATTGACAATATCATTTCCGTATGACCATTGCAAAAACACATTCAGATCAAAGCCTTTATACGTAAAGTTATTTGACAAGCCTCCAGTATGAATAGGAAGTCCGCGGCCGATTACAGTAAAATCTGATGCATTCACATTTCCATCTCCATTGATGTCTTTATATTTAATGTCGCCAGGCTGTACTGTAGGGTTCCCATTTCTTGGGAGATTGGCCTTAAGCGTATAAGTGCCTGCAGGGCCTTTATCAAAATCTTCGTATTGGTAAACCCCCTCCCAGATGGCTCCATACAATTGTCCTACGGGCTGTCCTACCACAGCGATATAAGGAGAAAGCGCGTTCCATTTCTGATCAAAACTTACCGGACTGGTGATTGAAGTTTGGTTTTCAGCAAGTTCTAATACTTTGTTTTGGTTGAAACTAATGTTAAAATTTGAGCTCCAACTGAATTCTTTACTTCTGATATTGATGGTATTCAGTGAAATCTCAAGGCCCTGGTTTTGCATTTTACCTATGTTCTTATAAGCATTCGACAATCCCGTAGTATAAGGCAATAAGGCCAATAACAATAGGTCGTGGGTAGTTTTTCTATATAGATCGACCGTTAAATCTACCCGTTGTTTAAATAGACTTAAATCATAACCAATATTTAACTGCTTTGTGGTTTCCCATTTCAGACTACCATTTCCAAAGGCAGTTAATATTGCTCCTTTTGAGGGAGAGCCATTACCATAAGAATATCCTGCCGAATTGGGTTGAGTAATCTGATCCAGATATGGAAAGTCTCCAACGCGGTTGTTACCAGTTTCTCCGTAACTTAAACGCAATTTTGCATCAGACACAAATTTCAATTTCTTCATAAAATTCTCGGCACTCATACGCCATGATATGGCGCCTGAAGGAAAATATCCCCAACGATTTCCAGGAGCAAATTTTGAAGATCCATCCGAACGGAAGGAGGTCGTAAAGTAATATTTTGATTTATAATTATAATTTAAACGTCCCAGATAAGATACCAGACTCGACCTTGAACTTAAAGAAGTACCGATCTGAGAAGGAGACTCATCCAGTCCATCCAATCCCAGAGATTCATTTGGAACATTGAGGGCATTAAAACCCCTTCTTGCCATCTTGGTTCCTTGCACCGTATATCCCCCTAAAATGGTAAGGCTATGCACTTTATTAAATACTTTTTTATAGGTAAGCGTATTTTCGTTCAATAAAATTGTGCTAGGATTATCATAAACTGATCCATTCACCCCATTGGAATTTCGGAAATTACCTGCCTGTGTTAAAGAGTTGTTAAATGTTTCATTTCTCAGCACAGTATTGGTGACACCACCTGTAACTCTTAAGGTTAGCGAGGGTATAATTTTATACTCAGCATACGCATTGGCTATCAATGCAGTGGTTAGGTTCCTGCGCAGTTCATTTTTGGCAGAAATGACTGGATTAACCCGGTAATCAGCAACTACGTTGTAATCAAAACCAGGATCAAACAGTTCATCATCCAGGTTCTTGTCGGTACCCGTTACCGGACGATAGCCCCATACCGCATACAGGAGATTGGTACTGGCCGACTGTGAGGCAGAAACATCTTTCACTATTGTTCCATTAGAAACGCTGTAACTGTAATTCACATTTGCACCGATTTTCAGCTTTGGGTTTACATTCTGATCCAAGGTGATACGGCCTTGGTAACGTTTAAAACCTGAATTCAAAATTACCCCATCCTGGTCGATGAGGTTACCAGAAATAGAGTAACGAGTTTTATCTGACCCACCCCTTATCGAGATGTCGTGATTCTGCATGCCTGCAGTTCTATAAATCTGATCCTGGAAATTAAGTCCTTTTACGTTTCGATAATCTTCCAGTGTTTTTCCATCTTTCATATAAGCAATATCCGCAGCTATCGGGTCAAGCTCCAATTGATATTTTACAAACTCATAAGGGCTCATTAAATCGATGGTCTTCGTATTTTTCTGAATACCATAGTAACCACTATAGGCAATCACAGGCTCCCCAGCTTTCCCTCTTTTGGTTGTAATAATAATTACCCCGTTTGCCCCTCTTGCACCATAAATGGCCGTCGCAGATGCATCTTTTAACACATCAATAGACTCAATATCGGCCGGACTTATAGAGTTGCTATTAGCATCTTCCAAAGGAAAACCATCCACAACGTATAAAGGGGAGTTATCCTGTGTTATAGAACCTGCGCCACGGATCACGATGTTGTTCGTTTGACCTGGCTGGCCATCGGCACCTGAGACTTGCACACCGGCTATTCTCCCGGCAAGGGCTTCGTCAAATGACCTTACTGGCGCCTTTTCAAAATCGCTCATTTTTACCTGGCCTACTGATCCTGTAAGGTCTTTCCTTGTGGTTGTACCATAGCCGATCACAACAATTTCATTCAATGCATTGTCAAGGGATTTAAGCGCAAGGTTGATGGTGCTCCTATTGTTTAAAGGAATATCTCTGGATTGGTAGCCGACATATCTGAAGGATAATGTAGCATTTGCATTTGAAACCGTGAGTACAAATTTACCATCAGCATCAGTAGAAGCTCCGGTTTTAGTACCCTTTTCAAAAACAGTGACACCAAAGAGCGGCTCATTGTCATCAGAAGTCACTTTACCTGAAATTTTCTTGCTTTGTGCACTACTTTGGGTTGATAAAGCCATTAACAATATCCAGGAAAACAATACCCTGAAAGTAATAACGCCGCAAAGCTTTAGGGGTTTAAGTAACATATTTATATTTGGTTAGTTTGAAATAAAATCAATCTCTGATCAATATTCTAAGCGCGCTATACAAACCTAATAAATTATATATTGTATACAATATATAATTGAATAAATAGGAATATTTTAATAAAAAATAGATAAATAGATGAATTTATCAACATACAGACTAATATTTTGCGGTTTAGCGAAAATACAGACCACCATTAATGTCTATTGTGGCTCCTGTAATGTAGTTACCACCCTCTCCCGCCAGAAAAGCAACCGCTAGTCCGATGTCACGAGGTTGTCCAATACCAAGCGGTACTCCTTCAGCTATTCTAGCGACCCCATCAATACCATGTGTTTGATTTAACAGATCAGTTTCAATAATTCCAGGAGCAATACAATTTACCCGTATCCCAAATGGCGCAGCCGTCCGTGCTAATGTTTTGGTTAGCCCTAAAATTGCACTTTTGCTCGCTGCATAATGCGCATGACCATACAAAGCACCTTGCTGTCCGACTACAGAACTGATGTTAATGATTCTTCCAGCTTTCTGTTCGCGCATCATTTCCATGGCATATTTCGAACATAAGAAACAGCTGGTTAGGTTAGTTTCGAGAATATATGACCAATCTTCAGCTGTGATTTCAAAAATATCTTTTGCCTGAGATGTACCGGCATTATTGACCAATATATCCAGTTGACCAGTCTGATCTTTTACAAAATTAAAAAGTTCTGCTACTTCATCTTTTACACTTACATCTGCAGCCTTAAAAAATACTTTTCCATTAAACTTTTTAAGGGCAGTAACGAACTCTTGAAGTTCATCACTTTCCGCTCTGTCATTCAATATAATATTTGCACCTTTTTCAGCAAGGGTTAAGGCTACGCCTCTACCTATTCCTCTTAATGATCCTGTTATTAGTGCTGTTTTACCAATTAATTCACTCATTACAATACTATTTTAATTAAAATTCTGATCTGGTGATGCTTTATGTACTTCCTTAAACAAGGTAAATTTTAACGCAATAAAAATGAAAATACTACCTAATAAATAGGCAAAAGAAAGTGATGATAGACCATTAGACAATCCTAAAGTAGGTTTTAAATAGCCTAAAATCCAGGGTGCAAAGGCACCAATTAAAAAAGCAAACATGATCATCGCTCCTGAAACTGAAGCTCTGATACGAGTTGGGGTAACCAAGAACAAGGAGGCATAAATATTAGAATCATAGATCCCCCTAAAAAAGCCAAAAAGTCCCATCCCCGCATATACCCAAAACAGATCATTTGCTGAACCTAACAGATAAATGAATGGACAACCTAATAGTAACCCGAAGGCCTGTATTTTTAGTCTTGCACCCACATTAATCTTCGCGAATCTATCAGAAAAACGTCCGCCTAACAAAACACCAAGAAAAGCAAAAACGTGATGATAGAACATGGACGAGAATCCTGCATTTGCCAAAGAGAGCTTAAACTTTTCATGTAGAAATGTTGGCGCCCAAGTCAAATACCCCACGTTAACAAACACCATACAAGCAAATGCAAGCGTTAACAGAATCGCTGTTTTTCTTTCAAATAACCCTTTTAAGCCGTCAAACAATGTTATTTTATGAATCGCCTCCGAGACTTCCGGCAAAATAATTTTCTTAAACCTTAACATCAGAACCCCAGAGAGTAGGATACCTATCCCACCAAAAAAATAAAATGCAGTACTCCATCCAAAACGCTCGGCAATCAATGCGCCAATCAAACCACTCATAATGATTCCTGCGTAAAGTGCCGTTTGATGTATAGCCATAGCAAGGCCCGTTTTATCTTTATATTTTTCTCCTATAAGCGCATTGGCTGCAGGAGCATAAAAAGATTCACTACTTCCTACAATACCTCTCAGAATCACAAGATGAAATAGTCCCGCACTAAGGCCTGTAAAAAATGTAGCTGTACTCCATAATAACAAGCTAAAAATAATCACCTTTTTTTTGCTAAAAACATCCCCTACATAACCACTTAAAGGCACGCATAATCCAATTGCCCAAATAAATACTGATGCAATCATCCCCAATTCGGCATCTGTTAGCTTCAGGTCAGTCTTAATCTGGGGCAATATCACATTAAACACCTGACGATCTGCCTGGTTGAAGAAGAACACCAACCATAGCAGCACAATCAATTCCCAATTAAAGGATTTGGTGCTTAAGCCATTCTGAGCACTTTTTTTGAACATATTTGATGTTATTCTCTAGGTAAATTACTTTACAAAATAGCCCTTTGCATTTTCGGGGCGTATTTCCGTTAGTTTTCCATTGTAATGTCTTAAATCTCTTGGCTCATAAGCATATTCAGCAATTGCTTCTTCGTTGATGTCGATTCCCAGACCTGGTAAATTGTTAATTTGCATCATTCCATCCAAAAATTCAACTTTCTCAGTACTTATTTTATTCCGGTACGGCACATCACTACTCATGGTTTCGAGGAAATGAAAGTTAGGGGTTGAAGCCGCAATATGCAAAGTTGCAGCGTTGGCTATCGGTCCACTTGGATTGTGTGGACAAAGCGGGATATAATAGCATTCGGCCATAGTTGCAATCTTTTTAAGCTCTGAGATACCACCGGCATGACTTACATCTGGTTGAATAAAATCTGCGCATTCCTGGTTTAGAAAACTTCTGTAATCCCATCTGCTATAAAGTCGTTCTCCTGCGGCAATCGGAACTTTGGTTTTCCTTCTTATTTGCGCCAGTCCCTCCATGTGATCCGGTGGAATTGGCTCCTCAAACCAGGTAATGTCAAAATCTTCAAGCGCATGGGCCACCCTTATGGCAGTAGGCATATTGAAGCGACCATGTCCTTCAATTAAAATATCAATATCATTGCCCACAGCATCTGTTACTGCGCCAATACAGGCTAAAGCATATGAAAATTCTTTTTTACTCAGGTTCATATATGCTGAACCGAACGGATCCCATTTCAATCCTTTGAATCCGTTTTTAACTGCTTCTTTGGCTTTCTCGGCAAATTCCTCCGGCGTCTTTGCAGGTGCAAACCAACCATTTGCATAACATGGCACGGCGTCCCTTACCTTCCCGCCCAATAACTGATATACCGGAACGCCCAAATCTTTTCCCTTGATATCCCATAAAGCCATATCTATAGCAGCAAGGGCACTCATTAAAACCACGCCACCACGCCAATAGGCATCACGATAGCAATCATGCCAGATCGCTTCTATATTGTGCGGGTCTTTTCCTATTAAATATCTTTTAAGTTCATTTATAGCCTGTAAAACCGTCAGTTCCTTCATCTCGAGAGTCGCTTCACCAACTCCGTAAAGACCGGAATCCGTAATGACTTTCACAAACACCCAGTTTGTTCTGTAAGCATGACAAATAAAGGTCTTAATTTCAGTGATTTTCATAATAGCTGTGTTTATAATTCTATGCTGGTATCTATTCGCATTATTTTTGTGTTTAATCCCCGGGCATCACATAAAGCGGCAAAGTATGAGGGATCAGCGGTGTTCTCGGCAAACATCCCGTAATGGTTAGGAATAACAACTTCAGGATTCAAGTCGACGGAAAAACGTACAGCATCGTCGGCATTCATGTTGCCCAACTTTCCATTAATGCAGACAAAAAATAAATCCGGTTTTGCGCCTAACAGTTTTTTGATGAGTCCGGCAAGCTCAGGTACATACTCTGTATCTCCGGAAAAATAAATAGTACGTTGTTTATCCTTAATTAATAATCCTGTAGAAAAGGGATCGGAGTGAAAAGCTGGAGTCGCGGTAAGCTTCAATTCGCCTAATGAAAGGCTTTCGTATTGCTGAATTAAAATCAGATTCCGACTGTTAATTTTTAGCCGCTTTGCATGTTCAATTACACTTGCAGGACCGATTATTTTACACTTCGGATAAAGCTTCAGCATACTGAGGATAGTTTTCGGGTCAAAGTGATCCAGATGATTATGTGTACAATAGATATAGTCAGGATGTAAATCTTCAAAAGCCACAGGTATGGGAAACATCCGCTTCAATCCCTGGATTTCCTCTATTGAATTACTTAGATATGGATCTATGACTAACTTAATCCCCGCAGCATCTAAAATATAGCCGCTTTGTCCAATCCATTTTATATTCATCTGATGGTTTAATTTTTGGTTAGTATGCCCAAACGCTTTTAAATCATGCGTATCCGACAGCAATCCAAAATTAGCACATTATATATTGTATACAATATATAATTGAATATTTAACAAATTAGAAATGAATCAGTAAAATAGTTGAAGATTTACTAACAAGTAAGTGAAATGATTAAAGAAATGCTATTTAAACTTATCGCTCATCTGAGCCAATAGATCAGCTTTAGCATTCACACAGTGTATTGCAGCTGCAGCTTCCGCTGCTGCTGGATTTCTGCTTTCCAAAGCTTCAAGGATAGCTCGATGCTCCTCTATAACCTCAGTTGTCCGCTTCGAACCAAAGCCATAAGTAAGACGTAATGTATTAATCAGTTGCCAATGTTTTTCCAAAATTTGCAAACCTTCACTATTATTTGCCAGTTCGTAGATAGTAGAATGGAACCTTCTGTTTAATTGTAAACAGGTGGTATAATCCTCTTTTGAAGCCGCAGCTTCATAACTTTTTTGGATCTGATTCAGCAGCTTCAGGTCGTTCTCTTTTAAATTATCAATACATTTTACCGTGAGATACACCTCGATTAACTGCCTGATCTCGTAGATGCTTTCTAAAAACTGTCTATCTACTTTTCTCACATGAGCTCCTTTATTGGGCTCAATAATTAACAAACCTTCCCCCTGCAATTGTTGCAGAGCCTCCCGAATTGGCATTTGACTTACTTTATACCGCTCAACCAATTCTGCTATTTTTAATCTTTCTCCTGAAATAAAATATCCTGAAAGAATATCTTCCCGAAGTTTTTCTCTTACCCTGGAATAAGTAGGATTCGCCAGTTCGCTTAAATCAGATTGTAATTTGTCTTTCAATTTCGCAGTTTTTTAAATAAACATCGAATATACAATATATATTGTATACAATCAGACAGAAGGAAAGGCTATCATAAAAAAGCCACCTTTAAGCGTAATTAAAGGTGGCTTTTGTTTCTCTTGAATTACAAGAGTCGAAATTTATACCTGATTCTGGAACTTATGGTGTTGGAGTTACCAGTGTTTTTGGCACTAGTCCTACATCAATTTTACGTACCATTTCTTGCAAATGGAGCTTGGTTAAACCACTCGCAGCAGGGATTGCTTTTTTGATGTCTGCTTTAAGATCTATTAGATGCGCACGCATAATACTTAGGCCATCTGATTTAGTAACATCTGGATTCAAGTAAACATTAATGCCCCCCAATTGGTTAGTCATCACAATTTCAGTAGTGGCAACAAATGTTTTTATCGCATTGCTGATGTAAATCTGCTGAAGATTTCTCCTGTAAATATCAATTGGTTGATGCTTGAAAAGCTCCCCCCAAACACCCATTTTCAGATCTTTAAGGTATTCCATAACCGTATAATTCTTCACCGGATCTGTTGCTTCCCTATTGATCATTTTAACAAAAATATCTGAGCCCATCATACGCATTAATACCGCATACTGCAGGTTACCGATGGTATTTACAGCATTCATGCCCGTTACATCTGATATCTGTTTATTAAGTAGCCAGGTTGGTGTATTAAAGAACTGATCATTGATGAATTTCATCGCTTCTTTCTGTGTAGCATAAGATACAGGCGCAAATAATCCCCCCGGCTGTTCTACACTTTTAAAAGTGATGTAATTACCTGCAAAATTTCTGATCACATGGCCAAGATATAAGGTGTATTGTTTAATTACTTCCTTATACATTTCACCTACCTTCTCATAGCCTTCGTTCGGCTCACGGTTCCAGGTCATCAGATTTGGCACTACCCTTTTCAGATTTTTGATACCATAAGCACCTGCTTTCATCGCATTATCTCCCATATCTTCACTTTGTGAGCGGGGATCTGTAAACAAGTTTTCTCCACCAAAGAACAGGCGCTTGTTCTTGTTTAAGCTATCTATGATTAATTTATTCAAATAAGGCGTTTCTTCTTCTGCCGTTTTAAATTCAGGCATCCAGCGATATCCAAACTGTATGGCCCATTTGTCGTAATCACCTATTCTAGGAAAAATACCCTTTTCCGAGATACCATCTTCCGGTTGTGCCACATAATTAAATCTGGCATAATCCATAATCGATGGTGTATGTCCATGCGCTTCTACAAAGGCTTTGTCTCTCAGTTTTTCTACCGGAACAGTAGAGCTTGATCCAAAGTTATGCAATAAACCTAAGGTATGTCCCACTTCGTGCGAGGAGACAAAACGGATCAATTCTCCCATTAAGGCATCGTCAAATTTAGGCTTACGTGCCCTTGCATCTAATGGACCTGCCTGGATCATGTACCAGTTTCTAAGCAGCTGCATAATATTATGATACCAGTTGATATGGCTTTCTATAATCTCCCCACTGCGTGGATCATGCACATTAGGTCCGCTGGCATTTGCTACAGCAGAAGGCTTATAAACGATAGCGCTATGTGTAGCGTCGTCAATGCTCCAGCTTGGATCATTAGTTGGAGCAGGTAGCGCCATAATGGCATTTTTAAAACCAGCTTGCTCAAACGCTTTTTGCCAGTCGTTTACTCCGGCAATTAAATAAGGTACCCATTTTTTAGGTGTTGCTGGATCAATATAATAGATGATCGGTTTTTTAGGTTCTACCAATTCTCCACGCTTGTATTTTTCAATATCTTCCTCTTTAGGTTCAAGGCGCCAGCGTACAATTACGGCCGACTGCTTTACCCCCTGGGCATCACCATCAAAATCAGTATAACCATGTGCAAAATACCCCACTCTGGCATCCGCATAACGGGTTTTCATAGGAACTTTTGGCAATAATACCATAGAGCTGTTCAGTTCGTAGGTTACCGGGATGGTAGATGTATTAGCCTGCCCGCCAATGGGGCCTCTTGAATAAGTACGAACGGTGCGTACTTCTACATTCTTTGCGAAAGCACTTACTGAACTGATATAAGATTTATCTGCCTGGAAGCCTCCAACTCCCAAGAGTGCTTTTGTGGAAGCACTAAAGAAGAAAATCTCATTCTCTGTATTCATAAAGTCGGTGATCTCTATTACCGAACTTCTAATGCTACTGGAATCTCCCCCATAAGTTTTAACCTGGAATGAGGCTACTATTGGTTGGATATTAGAATTTCGTACAGACGTATACAGTCCATTTGAGGTACTGTCGCCCGAACGTTCGTTGAAAGAATTGAGGCGTAGCAGAATGCGGTCATTAGGTCCCTTTTCAAAACTCACTACGTTTTCGGCAATTCCGTCACCAGCATATCCCATCATTTGTGGTCGAGGTCCCGATGCAGATTTAGATATCCTGTTTACGACAAGCATTTCCCTTCCCAGTAGGGTATCAGGAATTTCAAAATAATACTTAAGGCCAATCTGATGAACACTGATCATTCCAACAGAAGTTTTTGCTTTCGCTGTGATGACATCCTTGTAGGCCTTCGGTGCTCCGGGCACGCTGTCTGTCTTTTTTACCACTGCAACAGGTGTTGGTGCAGATTTAGAAGATTTCTTTTCCTGGGCGGTTGAGGCAATAGCAAAGCTCCCCAATGCTAGAATGAGTAGAATAGGTTTAAACATTTGTGTGTGTTTTTTACTTGATTTTTATGTCAGGCGTCAAGAAATAAATACTATTTTCTGGCTTTTGATTCTGGAATAAGTTCGGCAAGTTTTTTATTCAGTTCGGCCCCTCTCAGGTTAACTGCAATGATCTTTCCTCGAGGGTCAATCAGAAAATTTTGAGGAATGGAGCGTATCATATACAATTTAGCAACATCATCGTCCCAGAATTTTAAGTTGGAAACATGTTGCCAGGTAAGCTGGTCCTCATGTATTGCTTTTAACCATGCATCGCGTTTACCCGTCTGATCTAAAGAAACTGAAAGAACATCAAAATTTCTGTCTTTGTATTTTTGCCATGCTTTTACCACTGTTGGGTTTTCTTCTCTGCAGGGTCCACACCAGCTTGCCCAAAAATCTAACAGCACATATTTACCTTTATAATCTGCAAGCCCAATGCTTTTTCCGGAAGTATCGGGAGCGATAAATAGTGGAGCCATTCTACCAACACTAACCGCATCAAATTTGTCCAACGTAGTTTTGGTTTTAATGCCCATTGGTGTTTGTTGCAGCTTACTATTCAATTTATTAAACAACTTTTTTAGAACAGGAACATCGGATGGCAATGGTCCGATTACATCATTAAGCGCAACCAGGCTAATAAAATAATCAGGATGCTTACTGATGAATATAGCTTGTTTTTGCTTCTTTTCCGCTTTAAGAACAGCCATTTCTGCGCGCCAGGCGCCCAAACCGAGCGTATCGTATTTTACTTTTTTTATCTGCGCATCTCTATACGTTTTCTCACTTAAAACAAGTTTCTCTTGTACGCCAGTTAAAGCAGCATCCAATTCTTTTTTCTGTTTTTGGATAGCCGGAGATTCCATATCTGGATCCTGCTGCGCAAAAACCGCCCCTGTTAGCATACATGCCAACAGGGTGAAGTTTAATTTTAGTTTCATTTATGTTTGTGTGTTTGTGTACTGATTTCAGGCTTAATAAAAACGGTTTCCAATTCCGTTTTCAATATAATTTACAGAGGTAACTTTTCCTGTACCTTCAAAATTTGGTTGTGGCAAGGCTTGTATGGTTCCGATAGAACTGATTTTATGCAGCCATACTTTATACTTTCCTGTTGCACTCGAATAAGCGGCAATCACCAGATAGTCAGTAGTCACCACGATATTAGCAGCATTCGGCACAGGGTATTTAACATGCTGTATACAGGTTACCTGATCACCAGCAGCAAGTGTAATCTGCAGGTTCTCCGAAAGCGAAGTAAAATCCGTTAAATAGATTTTATTTGCCTTGGCGTAATAAATATAATCAGAATCATAATTGCCGCCAATCACATCGGCAGACATGATTCCGTGCGCCTGCGGTACAATTTTACCCTCGATAAAAGGATTTGAATACCCCGCTAATGGGCCATAAGTACCAAACAGCTTCGCCAGATAACCTTCTCCTGAAGTTTTACGGAACAATTCAAGTACAGCAGCCCTTACACCGGGATATGCTCCAGCCCATATTGGCTCTGCATCCATATTTTTAAGCGTAGTGGCCAAATTATGTACCGGAATAAAATTTGTTCCGTCTACCGTCACTATGGATTTAGAATTCTGGTCAAACATGACATCGGTTCCTGCTGACCCAACTATCGGCGACATCTTATAAGTAGACAACGGTGGATTTGTAAACAATGCCCCTTTTTGCATAGAATATACCTTTCCATCGTTGATCAAGCGGACCAAATTGTCACTTTGAGGTTGCAAAATATTCTGAGGCTTAAAAACAGCAGGTTTGGAAAAAAACATGTTATCTGCATTTAGCATCAATTTTCCATTATCTATTCTAAAAATAGCTGCATCCTGATCAGAAATCACGACCAATGCACCAAAAAGATCGGTCGATGAGGGGCTCATCTTAAATGACCCGGCAAATACAGATCTTATAGACTTGCCTTTCATGCTCATTCCATCATTATGAAAAGCCATCCAGTTGTCAATCCTTCCAGTTGAATGAATAAAATCAAAATCTGTTTTCAGTCCGTCGTCTTTCAATAAGTACCAACCGTTCATGGTTAGGGTAGATACATTTAGTTTACTTGTGAAAATCTGGGTGACTCCGGTTTGTTTATTTTTTACGTTGAAAGTAAGGATGTAAGGCCCCGGATTAAGCAATACGGTGTAGTTCAAATTCTTTGTACTGGCAATCAGATCTCCTTTAGGAATAACACCGCTGTTAACTACAAAATTAGTTGAATATACCCTCCAGGAAAAATCGTACAACGATTCATCCTTTACCGTCGGACTAATACTTAGTACATCCCTACGGGTAAATGTGGTATAGCTATTTTCGAACCCACTTATAGAGGGGCTAGGCAAATTGGGTATAAAATCATCCCCCTTGCTCTTGATGCAGGAATAATTTAAAACAGTAATTAGCCCCAGGATAAAAATATATAATAATCTCTTCATAACAAGTTTTCTAAATTTCCAATGCATAAATTAAGGGAATGTAATTAGTGGACTGCCTGCCACATTTGTTTCGCGCATCGGTGCAGTACCGTTTGCGATGTTCGCCGGATTACTGTTAAATTCGTTCAGCCCCTCCTTTAATGCATTTTTATAATTGTCCAAAGCACCCGTGGCAGCAAGTGCCTGATACCAGGCTTCATCTATTTTCACCTTTAAGAAATCGTACATAAACTGGTGTTTACGGGTACTGTATTTGCCGAATCTACTGACAGCAGGAGACACCCCGGTATCCGTTCTCCAGGAATAAAAGCGCTCCAAACGATCAGAAAATACAACAGCACAGCTCCTACTCTGCTTTTCACCTAAACCAAACTGATCATTGCCCGCCAGTTCCAGACGCAAACGAAAACTATTTGTTTTCAGGCTTGCATCTCTAAGTAGCACCACGGGAATCATTGCATTTACCTGATTTCCCTTAACCACCATCATGTGTTTCAGAGCAGGATCGTCCATTGCTACATAATGCACACCAGGAACAGCTGGATTAAGTACACCTGGTTCTACAACCTGCACCAATTTTACGGCTCTCTCCTTATTGCTAACATCTCCAATGGTATTTACCTGAATGTATACTGTATCTCTTAAAACAGTATTAGGTTCATAGAAAAATGTACTGGTAATTGTACTGGTATCATTCAGCTGAACCCTTGCACTATCGTTAAAATACAGGTAATCTGTTTTGGTACAACTAGTAACTGCTGCTGCCAAAAGAATTATCAAAAAATATATCAATCTTTTCATAAGTATCCTTAATTATTATTGTAATTAATTTCACGCAAAGGTTTAGGAACCACATATTTTGCAGGTGTTCCATTATAATAAGACTGGGTCCAGCTTGCTGGCAGTGTGGTAACACTAAGGCGCTTAAAGGCAAAAAAGGACTGTCCTTCGCCATACAATTCCCGTACATATTCCCGGATCATTTTATTTTTACGGTCGGTTAACCAATCACCATCATTAAATTTAGTAAAAGGGATTCCTTTCTTATCACAATAAAAAGCATATGCAGTTTCTGCTCCCACTTTTGTTTCTGCACATTCCGTAAGGATCAGGTACATCTCGCTCAGACGCAATAAAGGAACCTGGAGTACCTGGTTCTCAGGCAAGGCAGATGCTTTTTGCAAGAACTTTTTATACATTACATCTGTTGCAAGTGCCGTTCCAATAGGGGCCTTGTAAACCCACATTTCTTTGTAACGAATGTCTGAGGTTCTTTCGTTAGCTGGGAAGAGCTGACTCAGATAAAAACTCGGATTAAAATCATATTTCATGATACTGCCCGTTTGCCCAAAAGTATTATTAGCAATCGATTCAAGATTATACACACTCAGGGCCATGATGTGCTCGGATGACATCGTAAAATCTTCATTTGCACGGTCAGTCTCCACACCTAGTCTAAATGTTTTTGCCCCATTCGGGCTTACAGCATCGACTACCATTTGCGCATATTTTGCTGCATTTATTTTGTTCGAACCATCTGAGGCTGCCAACCAAAGGTAAATACGCGCCTTAAGGGCAAGTACCGCATAATAATTCATACGAACCTGTCTGTACATCAAATAATTATCAGGAAATGGAGTGGCATCATTCCGACCCGGATTCAACTGTGCAATAGTATATTTACGGATCGGATCAATATCCCTCAATAAAATCTCCGCTTCATCAAGATCATCCAATAAAGAACGGGTAAATTCCTGGTAGGCAAGTAATGGATGAATGTCCTTAGTTACCGATTTTACATAGGGTAAAATTGGAGCTGCTCCCGGAGTTGCTGGCATAGGGCCAAATAAACGCAAGGCATCAAAATGACAAAATGCGCGCAAGGCCAATGATTCTCCCTTAACGATCCCATAGTTGTCTGCTGTAAAAATAGATTTCTTATCGTCTATTTTATCCAGGATGCTGTTGACATCAGCAATCACCTTAAACAGGTTCTGGTAAGTATTATCGAATCCACTCCTTACATTGGCATCGTTGTAATCTCCAGACTTTAATTTAGTTACGTTAATGGTTGTCGCATCCCAGTTATAAGCCATATATTCAACAGTTCCCCACATTAGGGAGCTGCCATAAATATTGCCGTCTTTCATCCGGATATAAGCACCCGTAAGGGCATCTTTAAATCCTTTATCTGTTTTAAACAACTCTTCCTGGGTAGCTTGGCCCTGTGGTTTTACATCAAGCCATTTTTTGCATCCCGTTGTAAACACAAAAGTGCCCAACATCAGGATAATGGTAAATATTTTTTTCAAGGTTTTCATAATTTAAAATGATGCATATAAAGACATGGAAAACTGACGGGTAAAAGGATAGGCTGTACCACGTTCCTGAGGTACCGTAGAAATGTAAAAAAGCTCTCCGGTGTTACCTGTTATAGATAGTGACCGCATTCCTAAACGTTTTAATATTTTCTTATTAAGTACATCGTAGGATAAATTCACATTCTGACAGGTGAATGTTGTTTCATCTTGTACAAAACGCGTAGAGGCATTCACAGCAGTAGTTTCGTTTATTCCTCTGAAGAAGGTCTTATCTCCCGGCTGCTTCCAGCGGTCGTAATAAACACGAGCATCCACGTTGACCAATCTATCTGCGTTCTCTATCTTGTCAATCAGGGTTTGGTTGTACAATTTACCGCCAAAACGGAAACCAAAGGACGCATTCATAGAGAAACTACCATAGCGTACCAGTGTACTAAAATTACCTCTGTATTTAGGTTGGTCAACACCTACAGCCACCCTGTATTCTGGTCTCCAGAAATAGGTTGCCTCTCCATTATTGTCTAAGAAAAGTTCTTTTCCTGTACTTGGATCAATACCTAGGGAGCGAACCGCATAGATTGTATTTTGTGATGCACCTTCCTGAATGATTTTATTTGGGCTTGTAGATAGACCATCTTTCATGGCGAGCAAAAGCTTTGCATTAGCCGCTTTCATTGCTTCAGATAATTTAACAATCTTATCCTCGTTGTGCGCGATATTCCCTGTTACGGACCATGCGAATTTTTTACCAGAATATGGAATTAGCCAAACAGTCGCAGATAACTCAAATCCTTTCTGCTGTAATTGACCGATGTTCTCATTATAGCTAGCAAATCCGTTGGAATAAGGCAGTTCCAATGAAGAAAGTAGATTAGATGTTTTCTCCAGGTATACATTACCTTCTAGTGTTAACCTGCTTTTGAATACTTCCAACTCCAGACCTGCATTATACTTGTCGGTTGTTTGCCATTCCAGATCTGGATTTCCAAGCGCATCCTGACGGGCACCCAACCAGGTCTTATAACGATCCTTTACAATATAGCTGTAAGTACCTAATGCCTGATAGGCACTAAACTGGGTTGATCCAGTAGAACCATACGATCCTCGTAGCTTTAACCTATTCACAAAAGGCAGGTTATTTTTTACAAAGTCCTCATAATGTAAATTCCAGCCTATACCCGCAGACCAGAATGGGGCAAAGCGTCTGTTTGCACCAAACTGCGAAGCTCCATCTACACGATAAGTAACATCGGCCAGATAACGGTCTTTCAATGCATAACTTACGTTCGCTACAGCACCAACTCTGCGCGCAGTAGACTCGCCTCCACTAGGCGTTCCATTTTGCTTGTATTGAAGCGCCATAGACAAAAGATCAATAGACTCATCAGGGAAACCTTCGGCATCGAAAGTATAAGTGGTACTACTAGTCTGACTGATGTCTAAATTTATTGCTGCAGAAATACGGTGTTTTTCTGCAAAAACATCAGAATAACCTGTTGTCAAACTTCCTGTATAATTTAAAGCTTTCCCGCTACCATAAGAATAGCTACCTTTTCTAAAGATATCTGCATCTGAATAGTTGGCAAAAGAAGAATGGCTTGCAGGTTTAAAATTGTCTTCTGTACTTAAATTACTGCTCACACTAAATCCGCCACGCACATACATTTTTTCTATAGGTGCCCAGTCTATCATCAGGTTATTGGTAATATTCGTATAATTTCGAATGTCGTAAGTATTCAATGTCGCATCGTGCAAAGGATTAGCATATGGCTTGCCACCATAAAAGCCCGCCATTGTCCAGTAATCATAGTTATAAGGCGAAAAAAACTGCACTACATTTCCTGCCGCATCATAGGGCTCCCAATATGGATTTAATTTAACATAATCAGAAAAAGTCCCATATGGAGATTCGCTTTCTTTGGTCTGTCCAACAACCAGATTGTTGCGAAAAGTAAGATTTTTGTATCGGTAAGATAAATTGATGGTACCATTAAAAGCCTCTCTTCCAGAACCTTTCATCACGCCATTCTGATCATTGTAGCTGAGTGCCAGGTCATACCTGAAGACTTCATCGCCCCCCTCTACTTTAAGGTTATGATTCTGGCCAACCTCCGTACGTAATGGAATAGACATCCAATCTGTGTTTACTCCTTTTTTTACTTGGGCCAATACCTCGTTGTAATATTGCTGCAAACCTATATTTGCTTCAGGAGTACGGGTAGAACTTCCATAGTAACCAGACAAACGCTCTAGCTCCAATTTGTCTGCTGAATTTAGTAGGTTGTAGCTACCCAGATCAGGAATACTCAAATTCAAGCCCGCTCTATAAGTCAGTCTTAACTTGCCGGCAACCGGTTCTTTGGTCTTGATCACAACTACACCATTTGCCCCTCTGGAACCATATAAGGCTGTTGCTGATCCATCTTTTAATAAAGTAATAGACAGTACCTCATTGTTGTCCAGATCCATCATGCGCTGCAGCGTGGTTTCAAATCCATCAAGAATAATCAAGGGTGTATTCAACCTCGCAGAAGTCTGATCCTGAAGCTCGTCTATATTCGGTAAGCTTCTTGCTCCACGCAGCTGTATATCGGGTATTTTGTTCGGATCAGCACCGAAAGAATTATTTGGAACTATATAAAATGAAGGATCTATGTTACCAATAGTTGTAAAGAGGTTACGGCCCTGAAACTGTTGCAATTCCTTTTCGCTTATGGTACGTTCTGCCCCGGTATAGGTTTCTTTTTTCTTATTGAAAATACCGGTCACCACCACATTGTCCATTTTATTTTCGGCCAATTCCATTTTTACCGTTATGGTAGACTGATCTTTTTTAAGCCTCAGCTCCTGAGTTGCATAGCCCAAATAAGTGACCACTAAAGTTGCCTTATCGTTAACGTTGGTTAATAGCACTAATCCTCCAGCTCCAGCTACAACTTTACGGGAGGTCCCCTTAACAGTAACTGTAGCCCCGGGTAATGGTACCCCGTTTGCATCGGTTACAATTATTCGTACATCTATATCCACAAAGGCCGAAATCACTTTATCGAGAAAGGTTGATTCTTTCTCCTTAAGCATGACGGCCTTGTCCTCCACCTTATAAACCAGTGGTTGGTTACGAAAACAAATTGCCAAAACTTCCTCTAAAGAAGCTTCTTTAACATGGATGGTTACAGGGTTCGCTTTTTTCAGCAACTCGTTGCTATAAAAAAAGTCATACTTACTTTGGTTCCTAATCTCATTAATAATCTGAGTAAGCGGGACGTTGGTTTTGCTAAGTGTAATTTTTTGTGCAAAACCTATTGCAGATACCTGCATTAGCGAGGATATCAGTATAACGGTGGTTAATCGCATAATAAGCAATATTTTTCGGAGATACCCTTCGGGCACACCAATTTTCTTAGTATAAATTCTATACATTTGTTTTGGTTTGGCTTTATGCAGCATGCTTCAGGCTTCGAATCTTTGAGCAGTTGCAATAAACTGTTGATAATTAATTTATTAATGAAGGCTTTACTCAACCAGAGGTGCTTCCAGGCACTTCTGGTTTTTGCCTCCCACTTACCAGCGAATGGACTTTTGTAGATTTTTTTTCATGTTTGTTGGTTAGGTTTAATACTGAATTGATTTTCTTTTTATTATTTGATCACGTAGACTTTTTTCCCATCAATCTTAAAGCGGACATCACTGTTAAATCCAATGATTTTTAATACCGCCGAAATATTCCTGGATCTTGATATTTTCCCTGAGTAAGTTAACCCAGGATCTGGCATCGTCTGATAAACCACCTCAACGCCATACCAACGAGAGATTTTACTCATAATGCTTTCCAGACTTTCATTAAATTTAAAATAACCATTCTTCCATGCAACAACATCTTCCAGGTCAACATGATCAATAACATTGATTTTTTCCCCATCCAACTTACTCTGCTGGCCTGGTTTCAATAAAGCATTTGCTTTTCCGGCACTTACTTTTACAACTCCCTCTAATAGCGTTGTTTTTACCACCGGTTCGTCGGTATATGCCGCTATATTAAAATGTGTGCCCAAAACCTCTACGGTTTGTCTAGCATTCTTTACTTTAAACGGCATGGCCTTATTTGTTGCTACTTCAAAGTAACCCTCTCCTTTGAGCTCAACATTACGGTAATCACCAACAAATTTAACTGGATAACGCAGCGACGATCCAGAGTTTAACCAGACTTTTGTACCATCAGAAAGATTAACCTGATATTGTCCGCCTATGGGAGTTTCTATAGTATTGTATTGATCTGAGGCTTCCTTTCCATCTACATCAGAAATTTCATAAACAATCTGTCCATCTACCTTTTTGACAACTTTAATTCCAGATTGACTTACTACTCCCCCATTGGCAACCCCTGTCAGGTCGACCTTTTGACCATTTGCCAGTATCAGGATCGCATTATTCCCGCCGGGAGAAATATCTTTTGCATTTACAATCTCTACAACTTCATTAGTATTCTGACTAATAAATAATCCTCCAGCAGCTATTAACAACACCGCAGCCGCTGCAATGCTCCATTTTTTCCAGAGTGGATATGATTTTGGCTTTATATCTACTTTAGACTGAGCTATCTTCCCTTGCAATTCCACAAAGTTTGCATCACTGATCCTTTTTCGTGACTCCTGCCCCATTACTATCAGCATTTTCCGGAAGTCCTCAATTTGTTTGCTATGCTCAGGATTCTTTTGCAACCATTCTTCCCAGTATTTTACATCATCACTGTTTCTTTTAAAACAATAATTGAGAAAACTCTCCTGATTTACCAGCTGCAAAATGTCTTTATCTAGCATTGAATTTTATTAAACTTTAGACAATAGAGCAGAAATTTGAAATATTACCTATGAATTTTTTAAAAAAAATAAAATTAATAGTGAAAGGAGGGAAAGAAGAACAGACAATGGCCCAACTCCCTCCTCTTCAATTATCTTTTTAAGCCTTTCTACAGCATTATAAATGGTGTTATAGGCGGTTTTTACTGTAATTTGATTAGATTCAGAAATTTCCTCATAGGAAAGCCCCAAATAAAACTTTTGATAGATTAATCTTGTCTGACTCTCGGAAAGTCTATTGATATAAGATTTTAAAAGTGAGCTAACGCTAGCATTCGTATACTGCTGTATATACGACGCCTCTACAGAAGGATGTGTGAGTGTATCTTCAAAGTCTAAAAGATCCAAACTTTCTTCAGCGCTAAAATGCTCCTTACGCAGTAATTTCCGAAGGAAACATGTGATCAAATAATTATGATGATTAAGAATATGACCTAACTTTTGTCTGTTTTCATAAATGTATAAAAAGAGATCATTGACACAGTCTTTCGTTTTTTCAGGACTTACACCTTTCTTTATTCCAATATAAGTAAGGTAATCGTGGTAGTGGGAGTATAAATCATAAAAAGAAGACTGATCCCCATTCTGAATGAATGATTCCCAATCCACCATTAAATCTTTTCCTTTTTTCACGATCTTTTTGTTCCCCAACAATTCTGTTTATAGATTCAAACAGAAAATTGTTCAATATTAAGCATTTATATATTCATTCAAAGTAGTTTGATCAATTATAGAGATTTTGACACTATTTTAAGAATTGCATTGAAGCGGGAAATCCTAAGATTATCCCGCTTTTAATTATCTACTGATAAGAAACGTTACGCCTTAATATCCGTCATTTTGAACAAGATTCGAATTGGCTTCAATAGCACTAATAGGAATTGGTAACAGCACTTTATAGGCTGGTGTAACAAAATTCTTTTCTGCCCTGGCATCACGGTATTTATTGAAACGCACCAAGTCAGTACGACGGTTACCTTCCCAATAAAGTTCAAATCCTCTTTCCTTCAATATCTTATCCAGGTCTAGTGAAGTATAGGCAGGCATACCACGTTTTGTATTTCTCAAATAATTGATGTCTTCGAGTGCTCCTGTTACATTATTCGATCTGAATTTCGCTTCTGCACGCATCAGATAAGTATCAGAAAGACGGTATAATGGAAAATCATTACCCGCATTACTTGTATTTGTAGTTGAGGGGTTTGGAGCGAACTTAACAATCCTCACTCCTGCCTCTTCCTTTGAATTTTTAATACTAAACTCCTTTGTATAGGCCAAGGGTTCTCCCGTACGTGTTTTTAAAGCAACGCCCGCAATTGAATATTGCTGACCTATCAACAATCCTTGGTTAAATCCTAGTTGATTAATTAACCTTCTATCACTAAACCGCTTATCAGAAGTATCCCAGGTATCCACAAATGTTGGTGTTGTGCAACAGCCATTTAGCAGACTCGTAAAATTTCCAAACCTCTGATTATAGTGCAGCGTAATAGGCACCCATACTGAACCGGTGAGACCGATGGTTTCATCGTAAATCACAGATAAAATAGATTCAGTATTCTGAAGATATTTCGCATTATCGTATTGAAACATTCCCCAATAATCGTCTGCTACAGTATACTGCCCTGAACCGATTATGGCGTCACATGCAGCAATTGTTTCCGGCCATTTGCTTGTTCCAGTATAAACCTCATGATTTAGATACACATTTGCCAATAGCATTTGCGCAGCTGCTTTAGAAACCCTACCATAAGGAAGTTCCGACTTATTCTTCAATACCGGGATAATTTCATTCAGTTCCTTAATTATGCGCTGTACTGCGGCCGGACGTTCAAGAATTAAAGGGGTAACTGAATAATCTGTCTCAGTATACTCTCTAAATGGGAACTTACCAAAATTATCATTCAGCTTAAACATGCATAGTGCCCTAATGAATCGCACTTCGGCAATATATCCGTCAATCTTATCCGATTTTGGAAAAGCTGATAAGTATTGAAGCGCAACATTACAGCGCGTGATCCCTAGCATAAAGCTATTCCAGGTATTTCTGATATAAGTATTCCGGGGATTATAATCATGAGTAAACAGCGCTTGCAAGTCTGGTGATACCCAGTCAGAGCCCCGGGCTGGCCATGCCAGCTCATCAGTAACGGATTGTAAAGTCCCCCATACCCCACTTCTATTTTGAATATCTCTCAGATACGCATACGGAGGGGCAACAATCATCTCTGCATTATCAGGGTTAGTAATCACTTTATTTCCATTCACTTCATCTAAAATTTCCTCCTCGACACTACATGAGCTAAGGAAAACTAATAAGGTGATGGTCATTAAATATATCTTTTTCATCAGTATATAATTTTGTTTAAACACTTTCTACTAGTTAAGGCTTCTTTATAACTCAACATTTATCCCAAATAGAACAGTTCTGGCTTTGGGATAAGCAGTCCAGTCTATCCCTATCGAAGGCACACCACTGGCAGAATGATCGGCATTTACTTCGGGATCGTATCCTGTATATTTGGTAATCATAAAGAGGTTGTTGGCAGTAAGACTTAACCTTACTTTATTTAGCCAATCTACATGCTTAAGCTTTAATGTATATCCTAATGTAGCATTAGATAGACGTAGGTATGAACCGTTTTCTATAAATCTGCTACTATAAGTTAAAGTTCCATTAGGATTTTCATTCGTATTTATTGCATCTTTTCTCACGTTCCATTCCTTGGCAATTAAAGTATTCTGATCAATAATATTGGCAAGGTTGTTATAAACTTTGTTGCCAAATATTCCGTTGAAAGCCACATTAAAATCGAATTGCTTATAAAAAACACTTGTATTAAATCCATAAGTAAACTTAGGGAGTGCAGAGCCGAGCTCTTGCTGAAGTTCAACTCCATTCGCATCTAACTCAAACATGCTGTTTCCTTGCTGGTCAAAACCAAGAAACTTCCTGCCCCAAAAAGTACCGATTGGATACCCATTTTTAATAATCTGCGAAGAAAATCCGGTAATACCAGGACCGCTAGGTGCTCCAGTAGTGATTTGGCTGATTGGCAACCCTGAAACGCGATTTTTTATGGTCGTAAAATTCAATCCCATATCCCAGCTAAAACCCTCTTTTTCTATAACGAGTCCATTCAATGAAAGTTCAAGTCCACGGTTTTTAATCTTCATATCCGGAACATTGGTCCACACCCTGGTTGTTGGTGCAGGGGCCACTGAAAAAACCTCAAGCAGTACATCTTTGGTGGTCTTGTCGAAATAATCTATCGTTCCATTAATTCTGCCTTTTAAGAAACCGAAGTCAAGACCTAAGTTGTACTGACTGGTTTTTTCCCAACGAATGTCTGGATTAGGTGTACGTGTAAGTGTAATTCCCTGGGTAACATTCTTGGTCGAGCCATCCAAGATTGCACCACCAGATGAACCCAGTAAAATTTGAGATATTTTATTTGGAATCTCCTGATTTCCGGTAATTCCCCAGCCCATGCGTAGTTTTAAATTACTAAACGCATTCAACTGTTTAAAAAACTGTTCTTCGCCGATTCTCCAGGCAGCTGAGGCGGATGGGAAATATCCATATTTGTGATTCGCACCAAATTTGGTTGACCCATCGGCTCTGAGTGTTGCGGTAAGCAGATATTTATCACTCAAATTATAATTCAGTCGACCAAAAAAAGATTGAAGCGCATTTTTTACAATATAAGAACTCACACTTACTTGTTTTGAATTTCCCAAGCTCAAATCGTTGACATAATCAAAATCATCAATGGTAAACCCTTCCTCACTTAACTTGTAAGACTGCGCTTTGAACTGTTGATACGAATGTCCAGCAAGCGCGTTGAACTTATGTTTTTCTCCAATGGTAAAATCATAAGTGAGAAAATTCTCAATCAAGTTGCTCGAAAGTTCTACATTACTGATATCTACAGTTCCTTTATTGCTCAGGTAGATCAAACTATGATGTTGAGTAACCTTTCTGGAGGCATTAGAATGATCCGCAGCGACATTGATTTTATATTTCAATCCTTTGAAAATCTCCAATGAAGCTGTAATATTCCCTAATATCCTGTCGTTTTGATTTAAATCATTAGTACGATTAATCATCGCCAATGGATTTCTTACATCTTTACTCATTTGGTAATAGGATCCATCCGCATTGTATACAGGAAGGGTTGGATTATTCTTAAGCGCCGACAAGATAACATCACCTTCGAAGCCGCCTGTTTCACCTATTGGTACGCGCTGATCCTTAGTCCTTGCCGCTGTAAGATTGGCCTCAATTCTAAGTTTGTCATTAATTAGATTCTGCGCAACATTAAACCTTGCGGTAAGCTTTTCCAAGCCCGTTTTTCTGATGATTCCCTCCTGATCAAGATAACTGATAGAGCCTCTATAGTTACCTTTATCATTTCCACCCCCGTAAGAAAGATTATGACTCTGAGAATAAGCTTTTCTATAAATCTCGTCTTGCCAATTGGTATTTGCACCATAGTCTCCCCCAGCAATCCCCTTCGACGTACGATAAGCCTTAAATTCTTCAGCATTTAACATATCTAACTGCCTTGGCAATTCTGATAATGATCCGGTTGCTGAATAATTTAAGACTCCTTTTCCGGCTTTGCCTTTCTTGGTGGTGATCAGAATTACACCATTCGCACCTCTAGATCCATAAATTGCAGTTGCCGAAGCATCCTTTAACACATCCATCGAAGCAATATCATCAGGATTTAAAAAGTTAAGCGGGTTCTTGGCAGCATTACTTCCGGCTCCCGCGATTGTGGCCCCCGATGGCTGGATATCTGTAATATCCAAAGGAACACCATCTACTACATATAGAGGATCCTGACCAGATCTTACAGAATTAGATCCTCTAACTCTAACCATTGCTCCTGCACCAGGCTCTCCACCGTTTGTAATCACATTAATTCCAGACAAGCGGCCCTGCATTAAATCAACAGGATTAGTAACCAGCCCCTTATTAAAATCCTTACTACTCAAAGCAGCTACCGAACCTGTCAAATCTTTCTTACTCACTGCACCATATCCTACTGAAACCACTACTTCATTTAAGCCAACAGCACTACTTTCGAGCCTAACATTTAGTATTGCTCTTCCATCCGCTTTTATTTCCTTAGGTTCCAGTCCCACGTAAGAAAAAACAAGAACATCACCAGTTTGCAAAGAGATTTCATATTTCCCATGCAGATCCGTAGTTGTTCCTATTTTTGAATTCTTCAGTTTGACCGATACTCCCGGAAGTGAAATGCCTGAAGCATCAGTTACAGTACCTGAAACCCTTTGCCCATTAACCTTTCCCGGAGCCTTTTCCAAGCGAGGTTTTAAAATAATAAGCTGATCTTTCTGAATACTATACGTGATCGCTTTATCGGCAAACAGCGTACCGAGAATTTCCTGAATTGACTTGTTTTTAGCATGAATGGTAACTTTACGATTTACATCGATCTGCTCCCTTTGGTAAAAAAAACGATACGGTGTTTTTTGCTCGATTGCTTTCAATACCTCAGCAATTCTAGCTTGTTCGTAATCTAATGTTAGTGTATTTTGTGCCTGGGCCTTGAGGGTTGAAACACTAAAGATGAGACCGGTCAGCCAAATACAAAATGTCCACCTAAGCCCCCATGATTTTATTGCATTTGAAACAAATAAGTAGTTTTTATATATTTTTTGCATAGTTTTAAATAAAGATTAATTCTAAAATCCTTTTGAGTTTGTCTTTGTGCCGAAAGAAAGGTTGAAGCGTCTTTCGGCATATTTTGGTTTAAATCTTTCTGTTGCTTACATAGGCTCTTTTTTTATTTAAGAAATTCATTAGCTATTGTTTCTCTATGTGTATTATTCCTTTCTCTTCTATGACATACCTGAAGGGTAATGTTTCTTTAAGGATATCCAGCACCTTGCCAAGGGCTTCATTTCTAATTGTTCCATCATAGTGATAATTAAACAATTCGGGGTCCTTAACTACAAAATGAACGTTATACCTACCTTCCAGCATGGTTAACAAATCTTTAAAGCTTTTATTTTCAAAACGAACTTCAGGTTCTTTCCATAAGGAAGAAAAACCAGCCTGAACATTCTTCAGGTCAACAGATCCCGTTGATTTGTAGAGCGTAAACTGCTGCCCCGGTTTTAACTTAAGTGATGAAATGTTCTTTTTACCTTCAACCGGGAGAATCTCTATTGATCCTTCCTGAAGTGTAGTAACAACTTCCTGTTTATTCCCATAAGCGCAAACATTAAATTTAGTCCCATGCACGAGTACACGATAGTTCGAAGTATGAACAACAAAAGGTACACGGCTATTTTTTCGGACATCAAACCAGGCTTCTCCGTTTAAAAAAACTTCTCTTACATCATCAATGGTATTCAAATGATAACGAATTTTGGAATTTGAATTAAGAAAAATTCTGGTACCATCTGGTAAAATGGTTTCCGATATTGATTGACTTGGAGCTATAAATGTAAACTCCATTTTATCTTTCTGATTAAAGTAAGATTGGACAAAAAGCACATAAAAAAGCACGCCAAACACAAATATGGCCGCGCTGGAGGCTGCATATTTAACCCAATGAATAAGCCGTTTTCTCTTTATTAACTTCTCATTTTCAGCTATTGTATTACAAATTCTGTCATACAAGGGATCCAGATCAACATCTTCTTGCTTAAATGACGATTCACTCTCTAAAATCCTATATAAGTCTCGCTTTACCTCAAACTCCAATTCGGGCTGGTAAAATGATTTAATAATTTTCTCCTGATGTTTTTCTGTATCCATGTTTCCAGTAAGGATATTACGACAAAAGTCCTTGCCTTACCTAACTCATACGAATGAAAGGCGTTAACTACTCACGCAGAAAAAAAATAATTGTGATCAATAGAAATAATACAACACCAAATACAAAATGTACTTGCTATCAATATGCAATTTAAGGAAAGCCATTGCCCTGTAAATCTGATTTTCTACAGTTCTGACAGAGATATTTAATTTCCCGGCGATTTCCTCATAGCTGAGTCCCTCCACCCTACTCATGGTAAAGACCAACCGTCGTTGATCAGGCATCTGACCAATTAATTGATCAATTTGCTCCTGTAGCTCATTAAACACGAGACTATTCCAGGTGGTATCGTCTTGTTCGTTCAACTTATAGGCAGCCAATTCGGTTGATAATTTTTCAAGTTTTCGTTTCCTCAGCTGATCATAAATCATGTTAACAGCAATTTTATAAATAAATGCCTTAACATTTTTCGATTCGTCAATATAAGCACATTGATTCCACAACTTCATAAATACGTCCTGAACCAATTCCTCGGTATCATGCACAGATTTTAGATAGGACATTCCAAATGAATAAATTTTTGGGCCATAAAGCTCGAATAGCGCTTTAAATACTTCACTCCCGTTTTTTTCATTGTCCCTATCAGCAGAAAGAAAACTAATCTTAGGCCCCGTGCTCAACTTAAAATTCAATTTGGTTTTGGTTGGAAAGATACGCAAGTACCTCAATAATGCAAAATTATAAAGTAAATGGATAAGGAATGTAGAAATTCCATCTAGAATGTGCTAATGTCTTTTAATTCAGTAAATTTACTACACTAGATAAACACAACCGTCAGAATAAGAGAAAATGTTAGAAGAACTTCAAAACTACTATCTAAAGAAAGAAGAACCGAACAAAGGCTGCCTACTTGCGCTGCGAAGTATTATTCTTGAGCAAGATGAAAACATTACCGAAACACAGAAATATGGAATGCCCTGCTTTTGCTATAAAAAGAAAATGTTTTGTTATTTATGGACAGACAAAAAAACAGACGAACCTTATATCCTGATGGTTGAAGGGAAATACCTGAATCATCCCCAACTGGAACAGGGTGACCGTTCGCGAATGAAGATTTTCAGGGTTAATCCAATCGAAGATTTGCCCATAAAGGCAATTAAAAGCATTTTGCAAGAAGCATTAGACTTATACAGGAAAGGAATAATAGAAATTAAAAATTAAAGGAGAAACACTATGGCAGAAAACAAATTAATAAGAATGGACAATATGGGGATCGTCGTAGCGTCACTCGATAATGCCATCCCTTTTTTTACGGAAATAGGCCTAAGACTTGAAGGAAGGGCCACCATTGAAGGTGAATGGGCCGGTCGTGTTACAGGACTGGGAGATCAGCACGTGGAGATCGCCATGATGGTTACCCCCGATGGTCACAGCCGTCTGGAGCTATCGCAATTCCTACAACCCACTACCGTTTCAGACCACCGTACAGCTCCCGTGAACTCGCTCGGTTATTTACGTGTCATGTTCACCGTTGAAGACATTGACGAGCTGCTATCCAGACTCAGCAAACATGGTGCTGAGCTCGTTGGCGAAGTGGTTCAATATCAGAATTCCTACCGACTGTGCTACATTCGCGGGGCAGAAGGAATTCTGATCGGTCTAGCAGAGGAACTCGGTAATAAACAAACCTAAAATATTCAATCTACTGCTAAATAAAAAGGTCTTGGGATATTAATCCCAAGAATTTTAAAAGTGATGTAATTCATCATTTTTAAAGCACTTTTAACATTAAGATGGTTAAAACAAATAACTTTTTGCTTTATGGCACACTATAATAACGACAGAATACCTTCATTTTGAATAATCATCATGCCCTGACGATCGGACGTAATTCCTTCTTGTAAAAGATAGGTATAGCGGGGTATATTGCCATCCATAATTGTAGGCAGATAAGCAAAACTAATATGGCCCCCATCCTGCTTCAATGCCTCCCCCACTTCGATAATGTGTGTGGAAATGATGTAAAAGCAATTGCTATACTTCGCAAAGGCCGTTGTGACGGCCAACGTGCCATCGTAAGCATCTTTCACATTAGTGCCTTTAAACAATTCGTCGAACAGCACCAATATGTTTTTACCACTGGCTACTTCCTCTGCAACCTGTTTTACCCGCAACACTTCCGCATAAAAATGACTGTGACCAGAATTTAAATCGTCAGCTACGTTGATAGAAGAATAAATACCATCTAAAATAGAAAAAGCCATATCCTGCGCTGCAACTGGAAACCCCATATGTGCCAGATAAACGGCAATCCCCAATGTCTTCATTAAGGTAGACTTGCCAGCCATATTGGCCCCGGTCAAAAACATCAGGTTTCGATCCTTTTGAAAAGATATAGGATTAGCGACCCCCTTTGCAAGTCCAGGGTGACGAAGTGCAGTTGCCTGCATCAAATGATCTTCCGCAGGATGCGCCACGGCATAGCTGAAATGATTGCTCCTGGCCACATTGCTCACCGAAATGTAAACGTCGACTAAATGCATGCCTTCTAACAGGCGCTCTATCTCCGCCTGCAAAGTATGCTTTAACAGATAGTCATAGCTGGCAAATGCCTGTAAAGAAAAGATGGTAGTATTTTTTTCGGTAGCGAGCCATTGTAAACGACGGTCTGAAAGAATTTCCTTCAATAATCTCCTCTCTGCAGCAAACGGACTACCAGAATCATTCGCTGTAGCATCCAGGAATTCACGAAAGGAATTCAATACCTCGACTGTCGCCAGCAAACCAACATGCAAACGCTCATATTGCTCATCCCTTAGAAAAGCGGCTGAAAACTTGTGGTACATTATGGTAGACCATGCTGCGACGAAATTACCATTGGTACCCATGCCCAGGTAAGACTCCATCTGCTCAAAAGTTTCCCTTTTAAAATTGAAGCTGTATTCCTGCGCCTGAAAATACCTGAACATCGCACTTCGTTGATTAATTTTTAGGGGATCCGTAAGTGGGCGCTGAAACATTTCCTGCAAAACTCTTTCTCCGCCTGCCGTACGCACCTGATTAAAGAGACTATAAATTGAATTGGGTTTGTATTTGCCTAAGAGGTTTAAATCCGCAATGGTTTGCTGGTCGACTGTAAAGCTGCTGTCTTTTTCTTTAGGAGGCTTTCCATTTCCCAGGATATCCAGAATACTTTCGTTGTTAATGATCACCATCCCATGGCGGTCTGCCGTGATTCCCTTTTCTAATTTATAGGTATAAACGGGTTGATTGCCTTCCATGAGTGTAGGCAAATATCGAAAACTGATGTTCTCACAACGTGCTTTGAGTACTGCTCCCGCTTCAATAATGTGAGTGGATATCACAAAAATGCTGTCCTTTTTCCTGGCAAAAGCTTCTGTAAAAGCAATCGTAGCTTCTCCCGCATCCTTTACATTGGTACCTCTGAACAACTCATCAAACAGGACAAATAGTTTTTTGGTCTTCAACTCCATCGCCACCTTTTTTGCGCGCAAAACTTCGGCATAGAAATGACTCGCACCCATACCTAAATTATCAGGTAAGTTAATGGTTGTATAAATTCCATCCAGAACAGAGAATTCCATTTTGGATGCGGCTACAGGGAATCCCATGTGGGCGAGGAACAAGGCGGTGCTCAGCGACTTCATAAAAGTAGATTTTCCCGCCATGTTTGCGCCAGTCAGGAATATAACGTTGCTTTCAGGCGTGATATCAATCGAATTTGGAACTGCATTTTTAACCTGGGGATGGTACACATCTGTTAAATGAACATCATGGGTACCCGCTGGAAGGGCTTTTGGAAATACGAATCCTCTTGCTACTGCAACCTTTGCAACCGCACAATATATGTCTAGAAAATAGACATAACGCAACAGTTTTAGCAACTCATTCCGGTACCTGAAACGAAAGCAAACATCATATTCGGCAATTTCCGCATTGGATAGCTTTAATGAAGCAGTTTTCAAAATGGGGGCAAAAGAAGCATTCGCAAGAAGCTGGGCCATTGCATCCCTATCATCATGATAGGGATGTCCGGCTCCAATGTTTAGGGTAGCAACAAAGTTATTCAGACTGCTCAGCAGATCAATCAGTGTAGTCACTCCTTTCTGAATCGCTGTCGTATCGGCATCGGCGGCAATCAGGTTGGTCAACTTCCTGCTTACGGATTGATCCTGCGCATTGAGTTTAGTCCGTTCATCCGTGTTTTCCAGATAAGGTTCAACCGCATCAAAATGACTGCTTTGCAATGGAAAATCTAAGCCGATGCCCGAAAAATATTGGATGATACCGCTGCGCTTGTTAATTGCTTGCGCATCCGACAAGGGGTAATTGAACATTTCTTTGAGTAGCAACGCCCCCCCTCTGGTACTTGTACGGTTGTAAATCTGATAAATGGAATCACTTCCATGTTTACCAAAAATATTTAAATCTTCCAGTGTCTGCTGGTCTGTGGTGAATAACATATAATTATTTTCTTTTGCGTCTGATCAATAAAATTGCAGCAAATGCCAATACGATTGCTGGTAGAATCCAAATGAAAATGATCTTTTGAAACTTTACCTGTTCGGTCGATACCTTCATACGCTTATCTTTAGAATCTGGTCTTGTCGTATCGATTGGGAATTCCCCATAACTTAACCAACTGAACAGCGCTGTATTGAAGATAAAGTTTGAATTTCTGATCCCATATCTTTTTAGTTCGCCGGTACTCATGAAATCGGCATCACCAGAAACCACGATTCTTTGTTCTTTTCCGTTTATAGTTCTGGTTAAGGCCACCACGGTTGGGAAAGACTGTCTGATGTCTCCTTCCACTTCGGAGAATTTGACCGTTGCAGAATCCAGCACATATTTATTTTTTTTCAGCCAGCTCCGCTTTTCATCGGTCTCCAGCAAAGCCGTAACTTTGAATGGGCCATTGGTCCCGTAAGAAATTCCTGTAGCACCAGGCATGGTAACAACCGTGCTGTCATCGCGACTTTTTGCCAGATTTTTAGTAAAACCAGCGGCAAAAGCAGTGATATTGTTCTGTACAAGATTTTGAGGCAATTCTTTCTCCGGCTGTACTATAGATCCAGCCATCAATTGCACACCCAGTTGTTTCAATAAAGGATTCAGTATGTCTTGCTTACCAGGTTCACCATTTATCAGGAGGTTTCCTCCTTTGGCAATAAATTGTTCAATTTTTGACAAAGTAATCCCGCTGAGTGCACTTTTGGGATCTCCGATCACAATCGCCGATACATCTGATGGGATGTCCTGAGTTTCGAGCGACAAGGTATCCGTATCAAATCCCTGGTTGACCAATGAATAACGGAACGTGCTCATTTTGGCCAATACCTGGTAATCACGTTCACTATTTTTAGTGATGTCTCGTTCCAGGTTACCCGTAATAAAAGCGATTTTTGGTATCTTGGCAGACATCAGGCGTTTAAATGCTGCCGAAAATTCTGTTTCTCCAGGCACCATTTGCTGATCGTCAAATACACGAAGAAAAGTTGCTTTACCCTTGTATTTTAACAACATCACCAAACGGTTATTTTCTGGCATGAGGTCGATGATTTTACGAATTTCTGCAGGTGATCTGAACATCCCCAGATCTACCCGATAGTTCTTAGCCTGTAATTCTGCCATTTGCTTCAAATTCTTCCCTGGATATTGCATCCGGAGTCCACTATTGCTGTTGTACACCGTATCGTAATAACTTACATATTTGAAACTGATATCTGGTTTAAACCTCGTATAGGGCTCCCAAACGCTGAGGTAGTTGTTTCGTTGTGCAGGAAAACCAAACCAGTTAAAATTATCCAGCAAGTTATTGTAAAGCGTAACTTCCAATTCATCCTTACCCAATTGTTTAACGATTTTCTGTGCATTGTCCGTAAGCGTCATTTTCTGGTTTCTGGTTGTATCCACATAGCCAGTCATAAATGGCCTGGAGCTGAGGTACCCGACTGCAAGCGCAGAAATAATAATGAAGGCATACCGTCCAGCTGTTACTGCAAAAGGCTTGGATTCCCTGCCTGCAATAAGTTTGAAAATCGTCAGCCCTAAAAAAATGTAGACAATCACGATAAAATAAATGATGTCCTTGGTAGTCAGCAGTCCATTGAGCATATGGCCAGTGCGACCGGATAGAGAAAGGAAATAAGCCAGGTCCCTTACAAAATCTATATCCTGCCACATTTCGCCAATGTAGCTCAGTATACCGATCATCATAAAAGTACTGATGGCGGCCACGACCTGATATGTGGTTAAGCTTGACATAAAAAGGCCAATTGCTGCGTATGCACACAACAACAAATACAATCCAAGTGCAGCAGACCACAACATACCGGAATCGAGCGCAACGACGTGGAAATATCCTGCGATCATAAAAATGCTAACGATAGCTACAAGGATCAAACTGTAAATCATCATCGCCAGGTATTTACCAAATACGATGTCGCGTATTTTTACGGGCGACGAATACAAAAGCTTAATTGTTCCGGCATTGATCTCCCGGCTGATCAGTCCCATCGTCAATAAAGGCATAAAGAGATATAAGTTTTGCATGACCGTACTGAAAAGTCCGCCCCTTCCGGTGAAGATTCGACTAGTCAGGTCTCTCATATACTCCAGTCCCGGACCAGCCATTTCCTGCGACTGGGCATTGCTGTCTACCATCCCCATATAAACGATGCCACAGGTAACCATAAATGCGATAATCAGAAACCATGCAATTGGGGAATAAAACAGATTCTTCAACTCTGTTTTTGCTATTTTAAATATAATTTTCATTATTGTTTGTTATGAGGATTTGGTTGACAATTGTTTAAATACTTCATCAAGAGCGGTTTTATCAAGATTGATCTCTTTTAGGCGCCATTCATTGTGTACACTGGCTGAGATTAACCGTTCTGAAATTTCCTGATTGCCGTTAAAATATACGCGCACTTGTCTTTCTGTTAGGAAATCTACTTTATCTACCCCTTCTATCTTCAAGAATTCCGATTCAGCCGGAGGGTTTTCCATCACCATTAATGCGCTATGTGGCTCAACATAATTATTAAAGGCATCCATCGTGTCTTCAAACACAATTCGGCCGCCCTCAATCATCTTGATATCTTTGCAGAGCACCTGAACTTCCGATAAAATGTGTGAGGAGAAGATCACCAACCTGTCTGTAGCGATCTCCTTAATCAATGCCCTCACCTCGGTAATCTGGTTGGGATCCAATCCATTGGTAGGTTCATCCAATACAACGACTTTGGGCTTGTGGATGATGGCTTGCGCGATACCTACCCGCTGACGGTAACCACCTGAAAGGTTTCCGATCAATCTGTTACTGAAATGGGTAATTCCACAGCGTTCTTTGGCTTCTTCTAATGCGGATTTGATTTTATCATCCGGCAATCGTCTGAGCTCTGCACAATAGATCAGGTATTCGTCAACAGTCAGGTCGGTGTACAACGGTGCATTTTGCGGCAAAAAACCAATCTGTTGTTTTGCCTGTTCCGGCTGCTCACGCACGTTAATTCCATTGATAAAAACTTCCCCTTCAGTCTGGCTCAACACGCCGCACAAAATGTTCATCGTAGTAGATTTACCAGCTCCGTTGGAGCCCAGCAAACCGACAATGCCGCTGTGGTTAATTTCCATGTTGATGTTACGTATGGCCCAGGAGGCACTGTACCTGTGCGATAAACGATCGATTTTAATGATACTTGAGTTCATTGAATAATGATTTTAGTTTAAGTTTGGATAAAGGGATCCCCATAACGCAGTGTAATCTGCATTTTTGAGTATCCCATTAATATCTTTTAAGGGTTGTTTGCGAGGTTGGGATTTGGATTAGTAATGAACAGTGGAAGCCTCAAAGTAAGGCGCTGCGGGCGAAGTGTAAATGTGGCCCCCACGGCATCCTGACCTGTCGTTTCATTAAAATTGAACAAAGTATGCGTGTATATTTTACCGCTAAAAATGGGATCTACGGATTCTCTTCTCATATCAAACCAACGATAGCCTTCCATTGCAAACTCACGAATCCGTTCCTCAAAAATATATTTGATGAGCAAAGTTTTACTCGTCGCGACGGCATTAGGAATAGTAATATCTGTCGGCATCCTATTTGTACGTAAAATTTCCAGATCTGCTTTAGCACCTGCCAGGTCGTCCAACCTTGCCTTCACCTCTGCTCTTAGCAGATAAAGTTCTGAAATTTGCAATCCAAATTGCGTGTATTTATAAGCATACTTACGTAATCTGCCCGACGGGTTCGGTTGTGAGTATGGAAATTCTGGTGCATAGAAATTTAGCCTCAGGTCTGTTGATTTAAATAATGCTGCCGCAGTAGGCGCCAATACAAAAGGATCGTTTCCAAAACCATTACCAGCATGTGTATAATTGTAAAAACTTCTGGAAAAAACAGACTCGGTAAAATCATTGAAGTTAATGCCCGGTGAGTTGCTTGGCCCATCAAAATTGATAGGCATAAACTTGCCATTTGGACTAAATTCCTGGTTATAATCGTATAAGCGGGCAGGTTGCGTTCTGGCAGCATTGTCTGTAAAAGCCGCATTGAACAGGGTTAAAGCCTCCGCATTTTTTCCCATAAATAAGTAGACTTTCCCTAGTAAACCCTCAGCGGCGGCTTTATTAAAATGAATTCCATTTTTACTGTTGATAGGCAATCCGGCAATGGCATCTTTAAAATCCTTAATGATAAAATCATAAGTCTCCTGAACGGTACCACGGGAGAACATCGCCACGTTGATATCTGAGGTTAGTATAATGGGGAATCCCGGATCAGTTGAGGCCGTAGTGGATACGTAAGGTTTTCCGTAAAAATTGATCAGCTGAAAATAGATCCAGGCACGGCTCGCCAGCGCTTCAGAAAACACTTCTTTTTTCTGCTGATCAGTGCCACCTTTTGATTGCATCACCTCATTGATGACTTTGTTGATCTGGTACAAATTGGAAAGCCAGTTCGTGGTGGCGAAATCGATATCCTCTATACGGAAGATCTGATCCTCCCAACGAAAAGCAACCTGCGTAACCAGCTGAGCCTGGTTAAACAAACTTGATTCTGCAGCCACCTCATCACCCATGATGGCCGGACCTTGCCAACCACCGGCATAATCATACTGTGCAAGACCAGGGTCATTCATCAATAGTGCGTAATCTGCGGTATTTTCCGCTACCTTCCTACCCTGCGGCACCAGGCTTAAAAAATCCTTTTTGCAAGAAACCAGTGCAGTACATAATAAGATAAAAGTTATTGCTTTATATATTTTTTCCATGATTCCCGTTATTAAAATGAAACATTTAATCCCAAACTATAAGTTCTGTCCGTATTGCGATCGCCAAAATATTCAGGATCTATACCATCTTTATTCGCGGCCCAAATCAGAAAATTGCCAGACTGGGCGAATAGGCTCACACGCTGCACCCTCAAGCTCCGAAGGATGTGTGCCGGCAAATCAAAGGAAAGCGTAACGTCCCTCAGTTTAATGTAATCGGTACTCACCACATTGATATCTGCACTGGTATAATAGTTTAGATTTCTTCTGCTATAATTGATCCCCGGATTGGACACAAAAGAAGGAATGTTCGTACGGTTTTCATCACCCGGTACTTTCCACCGATCTGCAAAGGTGGCTTTTACATTTCCATCATTAAAGGAGCTCGAAGTCAAACGGCCATAAACGATTTCTGTAGGTGCCCTCATTACTGCCCCCAGATTATACACTAAGTTTCCGGACAATGAAAGTGATTTATAACGGATCGTATTACTTAGTCCGCCATTAAATTTAGGCTGTGTGGTTCCCATGAAAATCAGGTCATCGGCGACTGCTGCATTGGGATCTTTTGTGATCGTTCCATCAGCTTTATAAATTTGCGGATCTCCCAGGTTGTCGAGTCCTGCATAACGGTACGCGAATATGGGATTAGTAGGATATCCAGCCAGGAAACCTGCATAAGTTCTTGAATTGGCATCCAGCTGGTATTGTGAAGGCACAGAATAAGAAAGGAGTTTATTGTTATTGTAGGCAAACACAAGGCCTGTTGACCAAACAAAATTTCCGGATGCTATATTGGTACTGTTCAATGTGAGCTCAATCCCTTTGTTGGCTAATTCTCCAATATTTCCCATCGCACTACTGGTGCCGGTTAAAGGATTGTACAATACCCGTCCCAATAAGTCGGTTGTAGTTTTAAAATACATTTCCACAGCACCGGACAACCTGCTGTTTAAGATGCTGAAATCAAGGCCGATGTTTAGCGTTCTTGTTCTCTCCCAGCTTAACTTATTATTAGCAACATTGTTAATGCTTAGCGAATTTCCTAAAACCGGATCTTCCCCAACACCCAATATATCATAAATGCTTCCCGCGCCGACATAAGGGGAATTACCTGTTATTCCATAAGTTGTTCTTAAACCCAGGCTATTTACCCAGGTTACGGGTCTCATAAAATTTTCATTAGATAATTGCCATTTAGCACCTATGCTGTACACTGGTTTGTTCTGTGAAGAATTTTCGGAAGCAAAAAGGCTACTTTTATCAGCACGAACGCTGGCATCCAGGATATATTTATCATTTAAGGCATAATTAAATAGGGCGAAATAAGAGCTGAACCGCTTCTTTTCTTCTCTAAGCTCAAAAGGCTTTTCATATAAGGAAGAGTAACCTGATCCAACTGCACCGAATATGGGTTTTGAAAGGGTAGCGTAATCCAGTAGCGCATAGGTTTTTAGCACATCATCGTAACCTCTGAGAATCGTGGTTCCAAGGTGGTCTGAATTCTCCAGCGCTTCCTGCCCTATCTGCACATTTACCCTATCCTTGCCGCCTCGTAAGTGTGTATTGAATACAAGCTGGTTACGCAACGTCCAATTCTGAGAATTGGTTTCTCTTGATGTATATCGTCCTCCATATTCCGGAAGCAAATAAACAGGAACATCATTTGGCGTATTTGCTAAGGTAAACCTGGTCAGCTCCATTCTCATATCCATGCTGGTATGATCCACATAGTCCTCAATAGTTCCTGACGCTTTACGGTAGCCATAAGTACCTTGATAACTCAATCCTTTCCAGAATCTAATTTCAACATTTGCAGTCGTATTGATGTTAAACAGGCTCCCTTTCCCATACCCTTTATCAATTTCCTCCAATGGAATATAATCAAGATTAACCCGGCTTCTTGCCTGATAATCATTCTTTCTTTCCGGCGAAAGCTGGTTCATGTAATTCATCTGAATGGGATCTCCATTTGCATCTGCGAACAACTGGTAAGGCAGGAAAGAAGCTCCAACTTCCAGGGGATGTTTACGACTGGAACGTGTATTGTTAAAACTGGTATTAAGCCCGATCGTTATCCATTTTGCGGGTGTAATGCTTTGATTGAGGTTAAGCAAATAATTATTGTTGCTTTCTCCTGGCGTATTGCTATGGTTATTGGTATAAGAAAGGGAGCTATAGATGGAATAAAAACTGTTTCCTGCTGCTGCAGACAACGAGTGGTTCGTGGTAAAAGCATTACGATAAATCAGGTCATTGATCTGATCACGATTGCTGATTTTACTGAGGCTATCAAGGCTCTTCGATGCCTGGGCATCTGATATTAAGCCCCGGTATTGGTTATAAAGTATAGCATCATGCGGAGGAAGACTATTGTAAGAAACACTCGAATATGGATTTGTTACCGGATCAAAAATCTCCTTTACGGTTTGAATGTATTGCGCGCTATTTAAATAGTAATCCTCCTTATATCTCGGCTTTCCCGCCAAGGTCAAATAACCATTGTAATCGATGCGAATTTTTCCGTCTTTCTTTCCGGATTTGGTGGTGATGACGATCACTCCATTTGAAGCCTGCACGCCATAGATTGTTGCGGCAGCGGCATCTTTCAGCACGGTAATATCAGCGACATCATTGGGATTTAGATTATTCAGGGTTGGCATCTGCACTCCGTCGATCACGTAAAGCGGCTCTGTACCAAGATTAATGGTGCTTTTTCCCCTGATCAGACTTTTTTGATCTGATGCCGTATGATACGAATTTCCGCCTCTGCCCATTGGACCAGGAACTACCGAGACACCGGCGACCAATCCATCGAGCCGACTGATGATATCTGTTGTACCTACACGTCTTTCGAAAAGTTCCATATCCGGTTTACCATATGCACCACTGGCCCTGTCTTTATTTATTTTTTGGTACCCCGTATTAAACTCAATAGCTACTTCAGTTAATGCCGAAGCCATTGGCCTCATTTTAATGGTCACACTTCTTTGTCCGCGAAGATGTAGTGTATCCGTTTTATATCCTAAGTAAGTCGTGATTAAAGTTTCGTCACCATTCATATTGCCCAGTTCGAATTTTCCGTCTTCAGCAACCCCATATCCCCGATTTTCGCCCCTAATCCATACATTCGCACCGGACAGAGGCTGTCCACGTTCGTTTAGTACAATACCACGAATCGTATAAGCAGAAAGAAAGTCAATGATTGTCGTTATGGTAGGTTTTTCCTTCCGGGAAACCACAACGATCTTGCCCCGAATAGAAAAATCCAGGTCTTGTTCCTGGAAAATATTTTCCAGTACAGCCGTTAACTGTCCATTATTCACATTTATATTAACTGGTTTAGCCTCTTTCAGCATGTCACTGGTTACAATAAAATCGAAACCCGTTTGCTGGTTAATCTTTTTGAAAATGGTGACTAATGATGCATTTTTTTCGGATAGGCTGATCCGTTGCGCGAAAGAACCCGCACTTACCTGCATGATGACTGTGAAAAGAATAAGGGTGGTTAGCCGCATCATCAACAGAAATTTAGCTATGTAGCCGGAAGGCTTACATATTTTTTGGTTATAAAAATTGTACATTTGTTTGTTTTGGTTGAGGCGAATGCCCTTGCATTGTCTAGATGAAGGGGGCTTTCGCTGTTAGTTGATCACTTAGTAATAATTGATAAGCAGCCAGAACAGAGTCAGGTTTCCGCCACGAACGGTTCCTGACTTTTTCATTTTAGGGCTGCTCCACTGAAGTAAGTTTAGCGCATAACGGTGACCCTCCTTCCTTCAACTTTAAAGTGAATGGCTTTTGTGGTTTCCAGTGCGACAAGTACCGTACTGATGGGGTTGTTCCTGGAAATCATACCATTGAGGCTTTGATTGGCAGCACCTTTTTCATATATAACTTCAATATTATACCAGCGCGACAGCTTGCGCATAACGCTTTCTATCGGTTCATCATCGAACCGGAAATATCCTTTTTTCCAAGACATTTCGGCTTCTAAATCCACTTTAGCTTTAGTTAAGCCCCGGCTGCCAAGTACAGATTGTTCACCAGGCGCCAAAACCAGCCCTTCTGCCGTATTCCGTATAGATACTTTAATACTACCCTCCAGCAGTGTTGTCTTGATGCGCTTTTCATCCGCGTAACTATTGATGTTGAAATGTGTACCCAGGACTTCGAGCAACTGACCATTACTTTGCACCAAAAAAGGATGTTTCTTATCCTTTGCAACTTCAAAATACCCCTCACCAACCAATTTAACCATCCGATGCTTTCCTGTGAATGTATAAGGAAAACTCAGACTGGAACCGGCATTCAGCCATACCTTGGTTCCGTCCGATAAGGTAAAGGAATAGGTCTGCCCCATGGCTGTGCTTGCCGTCATCTCCGCTCCTGCAGGATGGCGACCATTCTTATCTGTGAAAAAAACCGGGGTACCATCCTCATAAATTAAAGACTTAGGATCTATGACCACACCATTTTTTGCATCATTGAGTTGTATAGTCTGTCCGGTTGAGAGTGTCAGACTTGCACCGTTCTTACCGGGGGCGATGTCATTTTTAACCCAATCGTGTTGGGAGGTGTTATGCGGGGAATCCAGCGTATAAAACCAAATTCCAAATACTACCGCTAACACTGCCGCTGCTGCGATCCAAAAGTTAGGCCAGATGTATCGGTTGCGGATTTCTATTGTTGTCGGATGGATACCAGTGAGCACTTGTGACCAGGCACGATCTTCGGAGATCCTGTTAAAGTCACTTAACTTTTTCTGAACGCGTTCCTCATTTCCCAACTCTTCCAGAAGTAAGTGATTTTTCTGGTTGGCAGCAACCCAGGCATCCAACATCTCCTGCTGAGCGCTTGTCAATTGACCTTTTTGCTGAAGGTTTATTAATGTTGCAATATCAAATTCTTTCTCAAACATCTTTAACATGTGTCTATGATAGAAACCACAAATCTGTAAAACGCCCTATTGAAGAATAATATTTTTTTATTTTTTATGCAGATAAATGAAAACTGCAAGTGAGAGTGCATTAGATATGCCCTTTTTGAGAAACGCATTGTGCAGTATTTCGACAGCACGGGCTTTATAATTGCGGACTGTTTTTACAGAAAGATCCATAGAACGCGCTATTTCGTCAGTTTTTTTCCCTTCAAAATACAGCATGGAAAATACCTTCCTGCATTGTTCTGGTAACTGTTCCACCTCCATGTATAGCGAATTTAGAAATTCAGATTCTACAACATGGTTGAGCACTTCTGTATCCATGATCTCCAGGTGATACAAGTATTCTTGTTGTCTTGCAGTACCCCTTTTCAGTTGTTTCAGGTAATTTAAACTTGCATTTCTACAGGTAATGAATAAAAAAGCCTTGATGCTCTGTGCTGTTTCGAAATTATCCCTGCGCTCCCAAAGCTTTACAAAAGCCACAGCTGCTGTGTCCTCCGCTTCTGCTTCGTCCTGGATCATTTTGGTAACGAAGTAACACAATGAACGGTAGTGCTGCTTAAAAAAATAAGACAGGGCCCTTTCATCACCTAGCTTGAATAGGGCGATCCAATCTAATTCTTCTTGTTCCGATACTTCATTCATCTTAAGCCCTATACACAATGCCAGTACAATATCCGTAATTATTTCGTGTTGTTAAAAACATAGCAGATGTATTCCTGACAGCTTTTATAGTTCGCACAAGATAAAAAATATAATTGAATCCCAAATGGCTTCCCCCGCCTTCCGCTTCGGAAACCATTGCTGACCAGTACGGGGGCGAAAGAAGCCTCTCTGCCCAAGGTTGCATTGATGCCTTAGAGATGGCTATAGCTAATCGGAAATAGACACGGATAAGGCAGTTACCGGTCTGAGTAGTACAAAACTCCAAGTATAGTCCAAGTATACAGTAACTATACTCCATCTTTTTATTAGTAAAACATGGAATGTAATCACTATTTATTTTTTTTTAACTTCAAATTTTGTAGTACACTGTCCAAACCCTATCTTAGATCAGTTGTTTATTTATAAAAAACATATAGATCATGGCAAAATTTGACGGAAAATTCTTGACAGGTGTAATAGGGCCTGCTGTTTATAAGAAATATGGCAACATGCAATTGGTTACTTCCAAATCCAGGTTGACAAAAAAGCAGCAAACTAAGAACACACACAAAGCAGCAGCTCAATTTGGAATCGCCAGTACGCTGGCAGAACAATTCCGGAGTGTTACAACGGAGATCATCACTGATTTCTATGATGGAACAATGGTTTATCGCTTTAGAACGGATGTACAAAAGGCCTTGAGGCAAGCATTCGACACTCAGTCTGAAACCTATCATTTTACAGCCAACACTTTTGATCGGCTCAATGGTTTCGAATTTAATGCGGATTCACCGGTAATGGATAATTTCTTTGTGCAACCGGAGCAGCGCGTCAATGGAAATATACTGACCATCAAGTTGCCGGAAATCCATGTTCCGAAGGATATGAAATTTCCGGTAAAAGCAAGTTCCTGCTTGTTAAACATCGCTGTGAGCATGTTTGATCTTACTTATGGAAATAGAACGATGTGTCCGGTTCAATCCATTGAAATTCCAAGGGATTCAGGAGATAACGTTATTCCTGCGCAGGAACTTAGTTTTGAAATAGAACCAGGCTGTTTATGTATTTCTATGTTTTCATTTCAGTTTATACAAAAGACATTTGCTGGTAACCTGCTCATCAATAGTAAAAGCTTCAATCCTGTTGCTGTATTCAGAGCAGTAATCGCGGATGGGACAGTAGATCAGGAACACACCAAAGAATGGGATGATATGTCAGTTGTGAGGGATTCTGAACATTTTAATAAACCTAAAACGGAACTCAAAGCAAAATCCACCGATTTACAGGAGGAATCTTTTACAATTGCGCAAATTGAGCAGGAACATGAAAAAGTGAAAAGCGGAGCAGATTTCCCCCAGTACATTCAAGCGATCAAAAAATTAGGGGTAGAAGAATTTGTGACCTACGTATCCGACAACCATACCCAGTATTTCGGGAGTAATGGCTATCAGCTCAGCTCCAAGGCAAAGTATGAACCTTTAGTCGTCGCTGCTGTAAGTCATAAGAAAAAGTTTACGAAGTCTTTGAAAATGCATCAGGCAGGGCAAACAGATTACTTCAGCTTTTGCAGGCATTGTGCAGAAACAGGAATTGATAGATGGGTAGTGAATTTATCATTGATGAGTTGCACTTATTATGATCAGAAAGATCAGCTCATCCTGACAGAATCAATCCCAAATTCCGAATTCCTATCTGGTGTTCCATTTGCCGAACCGGGTTTATAGCTTTGCGGATAATAATGCTTTGGAGGGTTATATTATTATTTTAAGCTCAAGGCCTTCTCTTTTTTTAGGTGAGGCTTTCACCAGCAATTAGGCTGTTTGATCATCTCCAGGAAATTGATATAGATGAATGATTAATGACACAAAAGATTGATGGCAAATAGTTATTTGTTGAAACCATATTGACACCGAAATAAAAAAGAACATGTAGATTATTTAATTCTAATGCTTGTACTTCTGCCACCCCTTCCAAAACTGTTAAAAGCCCGAAAAGTAAGTAATCCCTTTTTGCTGATTGGGAAAGAATACATAGGGCTCTTTAAATCTGGTTCGGTGCCATCCGTAGTATAACGGATTGTGAAACCTGGAAGCTGTATATTAGCCATCACTTTATCAGCAATTACCTTCAGGCCTACAGCAGGAATCCGGTAATTAAAACCACCTGCATAATGATCTAGCCTGGGTAAGTCACGCTGGCCCAGTCGACGAACAAAACTGCCCCATGCCTTCTGGTACAAAGCTTCGCTTTTTTTTGCATCCGTCTCAATATCCCAGTCGGGCCTTGCCGCCCATGCGCGTTCCGCAAAACCCAGTAATTTAGGAAGTAACATATATTCCAGCTCATCCGCTCCATGAATTTTCTCCGACCAGATCTGGGACTGCAGACCAACAATATTAGATTGTCCAAATTCAGTCAGTCGTTCTTTCCCTTTAAAAATTTCTTTATCAACAGCTGATCCGTCAGGCATTTCTTTAGCAGTTCTGTAATAATCAAAGGGGGTAAAATAAAATGGCTTATCCGCATCAAGAAAAGAGCCCCAATACAAACCGGGTTCATCGGCATCCTGCTCATAAGCCAGATCAAAATAAAAATTCGTTACCGGAGACAGTACTACCTTATATCCTGAATTTGCCAATCTATAAGCCAGATCCTCAGCACCCCATCCCCAAACATTATTCCAGACATAAGTATGGAAGTTCCTGTTTAAAAAATCAGGATTAGGAATATACCTGCTATTTCCGTCCAGCTTTGTTTTGCGCATCCCGACTTCCTCCCAGCCAGAAAGATATAGGCCTTTACTGTCCAAAATCCGGCTCACTTTATCCAGGTAAAAATACCATAATGCATCAAAATCTTTTATAGCTGGCTGCTCCTTCATCAATCGGCTAATTGCGGGTGATAACTGCCATGCCCCCACCGGCACCTCATCTCCCCCCATGTGAATGGTGCCTAAAGGACTTCCGGCTTCCCTGTACATTGCCCTTATTTCGTCGATAACCTGCTCGACAAAGGCATAAGTAGATGGCAACGCGATATTCATCACATTATCTTTGTACCCCTGCACCGAACGATAAACTGAACGGTCCAAAGTATCCCTTAACAGGTACTTCCGGGCGTCCTCTGGGCGCCCGAGTTTCATCAGGCGATGATAACGTGCATCCATCGCTTTAATGGCTGCACGTGCATGCCCAGGTGTTTCAATTTCGGGGATTACCTTAATGTGCCGTGCATTTGCATACTTAAGAATTTCTATAAAATCCAGACGGCTGTAAAAACCGCTTCCCGGCGCATTTTCCGGATCTGGACCAGAACCATATGCTGGTCTAAGATGATTGTTTTCGTCAATGGTATGCCCTCTTTTAGCACCAACTTCGGTAAGCTCCGGCAAGGAAGGAATTTCCAACCTCCAGCCTTCATCATCACTGAAATGAAAATGTAAAGTATTTAGTTTATATAAAGCCAAAAGATCAATCAGTTTGAATATTTCCTTTTTAGTCTGAAAATTCCGGGCTACGTCCAGCATAAACGAACGGTAAGGAAAACGCGGTTGATCTTCCACCTCCGCAAAGGGAACAGCTACACTTGAAACTGATGTTTTCCATACCGAAACCGGGAACATCATTTTTAAAGATTGAATGCCATAAAACATACCAGCTTTTGTAGAGGCTCCTATAACAATCCCCTCTTGCTTAATGCTTAAAGTATAACCTTCTTCAGGAAGTCCTTCAACTTTTTTCAAACTCAGTCCACCCATCACTGCTTTCGAACTTTCTTTTAAAGCCAGTTTTTTACCCAGTATCTTTTGAAGTGTTTCATTAATCAGTTCTGCTTCAGTTCCAAAAAAAGCATCATAAGTTAAAGTAAGCGCATTGTTTAGCTTAAAGTTTCCATTACCCGACTTATAAGCAACTGGAGACGGTAATATTGGCTGCATCTGAGCATCGTCTTTAACATCAGCCAATCTGTTTTTTTCATAAATAACCACAGGATCCTGCTTTAAGATATTTCTTTCCTTCGGAGGGATATGGTTCACTTTAAAATAATCAACTTTCCATACCTTAAGTTCATCTGAGTTCGACACAAAGTACAAACCAGAGGGTGCATCGGTGTAATTCTTTGATTTGCCTTCTGCTACATACTTGATCATTACTGAACCAGAAGGAGGAATCAATGCAGATCCGGACAAAGGAATCATCCGGCAAAATTCGCCACTTATCTGCTCAAACCTCACATTTTCCGTAAGGCTCTTCACAAATGTTCTGGGATACGAAAAATACATTTTCAGCTCACTCAGGTTGATGTCTTCCTTCCCCTTATTGATGAGGGTAAAAGCGGCCATAAACTGAGCCTTGCCCTCGTAATTATTTTCCAGCAACTGCCACTCTACCCGTATTTTTTTAGTATCAGATTTTGCAGGCTGAGCGTAAGCAGCCAGACATAATCCTTTTAAAAGCAAACAATAAAACAATAACTTCTTCATTTTATTCATTCTCCTTATCTACAGCGTATCTCCAAAGTTCCTTTGTCCGCCTGAAATAAAGATTTCCATCTTTATCCATCGCAAGAAGGCTGGCACCATTAACCAATACAGTAAGTGCTTTTGTCTTCGGGTCTATTTTAAACAGCTGATCGTTACCTGTTCCATATACTTGCCCTGATGGATGAACCACAAGTGCCCCAGCCCTCCATACATGACTGGTAAGCGGAGGGACATCATATAATTTATGGGTAGCTATCACGGCTCTCTTATTGGTGTCAAATATAAAGAGCATACCTCCCGCAATTCCCCAAACATGTCCGTCCGGGCCATTGATCATACAGGTAATAGCGGCCGCACCTGGTACCGGAATCAGTTCAAATTCCTTTTTATTTGTAGTCATGTTCCAACCAAAAAGCACAGCCTCCTTAGCAGTGGGTTTTACGCCCAATCCACCTGAAATAGTTGTACCCGCCAATACCAAGCCTTCAGATTCAACAAGACTGGCAATCGCATGTAAAGGGATAACTTCTCCAAATGAGGTGAGTTGGTCGCTGGCTTTATCGTATACTACCAGTGCACCTCCCAGCTTACCATACTCCGGAATCATACCAAACACCATTTTCTGTTGATCAGCCATACTAAGCACGGCAAAAGATCGACTCTGCCCCTCAATTTCTCCAATTTCACGTGGATTATTGGCTCCAGGATTCCATTTCTCCCCTGTATTATAAACATAAAATCTACCCTTTGGGTAAATTCCAAAATAAATAGACTTGCCCTGAACAGCCATTCCTTCCGTCTGGTCAAGGCCACTATACCTCACATTCTTTCCTGTTACAGGATCGTAAGTAGCGTGGCCGCCTGCCAGATAACCACCCATCCATATTTTTTTATCAGGGCCGTATAAAATTGCGTTAATGGGAATAGGTTGTTGCGGAATAAACAACTTTTTACGTTCTGCTTTACCGTTCTCAGGGTTGTACTTCGCTAAGGTTCCGGTAGCGGTTAAAACGTATATCTTTTTATCCCTCCCCATAGTAATCGCATTCGCCGTCCCGATATCAGACACTAAATTTTTTGCCGACTGTACAGAGGCCGAGGGGTCAAAACTCATTAAATTGGATTTCGAAGTGTAAAACACCTTGCCATTTACCCTATCACTATAGACCATCTTCATGTCCATATCCTCAATTTCCTGCTCTACCTGCCGTGTCTGCAGATTAAAAACAAGCGTTTTGCGGCCCGAGGTCAGCAACACCAACAATCTGTCTACACCATCCTTTCCTGTTACCAGTTCAAGTCCGTACACAAACTCCATCGATTTGTATTTTTCCGGAAGTATATCTTTTTTAAGCCCGCTTACCGGATCTATTTCTATTAAATGCGCATGAGAGCCTACCCCGGCATACAATAAACCTGTTTCTTTATGAAAAGCCAGACTTCTGACATAATTCTCTCCAACCACCAAGGGTCCCTTACCTACATCCGAAAAACCGTCCTCAGGATGGTACCTGAATACCCTGCAGCCCGGATAAGTAGCACCGAATATTTCGCCATCCTTCCCCACAGTCAGATTCCACACATAGGTCTCCCCTTTCAGGGCCATACCAAGATTCTCAACAATTTGGGTACCGGGACGATGGCGGAACAAAAAACCACTTGCTCCGGGAATGTATAAATAACCATCTGAGGAATATGCCATGTCCCAGGCGCCATCAGCCCCCTCCAATTCTTTATCCAATATCAGCTTACCGGATTTAACCTCATAACCCAGCAAATGAGCGGGTTCCCCTCTAACAACCGTAAATACCAATTCTTTCCCCTTACTATCGGTTAGGAAAGTACTTCCCTGAATCATTGCAGCGCCTACCTGCACACCTAGGTTTGTTAATTTTCCCTCCTTTTGCTGAGCTTTGGCAGGGAAAGAAAAAACTGCGGTTAAGCACATCAGCATCAGGCATCTTAGATATCTGTTCATGGTTTAGTTTTTATTTAACTTAAGGAAATCGGTTACAAATTCATCATCAGTAAGGTCTGGATAAGCCTTACACACCCTGGTTATTTCATCCGCCTGGCCATCGGAAAGCTGCTCATCAGGGTTTAAACACCAGGTACCTCTAAGCAGTCCCTGCCTTTTTAGCACTTCGTGGATACCTGGAATACAGCCATGAAAAGCATGCGCAGGATCAAATATCGCCGCATTCATATCTGTAACCTGCAGTCCTTTACTCAGCAATGACGCCATGTTTGCATAGCCATTTGCCTTGCAGGCTTTAACTTCCTCAAACAACTGCACCGAGGCTTTTGTCCATACGGCCCAATGGCCTAGTAAGCCGCCTATAAAGTCTTTTTCTACTGTTACTCCGTTTACCTCAAACCTATAGGTGCTGAGCAGATCGGCAACAATGTTGTCATCATTCCCCGTATATAAAGCTATTTTTTCCCTTCTGGAAGAATTACATATCGCCCGCACGACATCCAATGTCTGATAACGGTTGAAAGCGGCCACTTTAATGGCCTCCACATTTTCAATTTCGCTGAACTGCAACCAGAAATCATAACTAAAGATTCGTCCACCAACACTTGGCTGCAAATAAAAACCGAATATCGGCATAACTGCGGCAACGGTTCTTACGCGTTCTAAAATCTGCGCTTCTGTCCAGCCCTGCAAGCCTCCCATGCTCAAAAGGCCCATATCATAGCCATACTTCAGCGCTGTCTGTGCTTCTTCGACAGCCTGTTTTGTCGGACCACAGATACCTGCAATTTTGATAAATGGTCTGTCTAAGCCTGCTTTATCTATTTCTTCAGCAGCTAGTCTAAGTACGATTTCATAAAGATTTATTCCCGGATCCCTGATTTCGAACTGGGTACTGTGCACACCTACTGCAATTCCTCCGGTGCCCGCAGCCATATAATAACGGGTTAATAAGCGCTGTTGTGCTTCATCCAGTTTCCGATCAGCGGTTAAAGCCAGTGGATGTGCAGGAATAATTGTTCCGGCATCAAGGAACTGTTTCAGTTCAGGTTTAAGTTGCTGTGCCATTAGAATTGTCCCTTCCTTTCCTGAAAGTGTGTAGGCTTATTGGAAATTTTGCCACCTCCCTGTAACCAGCTGACCGTCATCTCCATCATTTCTCTGATCGTTACTCTCGGGTAGCCAAACAGCTTATGTGCTTCAGAAGCATTATTTAATAATGCAGTAGGTTGAACTTCGTTTTCAAACAAAGGTGTTTTCCCCATTAGCAAGCCAAATTGTTCAGCCAACCATTTTACCGAAAGCGTTTCAGGTCCGGTTACATTAAGAATTTTAGTCGGCGTACTGCAATGCAATAAAGATCTGATGGCTATTTCGTTGGCATCACCCTGCCAGATCACATTTACGTTTCCGGTGGTCAGGTCAATCGGCCTTCCTTCATTTACCGATTTAGCGATTTCCAGTAATACGCCATAACGAAGATCTATCGCGTAGTTCAATCGGTATATTAAGGTTGGGGTATTGTTCTTTTCTGAGAAATACTGGAAGATCCGCTCCCGGCCAAGGCAAGACTGGCCGTATTCACCCAGGGGTGCTACCGGATGGTCTTCAGAAAAACCACCACTGCTTACCTGTGTAAAAGGATATACATTCCCCGTTGAAAACGCGACTATTTTTGAATGTTTATAGCGTTCCGCAACACGTCCGGGAAGATAGGCATTCATCGCCCAGGTAAAAGCTTCTTTCCCCGTAGTACCGAATTTGGTGCCTGCAAGGTAGATAATGTTAGCAGCATCCGGCAGAGCCGAAAGGTCAGCTTCATTCAGCAAATCCGCAAATATGGTTTCTATCCCCGCAGCTTCCAGTTCTTCCCGTGCCGATGGATCAGAAAAGCGGGATACGCCGATGATTCTTTTCTTGATACCAGCCTGATCTACGGCCAGTTTAGCTAATTTAGCCATACTTGGGCCCATTTTTCCACCTACACCCAGCAACATGACGTCGCCTTCAATTTTTTGTATATCAGCGATCAGTCTTTCAGATGGCTTTAATAATTCTTGTTCCAGTTGTTCTAGTTCAGTCATTTTCTGTGTGTTAATTTTATTTAAAAAACAGTTCTTTTACGTTGCTTAAGGCAAGAAATAGGAGAATCAGTAAGCCTACAGCGCCTAAAATCCTGGTAAACGACGTGTTTACCTGTGTACCCATAATTTTTCGATCATTAGAAATGGCATACATCGCTATGCCTATAAAAGGAACCAGAAAAATGGTTACACTTTGCGCGAAAACGATCAGCTCCAATGGAAGCTTACCGAATTTAATGGCTATTGCCGCACCAAATATCATGACAAGGGCGATCAATAATTTAACAGGCTTCGAGTTCAGCTGGCTGCCTTTACCTAAAGCATCGCCGAGCAAAACCCCGCCGACAGTAGCATTACCTACCAGCGATGAGAAAGAAGCGCCAAAAAGTCCGACCAGAAAAAAGGTAGCCGCGGCACTGCCAAACAGCGGTTCGAGCGCCCTGGCCATATCTGAAGCATTGTTGACTTTAATTCCCTTGGTATTCAGTACAGCAGCGGCGCAGATCATTACAATGGCACTCATGATTCCCAATATCACTATTCCGGTAAGGCTATTACTTCTTTTTTCCCTGATTTCGGGATTAATTTTTATCCGTTCCTGCACCAGATAGCTTTGATAAAAAGCACCTACGATAGAGAAGCAGGAAGCAAAAAAGGCGATCACCAATCCGGTTGATCCCGTCGGAAGCTCAGGCACCAATCCTCCGGCAATTCCCGCGATACTCGGCCGGGCAAAAAACAACGTGGTTACAAAGGCGAAAAGCATCAACGCAACTAAAAAGATCATCAGTTTTTCGAGCACCTTATAAAAGGCACGAAAAAAGAGTAAACTGATTCCCAGCAGATTAAATATAACAATCCACAGGGTAGCAGAAGTACCGCTTGCTTCAGCAACCGCAATGCCCACACCTACCGAATTACCGGCCTGAAAGGAAGTGGCTACAAAGAAAATTCCCATTCCCACCGCTATGGCGGCGGCGTTTCCCCATTTCTGCCGGATAGTTGTCAGTAAGGACTGCTGTGTCGCCACACCGATCCTTGCGCCCATCATCGTGAAAATGGTCATGAAAAAGATGGCGACAATCACAATCCACAGTAAACTGTAACCATAATCGGCCCCAAGTTTAGAGGTGATGGTCATTTTACTGGGACCGAATACCAGTGCCGCCGTAATGATTCCGGGCCCTAGTGACAGGAGTCCTTTTTTTAGTTTTACAAACATTTCTTTATCTCTTTTGGTTAATCTGTTCCTTTTGAATTTCCGTTCCCTTATTGCCCCAGCTGTTTCTGATATAATTTAGTACTGCCGCCAGTTCCTCATCAGGTAAAAATCCAAATGCAGGCATTTGCTGTGCTGAGCCTGATTTTCCTTTGAGTACCGTATGGATGAGTGTGGTTGCAGTGCCTGTCGCTATTGTCGAGTTTACAAGCGCCGGGAATGTACCTTCAACCCCTTTTCCATTCTCCTTATGACAAGACGCACAGTATTGAGCGTATAGTGCCTTTCCATTTACTAAAACTGGTTTGAGAGGTATATGGCCTCTTAGGGCATCAGGTTTGAGTGCCCTCGAAACTTTAATTTTCAGTATCCTGTCGTCCCCTTTTAAAGGGAATCCAGCACCTGGATTCCAATCGCGGTTACTGGTACTGATAAAAACAACGCCATCACTACCCACGCAGACATCCCGAAGTCGGCCGTAGTGTTTATCAAAGTAAATCCACTCTTCTGTTATTTCCCCTCCATTGTCATCCAGTTTCAACATCCTTAAGCTCTGACCCTTTAGTGTAGTCATCAATAAGCTATTGTGCCATTCAGGAATGTCATTGCTACCGTAGTAATCTATGCCCGAAGGCGCGATAACCGGGGTCCACGAACGCAAAGGTTCCGTAGTTTTCCATTGTTGTGCGAACCTTTTTTCTTCCAGCAGATCATGCATACCTTCGATATTCGACCAGCCATAATTGCGACCAGGTTTAATCAGGTTCACTTCATCCTCAATGGCATCGCCATGTTCAGACGTATAAAGTTTTCCGCCAGTGCTATAGGTAAGTCCCTGGATATTGCGAAATCCCCGGGCCCATACGTAACTTCCGGGATAAGGATTATCTGCAGGAATGCTCCCATCTATGTTCAATCTTAAAACTTTACCATTTAAACATTTTAAATCCTGGGCATTTTTATTGTCATGTGCATCACCGGTAGCCCAGATCAGTTTTCCGTCGGGGGAAATTTTAAGCCGGGATCCGTTATGACCGGTGTTACCGTTGATTTCCAGTAAAAGCTCAGGTTTAGTTAATACATGATTTGCATAGGTATATTTCATCAACCTGGAAAAAATGGAACTGTCTCTTTTCACCGTATAATTGAGAAACACGAAAGGATGCCTCGCAAAGTCAGGATGAACCGTTACTCCAAGCAGTCCGGTTGTACGCTTTTTAAATACGTCTTTGATATGCAGGACCAGTTGCTTTTCGCCAGTTTCCTGGTTTATTCTGTAAACCTTTCCGGCCTGTTCCGTAACCCATAAAAAACCATCCTGCCCGAACTCCATATCCCAGGGCACATCCATACCGGTTACCAGTTCTTCCACCTGCAAGAAGGTACGCTCAAGCTCGAGGTGGTCCACTATTTTTAACCTCGTCTTTTTATGAGCGTTACGCTCTTTATGCTCGCCACGTTCTCCACGCTCTCCGCAGGAGAAGAACAGCAACGATAACATCAAAATCCAATATCTGCCCATCACCTATTTTTTTGAAGCTTTACCTTTTGCGGCCTGGCAAAATCGGCCTTCATTTCTTCCGGCAACAGATAAACATTTCCTTTTTTATCTGCAAAATACAGGTGTGAGGCTGACTTTTTCCTTCCATGTCCATCAGCCCAGAAAGCATAAAACCCATTGTTCACATTTACAGGCTTGCGCGCATAAGAATGGTTGTAAAAGCTATTTTGTGTCAAAGCTTTAGCCTTCCAGCTTTTACCTTGATTATTACTCGTCCATAAAACCATCTCGCCTCCGGTATTGTATGCCTGAGGTCCCTGAGTAGTTGGGCCGATGATTCGCCATATCCCTCTCTCGTCTATATAAAGAGAGCCCATATCGTAATTGTTATCAGATTCTGTTACAGGTAATATTTCCCATTCAGTTCCCGTAAACCTCGCTGTATGCCATGTTCGGGGACCATTTTTTGGGCCAGCCTCATATCCCTTACCGGTTAGATAAAGAATAATCGGGTTACCTTTTTTGTCAAAAGCCAGATCATTGATGTACACGTTTAAACCAGCACTGTAGTAATCTTTAACCAGCGCAGGGTTATCAATGGTACTTAAAGGTAGCTGAAGTGTTTTACCCTGTACAGAAGTCCAGGTTTTACCAAAGTCCTCACTTTGTATGTAATATAAATTTGAACGGTAATTCAAACCGTTCTCATTCAGCTTAACAGGATGGAAATTAAAGGAAGTAGCCAGTTTACGCCCATACTGAGCGCTGGTTTGATAATGTCCCTCTTCAATTGTGGCTAAATCAATCCATTCACTGTATTTCATTCCATCTGCTGAAGTCATATAACTAATTGTCCTTCTTGGCTTGGTTGGTTGTCCGGGTATAACTTTCCTGTCGTAATGGGTAAAAAGATTAATAAAACCATTCTCTGGCTGGTACCAGCTCTGTAAATAAGAGAAATTATCCATTGCCACAATTTCACCATTTACAGTTTTGGTGACATGTACCTGTTCAAAAGCAGAAATATCATAGGGTTTTACACTTTTGTGCACGTAAGACGGACTGTTGGTACCATGTGCAGTAGAAAATAACCATATAAAGCCTTCCTTATCTATGTTCATCACAGGATTGTCGTGGGCGTTGTCAGTTTTCTTATCCAGTACAATCGTTGGTTTCGGTACCATTCCTGTCCGGTGATCGAAGTAAGAAACCATGTGTAATAATGTTTTTCCGGCTTTATCGGTTCCGCCATAGCAAAAGAAGGTTTTGTCAACCGCCTTGGCATATACCGAAAAAGGATAGTGATTGGCGGGGTATGTACCTAAGCCTCCGCTGTATTTGTAAACATATTCATCATTAGAGGGTTGGTTGCTATACCAGATCCCACGGTAACCCTCATCTTTTTGGTTAAGTGTTAATTTTTGGGCTTGTACGATCCCGCAACAGGAAACAGCAAGAAACAGCAAAAACATCAATCTCTTCATAAGGTTGCAGACAGCTAAAAACATTAAAAACTAAACATTAAAATTCAAGTCAAGCGCTGAAGAACAGTGTTGACCGATATAAAAGTATGGGGGTACAAGATCCCCCATACTGAAAAAATTTAATTAGGATACAGTGGGTTTTGAATGATCACCCCTGGATTGATATCGATCTGACTTTGTGGTACAGGAAGCACAACATGATGTGCCTGCATTCCAAGCGGCCCTAACAAAGTTAATGCTCTGCCGGTCCTAACGAGGTCAAACCAACGGTGGCCTTCAAAAGCAAGCTCTACCCTTCTTTCCTGCTCAATAGCCAGTCTGAATGCAGCCTGATCCGATACTCTTAAGGCAACGATAGGGTTATTGCTAGTCTTATTTGCGAGTCCTGCCCGGCCTCTGATCTGGTTTAAGTAGCCGAATGCAGGTCCGTCCGGTACATAGCCGATCTCATTCAAAGCTTCCGCATACATCAACAAAACATCAGCATACCTTAACACAATCCAATTGTTATCACTATCCAGACTTGCCGCAGGCGCGCCCATGTACTTAACAATATAATTGTGCATGACAGTGTTAGCGCCCAACACATAACTGTTGCGCATGGAAATGGCTTTCCTCAGGTCATTTGGCTCATAAGCATTGTTCATGTCTGCTGTGGGAATATTCTGACCCAGCGGATTACCTATAGATACAACAGCAGTTCCGGAACCGATAGGTGCGAACTGATTGGTGAACGGACTGCCTTCCCCTCCCGAACCTTTCTTAAACTGAACTTCAAAAATAGACTCTCTGTTGTTCTCATTCGCGATTCCGAATACACTTGAATAAGCCGGAAGGAATTGATATTTATTGAGGTTAACCTGGTCAATCACTTCTTTAAGTTTCTGCGAAGCGAGGTCCCATCTTTTCTGAGTTAAGTAAACTTTGCCCAGCAAGCTCATGGCTGCACCCTTAGTCGCACGGCCGATATCCGCGCCTGTATATTCGTAACTCAGGCTCAGCTCCGCATCTTTAAGGTCGGCGATGATCTGATCATAGACCAGGTTCGCCGCTTCCCTTTTGTATTTATAACCTTCTTCAGGGTTAGTGATCACAGCCGTTACCAAAGGAACATCTCCGAAAATCCTGACCAGGTTGAAATACATCAGCGCTCTTAAGAACTTTGCCTCACCGGTATATCTCGCTTTCAGGTTCTCGTCCATCGTAACCGCTTTTATTTTTTCAATCACAATATTAGTAGATTGAATGGCCTGATAATGACCTGACCAGGTGGTACTGCTGATAGAGTTGGTCGCCAAATTTTGGAACTTATCTACCGCGTCCTGATCTGCGCCGGCATTAACATTGGTGATTTCGGTATTGTCCGAACGCAGATCACCAATAATGTGGATTGAAGAATAATACAAACCTCCGTACTGTAAACCTCCGTAAGCAGCTGTAAGCGCATTTTTCATGTCTTCAGCGGTTTTATAAAAGTTGTTACCATTTTGCTGCGCTATCGGAGCCAGTTCCAAAAATCCCTTTTTGCAACTGCTTGCAGAAAATAATACAATTAATCCTGCGGCGAATAATGTCTTAACATGTTTCATATCTATCATTGTATTAGAATCCAAAATTTAAACCAAACATAAACGTACGGGCCAGCGGATAACCTCCCGAGTCAACACCCGGTACCAGAGGATTCGCCCCCTCCACACTAACCTCAGGATTATAACCTTCGTAATTCGTAAATGTAAAGGCATTTTGAACAGTGAAACTTAATCTTGCGTTAGCTACTTTTAAACTCTTCAATACGGAAGAAGGCAAATTATAGCCTAAAGTGATATTTCTGATCCTTAAAAAGGAGCCGTCTTCTACAAACTGAGAAGTAACACTGTTAACCACAGAGCTGGCACCTACAGCACCAAAATTGCGATCAATCTGAGGGCTGACACCATCACCAGGGTTAGACTCCGACTTCCAGCCGTTTGCGGTACTGCTCAACACATTATAAGAACCTGCATAATTACCGTAGAAACGTCTCGCCGCATTTAACACTTCAAACCCTTGTACCCCTTGTAAAGTAAAGGCGAAATCGAAGCTTTTATAAGAGAAACTATTGGTCATACCATAAGTAAAATCAGGAAAGGGACTTCCTATAGTAGTTCTGTCGTTAGCCGTAATCACACCGTCACCATCCACATCCGCAAACTTCAACTGACCTGGCTTAGAAGTCTTAACGCCGGAGGCATTTTGAAACGCCGCGTTGTTCGTTACATCATCCGCATTTTGATAAACACCTAAAACTTTATAACCATAAAAAGAACCCGGCTCAGCGCCAATCTCTGTAATATGGGTAGAACCTGCCGCAAATGTCGTTTGTCTGGCCAGGATCGGCGAACCATCAGGTCCTAATGCAGACACTTTAATATTATTTGTAGAGATGTTAAAATCAGTTGTCCATTTGAACTCCTTTAACATATTTCTGCTGGTTATTGTAAACTCAAACCCTTTATTTTTAATTTCTCCGATATTACGCAGTGCGTTGCTGTAGCCTGTTAAAGTAGGTACCGGCACATTCAGCAATAAGTCTGAAGTTGTCTTTTTATAATAATCGAAAGACATCGAGAAACGATTTTGAAGTAATGAAAGTTCCAGACCAAGATCCAATTGTTTGTTTCTCTCCCAGCCTAACAATGAGTTTTCTATACTTACCAGTCTGATACCGTTATTCACGCTACCGCCACTTGCACCGAAAACGTAATTCTCAATTCCGGTTAAGCCAATAGATCCGTAGTTGGCTATAAAATTATTTCCTGTTAAACCATAACTTGTTCTTAACCGCAATTCACTTAGCCAGCTCACATCTTTCAGAAAATCTTCTTCAGACATTCTCCAGCCTAAAGATATTGATGGAAAAGAACCCCATTTATTGTCGCCGCCAAAACGAGACGAACCATCACGTCTGAATGTTGCAGTTAACAAATATTTGTCATTATAGCTGTAATTGATACGTGCTAAATAAGAAAGCAATGACCATTCCTGCGGACCTGAACCCGGGCTGGTAGTCACTAAACCAGCGGCGTTAACGGTTTTCACCAAATCATTGGCATAATTGGTTCCGTTCAATACCGTTAAATCTGTCTTTTCCTTTTGAATCGTATAGCCGGCCAATACGTCAAATGAATGTTTGTCAATTTGTTTTTTGTAATTCAAAGTAAACTCCGAAAGCCAATTTTTGCTACTTGAGTCTTCATAAGTACCTGTTGGCAATTTTGTAGCGTTTACACTGTTGGGATTGATTACAGAAGGGTTAAAGATATCCTGCTCAAAGTTTCTGAAATCAACACCGACTAAAGTTTTAAAATTTAAATCTTTCAGGATGTTAATGTCCACAAAAGCGGTTCCTAATAACCTGAGGTTACCCTGCTGATGAAAATATTCTTTCGCGACCTTCACCGGATTATCCACTTCACTGGTTCCGATGCCCTGTCCGGTTATCTTGGTGTAATTTCCGTTCGCATCATAAGGAGATAAATGCGGACCAGCAGTTAAAGCGGATTGAATGATCCCTCCGCCCTGCCAGTTTCCTTCTACCAAGCCCTGGTTAGAGAAGGTATAAGACGGGGTGATATTAGCGCCAACTTTTATGCTTTTATTTACCTGCGACTCTACATTCAGTCTAAAGGAATAACGTTTTAAATCTGTATTTAAAACAACGCCTTCCTGTGTTAAATAGCCACCTGAAAGGAAATATTTGGTTTTTTCATTACCACCAGAGAAACTTAACTGGTAATTGCTCATCGGAGCGTTCCTGAAAATTTCATTTTGCCAGTTTGTTCCTACGCCTAATGACTCCGGGTCAGCAAATATGGCAGGCAGATTATACATGACGTTATTGCGGACAGAATTAGGATCAGTAATTGAGCGGCCAGGACCAGAATTCACCCAGGCATTATTTCTCGCCTCGTTGATGTATACCGCAAATTCTTTAGCATTTAATACATCCAGTGTTCTTTCTACCTGTTGTACTCCGGTATTTATGCTGAAATCAATTTTAGAAGCTCCGGATTTTCCAGATTTTGTGGTGATAATAACCACCCCATTTGAACCCCTTGAGCCATAGATAGCCGTTGCCGAAGCATCTTTTAATACCTGAATATTGTCAATATCTGCTGGATTAATTGTACTTAACGGATTATTTCTTTGGTTGTAATCATTCGTTACCGGAAAACCATCTACCACATATAAAGGTTCATTCCCGGCACTCAATGATCCTGCCCCCCTGATTCTTACGGAAGCACCACCTCCAGGAGCCCCTGTCGCCTGCGTAACCTGTACACCTGCCATCTGACCGGCCATTGCCTGATCCAGACTAACCACCGGTTGGTCTTTGATTTTCTGGGCATTCATAGAACTGATCGAGCCAGTAATATCTTTCTTTTGCTGCGTACCGTATCCCACAACAACAACTGTATTTAAGCTTTGGTTATCCTCTTTTAGAGAAACCTGAATTACTGTTTTATTGCCAACACTTACTTCCTGCGGGATATAGCCTGTATAAGAAATGACCAATACCGCTGCTTCAGATAAATCATTGAAGCTAAAATTCCCGTTGGCATCGGCTGCAGTTACTTTGCCGGTACCTTTTACTTTGATCACCGCTCCCGGAAGCGGTTGTCCCTTCTCATCCACAACCCGGCCTTTAACGTCTACCGCCTTTTTTTCCGGTTGCTGATCAGCAACTTTAACAATAATCGTCTTACTGTCAATCGTATAAACAAAAGGCTGGTTTCTGAAGCTTTCTTCCAATGCCTTTTGCAGGCTCACGCCCTTCAGATTAAGCGTTACAGGTTTTGCCTTTACCAGTTCGTTGTATTTATAAAAAAAGTAATAGCCACTTTGTTCCCCGATGGAGATAAGGGCCTTTTCCAAAGAAATATTTTTCCCTGTTAAGGTAATACTTTGCGAAAAGCTCTTTGCACTGATCTGCAGGCAGCCTAAGATTAATAAAGTAATGGTTAGTTTCATTGCCAGAAACATTTTTGAGGGGAGGAATCCAGACAATATCCGGATTTTACCGTAAACATTTAATTGCATACTTTTGTAAAGTTTGGGTTAGTTAGTAAGTTCTCACACAGATTTTATGGGCTTAATCCAGACGGTCTTTTCTTTTAGAATAGACAAAAAGCCGGTTGTGTTGGTAGCACGCCGGTTTTTTTGGATTTTTAATTATCTTGTAGCTATGTTTTCATATGCTCAGTCATTAAGTAAAACCATCAGTTAGTTGGAAATTATAATTGTTCTTCCTTTTATAGTTGTGTTGATATTACTCAACTTTAATATCCTCAGCACTCCTGAAACGCTATCTGTCCTGTTAATTTTGCCTCCAAACAGATCTTTTCCGAAATCACCTTTATAGACTACGTCTACATTATACCAGCGACTTACCTGTCGCATTATGGTTTTAATATCTGCTTTACTGAATTTAAAGTAACCGTTTTTCCACGCTATGGCTTCCTCATCAACAGCCGAAGCAACCTTAATATCGACCGTACCTTTTGCTGCAATCGCAACCTGTCCGGGCATTATAGTTTGCGCATTTACACTACTCCCCGCCGCATTAAGCCGATAAACTTTTACGCTACCTTCCAATAAGGTTGTTTCGTCATATTGTTCATCTTCATAAGTGTTGACATTAAAATGCGTACCCAATACCTCTATCTCCTGGTTCCTTGAAAACACTTTGAAAGGCTTTTCTCTGTTCTTCGCCACTTCAAAGTAAGCTTCACCAGTAATTTCCACATTACGTGACTTCCCAGCAAATACCGTGGGAAACCTGATGGATGAAGCAGCATTTAGCCAAACCTTAGTCCCATCGGCGAGCATCAGCTGATACTGTCCTCCCCTGGGCGTACTTATGGTATTGTAAACCTCAGCAGCAGCTTTGCCATCATAATGATAAACAATTTGTCCGTCTTTCGTTTTACTGATCACTGCACCTTCCTGATTGGTCAACAAACCATTTTTCTGATCGTCTAGTTTTATTGCCGAACCATCCGCAAGTGTAAGTACTGCATGATTTCCTCCCGGTGCGATATCCGTTACGATTGCTTTAGCTAATTGTGCGGTTTTCCTTTCGGGTTTTATACCGTCTTGGCTTATAAAATACAACGACACACCCAAAACGGCCAGCACCGCAGCAGCCACCGCAATTCGGCTAAACCTCCATATTTTAGGTTTTAACGGAGTTTCTGCCTGCGCTATTCTTTCCTGTAATCCCGACTTGATTTCTTCTTTCAGCAAAGCTTTGGACGACTGATCCATTTCTTCAAACACATTTTCCTGGATTTCAAAAAGATTATAATAAGCGTGCAAAAACTCTACTTCCTCTGCACTGGCTTTGCCTGCTCTATATTTTCCAAGAATCTTTAAAAATGCCTCTTTATCCATTACTGTTAAAGCCCATTAGTGGACTCCTATTATACAGACCGCCGAAAAGCAAAAAGTCCCACGAGAAAAAAAATTAATTATCGATGTGCAGCAATACGAGTAAAAACGCAACCGATCCAAGAGAGGAACGAAGCTGGACTACACTTTTACGGAGTTGATTTTGAACAGTTTTGCGACTGATATTCAATCGGTCTGCAATCTCATTAGTGGAAAGGTCATCGTGATAGCGAAGTTTGAAGATCTCTTTCTGCCCCGGGGTCAGTGCGTTGATGATCACCTCATACCTTTCCATGAGTTCTTTTTTAAGTAACAATCCGTCACTCTGGTCTTTGGCGGTTTCCAACTGCAGGAGCAATTCGGATATAGGGGTGTAACGCTGTTCTTTATCCAGCCATTTGAAAACATTATTCCTGACTGATGTAAATAAATAAGAGCCGAGATTCTCGATATCAATTTCAGTCCTTCGCAGCCAAAGCTGAAGAAAGATATCCTGAGTAATGTCTTTCGCATAAGCAGCATCTCTCAGCCGCTTATAAGCGGCGGCATAAACGTCTTCCCAATATTTATCATAAAGGGCATCAAAGGCACTGCTACTCCCCTCCTGCATTTGCAACAGCAGCAACTTATCACCGGCCTTATTGTCGTTTATTTTAATCATACAGATCAGTTAACCAAATTTATCGAATAATTCGGTTAACACAACTCCCCGAACATTAAAATATGTTCAAATATCAGGATTTACCCGCTTTCAAAATATGATCATACTTCAATAAAGCTTCCAGATAATAATAATCTGCGTAAATTAAAGGGACATCAATCTCCCTGTTGCTAGGAAAATTACCAGTACTGTGCTTAAGCAAAAAATAGGGGTTGGCCTTATCTGTATTCAAATATTTATCGGTACTCAATGAGTTTAACATAGACTCTGCGGCATTTAAATACGTTCTACGCTTTTTACCTTTAACCAGTTGGCTTAGTTCTAATAAAGCTGAACTTGTTATAGCAGCGGCAGAAGCATCCCTAGGAATTTCCTTGCGGGGGGAAGGCTGGTAATCCCAATCCGGGTGATATCCGCTTTCACCAACATTGAAATCCCAGTAAGGCACTTTATCTGCCGGCAGGTTTTTATGGTTCAGATAGAAATCAGCCATTCTGATCGCTGTTTTTAAAAACCGCTTGTCTCCGGTTTCTCTGTAGCAAGCCGCAAAGCCATAGATGCCCCATGCCTGTCCTCTTGCCCAGGTGGAATGATCTGAAAAGCCCTGTAAAGTTTGCCTGTGCAACACCTTACCCGTAGCTGGATCATAATTTACCACATGGAAAGAACTGAAATCAGCTCTTAAATGATTTTTCATAGTCATTTCAGCATGACTGATTGCGACATTCCTATAAATGGCATCGCCTGTTTCTTTGCTTGCATAAAACAGTAGTTCAAGGTTCATCATGTTATCCATAATTACAGGATAAGACCAGGTATTGATATCTCCTTTAGATTTTCTTTCATTCCATGACTGTATACTACCTACGACGGGGCTATATCTTTTACATAATGACTTCGCGGACTGGATCAATATTTCCTTGTATTTCGGGTTTTGCTCAAACTTTAACGCTTTACCGTAACTGTTGAACATCATAAACCCTATATCATGATGCGCGGTGTTGAATTGATTAGACTCCAAAGATTCCGTCCAGGCTACAGCCTGTTTTTTCCATTTCTCCTCTTTGGTATATTCATACATACTCCACAATATGCCTGGCCAGAAACCTCCCGTCCACTCATCAATCTGTAAATATTTAATAGAACCGTCCGGATTCAGCGAATGCGGGTAGTCTTTAAAATTACCAGCGGTAGTTTTAAGTAGTTCATCATACAACGGTTCAGCGGCTTTAAAGCTTCTTTCGATAAAATCATTTGAATCAGAAGGGATTCCATTCCCTAGAATCAACGGAATCAGGATTATAAAAAACAATCCTGCAAATAATAGTTTGGGTGTTCTCATCATTATTCGGTTTATATGATTTGGTTTTAGGCTATTGATATCGGTCACCTTGTCTACTAAGACCATCAAAACATGAAAACTCCCAGATTTATTTTCACTTTACATTTTTAAGCATCTGCTCCAGGTTAACAGATTTACCTCCGCTGTTTTGGATAAGAGCTTTCATATCCTTTTCAACAATAGCTATATATCAACAACAAAAAAAACACACTTAAAATTTCTAAAATCAGCCAATCGGTAAAAATCGAAAGAATATGAATATCAGACATATGAATAAAAAAAAATAGGAAATTTCATTGCTGAAATTCCCTATTTCTGAAGTGTTTCCCTTCGAACCGAACTCAAAAAAATTTATTGCTGATTTGAAGAAAATTTCAAGGATTAGTGAGTTGAGTAGCCCTCTTTGCTTTAAAAGTGTATTATTCATTTCTGTCATCCCAGACCTGAAACACTCGGCGCCATTGGAAAGTACAGCAGAGGTGAGCGCCCATTGATCTATAGTACAGAGCTCTCGCGCTCATCCCCGGAATACCTAAGCCTTGAAATGATTAAAGTCAAAACCGATAAAGAAAAACAACGGTTGGTTTCTACTTACGGAATGATCGCATTGCGCTCTGATGCTAAAAACACGATCATCACACAAAAACTCGAAAAACCGACTTCACGCTTCGGTTTAATTGTAAAGTGGCAGATTGACAAATTAATCTGGAACGATGAAAGACAGGATTTCGTTTCTAAACATTAAGTGTAAGTATAAAGAGTACCCTTGCCTGGCTTAGTTAATGTTATGTTACGGATAACAAATCACAAAAATTTAACACCGCTTTAACAAGACCACTTTAACTTTATGACATAACTATTTGGTTAGTATTTATTAGTTTATAATGAAAAGCTCGTATGGATTGGAGCTTTTTACATTAATGTTTTTTAATATGAAAATAAACACTCTTTTCATTGTATTTGTTGTGATTGCTTTAATAGCACCTATCATTTATTTGCTTCACACTATCCGGACAGCCAGCCACTATCAGGAAGAGGAGATGCTCTGGATCTAAGTTTCCGAAGCTATCGCTAGCCGGAGCATCGGCTTCTTTAAGCGGATATTCACTTTCTCAGCGAATTGTTAAGGCTTTCGAATTTAACGGGAACAAGCAACTGAACCATTCATTTACATCGGTCTGTTTTTTATCGAGACTCCAGTTATATTTGAGATCATATTTCGATTGAAAAAATAAACGGGTTAATTAACACTCGTATTGGTGGGCTTTTATTGAGGCAGACTTTTAAGTTCGAACCGAAAGTGAACTTGATAAGTTAAATTTCCTTAGGGTTGTTTTCATCAAACATTGTCAGTATTAAAGTCAATTCCTTTCGCACAATCTAAAAATCACGATCATAAAACCGACTTAAACACGGTTTGTATCGTGTTTTTCCGGCTTTAATTCGGACTGTATCGTCTCTTTTTCAAATTTCTTTTTATCTTTCCTGTTCCTGCGGATCAGAAAAATGATCAGTCCGGCTACTGCAACCAGTACCAGCACTGCAATAGGGTAATTGATTTCCATCATCAAATCATTAATTTACAAACCATTACAAAAATACGCAACAAAATTGAATCGGTAGATTCCACGCTATAATTTAACACAAAAATAATGTAGGGTTTATCATCTTTCTACTACCTCCCATTCAAGTTCAAGGAATCTCAAGCGCTTTCAAGATTTCCCCCAGTACATTCAAGCGATCAAAAAGTTAGGAGTGGAAGAATTTGTGACCCACGTATCCGACAGCCATACCCAGTACTATGGGCGTAATGGCCATCAACTCAGCTCCAAGGCAAAGTATGAACCTTTAGTCGTCGCTGCTGTAAGTCATAAGAAAAAGTTTGCGAAGTATTTGAAAATGCATCAGGCGGGGCAAACGGATTACCTCAGCTTTTGCAGGCATTGTGCAGAAACAGGAATCGATAGGTGGATAGTGAATTTATCATTGAGGACTTGCACTTATTATGATCAGAAAAATCAGCTCAGCCTGACAGAATCGATCCCTAATTCCGAATGAAATTGATTTTAATATGCTTTCCTTTCCAGTAGAATATTACGTCATATGATAGTCACAGATCCCCTTAGCTTATAGTTCAATGTATTATTCTTATTTTTGGCTTTTAAATAATAACAAGGGAGGTGATAAATGCCAGTTAAGATTCCGAATAATTTGCCAGCGATTGAGCTTTTAAAGAAGGAAAATATATTTGTTATGAGTGATCTGAGAGCGAATACTCAAGATATTCGCCCAATGCGTGTGCTTATCCTTAACCTGATGCCTCTTAAAATATCTGCTGAAACGGATTTTGTTCGTTTATTGTCCAACAATCCCCTACAGGTTGAAGTAGAATTTTTAAGACTCGATTCTCACACTTCTAAAAATACATCTGAAGAACATCTGGAAATGTTCTATAAAGGTTTTGGCGAAATAAAGAAAAACTTCTATGACGGTTTGATCATTACCGGCGCTCCTGTAGAAATGCTGGAATTCGAGGAAGTAAGCTATTGGAATGAGATCACTCAAATCTTCGACTGGGCAAGAAAACACGTTACCTCAACGCTTTATATTTGCTGGGCGTCTCAGGCTGCACTATATCATTTTTATGGGGTAGAAAAAAAACCATTAAACGAAAAATTATCTGGGGTTTTCAAGCATACTGCCACTGAAAAGGGGCACTCTTTGTTAAGGGGCTTCGACGACGAATTCTTTATTCCTCATAGTAGGCATACCACAATATTGAAATCGGATTTGGCTGATAAGGAAGATCTTCATATCCTTTCAGAATCTTCGGATGCAGGAGTAGCCATTATATTTTCCCGAGGCGGACGTGAATTTTATCTTACTGGTCACTCAGAATACGCTCCGCTAACCCTTCACGAGGAATATGTCAGAGACCGGAACAAAGGTCTTGATGTACCTGTACCGAAAAATTATTACCGGGACAATAATCCAGAGAATGCGCCATTGGTATGTTGGACAAGTCATGCGAATTTACTCTTCAATAATTGGCTCAACTACTTTGTGTACCAGGAAACACCTTTTAATCTAGAAGACGTGGGTAAATTGGGAGAGATTGTTCAAAATGGTTAGATTTTTACATTATCTTTTTCATGAAAAACGCTCTCGAAATTCGATATTGCCGCATCATGTAGTAAGAATGATGATAAGTTACTAATATAAAAAACCGAACGCCCATAATGGTAAAGCCTCGTTAACTGTGAATGCAACGTCATCAATAACCCGGTATCCATCTTCAACTCCCTGTAGTTGTTTCAAGGTTTTATTTTTACCCCCTATTTCGAATATCCATTTACCATTTACCACAAAATCACCATTCTTAGTATAACTTAGCCTATACCCCGCTGATAAACGGCTTGCAAAAAAAGTTTCCCGTAAATTACCTTCATTCGGATCAATATTGGTCAGTGCATATGCAAGGTTCGTATTGTTAAGATATATTTTCTCTGGCTTTTGAAGCGCTACAATACTGATCCCCGAGTAATAGAGCTGCCTGATTAGTTGTGCCTGTTCCAGAAATGACAAATAATTATTAATCGTATTTCGGTGAACGCCACTCTTTTTAGCCAACTCAGTAATATTAGGCTTATAGGGAACATTAGTTGCCAGCACATAGAATAATTGCAACATTTTACGTGCATTACGGATATCGAAATCATGTAATTCAGCCATGTCATATTCTACAATAATACGAATCAATTGCTGTATACGGTCTGAAAGGCTTTCCTGATCCTCCGCAAAGAAGGGGTAATAACCATGTCTCAAATAGTCCTTAAAATACTGCAATGGCCTAAACTCAACAGGAAAAACTTTTTGCCATTCTTTATCCGGATTAAGCAATTCATCAATAGTAAAAGGATCAATCGTTAATATTCCGCTTAATGAAAGGTATTCCCTATAAGAAAGCCCATGCAAATCATACATCAGTGCCCGCCGGCTCAAGTCTGCTTCTTCCCTGGCAATATCAATGATTGAAGAGCCCGTAAAAACAATTTTAAGATCTGGGTAAAAGTCATATAAATTTTTAATATGCCTCGACCAATCCGGATATTTATGAACTTCGTCTAAAAAAAGAAATTTGCCCCCACCTCTATAAAACTCCTCAGCCTTTTCAACCAATGAATTTGTCGTAAAAATTAATGAATCATCCGTTACACTCTCCAGAGGACCAATGGTACCATAATCTGCATTATTCAGCACAACTGAACCTAATCCTATGGCCTGAGCTACCGTCGCATTAATTTGTTGCGGATTGGTGATGTCAAGAGGCAAAACAGTTACCCTTTCAAGCTCATCAAAATCACTTGTTTTACTGGTATCGCGCATGGTAGCAATGACATTCCATCCCTTGCTGTGAAATAATTGGACCGCCGCCTTTCCAAGTCCGCTTGAAGTTCCTGTTATAAATATTGTTTTTATGTTCTCGTAAATTATTATAAGATTTATAATGTAAATAATTGCTTTGTATTGATGCCATAAAGTTCCGCTTAGTTTAAATATGCTTGCTTTCTGATAAGTTCAAATTATGTTTTTTTAAAGTTCATCGAATACTATAACCAAATCATTAGAAATATATCTTGAAAGAGTTTTTTGTTAGCCTGAAATGATGAAAATGTGTATGAAACATATTAAAAATAGCCACACGATTAGTGCAGCTATTTTAATCCAGACCTGGTCTTATCTTCTCAAATTATTTGAGCAATTTTGATTTTTTCTAGAAAATGCTTCCACTGTAACTTCAGTGCGAGCGTTTTCCCCCCAGATTCGGCATAACTCAATAGTAGTTGATTCGTTTTTTAGAAGGTGCACTAATTAATACTTTCTAACTTTAAAACAACGCTATTTCTGCCAGAATTTACATTAGGGTTGAAGCCCACTGTCATCAAAAATTCCCCAGAATAAACTTTAGACGCATCGATCGAAGAACTTGTTCCCGGGGCAAGGTTTATCTCGGTTACCTTATATTTTTTGGAAGATTTCAGCCCCTTGAGTAGAATAGGCAAAGTGCTCCGTTCACCATAGCGGTTGTTTACCAAGTAATTAAACATAACCGCGGACGTTTGTTCCGGATTGATATAAAGCATGGAAGCGACGGAATTTTCTGTCGGATTAGCCAAACGATATTGATCACCATGCCAAATGACATCTTTGATAACGTTGTAAGACTTCACAGCATCCTGAACAAATTTTAGATCCTGGTCCTTGAGGTGGCTAATAACAATATCAAAGCCTATTTTTCCCATCATAGCTACATCCGTACGGAATTTCAGGGATTGTTTACCCCAATCTGTTACATGATTTGAAGAGGTTATGGCAGGGTAGAAATAGGAATTCTGCCATTGAATATATATACGTCCGTTACGAGGGTATTTATTGGCAAACCAGCCGTCATCAAGCAAAAACAGGTCAACTCCAAGCTCCTTTGTCTCTTTCAGCAATTCAAAAAGCTTAGTTTCATTAAAATCAAAATAGGTGGCTTCCCAATTGTTCAACAGTGTAAGTCGCTCACTTATGCCACCCAAAATTTTATAATTTCTAGCCCAATTGTGCATGTTTCTACTTGCGTTTCCTTTTCCAGTGCTTGAAAATGAATACAGAAATGCTGGGGTGATAAATTCTTCATTTGGCTTCAATGAATAAGGAGAAGCGTAGTTATTAATACCTGAAATAATTTTCAGGTTGTTCAGATAATCCAGTTCGATATCAGTTCTGAAATTGCCACTGTATTCCAAGTCGCCAAAAAGTACTGCCCCTTCATCCTCTGTAGCTGGTTTATTCAATGAAACCATAAAAACTGATGGCTGGAAGAGGTTCGCACGGGTTCCCAATTTAGAGTCAAGAGTCTTTATACCATGGGTAATCCTTGTTTCTTCGCCCTGCATTTCTTTAGCCCAATCGCCATGATATTGGTTTAATCAAAAGCTCCCTGCTTTTAAATAAAGGTTGGCAGAAGCAAATTTATTCAACACGACGTTTCCTTATGCCTGATCACGGCCCATTGTTCCACAACGTCATCTTTAAAATAAGTTTTGTAGTTCAGCACAACCTGAAAATCATATACAGGATCTTTTAAAACAACTGTAATTAAAGATACATAAAAAATAAATGACCTCAATCTCGTCATAGTGAGAGATGCCCCCCTACTATGACGAGTTAATAGCAATCGCTTGTGAGCATTCTGCCTGCGGCACACAACTGCAGCCGGAATGCTTATTTTTCTTGATGAGATATCGATTCAGCAGATTTCCTCTCGTTATCGATTAACTCTAGAATTCCTTCATTTTCAATAATCATCATTCCCTGCCGGTCTGATGTAATGCCTTGTTTTATTCCATAGGTATACTTCGGTGTATTACCATCCATGACAGTGGGCAAATAAGCAAACTGCAGATTTAGTGTGCTGTTTTGTAAAGCCTCCCCGACCTCAATAATATGTGTGGAAACGATGTAAAAGCAGTTACGGTATTTTGAAAAAGCCTCAGTAACCGCCAGTGTGCCATCATATGCATCTTTCACATTGGTTCCTTTAAACAGTTCATCAAACAGCACCACCAGGTTTTTTCCTGCAGCCACTTCTTCAGCTACCTTCTTTACCCTTAATACCTCGGCATAAAAATGACTATAGCCCTGTTCTAAATTATCTGGCACATTAATAGACGAATATAAACCATCTCTAACAGAAAACTCCATGTCTTTTGCCGCAACCGGAAAGCCCATATGGGCCAGGTAAACGGCTATTCCGAAAGCTTTCATAAAAGTAGATTTTCCCGCCATATTTGCGCCCGTTAAAAAGATCATGTTCTGATCCTGATGGAAAGACATGGGATTCGCTATACCTTTAATCAAAGAGGGATGCCACAAAGCAGCGCTACCCATCATATTTTCGGCTGATGGGAGCGCATCTGCATAAGAAAATCCTCTTTCATTGGCTACATTACTTACAGAAATATATACATCGAGTTTATAAATACTTTCTAGCAGCGCTTCCATTTGCTCCCTTAGCGCATACCTTAACAGGAAATCGCATTTGGCTACGGTAAGTAGAGGTATATATTGAGCGCCTTGTTGAGATTTTAGCCATTGGAGACGTGGGTCGGTAAATAAATTTTGTAATAATTGCAGCTCCTTTCTATAAGAATCTCCGCCAGCATTGTCACATTCTGCCAGTTTAGCAATAAAATCATGGCACATGCTTAACATATCAATAGCCGCCAACAAGCCTTTATAGACTAAATCGAATTGTTCGTCATGAAAAAAGAAAGCTTGCAATTTCTTGATTAGCGTTCCCGCAATTGCAACTGGATAATTACCCGGCGTTCCCATATTCAAATAGCTTTCCGCAAGGGCAAATGTCTCCTTTTTAAAAGGGAAGGACAGATTTAGTGCTCCAAAAAACCGGAACAACTTGCAACGCAGGTTTATTTGATCTGCATCAGTTAAAGGTCGATGAAACATTTCCTGGAGCAATCGCTCTCCTCCTGCTGTTTGTACTTTATTAAAGAGGCTATAGATAGAATTGGGCTTATATTTGCCGAGCAGATTTAAATCAGCAAGTGTTTGTTTATCTGCAATAAAACCGGAGGCTGGTGACACTCCTTTTCCTTCATCCAGGATTTCCATGATCCTTTCATTATTGATAATGATCATCCCGTGCCGGTCTTCAGTGATACCCCGCTCCAATTTATAGGTATATACTGGCTTAACTCCATCCATTAAAGTTGGCAAGTATGTAAAGTTGATATTCTTGCAACGCGCTCTAAGTACCTCTCCGGCTTCAATAATATGGGTCGAAATAACAAATATACTCCCGATTTTTCGGGCAAAAGCTTCTGTAAAAGCGATAGTTGCCTCCGCTGCATCTTTTACATTGGTACCCCTGAAAAGTTCATCAAAAACAACAAATAAATTTTTAGACCGCAGTTCATTGGCCACCTTTTTTGTACGCAATACTTCGGCGTAAAAATGGCTGGCACCCATACCAAGGTCGTCCGGTAGGTTAATCGTGGTATACATCCCCTCTAAAACAGAAAACTCCATTTTATCAGCAGCAACCGGAAACCCCATATGTGCAAGGTACATCGCTACACTCAGCGATTTCATAAAAGTGGATTTCCCTGCCATGTTCGCCCCAGTCAAAAAAATTACATTACTTTCCGGGGTAATATCAATTGAATTGGCAACCGGGTTCTTCAACTGCGGATGATACAAGCCCTCTAAATGCACTTTATGTTCGCCTTTTGGCAAAGCTTTAGGAAAAGCAAACCCTCGTTCCAGGGCCACCTTGGCCACCGCAATATATACATCTAGTTCAAAAATATAGCGCAGAAGTTTCCGGACTACATTCTGACTCCGAAAGCGAAAAAGCAAATCATATTCTGCGAGCTCCACAGCTGAAAGCTTGCTCTTTACTGATCTGTTTAAGACAACGGTAAAAGCAGGATCGGCCAAAGAAAGCAATATCTCATTTGCCTCTGACTTATAATGACTTTCCACATGTTTATCAAAAGAAGCGACAAATTCATGCAAACCTTTTAGCAATCCGCTCAACGCAATAACCCCCTTATGAATGGTTAAGGTCTCCGCATCTACTGCAATCAAGTTAGTGAGCTTTTTAGCTGCCGAATGTTCTTGCGCATTAAGTTGTGTCCGGTCATCTGTATTGCTCAAATAGAGATCTATCACATCAAAAAAAGTAGGATCAAAAGGAAAACCAGTACCTTTTAGAGCAAAAGCCGCCACAATACCACTGCGACGGTTTATATCCAGAGTATCCGACAGTGGATAGCGGAACATCTCCTCCAATATAGCTGCCCCCCCACGGGTTACCGTTTTGTTAAAGATGGTAAATACGGAATCACTCCCGTATTTACCAAAAATATTTAAATCATCCAGCGTCTGCTGGTCGGTTATAAATAACATAAATCTTATTTCCTTTTACGCCTGATTAACAACACAGTTCCTAAAGCCAATAATATAGCCGGCAAAATCCAGACAAAAAGGATATTTAGCTGACCTACCTGTGCAGAAGTGACTTTTACCCGATTGTCTTTTCCAGCCGGACGTGAAGTATCTACAGGAAATTCTCCATAGTTCAGCCAGCTGAATAAAGCAGTATTAAATGCAAAGTTTGCTGTTTTTACATTGTACCTGCCTAACTCCGCGTTACTCATCAAATCAGCATCACCTGTTACCACAATACGCTGTTCTTTGCCATTAATTTTCCTGGTCAAAGACAAAGCTGTAGGCACAGAGATTCTTTGATCTCCAGCGGCTTCGGAGAAAACAACAGCTGCAGAGTCTGCAACCAGCTTTCCCTTTTTTATCCAGCTTTTCTTTTTGTCGGTCATTAGCAGGGGCTTAATCTGAAAAAGTCCGTCAGCAGTATAAGACAGTCCTGTAGCACCTGACATGGCAACCGGTAGACTGTCCACTAAACCTTTTGCGACATCTTTGGTAAATCCTGCCGAGGTAGAGGTAAGGTCGTTCAAAACCAGATCAGGTGCTAAATCCGCACTGGGTTGTGCAATGGAACCCTCCATCAACTGCACATTAAATTGCTTCAATAATGGGTTGAGGATTGCTTGTTTACCCGGCTCGCCCATGATCAGCAGATTGCCGCCTTTGTTTATATAACCCTGAATTTTCGAAAAAGCCTCAGGGCTGAGATTGGTTTTAGGATCTGCGATCACCAGCGTAGACACCCATTCCGGAACGTCTCCGCCTTCCAGTGTCAGGGTATCTACATCAAAGCCCTGGTTGATCAGCGCATAGCGGAACGACTTCAACTTAGTGAGGGTCTTGTATTCCCGGTCACCAGTTTTACCTACACTTCTTTCCAGGTCACCCGTTAAAAATGCGACTCTTGGTACCTTTGCCCCTAGCAAACGCTTGAATGCAGCAGAAACCTCAGTTTCACCCGGAAAAACCTGCTGGTCATTAAATATCCTTAAAAAAGTGGTTCTTCCTTTATATTTTAGCTGCATTACAAAACGGTTCAATTCTGGTTCCAGATTAATCGTTTTATGAATTTCCTCCGGGCTCTTAAACCTGTCGAGGTCCATCTTAAAGCTCTTGGCGGTTAGTCCCGCAATTTCCTTCATGCTTTTACCTGGATAAGATTTGAAAAGCCACTTATCCTCAATGGGATTGTCATAATACATGACATAACTGAATGCGATATCTGGTTTAAACCTAACGTATGGCTCCCAGACACTTAGATACCTGTTCCGTATTTCTGGCATTCCCAGATAAGCATGGTTTTCAATCAAGTTATTGTAAACAATAACTTCCAGCTGATCTTTGCCCAGTTCATGAATGATCTTTTGTGCATTTGAGGTTAGTGTATTATTTTTGCTGAATGTGGTATCCCAATAGCCGATCAATGCGGGGAGGGAAGTAATATAGCCAATAGCAAGTGCGGACACGACAATAAATGCATATCTTCCAGCTTTAACTACAACGGGCTTAGATTCTCTGGCTCCTTTAAGTTTGTAAATGCTAAAACCTAAAAAGATGTATACAATGATCAAAAAATAGATAATATCTTTAGTCGTAATTAATCCGCCTAACATATGATTGGTACGGTCCGATAAAGAAAGGAAATAAGTGATGTCTCTTACGAAATCATATTGCTGCCATAAAGTACCGATATAACTTAAAATTCCGATCATCACAAAGGTACTTACTGCTGCAACTACCTGGTACGTTGTTAGACAGGACATAAACAAACCGATAGCCGAATAAGCGCAAAGCAACAGGAAGAAACCTAAGGCAGCAGACAATAGCATTCCGGAATCAACAGCTACAATATTGAACATTCCTGCAACCATAAAAACACCTACAATGGCCACTAAAATTAGACTGTACGCCATCATGGCTACGTATTTACCAAAAACAATTTCACTAACTTTGATCGGGGAAGAATACAGGAGTTTGATCGTACCTGCATTGATTTCCCGACTGATCAGTCCCATTGTTAATAATGGGATATACAGATACAAATTCTGCATCACGTTGTTAAACAGACCGCCCCTGCCCGTAAAAATCCTATAGGTTAGCTGGCTCATATAATCCAGATTACGACCTCCGAGCTCTTGGGTAGTCGCATTATTGTCCAGCATATTAGTGTATACCATGGCGCACTGAATAAAAAATACGATCATCAAAAACCAGGCAATCGGCGAATAAAACAGGTTTTTAAGCTCTGTCTTGGCAACTTCAAATATCATTTTCATTTTGTTGTTATAATTCTCTTTTATTTTTAATGGACCCACCATGATGGTTCCATTTTATGGGTAAATTATTGGATTGCCTGAGATGATTTAGTGGACAACTGTTTAAAAATTTCATCAAGGGCACTTTTATCCAAATTGATTTCTCTCAGTTTCCAACCTTTTTGAATGCTGGCGGCAATTATTCGTTCGGTAATCTCCTGATCACCACTAAAGTGCAAACGGATTTGACGCGAGGTCAAAAACTCTACACTAGTTGCCCCTTCTATCGCCAGCAGTTCTGCCTGGGAAGGCGGGTTCTCCATGCTAAGCAACAGACTATGCGGCTCTACATAGTTGTTGAAAGCATCCATAGTGTCTTCAAATACAATTCTACCACCCTCAATCATCTTAATCTCTTTGCAAAGCACTTGAACCTCAGTTAAAATGTGCGAAGAAAAGATCACTAGTCTGTCTGTTGCTATTTCTTTAATTAATGCCCTCACCCCTGTGATCTGGTTGGGATCCAGTCCATTGGTCGGTTCATCCAGTACAACCACTTTTGGCTGATGGATGATTGCCTGTGCGATACCTACCCGTTGGCGATAACCGCCTGATAGATTACCAATAAGTCTGCTGCCAAAATCAGTGATTCCACAGCGCTCCTTTGCAACTGATAAGGCGGTTGTAATCTTATCCTTGGGGATTAAACGTAATTTGGCGCAATAAGTTAAATACTCATCTACAGTAAGGTCTGTATACAACGGAGCCGTTTGTGGCAAAAACCCGATCTGGGTTTTTGCCATTTCCGGTTCTTCCCTAATGTCGATACCGTTGATGCAAACCTTCCCTTCGGTCTGGTTTAGTACCCCGCAAAGGATGTTCATGGTGGTAGATTTACCCGCCCCGTTAGAGCCAAGCAAGCCAACTATACCAATATGATTAATTTCCATATTGATATCACGGATCGCCCAGGAGCTACTGTATTTATGGGACAGATGCTCAATTTTAATGATACTTTCTTTCATTAGTGTGTTATTGATTGATATAAATTTTATATTTATTCAGAACCTGCCGAAGCATATTTAAAAATATGCTTCGGTGGCTCAGAGCACTTTAATTATGTTACTGATAACCAATATTTTGACTTAGAAAAGGATTTTTCCCCCTTTCAGATTGTGGTATTGGATACAAAGCCGCGTTTGGTTGCCATCCTGATTTCTCCGCAGCAAGTACCTCATCAGCAGTCCCTGTTCTTTTCAGGTCAAACCAGCGGTTGCCCCATTCCGTAAAAAGTTCCGTTTGCCGTTCTTTCATCAAGGCTTTTAAAGCATTGGCTTCAGACATTGTTTTATCTAAATCCGGCAAGGGATCAGGGTTCGATCCCGAGGCTGCAGGTCTAGATCTGGCACGAAGAAAATTCAGGTCGTCAATTCCCCCTGAAATATCACCCAAATGAATGCGTGCTTCTGCACGAATCAGGTACTGTTCTGCCAATCTAAAAATCATAAAATCCTCTACCGTTGGTCTATTAGCAGAGTTATTCTTATACTTATAAGGATAGTAGGCTGCCGGACTACCCGGAACAAGTGCTGTTCCAACCCATTTCTGCCTGCGTAAATCCCCCGCCTCAAAAGCGTCTAACAAATAAGTACTCAGCGGGTATGTAGGAAAAATCTGATTGTTTTGAGGTACGAAGTTTGAGGCGTCTTGCACTGAAGTCGAACTTGATGGATTAACCGCAGGTAGTTGCCAGATGGCTTCCCCACTCCCATCCAAGAACACTTTGTCGAGGTCTGTCTCAAGTTTATACGTATTCGTATTATTAATTACCGTAGTAGCCGCATCAGCAGCAGCCTGCCACTCCTTGCGGTAAAGACGGACTTTTGCTAAAAAAGCATTTACCGTGTATAGGTTTGGACGGTACCTCCCTGTTGATGGATAGTTCGCAGGCAGGTCGCGCTGAGCCTCTGTGAGGTCTTTCAAAATCTGGATGTATACCTGATCAACAGAACTACGGGGCAACACGGATGTGACCTTATATTCAGTTGATAGCACCAAAGGAACCCCTCCAAACAAATTAATCATATTAAAATAATAGAACGCCCTTAAGACTTTCATTTCTGCTACAATCTGTTTCTTAAAGGTAGCAGACAGGCCAGAACTAAGTGGTACTTGCTCCAGTATCGCATTAACAGGGAATAAACCTGTGTATGGCTTAGTCCAAAGAGATGTCACCCTTGGGTTTCGACTTGTCAGACTATAATTAAAAAATGCCTTATTAGCGACATCTGTACTGGTTGTGCTAAGTTCATCAGACGAAAGTCCGGTACTCCAGGATAGATATCCATCATTAAAAGTAAAACTGCCGCCACCATTAGAAGGATAGCTGTAAACACCTGCTACAGCAGTCATGGTAGTAGCACTATCTGTAAACTGTTGCGCCTGTGTGATCTTGTTAGGCGGGTTACCGGGAACTTCAATTAACTTTTTACAGGATGCAGCTATTGTTGCCATAAACAATAATCCCATTATTTTTGAGCGATTGTAGGAAAATATCTTTGTCATAATGTTCGGTTATTAGAGGTTAAAGTTTAGTCCGAATGCCACTGTACGCTGCAAAGGAACTCCTGTAAAGCCAAATTGTTCAGGATCTCCCACCTTGTAATTGGTGATTGTCAATAAATTCTGTGCATTAATAAAAATGCGGCAATTACGGACATACGCTTTTTTCAACCAGGTGTCGGGCAAAGAATAAGATAAGGACATTGTCTTCAGACGTAGGTAAGTATCGTCACTGTAAGCCGCAGAAGAAGCACCGAAGCTATTTGCTGCATTGGTAGCTTCAGAGGAATAACTGGCAGATAACTTCTGCAACGTGGTTTGGTCCCCCGGTTTCTTCCAGTAGTCTAAGGCCGCTAAAGGTAAGTTGTTTACACTTACACCTGGTAGGTAACTCTGATAGATGGTGGCAAGGTAATTTGGCGCCGTCTGACTGGAAAACTGAAAAAAGACAGAAAGACTAAAACCTTTATAGGAGAAATTATTTCCCATTCCCCCCATGTATTTAACCTCCTGGTTCGCTATCGGCGCCTGATCTCCTCCGGATGAAGCAAGCCCATATTGAGGAGAATTAGTTGCATTCCCATTTTTATCATAGTATTCGAATAGACCAGTAGCAGGATTAAGTCCTTTAAACTTATAGCCTATAACAATTGAGGTTGGCTCACCAATCACATAATTTGAACTGAAGGAAGAGGATTCCAGATTAGGGAACGACAATAGCTTATTGCGGTTAAAAGAAATATTGAAGTTTGTTGACCAGTTAAAATTCTTTGTTCTGATATTGGTAGAATTAAGTGAAAATTCCCAGCCTTTGTTCTGAACTTCAGCAGGAAGATTTTGCAGGACAGTAGGGAATCCGGCCTGGGCAGCAAGCGGGTACCCTCCCAGTTGGTTGCCTTCCCGATTACGATAATAATTGGTGGTCAGTAACAATCGGTCATGGAAGAATCCAAAGTCCAGTGAAATATTCAGGGATTTTTTCAAGGCCCAACTGTAATCCGGGTTATAGAGATTAAGAGGAATATTGGGTTTTATCCCCTGGAAAGCGGGCACAAAACCCACTGGCTGCCAGAAAGTCTGATATTGAAAGGAGGATACACCATCTGAACCGCTGGTACCATAACTTCCAGATAGCTTCGCAAAACTTATAAAAGGCAGGATCGTTTTAAACCCTTTTTCTTCAGAGAAGATCCAACCGGCGCCGACCGAACCAAAGTTTCCGAACTGATTACGGGGACCAAAATTGCTCGAACCGTCCCTCCTACCTGTTAAACTCAGAATATATTTCTCGTCGTAAACATACTTAAGTCTGGCAAAACCAGCACTGTATTTATAAACATCTCCTACATCATTTGAAGATATTGATCCTGCTCCATTTATGGAACCCAGAAAAAAATCATTAGCGTAATTATTACCGCTAACAGTACTCGAATTAGTGAGGCGTTTTTTATAAGTACCGCCCAGTAACGCTGTCAGGATGCCCTTTCCCCAAGCATAAGTATAGTCTATTTGCGGTTCCAAGTTAATGGATTGAGAAGTCAGATTCCCAAATTGTGAAGCAGAATTGGCATAAGCAGGGTTTTGCGCAGCAGCCGGATTTTTGAAGTTTTCAATTGAGTTATTACGGCTATAGCCCATATTCACACTGAAGCTTAACCCGGGAACTATCTTGTAAGCTAATCGCAACGTATTGTTTAAATTGTAATTGTTCAGCAGTGAAGACTTCTTTAAATAGGAATAAAACTGGGAGTTTGACAGGTCTACTCCCATATACTGCCAAACAAGGTTTCCCTGTGCGTCAAGCAGATCAGGCAGGTTAGGCGCCAGCAGAATATTGTTTGCCCCCCCGCCGGGCTGATTACTCCGGTCATAGCCATAATCCATAATCAGATCCATGCTCAACTTGTTGTCCGACGAATTATGGTGCAACGCGCTATGCAGGGTCATCCGCTGGTCTGAATATCCTGCACCAGGAAAATTAAAATTGCTCTTGGTAAAACCAGCCGAAACCAGGAAGGTATTGTTCTCCGTTCCTCCAGACAAACTGCCGTGGAAATCGGAATTACTTGATGTTTTGCCAAAAAGTACATCCTGCCAGTCTGTATATTTATTTTGATCAAAGATCATCAGATCTGGGGCATAACCCTGGGAGCCCCAACCACCGTCTACCGCGGTCGGGATAACACCATCTGCGGCAAAAGCATCTTTCCTCATTTGTAAGTACTGCGGTGTGTTCATCAGCTTCAATTTCCGGGCAGCTGTATTATAACTCGAATTGGCCGTGAAGTTAAAGACGGTTTTACCAATTTTCCCTTTTTTTGTAGTAATCAGGATGACGCCATTAGCACCCTGGCTTCCATAAATGGAAGTCGCATCCGCATCTTTCAGCACGCTGACACTTTCAATATCTGCCGGGTTGATCCCATTAAATGGACTCATTCCTATAACCTGGTTGATCCCGCCATTTACGCTTTGCCCCCTAGCCAGATTGTTGAACTGGTTGATGTTATTATTTTGAGGGGCAAAAGGTGTTCCATCTATAATGAACAATGGCTGGTCATAGGGCTTAAGAAAGCCCCCACTCATCAACGTATTCTGTCCCCTTATCTGCATTTGTACCCTGGAGCCTGGTACCCCGCTGGTGGCATTAGCGGCCAGACCAGGCGCCTGACCTTGCAAAGCCAATAGAATATTAGTAACAGGCTGTCTACCAATTTGCTCTGCCGTAACAGTGGCAACTGATCCAACCGAAAATCTCTTGGTATCTGTGCCGTAACCAATAACCTGAACCTGGTCAAGTTCTGAAGTCTCCTGCGCCAAAGCAAACTTCAATTGTCCTAATCCTTTCTTAATTTCTAAGCCCTTTACCAGCTTTTGATATCCTAAAAAAGTGATATTGAGCACATAAAATCCTTCTGGTACAGCCGAAAATGCGAACCGTCCATTGTTATCTGTTTGTGTATAGAACGATTTGCTACCTTTTAAAGTTACACTAGCACCAGGTATGCTTCGGCCCAAACTATCCGTTACAATTCCGCTCACCTTCTCATCAAGTTGAATGAAAGATTTAATCGTTACACCAACCTTGTCTAATAAGGTAGGGGCTTTCTCTTTCACTACAATATTTTTACCTTCAATACTATATTCCAGATTTTTGCTTTTTACCAGCTCATCCATCGCAACGCTTAAAGGGACTTCTTTAAAATTAACATTGATTTTAGAGGAGCTAAATCTGGTAATATTCATAAGTACATCGTAACCTGTTTGCTTCCTGATCTCGCGGAAAACCTGGTCCATGGTTATATTATTTTGTCTCAGCGTTACCTTCTGTCCAAAGGTCGCGGCGCTTACCTGCATAAGGGACATAATTAATATGAAAGTGGTTAGCTTCATAATTAGTAGCAGTTTAGGTATGTATCCCGGCAAAGGCCTACATAAATTTTTAGTAGATTTTTTGTACATTCGTTAGTTAGTTTTAGGCGTTGTGCTTGTTTTTAGAAGGACACCACACAAAGCCAGATTTACAGAATTTTTAATCAAATTGGGTAAATCACATAACAAGGGCTTCGACGGCAAATCGGAGTCCTTTTTTATTGATTTAATTTCTAATTGTACTCAGGAGCTATTTTTCTGACTCTTCATGTGCTGAAATGGCTTAGGTTAAATTGATAATTTAAATTGTTTGGGATGATCAATCAGGATGGTTAATCCTACTTATTTCTGCTAATTATTACTTTTTTCCCCTCGATTTTAAAAGAAACGCCTCCCGTTCGCTCTAACATATGTAGCACTTGTGAAATGCGCTCATATTTTGAGATCGTCCCAAGGAAGACTTCCTGTTTCAGAGATTCATCTTCATAAAATGGCTGTATATTGTACCATCTTGCAATCCTAGTCATAACATTTTCCAGGTTATCACTATCAAACATAAAGTAGCCATTCTTCCAAGCAATGGCATCATCGGCCACAACAGCCCTTACTTTGATGGTTCGATTTTCAAATACAGCTTGCTCATTAGGTTTTAAGATTACGTTCCCCGCACCAGGGACTGATGTAGTCCCTGATAACGAGGACTGAGCTATACGCACAGACCCTTCAAGCAAAGTAGTTTTAACACTAGTTTCGCCGGGGTAGCTGTTGATGTTGAAATGAGTTCCCAACACTTCAACCCGCTGTCCCTTACTTTCAACGACAAATGGATGTTCACTATCCTTTGTTACCTCAAAATAAGCTTCTCCACTTAACTTCACAATCCTATTACCATGCCTATTAAAAGATGCTGTATACGTCAAACTCGATGCTGCATTTAACCAAACCTTTGATTGATCTGGTAAAGTCAAAAGATAGGTTTCTCCTTTTTCAGTTGAGAGTGTATTAATTTTATCTGCTCCGGAGGTATTTCCCTTGATCTGGTAGGACAATTGCCCGTCTGCCGTTTTGGTTACGGTTACCCCTGCCTCTTTAGCAATTTCACCATTTGCAACTGCTGATAATTTTATTTTCTTTCCGGAGGCTAAAGTCAATGTTGCACCAACTTTTCCGGGCCTAATATCATGATCAACCAGATTAACGACAGTTTTACTATTTTGAAAAAAGTAAATTCCAGAAATCATTAATACAATTATGGATGCAATCGCCATAAAACGAGGCCAAAGTATAATCCTTCTTTTCGGCTTTGGTTGATACTTGACAATAGAACTAAAGATCTCACCTGATTTATCGATAGATAAATTTATTGCGCGAGTTTCTTTAACATGATTCCAATGTGCTTTCATTGGTTTATCAAGCAGATGTTCCTGATCAGGATCAAGCACCAGCTCCTTAAATTCATCCAGTTCCTGGGGACTTAAATTCCTGTCCAGGTACAATTGGTATAAATATATAACTCGTTGACTATCCATATTAATAAAGTTCGGAGAATAATTTAACAATGTGGCACTATTAAATCTCTTCCTTTTCCTTATAGACACTCAACTCCATATCTTCGGAGTACATGGTATTAAAACATTTCTAAAATAAAATTAAAAAATGTTTATTGCTGCCTGAATTTGGATTATTACCGGTTTTGCTTGTTGAAAGAATATTAAAAAATTTTAGAGCAATTTCAAAATCACAAGTGCAATTGCGATGCCGGTATTGGCTTTTACATAAGCGCGAACAGACTTGAGTGCCCTTTGCATATGTGTTTTCACTGTCAAGGTGGACAGATTTAAATGTTCAGCAGCCTCGTCGTATTTCAACCCTTGTTGCTGACAAAGTATATAAACTTGCTTTTGTTGTGGAGGAAGTAATTCTATGGCAGTATTGAGCACATTTCGAACGTCATTCATCAAAATTTCTTCTTCAGTATTATTATTATCTTCTCTCCAGGCTTTTCCTAAAGCTTTTTCAACCTTTCCCTCTAATATCATTCGCCTCAACACATTTAGTGAACGATGTTTTGTTACCGTATATAAATATGCTTCTAAATTAGAGATTTCTGAAACAGAGTTTCCCAACAACCAAAGTTTTAAGAAAACTTCCTGCGTCATTTCTTCCGCCTCGGCTTTTGAATGAAGAAGTTGGAGGGCATAGTTATAAACCCCGTTGCTATATTTGTCATAAATAATCTGGAATGCCTGCTGCCCCCCCCCGGCCATTTTAACTAGCAAATCTTTTTCATCTATTAGGGGTATAATAGTCATATAAAGTGATCCATGCAAAAAAGTACACCTTTTTAGGACAATTATACTAAATTTTACCAAAACTATTATCTGATAGATCACAATTCTAAACTTTGCAATTAAATTAATACCATACATTCGGGTTTTAAACTATTCAATATATGCATATACACACAATTTAAACAAATGAGATCCCCAAATTCAACAGTCATGTGCTAAGAGAGGTAAGAAAGGAAAATTCTATCATATTTATCTCTTTTATGGATAAGCTGCATTCATGCGAGCTACTTTTCCCGTACAGGAAATCTAGATAGTACTGGAAATAACTGCCTCTTTTTATACAGCTATTGATGCGATGGATTTCCTATATAAAGAAAACGTTGATCTTGTTTTTCTGGACATTAATATGCCCGGTCTTAATGGTATGGAAATGCTGGAAGCGATGTCAAACAGACCATTTGTGATACTAACTACCGCCTATAAAGAATTTGCTCTAGAAAGTTATAAGTACGATGTGGTGGACTACCTGGTGAAGCCTTTTGATTTTAAGAGGTTTGTATTTTCTATTGACAAGACGGTGAATCGTATCGGGTTGAAGCAGGGAAACACGGAAAGCCCGGCAAAAGATGATTGTATCGTATTAAAAGTAGATGGTGATATTGTGAAACTCCGATTTGACTCGATTCTTTATACCCAAAGTTATGGCAACTATGTCAAATTTTTCACCAGGGAGGGGATGTTTTTGAGCCAGATCACCACTACAGAGGTGGAGAATAAGTTAGATCAAAGATTTTTTGTAAGGATACACAAATCTTTTATTGTTGCTTTGAAAGAAATTTCAAAAGTCTCTGGCGGACAACTTTTGATTTTCGATGGAACAACACTTCCTATTGGCAATTTGTGCCGAAAAACATTAACCGAATTACTCAGGTAAGCCTAAAGTTAAAAGAGATAAATCGTCTCCGAACTCATCATTTCGGAGCTACAAGGATGGAAAAATACGCCGACAAAATTGTTTGCCATTGATGCCATCCCTCAAATTTCCTGATAGGCCCGAATGGCACAGTCATTATTAAAAACCTCAGAGGAAAAGATCTTGAAAAAAAACTCAAAATTGCCGGTAATTACAAATGTAAAGCCACGGGCGTTACTAAAGCTTTTATTGTATATAGCATAAGCTTTATCCAGGCTGATTTGCTTTATTTTTGCTGCCGAGAGGATATTTACCCTGTTTTCGTTGTCGGTGGTTAATCTGGCAATGGTATCCTGTAAAATATTATCAGGGTTTTTGGCATGCAGTGCAGTGCTGGCTTCCATGCTTTTGATGTAGCTATCAAAAGCAGCTTTGTCTTTTCGGGGTTGGGTAGAAATTTAAGGCATAAAAAAACCGGAGCAAAATCTTTATCAGATTTTCACTCCGGTGAGGTGTCCCCGACGAGATTCGAACTCATATCGTTGGTACCGGAAACCAAAATTCTATCCATTGAACTACGGAGACAGGAGCGCAAATATATGGATTCATTTACTTAAAATCCACATCAAATTACTTTACCATAAAAGGAACCAAAATATCACCCCAGATTAAGGCTACTTTCCCCCCTTTATCAACTGTAAAAGTCATTTTCTCCGTAAATGCTGCTGCTTTAGCTGGCTTAACCTTTATACGTAAAGCATCATCGGCTTCAACATGCTTATCAGCAGATACGTCTGATTTTTTACCGAAAATAATTACCCATTCCTTTTCTCCTGGAATAGAATACATACCATATTTACCAGCTGCTAATGCTTTTCCATCAACCTTCACGGCTTTACTTACTTCAAATGTGGTTGGCTCGTTAGCTCCGGTGCGCCATACTTTACTAAATGGTGCAATTTCTTTGCCTATTGTCCTACCTTTTACAGATGGCTGACTGTAATCTATAGTAACTGTAGCTCCCGAATTCAGTGTTTCTTTTACCACTGCAGGTGGACTAGGTCTTTTACTTTTATCTTGCTGTGCAAAAACCGTTGAGGCTGCAAACATCCCGGCAACCATTGCTAAAACAATTATTTTCTTCATAATCTATTTTTTTATCTTCTAAGATGATGAAAAATACTTTAAATCGGAAATAATATATCGGAACAAATTTTGATCTCAGCGTATATTTGAATAAATTGTATCCTAATCATAAACGGGGAGTTAATATAACTTATCATGTTCTATCAAAATGCACTCATTATTAGGGAGAATGATCAGAATGCTAATGACGATTCCCTCCACAAACAACTTGTAAACATTGGTTACCATCCATCACAGCTTGTAACAGTGGTAGCATCTGCTTATCTGCAGGAAGATCCTATTAACTATGAAATAATCTTGTTTGTTACCGAAGATATGGGACAAGCTCATCCTTTTATCCTAAATTTAAGTACCACCCTTCCGGATCATCCATTGATTATCATTACCGACACAGCTTTAACCGATAGCATACCCCCACCGGGAGCAGATGACTGGTTGCTTAAAGCATGGCTAGAACCGCTATTGTTAAAAAAAACCATAAACCAGACCATAGAAAGAAAGAAAAATTCTTGCAATTACTCACGAATTTTTAGGGAGAACCCAAGCCCTATGTACATTTATGATAAAGAAACTTTTCAATTTTTAGAGGTCAATACTTCTGCATTAAAGCAATATGGATATGATAGAAAAGAGTTTCTACAACTGACTGCAAGAGATATTCGTCCGATAGAAGAATTAGAAGCTTTTTACAAGATAAATGATGAATTACCCGCTTCTTATTCAAATGCAGGAATCTGGCATCATACACGTAAAGACGGTGAGACATTTTATGTACATATTTATACTCATCAAATACTATTTGGTGGCAAAAGATGCAAACTGGTAACTGCTGTTAATATAGATGGCAGTGTAAAAGCTGAAAAGGTTCTTAAAGAAAAAGCAAGAGAAATAGAAAATATATTGGAGAGTATTACGGACGGCTTCTTTACCTTAAACAAGAATTGGGAATTTACATATATCAACAAAGAATTTGAAAGAATACTAAGCAGAAACAGAGAAGATCTACTTGGAAAAAATATATGGGAGATCTTTCCTGAATCTTTAAAATTGGATTTTTTTGCTCAATACCATAAAGCTATGGATGAACACGTATCTGTCCATTTTGAAGAATTTGACCACACGATTTCTCGTTGGCTAGCCGTAAATGCTTATCCAACGGAGAGCGGATTGGCTATTTACTTTGTTGACATTACCGACCAAAAGAATTACCAACAAAAAATAGAAAGACAGAACAAACAGTTTAAAGAAATTGCCTGGGTACAAGCCCACCAAATTCGTGGACCGGTATCTAATTTATTAGGACTTGTCGATCTTTTCAACATCAAGCAACCTAGCGACCCTGATAACCTCGAACTGCTGGCAAGAGTAAGACATACGGCTATCCAAATGGACGAGTCGATTAAGGACATTGTTTACCTAACACGTAAACTTGAGTCCGAAAACATATAATTATGCCTAAAAAGTTCTACTTTTAAAAAAATATCATTCAACCTTTTCTGATGAAACATACTATTGCCCTTTTTGTAGTCCTGCTACTGGTTAAAAATGCAAATGCACAAAAAAATAAAACAGCATACGCCCCCCTTGTTGTGAAAGAAAAAAGTATTACCCTACCGGGAAAACAACTGGATATAAATACTGATGGATTCCCAGCAATGATCCAAACCTCATTTAACCTGGTTACAGAACCTATCCATTTTCATGTGATTAATGCAATGAACCATAAAGATATCAAATGGAAAAATGGAGCATTCAATTATACTTCGCAAAAACCAGAAATAGTAAGTTGGTCAGTTAAAAATACTTCCGACAGCTTAAGTATGGATGTGGACGGACAAATTAAAGCTGATGGAAAATTGGCTTATACCGTTAAAATAACAGCCTTACATGATATCAACCTGGATAACATCCGTATGCACATTCCTTTCACAAAAGAAGCTGCAAAGTTTGTTAAGGGTCTTGGTCAGAAAGAAGAATTAAGACCTGAAGTAATAGACTGGAAATGGAGTACCGACAAAGCTGCTGAAGCCAAGGTTTGGGTTGGAGATGTTACTGGCGGTCTGCAATTTGAATTGACAGACAACCAGCGTAAGAAAATCCCTGCATCATGGGCTAATGATGGTCATGGAGGTATTCATATCGAACAAAAAGGAAAAGCGATATTGGCTGATAACTACAGTGCTGAGCATCACTTAAAAAAAGGAGATGTCTTATATTACAATTTTAGCTTATTGATTACTCCTGACACCAAAAGTAAATGAGATTAAATCCCCTTGCGCTAATCATCAACATTGCCATTCCGCTAGCTATTGGAGCTGCTGGTGCCTTTTTCACTGCTAGTTCTGTTTCTACCTGGTATGTAACTTTGGCTAAACCCTCATTTAATCCACCTAACCAGATCTTTGCTCCGGTATGGACTGCCCTTTATATTCTAATGGGCATATCGGCCTATCTGGTATGGCAAAAAAGGTATACCATTAAACGTTTTCCTCGGACCATCGCCATCTATTTCATTCAATTAATATTGAATCTGATGTGGTCTTTTATCTTCTTTTACTCACATCAAATTGGGGTGGCCCTATTCGAAATTGTATTTTTGTTATTTATCGCCATCGTAAATGCCATCATCTTTTATAAAATCGATAAAATAGCAGGCTTACTCTTTATCCCCTATATTTTATGGATAAGTTTTGCCACTGTATTAACTTATAATATATTCATTCTGAACTAATTTCCCTATTTTTAGGATGTGACCATATTAAAAACACTCCTAACCATTACCCTGGCCTTTTTGACATTTCATAGTCATGCTCAAAAGGTGGGATTGGTATTGAGTGGTGGTGGCGCCAAGGGGATTGCCCATATTGGAACCCTAAAAGCGCTAGAAGAAAACAATATTCCAATCGATTACATTACCGGCACTTCTATGGGCGGAATAGTAGGTGCCATGTATGCCGCCGGCTACTCTCCCAGCCAAATAGAGCAGGTGGCCTTAAGCCCCGAATTTCAGGATTGGGTAAGTGGTAGATTTAGTAGTGACTACAGCTTCTTTTTCCAGAAAAAGCCTTTAAACCCATCTGTTGTAACGGCAAAACTATTAGTGGATACAGGGCTACGCCTAAGTTTTAGATCCAATCTGATCAATGACATCCCATTAAATTTCGCGTTGCTGGAACTCTTTTCTCAAGCATCGGCCATCTCTAAAGACAATTTCGACAACCTATTTATCCCCTACCGCTGTATGGTTTCTGATATTTTATCTCAAACCAGCATTACGGTTAAAAAAGGCAGTTTAGCCGAAGCGGTAAGAGGAACAATGGCAGTACCATTGATATATCGCCCTATAAAACTCGAGGACAAATATGTTGTTGACGGCGGACTGTACAATAATTTCCCGGCCGATGTTATGAAAAAGGAATTCAATCCTGACGTCATGATCGGTGCCAATGTTTCAGCTAAAAATCACAGTGAATATCCAAAGAATGGTGATGATCGGTTAATGAATAGGTTGATGAGATTCATGTTCCTGGCCAAATCAGACTCCACACTTATTGGCGAAAATGGTGTTTATATCCAGCCAGAGGTTAAGGATTATACCCCAAGTAATTTTACCCCAGTACAAGCGCTAATAAAGCAGGGATATGATGCCACAATGGCCAATATGGCACAGATTAAAAAGAAAATAAAAAGACGGGTGAGTATTAATGACCTTATGGCTAGAAGAAATCAGTTTAACAGTAAAAAGCCTGATCTGATTTTCAACAGCGTAACGGTAAATGGCGTAAATACACAGCAAAAAAAATATATAGAACGACTTTTTAAACGTGATCAAGCTACTTTTAATCTGAGTGACATTAAACAAGGCTATTACAAACTGGTTGCTGATGAAACCTTTGAAACAATTTACCCTAAAATATCTTATGACCCGGTATTAGACAATTTTAATTTTGAAATACTTGCTCATCCAAAAAAGAGTGTAAAAATAGATTTCGGAGGGAACATCTCCAGCAGACCAATTAGCAATGTTTTTTTAGGCATACAATACAACTTCCTGGATAGGAAAGCATACGCCTTCGGTGTGAATCTCTATTCAGGGCGTTTTTACGAATCTGTTCAACTCACAAGTCGTGTAGATTTCCCTTCACGTTTACCTTTGTTTCTTGGTGCCGATATAACCTATAACCACTTTAATTATTACGAGACGAGTTCCATATTTATCGAAAACCCACACCCGACTTATATAGAGCAGTCGGACAGAAAAATTGACCTTAAAATGGGTATACCATTGAATAGAAATGCCCGGATTACATTGAGCACAGCTTTTATCAACAATAATGATAACTATAGTCCAAACAATACTTTTTCTGTTGGGAATGTACTTGAAAAAACAATCTTAAATGGTTCGAGATCTAGTTTATCATTCGAACAAAATACCCTTAACAGAAAGCAGTATGCCAATAAAGGCCGTAATTTTTTATTTAGCTTCAATTATTTCTTTGGTCGGGAAAGTTATACCCCAGGCAATATCAATGAGACTCCAGCTTTGCTGGAACCGCTAAAAGTTGGTGTAAACAAGCTATTCAGGCAGTGGATAAATCTAAAAATGACTGAAGAGAACTACTTTTTAAAGTTTGGAAAATACACATTAGGTTATCAGGCTGAAGCGGTGTATTCTAATCAGCCCCTCTTCTCTAATTATTATTCGACTTTATTGGCAGCACCTGCATTTTACCCGCTGCAAGACAGTCGATCGATATTTTTAGAGAACTTTAGGGCGACAAGTTATCTTGCCGGAGGGCTTAAAAACGTATATAGCCTCAAAAAAAGTTTGGACCTTCGTGTGGAGGGCTACATCTTTCTACCCTACCGGGAGTTTGAAAAAGTTGGCTTCCAAGGCGTAGCCCATAAAAATGCATTTGGCAACTGGCATTATGCAGGCACTGCGGGCTTAGTTTATCATACGCCATTGGGCCCAATAAGCCTTAGCTATAATTTATACGATGACCCAATAAAAAGAAACGGCGTTTTATTACATTTGGGGTACTTAATTTACAATAAACGATCTTTAGAATGAGACAAATTTATTTATTGCTCCTGCTTGTGGTATTCAGCGGTACGGCCTTTGCCCAAAAAGCAGACATTAATAATTTCGTAGTTAAAGAGAGCTTGCTCAAAAACAGCAAACTTGCCATTATAGCTGCTGATTCTCTAGACAATCCGCTCGAAAAAATCAACGGCACTTATACTTTTACCGTAAGTGGATTTAGCCAACCTGTAAACTTTCATGATGGTGTAGCCATCCTACCGTTACAGCTGGAACGCTCCGCATTTGTATACATCAAACACCAAAATGATTCAGGCACACATAGTAAACTGCTTTACGTTTATAAAAAAGATGGGGATCTAAATCCTTATGCCATTAATAGCATGTGGTTGGTCATTATCCCTGCGCTAATTGTATTTTTCGCCTTTGCCTTTAGAAAATTTATCACAATAGCAGTGATCCTTTTAGTGATCTATATTTATTTCAATCATAGCAATGGATTAAACCTATCCACCTTTTTTGAAACTATATTTGACGGATTAAAAAGTATGTTTTAAAAAGGCATTCCAATACCAAAATTGTATTGTATAAAGCGATAAGTATCTGGTTTATTCGCTTCATCATAAGCTCTTCTAAAGGCTGTGCCTCCAGTCAGAAACTTGCTGATCACCCATTGATCAGCACCTGTAAACTGCGGATCTTTAAGCTTCAATCCCACGTCAAACCTAAATACAAAATATTGCACATCATACCTAAAACCTGTTCCTGTACCCAAGGCAATCTGTTTGCCAAATGATTTAAGATCAAATCGTGATGCTGATGACCCGCTTGCGACATTCCAAACATTTCCTGCATCTAAAAAAATAGCTCCTTTAAGTTTGGCACCAAAAAATTTATTCAGCAGTTTATACCTATACTCAAGATTTGCTTCAATATGCATTTCTCCAGTCTGGTCAAAGCCATAAAGTATTTTACGTTGGTTTTCATCTGGAAGGGCGATCGCTCTGTTGTAATTTCCAGGGCCCAAAGTCCTGGCTTGCCAGGCTCTTACCCCACTCGATCCACCTGCGTAAAACAATTTTTCGAACGGAATACCTGTTACAGAGGAATTACCATAAGCATAAGCTATACCTGCATTTATCCTGGCTACAAATTGTTTATCCCCACCAAGCCCTTTGTACCAGCGAACATCGATCTCAGGACGCACATACTGATTAAATGGAACCCCAAATATAGTTGAAGAACCTAGCGAATCTACCTTTGTATGGAACAGTTTTGATACCCCCTGCAACATATTACCAGCCAAATCCATGTCTCCCCTGAAGTAAATAAAGTTTCCATTAGTCAATAGTTTTTCAGCATTCAAAGTGTATGCATATTTGATACCCAATGTTACGTTCTTCCTTTCCAACAATATTAGGTTTACTAAATTATCCTTGATTATTGGGAAGTTCACATTCGAGGTATCAAACTGATTAAAGAGTAAGCCCCCAAAACGGTACTCAAAGTTTAATGGGGTTACCGTATGGAATTTAGACTTCGTTTCACGAAACTCATAAGCAACTGAAGTCAGGATCACTTTACGTTGAAAAAAGTCCTTCTGTAAGGCGTAAACATAACTGGCAGAGAAAATGGTATGCGGCATCCCCCCCCTATTTGGTTTGGACCGCATAAAAGGAATCATCAAACGAGGAACAGTTAAATTTGTACTCACCGAAAAGTCGCGCTGATAAATCTCGCTAAAGATAGGCCCTTGCCCCAACCAGGCTTGTAAACCACCCTTTATCTGAAACTCGAATTTCTCTGCTCCTCTAAAAAGATTATTATTGGTATAGGTATTACTCAAAGTAAAACCAATCGTCCCTCCATTAAAAGGGACTTCCCCTTCAATCCTATTGCTCATCACCTTTTGCGGAATCAGATGAATTACAGGATCTACTGTGCCCGCGCTATCATTAGGCTTTTTATAGTCAATTTTAACGTTCTTAAAAACATTCAACTCATACATACGATCGTATGTTAAATTTTCGTTCCCAATGTCGTATTGTTGCCCTGGGTGCAAAAAATTATATCTGCTGATGGGGTTTCTTCGAAATTTCCCAGAGAGGTCGGTATACCTTACGCCCTTATAAATTCTAGGGTTCATTTTTATAGAATCCGAAGGAAAACCATCAGAATTTGGTGCGATAATAATATTCATCTCGCCCAATTTGTACTGTAAATGTCTTGGCTTATCTACAGGATTATCTATAATCATGGTGACATTCGCTTTACTGGCATTTAAGTTTGAATCCACAGAGAATTTGACATACGGACGTGAAAAATCAAAATACCCATTTTGTTTCATCATCAGATACACCTGATCCCGCTCATAAGCTAAAGAGTCATCATCGTAACGCTTCCCTTCTTTTAAATGGCTAAATTCAGCCTTTTTTGATAAATACAGTTCTTTAATTTTCTCATCCGGAATTTCATAATTAATCTTTTTTACAGAAAATGCTGCTCCGGTATCAGCTTCAAAAAAAACTTCGGCGCGTTTATTTTTAACCTGTATATCAGATTTAACTTTTGCATTAAAATACCCTTTGCTCATTAGAAATTTTTCGATCTGGTTACGCGAAATTTCAACCAATGTGCTGTCTAAAATTGGGGGTGGTGTACCCAAAGGTTTAACATTATTTTTCTTATAGCGCCCATCTTTAGTATTAAAAACATTATAAATCAAAACATTGACACCAAGCTTAGATGTCGGTCTGATGTCCTTTTGTATATAATTGAGTGCTTCTTCTTGCAATGCCTTCGGGATACTATCTATCTCTACCTTTTTTACGATAGATTGGTAGTCTTCGATATACTTTGTTGATGAACATGCTGTAACAAAAACAATAATAAATAGTAATATTGCACGAAACAGAACATTTTTTTTATAATCGTGGTATGCTTTCAAAATCTCAGATAAGTTTTATAAAATCGTTACATCAAAAAAAGTACCGCAAAGAAAACGGAATATTCATTATTGAAGGTATAAAATCTATTGAAGAATTTATCCAATCCAACTACCAAATACACAGTATTTATTACCTGGCACAATACCATTCTTTACTACCTACTTTAGCAGCAAATATAAAGTTATTTGAAGTAAACAACGCCGAACTGGATAAGATTAGTACTTTACAAACTCCACAGGGGATATTAGCATTAGTAAACATTCCAAAGCCGCCTGTATTAAACCTGGTCGACTTAAAAAACACCTTTACATTGGTATTGGATGGTGTTCAGGATCCTGGTAATATGGGAACCATTATCCGTACTGCGGATTGGTTTGGTTTTAAACATATCGTCTGCTCAAATAATTGCGTAGAAGTCTACAATCCTAAAACGGTACAAGCTACGATGGGTTCCCTGAGCAGGGTAAATATTTATTATGAAGAGCTCCCTTTAGTCCTAAAAAACATAAAAATGCCAATATTTGGGGCTGTTTTAGACGGAAAAAGCATGTATAAAACTGACTGGGGCAATGAAGGATTAGTGATTTTGGGTAATGAAGGGCAGGGAATCAGCCCTGAGGTGATAAAATTAATTACAAATCCGGTAACCATTCCACGCACTGGAGGCGCTGAGTCTTTGAACGTTGCGATATCCGCTGCAATATTGTGTGCAGATATCAGCAGAAATTTTCAGAAATAAATTGCATCCTAATATATAATTACTATTTTTGCAACCTGAAATTTAATAAGGTCGAGTGGCCGAGTGGCTAGGCAGAGGTCTGCAAAACCTCCTACAGCGGTTCGAATCCGCTCTCGACCTCCAAGTTTTATTAATAAATAAATAAAAAAGATTGACATGGCAGTTACCAGATTAAAAAGAAAAGACAGAAGAAATAAAACTTTCGCAAAATTAGATGTAAAATTCTTAAAATTAGCGACTAACATTGAGTTGGGTAGCAGATCAAGACAATCTACTAAAGATCAATTGGCTAAAAACAACGCTGTATTAGCTCAATTAGCAAAAGCATAATTTTCTTTTAGAAAACGAATAAAAAAAGCTCATCTGCAAAACAGATGAGCTTTTTTTATTGACTCTATTTTTTGAGTTGGTTACTTCTTCACCAACTCCTTACAAATCCTTTTAACGATGCCAGGACCTTCATAAATGAAACCTGTATACAATTGAACTAAAGACGCACCTGCATCTAGTTTATCCTGCGCATCTTTTGGAGAATGAATCCCCCCTACTCCTATAATAGGAAATGCTTTATTCGATTTATCTGATAAATATTTAATCACCTCGGTAGAACGCACAGTTAAAGGCTTACCACTTAAACCACCGGCTTCAGTACTGATCTTCTCAGGCGATTTTAAGCCACTCCTATCAATCGTAGTATTGGTAGCAATAACTCCGGCAATTCCAGTCTGCATTACAATCTCCACAATATCATCCAATTGCTCATTGGTTAGATCAGGTGCAATCTTTAACAGTATAGGTCTTGAAATGTCGTTCTTCTTATTTCGTTGCTGCAAAGTGTTTAAAAGATTCATTAACGGCTGCTTTTCCTGCAACTCTCTTAACCCTGGTGTATTTGGAGAACTCACATTGACTACAAAATAATCAACCACATCAAACAGGCGGTCGAAACATTTAATGTAATCACTCACAGCATCCTCATTCGGTGTATTTTTATTTTTACCGATGTTGCCACCTACTACAATATCGCTATCCTTGCTTCTCAAAAGCCTTAACCTTTCCGCAAGTGTATCCACACCTTTATTGTTGAAACCCATCCTATTGATCAGGGCACTATCTTCTTCCAAACGAAACATTCTAGGCTTATCATTACCAGGCTGTGGCAAAGGAGTTACGGTACCCACTTCTATAAAACCAAAACCCAGATTGCTTAATGCCTCTATGTATTCACCATTTTTATCAAAGCCAGCTGCCAGTCCTACCGGGTTCTTAAATTTAATTCCAAAAACCTCACGTTCTAACCCTTTAATGTTAACATCAAAACTGCTGCGCAAAATGGTTTTTCCCAGTGGAAAATGATCGTGAAACCATTTCAACCTTTTTACAACAAAATAGTGGACTTTTTCGGGGTCGAACTGGAAAAATATAGGCTTAATTAACTGATACATGGCGCGAAGATAAGCAACGTTTTGATGTATCACAAAAGTACAGCTTCCCTGTTTTTGTATAAAATTTCACAACTATGGCAAAAAAACAATACAATTCTGCTATTGCCCTTGCTAAACACCCACAAATTTGGCCGCAAAGTTGTACTTTTGCAGCCAAATGATTTCTATAAACGACTTAACATTCCTGCTGGGCTCTAGGGCATTATACGATGAAGCAGACTGGCATATTAAACCAGGAGAGAGAATTGGACTTATTGGTGCCAATGGAACGGGAAAATCTACCTTACTAAAAATAATTGTTGGCGAATACGCACCTTCTTCGGGTTCGATCTCTATGTCGAAAGACTTGAAAATCGGTTACCTAAATCAGGATTTACTTTCTTACGATTCACACCATAGTATTTTGCATGTAGCAATGGAGGCTTTTGAACGCCAAAACCAATTACATGATGAGATTGAAGAACTATTAAAAAAAATTGAAACAGATTATTCTGAAGAAGTTTTAAATAAACTGAGTGATAAGCAACAGGAGTTTGAGGCTTTAGATGGATATAGTATCGAATATAGAGCAAATGAGATTTTGGCAGGTTTGGGTTTTAGCACCCAGGACCAGCATAGGCCGCTAAACACCTTTTCTGGAGGTTGGCGGATGCGCGTAATGCTTGCAAAGATCCTTTTACAAACTCCTGATATCCTATTGCTGGATGAGCCAACCAACCACATGGATTTACCTTCCATTAAATGGTTAGAGACTTACCTGCTTAGTTTTGAAGGCGCTATCGTAATCGTTTCTCACGATAGGTACTTCTTAGATAAAGTGGTCAATAAAATTGTAGAATCCCGCAAAGGAAAATTAACGCCATATGCAGGTAACTACACCTTCTATTTAGAGGAAAAAGCTTTACGAGGCGAAATCCAAAAAGGAGAGTTTAAAAACCAACAGGCCAAGATTAAGCAGGAAGAAAAATTAATTGAGCGTTTCAGAGCCAAGGCATCAAAAGCTAAAATGGCACAATCAAGGATAAAAGCCTTGGATAAACTGGAGCGTGTAGAGGATGTGGATGACGATAACCCAACGGTTAACTTCCAGTTTAAGTTCTCTAAACCATCAGGTCGTCATGTGATCCGCATCGATGAAGCGAACAAAAGTTATCCTAACATTGAAATTCTGAGAAATGCTGATGGTTTGATCGAAAAAGGCGATAAAATTGCTTTAATTGGTGCCAACGGTAAAGGTAAATCTACTTTACTAAGGATTATTGCCGGTGCTGAAGGATTTGATGGAAAATGTGAAACAGGTCACAATGTAACTACCACCTTCTTTGCACAACATCAATTGGAGTCACTTCACCTTGAAAACACCATTTTAGAAGAGCTGCAGGCTTTTGCGCCTAAGCATACTGACACAGAGCTTCGTGGTATTTTAGGTTGTTTCCTTTTTTCAGGTGATGACGTTTTCAAAAAGATCAAAGTGCTTTCCGGAGGTGAAAAATCAAGGGTTGCCTTGGCTAAATCATTAACAACAGACTCAAACTTCCTGATTCTGGATGAGCCTACCAACCACTTGGACATACAATCTGTAAATATCCTGATTCAGGCCTTAACACAATATGAAGGTACTTTTATAGCGGTATCTCACGATAGGTATTTCTTAGATAACGTAGCCAATAAAATCTGGTTTATCGAAGATAAAGACATAAAAGAATATCCTGGTACTTACGCGGAGTATGAAGAATGGAATGCCAAGAGGGTACAACCAGTTGCCACGAGTATCCCGGTAAAACAGGAGAAAGAGGTAAAGCCTAAGGTTGAGGAAAAAGCAGCTCCAAATGCTCAACAGCAGCTTAAAAAGTTAAATGATCAATTGCAAAAAATTGAGCAGGAAATTACTGCTTTTGAGCAGAGCGTAGAAACCATTGAAGCAAAAATTGCTGATGAGGATGTGTACTCAAATTCTGCGAAACTAGCTGAAGCCAATAAAGAATATGCTGCAGCCAAATTGTTGCTGGATAATGCTCAGAAAAATTGGGAAGAGCTCGCTTCGAAAATTATGGAATTAGAAACTAAATAGATGATAAAACGGATAGGATTGTTCTTTTTGCTTGTATGCAGCATTCAAATTGCAAAGGCACAAAACCAGCAGTTTGTTTATGACAATAAAGTGTACCTGCCACAAATCAAAACTGTGCAGTGTTACAATGCTAAAAAAGAACAATCCATCCCAATCATTACCTTAAAATCAAATGAGCAGCTCATCTTCTCTTTTGATGATCTGAATGGAAGTAGTAAGATTTACTGGTACACAGTAGAGCATTGTACATCGGATTGGAAATCTTCGCGTCTCTCTCCTATCGACTACCTGGATGGCATATCTGAAGACCGGATAAACGATTACAAGTATTCTTTCAATACGCTTCAAAAATTTACCCATTACCAACTTTCCTTACCTAATTACCAGATTAAGCCTAAAATTTCGGGCAATTACCTGCTAAAGGTATATGAGGATGGCAACCAACAAAAGCCTGTAATCTCTCAGCGTTTTTACGTGGTTGAGAATCTGGTTGATGTAGGTGTAGAAGTTGTCGCAAGCTCGCAAGTGCCTCTACGTTTTAGCAACCAGAAAGTTAATTTTACTATTTTCCATAAAACACCGATACAAAACCCATACAATGATTTGAAGGCCGTAGTGATGCAAAACGGCATTCCTCAAACGGCCATTTTAAATACTAAGCCAACTTTTATAAAACCGGCCTCATTGGTCTACAATGACCTTTTATCGAATGATTTTCCCGCAGGCAATCAGTTTAGAAAGTTCGACATCCGTAGCTTACGTTTTAAGGCAGAGAACGTACAAAACATCATCAGAGACACAGTAATTGATGTGGTATTGTTTCAGGATGTGAACACGAACAAACCAAAATACACTAATCTGGTTGACGAGAATGGTAATTTTTTCATTCGCAATACAGAAGGCAGGGATAACAATACCGACGCTGATTATGCCAATGTTTACTTTACGCTAAATGCAACTCCACCCAATGCCAATGGCGATGCTTATGTGGTAGGTCGCTTCAACAATTATGTATTGGATGAAAGCAGTAAAATGACTTTTGAGCCTGCTAAAAGAAGATTTTTTGGGAAAAACTTATTAAAACAGGGCTTGTACGATTACAAATACATTTGGCTTGACAAGGCAACGGGCAAAATTGATCCGGCCATTTTTGAAGGCTCCTATTTTGAAACAGCCAATACTTACCAGGTGTTTGCTTACTACAGAAAACCGGGTGCAAGATGGGAAGAACTGATTGGTTACAGCAATGTAAACACTTTAAGAAAATAGTTTCTATTCGTCCTTCCTACGGATGTCTATTCAATTTTAATTACTTTTGCAGAAATTATGAGTACAAAATTAAAAAGCCCAAAAGACTCTTTCACCATTATGAATGAGTTGGTATTGCCGAATGATACGAATACCCTTAACAACTTAATGGGGGGCAGATTGCTCCACTGGATGGATATTGCCGCAGCGATTTCTGCTCAGAAACATTGTAATCGCATTGTAGTTACTGCATCGGTTGATAATGTTTCGTTTAAGCAGCCAATTAAATTAGGTGATGTAATCACAATTGAAGCTAAAGTAACTCGTGCATTTAATACCTCTGTTGAAGTGAGACTAGATGTGTGGGCTGAGAATATCCCATCAGGTTCCAGAGCTAAATCTAACGAAGCTTATTATACATTTGTGGCGGTAGACCAGAGTGGAAGAACTATCCCAGTTCCGGAATTGATACCGGAAACTGATGAAGAAAAAGAACTGTTTGCCGGAGCTTTAAGAAGAAGACAATTGCGCTTAATATTAGGTGGAAAAATGAAGCCTAATGATGCTATAGAGCTAAAAGCCCTATTTTTCCCAGAATAATTGCTACTTTAGGAGCACATGACCACTTACACTACACTCATTATTTTAAGCGGACTGGTTATCTTCTCCTACTTGTTTGACTTGGTTGCCAGCAAAACTAAATTGCCATCGGTACTCTTACTCTTGCTTTTAGGTATTGGTTTGCGCGTGCTGGTAGATAACCTTCAATTGCATACTTTTGATTTCCTAACTATATTACCTACACTTGGAACTGTAGGTTTAATTCTAATTGTCTTTGAGGGTTCTTTGGAACTCAAGTACGAGCGGGAAAAGAATAAGCTGATAAAGGGAGCCTTTTTATCAGCTTTTTTTATTCTTATTGCTACAGTATCGGTAATTACTTTTATTATCTATCAGATTACGGGTAAAGACCTCTACATCTGTTTTACCAATGCCATTCCCTTTAGTGTAATCAGCTCGGCAATAGCCATACCTTCAGCCGCAGCACTGAGTAAAAAGGGCAAAGAATATATCATCTACGAATCTTCCTTCTCAGATATTTTAGGGATTATCCTTTTCAACTTTGCCATAACGAATCCACACATTTCCATATCATCATTTACAGGTTTAGCAATGACGACCTCATTAATTGTGGTGGTATCAGCAGTATCCTGCGTTTTGCTGTTGTACATTATGGGAAAGATATCGCACCACATCAAATTCTTCCTGATCATTTCAATTCTGATCATGGTGTATGCCATCGGACAATCCTATCATCTTTCTTCGCTGGTGTTGATCCTTTCGTTCGGGTTGTTTTTAAATAATGCAGATACTATTAAACACGCTTGGTTCAGAAGCGTTTTCATTTATAAGAATTTATCAAATGATCTGACCCAATTATATCAGTTGTCGGCAGAAAGTGCTTTTATCATCCGTACCTTCTTCTTTGTAATCTTCGGCTTTACCATGAATATTTATGAGCTGAATGATCAGGTAGTGATCGTAAACGGATTGATCATGCTGGCTTCTATATTTGCCATCAGATTTACGTATCTAAAGCTATTTAGGAAAGAAAACAGTGGTGCAGAGGTATTCATTGGTCCAAGGGGACTAATTAGCATCTTGCTCTATTTTAACCTACCACCTGCATTAAAAATACCCGAAGTAGGCACCTCTTTTTTATTCGTAGTGGTATTGGGTTCTAGTTTGATTATGAGTGTAGGTTTGCTCTTAACAAAGAAATATGTAAGAGCAGAACCTTATTCCTCTGTTTAGCTCCCCATTTCCAGGATCTTATCAAACTCTTCTGCTTTTAAGGGCATTACTGATAAGCGGCCTTGTCTAACTAATGAAACGTCTTTCAGGCTTTCTTCGGCTTTGATTTGCTCTAGACTTACTGGATTTTTTAGCGATTCTACAGGGGCCAAATCTACCACTACCCAGTTCGCATCATCAGTTGTTGGGTCTTGATAAAACTCTTTCACCACTTTAGCTACACCTACGACATTTTTACCTTCATTGCTATGGTAAAACAGGACTAGATCCCCTTCCTTCATAGCTTTAAGATTGTTACGTGCTTGATAGTTGCGAACACCATCCCAAAAGGTGCGTCCATCTTGATTGAATTTTTCCCAGCTATATTTAAAAGGTTCCGATTTTACTAACCAATGATTCATTTGTTTTTCTGTTTACTTCAAATTTCCTTCGGCAAAAATAACAAAACAAGCCAACCTTTCATTATTTTATAACTTAGCTTATATTAGCTAAATTGAAAAACCGAAAACACATAACCAAACGCTCTATGTACAAAATATTACTACTATCGATTCTTCTGGTTAGAGCCAGCCTTTCATTCGCTCAAATCAACTACCAAAAAGATTTCAATAACGCCTTAAAAAAGGCTGCAGAAAGCAAGCAACCCCTATTTATAAATATTGGGGCAACTAAAAAACTACCCAACAAAAGTGGAATTGATAATCCCGATGTAGTTCAGTTTTACAATAAAAACTTTGTTAGTTATACTGTAAGCCTTCCAAACCCAGAGGCTTTGAGCCTCATGCGGAAATATCAGCTTAGAATTTTCCCAGCCTATCTTTTTCTTGATCAAAATGGAGTGTTAATCGTTAAAGGGGATAAAAGTAGTAGCACATCAAAATTCTATTTAGATCTGGCAAATCAAGCATTGAATAAGCTGACCAGCAATTCATCACTAGGCGATTATGAAGCCAAATACAAGGCCGGGAATCTAAGTAAAGACTTTTTAAAAGAGTACATTACTTTAAGGCAACAGTTGGGAATGCTTGATAATGCTAAGCTAATTGATAAGTATGTTGACTATTTAACTGTAGCTTCTTTCAATGATTTCAACGAGGTATTATTTATTTTAAAAGCCGGCCCTTTTACGAGTGGCAAAGCATATAAGCTAACCTTTACCAATCCAAAGATTAGGGATAGTATCTACAAAACACGTCCTTCAACAGAGAAAAAAGAAATAAATAGACGGATCATTCAAAACACACAAAATGAAGCCATAGCAACCAAAAGCCCAACTATGGCCTATTCTGTGTCGAATTTTGCCAGAGGATCCTGGGGAAAGAATTATGCCGCTGGCAATAAACAATCTACTTATCTCATGCTTGACTATCATAAGGGAGTAAAAGACACCGCAAATTTCTATCGTCAGGCACAGTATTATTACGATGAGTATTATATGAAGATCAGTGCAGACTCCATAAAAAAGCTTGCAAAAAAAGAACAGGGTATAAAAGACAGTCTGACTGCTTCCATTAAAAAGTACATGTTAGCTAGAAAAAATGTGGAAGCACAATCGAGCGGACCTATAACTAAATATACTTATTCAAAAATCTCAACTTCAGGAACAATTAACAATGTCGCAAAGACCCTAAATAATGCGGCCTGGGATTATTACATTTTGGGTACCCGCAATATGACACATTTAACAAAAGCATTATTATGGAGTAAACGTGCAATTGAAATTGCTCCAAGTCCAGAGTACTACGATACGATGGCACATATATTTTATCGCATGCAACTTTACGATGAGGCTTTACTAAATCAAAACAAGGCGATTGAAATGCTTAGTGGACAAAAAAACTCAAAAGACAGACTTTCATCGTTAAAGGAGGAAGCTGAAAAAATGAAACAGAGGAAATTGTAAACCGTCTTTCTCTTGAGAGGCGCTGAAATAAATTCAGCATGACGAACGTACAAAAAAGAGCGGGTGTATCATGATTTTGATACACCCGCTCTTCGTTTTTGCCGCTAAATCTTAATCTTCAATATCCGGATCTGCATGCAAAGTATCTTTATGCGCATCCGCACTGTAGCTTGCTTCCAACTCGGCTAACTTCTGCTTTCCGTAAGCCAGCTTTGTAATCAATACAAACAATACAGGCACGATAAATATGGCCAGAATAGTTGCCGACAACATACCCGCAGCTACTGTCCAGCCAATCGTTTGTCTGGATACCGCTCCTGCTCCTACCGACAATATCAAAGGAATAACCCCTAAAATAAATGCCACAGAGGTCATCACAATTGGTCGTAACCTCAATTTAACAGCTTCCATTGTTGCAGGAATAAGTCCCATTCCCCAGTCTACACGCTCTTTTGCAAATTCAACAATCAGAATCGCATTCTTCGCCGAAAGTCCGATCAGGGTAATTAAACCTACCTGAGCATAAATGTTATTATCCAGGTGAGGTAAAAACATCAATGCCAGAATAGCACCGAATAAACCTAATGGAACACTTAGTAAAATTGAAAATGGAACAGACCAACTCTCATATAAAGAGGCCAATAAAAGGAATACTACAACAATAATTAGTGCAAATATAACTGTGGTACTGTCACCTGCTTCTTGTTCCTGCTGACTCATTCCGGAGAAGTTGTAATTGTAGCCAGCTGGTAGGTTTTCGGCCGCTGCTTTCTCTAAAGCAGCCAATGCCTCACCACTACTCTTACCTGGTTTTGCAGCCCCACTAATCTCAATAGACCTAAACAGGTTATAATGATTAATAACTGAAGGATTCTCTATCTTTTTATAAGAAACCATTGTAGTCAAAGGAACCGGAACTCCTTTTATGTTTTTCACATAAAGCTGATTCAAATCCTCAATCTTGCTCCGGTAATTGGTGTCGGCCTGAGCAACAACCCTAAAGCTTCTGCCATATTTAGTAAAATCATTGATGTAGGCACTACCAAAGTAAGCAGATATCGTACTGTAAACAGCCCCAATGGACACGCCCATCTTCTTCACCTGATCGCGATCTACATTGATCTTATAGTTTGGCGTATTGGAATTGAATAAAGTATAAGCCATTCCAATAGCCGGATCTTGATTTGCCGCGCCTAAAAACTTGCCCACTACCTCCTGGAATTTCTTAATATCACCAGTTTGCTGCTCCTGAATCTGCATGGTAAAACCACCGCTGAAACCTAAACCCGGAATTGGAGGTGGCTGTACGGCAATTAAATTACCTTCCTTATCACCTGCAAAAGCGCTTTGCACATTAGCGACTACAGCTGACACATCCTTTTTACGGTCATTCCAATGGTGTAACTGCACAAAGAATGTAGCGGCATTGGATTTAAATGAACTATTTAAGATGTTCATTCCAGAAATAGAGGTCACATTTTTGATTTCAGGATTCTCCTTACGGATCGTTTCAATAATCCTGGCAACATAAGCATCCGTTCTTACTGCAGATGAACCTTCTGGTAAAGTGGCTCCCATAATGAATACCCCAGCATCCTCATTCGGAATAAATCCTGATGGTTTTGCACTAAACAAACCAACGGTACCTACATAAATACACACCAATAATACCATTACTAAAGGCGCTTTTTTCAAACACCATTGTACTCCTTTAGAGTATTTACTGGTTACGCGTGCAAACCATGCATTGAACTTATAGAAAAACTTATTTATGCCTTTTGAATCTTCATGAATGTTCATTGGTTTTAACATCAATGAACACAGTGCAGGCGTTAATGTTAGGGCAATAAATGCGGAGATCAATACAGATATGGCAATTGTGATGGCAAACTGCTGATACAACTGACCAACCATCCCTGGTATAAATCCTACTGGAATAAATACCGCAGCCAGAATTAATGCAATGGCAATAACGGGCGCTGTAATGTCTCTCATCGCTTTCATGGTCGCCTCTTTGGCCGATAAACCTTCGTGATCCATATAATGCTGTACGGCCTCCACCACAACGATGGCATCATCTACCACAATACCGATGGCGAGGACGAAACCAAACATCGTCAACACGTTTACCGAGAAACCCAGCAAGTTAAAGAAGATGAAGGTACCAATAATGGAAACCGGGATAGCCAATACAGGGATCAATGTTGCTCTCCAACTTTGAAGGAACAGGAATACCACTATAGTTACCAATATCAAGGCCTCTATCAGGGTTTTAACTACGCCATCAATAGATACATTTACAATAGATACCGTTTCGTATCCGATGGTATAATCCAAATCTTCAGGGAAAGATTGTTTTAACTTATCAAGCGTTTTAATAATCCCTTCATAAGTTTGTACCGCATTACCCCCTGGAGTCTGGTTAACCCCCATCATCGCTGCCGACTTACCGTTGATCTGCGCCTTGATGCTATAAGCAAATTCACCCAGTTCAATTCTGGCAACATCTTTCAAATAAACTGCCGAACCGTTTTCGGAAGTTTTTACAATAATGTTTTTGAATTCTTCTTCAGTACTCAGGTCACCATCCATAATTACCGAGAACTCAAAAGTCTGGTTACCTTTCTGTGGTGGTCCACCTACACTACCACCTGGAATACGTGTGTTTTGCTCCTGAATAGCTGCCGAAACCTCTGCCGGAGTAATGCCCATAGCGGCCATTTTATTGGCATCTAACCATACACGCATACTAAATGGCTGTCCGAAAGACATTACATCCCCGACTCCCTGAACCCTTAGCAGGGCATCTTTTAGATATAGGTTAGCGTAATTAGATAAGAACTTTTGGTCGTAGGTGCCCTTTGGGGAATACAATCCAAGCACCATCAACATATCTGTATTTGCCTTTTTTGTGGTTACACCTAACCTTCTTACCGCTTCCGGCAATGAGGGTTCGGCAATACCAACACGATTCTGCACATCTAATGCAGCAATATCAATGTCGGTGCCTACTTCGAAAGTTACCGTAATGGTAGATCTACCATCGGCAGTACTAGATGAGGTCAGGTACTTCATGCCTGGTGTACCATTAATCTGGCTTTCAATAGGTGTGGTTACAGTTTGTTCAACGGTCTGTGCATCTGCACCGGTATAGGTGGCACTCACCGTTACTGTCGGCGGTGCAATATTTGGGTACTGGCTTATGGGTAGCCCTGTCAGTACAATGATACCCACCATAACAATCAGTATGGAGATAACAATCGCCGTTACCGGACGTTTTATAAAAACTTCTGAGATCATAATGTCTTAAAATATTTTGATACTATTTTTTTACAGGCTGCGTTGCTGCAACCTCTGGAGATTTTGTAGCTGCCTGAACTATCGAACCTGGTCTTACGTTTTGCGCTCCTTCCGAAACGATTACTTCACCGGCCTGTAAGCCGTTCAATACCACAATCTTTTCTCCTGTCTCCGAGCCAAGCTTAATGATACGTTGCTGCGCTTTACTGCTATCACCAACTACATATACCATATACTCCCCTAATTGCTCTGATACCGATTTATAAGGAATCGTTACCTGCTTGCTTTCGGCTTTGTTTAAAACCTTAACGTTACAAGTCATACCGCTCAACAACATGCCTGATGTATTGGGATAACTGATTCTTACTTTTATCGTTCCTGTTCCAGGATCAACCGAGCGATCAACCGCTACAATTTTTCCAGCCATCTTATACACGCTTTTGTCCTGAAGCTCTATACTAAATACAGAATCTTTAACGGTTGAAGCGTTTTGCTGTAGCTTAAGAAATCGCGGAATATCTTTTTGATTTACGGCAATATCAACCGCAATCGGATCATTTGCTGAAACGGTGTTTAGCAAGGTCGTTCCCTGACTTGCCAATGCGCCGACCTTTACTTGTGAGATACCGATAGTACCTGTTAGTGGCGACACGATAACTGAGCGGTTAAGGTTTGCTTTTGCAGTAGCCAAAGCGGCTTCTGCTACCGCAACCTGAGATGCAGCATTAGCCAGATCTGTTAATGCGTAATCTACACGTTGCTTGGCAACAGCTTCCTGTTTTGCCAGATTGGTATAGCGTTCTGCATCTTTTTTACTTTTATCGTGATTTGCTTTAGCGACTTGAACATTGGCTTTTGCTGAATTATAAGCAGCCAAATAATTGGTACGGTCGATTTCATAAAGCTTCTGTCCTTTAGTTACTTTTTGGCCATCTTTTACAAAGATCCCTGTAATATAACCACCTACTTCTGCTCTTAGTTCAACTTCATTTAACGCCACAACCACACCTGGATAGGTGTCGACCGTGGTAACGTCTTCTTCAGCTACCGTATAAACACTTACTGGAATGGCTGCAGGGGCTGCTGCCATTTGTGCTGGTTTTTCTGAACTCCCGCATGATGCTAAAATAGCAGCGCCTAATATTAAAATGCCTGGTTTTATCGAATTGAGTTTCATTGCTGATTTTATTGAGTAATGGTTATTGTTCCTAATGCTTGTTGTACATCTAATTTTGCGGAAAGCAAACTGTAAAGTGCGTTTAGATAATTGAGTTGTGTAGTTCTTAGATCGGTTTCTGCAGTCATCAGATCCAGGTATGTTTTAATCCCTTCATCGTACTGAAGCTTTATCGTTCCGTAAACTTGTTTAGAGATTTCTTGATTCTCATTTGCAGTTTTCCAATCGTTTAAACCCGCTTTATAAGTTGCTATCGCCTGCTCATATTGACTATTGATCTGGTTTTTGGTATTCTCCAGGTCCAAATCAATTCGTTTCTCCAACAATTGCGACTTACGGATTTCCTGAGTACGCTTGGTTCCCTGGAAAATTGGGATACTCAATTTCAATCCTGCCATTGATCCTGTGTACGAATTACTATATAAATCTTTAAAATCGTTGTTCATATAATTCCAGCTGTAGTTTGCAAAAGCAGACAGCTTAGGCATATATGCCAATTTGTTATAGGAAGTATTGATTTGTTGTAACTGACGTTGGGTTTCTAATTGTTTAAATTCAATTCTATTGCGTGGATTAAGTACCTGTGCCGTATCTAACAACACCTCCTGCTCCATGCCCTTTTCATTAAATACCAGACTTAAATCATTACCGGCATCGTAACCTATAATAGATTTTAGATAAGCATACTTGTATTTTAACAATTCCTGTGTTCTTTTTCTATCAGCTTTAGCGTTACTTAAGCTGATTTGAGCTCTTTGGAAGTCCGTTTTATCCACTAAACCTGCACTATGCTGTGCTTTGGCATCTTTAAATTGTTTTTCTAAACGGGAAATGTTTTCATTGATGATTTTAAACTGCTCCTGACTGGTCAGAATGTCGTAAAAAGCCTTGCTCACTTCAACCACCGTAGTGATTTTAGTGTTTTCAGTACCTTGTTTATACTGCTGTCTGTAATACTTTGCTGACTTAGAAGCCTGAATTAAACCTGCATTCAGTAATTGCTGGTCGGCTTGTAAAGTAATACCCGAAGTATTTTTAGTACCTAAAGTCATGTATGAAGTCTGTCCATCAACAGTTAAAGCATTTACTTGTTGCTTCATGTTATGGTTAAAACTCGCATCCGCGTTGATCTGTGGCAACCAGCCTGAAAGTGCAGATTTGATATCACGTTCGCCAATTTCTTCATCTACCAGGGTCTGTTTTACACCTGGTTTGTTTTTAAGGGCATAGTTAATCACATCCTGCAACGATGCTTGTTGCAATACTGTCTTTGTGCTGTCGGTCTGCGCAAAAATATGCGAAGGAATAAAGACCGTTGCCATCACAAAAAGCATAAATGATATTTTATTTAATTTCATAATGTCTTTCGAATTGAAAATTTTGAAGCTGCAAAAGTAATTTTACCTGGAAGTGGCTGGGGTAAAAGTTGACTGAACTTGTCTATTTTGAGACTGAAGCGACGCATGAGCAAACTCAAATGAAATTCATTTGTGTAAATTTATAGTTCGACTCGGCTATCGGTTGAGGAGTGGAATTATCCGTTCTGGCCTTAAGTTTATGGTATTCGGTTAGTTTTGCTGATCAGAATGGCTTTTAAGTGGTATCCTTGTACATTAAGCTCGTATAAAATCAATGACATTAAAGAAAGAATCAAAAGACTTTTATAAATATTTTAGGTTTATCATTATCCCTGTAGTGTTTATTGGCTTCTATTTGTTGGCCTATATGATCGACCCTTATAGGCCCTGGTCTGGGTTTTTCAAAAGAGATACAACGGAAATCCTTACAGAATGGGGATTCGTGTCCATATTTTGTTTGTTAATTACAGAGATTAGCTTAGCTATTGCGCGAGCACTAGATCGTAAAGTGCCCTGGGTATCCTATCCAATATCAAGGTTTTTCCTTCAGTTTAGTATCCAGATTATCGCTTCGATCCTATTCCTTTATTTTTACTTACATGCGACCTTAAGCGTTTTTGGAGGAGAAACCAGGCTTGACGATCTGAATTCATTAGCCCTGCGACAGTCATTTGTGGTGAGTATGCTCTTATCTGTATTGATCAGCTTAATTTTTACGGGTAATTTCTTTTTACAACAATGGAAAGCCGCTATGCTGGAAACATCAAACTTAAATTTAAAGGCTGCCGAATTGAAGCAGATTGCACTCGAATCAGAGCTACAATCGCTCAAAATGCAACTCGATCCCCATTTTATGTTTAACAACTTCAGCACGCTTTCTGCGCTCATCGCTGAGGATGCTAATTCCGCTCAACACTTTCTAGAAAACCTTTCCCGAGTATATCGGTACATGATCATTAACGTCCATAAAAACATCATTTCAGTAGAAGAAGAGATTCGTTTTGCTGAGGCCTATTTTTACCTGATCAAGATCCGTCTAGGCGAAAACATAAAAATGCAAGTAACATTAAGTGATGAGGTGCTTAAAAAAGGAATCCCCCCTATTACTTTGCAATTACTCATAGAGAATGCGATTAAACACAATACAGCCTCACGTTCGAAACCACTCACGATAAATATTAATGAGGATGATCAGGAAAATTTGGTGATCACCAATTCCCTGCAACGACTTAATTATAACATCCCATCTACCTGTACTGGTTTAAAAAATATTGAAAGTCGTTACCGCTTATTATCCGATAAATTACCTGAGGTTACAGAAACTGAAAGCTTGTTTATCGTGAAATTACCCTTAATGAATATTTAAAATCCCAGCGATGAAATTACTGATTATTGAAGACGAGATACATAACGCGAACAGATTACAGGCGATGATTAAGGAACTTAATCCTGATATTTCCATTGTAGGGATTTTGGAAAGTGTGGCCGACAGTATTGAATGGTTTTCAGTAAATCAACAGCCTGACCTTATTTTAATGGATGTTAGACTGGCAGACGGGCTTTGCTTTGAGATTTTTTCGGCTTGCAATATTACAACACCAGTTATATTTACGACCGCATATGATGAATATGCCATACGCGCATTTAAAGTAAACAGCATAGATTACTTGTTAAAGCCTATCCATAAACAGGAATTAGCTGGAGCACTGGCCAAACACAAACAGCTAACAGGTAACCAGCAGGCCGATCCTATGATTTCTAATCTTATTGATATCATTAAAAAACAGGATCCGGTTTATCGCTCGCGCTTTTTAATTCAAATAAATGATGGGTACAAAACGGTTGTAGTAAAGGACATTGATTATATCTATTCTGAGTTTAAAATCACCCATCTGGTACTTAATCAAGGACAGGAACATGCTGTTCCTTATACCATGGACGAAATGGAAGAGCAGTTAGACCCCGCAGCATTCTTTAGGGCAAACAGACAACATATCATCAGCATAAACAGTATTAAAGACATCCATAATTTCTTTAATGGTAAGCTGAAGGTTATTTTACACAAATATCCTGAAGCAGAGGTTTTTATTAGCAGAGAAAAAGCCGCTGCATTTAAACAATGGCTCGATAATTAATGTTAATGCAGCATTTTAAACAACAACTCTTTCAATAACTCCCCATCTGTGGTGTTACCAGTGCTATCTACGCCTTTGCTTTTCAAATCATATTCCCTCATCAAACTAATGATGTCAAATGTTTTAGGGAGGCTATAACTGCGAGCTGCGGTTTCAAAATCTTTAACAAAAAATGGATTTACCCCTAACTCTTTGGCTGCATCACCTTTGTTGGGTAAATAATGATATTTCAATATTTTGGTAAAATAGGCATTGAGGTTGGCCATTACCATCACCATAGGGTTGGCCTTGGGATTGTCGGCAAAATAATTAATGATCTGATTACACTTCAGCACATTTTTTACCGCCAATGCTTTCTGTAATTCAAATACATTATACTCTTTACTAATACCAATATTTCGCTGTACAATATCTGTATCGATAGTAGTCTCTTTGCTAATATTTAACAACAGTTTTTCTACTTCATTGGCAATTTTTGAAAGATCAGCCCCCAGATATTCCGCCATTAAGGCTGATGCTTGCGGAGCTATTTTATACCCCTTTTCCTTTACCAGCTCATCAATCCATTGCGCTAATTTATAATCACGCACCAAATCCGACTGGAAGACTACACCATTCTTATCGATCGCTTTATAGATCTTTTTGCGTTTATCAAAATTGGCATATTTATACCCCAGGACCAGAATGGTACTAGGTAAGGGATTTTCGAAATAACTCAATACAAATTCTGCAGTTTTGCTATTGCCTTCAGTTTCTTTGGCCCATTTCAAATCCTGCGCTTCCTTCACTACGACCAGCTGATAATCAGACATCATTGGGTAACGTTTAGCGGCATTCATTACCGTAGCCATATCTGTATCTTTTCCATACAGAACGGTTTGGTTAAATCCCTTCTCCATATCATTCAGAATATGTTCTTCCATATAATGGATGATCTGATCTATGTAATAGGGTTCTTCACCATGTAACAGGTAAACAGGCTTAAACTTTCTTGCTTTGATGTCTTTTATTATGTCGGCAGCACTCATATAATGCTGTAAACTTAGATAAAAAATTTGTCTACTTTTGCACAATTATCATTTATACCTACCTATGAATAATTTATGTCCATTATGCAAAACCAGCTACCCTTCAGATGTAAAGTTTTGCATCAATGATGGCGCCCGGCTTATAGCGACCAACAGTTCTGCGGAACAAACTGAACCTCAAGTTCACAATCCTTTTGAACGTCGGCCACAAGTTGGCCAAGCCTATTACAAAGCCTCCATTGGCAATAGATTCGTAGCGTCTTTGTTAGATGGCTTAATTTTTCTTGCATTGATGATACCGGCAGCAGTGATTTTCGTGTTGGCTTTTATTGCCGCATACGGAAGTAAGGAAGAAGAGGCTGCCGCATTTTGTATTGTTGGCATATTACTATTCCTAATCCCGCTAGCCTTCCAAATGTTTAAAGATAGTTTCGGAACGGGCCAGAGTCCAGGCAAAAAAGCCATGAAACTCATGGTTATTGATCTCGAAACCAATATGCCATGTACGAAGCAGAAATCATTCTTAAGAAATATCATTATGATGTTGATGGGTATCGTTCCTATTGTTGGCGGATTTATAGAACCGATTATGGTATTGGCAACTGAGGATGGAAGAAGGCTGGGCGACCGTGCCGCAAGTACAATGGTTATCGAAAAAAGTGATTATTTCAACTAAAAACTGCTCCTTATGAATTGTACAAGATGTAATGCACCCAATGCTCCGGAAGCAAAATTCTGCAAAAACTGCGGAACAACCATGATTACCCCGGAGATACAGGCAAAAGACGATCATCAAACCATCAAAGCATTGTTGATCATTATTGGAGTAGATTATCTGCTTTCGATGGTCATGTTCCTGATTCAAAAACTAGTTACCCCATTTGTATCCCAAAATGGTGGAGACTTTGCTCGAATTGACCTGATTTATAAAGTATATGGCTGGACATCAGATATTGTGACTTTAGCTGTAATGCTATTCTTTCTGGTTACCATTAAAAACCAAACCGTTAAAACGGCCTTGATTGTATTCATCGTGTTAAGATTTATAATTATGATCGGCTATCGTGTTTTTCCTTTCTTCCTGTAATAAAAACGAATGTCATTTATACCTACTCCACTTAACCTACCTGAATATCCTTTCAAAATCACCCTTAAGGATACCCAGTATTTTATATTTGATGAGATAAGGAAAAAGCACCTGGTATTAACGCCCGAAGAATGGGTAAGACAGCATTTTATCCAATTTTTGGTCTTTGTTAAGAAATTCCCAAAATCCCTGATCCAAATAGAAGGAGGATTAACGCTCAACAAGCTCCAGAAAAGAACCGACATCGTTATCTTCAACAATCTAGGTGAAAGAATTATGGTGATAGAATGTAAAGCTCCGGCTGTAAAAATCACACAATCTGTATTTGACCAGGCTGCCCGATATAATTCCGTACATAAAACCAAATGGTTGGTGGTAACGAATGGCTTAAGGCATTGCTATGCGATTATAGATCATCAAAGTTCGCAGTTTGCTTTTATTGAAGAGTTACCAGATTATCAACTGCTTTAAAAATCAAAATTAGCCATTCTATTCAGAGTCTGGAACTGCGAAGCACTCTTGAGGACACAATCCAATAAGTACTCCCGAAAAATCTTTTGCCTGAAGAAGGCAAAAGTTCCTAGGTCTCTTCACAGAAGGCAAATTTTGTTTCAACATGATGCATAACCTGCCTAAACCGCAAAAAAATACGGTATTCTATAAAGCTTTTCTAACACACCTGCTTAAAAGAAAATTTAGCTTCTCCGAAAAGGCCTAGGAACTTTGCCTTTTTCAGGCAAAGATTCCAGCCTTAGAGGAGAACGCTTAATTTTCACCTTCACCACCTCCGCCAAGCGCTCTATATAACCCAATCACAGCCTGCCACTGCTGCAGTTTATCATCAACACCTTCTAATTGTGCCGACAACAAGTTCTGTTCAGAAGTAAGTACATCTGTATAATTTGTGGCCGAGCTGTAACGTAATAACTTCTTTGTAAAATCGACCGACTTTTCTAATGCCGCCAATTGTTTTACTCTGATCCTTTCTTGTTCGACAGCAGTTTGATAAGCATACAAAGCATTAGAGACTTCCTCTCCGGCTTTTAACAGAGATCCTTGAAATGCCAATGCTGCTTCCTGTTGAGCCGCCTTTGCAGTAATTAGCCTGGCTTTATTTGCTCCTTTATTAAAGATGGGCTGTGCAATTCCAGCTGCGATATTACCAAATAAGCCATCTGGAGTCAACCAATCTTTTAGGCTAAAGCTGGTAAAACCTCCAGAAGCCGTTAAAGTAAGAGAAGGATAAAATAGTTTACGAGCTACATTTGTGTTTTCAAAAGCAGCCATAAAAGCATATTCAGCTTGTTTCACATCGGGTCTGTTTTGCAATAATTGTACAGGCAAACCAACTTTAAGATCGACCAATAACTGTTGATCATTTAAGGAAGCTCTATTAATCGCAGCTGATGGCCTTGCCAACAGCACGTTTATGGAGTTTTCAGTTTCTCTGATTTGTCGCTTTAATTTTGGGATAGCCACCTCAGCAGCATATTGACTAGCTTCACTCTGCACTTCAGCAGCTCCGGTTACTACATTAGCGGCTTTTAAAGACTTCATTGTACGCACATCTGTTTTTCTATTATTGACAGTTTGTTCTAAGATCAACAGTTGCTGATCTAAAGCCAATAAAGTAAAATAACGATTACTGACCTCGGCAATCAGCTGAGTTTGCACAGCCTTACGCGCTTCTTCGGTCTGCAGCAGATTGGCCAATGCAGCTTTTTTAGCACTCTTTAACTTACCCCATATATCACTTTCCCAAGTTGAGGTTAAGCCCAAATCATATTGCGTAGTGGAACTAATAATTCCGAATCCCTGTGGGAAGGCCAATTTGGATTGTTTAATGCTGGCATTACCATTCAAGTCAGGTAAAAAGGCCGACTTGCTCTGTTGAAAGCCAGCTTTTGCAGCTATGATACGTTCGTATGCTATCTTCAGATTTATATTTTGTTGTAACCCTTCAGCAATCAAACCATTTAGTATGGTATCAGCAAACAACTTGTTCCAGTGTAAAGAGGCTATATTAGTGGTATCTACAGACTCATGATCCCTATATAGCTTTGTGGTATTTAACGCTGGTCTTTGATACTCCTTCGATATCTTGCAGGAAGCAAGTACGAGAAGCAACATTAATCCTATGTATGATTTCATTTTCTTTTTTCTTTATTGACTTATTCAATTTCATTGGTTTTTGCGGTGCCTGAGATCTTTTCCTGTAAGGATTGAAAAACGACAAACAATACAGGGATTACAAATACGCCAAATATGGTCCCAATCAGCATACCACCTACAGCAGCCGTTCCGATAGAGCGATTACTGATCGCACCTGCACCCGTTGCCAGCATTAAAGGCAATAAGCCGAAAATGAAAGCAAAAGAAGTCATCAGGATTGGTCGTAACCTGGCCGTTGCGCCACCTATAGCAGATTGAACAAGACTTCTGCCACTCAATCGGTGCATCAGCGCAAACTCAACAATCAGGATTGCATTTTTTGCCAATAGACCGATCAACATAATCAGACTGATTTGCAGAAATATATTGTTGTCTAAGCCAAATAACCGGGCAAACAAGAACGCTCCCGCCAAACCGATCGGTAAGGATAATAACACCGAGAAGGGCAAAATATAACTCTTATACTGTGCACTCAACAGGAAATAAATAAAGAGCAGGCTCAGTATAAAAATTAGCAAAGTCTGGTTTCCACTAGATAATTCTTCCAACGTTAAACCAGAGAATTCAAAGGTATACCCTTGTGGTAAAGTTTCTGCTGCAACTTCCTGAATAGCCTTGATCGCATCACCAGAACTGTATCCTGGTTTTGGCGCACCGTTTACGGCACCTGCTGTAAACAGATTAAAACGGTTAATAAACTCAGGGCCATATGTCTTTTTCAGTGTGATAAAACCAGAAATCAGCGCCATTACCCCCTGATCATTTCTAACGAAAATTTTGCTTAATGCTTCTTTGTTACTTCTTTGCGAAGCTTCCGCCTGGATCATTACTTTGTATTGTTTACCAAAACGATTAAAATCAGAGGCATAAATACCCCCCAAATAACCTTGCAAAGTTTCCAATACCGTATTTACCGCAACCCCCGCCTCTTTACATTTGGCCACATTTACACTTACCTCGTATTGCGGGAAGCCAGTATTATAAGAAGTAGCGGCGTACATAATTTCAGGACGCTGATTAAGTGTGCCCATAAACTTGCCTATTACCGCATCAAAGGCTTTATAACTTCCACCAGTTTTATCTTGTAACTGGAATTCAAAACCATCGTTATTTCCAAATCCCTGTAAGGTTGGCGCTGCAAAAAATATAATATTAGCACCTTTAATTTCAGCGGTCTTGGCAAATAACTGTCCAACTATACTCTTGATATCCTGGCCTTTTCTTGTACGTTCTTTCCATGGTTTCAAACGAATAAAGATGGCTGCGTATGAACTTCCGGTACCACTCATCAAATCCATTCCTGCAAGCCTGGACGACAGTTCGACTTCAGGAATAGAGCGTGCAATACTATCGATCTGATCTGCAATGATCTCTGTGCGTTCCAACGAAGTCGCTGGCGGAAGAATTACGTTTCCGTAAATAGATCCACTATCCTCATTGGGAACAAAACCCGTCGGTGTTGTTTTAACCAAAAACCAAAACAACAAAGAGAATAAGGCGATACCAGCAAATGCCAGCCATTTTTTGTTGATCAAGAAAATCACCGATTTTTTATATCGATTGGTCATAACGCTGAACGAAGCATTAAAACTATCATAAAACCGCTGCATAAATCCCTTTTTAGGTTGATCATGAGCATGATGAGGCTTAAGTAATAAGGCACATAGAGCAGGACTCAAAGTCAATGCATTAACAGCGGAAATAATGATCGCTACTGCTAGTGTTAACCCAAATTGTTTATAAAACACACCTACAGACCCCGTCACAAAGGTTACGGGAATAAACACAGCCGCCATAATCAACGTAATGGAAATGATCGCAGAACTGATCTCACTCATAGCATGCATAGTCGCTTTCTTAGCCGATTTTGCCCCTTGATCGAGTTTTGCATGTACTGCTTCTACCACTACAATGGCATCATCTACTACAATACCGATGGCGAGCACCAAAGCAAACAAAGTCAACAAGTTAATGGTAAAACCGAACAATTTCAGGAAAAAGAAAGTTCCGATAATGGCCACTGGTACTGCAATAGCCGGAATCAAGGTTGAACGGAAATCCTGTAAGAAAATAAACACCACTATGAATACCAGGATAAAGGCTTCAATAATGGTAAAGATCAGTTTAGAGATTGATGCATCCAGAAACTCGTTGGCATTGGCAAATACCCCGACCTTAATCCCTTTGGGGAAGCTTTTCTCTGCGTCTTTTAAGATCTTTTCACATTGCTTAATGATATCATGCGCATTCGATCCGGAAGTCTGACTCACGGCCACATAGGGCGATTCCTGTCCTTGCGCAGTCAAAGTACTTGAATAGGTAAATGAGCCAAGATTGATATCAGCTACGTCCTTTAATTTAAGTACCTGTCCGCTCCCAACCGATTTCAGAATAATTTGCTCAAACTCTACAGCCTTTTCGAAGCGACCAGTATATTTTAGCGTATACTGAAAACTCTGATTGCTGTTCTCTCCCACCTTACCTGGGGCAGCTTCAATATTTTGCTCTGCAAGTGCTTTTACAATATCGCCAGGAATAAGACCATAAGCAGCCATTGCATCAGGTTTTAACCAGATTCGCATACTATAATCTTTACCGCCATAAACTTGTGCATCTCCAATTCCCTGGATCCTTTTGATCTGAGGAATGATATTGATCTTTAAATAATTATCCAGGAATTTCTGGTCATACTTTCCATCTTCGCTATACAACAGAAAGCTGAACACCTCACTATTCAATCTTTTACTGGTCGTGATTCCCATTTTAATTACCTCAGCAGGCAATAAACTAGTTGCTTTAGTGATCCTGTTCTGCACGTTGATGGCAGCCATATCCGGATCTGTACCCTGCTTAAAATTAATGGTGATACTCGCACTGCCGTCATTACTGGCTTTGGAGGTCATATAAGTCATGTTCTCCACCCCATTGATTTGCTCCTCTAGCGGGGTGATTACACTCTTCATCACGACATCAGCACTGGCGCCCTGGTAGGATGTACTGACCTCAACTGCCGGAGGTGCAATATCAGGATATTGGGAGATGGGCAGGGAGGACAAGCCCAGCAAGCCCAACATGACAATGATCACCGATATTACTGTAGATAATACCGGATTGTCTATAAACTTCTTTAACATGGTTATTTTGTATTTCGTATAAAATCTTATCTATTTTTTAGCAATCAGGGCTTTGATTTTCGTTCCCTCTTTCAGGCTCCCCATTCCTTCCGTCACCACCTGATCGCCGACATTTAGGCCTTTCTTCACCACATAAAACTCACCAGAAGGAATGTCCATGATCTCTATTTCAATAGGCTTTACTAACCCATCTTTGGTTACTACTACAGCCATCAGCTTTTCCTGCATTTCATAGGTAGCGCTGGCTGGGATAAGCACCGCATCTTTTACTGGCATAGGGATCCTGATGGTTGCACTAGCTCCACTTCTAATCACGCCCTCAGCATTAGGAAAGCCGGCTCTTAAATTCACCGCACCGGTTTCTGTATTGATCAATCCTCCAATACTTTCCATATGTCCTTTCTCTTTATAAATGGTACCGTTGGGCAGTAAAAGTGTAACCGCAGGGAAGTGTTTTAGCTTATCCGCCATACTTTTACCTGTAAAACTTTCCGCGAAGTCTAAAAACTGTTTCTCATTAAAAGAGAAATAAGCAAAAACATGAGCAATGTTGGATACTGTAGTCAATGGCTGTGCCGAAGCACTACTAACCAAGCTTCCTGTCTTATATGGTATAGCGCCCACTACACCGTCAGCTGGGCTATTAATCTGCGTGTAACCCAAATTGGTACGTGCATTTGCAAGACTAGCTTTAGCTTGCGCAAGCGCAGCTTCTTTAGCATGCAAATTAAAATTAGCCGATTTCAATTCGTAATCGCTCACTATCCCCTCTTTTACAAGTGGTAAAGTTTTTTCGACTTGCATTTTTGCGGTATTCACTTCCGCCTCCGCATTTTTAATCGCAGCAGCAGCTGTTCTTACTTCCTGCTCGTATTGTGGCGCATTGATTCGGAATAAAGGCTGCCCTTTTTTCACTGATGCACCTTCATCCACAAAAATCTGCGCGACAAAGCCGTCGACTTTCGGACGAATCTCTACATTTTGCTGTCCCTGAATAGTAGCTGGGTATTCCGTATTTATAATGGCCTCACGCCGTTCAATCGTCGTTACAGGATATTCCTGAATACTTTCTACCTGAGTCGTTTGCTGCTCAGGTCCACATGCCTGTAAAAAAAGCAGTGTTATTAATAATGGTAATTGTATTGATTTCATAATGACAGTATTTGTTTTATGTATTGGTTAAAAAATAGCCGTAACAATCCCAGTACTCCCAAAAACATCAGGTTTCAGGGCAGTCGGCTGCAATTAAAATGTTACTGGATACCCGCTAAGGCCAGGTTAATATAGCGGCGGTCCGGTAGGCTGAAGAAAAAAGGAATTGAGGTAATAAAAATCCATTGTTGTCTGTTTTAAGTAATTAATACAAATAATAGGGATTACATCACCGTGCATGGAGAAATTATAATTCCTGATATTCTTATAAGTTCAGCAAAGTTAGTACTTTTGTTAATAAAACAACCAAACACTTGTTTTATTAGATTATGAAGACAAATCGTTTTTTAATGTTACTGAAGACTCGTGGTGCTTTAACTTCCGCGGACATATCTAAAGAACTGGGAATCACTAGTGAAGGAGCCAGACTTCAATTGCTTAAGCTTACGGAAGAAGGTTTAATACAATCCACCCATGAGTCCAGGGGAGTTGGCAGACCTACCCAATATTTCAGTTTAACTGAGCTTGGTAACAAAGGCTTTCCAGACACCCATGCGGAACTTACGGTGAAATTGATCCAGCAAATTAAAGAAACGCTAGGAGAAGAAGCCCTCCAAACAATTATATCAGCTGGCGAGCAAAAAGCCAAGCAACGATACAGTCAACAATTACAACAATCAACTACATTAGAAGAAAGAATACAACAACTGGTAAACATCCGAACAGCGGAAGGTTACATGGCCGAATACAGCAAGGATGAAAAGGGTTACCTGTTGATTGAAAACCACTGCCCTATTTGCGCAGCAGCACAAATTTGTCAAGGTTTTTGTACTTCAGAGCTCAATACATTTAAGTTTGTACTCGGAGACGATGTCAATATCACGAGAGTGAATCATATTATTGCCGGGGATAGGCGATGCGCTTATAGGATTCAAAATTAGCCATTCTGTTCAGAGTCTGGATCTTTTGCCTGAAAAAGGCAAAATCTCCTAAGTCTCTTCACAGAAGGCAAATTTTGTGTCAGCATGATGCAGAAGGCAATTTTGCTTATAGCATGATGCTTAGTGGCATCTTACTGAGAATAATGCTGCTGGTGTACTTTGAGATGGATGCACCAGGTTTATAGTAATACTATCAGTATGTATTGGTTCATTTAGTACAATAATATTTTTGGTTTGATAGTTATCTTTCTTGGTATATATAATGTTTCCATTGCTATCTTTAATCTCATAATTTCTCACACAAAAAGGCATCACATTTTCCGGATGGCCCATCAATACCGATTCCATTGGATGATCATAATCCGTGTCAAAAAACAATTCAATAGTCCTTATTTTCTGTTCTTTATCCCATTTTAAGTTGAGTGATGGCTTAGGATCCGCTAATGCAGCAACCCAGGCATTAGGTGTTGTGGTCGGTCTAAAAACTCCTGATTTAATATTTTCTGCGGCAAATTTAGAAAGTCCAGGTTCTACCTGGATGGCCAGATTGTGTCCTTCTGGTCTACGTTGTGGGCACCAGAACTCAAATTCATCAACACCAATATCTTCCGCTGGCGTTTGCTTGCCATAATTAGACACCGCTTTGTTCACGAGGTTAAATACAGAAAGCACTCCAGTAATACGATGTTCAGAATGATAGATTTTCACCGAGGGATTTTTGTGTATTACGATAAATACATATGCATCTTCGACTAATGTCGCAGCAAAATCCACATGCAAACGGTTCTCGCCGGGTACAATCGTCAATACTTTCTTCTCCAATATCACATCCGGCGTATAGTTACCCGATTTTCCACTAATACGCAGCTCTACATCAAGTGTCGTATCCACTGATGATTCCGCATAGAAAGTAACCTGAGGCACTTTACCTTTATTCAATGGCAGCATTTGCGCGACAGACACATCCAGATCTTTCAATATATCTAAAGGCAATTCATTCAAAACATATTCACTTGATGCAGAAACTTCAGCAGATTGCACAAGATCCTCATCATCGGCCAACTCAAATCCAGGGATATGCTGACCACTTTTCAACAATTCCTTTTGCAGATCTTCCATAAAGTTTTTAGGCAATAAATCTGCTGGGTTTACCTCATGCTTGTTGGCCAGAAATGCAGCCATCCCTACAGCCTGACCTACATGCGCTGCAGTGGCCATTACTCTCGTTGATGCGAATGCCACATGTGAAGCACTAATAATCCTTCCAGCAAAGAAAAGATTCTTGATGTTTCTGCTGTATAAACAACGATAAGGGATTTGATAAATGCCTTTACTGTGCCATTGATTACAGCCTGGTTTTTCACTAAAGACACCATCAGCAGGATGGAGATCTATTGACCAGCCCCCGAATGCTACTGCATCTGTGTGGGTATTTTGAGAAACCACATCTTGCTGACGAAGTATATAATCTCCTTCAAATCGACGGCTCTCTCTTTTCCCTGGAATAGTGCCTACCCATTCCAATGTCATGGTTTCTGCTTCAGGAAATTCACCCGAATTTTTAATGTAATCCCATACACCATAGACTACTCTCCAAAGTTCCCACTTAATCTTTTCAGTATCATGTACAGTATCTAGCCTTCCACCATATTCAAGCCACCATAATTTACAGCCATATTCTTTGGCATTAAAGCTTTTGAAACGTGGAATTTCCTTCGTAATGTCTTTTAGTGCAAAATCTGGCGCCACAAATTTCACTGGCTTACCTGTATCCTTACTGTAAAAATAAAGACTGTGCCCCAGGAGTTCGCCATACTCAGTACTTGGTGCAAATTTCTCCCCGAATTCCTCTTTACTTTCAGCACCCATCCTAAAGGCCGCTCCCGCTAAAAAGCCAACAATTCCATCTCCAGACGCATCACAGAACAAAGGTGCTTCAATGATATATTCGGTTGAATTTTGGCTACAAAAAGCTTTTACCGATGAGATGGTATCCTTATCTGATTTATGAACCTCATAAACTACAGTATTTAACAAAAGAGTAATATTAGGCTCAGCAGCTATCTTATCTAATAAGATGGTATCAAAAATTAAGGCATTACCTTCTTTATTTCTATAAGTATTCTCTACCAAAATCTCATCAACAACACCACCTTCCCTACTCCATCGGTTGTTATTCCCCATGTGTGAAGTAGCGCCAAGAATCCATAATCGAACTTCACTAGAGGAGTTACCACCTAATACGGGCCGATCTTGCACAAGAACAACTTTGAGACCTTTACGCGCAGCAGTAATTGCTGAGCAAACCCCAGACAATCCGCCTCCAACTACTAAAAACGCTGTACTTAATTTTTCAGATACCAAGCTACGGGCATCTGTTCCTTCTGATTTTATCATAGTAAATATTTGGGTGAACCCAATAATGTTATAGATTTTATATTAATGTGCTTTCTTAAATGATGCATTTAGTGGAATCCATGCACTCAATAAAATTACAGTAGCAATAACGGCCACCATGGATGTTCCTTTACTGGTAAAAGCGCAAAGTATATACAATAGCAATGCGATAAATGCCAATGAAAATGAAATGACCTGTAAACCGAACTTGTTTTGTCTTTTGATCTCTGCTACCTCTTCTTCATCAACTACAGGCACATTTGCCGCACGATAAGCTTTGAGCTCTTGCAATTGCAAATACTCCGCGCTTACTTTCCCTTTATAAGCTGCATACAGTTCATAAATCAAAAGCAAAATAAAAGGAAGTAATACACCAAGCAGCATTTCACTTGCACGACTGAGTTTATAGTCAAGCACAAGTGGCAACACTATTTTAAATATTAAATTAACGGCCAGACTGACCATGGTAATGGTGATAGTCGCTTTGCCTGTAATACGTTTAGAAAACAATGCCCATATTGGTGGAGCCAATAATGGTCCGCCTGTAATTGCGCCTACACTTAATGTAAACTCAACAATTCCTCCTATATAGGGTACAATAAGCGCAATTACAATCATACCAAAACCAAAGCACCAAGATGACGTACGAGCAATCTTCATCAGCTTCTCATCCGACGCCCTCGGGTTAATTGTTCCTTTATAAATGTCATTTGTAAAAACTGCAGACACCACATTTAAAGCTGTATTGGCTGATGCCGACGTTGAGAAATACATACCTGTCAAGATCAAGCCCATCAATCCTGCTGGCAAAACTTGCTTACAAACCATTAAATAAGCATTTTCAGTTTCTAAACCCGTAAGACCTGGATTAATCGTCTGATAAATCATTGGAGGTAGCATCCACAATACCGGACTTAAAATGTATAATCCAGCAAATAGAAACGCCACTTTAGAAGCAGACTTTGGGGTATCTACACTGGTATAACGTTGTACGAAAGTCCAGTTTCCACCGATATAAAAGATATGATACAGTGCAAAAGCACCAATAAAGCCCCAGGTATACTCCCCATTAACTACATTAAAGAAATCATGGGGTACTTTAGTCAAAAATGTTTGTACGCCACCAGCCTCTGTAAATGCCAAAGGAATAATCAAAAGAACGGCAGCTGTGAGGATTACAAATTGCAAAATATCAGTAACCATAACTGCCCATAAACCACCAACTGCAGTATAAGCAATCATGAGTATCCCTAAAATAAGGGTAACAGGCACTAAGGGAAACTCCAAAGATGACCCTACCAATTTAGCTACCGAATACAACACTGATCCTTTGATGAACAGTGAGACCAACATAAAAATATAAATAAAGCTTTTCTGTACGTGAGCACCTAATCTGTCTTTTATAAATTCAGCTGCAGTCAAACTTCCCGTTGCCTTCCACTTTGGCGCGATATATAAGCCTGTTATTAATCCTCCGATACACATGGTCCATTGAATAGTAACAGCTACCCATCCATATTTATAAGCGATTGAACCCCATGCTACAAAAGTACCCGCAGAAAAAAAGCTCATGAAAAGGGATAAGCCACCGATAAACCAAGGCACCGCCTCGCCACCCGCAAAGAATGATTTCAGGTTTCTTCCCGTTCTCGAAAACAGCAAACCTATAACCATAATAAACACTGAAAAAACGACGATAACCGAGGTATCTATTATTGAATTCATGCGATTGGTTTATTTATTTGTCTTTAAATTTTTAATTACTTTTTCCGCTACTGTTTTTAAATAAGCAGCAAAATCCGCAGGAACTTTATTAGGCACATACTCAATTTTTAATGGAGATTCATTAAATAGCGTCGCATACCAGATTAATGAGCCTAGATATCTACCCGCTTCATTGGCATGATTTGGATCAAACACCATTTTGTTATCTTTCCAGTAATAGCCCATGTTAAGAGAGTTTACCTGGTTCGGCAGGTTGGGATACACCGGATTTGCATAGTCAAAAGCAGTATCCTTTTTAAAACCAAATACCTTATCTGAAGCCACTTCATAGAAAGCATCACCTACAGGCATAATTTTCGCATTCAACTGTTTGGCTAGTGCGTGATAAGCCGCTCTTGACTTCTTCCACATTTCAGTCTGATCTTTAGCCAACTGCTCTGGCGCTACTCTTCCAAATTTTAGAGCATCACTTCTATAAGCCCAGGTTTGATGAATAATGATCCTGGCATTTGGTTGGATTTTTTTAATAAAATCGTATAGTTTTTGAGCGTAGGGATTATAGCTTTGCTGATCGGCAGAGAAATAAGAAGCCTGTTGTAACGTAACGACATCCCAGGTACCTGCTGATAAAAGCATACGCAAGGATTTACCTTTATAAGGTTTTCCCTTAGGGTCTTCAGGATTGGCTTCTGCAGCCTCCACATATCCCCAATGCTGCTCTAAAGAATGACCACCTAATTCTGCTCTACCAACAGTCAGTTCAGTTCCCTTTTCATTTGTAAAATTTGGTAAATACGCCGATGCATTTTGAGAAAAACTATTGCCAATAATAAATAGCCTTAAATGCTTAGGATTGCTTTGCCCAAATGATAAACCAGTAATAAGGCACAAAATGAGCAGTAAGGTAGATTTTTTTATATGTTTCATTTTTTCAGTGTTTTTATATTTCATACTATAATTGATCTCCATCTATCAATTTATCACCGGCCCCTTGATCAGATTTACGCCTGGCAGGAATTCTCATCATGGGGCCAGTCTCCCATACATTGGTTACAAACAAGATTAAAGACAAATAATATCGGGATGAAAAAATATATAATGCCCGATTTTTTGGATGATAATACATTGCTCATATTTGGTTTGGTCTGGTTTGGTTTAAACCATTGAAACAAAAATATAAATTAATCTTAGTTTTCAAACATTATTTATCTTTTATTATCAAAAAATCCTGCTCAGTAGCCAAAAACAAAACCACAAAACATTTAAAACCAGTGAAATAAAAAACAAAACAACCGAAATAAAAATAATTAACAATCTAATTGGTTTGGTTTGGTATGGATTGTGTTTTATCGAAAATATCAGTTAGTTTTGCAAGGCAACAAAAAAATATATGCCTCAAGATTCAAAATCTAAAATTGATAAACAAAGTATAGACACCGACTCATCTGCTGTCTCTACACATAGATTGAAATATTTGCAGTTAGCAGAATATATTAACCATCTCATTGAAATAGACGAACTCAAAATTAACGACAGGCTCCCATCTTTAAACCAATTAATTGAAAAATTAAAAATCAGTAAGGAAACGGCATTAAAAGGCCTTAGCTATTTATCTGAAAAAGGAATAATAGAAGCCGAATACCGAAAAGGTTATTATGTAAAGAAGAAGACGCACTATCAACCCTATCGGATATGCCTGATTCTTGATAAAATGAATGTCTTAAGGGATCGGGTATATCAGTCTTTTTTAGAAGCAATTAAGGGTCAGGCAGATGTAGATGTATATTTTCATCATCACAATTTTAAAGTATTCGAAAAACTTGTTGATGAGAATCTATCCAATTACACTCATTTTATAATCACAACTTTCCTACAAGGTAACACTACCGAAGTCCTCAACCGCATCCCCCCACAAAAGAGAATCATACTGGATTATGAAGAAAAAAACCTGACTGGGGATTATACCTGCATTTATCAGGACTATAAAACGGATATTCAAGAATCGCTTACTGAGCTACTTCCACAGCTGGAGAAATACTCTAGATTGGTATTAATTGCACCTCTAGAAGCATTTCATGCCAAAGAGGTAATAAAGGGCTTCGAGGCTTTCTGTAAGTTGAACCGCAAAAAACATATCATTTACAACACAGTGGATGAAAATCATTGTAAACAAGGCGATGCCTACATCACATTTAGCAGATATGATCAGGATGATGTTTCCATTATTAAATTGGCCCGTAAAAATCAATGGAAATTAGGGAAAGACATTGGACTGATTTCCTATAATGATACCGCAGTTAAAGAAATATTGGAAAACGGAATTACCGTAATCAGTACCGATTTTAATAAAATGGGAGAAGAAGCAGCTAAAGCTATCCTGACAAAAACGACGATTACAATGCGAGATCCAGCAAAAGTGATCTTAAGGAATTCTCTCTAATAGTGTCAAAATAAAGGCAAAATAAACCATTCTATTCAGAGTCTGGGATCTTTTTCCGATGAAGAATCGAAAAAATCTCCCTAGGCCTCTTCACAGAAGGTATATTTTGTTTCAACATGATGCATAAAAAAGCATGATGTATAAAAAAAGCAGGATGCCTATAGACATCCTGCTTTTGTACTATTTCATTGCTTTTCTTGAGATAAAATATACCTTCTCAGAGAAGACCTAGGCGCTCTTTGCTCCTCTTCAGGAGCCTAAGAGATGCCAGACTTCGAAGAGAACGGTTTATTTTTAATTCTTAATTCAAAGCAGCCAGGCTTTCTTCAATAATTTTGATTTTTCCCTCAGCATCAGCCTGCTTGTTTCTTTCATTTTGAATAATTTCAGCCTTAGCGTTCTGCACAAAGCGCTCATTGCTCAACTTAGCGTTAACAGACTTCAAAAAGCCTTGCAAGTAAACAAGCTCCTCATTCAGACGTACTCTTTCCGCATCAGCATCAATTGCTTCATTCAAGTGTATGAAAAACTCATCATTTCCAACCATGAAACTAACAGCCCCAGGAATCTTATCATTTACCAGTTCAACCTGACCAATGTTAGCCAACTTGAAAACGATGTTCAACCATTTTTCATAGTCTAATCCCGAGTTTACTTTAATCGCTAGTGGCAATGCTTCTTTAGGCGAAATCTGTTTTGTATTTCTTACATTTCTGATTTCTGCAACTAAAGTCTTAATCACCTCTACATCTTTCAATAAGGCTGCATCAGCATTTCCAACAACAGGGTAGTTAGCTACAATACAACACTCCATTTCACCTCTTTCGCCAAACAGCTCATCATGCCACAATTCTTCTGTTAAGAAAGGCATAAACGGATGCAATAAGGTTAATATCCTTTCGAAGAAACCTGCAGTTGCTTTTAAAGTTTCAGCATCAACCGGATGCTGATAAGCTGGTTTCACCATTTCCAGGTACCAGGCACAAAAATCATCCCATACCAGCTTATAAGTCGCCATTAAAGCTTCAGACAGACGGTATTGCTTAAAGTTATCTTCAATTTCAGCAAGTGCCTCATTAAAACGGTTCTCGAACCACAATATAGCCTGCTGATTTGGGTTTTCCAGGTTCTCATCTACTTCCCATCCTTTTACCAGACGGAAGGCATTCCATATCTTGTTGGCAAAATTACGTCCCTGCTCACAGTAGCTCTCATCAAACATCAAGTCGTTTCCAGCTGGAGAACACAATAGCATCCCTACCCTCACACCATCAGCACCATATTTTTCAATCAAGCCAATTGGATCAGGAGAGTTACCTAATGATTTAGACATCTTACGTCCAAGCTTATCCCTAACAATACCTGTAAGGTATACATTAGTAAATGGCTTCTGACCTCTAAACTCATGCCCTGCCATAATCATCCTTGCAACCCAGAAGAATAAAATTTCCGGTGCAGTAACCAGGTCATTCGTTGGATAATAATAATTGATATCCGGATTATCAGGATTTTTAAAACCATCAAATACCGAGATTGGCCATAGCCATGAAGAGAACCAGGTATCCATTACATCAGGATCCTGTTTTACAAATGGAGCAAGCTGGTTTTTGCAACCTGCAGCTTCTTCAGCTGTAAAGTTTCCATCAGGATCTTTAAGCTTCAATAGCTCAACTAGAGCCTCATCTTTAGTTTTAGCAACCACCCAGTTTCCCTGGTTATCGTACCAAGCTGGAATCTGTTGTCCCCACCAAAGCTGGCGACTAATGTTCCAATCGCGCACATTCTCCATCCAGTGACGGTAGGTGTTCACAAACTTCTCAGGAATTAGCTTTACATCGCCATTTAAAACATCATCTAAAGCCGGCTTAGCCATCTGATCCATTTTACAGAACCATTGCATAGACAGTTTTGGCTCAATAGCGGCATCCGTACGCTCAGAAAAACCAACCTGAGATTTATAATCTTCGACCTTTTCTAAATGAGCTGCTTCGTCCAATAACTTAGCAATCTTTTTTCTGGCGATAAAACGGTCTTCACCTACCAAAATAACAGCAAGTTCGTTTAACGTACCATCGTCATTTAGAATATCTATAACCGGTAGTTTATGTTTTAAACCTAGTTCATAATCGTTAAGATCATGCGCGGGCGTAACTTTTAAACATCCAGTACCAAAATCCATGGTTACATATTCGTCCTCAATAATCGGAATTTCACGATTGATTAAAGGAACAAATACCTTTTTACCTTTCAGGCGCGTATAACGCTCATCGTTCGGATTGATGCAGATTGCCGCATCAGCCATAATAGTTTCCGGACGTGTAGTAGCAATAGTAACAAAGTCATCACTTCCTGAAACGGTATATTTGATGTAATATAATTTCTGGTTTACTTCCTTACGGATTACTTCTTCATCGGAAACAGAAGTTTTACCAGCCGGATCCCAGTTTACCATACGAATGCCTCTGTAAATCCATCCCTTTTTATATAAATGAATAAAACTGTCGATAACCGCGTCAGATAGATCATCTTCCATGGTAAAGCGTGTACGATCCCAGTCGCAACTTGCGCCTAGTTTTTTCAACTGCTCAAGGATAATGCCTCCGTATTTCTCTTTCCACTCCCAGGCATACTTCAAAAACTCTTCACGGCTAATGTCCGCTTTATTGATCCCTCTTTCTTTAAGCATGGCTACTACCTTAGCTTCTGTAGCAATAGAAGCGTGGTCGGTCCCCGGTACCCAGCAAGCATTTTTACCCTGCATACGAGCTTTACGGATCAATACATCCTGAATGGTGTTGTTCAGCATATGGCCCATGTGCAAGACCCCAGTCACATTTGGTGGCGGGATTACAATTGTATAAGGCTCACGCTCATCTGGCTCAGAGTGAAAAAACTTCTTTGAAAGCCAGTAACTATACCATTTATCTTCAGTCGATGCCGGATCGTATTTAGTAGAAATGCTCATTATTTTGAAAGTATCAGATTTTGAAGGCGTAAAATTAAGGAAAAAAAAGAGAAAAGCTGTTAGCTTCATTAAACCGACCAAAGCGAGCTACCGAATGCAAAAAACAATAAAAACTAACGAAAAATCTTTCGCTGATTGCAAAATCTTTGCAAATCAGCTCGGAGCGCCGATTTTTTTTAGGCACCAACTAAGGGATTGTGTATTTTCAGGGGACCTATGGTTAAATTGATAAAAATATGAACCATTCAGACGAAAATGACAATTATGATGAATTTGCTGCCCGGTGGATCGACAAGACTATAAACCAGGAACAGCAGAAGAAGTTTAATGCCTGGTATTACCAGGGTCAGGATCAGCCCCTGGTGATACCTACTACTTTTGTGGCTGACAAAGAAACACACAAGGAACGCATTTATCAAAAAGTACTTGCTGGTATCGAACAGGGGCCGCAGCGTTCGCCGACAAAACTTTGGAACAGGATATTTATCGCGGCGTCCATATGCATTTTGTTTTCGGTAGCACTATATTTTTATATTCAGAGGCCTCAGCAATTTAACCTCAACGAGCTTGCCAGGCAATATGGCACTGGTAGTCAGGTGGCGGTTTTAACAGATCCGGATGGCAGGCAGTCCCTGTTGAAAGATTCGACTTTTAATATGTCAGCCGAAGCAGGACGTTTCAATTCAAGATCAGGAAACGGCTCAGCCAGTATTACAACACCTAGAGGTTCGCGTTATCAGGTATCGCTGGAAGACGGAACTAAAATTTGGCTGGGAGCAGCCAGTTCTATCACCTATCCGGTTAAATTTGGTAGGACCGACAGAACTATCAAACTTTCTGGAGAAGCCTATTTTGAAGTTGCACACCAGCCTCAGAAACCTTTTCATATTAAAATCACATCGCAGAAACGTCAGCTTGACATCACCGTGATTGGGACTAAATTTAATGTGAGTGCCTATCCTGAAGATTCCGAAGTACAGACACGTGTATTTGAAGGTTCAGTAAAACTGAGTTCAGACAGCCATACTACTGTTTTAACAAAAGGAGAAAAAGTTATTTTTAAAGATGGAATATTACTACCTAAAGAGGAAAATAATGATGAAGATTGGATGCGTGCTGGAACATTGCATTTTGACAAGGACGACATAAAACAGGTGATGCGCATGCTTGCAAGGGAATATAATGTAAAACTAATATACCATGGAAGAGCAAAGAGAATATACCTGACGGGTGAAATCAGTCGTAAAAGAGAACTAAAAAGTGTCCTGCATATTATTGAAGCAGTAACCGATTATCAGTTTTTGCTTGAAGACGGGCGTGTAACAGTTTTTGAACCCAATGCAACCCGCTACTGATATGGAACAATACAAGAATTTTACAGATATTGAATTGGTGGCAACATTAAAAAACAGTGATAAGACTGCATTTGCAGAAATTTATAACCGTTATTGGGATAAGCTCTTTAGTATTGCTGGGCATAAGCTGGATCAATTGGAAGATGCGGAGGAAGTGGTCCAGAATATATTTATCTCCTTATGGAACCGCCGTGCGACTTTAAATATCACCAGTACATTGAACAGCTACCTTGCCGTATCGGTCAAATACAGAGTAATAAAAGTACTGGAAAAACAATATCATCAAAGAAAATATGCAGACAGCTTAGGGCAGGAACAAAGACTGGATGATTCTACCCAGGAATGGCTTGAGTTTACGGAACTTAAAGCACAGCTGGAACAGTTGGTAAGGGGGCTCCCTGATAAATGCCAGCTAGTTTACCGGATGAGCAGGGAAGACGGGTTTAGTCAGAAAGAAATTGCGGAAAAACTAGACATTTCCGAAAAAACAGTAGAAGCCCACATGGGTAAAGCCCTAAAAACCATCCGATCAGGATTAAACATTTTCATCTCTATGCTTTTATAACAAAGTAAAGGGGGCAGTACTTTTTGTGCTGCCCCCTTTACCTCTTGTGACCATAAAAATTCAGAGTAATCTGTATTTCTTACTTCAGATTCTGATTAAAATAATCCGTTACTTTTTGATATAAATGCACCCGATCTTTGCCCATTACATTGTGCTCATGACCAGGATAAATCATATAGTCCACCTGCACGCCTTTATCAACGGCATGTTTCACAAAATCAACTGAGTGTTGCTGTACAACTACAGGATCCTGCTGACCATGGATTAACATCAGTTTTCCTTTCAGCTGATCAACTCTGTTGCTCAAATAAGTAGCCGCATAACCTTCAGGGTTCTCCTGAGGTGTATCCATATAACGTTCAGTATACATGATTTCATAAAACTGCCAGTTAATTACCGGACCACCTGCTACCGCAGCTTTAAAAACGCCAGGATGTGTCAACATAAAATCAGTAGTAGCAAAACCGCCAAAGCTCCAACCAAATAAGCCCATATTAGCTGAATCTACATAAGGTTGACTTTTTAAGTAATCAACAGCGTTCATCATATCTTCCATTTGGACATCACCAGCATGGCGGAACATCGACTGCTCAAAAGCCTTACCTCTGTTGTCGCTGCCCCTTACATCAACCGTAAGTACTACATAGCCATTTTGAGCCATATATCTCGACCAGTAGTCACCAGCACCGCCATTCCAACCATTCGTAATCAATTGTGCATGCGGCCCGCCATACCAGTAAACAACTACGGGATACTTTTTAGTGGCGTCATAATTTACTGGCTTGTACAAATTCATGTACAAATCATCACCAGATTTACTTTTAATGGTAAATATTGAAGAGTTTTCTGTAGCATATGTAGCCAAAGGATTAGCAGCTTTCAACAATACTTTAGCTTTTAAAGTAGCCGTCTCCACCAACTGAATCACTCTTGGATCTTTAGGCGTGCTGTAACTATCAATTACGGTATTGCCAGAAGTACTTACCTGTGCATTATGAACAGCAAACCCTTGTGTAATCCTTCTCGTTTTACCAGACTTTACATTTAACACATATAAGTTCCTTGTAATTGGCGATTCTTCTGTCGACACATAAAACAACTGATCTCCTTTAGCATCAAAATCTTTTACATCCAATACCTCCCAAGGCCCTTTAGTCAATTGTTTTAGCAATTTTCCTGTCGAGCTGTATAAATACAAATGGTTCCAGCCATCTCTATTACTTTGCCAAATGAACTTCGAAGGATCATTTTTCAAGAATAACATAGGTACCAATGGCTCCACATACTTCTCGTCCTTTTCTTCAAACAAAGTCTTCACAAAATCACCAGTTACCGCATCATACTGATTTAGCTTCATGTGATTTTGGCCACGGTTCAATACCGCTATATAAACATATTTATCATCCGGGCTCCAGGCAATATTGGTTAAATATTGCTCAACTGGCTCTCCAGTTTTCAAATAAACTACGCTTTTGGTTTCCGCATTGTAAACCCCAACTGTTACATGATGACTTTTATCACCAGCCATAGGATACTTGATGTTCACATTGTGAGCTGGTCTAGTCGTCCAATCGATAATCGGATAATCAGTAACCATGCTCTGGTCCATTCTGTAAAAAGCAAGCAGCTTACCGCTATTGCTCCAGAAAATCCCTTTGCTGATACCGAATTCTTCCCTGTGTACAGATGAAGCATAAACAATATCCTTGCTGCCATCCGTAGTCACCTGTTTTTTATCAGCACCTTTAGCGACAAACAAGTTAAAATTATCAAGGTAAGCTACATAACCTGCTTTACTTTCCTCAATATTAGCCATACTCATTAACGACTTGTCAACAAGCACTTCTACAGTATTTTTAACCGGATTAAGCGCTACCTTGCTACCATTAAGATTTAAAATCCAATTCGCTCCCTGATTAAATTGAATTATAGGCAACATTTTCAAGGTATCCTGTTGTGCTGCTCTTAATTTTTGGTTCAGCAAGCTTAAAGTCAAAAATGCTTGATCTTCTTTAGTTTTAGTATTGCCACTTAACCAAACCGGAACATTACCAACCCGTTTGGCATATACATAATCCTCTGTTCCATAGATAAATTGAATTTGAGATAAGTTTTCGGGTGCAAGCACAGTCCGCGCATTGCTCATCGCATCCTGCATGGTCAACTGTTTATTTTGGGCAAAACCACAAAAAGCAATTGATACCAGGTGGATCAGCAGAATCAGTTTCTTCATTCGTATAAAAAATTAGTTTGGACAAACTTATATAAAATGCTGCAAATAACATTACTTCTTGCCTTACCTTTGTCGTAATGAAAACGATACTTGCCGGCTTATTATTTGCCATGTTATGGGCTTCAGCATCTGTAGCTACCAAATTTGGTATACTATCGGCCCCACCTTTAATACTCGGAAACCTGCGTTTCTTTATTGCCGGGCTGGTTTTACTCGGCTATTGTTACCTAATTAGCAGAGATAAACAATACAGACTACCCAATACAGAAGAATGGAGACAGCTGGCCATTTTTGGCTTTTTAAATACTACAGTATACCTTGGTATGTATGTTTTTGCGATGAAATATACTGCTGCAGGAATAGGTAGTCTGGCTACTTCTACCAATCCATTGTTAATTGTATTACTCTCATCCTGGTTAATGGGCCGCAAGCCTGCCAAAAGCGAAATCATTAGCATCATTATTGGTATGACTGGTATAGCACTTGCCACTTACCCCCTACTTAAAAACAGCGGTACAAGTGTATTCGGAGTAACGATATTAATGCTAAGCATGGTTGCTGTCTCCTTCGCCAGTGTTTATTATGCTCGGGTTACATGGACACTGCCCAACCTGTTGATCAACGGCTGGCAGGTAACACTTGGTGGACTATTCCTACTACCCTTCACCCTTACCATGAGCGATTTCTCTTCCGTACAATTTGATAGCAGGCTTATTTATTCCGTGCTTTGGCTTAGTTTGTCCGTTTCTGTCGTTGGATTGATCTGTTGGTTTTATCTGTTAAAAATAGACACCGTAAAAGCTTCGCTATGGTTATTTCTTTGCCCCCTATTCGGCTTCTTCTATGCCTGGTGGTTGTTAAATGAGCCCATTACACTATACACTATTGCAGGTACATTACTGGTAATAACCGGATTATATATTGGTCAACGCAAAAAGTTTATAGCATAAATATTAAGCTTCACACAATATTTTTTGTTAAAATATGTTAAATACATATAAAACGAGAAGAGATGAAGACGATAAATGTATTTTCCTTTACGAGCAGCATCCTTAGAAGACTTAGTTTAGTCAAAATTTATTATTGGTTTAATAAGTAGTCTTTTTATTGATACTTAGTTAAAAACTATTTTATCTAAGTTTGCAGGAATGAATAAGATCACTTTAACTGCCGACGGCTCGAACACCTTATACAACGAAAGCATTGGCGAACATTACCATTCCAAACATGGAGCCCTGCAAGAAAGCAAACATGTATTCATTGATGCAGGATTAAAACATGCTATTACTAGTTTCCCCAATCAGGAAATCAATATTCTTGAAGTTGGTTTTGGTACTGGTCTTAATTTTTTACTGAGCGCCGATTATTGCCAGAAAAATCAAATAAAGCTTAATTACATCTCATTAGAAGCCTTTCCTTTACAAATTGAAGAACTAGAATCAACAGGATACAATAACTATGTGCCAAAGGCTATATGGGACGGGGTGATTAACAATTATGGCAAAGCCCTACAACAAGCTGTAAGCATCCTTCCAGATCAGCAATTGAAAATCCTGCATACTTATCTGCATCGGTACGAAACGGAACAGCAGTTTGACCTGATCTATTATGATGCCTTCTCTGTACAACACCAACCCGAAATGTGGACCGATGAAATCATTGCTCATGTCTGTAAATTTCTTAAACCATCTGGCATTTTCGTAACCTATGCCATTACAGGTAAACTAAAACGTGCTTTAAAAAGCATTGGCTTTAGTATAGAGAAATTACCAGGCGCACCAGGAAAAAGAGAAATGCTTAGGGCTACGAAGGGATAAGTAATCTCGTCGATAAAATATTATTCTTTCCTAACCCTTGGCAAGCCATTTGTTTTTTGGTTAATTTAGGTAATCAATAACCCATCTATATGAAAAACATCTCTCTGCCTTTTCACACCAAATTAGCAATGGTGCTATTTTCTATTATTTGTCTGGGTTACCTGGCTATTTTAGGACAAACTTTGCTCGCACCCCTGCTTACCTCTTTTTTACTAGCTTTATTGCTACTACCCATATCTGGTTATATGGAGCGAAAATGGCGTTTTAAAAGGAGTGTTGCCTCCATCGTATCCGTAGTCTTGATGATTGTGGTCATTACAGCCATACTTTACTTTTTGGCTAATCAGCTTACAGATCTCTGGAAAGACTGGCCATTATTGAAACATCAAGCAGAATCCTCTTTCCACGACATCCAGCATTGGATTTCCAATACCTTCAATGTCAACACACAAAAACAAATAGACTACCTTAAAGATAGCGCCAGCAGCGCTTTATCCACAAGTGCTTCGGTACTTGGTGCTACATTACTTACCGTATCCTCTACTTTCCTATTTCTCTTTTTCCTACTTTTATTTACCTTTTTCATCCTTAACTACCGCGCGGTACTGTTCAGTTTCCTAACCTCAGTTTTCGAAGCAAAACACGCACAAAAGGTAAGTGATGTTGTAAGACAGGTTCAATACATTATTAAAAAATACATTACAGGTCTTTTTTTACAGATGTTTATTGTTACCATCCTAATGGTATCCGTACTCTTGATATTAAATGTAAAATATGCCGTTCTGCTGGGATTGATTACCGGGATTTTTAATATCATTCCTTATCTAGGGATTTTCACCGCATTGCTAATCAGTGTGCTCATCACCTTTGCTACCGCCGGAGCTGGTAAAGTTTTACTAATTGTAATTGCCTTTGTATCTGTTCATGCCCTCGATGGAAACGTCTTAATGCCACTCGTTGTAGGCTCAAAAGTAAAAATCAATGCCCTATTTGCCTTTATTGGCATCGTGATCGGCGAAATGATGTGGGGCATATCAGGCATGTTTCTGTGTATCCCATACCTTGCCGTACTCAAAATCATTTTTGATAGAATTGATCAGTTAAAACCATGGGGAGTTTTATTAGGAAGTGAAGAAAAACCTTTAAAGAAACGAAGGGTGTATCGTATCACCAAGAAAATAAAACTCGAAGAGCAAGAATAGTCCAGGCATATGGAAGAGAACAAATCACCGCACATACTAAATACATCCGCTACTTTACTTGGACTGTGTTTTATTGTACTGACCTCCATTAAAGTATCAAAAATGCAGGACAGTACATTGATTGATGAAACAACAGCCCTAGCTATTATTTTATTCATGACCAGCTCCATCCTCTCCTTTCTCTCTATGAGAAAAAAAAGAGATCTAAACGATCGCTTAGAGAAGTTTGCTGATTTTATGTTCCTATTTGGTCTGCTGGTTCTTTTTTTAACCACAATGATGGTTACCTTTAACATCGTAAAATAATTCTTAACAATGCCCAATAATATACCTCCTGTTACCGCAACAGACCCATCGTCTGCTTTCCTTAGATTATTAAATGTTTTAGATACCCTACGAACACAATGTCCATGGGATAAAAAACAAACTATGGAAACCTTGAGACATCTTACAATTGAAGAAACTTACGAGCTTTCGGACGCCATTTTAGAAGGCGATCTTGATGAGGTGAAAAAAGAATTAGGTGATGTCATGATGCACTTGGTGTTTTACGCACGCATAGCTTCCGAGACTAATGACTTTACCATTGTAGATGTGTTAAACAGCGTTTGCGACAAGCTGATTAACCGTCACCCGCATATTTATGGAGATGTAGAAGTGCAAGATGAACAGGATGTAAAACGCAACTGGGAAAAAATTAAACTGAAGGAAGGTAATAAATCTGTATTAGCAGGTGTACCTGCTGGTCTGCCTTCTTTAGTAAAAGCTAGCCGCATTCAAGAAAAGGCACGTGGTGTTGGCTTCGACTGGGAAGATAAGTCTCAGGTTTGGGAAAAGGTCGAAGAAGAAATGCAGGAGTTTAAAGCCGAGTTTAATGTGGTCGACAATTCAGCTATTGATATTGAAAAAGCAGAAGAAGAGTTTGGTGATTTATTGTTCTCGTTGATCAATTACGCACGTTTTATCAACATTAATCCAGAAAATGCCCTGGAGAAAACCAATAAGAAATTCATAAAACGCTTTCAATATTTAGAAAGCAAAGCCAAAGAAAGTGGCAAGGAATTGCAAGATATGACATTAGCAGAAATGGATGTTTATTGGAATGAAGCTAAATTAAAAAAATAACCGTTCTTTTCGGATTATTAATTCACTTTAACTTCTTGATTTCATCAATAGTAAGTTTAGTGGTTTTGGCTATAAAATCAATAGAGAGGCCCTCCTTTTTAAGCTGAATTGCGATTTCAATAGCTTTTTCATAATGCCCTTGCTTTGTTGCCCTATCCAATAATAATTCTTCTATTCCCATGGTTTCAGTTCTTCCTAAGGCTTGCACCTCTTGTTCAAATATATTGTTAAATTCTTCTGTTTCAAAACGCACATAGTATCTCAGAAAGTTCATTATCTGCTTTATTTTATCAGTTCCAAAGCTCTTTTTATGCAGCGCTTCAAGTATGGTTCGTTTTATGGTAAGCAATAAACAATCTCGTTCTCTCTTATTCGAGATTCTACTAACTTTAAAAGCTGCTTTAGCGATCAATACTATTAAGGCGAAAGGATTATTGCTCTTTAATAGTAACTCATCATCTTGTTTGGAAATTTTGTAGGTATTGAATTCATAAAGCAATCTGGTACCTAAAAAACTTCTTTCATATCGATTTGACCTTTCTATTTTAAATGGATCAGTAAAAATTGCGTAAGCTGTTATTGGCTTGCGATGCTTGTCCCAAATTCTGTAATTATAGGTATACATCCGCTCGCTAAAATTTTTCTGGTATTTGCCTTGTACTTCAATATGAAGCAGGATCCATTCTTCCTTTCCATCAATGGTGTACACTTTCACCAACTTATCGACTACTTTTGAAGAAAATAAATCTTCCCCTAAAGGAAAAACCTGTCCAAGTTCTTTATCAAGAAATTCAAAACCTTTTTTAAGGTCGAAAATTTGATTTGCTTCCGGATGCATAAAACACAGAAAATCCTCGAAAACATCCTCAAGTATTCCCTTCCAAAGGAGATCATCCTTTCGGGAGACCTTTTTTCGAGGCAATTTTTGTGGCTGCGTTGTAATTATCGTTAGATTTTCCTGCATCATGTTCAATTGTAAACTTCGCAGGAATATTTCAATTAACAAAAAATAAACAAATTAATTTGAAATTTAAGTTTCAGTTAAGTTAAATATAACAACCAAACTTAAATGCATTATTGCACCAGAAATGTAAAAGGGTGATTACACAATGTGCCATCACCCTTTTTACGTATTATTCACTACGGCTAATTAGCCGTGTTTCTTCTTCATTGTCATTTTGGCCTTCTGACCTATTCCGTAGTTATGCGTTTTTGAGTTACTTTCCTTTTTTTCATGGAAAGCACCACCACCCGTAGGTCCTTCAACAACTACTTTCTTGGTTTTAATTGCAGCAGCCTTAGCAGCTTTATCAATCACCAAATCCTCAGGTAAATCCATCACCTCGATTTTTTTACCCATAGACTGCTCAATCTTTCTTACTTCAGCAAGTTCAAGATCAGTTGCAAAAGTTATCGCAACCAATTCACTCGCATCCCCTTTTACTACTCTTCTTAAGAAAGTTTCCTTTTCCTCAGGAATCTCAAAATGGAACATAAAATTGATACCAGAAAGATCAAGATCAGATGAACCTTCATTGGCAACAATTAAAATTCTAGCTTCAGGAGTATCCTTAAAATCATCTATATGGTCAAAACCATCCTCATCAAAAAACAAAGGATTTAAAACCGAAATAGCACCAGGTGTAGCTGAATGTAAGTTTTTAGCCAACTTTTGAGCAGTTAAGCGAGTATTTACAAATACAACTACCTTATCAAATACCTCATCATCCCTTAGTAAAAGGTTTAAAAGATTAGTCTTCGTTTTAGTGTTAGGTACCTGGTACAGCAAAAGCTCATGTGTTTCCACTTCACTATCACCCAAATCTTCCACCTCAATTGTGGTTGGAAAATTCATAAACTGATCAATCATCAGGCTCAGTTTATCATGTACCACAGTCGTAAAGACCAAGTGCTGTACTTTACCTGCACTTCTGGCCAATTCGGCCACAGGCAATTGCATACCTTGCTTTACAATTACTTCTGCATCATCAACAATAAAAGTTTGCAGTCTATTTAAGTTTAAACCCAACTTAAGATAAATAGCACGCGCCCTTGTTGGCGTAGCTACAACAATATCAATCCCCTCTAGAAGGTCATTAATATCATCATCCATGCCACCTGTTCCATATAAACCTATAATCCGTAAGTTTCTGTTTTTACTCAACAACAAAAACTCTGCAATTACAGCCTCTACACGTTCCCCATCAGGCACCAGAATCAACACCTTAGGTGCTTCATCCGTACTGTATTTTAGCTTCATTAAAACGCCAAGCACATAAGTGGTTGTTTTACCACAGCCTTCAGGACCAATAGCTATTATATCCTGCCCACCAATAATCCGCGACATAGTTTTTGCCTGAATTTCTTTTGCAGAGATGTATCCCGCATCATTCATTGCGGCTATAAGCGACTTGCTTAGTTTTAATTTATCTAACGACACAGTATCTTTATTAATTAATGAATTCGCAAATTTACGGATTTTACCATGTACTACGTCTTTCTATCTGTAAAAGATATTAATCAATCTACTTACTCTGGAAACACCAGATCATTATTATGTCGCAGACCACCCCTAACATTGGCGTATTACCACCCAAACATGTTCGATTAAGGGCATTAAATTTGCAATAGATAATTAAATCTCATTATAAAATTTAAAACTATGATAGCCATTAATCCTTATTTAAACTTTCCGGGAACCACCGAGGAAGCTATTAACTTTTACAAATCAGCAATTGGCGGCGAAATTCTAATGACCATGCGCTTTAGGGATATGCCTGATGACAAGACACCAGAAAATGAGAAAGACAAGATCTGCCATATTTCCTTAAAGTTTCCTAATGGCACCATCCTGATGGCTACAGATGCGCTAGAATCTAATGGCCATAAATTTACACCTGGAAACAATTTCTATTTATCACTTGGTGCGGAAAACAAAGCCGAAGCAGATCGCCTATTTAAGGAACTATCCGCAGGCGGAACTGTCCAAATGCCTATGGAGGACATGTTTTGGGGAGATTATTTCGGTATGGTTACCGATAAATTTGGCACCCAATGGATGATCAGCTTTAATGCCGGAACGGCACAATAAATCATATAAACAAACATAGTCTATGCTATTATGCAAAACAGCATAGACTATGTCTGCTCTATCAGATCAGCCCACTTTTAATCGCCAAACTTACCAATGCAATAGCGTTAGTCGTATTGGTTTTATCATGCATATGTCGCCGGTGGTTAATAATCGTATGTGCACTAACGCACAATTTATCGGCGATCATCTTACTACTTAAACCTTCCGCCATCCACAACAGCACTTCCTTCTCACGCTTAGAAAACAATTTGTCTTCCTCATTTAAGTAATAGATCTTTTTATAAATAGGCTCATGCTCTCCCACCCCAATACCGTCGATTTTATCAACCGTTTGTACAATTGAATTGTGGTTACCAAAATGATTAATGTTCATGATCATGCCCATACTAAAGAGCGGATTTCTATCATTATCTGACAAAAAACAGTTGCGTTGAAGAAAGTCTTCATAAACACCCTCCCGATTTCTGATCCTTTGCGTATAAGAAAAAACATAATCTACGTGCTCCTCAGGTCTGATTTTCTTTAAAACATCCAATCTATCTGGAAAAATCTCTTTATTAAAAAGATTCAAATGATCAGGATCATAGATCTGCAGCGTATGGTTGATCCCTTCTCTTAAAAAACATTCAGAACTATAGCCAGCAAAATTATCAGACATGTTAATATACGCGCCGGTTCGATAATCCAGTAAATAAATAAAGGGAACATTGTATCTAAAAAAAGTATAAGCAAAACCATTTGCTTTGATGAAATCATCAAATGCTGTAAGACTAAATTGGCTGGACTCATGAACACGCTGCCTTAAGTTCTCCAAATAGCCAAACCACGTTGGCCTACTTTTCGTTTTCATAGCACATTTATTTGAAATGAATGACTAAATCTTAGGGAGATGTATGCTACTATACACTCAGGAAGCAAAAAAGTTTTGTTATAGTAACAGTTCTATTTCGCAAGCCCTACTTCAACGAAAAATGACAACAAATTGCTATATACTAAAAGGTTAAGTAAGCTTAATTTTAGGTAAACATTTCACACCATGAAACTTTCCCTAAACATAAGAACTCCCTGGATTTCAATATCCTGGGGTACACTGCTCCTGATAGCATTATCCGTAACAGGAGCAAGTGCTCAGTCTGAAACAGACAGCACACGTACAGTTGCTGACACTCCTAGAGTAGAGAAAGATCCGAAACCTTACCGAAAAAATCTGTTAAAAATTAACCTCGCCGCATTAACCATGGTAAAAAGCTATAATTTTAGTTACGAGCATTTACTAGGTCGCAAAGTTAGTTTTGTAGCAGGGTACAACAAAATGTCAGAACAGACATTATCGGATCTCCAAATTACAAAAAGAGTATCCGACAAAATATTTGATGATGGTGACAGGATAAAAGAGGACCTGGACAGGATCCGGGTTTCAAATACAGCCTATACAGCTGAATTTCGTTTTTATGGTGGCCAATTCTCCGGAGCCAGAGGTTTTTATCTCGCCTTATATGGCAGGTACGTGAATACTAAGATTAATTACGACTATGAATATGCAACCAGTACCAGAACCTTTAACATTCCTTTAAAATCGAATTTAAAAGGATATGCGGGCGGTATCCTGCTGGGAACCCAGTTCATCATTTCCAGAACCATATCACTCGACATCTACGCTGGGGGCCATTATGGCACCATAAAAGGCGATGCTGATGGACCAATTGACTTAACAGCAATGTCTCAACAGGACAAAAAGAACTTAAAAGACGATCTGGAGAGCACCGCGACTATACGGGATAAAAAATACTTAACTGCAGAAGTCACCAATTCGGGGGTAACCGCAAAAGTAAAAGGTCCGCTAATTGGTATAAGAGGCGGCTTTAGTTTGGGAATTGCATTTTAAGTTATCTTCCAGTCCTAAAAATAGCCTATAGCACCTCAACTTCTTTAACAGAGAGCTTAGTCAGTTTTACAATTTTATCAATAGGAAACCCATCTTTTTTCATTTCAAGAGCGATTTTTAAAGTTGCTCTATGGCTTCCTAATAGTAATCCCTCACTCCGCCCCTCGTTCCGACCTTCGTTTCGTCCCTCTACCCTACCTTTATCCGTTGCTCTATCTAACAATATCTCTCTAACCCCCATAGCTGTTGTTCTTCCGGTTAATTGTTCAACCTCTTTTTCAAATTTAAGCATCATTTCTGGTTTATTAAAATTCACATAATAGGCAAGAAAATCCATAATCTTTATATGCTTTTCTTTACTCACATTTCTTTTAATCAATTCTTTAGTAAGATCAATCTTAATCCGTTTTAAATGATCATCGTCGGCATTTTTATTTTTCAAAGCAAGAAGGGCAACAAGTGCCACTATAGCAAATGGATTGGGATCTGCCCTTAGTTTCTGCTCATTCTGATCCAATAGCTTATAAGTATTAAATTCATAGCTCAGCTTGGTCCCCAAATAATCCTCCTTATAAATCTTAGGATGGTATTTTTTATCACTATCTATTAAAATAGCGAATGCTGTAATAGAGACATTATGTTTGTCCTTTGCCCGATAAAAATATCGAAACATTCTGGTTCTTAAATCTTCGTGACCTCCTTGTCCCTGAATCTCAACATGAACTAAAATAAATTTAGACCCGCCTTCTTTTAAATGAACCTTTACCAGTTTATCTACAAAACGAACTCCTGCAGTATTCCTTTCTGGCGGAAACAGTCTGTTAAATTCTTTATCCAGAAAAACAAACTTTTTGCTCATATCAAACAGCTTATCAGCATCGGGGAAAAAGAATCTTAGGAAATCCCCGAAAACATCCTCCAAAATCCCCTTCCATAATTCATCATCGCGTTTGGCCACCTTTTTTTTACTATACTTCTTTCGTTCAGGTATTACTGCATCATCACTTTCTTTGTCCCCCATATACATCTGATTTAGGCAAACTTCTCTATAACATTTGCTAAAAACAAAATACTTTACAACAAAATATAAACAATAACTAAAATAAAATGCATTTAAAATACAAATAATAAACAATAAGATACAAACTGGCGTTCAGTATTTCTCACCAAATACCTATAACTCAATGGCAAGTATCGGCTTAAAAGCTGTAGCAGCAGGCACAGCCAGTACAAACCCTACTTATAACTTTGATTCGGCCAACACAAGTACCTATGCAAAAGATTTCAATTGGGTCTAAGATATAGCTTCTAAAAGCGCTGATTTGAAAGAACAGTTTTAATTAAAAAAACTCTTTTAGTTTAAATTCGACCGGGTTTGCTTTATGCAGCCCGGTCGTTTTTTTTATACACTAAAGAATCTGTAAGTTTATGCATTGCAAATGCTAAATATCAATTATGAAAAAACTTATACTTCATCTATTTCTACTGACCGCATCAGCTAACCTTTACGCTCAAGATGCTGTCGATTATCAAATGCCACCAAAAGAGATGGCCGACCTACTCCTCGCCAAACCAACACCTGCGGTTAGGATTGATAGTAAAGCAGAGTGGATGCTGTTAAGCGGTCGGAATTCTTATCCATCTGTAGAAGAACTAGCCATGCCCGAATATCGCATTGCCGGCCTCCGTCTCAACCCCAACAATTACTCAGAAAGTAGACAAATCTATATCAACAGCCTTACACTTAAAGACATTAAGACTGATAAAAGTTTCAGCATTATAGGTCTGCCAACTCCCTTGTTTGCCGGAAACATAATCTGGAGCCCGGACGAGAAAAAAATAGCTTTCACCAATACCACACAAAAAGGGGTAGATCTTTACCTCATTGATATTGCGACCAAAAAAGCGACCAAAATCAATAAGCAATTTCTTAATGTGGTACTAGGCACTGGGGTAAGCTGGCTAGATGCAAGCACCTTATTATACAAGGTTGCTGTAAAGCCCGCCAGTGCAGCACCTAAAAAACCTTTAATGCCCAAAGGACCTACAGTACAACAAAACCTAGGCAAAGCCGCCCCAAGTGTTACCTACCAGGATTTAATCAAATCGCCGTACGACGAACAATTGTTTGAGTTTTTTGCGACCGCGCAGTTGGTTAAAAATAAAAATGGCGTAGAAACACCTATCGCTAAACCAGCAATTTATATGAGCGTAAGAAGCTCTCCTGATAAAAATTATTTGCTCATTAGAACGATAAAAAAACCTTTCTCTTACCTCTTTTCTGCAAGTGGCTTCCCCTCTACCCTAAGCATTACAGATTTAACTGGAAAACTGGTTAAAGTGCTTGCCCAATTGCCTTCAGCTGAGGGCCGACCTTCGGGTTACGACAATGTGCAGAACATACCACGAGGGTATGACTGGCGTGATGATGAACCTGCAACAATCACTTGGGCACAGCCTTTAGATAGTGGATTAATCAAAAAACAAGTTGACTTTCATGATGCCGTTTACGCCTTAAGTGCTCCTTTTAGTGGCGAAGCAAAAGAACTTTTCAAAACCCAAATGCGCTATCAGGGAACTGCCTGGGGCGATGCTTCATTGGCACTCGTAAAAGAAGGACTACGAAGCAAGCAAAAACTTAAAGCCAGTCGCTACAATACCACAACCGGTAGCTTAGAGACTTTGTACGAACGCAACGAAACCGATGCTTACAATGATCCCGGAGATCCTGTTACCACTAAAAATAAATACGGCCGACAAGTTATTCAAGTCCTCAATAACGGCACTCAGCTATTGATGAACAACACCGTTGGTTCTTCAGCAAAAGGAGATTTACCCTTTCTTGCAAAGTTTGATCTGGGAACAAAAAAGAATGAAATCATTTGGCGCAGCGCAGAAGGAACTTACGAATATGTAGTTGATGTATTGGATGCCAATAAGCTGGTTTTATTAACCAGAAGAGAATCGCAAAAAGAGGTTCCTAACTATTTCATTAAAAATTTAGTACTCCGCGTTGCCGACCGCCAGATCACCAACTTCACCAATCCTTATCCCGGATTAGATGGTGTGACTAAAGAAAAAATCACCTACAAACGTGCCGATGGCATCGACTTAACTGGCAACTTATATCTCCCTAAAGGGTACGACAAAAACAAAGACGCCCCCCTTCCTGTACTGATCTGGGCTTATCCACGCGAATTCAACTCTGCTGCCGATGCCGCACAAATCAGGGGTTCGAAAGATCGTTTCACCACAATTAGCTGGGCATCTCCTATTTATTGGGTTACCCAAGGCTATGCTGTACTAGACAATGCCGAAATGCCTATCGTATCTGTGGATGGGAAAAAACCAAATGACACTTTTATTGATCAGCTAAAATTAAATGCCGAAGCAGCAATCAATAAACTGGTCGACATGAAGGTTGGCGACAGGAACCGTATGGCTGTTGGTGGCCACAGCTATGGGGCCTTTATGACTGCCAATCTACTTGCGCATACCGACTTGTTTAAAGCAGGTATTGCACGGAGTGGTGCCTACAACAGAACCCTAACTCCTTTTGGTTTCCAAAACGAAGAACGCACCTATTGGGAAGCTCCGCAACTGTATTACGAGATGAGTCCATTTAGCTATGCCAACAAAATCAAAACACCTTTACTATTGATCCATGGTGATTCCGACAACAATCCAGGAACTTTCCCGATCAATAGTGAGCGTTTATTTAACGCCATTAAAGGCTTTGGCGGCACCAGTCGTTTTGTGTTTTTACCATACGAATCACATAGTTATAGCGGTAAAGAAAACTTGCTGCATATGCTCTGGGAAATGAACACCTGGCTCAACACATACGTAAAAAACGCCAGGTAAAATATTACATCTACTTAATACCCCAAATATAAATGAGCTTAAATAGTGTGGTACTGGGCAAGCAGCACCCGGATTTTATCCGAAATGAAACTATAGGCGATATTTTCAGAGCAACCGTCAAAAATTATGGCCCAAAAACGGCCATGATATTTAACCAACAGTCGATGACCTATGCGCAGTTGGATCAGTGGAGCGATGAAATTGCGGCTTATTTACAATCAAAAGGCATAGGCCCGGGGCATTCCGTTGGTCTATGGTGGCCGCGTAGTCTCGAACTACCCGCAGCCATTTTGGGTATTGTAAAATCTGGTGCAGCCTATGTCCCACTGGATAGGGAAATGCCTGCCGATCGCGTCCATGTAGTGATGCAGGAAGTTGGCGCAAATGCTTGTTTCAGTGATGCGCTGGAAGAACTCCATTGCCCGGTATACCAAATCCCGGCATTTCAGGAAAGCGCTACCCACACTCCATTTCCTATCGCGGCATCGCCAGATGACAGGGCTTATGTCTTGTATACTTCTGGCAGTACCGGTAAACCGAAAGGCATTCCCATTAGTCACCGTCAAATTTGTCACCTGATCCGTTCAGAGCAAAGCGTAATCAATATCCTACCGGAGGATAAAGTTTACCAGGGCTTCTCGGTTTCTTTTGACATGTGGTGTGAAGAAACATGGATCAGTTTATACGTTGGGGCAACCTTATGGATTGCCGATGCAACTACAGCCAAATCAATTGATGAGCTAAGCGACATCTTAAGAAAGGAACGCATTACCATTTTACACGCGGTACCAAGTCTGCTCGCTGTAATAGATGATGATATACCCACTATCCGCCTGATTAATGCTGGCGGCGAAGCCTGTACCACTCAGGTCTTAAATCGATGGAGCAAACCCGGATACAACGTCTTTTACAACAGTTACGGTCCTACAGAAACTACGGTAACAGCCACCATGATCGCCTTAAGACCGGGCGACCTGATTACCATTGGTAATCCCCTACCCAATTATAACCTTGCCGTGGTTGATGACCTGTTCAATGTTGTACCTATGGGCACACAAGGACAGCTGATCATTTCTGGCCCCGGAGTATGCAATGGTTATGTAAACAGACCTGACCTTACTGCGGAGAAGTTTTTGGACATCCCAGAAACGCTTCAAGGTATTTTACCCGGCGACAGGATCTATTTGACAGGAGATGCCGTGATTATGCATGAAGATGGCAGTGTCGATTTTAAAGGCCGTTTAGACGACCAGGTAAAACTTAGAGGATACCGCATTGAGCTGGGCGAAATCGAAGTAAAATTAAATGAACTGCCACAAGTATTAGCCGCAGCGGTCGCCTTAAAAAAAGATGCCAATCAACAAGACCAACTTGTCGGTTATGTAACCCTGAAAGCAGGTGCTGATTTCGAAGATCATCGATCAAGAATAGAATTGGCCAAAGCATTACCGCCATATATGGTTCCGCTGGTAATTGTCGTGCTAGACAAAATGCCAAGGCTACCGAGCGGAAAAATCAACCGCAAAGAACTACCTGTTCCACAAGTTTTGTTAGAAATGAAACCGGAAGAGCAAATCCTCATCAACGATGATGATCCACTAAGCACTCGAGTACTCGCAGGCTTAAAATATTTATTCCCCGGCAGAGAGATCAATGTCGATGCCGATTTCTTCATGGATCTTGGTGGACACTCTTTGCTTGCCGCCTCTTTCTCTTCATGGCTCAGAAAAGATGGTGGTGTAAAACAAGCTTCACTAAAAGACATTTACACCCACCGTCCCATCAAAAACCTGATTACAGCATGGGAACTTGCCGAAGAAAAAGCAGAAAAAAACAAAGGTACAGCCAAAGAACCGTTTCATAAAGTATCTTCCTTACGCTACTGGCTTTGTGGCATCGCACAAGGCTTTTCCCTACTGGTTATCTACGGCTTATTTGCCGCACAAATATTTGTACCCTACCTGGGCTATTACTATGAGCTGGCAAAAAGCGAAACCGACAAAGGAGATACCATTTACGCAATTATTACGGCCTTGGTCCTGTTCTGTTTCATTGCCCCAACATTCTCCTTGCTAAGCATTGTGAGCAAATGGCTATTGTTAGGCCGCACTAAAGAAGGCGACTATCCTTTATGGGGAACTTATTACTTTAGATATTGGCTGGTTAAAACCATTCAATCTTTAGTACCCTTACAATTTATGAATGGTACCCCGTTGTACCCTTTTTACTTACGTTTAATGGGTATGAAAATGATACCAGATGCCCAAATCAGTGCCATCACTGTTGGGATGGAGGACTTAATAGAGGTGGGTAGCGATGTCAGTATCAGCTCCGGTGTGGTATTAAACAATGTCTGGGTAGAAAACGGCTTACTCAAACTCAGAAAGATCAAAATTGAAGACCATGCATATATTGGTAGTGGATCTGTAATATCAGGTGGTGCAAGCATCCAAGCCTGGGGCGAACTGCAAGACTTAAGCCATTTACAGCAAGACCAAACTATTAAACCCGGAGAAGTATGGAAAGGTAGTCCAGCCGAAAAAATTGATGTAAAAACGCCCGAAGAACTGCCACAGCCCTTACATGTTTCCAGCTTTACCCGAAAATCATTTGGCTTCCTTTATACCCTACTCCTGGTTATTTTCCCGATTGTAATTCTGGCACCGCTTATTCCGGTCATCCAAATTATCAACTACATGGATAACCAAAGCCCAGATTATGATTTCAGTTATTTTGTACATGTTCCACTGCTCACGATATTATATATATGTCTTTATACCATCGAGACGATCGTATTATCGAGATTGCTTCTTTACAATATTAAGCCGGGTAACTACCCAGTATATGGCGGTGTCTATGTACGCAAATGGCTGTCCGATCAATTGATATCCACCTCTCTAATTGTATTGCATCCAATGTTCGCTTCTGTATATGTATCCGCATTTTTCAGAATGCTAGGGGCTAAAATTGGCAAAAATACAGAGATTTCAACAGCGAGTAATGTAAGTCATACCATGCTCGAAATTGGTGACGAATCCTTTATTGCAGATGCGGTAACACTGGGAGAAGAAGACATTCGTGCCCAACGCCTAATTCTCGACAAAACCTATATTGGCAACCGGAGTTTTGTGGGTAACAGTGCATTGATCCCCCAAGGTTATAAGTTAAATGATGATATGTTAATTGGCGTATTGTCTACACCACCTACTGCAGAGCAACTACAAGCAACACCCGCAAAAGACTGGTTTGGATCACCTGCCATTTCCTTACCAAAAAGGCAAAGTAGTGGTGACTATCCGGCATCCTTAACCACCAATCCTTCCCCAGCCAGGCGGACAGCAAGGTTTGTCATTGAAGGCTTACGGATCATCTTACCAGAAACAGTTATCATTTGCTGTAGTATTTTGTTTATTGCCTATTGCCATGACCTGGTGAAAGACCATAACCTTATGGAAATCGTTAGAGAGCTCCCTAAACTGCCATTCTACTACTTATTTTATATGGGCATGCCGGCTATGCTGATTACCCTTGTGTTAAAGTGGACTTCGGTAGGGAAATTTAAAAAGGAACAAAATCCAATGTGGACACATAAGGTATGGCGAAGCGAAGCCAATACCACTACTTACGAAGCACTCGCTGTTCCATTCTTACTGGAATACATGAAAGGCACCCCTTTTCTGCCTATGATGCTACGCCTGTTTGGTGTAAAATTTGGCAAACGCGTGTGGCTAAATACAACCGACATTACAGAACACGATATGGTGAGCATTGGTGATGACACTGCGCTTAACGAAGACTGTGGCCCGCAAACACACTTATTTGAAGACCGTGTAATGAAGGTAGGTGAAGTGAAAATCGGTGCAAGATGTTCTATCGGATCCAGATCAATTATCCTGTACGATAGTGAGATTGGTGACGATGTAAAATTAGAACCACTATCATTGGTGATGAAGGGCGAAAAGCTTGCCAGTGACACCGAATGGACTGGCAGTCCGATAAGATTGACTTAATCCTTTTACTTAAACCTGATCGCTTTTAATGGGCTAATCCGGCTAACCAGCATAGATGGCAATATCAATACCATGATACAAATCACAAAAGTGGCCAGGTTTAAGATCAAAACATCAACGAAATGAATTTCTATCGGTACATACGATAAATAATAAGAAGCCTGATCTAGCTTATAAATGTGTGTGTATTGCTGTAAAAAGCCTAAACCCAATCCCAGTATATTGCCCAGCAATAAGCCAAAGCCTACCAGGTAAAGGGCATTGTATAGAAATATCTTCATTACGCTGTAATCCGTCATGCCGAAAGCTTTCAATATGCCGATCATATTGGTTCGCTCCAGGATCATGATCAATAAAGCAGTAATCATATTGATCACCCCTACCACCATCATCAACACCAACAATACCTTTGTATTTACATCCAGTAAGGACAGCCAGGTAAAAATCGCTGGAAAATAATCGGCCACAGACTCTGATTTTAGGTTCAGCTCCATATTCTCGTAAATATGATCCGATACTACTTTCAACTTAGAGAAATCTTTAATTCTGATTTCAAGGCCACCAATCTCGTTAGGCTTCCAGTTGTTTAACCGCCTAATGATATTTAGATCACCAATTACAAAGCCTTTATCAATTTCTTCAACGCCGATATCATAAATACCTACGATTTTAAACGGGCGCTTACGTGGTGGATTCTGTACAAAATACATGATAAAATCGTCGCCGACTTTAAGCCTTAATCTGTTGGCTGTAAATTGGGAGATCATGATTTGACGTGTAGCCTTAGCACTATCTGCAAAATCAATCACCTCACCACTCACCAGATGCTTGCGGATATAATCCCATCTAAAAGACTTATCTATCCCTTTAAAGTTAATCCCTTCCACCTCATCATTAGCCGAAATAATTGCTGGCTTTGTAGCATAGGGCTGGTAAAATTCTACATCAGGGTTGTTCTTCAGCTGGTCTAGCGTCACTTTTTGAGGTACAAAAGGCAGCAGTTCAAAGGAATTATTCAAGCTATATTTAAAGACTCTTACATCTCCAATATAACCTCTTACCTTCTCCTGTATTTCTGTTTTAAAGCCTTTTATAATGGCAACAGAAAGCATCATTACCGCCAGACTTAGCATTACTCCAGCTATAGCAATACGGACAATCAACTTAGAAAAAGTACGCTCTGATTTTATGGCTATACGCCCTGCTATGAAGTATTCTGTATTCAATCTTTTCAGCTGCTAATGTGGTGTAAAAGTGCATTTTTTTAAATTAAGATTTTAAAAAAAAATCTTAATCAAAAATAAAGGCTCAATTAAAAATACAGATAAACATGTCGAAGAGTTAATATTAAAGAAATTCACAACTCTAATTAACATCAACAATTAGCTTATTTAAACAAATTGATTGACTTAAAGTGTATCTACATAAACATTTGCGTATATTTGTAATAATATTAGAGACAGGAGAAAAAGCTGAGCAACCATTTTTGGCAGGCGTTTTAACTGGATAGTCTCGTAAAAGCCCCTTAATTGGGGCTTTCTTGATTAGTAACTTTCAACTTGATCATGACCAAAATAGAAAACCAGTTAACTAAAAAATATTATTTCATTGATGAAAGTGGCGATCCCCATTTTTACGGAAATCGGAAAAAGTTATTAATAGGTACAGAAGGTTTTCAACCTTATCTAATTATTGGAATGATTGAAACAGACAACCGGAAAGTACTTCGAAATGCTGTTACCGACTTCATGGAAAACATTAAAGCTGACACCATGTACAATTCCATTCCTTCGGTAGCTAATACAAAAGGCTGGTATGTTCATGCACGGGGTGATCATCCAGAAATACGAGCAAAATTCTTTGAATTACTGCGTGATCTAAATGGCTATAAAGCACACATTGTTATCGCTAAAAAAAATCTATCCATTTTTAATCGCAAACACAACAACAATCCGACTGAGTTTTATTTTGATGTATTACATCACTTGTTGAATGGAAAAATCAATAAACCTGATTATCATCATTACTTATACCTTTCCCAACGTGGCAATAATACACTACATCGTTTTGAAGAAGCGGTTACAAGAGCACTTCAGGGAGGAAAATCTAAGTATAATACTTTTCTACCTTGCAAGCTTGAACTTGTACCCAGTAAAGAAATGCCCGAGTTAAGTATAATTGATTATATGATGTGGGCAGTGCAGCGCAAATTATTAAAAGGAGAAAGTCGTTACTTTAATGCCTTGCAGAACAGGTTCGGTGAAATCATTGACCTATATGCAGAATAGTATAAAAGAAAAAAGCTAAAAAATCCTGAAGCCCCCGTGCCAATACTGGCAGCACCCATCAAGGGATGAGATATGCAGACTTAAAACTCCTTAGCCAATACAAAGATAACATAAAATTATGAGAGTTACATATATTTGAGAGTTGGCGATCATGAGTCGACATTATCATAACATACAAAATCATTATAAGATGGAATTTAGCCCAAACAACCATGTTGTTAAATTATGCATCCAAGGTATGGAGATGGAGGAAAAAGGAAGACCTGAAGAAGCAATCAAGTTATTTTTTCAAGCATGGAACGAAGCGACAAACGATTTTGAAAAATTTACTGCTGCTCATTATATAGCGCGACATCAGAATAATGTTGCCGACAAATTAAAGTGGCTTGAAACAGGTTTGCAGTTTGCATTAAAAATTGATGATGATGCGGTTAAAGGCGCCTTCCCTGCGCTATATTCAAACATTGCCCAATGCTATAAAGACTTAGGCGACATAGATAATGCAAAAAAGAATCAGGAATTAGCAAAGACTTTCGAAGATAGGCCATCTGACAAGGGGCCCTTTTACCACGGGACGAAAGCAGCGCTGCAGGTCGGCGATTTGCTAACAGCAGGGAGCAACTCTAACTACAAGGCTGAACTCGTCATGAATCATATTTATTTTACTGCCTTGGCGAACGGAGCGGGACTTGCCGCCGCTTTGGCTAAAGGTGAGGGACCCCAACGTGTTTATATCGTTGAACCTACAGGGAACTTTGAGAATGACCCAAACGTTACTAACAAAAAATTCCCAGGGAATCCTACCCGTTCTTATCGCAGCCAAGAGCCGCTTAAAGTGGTTGGCGAACTAACAGATTGGCTGCGAATAACACCAGAAGAACTCAAAAAATGGCAGGAAAAACTAGCGAATAATAAAGGGGAAATTATTAATTAAAACAAACAAAAGCCTGTCCCAAACAATCTGCCCTTATTTAAGGTTTATAAGTAAAAACAGAACGATAATGGCAAAATCAACTATTGAAAAAAAGATAGACACCAAAGTAAAATCTATCCAAAATCAGATTAAAAAACTGCAAAATGATTTGGTACACTGGCAAAAAGTCGCGAGCGATTATGAAACCAACAGAGACACTATCGAATCAATTTTATCTGTACACAATGCCCCAGATTTAGGCGGGAGTAAAAAGAAGTAAGAGCTATAAAACTGGAAATAGAAACACGACAAAAGGGGTTAAATGCCCCTTTGTTATTAAATAACGGATTAATCATTTTTTATTACCTTTAGTTTTATACACACAATAAAAAAGGTTATTAAATGACACGATCCGTAACACACCTCCTGAATGCAGTCTTGTTCTCTTTTCTGCTTCAAATTTGTAGTCCATTAACTACATTAGCCATCGATCCACCCCATAAAAAGCTACTTACCGGTGCCGAACAAACAGAACTATATGTACCTTATTTAAAAGGCAAACGTGTAGGTATGGTGGTTAACCCAACCTCTATAATCGGCAAGGAAACCACTGTAGACAGCTTGCTGAAACGCGGCGTAAACATTGTTAAGATATTTGGACCAGAACATGGTTTTAGAGGAAATGCCAGTAACGGAACACATGTTGATGATGAAATTGACACTAAAACAGGGATAAAGGCCATTTCATTATATGGAAAACACTCTACCCCTACCAAAGCGGAACTGGCAGATGTGGATGTGATGATATTTGACATACAGGATGTGGGCGTACGTTTTTATACCTATATCAATACTTTACAACACGTAATGGAGGCTTGTGCAGCCAACAAAAAGGAAGTACTGATTTTGGATAGACCAAACCCCAATGGTTTTTACATTGATGGCCCAATACTTGATCCAAAATTTAAATCAGGTATAGGATTAAAACCAATTCCAGCAGTGCACGGACTAACCGTTGGTGAATACGCTCAAATGTTGAATGGCGAAAACTGGTTGGACAATAAGCTGAAATGCAAAATCAAAATCATTAAAGTGGCCAATTACACCCACGACACTCCCTATGAACTACCTGTTAATCCTTCACCAAATTTAAATACACCACAATCTATTTTATTGTATCCAACTACCTGCCTGTTCGAAGGCACCTATTTAAACTATGGCCGAGGTACACAATTTCCCTTCACCATTGTAGGTGCTCCTGCATTAAAAGGTAAATACGAGTTTTCTTTCACTCCAGTAAGTCTTAAAGGGATGTCAGAAAGTCCCTTGTTTATGAACCAGGTTTGTTATGGTTTAGACCTTAGGGATTATGACACCAACAATTTCAGAAAAACAAAGCAGATCAACTTAGGCTGGATGATCGAATTGTATAACGCTTCACCCAACAAAGCAGATTTCTTTAACTCTAGTTTGAGCAAAGAAATGGGTACAATTGAAAAGCTTATTGGTGTTGCTGATTTTAGGAAACAAATTATTGCAGGAAAATCAGAAAAAGAAATCAGAGCTAGTTGGGAACCGGGATTAAGTCAGTATAAAAAGATGCGCAAAAAGTATTTGTTGTATCCTTAAGGTATAGATATTCCTCTAAACGCTATATTTAGAAAGGCATATAGCTGATTTCCTAAACTATAATTTTAACTTAGCATAATGGAAAGTAAAGCTCCCACTGGTGAGGAAATTCTTTTGGCTAAAATAACCAGTGGGGACCATTATGCTTTCAGGAAATTATTTGACCAGTATCATTCTAAAGTTTATAGCTATTCCAATTGGGTGTTGCGATCTGAATCTCTTGCACAGGAAATAGTGCAAGAGGTATTTATAAACATCTGGATCAATAGAGCGAAATTATCACAAATAAACAATTTCGGAGGTTACCTGAGGGTGATTACCAAAAATGTGACCTTAAATGCCTTAAAAAAAATAGCGCTTGATTTCAAATTGAGCAATGCCCATGTTAAGACCTGGACGGAAGTAGATAACGATACCGAAGAGCAGATCCAATTCAAAGAAACCCGTGCCTTGCTCAACGAAGCAATTTTAAAACTTCCCAAACAGCAGCGGCTGATTTATCAAATGTGCCACATTGATGGCATAAAACAGAAAGAGGTAGCCGAAAAACTTAACATTTCGCCTCTTACCGTAAAAGCGCACCTGCGCGATGCGACCAAAACCATCCGTAATTTTATGGGCGACCAGGCCGATCTCTGCGTTTTGTTGTTTATGTTTTTTTATGTGATAAAATAATTTCACATCCACTACTACCTTTTTGATTTAGGATTGTCATTATAATAAATAGGCAAGATAACCCCTTGCTTTTAATCCTAAATTGTACCCGATGAGTAAGGAAAGACTAACGCATTTATTTCAGAAATACGTACACAAAACCTGTACACAGGCGGAATATGCAGAGTTGATGAGCTTAATTAACGACAAAAATAAAGCCATTGAGCTTGATCAGCTGATGAATGAGGAGTGGAAAAACCATCGTAATGGCCCGGAACTGGACAAAAAAAGTGTAGATCAGTTATTTGACAGGATTTTATCTGCCGGAGAATATATCCAGGAAAATAACCAGACCATTAAACTGAACACCAGAAGATCATGGATCATGTGGGCTGCTGCATCACTTTTACTGGGATTTTTTGCTTTTTGGTTTTACAGCTCAAACAGCGACAGCTCCAATAAAGCTAAACAGGCTCAGGCGATAGCAGGCAAAACTAATCCTGTGATAAAGTTGGCTACCATTAATGAACACAAAAAAATAAAACTACCTGATGGCAGCATTGTTATTCTGAATAACGGCAGTAAGCTCGAGTTTCCAAAAAATTTCTCCGGCAACACACGAGAAATAATATTAGAGGGAGAAGGGTATTTTGACATCAAACATAATGCTGAAAAACCTTTCATAGTCCATACGGGAAAAATAAGCACGACTGTTTTGGGAACAGCTTTTAACATTAAGGCATATGACAAAGAGAACAATGTAGTGGTAACTGTAACCAGAGGAAAGGTAATGGTTAAAAATGAGAACAAAACACTTGGAATAATTGTTCCGGATCAGCAGATTGTTTTCAATAAAACAGAGATGAAATCATCCCTTACCCCTGTAATAGCCAGCAAAATAGTAGAGTGGCAGGAAAAAGACCTCTACTTTGATGATGTAACCATGGATGAAGCGGCAGCGCAATTGGCTAAACGTTTCAATATAAAAATAAAATTTGCCAGCGAGGAAAGCAGAAGCTGTCGTTTTACAGCTACCTTTTTAAAGGGCGAAAGCTTGGAGGAGATTCTAGAAGTCATTACTTCATTTAATCATATAACGTATCAAAAAAAGGCTGGAGAGATCATCATTTCTGGCAACGGATGTAAATAATAATTAATCAATTAATAAACCTAAACCCTTAATTAAAACCATTTATGAAAGAAATTTACCAGCTGCGAATTTGATAAAAAAACTCCCTGTCGCTAAACAGGGAGCTGTTGATTGCTTTGCTTTAGCGCTAACTAGAGCAAAATGTTATAAACAATTTTTCGAGGATCATTTAAACATTTAAAATTATGAAATTTTCTGCAGAACCAGCAGAGGGTAGTCAAAGCTATTTGTACTTTTCTACCTCCAGTAAATCACGATATATAATTCGTCAGATTATGCGTTTAAGCCTAATTACAGCTATTATAATTGCTACAACTTTTCAAATCCTGTTTGCTTCAAACATCAAGGCACAGGGGGCGGCTCAGGTTGAAGTAACAATCGAGCTGAAAAATGAGTCAGTTTTATCGGCTATAAAAAAAATCGAAGGACAAACCGATTTCAGGTTTATCTACAGAAACAGCGACATTAAGGATGTAAAGAATTTAAATATACCCTTGGGGACCCGATCGGTTAAAGAAACATTAAACCAGATATTGAGCGCAAATGGCTTAACATTTAGCGAGGTAAACAATAAAATCCTGATTTCCAAAACAGAAACCAATGGTATCCCTACAGAGCAGGCCGATGTGAAAATTACAGGAATTGTACTGGATGATGAGGGGCTTCCACTTCCCGGCGTGACCATCATGATTAAAGGAGACCGAAATACGAGCACCGCTACCGATGTAAATGGACATTTTAATATTAACATACCATCAGACGGCAATCAGGTATTGGTATTTAGTTATATAGGATTTAAAACACAGGAAATTGCTGTTGGAACTTCGACCTCAGTCAGGGTGACCATGGTGGCTGCTCCAGGCAGTCTACAGGAAGTAGTGGTGCTGGGTTACTCTGAACAGAAGAAAGCTAACATTACAGGTTCGGTAGCAACAGTGAGCGGAGCGGAATTGAGACAAAGTCCTGCAGCAAATATCAGTAACTCACTTGCTGGCCGTCTACCAGGACTAATTGCTTTCCAGGGATCAGGACAACCAGGAAGAGATGATTCCAGGCTGTTAATCCGCGGATTAAGTACATCAGGAAACTCATCTCCACTTATTGTAATAGACGGTATTCCGCAAGAAGCCGTTGACGCCAATGGGAATGGCAAATCTGTTAATGCTAACTTACCGCATATGGATCCCTCAGATATTGAAAGCATTTCAATTTTGAAGGATGCAGGTACAGCTGCGGTATATGGTGCAAGGGCTGCAAATGGGGTCATTCTGATCACGACCAGACGAGGAGATAAAGGAAAACCAAGTCTGAACTATACATTTAACGGCAGCTGGCAGAAACCTACTCAGTTAGCAGATCTTGTGAACAGTTATGAATATGCAACGCTGTTGAACGAGATGTATAAAAATGAGAATAACTTTCTCCCCTCTGCAAACAGGGGCTATACAGATGAGCAACTTGAAGTAATCAGGACAGGCTCCGATCCGGACAGATATGCAAATACCGATTGGTATAGCGCTTTAATGAAGCCAAGCAGCTTCCAGCAAAGACAAAATATTTCAGTAAATGGAGGTGGTGAAAAATCTAAATATTTTATTTCCACAGGTTATCTGGACCAAAAAGGACTTTTTGAGTCATCCGGCTACAAACAATATTCTTTGCGTACAAACCTGGATGCTGAGATATCTAAAAACCTGAAGGTAAGCCTGAATTTAAATGGACGAATTGAAAAAACAAAGGATCCGGTTGCGGGTGGTGCGATTGTAAGCCAGTACCGCATGATCTCTCCTCTGATTCCAAGCAGGTTTAGCAATGGCACTTATAATTACGTTTCGATTGTAAGTGGCTTTTCTTCTTTGATTAATGGTAGTCCGTATTTAATCGGACGAGGTGATGCAGGTTATGTAAATACAGATTTAAATGTACTGGAAGGTGTGGGGTCATTAATTTATAATGTTCCTTTTATCAGTGGCTTAACCGCTAAAGGCACGTTTTCTTATAACAAATACCAAACTTATATAAAGAACTTCGCTAAGCCTTATGTCACATCTGTAAGAAATGACAATGGGACGTATACAACCAGAGCTACAGGCAATACAAGGGCTTCATTAACCGAACAATTTATACAGCGGCAAACGGTGCTGGCAGAGGCTTCCCTGAACTATAAAAAAACCTTCGGTAATCATAATATCGATGTACTTGCCCTATACACGCAAACAGAAAACCAGGGAAACAGAATATCAGCATCAAGAGGGAATTTCGCCTCCCCACAGGTTGATCAGCTATTTGCCGGTGACGTCAACAATGATGACAACTACGGTGTTGCATTTAGAAATGCACGCCAGAGTGTAGTTGGTCGCGCAGCCTACAATTATAGTGGCAAGTATCTATTTGAATTCAGCTTTCGCTACGACGGATCAGATGTATTTCCCAAAGGCGACAGATTTGGTTTTTTCCCTGCAGTTTCTGCAGGCTGGGTGCTCTCTGAGGAAGCTTTCTTAAAAGATGTTCCGGTAATCAGTTTCTTAAAGCTAAGGGGCTCATATGGACAACTGGGTAATGACAGGACTGGTCAATTTGATTATCTTAATACCTATACGCTGGGAAGTGGCTTAGATGGTAATTACATTTTTGGGAATGCAGATGTTCAGGCGCTTGTTCCTGGTGTGATTCCAAACGCCTCATTTACATGGGAAAAAGCCAATATCTCAAATATCGGTTTAGAGGCCCGTTTATTTAAAAATAAATTAGGGATAGAAGCAGATTACTTTTACAAAAGGACAAAAAACATTTTAGGTACAAGATCATTTAGTATACCTGCTACCATCGGTGGAACTTTACCAAGCGAAAACCTTAATATAATTGACAACAGTGGTTTTGAACTGGCAATGGACTACAAGAGTCGTCTTGGCGCAGTAGACTACTTTGTTAAACCAAATGTTACTTTCAACAAGAATAAAGTAGTTTATATGCCTGAAGCTGCCGGGATTCTTCCTTATCAAAGCTTAATTGGCCATCCGTTCTATCTTCCGGCAGGTAATTTAGTTTCACCCGCAGGTTACATCGCAGAAGGACTATATCAATCCAGGGCTGAAATTGCCGCAGGGCCAACACCTTTATACACTACTGTAGCCCCAGGAGATATTAGATATAAAGATGTAAACGGCGACGGCAAAATCACCGCGGCAGATAAAACGATAATTGGTAAAGGAGACTATCCTCAAATCATCTATGGTTTATCTATGGGAGCTAACTATAAAGGATTTGACATCAGTGTGTTGTTCCAGGGTGCAGCCAAAGTAGAAAAATACATGACAGGCTTAGGAGAATGGGCATTTGCAGGAAATGCGGTACCTTCAAAAAAACACCTGGACAGATGGACGCCTGAAAACACAGACGCCTCTTATCCCCGTTTATTCTCAAGCTACAGCAATAATCAGGAAATCTCAAGTTACTGGCTGCGAAACGGGTCGTACCTAAGGTTGAAAAATCTAGAACTGGGCTACAGCATTCCTTCCGCAGCGCTTTCACGCTTAAATATCTCAAGCGCCCGTTTTTTTGTTAGTGGAACAAATCTCTTTACGATCACCAGTTTAAAAGATGTAGATCCTGAGGCATTTGCTTCTTCTTTTGGAGCAGAAAGCTACTTAATCCAGAAAGTGTTCAATCTTGGTTTAACTGTTAAATTTTAATCTATTTAAAATGAAAAGATATTCATTAATCATATTCCTGTTCGCCATTATTTTCGCCTCAGGATGCAAAAAAGACTTTTTAAACAGTCAGCCTCTGGACAGATTCAGTGATGAAGATGTGTATAAAGATTCTACTTTAACCGGCTTATTCCTGAATAACCTTTACACGGGTATTCCGACCGAATTTGCTGGAAGTATGCGAGATGCCTTTAGCGATCAGCTATATTCGAGCGGTAACGTAAGCATTTATCAGAATACTTTTGCTGCTTCAACCGCTCCTTTTGGTATTACAGGAGCCTACAACACGGCGTATATCAACATCAGACGCTGCAATATTCTGATTGCGAATATAGACCGTGTACCAGCAAGTGCAAAATTCAAAAACCGGACAAGAGATGAAGCGAGGTTTTTACGCGCTTTAAACTACTCCTACCTGATCAACTATTTTGGAGCCGTACCCTTGATTACCAAAGCACAGGATCTTGACGAAAATTTAAACGTTCCCCGTAATTCGTATCAAGAAGTCGTAAACTTTATCGTTGCAGAGATGGACGATATCAACAAGGGGCAGTTTCTGGCTTATAAATACACAGGAGCCGACGTCGGCAGAATTACTATTGGTGCCGCTCTTGCGCTAAAGAGCCGCGTATTACTATATGCCGCAGGTTATAACAACAACTGGCAGGCAGCCTACAATGCGGCGAAAGATGTTATTGATATCAGTGCAAAAACCGGTTATGGTTTATATCCAAACTACGAAGCCATGTTTTATGAGGCCAACGATAATAATATGGAAGTGATTTTGGATCACCAGTACAAATCAAATTTCCAGGCTTATCATGTACATCATTATAATTTGCCATGGGGAATTGTTCCTCCAGGGCCAAGTGCATTGAACCAGCCAACTCAAAACATCGTAAATGAGTATGAAATGAATAATGGTAAGATGATTAATGAGTCGGGATCAGGTTATAATCTGAACAAACCTTACGAGAACAGAGATCCAAGATTCTATGCCAGTATACTTTACGACGGATCTACCTGGCTTGGTAAAACGCTGGATTTCATACCAGGATCCAACTATAATCCTTCTTTTGCTCCACTTGCTACTGGTTATGCATTAAAAAAAATGCAGGATCCGACATTCGACCCAATGGTGACTACAAAAAGTTATGGGGGCGGTCAGAATTACATCTTGATCCGCTATGCTGAAATTTTGTTAAATTTCGCCGAAGCAGCTTATAAAATCGGGCTGACTGAGGATGCCAGAATCTACGTTAATAAAGTTCGTAAAAGGCCAAGTGTGAATATGCCTGATATCCTTCCCGGAGAAATTACATTGGAAAAAATCATGCATGAACGTAACATTGAACTGGCATTTGAAGGGACCCGCTTATGGGACATTCGTCGCTGGAAAATGGGGCCTCAATTACTGGGAACGCCTATTAAAGGGATAACAATTACGCAAAGTGGTACCAATCCGCGCCAGTATACAGAGTCAACAGTACTTCAAAGAACCTTTACTGACAGGCTATACCTTTTCCCTATTTATCAGGCCGAGGTGGAAAAAAACCCTGCATTGCTACCTAATAATCCAGGTTGGTAATATCCCCCAACCTATTGTCTTAAAATCAGAAAACAATATGCAGCATTATCCCTGCATGTTGTTTTCATTTATCATCACACAACATGAAAAACAAAACAGCAATAATCATCCTGGCTGCGGGCCTGGTGCTTAGCTTAGGCCATTCTGTTCAGGCACAAAAAAAAGGATTTACCATCAACGGAACCATTACCGACCTCCCTTCGGGAAAAGTGTATCTGGCCCACGAAAATGAAAAGAAAGAAATCATTACGGATTCGGCTAAAATTGTAAACAATCGCTTTGTATTTAAAGGCGCTACTACATCCCCCGCGTTTTACAGCATTTATATTACGGATAAACAAAGGGGATCAAACTTTGTGGTGGAAAACAAAAACCTGACCTTTACCGCAACTAAGGATTCATTATATAAAGCAAAAGTAACTGGCTCTGAACTTTATGATACTTACATGAGTTTTTACAATGTCGACTGGAAACCAATTACAGCAAAAGCCGGCGACATATACCAACGTTTGAACAAAGCTGAAAAGGAAGGAAAAATGAAAACAGATTCCTCCATAAGGAAAGGTTTCGACGAAGAATTTAAGGCGTTGGGCGTCTTAAATGACACCGTTGTAAATGCCTATGTAAGGAAAAATAGAAACTCTATTGCCTCGGCAATGATAATCCTGGATAGGTATATCAATTATCCTTACTTTGATAACGCAAGAGCATTGATGCCCTTATTGAGTAAAGAGGTACAACAGTCGTCTTTCGGAAAACAGATTTACGCAGCATTGGCGCTTGATGAAAAAACAGCGATAGGTAAAGTTGCACCAGTATTTTCAATGGCAGATACAGCTGGTAAAATGATAAGTCTTGCTGACTTTAAAGGGAAATATGTGCTGATTGATTTCTGGGCAAGCTGGTGTGGTCCATGCCGTAAAGAGAATCCAAATGTGGTAGCCGCTTATAAAAAATATCACGATAAAGGTTTCGAAATACTAGGAGTTTCTCTTGACGGCTCTAAAGCACCATGGTTAAAAGCTATCGCAGCAGATGGGTTAATATGGAACCATGTTTCAGATTTAAAAGGATGGAAAAATAGTGCTGCCGCTATATATGGTGTAAAATCAGTACCTGCAAGTTTTTTAATCGGTCCTGACGGAAAAGTTATTGGTAAGGATTTGAGGGGCGAAGCCCTACAAGCTAAATTAGCAAGCCTATTTGTTGAGAAATAAGCGAGCATTTTTAAAAAAAAAATTAGATAAACGGCCCTGCAATTATGTATTGCAGGGCCGTTTTGTATGCTCCGCATCAGCGAGAGCATCTATTTCGGTCTTTCTAAGTCATTATTAACGAGACTAATTGCCAAAATCAAGCTATGAAGGTGTTCGTAATAAGCAATTAGATTAGCACGTTCTGCATTCGGTAATACACAGCTTTTGGTATTGAAACTTTGTTGGATCATTATATGAAAACTAATTTCAAAATCAATTTTTTAATTCCAAAATGGCTCTCATATCTTGTTAAGTTTGTATAAATTCGTGTATTATATCTTTGAGATGTTAATCTATACTAAGCGAAGTGATGAAGAATTGATTGTGCTTCTTAGAGAGGGGGATAAAATTGCGTTCAGTACACTTTATAGTCGTTATAAGGGATTGTTATACGTTTATGCTTGTAAAATCATCAAGGATTTTGACCTCGCCGAGGATTTGGTGCAGGAGGTTTTTATTTCCGTTTGGGATAAGCGAGATGCTATTAATTTCAAAACATCGATTTCTTCTTACCTATATGCAGCCGTTCGTTACAGGTTTTTTGATTTGATAGATAAGCAGAAAGTCAAGTCCGACTATGTGCAGTCATTCCAGTTGTTTCTGGATCAGGGAGAGTTTTTAACAGACAACTATATCGCTGAAAAGGAGTTGGCAAAAATCATCGAAAATGAAATTGCCAGACTTCCGATTAAGATGCGTGAAATATTTGAACTCAGCCGGAAATTAAACCTGAAAAACAAGCAAATTGCCGAACATCTTGGAATTTCAGAGAAGACAGTCAAAAATCAGATTAGTCTGGCAATGAAAGTTTTACGCGATAAATTAGGGGTGCTTGGTTTTTTATATTTCTATTATTTCTTCAAATACTAAAATTTATCCGGGACTTTTGTGTCCGTTAACCTACATATAGTTGAATATACCAGCTAAATGCAGCAACTAATGGAACAACTTGACGCTAGAAAACTAATTCAACGATACCTAAACGATGATTTAAGCCATGAGGAGCAGCTTATTGTCGAACAATGGTTTGCTAAAAACTTGGAGGATAGTGGTTATATTCCGGATTATTCACGCATTATTGAGGCTGACAACAGAATTTGGTCAAATCTGAATACGCATATAGAAGATGAAAAAAATAAAAACAAACCTATCAGATTATGGCCTCGAATTATTTCCGCCGCAGTAGTTTTGTTTATACTCTCCTTCATTACATATTTTTTCCTCTACAAGCCAGATCGGACACAGCAGCTGGTAGAGATTAAATCCAATGACATTTTACCAGGAAAAAATAAAGCGATACTTACATTGGCTGACGGTAAGAAGATTTTCTTATCTGATGCAGAGAAAGGTATAGTTGCGCAGCAAGGAGGGGCCGAAATTACCAAGCGTGGACAAGGCGGGCTCTCCTACCATGTTGCAGATAAAAAATCCATTAACCCTTCACTGTATAATACCATGAGTACGCCCCGGGGTGGTACGTATAAGCTGATACTAGAGGATGGAACTCAGGTGGTTTTAAATGCAATGTCTTCTATTACTTACCCAACTAGCTTTGCAGGTACAGAACGTAGAGTCGTCCTACATGGAGAGGCCTACTTCAACGTTACGCACAACACTAAAAAACCATTTAAGGTCGTTTCTAACGGACAAACGGTACAAGTACTGGGTACCCAGTTTAATGTCAGTGCTTATAAGGACGAACCAACAACCGAAACTACCTTGCTAGTCGGAAGTGTAAAGGTTACAAATGATCAGCTGGAGACAGTTTATTTAAAGCCTGGACAACAATCCAGAGGAGCGGAACATTTAACGCTCGCTACAGATGTAGACGTAAATGAGGCCATTGCCTGGAAAGATGGATTTTTCCATTTTAACGATGCTGATGTACCAACTGTAATGCGAGCTTTATCCAGATGGTATGATGTAGATATTGAGTATCAGGGAAATCCGACCAAAAGGCGGTTTACAGGTGATATTCATAGAGATATGACAGTCTCTAAAGCTTTAGAGGTGATTTCCTTATTGAAAATAAGATTTAGAGTGGAAAAGAAGAAAATTATTGTCATCCAATAGCCTATTACAAATCAACTAATTATAACCTAAACCAAAACAATTATGACCAGATTTTTACGACGACAGTGAGCCCAAGGCTAGGGTAACCGTAAAAGCCGCGGAAGTGTTGACGCACCTCCGCGGATAGAATTCGGGCCAACCCATTTTCCTACCAGTGGAAAAGATGATTTGAAGATCAAACTTAGTATTAACCCAAACAATGCAAATGTAATGAATTTTAATTCTACTGCTACTGCTATGCCCGATGGCGCATGGTATTTTCTAAAAAAACTCCTGCTAGTCATGAAGTTGACAATACTTATCTTACTTGTAAGCTTGCTTTCTGTAAGCGCTAAAACTTTCAGTCAGATTAATCTGCGTGAAAAAAATATTCCTTTGGAGCAGATACTAAAGAAGGTTCGCAAACAAACAGGATATACTTTCATATATGAGTCAAATTTATTGAAAAAAGGAAGTCTTGTATCTGTAAATCTTACGGATGTATCACTTGATGAGGCGTTGAAAGCAATTTTTAAAAACCAACCACTCACCTATAAGATGGTGGACAAAAACGTTATTGTCCAGAACAGCGAGTCAACGTTTATAGATAAGGTAACTGACCTGTTTAAATTGCAGATTTCTATAAAAGGGATGGTGACTGGCGAGGGACATCCTTTGGCTGGTGTAACCGTTTCAGTTAAGGGCTCTACGAGATCGACGGTAACCAACCTAAAGGGTGAGTTTACTTTAAATAATCTGAATGAAGATGATGTCCTGATATTTCGTTATATCGGATATATCAACCAGGAATTGCCGTTGAAAGACAGGAAGTCCGCAAATCTTTCCATAGCACTTCAACCAAGTAATACAAAACTTGACGAAATACAAGTTGTAGGTTACGGGCAAGCGACGAGTCAGCGACTAAGTACGGGATCAATAGCGAAAATAAGTGCTGCAGAAATCGAGAAGCAACCCGTTACTAATGTATTGCAAGCGCTATCTGGACAAGTTCCAGGCCTCCTCATAAGCCAATCCAGTGGTTCTCCTGGTTCAGGTGTGGCAGTTCAGATTCGTGCGGCTACCTCGCTACCTGCAGTTGTCAGTGGTGTAGCAACTACCGGTACTTCTCCCCTATATATTATAGATGGTGTACCTTTTCTGTCTGAACCTGTCTATTCAGCTGGAGGCAATACAGTTGGATATCTGAAACCATCATACGGCAACAGTCCTTTGAATGCAATTAATCCAAGTGATATCGAGAACATTGAGATACTTAAAGATGCAGATGCGACTTCTATATATGGTAGCCGTGGTGGAAATGGAGTTGTGTTAATCACTACTAAAAAAGGCAAGCCGGGAAAAACGAAGTTGGATGTTAATCTTAGTAAGGGGATTTCGTCTATCTCAAATTTACACCGGGTTAAAAACATGACGTTGGAACAATATCTTGAAGTTCGTCGTGCAGCCTTCGCCAACTCCGGAGTCGTACCAACTACGACTAATGCCCCCGACCTTACAATTTGGGATACAAATACTTCAACGGATTTTGAGAAAGTATTGATGGGCAAGACTGCGCAAACAACAGATGCTTCGACTTCCTTTTCCGGAGGAAGTACACAAACAAACTTTCTTTTAAGCGGAACTTACCACAAAGAAACGACCGTGATCCCAGGCGATTATAGTTACGATAGAGGCGCTATACACCTCGCTGTTGAGCATAATTCTTTAGACCGAAAATTTACAGCCAAGATTACATCTATGCTTGTGTTGGATAAAAACAACAATGTTTCGCGACTTGGGCAAACAACTGATCTGGCATATATTGCATTTACGCAGGCTCCAAACTTTCCACTGTATGATGAAACTGGGCAAAATCTTTACTGGATTAATCAGTCGGCGCTCTCCTATCAGAACCCTTTGAAATTTTTATATCAGCCTTATGAGGCAAAAAACAACAATTTGATCGGTAGTATCAATCTGAAGTATTCGCCAGTTGAGGGGTTGAATATCAGATTGAATTCTTCCTATAATAAACTGGTAGCGGACGCCAGAAATCTCAATTTGTCAAAAAGTATTAGTCCTTTCACAACCACGTTACCATCGGCAGCTTTTCAACAAAACACCGCAACCACATGGAACGTAGAGCCGATGGCTGATTATACCACAAAAATTGGTCAAGGTACCCTTAATATACTAGGAGGGGCTACCTTTCAGAGCAATCAATACGATCAGCCATTTTATATCATTGGAACTAATTATACTTCTGATGCACTAGTTAATTCCATTTCAAACGCTGGGACGGTACGTACATATAATTTTGACTCTGATTACAAATATCAATCAGTCTTTGGAAGATTAAATTACAATTGGCACAACAAGTACATCGCAAATCTAAATTACCGGTATGACGGTTCTTCTAAATTTGGAAATAATAACCGTTTTGGTAGTTTTGGTTCGGCGGCATTAGCCTGGATTTTTACAGAAGAAAACTGGATCAAGGATAAGATAGCATTCTTGAGTTATGGTAAGCTTCGTTCCAGCTACGGTATTACTGGAAACGATCAGATCCCTAATTACTTGTATCTAGACACTTATAGCACTTCTAATTACACTTACGGAGGTATTTCCGGACTAAATCCTACTAAGCTGGCAAATCCAGACCTGAAATGGGAAGTAAATAAAAAGCTGGAAGTTGCCATGGATTTAGGTTTCTTCAAAGACCGCATATTGGTTACGGGGGCATATTATGTAAACAATACCGACAACCCCCTGGTAAGTAGTCCAGTTACCGGAGTTACCGGGTTTACATCAATGTACGCTAATATGCCAGCAAGAATTCAACAGAAGGGATTGGAATTTACGTTGACTACCCAAAATTTCAAATCAAAAAGTTTTAGCTGGACGACAAACTTTAACATTAGTTTTAACAAAAGCACATTAGTTTCATTTCCAACAATAGCAAATACAGCATATATCAATTATATGGTGGTTGGCAAGGAAATGAGTACCATTTATGCCAGAAAATATACCGGGTTATCTGCTCAAGATGGTTTACCGACATTCCTTGATGCAAACAATAATGGATCTACATCATTAAATGAAAGCGGTTTGGCCGACAATGGCTTAGGTGATTATGTTGCAATTGGCAAAACGAACCCTGATTTTTTTGGAGGAATGAACAACAGTCTAAGCTATAAAGGTTTTCAACTGGATTTTCTTTTTCAGTTTACAGGAAAAAGTACAAAATACAACATCGATTATTATACGGGTATTGCTCCTCCAGGATACAATCCCATTAACATGTCAAGCTACGCATATGAACTCTTTAAAGCTACCGACGGGAAAATAGCCACACGTACAGCTGGGATCAATATCGATGGAACTCCTTATAACAGTTATTATAAATATACGCAATCTGATGCAATGGTCAGTAACGGTGCCTATCTGAGATTGAAAAATGTTGCGCTTTCCTACAATTTTAAGAACGACTGGATTAAAGCCCTGCATTTGGGCTCGGCGCAAGTATTTTTGCAAGGACAGAATCTCCTGACTTTTACAAACTTTAAAGGTTATGATCCGGAGAGCCCAGCGAGTAATATACCACCATTGACAACATTTGTGGCAGGTCTTAAATTCTCATTCTAAATCTAATCAGCATGAAAACTACTAATCTTTTATATCGCATATACTTATCAGTCTTTATCGTTGCGGCTTCCTTTGCAATAAGCGGTTGCAAAAAATTTGTTGATGTTGGCGCTCCAAACAGTCAGCTTGTTTCTGCCACAGTTTATATTAATGACGCCACATTAAAATCGGCGCTTGCAGGACTATTCAGTCAAATGGCCAATGAAACCTCTACGAACTTGCAATTCAATTTATCGTTTGTAACAGGAAATTCAGCAGATGAGATGAAATTCTATATCCCAAACGAAACTTATGATGGTTTCATTACGAATAGCATTTACGACGACAATGCTACTGTTCAAGGGATGTGGAATTCCTCTTACGCACTGATTTATAAAGCAAATTTAATTATAGAAGGTGTTCAGTCAAGTAAAGAAGGTTTGACTGATGCTATGAAAAAAGAGGCAATTGCCGAAGCAAAGTTTGTGAGAGCATATTATTATTTCTATCTCACCAATCTATGGGGAGATGTTCCATTGGCACTCAGCACAAATGCAGTAGTCAACAATACACTATTTCGGAGTCCAAAGGCCGAGGTCTATAAACAAATTATCCAAGATCTTATTGATGCCAGAGATGGATTACAGGCAGATTATAGTTACGGGGCTGGCGAGAGAATAAAGCCTAACAAATATGCCGCTATTGCACTTTTAGCACGAGTTTACCTATATACCGGAGACTATGTAAATGCACAATCTAATGCCTCTACCGTCATCAGTTACACCACTTTGTATAACATCTTGCCTACCGCTTCTTTAACTGGAATATTTGTAAAAAACAATACAGAAGCTATATTTCAACTAAATTCCGCTGCTTTTGTTGGATTTACACAGGAAGGGCAAACTTACGCACAGGGAAGTACACAAGTACCCATGTACCAAATATCTGATTATTTGCTAAATGCTTTCGAAACAGGTGATAAAAGATTCTCGAGTTGGGTGGGAAAATCAACTTATCAGGGTGTCGATTATTATTATCCGTCCAAATACAAGCAAAAAGTACAAAACAGCACCGCATTGGCGGAATATCCTACTTATTTAAGATTAGGCGAGCAATATTTGATACGTGCGGAAGCGAAAGTAATGCAAAATGACCTGGACGGTGCCATATCAGATATTAATGTAATTCGTAATCGTGCAGGTTTACTTGTCACTAGTGCCGTAGCGAAAGCAGATATTATACTTGCTATCGAACGCGAGCGTAGAATAGAATTGTTTGGAGAATGCGGACACCGCTGGAATGATTTAAGGAGAACAGGAAGAGCCGGGACAGTCTTAGGAGCAATAAAACCTTTGTGGAACGAAAATGCTGTACTTTATCCCATCCCAAGGTCTGAACGGCTTAACAACAACAACCTGAGCCAAAATAAGGGATATTAAAAACATCCCCCATTATTTGACACATCTAACACTGTAACAATCATTCAATTAAAATTGAATGATTGTTACAGTTCTTTCTACACTCAATTGTTATCATATGAGAAAAATATCTTTGATGTTCCTGTGCTTTATTTTAATGGGTGCATTTGACCTTAAGTCGCAGGAAAAAACTGCTGGTTATACTATCTACGGGGACGTGACAGCTATTCCAGATGCTGAAATGGTTTACCTAACAGCTTCAAACTTATCCGATAGTGCAAAAGTAAAAGATGGCAAGTTTGCTTTTAAAGGATTTATTGGTACCCCGGAGAGAGCCGCTCTTCGTCTGAAGCATCGTGGACAAGGGAGAATTACAACGATCATCCATGAAGACAATTTGAAACTGTTTCTTTCGAACGGCAAAGTTTTTGTAAAGTCTGCAGACAAGTTTAACACATCTACTATCAATGCCGGGAAATTACATGATGAGTATATCACTTATTATGCAGGCTTATTTAAGATCTATAACGCGATGCAGCCTGTAAATACCAGGTATTATGCTTATGCAAGAGAAAATAACACCAAGCTTATGCAGGAAACCAAGGTTAAATTAGATTCGCTTCGTGCAATTGAATTTGCCTACGCAACGGACTTCATCCGAAAAAAGCCAAAATCACCCATAGCGCTTTACGCAGTGCAAGAACTTGCCAAACCTATTGCAAATCCGCCGGATTTCCCATCAGCATTTTTGCTACTCGACACTTCACTCCAACAAACTCCATTAGGAAGATCGCTCCAAAAGATGATTGACGTTAAAAATTCATATGTAAAAGGACATCTCATTCCTGATTTTGCACAACCCGATCTGTCTGGAAAATTAGTGAAAGTCGGTGATTTTCGGGGCAAGTACCTATTCATCGACTTCTGGGCTTCGTGGTGCGGGCCATGTCGACTAGAGAATCCAAATCTAAAGCGGAGTTTCGAAAAATACAAAAATGATGGATTCGTTGTACTAGCTGTATCTATTGACGAATCTAAGGAAAAGTGGATTAACGCAATCAATCAAGATGGGACTGATAACTTTATTCATGTTGGCGATATGAAAGGCAGGGCAAATTCAGCTGCTCAACTTTTAAAAGTTAGCAGTATACCTCAGAATTTTCTAATCGATCCTTCGGGAAAGATTCTTGGCAAGAATCTCCATGGTCTTGACCTTGATAACGCATTGGAAAAAATATTTAATAATTTAAGATAATTCTCGAAAAAGGCCATGATTTACACTGCCCCAAATCGTGTCTAACTTTTTGGGGCAGCGTAAGATTGCAGGGCCGTTTTGTGTGCTCCGCATCAGCGAGAGCATCTATTTCGGTCTTTCTAAGTCATTATTAACGAGACTAATTGCCAAAATCAAGCTATGAAGGTGTTCATAATAGGCAATTAGATTAGCTCGTTCTGCATTCGGTAATATGCGGCTTTTGGTATAGAAACTCTGTTGGATCATTCTCCAGAGATATTCGAGACTATCGTCGAGTGAATAGGTTTCAAAAAAATTCTTTAAGGTAGTTTTTACAAACGTATCAAGCTCAGCTTTTGTTCCTGATGGTCTTTTGTGTAGAAATTGGTCGGGTGCATACATATGCTCATTTTTTTATGGTTCAAAAAATGAGTCTCAGCAGGGATTTAGAGAAAGCTATAGTGGATTGGTTTTATCGCACAATAACGAAAGTGTACTGTAGCAAGCTCTAAATACCGCACTTATGGGCTTACCACAGCCTTGGGAACGGGTTTACATAGAGCCTATAACGCTACAGTGCACTTGCGAAAGTACAACAATATTTGTTATAGGCATTAATCTACTGTCTCTTCCCGTACTTGTGGTAATTTATAAGTGGAGACTCTGAATTAATACCTCATTTAAGAAGTATGATCTGTTATTGTCGTTTCTTTATTTCATTGGCTAAGGGTTTTAGGTCGTTTTAATCAGGTTGTATTTTATCAGGTTATTTAAGCAAACCTCCCGAGAAAATTAACAATAAACCCTACTTAGCTGAAATTTGGTGGAAAACGCAGTAAAATTGCCTTCCGACAAAATAAAATATCGAGGAGCATTAATTCGGATTTTACATCTTTAAACAATGAGGCACCCAACTTATCCCTCGATAATTTTTTCTATCTCTTGAGGATTAATGTCGCCGATCTGATTTCGAATTTTCCATCCCGGCCACCATGATCTCGTTGAAGTCGAAATTGTTGCACCAGGTATTTCATTGGTTAGCTTCGTTAGTTCTAACTCAACCAAACCTTTGTTTTTATTGTATAAAGATTTTGGCATAGCGATAATAATTCCTTCCTTAATCTCTTCCAGACGGGGAAAATTGTACAATTTTACAAATATATCAGGCGGCATATCTTCGTCGCATACTCGATTCCAATCAGGTGCCCATATTTCTGTATGGGAAAAGTCGGGGATCTTATCCCTTGTCTTCACATTGATGTATTTTGTAGTCCACTTGATATTACTTTCCTCGTTCCATTTCATTCTCCCAAAACCAAGCCAACGGTTTTCAAACTCATAACTTTGAAATGAACGGATAAATGCGGGTTCACTAGTTAAATTTATAAGTGCGTCCAACGAAGGCAAAAGGGCTTTCCATTTGTCCCATAAATATAAATTCGCCTCTGTTTTAGTATTAATTACCCAAAGTTTGTATGTTCTATATTTCCACTTCATTTATTGCATTTAAGAGTTATTTACGAATTGTCCGACTTTATGAGCCTCTACAGGTTTCTAAAGAGATCGGCTAATACAACGTCATTTTGAATCAGCCCTATTTTATGTATGTTATCCTTTGTGCCAAAAGTGGTCACCATTACTGTAAAGATAGTCTTTGAATATCCGGTTCTCGTTCTGAATACCTGTTGCTTACTCCTCAGTATTTCGGCATACGGTTTATCAATTATAAATTCAGAATTTGAGAACTTCATTTCACATAGACTTATACAATTGTCTGCCCGATCAATAAGTAAATCAATTTGAGCTCCTGAATCACCTTTTCCAGGAACATATCGCCATATTGAATCTTCCGTGTAAATTCCAGAAATCCCCAGAGCATACTTAATTTGACGAACGTGTTTTAGACAGACACTTTCAAAAGCCATACCACTCCAACTCTTCCATGTTTGTGTAGCAGATAGCTTCAACCAAGTACCCTCACCTGTAGCCCTGCTATTTTCCATATACTTCAGATAAAAACAAGAAAACTCATCAGAGAGTTTATAAATGCTATCTCTTACGCTCTTGTCATAGGGTAAATAAGCAGATATAAATCCAGATTCTTTAAGCTCTTCCAGTAACAGCGATGCTATATAAAAATCTGTAATAATTTAACCCAACATAACCAGCCACAACTAGAAAAACATATTAACTTATGGCTGATTATAAGCAGAACCACACCCAATTATGAAGTTAAAAACCATACATACCACGAGAAACGGAAATTTGCTCTCCCGTGATCCAGGCTGCGTCATCGGAAGCCAAAAATACAGCAGCTTTCGCAATATCTTCAGGCTGACCTCTGCGACCAATCGGTGTGTTGGCAACAAACATTTTTTCATACTCGCTGCCAGGGGTGGCGCCCGCACCTACTTATCTGGTGCTCTTTCGGTGCAACAATCAAAAAAACATAAAGCTGTTGCCTAATAGCGGCTTACCATTCGGAGGTGTTTTCAATTCCCGCATGTTTGGCATCAAACACCGGATCCTTTCCTGCCTTACGTTGCTCCTGATAGTCCTTTAATACTTTCATTGCAGGCTTGCGCAGCAGCAGGATCGCAATAATGTTCAGCCAGGCCATCATACCTACGCCAATGTCGCCCAAAGTCCAGGCTGCTTCAGCGGTTTTAATCGAACCATAAAAGGTGGAAAACAACAGTAGAAGACGAAGGATATTCACCGCCCATTTATTCCCTTTTTTATCCAGATAACTTAAATTGGTTTCGGCAATATAATAATAGGCCATGATCGTCGTAAAAGCGAAAAATAACAGCGATACCGCCACGAATCCGGCACCCAGCGACGGGAAATGTGAGCTGATGGCTTGCTGGGTATATTCAGCACCAATTTTCGCGCCCGGCAGATTCTCGACAAGAAATCCTCCTTCCGGATTTAATACATTGTATTTGCCGGTAAACAGGATCATAAAAGCAGTCGCCGTACAAACAAATAGCGTGTCTATGTAAACGGAAAAGGCCTGCACCAATCCCTGCTTTACCGGATGGCTTACTTCTGCTGCCGCAGCGGCATGCGGTGCCGTTCCTTGTCCCGCTTCATTTGAATAAATACCTCGCTTCACGCCCCATGCCACAGCCATCCCAAAAACGCCAGCGAAAGCAGGCTCCAGTTTAAAAGCAGATTTAATGATCAGAGAAATCACAGCAGGGATCTCCGTAATGTTCAGCGCCATGATCACAACAGCCATGAGTATATAGCCCCCAGCCATGAAGGGCACCACGATTTCAGCTACTTTGCCGATCCTTTTAACTCCGCCAAAAATGATGAGTGCAAGCAGCAGCACAACAGCTGTCCCGGTATACGATACAGGAATATCAAAAGCATTCTGCATACTTAATGCAATGCTGTTACTTTGTACACCGGGCAAAAATAAAGCTGTACTCAATACAGTTGCGACCGCAAACAAAACCGCATACCACTTCATTCCTAACCCTTTTTCGATATAATAAGATGGCCCTCCACGGTATTCCCCGTTATTTACCTGTTTATAGATCTGTCCCAATGTCGCTTCGATAAATGCCGATGCACTTCCTAAAAAAGCGATCAGCCACATCCAAAACACTGCACCCGGTCCGCCCATCGCAATGGCAGTAGCCACACCTGCAATATTACCTGTACCAATCCGGCCTGAAATTGCTATTGCAAAGGCCTGGAAAGAACTTACTCCTTTGTCTGAACTCTTACCATCGAAGAGCAATTTCCACATTTCCTTGATGTACCTCACCTGCAGGAACCTGGTTACTATAGAAAAGTAGATTCCAGTGCCCATGCACAACACAATTAACGCATTACTCCATATCAGATCGTTGATTTTTGCAAGTATTTCTTCCATTCTTGATTAAATTGTTCTGGTTTTCTCCTGTATTGTATAAAGAAAAGCAAAATACTGCAACTTCCGCATAGACTCAGCGATTCTTCCCATAAATTTTAGCCGATCAAATCCGAAAAATTACGCTGATCACAGGTTCACTGATTCATTCCATAAAATAGAACCCACCCTAACACAGTTCAAGGTGGGTTCTAATAAAATTACATCAGTTATGGCTTAGCTTCAGCAAGATCCGCAGCCGGAGTAAGTTCCCTGCGTCTGTCAGGATCCATTAATTCCATAAGCTTGATCCCTAGTAAACCATCCATTGCCGAAGCACCATTAGGCCCGCTGCTTCCAATCAGGACATCAGGAATGAGTTTAACCTTCCCTTTTGATAACTCCTCAGTAATTTTATATCTGGTAAAGTTCTCTCCTCCAAGGGCTTTAACAGCCAGCTCATATGCCTCAGCAGTCGATTTACCCACTGCCAAAATCTTACCCGCTTCAGCGCTGCCCGTTAGCGAAATCATTTCTGCCTCTGCAGATGCCCTTAGTTTAATGGCTTCGGAGTCAGCATGCGCCCTTGCTTTCGTTGCTTCAGCCTCTGCATGAGCTCTCATTTTAGTCGCCTCAGCTTCTGCTCCCACTGCTAGCTTAACACCGGCGGCATCGCCCTCAGATTTCTTAACCGTTGCACTTGCTGTGCGTTCTGCAATCTCCACACTTTGCTGTGCTTTAACCATGTCCTTTTGCATATCGGCGATGGCAGTTTCCTTCTCCATTCCCTGACGTGTTTCCTGCGCCTGCTTCTGCGTATTATAAGTCACCTTTTGCTCTTCGGCAATTTTACGGTCTGTCAAAGTTTTCATCAACGATTCAGGCGGAACAATATCTCCAATCAAAGTATCCACCGCATTCACATTATACTCATCAAGCACCTTGCGGATGTGTTCTTTTGCAGACTCCTGCCGCTCCTTGCGTGTACTCAGGAAAGCAATTACATCACTATCCTGTGCCGAGTTACGAAAATAGTTGCCTATAGTAGGCTCCAATACCTGAGAAACAAGGTTTACCATATTGCCGAAACGGGCTATTACCTTTGGCGCTTCAGTGGTAGGAACGTGAATGATCTGCGAAACATCCAGGTTGAAAGGGAAGCCGTCTTTAGACCTAACTGTGATCGTGCACAAATTCTTATCCAGGTTATGTGCCTCACTCCGGGCAGATGCCCAGTTCAAAACCAAGTTCGTAGTCGGTACGGGCTCCACTTTCATCACATACTTGTTGATGGGATACTTTCCAGGACCCAGTGGCTCCAGCCACACGCCTTTAGAACCTTTCGCTACGATGTTGCCGTGTTTAAAATCAGCTCCGGTAAGATCATTGCCATCATTTCCGATATAAGAAATCACGACACCTACATAGCCAATGGCAATTTCCGTCATAGGAATCTGCTCCAGCTGGATCGCCCATGGATTAAGGTTGTAAGAACCAGCCAATACCACCTGCGGCTGCAAGCCACGGTTGCCACCCTTATTGATAAACTCATCAAAATCCTGAAAGTTATTATGGCCTTCTATCAGTTTACCTGCAATCTGGTCCCGTTCTATCGGTAAGCCGTCCAAAGTCGTTACAATGCCTACCATGCTTTCCTGGATCCTGATCATGTCGGTTACAGAGACCTGGAACAGCAGTGTGTTGATCCGGTACGAACCGGAGGTTATATAGGACGTCTGTCTGCCCCGCTGACCTCCGCTTTCCAGAAATTTCACCGCATCCTGGAAGTTATCACACTCTACTTTATGTCCCAGAATATTTCCGGTAGGAATCTCGGCGCCGTCTTTTGCCATGATCAAGCCAATCTTACCCTCAGGGATTATAGTAAATCCCTCCATGGTCACCATGTACTGCCAGAACCACATTCCGAAATACAATCCGGGAGCCAGAGTCTTCCCCTGAAAACCAGCTTCGCCTTTAATGGCAATGATCCTCCCGTCGGGCAACTCTTTACCCGGCCCGTACAAAACAAATTTTTTGGTAACCAGTCCGATCCTGTCTTCCGGAACGACAACCATCCCAAAGAAAAACCGTAAAATATACCTGTTTAAAATTGCACACATCAGTGCCACCCCCACCCACCAGTAATTTAAAATGAGCGCTTCCATAGTCATATATTTCTATCTTTTATCGCCTAAAAAACCATTCGTCAGGCGCGATATCGAGGTCAAAATAAATGCTTAGTTTGATCATTTTCTAGTAATTTTCAATATATATTTTTATCAATTTTAAGGCCTCAAAGACTATTCAGGGTCGATTTTCACAAAAATCCCACCTGCACTTGACGTTTCCGGAGATCACTGATTAGAGCGTCGGAAACAGATGAAAATTTGCATTTGCAGATTTATATCTTCACATCTGTACAGCTGTACTCGCCGCTAGACTTTTTACCTTTCTAGAAACTATTGGTCTCGATAGCCTGCTGTTACAGGGAATCCATGATTGAAGAACTTACTGTATGGACCATCCGGACCTTGGAGCATAGTACTGCAGGCCATACCAT
>RCUH01000040.1_pt1 | contig 245672 bp, 225 predicted proteins | sample 2166191 | NCBI WGS metagenome assembly RCUH01 (sample SAMN09932848, study PRJNA488358) | compost metagenome | feature: garden; material: soil; isolation source: compost soil in an enriched community after 214 h of incubation | place: Germany: Experimental Botanical Garden Goettingen | collected...
ATGCTCGGGAAAGGGGGCTTGGGATCACCCAATTGTCAGGATGCTCACACTGTGGTCGAGCTGCAATCTTCTTAAATACCACCACACTAAGGGATCAGTTTTTAACCCTTTCCGCAAAAAACCTATCAGGCTTTGGCATTGTCTCGTTTTGAGAAGCCCATGGGGATCCGAGCGCCATTTTGCGGCCATGTACAATTTACACACACTACTTTTTGCCATAAAACTATTCAGAGAGAGAGAAAGTCGGAATGTTTCTCGCATTTACTGAAATTCATAAGAGGATGGTTGTTTCAGATTGTGGGAAATAGATTCCATAGTTTTTCGAAACATCACTAAATTTATGAAAAATCTAATGATGCTCGGAGCTTTTGGACTTTTGTGTGCTCAATCGGCTTTCGCAGTCACTCTCGCTGAAGCTCAAAAGGCGAAAGAAGTATGTAAAGACAATAGGAAAATTGAGGTTCGTTACTATGGCGTACTACAAATGAGTCTGTATAACAGAGTAGATAACTTTGAAGTTATGACCTTAGTAGAAAATGATAAAATAGTAGGGGCCCATTACTGCAGCGTTAAAGGCTACCCGAGCCAGATTAAACTGGATGGCAAAGAATACCAAGTGAGTCCTCCATTCTGTATTAGTGCCTTGAAGATCTATCACCAAGATTACCAATTTTGCCTTGAAGTAAATTCTTTGTTAAATCAAGAAGCTGCAAAGACAGCAGCCACTTCTGAACAAAAAACCATATTTGAAATTAAGGATCTAAAACTGGGACAAGAGACCATGGGAGAGATTCCTTTATTGAGTGGCAATGATAAAGTTGCTGGTCTTTACTGTTCAGGTCGAGGGATGGAAGCTCAAATTCTTATTGAGGGAAAATCCTTCAAGCTGAATGACTGCAATGACATTCTTAAATTCGCAGATAAAAGTTTAAGAATTGTTGTGGATCCAATGACTGAATCTGTTCAAAGCATTACGCCCCTCAATTAGTCTTTTGGACTGATATCTCACCGAGGATTGATCGCTTAACTTATGAAAGGACCTACCAAAGTAGCCGGAGTCTCATCCGGCAACATAATGGAAGGTATTAAAACTATGAATACATTAACAAAAAATTTACTTTTATTGACGCTATTGTTTCCTTTGCAATCCATGGCTTTCCTTGGTTTTTTCGAAGGCTCTAAAAATGACCCCCTTCAAGCGTGCCGCGGCCAACAAGCATATTTATTTTACATGGATCTTCGCGAACCAATACCTGGAAGCACTGTTCTTAGATCATTTAGACAAGAGTTAAAGCAACTTCCAGGCATCTATGTTTATAATGTGCTTATTCCACAAACTGGATATGACATGTGGACGATGGGTGCTGGAACTCAGGAATTTTTTGAGGCTCCGGTCATTCTCCATGATTCCAGTGCCGGAGGTAAAGAGTGCGCCGGCATGATTGCAGACATGTTGCGCTCCCATTATGCTAAAAACTTTAACCATGACTTAGAAACAATACATATTCAGCCGGCTAACGCTTTACCAAACCTAAAGAACGAACCAGGCGTTATTCGTATTATGTGGCACAAAGCCGGCCACAGCTGGTAGTGGCAACGAGATAAATCTAGCCTCTGCTAGTTTGATCTAAGAACCAAAGCCAGGATGTTGTCGTCCTGGCTTTTTGTTTTTTGGGGTAAGAGCAAACTCACTCTGACCTATTTTGTCTTCTCTCCGAGAGATCGACGTTTCATTCTGAGAACACCCTCTTTAAATTCAATCCATTCGACTTCAGAGCGCATGGGCTTTGCAATAACTCCTCTTGAAGACTTTTGCCTTCAAGGAAGTGCTATGCATTTATTAACTGCGCTCTTGGCCTTTTTTATCTCCACATCATGTTGGGCTTCATTGCCCAAGGCCGGTATCTATTCTTTGGTGACAGGCACTCAAGGTTGCCCTGACAACGTCGAATGGACAAATGAGTGCGGCGGCTTCACATTGAATCCCACCCATCAAGGTGTCACTCTTCCCACTGAAAAATTTTGTTATATGAATTCAGGAACGACCAGTGAGCTCATCAGCTCAACGCAAAAAACTTTGCGCAAAGTGATTCATCAAGATGGTCGCGTGCAAAAGATCGAAAATCGTGTTTTTTCCTCTGCCAGAGACTCGATCAGCATTCCCTCTGAAGACTCCATCATCCCCGATCAAGAACAGGGCTTCTTGTGGGATCACGCCAAAAATAAAAAAGGTTTCAGCTGCCTCTACAGGAAATAGGTAGGGACTTACTTTTGGTAGCAGCAGTGCAGCCATTTATGGCGCGCAGCTGCTACCAAAAGTAAGTCCCTACCTATTTGCGAGAGAGAATGGTTCTGTAGGCGGTTTCGAGAAACTCCACGGACTCTTTGTCGCAGCGTCGGATAGCGTCGTGATAGGACTCGGTGACGAGTTTGAGATTGGCTCCTGCGGGAACTCCCAAGACTTCATAGGCATCCCAGCTATGACCATTGTAATTAAACATCACATTCAATGTCTTAGTGCGGTGAGCACCCCAATCAGGATGTTGTGCATGAATGGCTGCCGCTCCCTCAGCTTGCACTGCTGGAGACGATTCTGCGGGGGTTACGAGGGGTTCGCTGTCACTGGCCTTCAAATTCAGCTGAGTAGGACCCTTTGTCCCACCTCTCGCCGCTAAGTACCAGAATATGAAAGCCCCTGCACCGACTACATTCATTATCAAAAAGTCTTGGCTATTCATGTAATCTCTATTATTCGTTGAGGGCTAAAATTTTTCAAGGAGTCCTCTCATGGCCGCCCCAAATCCTTTCGATCAGCAACAAAAAATTCCCGGAGTGAAACATATTATTGCCGTTAGCTCCGGTAAGGGTGGCGTGGGTAAAAGCACCGTCGCCACAAATTTGGCTATGGCCTTGGCTCGTAAAAACAAAGTGGGTCTTTTGGATGCCGACATCTATGGTCCGAGCATTCCTCGTATGTTGGGAACCCTTAATCAAAAACCACAGATCAATCCTGAGACAAACTTCCTAGAGCCTTTGGTTAGATACGGCATCAAATTGATGAGCATCGGCTTCCTCATCGAAGAAGGTTCTGCCGTTGTCTGGCGTGGTCCTATGCTTTTCAAAGCCATGGATCAGTTCCTCCGCGATGTGAGTTGGGGCGAATTGGATTACCTCGTTGTCGATCTTCCTCCGGGAACTGGTGATATTCAATTAACATTGGTACAAAAAGTTCCTGTGTCTGGAGCCGTGGTGGTTTCGACTCCTCAGAACGTGGCTTTGATTGACGTTAAGAAAGCTGTCGATATGTTCCAACGTGTGAACATTCCATTGCTCGGTATGGTTGAAAACATGTCTTACATGATCAACCCAGCCAACGGTGAAAAGTTGCAACTCTTCCCTAAGGGAGAAATCGATGCTTACGCTGCTTCCAAAGGCATGGAGAAATTGGGAGAGATTCCTTTCAATCCTTCAGTGGGTATGGCTTGCGAAGCAGGCATTCCTATCGTCGAAGCCAATGCCAACGGCGCTGAAGCACAAGAGTTCATGAAGATCGCAGATCGTTTGCGCGAAATGCTTCCGGTTTAATCCACAGAGGTAGCACAGAGGTAGCACAGAGGTAGGGACTTACTTTTGGTAGCAGCTGTGCGCCATGAATGGCTGCACTGCTGCTACCAAAAGTAAGTCCCTACCTAAATTAAGTCCCTACCTAAATTATTTTTTAAAAACGCCTGTTTTTAACCAAACAGGCGTTTTTTTATGCTCAATTCTGCGGCAATTTCTGCCACAAAAGATTCACCTTGAAACACAAATTCTTGTGTTTTCTCATATTGATACAACTTATTGATATTATTTGAGAATTTGAATTCACCCCCTTGAAATTAGAACTTTGGTCGAGGTATTCTAAACGAGTTGAAACCACAAAGGCTCGGGAGACTCGGTCAGGCCGGGTGAATGCTTTAGGGCCAGCTATAGGAGGAGGACGGATGAAAAATCGAATTCACGATCATCGCGACGAACCACCAAAGTGACGTAACAAATCACCAGGATTGCTACAACGAGGTGAGCGTTCACGCCTCGATAAAGAATGATGAGCAGGTTGGATCTGATGAATAGTAACTCAAAGGAGGTTCCTAGGGTTATACTCGTTAGGATTTAGATCCTTCCTTTGCCTCAAGGCAAACCGTCAGAAATGGCGGGACGCAAAGCTAGAGGGGTGTCGGCGCAAGCCATGCCAGCCAGCTGCCAAAGGTGAGTCACCTGAGGAATCAGAGGTGTGCATATGGAAGGTCAAAATACATACATGGATTGGTTTCATTCCCCTTAGCTTGCGAGTTATCATAGAAGATTCCTCGCAGGCACTTTTTCTCTGCCTGGGGATCAAATCATAAAAAACAAAAAGGCTCCTCGAAGGAGCCTTTTTCATTTTCTATTTATGTCTTTTTCGATTTTTTAGTTCGCTTCAGAAATAGCAGGAATCACAATGCGCGCGCCCACCATCAATGAAGATGGGTTGCGGATTTTATTCTTTTGCTTGATATCAGTCAAAGTCACATTGTACTTCGCTGCGATCGTAGAGAGGTTCTCCCCTCTTCTTACGACGTGCACTTTGTTATTTTTAGCCACTTCACGAGAAGAGGAAGTGTCTGGCGCCACACGCAATTTCATGCCCACTTTGATCAGGCGACCACGTTTGATGTTATTCAAACGTTGGAGAGCTGCCACACTCGTTTGGTACTTTCGAGCGATGGTATACAGAGAGTCTCCAGATTGAACAATGTGGTAGCGACCATCTGCAGACACCGTCACACGTTGACCGGTGCTTTTTGCTGGAGCGGCTTTTGCCACCATTGTTTTCTTACTCGCTGAACGCTCACGAAGAGGCGTACGATCAGGGACTTGAAGTCTCATTCCAATACGCAACTTTTTACCACGAGGGATATCATTGATATCGCGCAAGTAAGCCACTGTTGTGCGGTAACGACGAGCGATAGAACCCAAGTTATCACCACGACGAATACGGTAAGTCTGAGTGTCCCCAGAGTCAGCGATGTACTCTACACGCTGAACAGCACTTTCAAGAGCCGCCACACGAGCTGCTTCTGTAGTTCCTGGAGGAATACGCAAGATCAGCTCAGCACCTTTCATCGGCGCCACTTCACCTTTGAACTTCGGATTCAATGCCTTGAAGTCCTCATAGTTCAAATTCATTTTTTCAGCCATCTGACGCAAATTCACGGCGCCAGCCACTGTGATGTGATCGAACTCGATCGGTGGCAAATAATCAATGTCCACGAAACCATATTTCGCTGGATCTTTACCGATCATTTTTGCTGCGATGAATTTCGGCACGTAGTTCACAGTCTCTTTTGGAAGACGTTTCTTACGAGCAAGCTCCCAGAAGTCTCTCGTGTAGTGATTCATCACTTCACGTTTTACGCGGTTTTCTCCCACGTTGTAAGACGCCATGGCCAAGTACCAAGATCCGAAAACGCTATAAAGGCCTTTGAAGTATTCTGCTGCCGCTTGAGTAGCGAAAACAGGGTCACGTCTCTCATCCACGAAAGCATTGATATCCAAACCATAACGTTTACCCGTTCCACGGATGAACTGCCAGTAGCCCACGGCAGAAGCATGGCTTGTTGCTTTTGAACTGAAACCAGATTCAATCAAGGCGATATAGAAAAGATCTTCAGGCAAACCGTTATCACGCAAAACTTTCTTCATCAGTTTTTCGTAACGTGTAGAACGCGCCAAATATCGTTCCATATGGGGGCGACCACGTCCTTGGAAGTAGGCGATCCACTTTTCAACAGCGGGATTCACTTCAGTAGGAATTTGTTCCAACTCTTGGTCCACAACTTTAGGACCTTCGGGATCTGAAAGACGGAAAGAAGAAATGTCTTTCAACTCAGAGCCTTGTCCTCCGTCTGTCGCTGCATTCGTACCCGATTCCTGATGGGCACAAGCCGACATAAAGGCTAGGACCGCAAACAATGATAAAAGTCTCTTCATGAGCCCTCCGACACAGTTTTCAGGGTACAAAACCTCAGTGGCTATTTCAATAAAACATATCCCTTATTTCGCTTTTTTATTCAGTAGATCCTGCCAGAGGACTGGACTCATCTCGAAAGATCGCTTCTCAATCATGCGATAGAGAAGCACGTTTCTTAGAATGGCCTTTATATAGAAGCTCGTCTCATTCCACGGAAGTTCATCGAACCAAACTTCGTCCTCCGCAGCACTGCTCGCCTTCTTGCGAAGCTCTGCAGTTTCTGGACGTGAGTCGAGCCATATATTCAGCCTATAGGGCCCTGCATTATAGGCAGCGAGCCCCATTGGAACATTTCCATCAAATTGAGTGAGCACTTGAGAGAGATAAAATGTGCCCATTGGAATGTTAATCTCAGGGCGGAACATGTCTTCAGGAAGTTCCACTTTCAAGCTGAGTTTTCTTGCCACTTCCTGCGCGGTGGGAGGAATCATCTGCATGAGTCCCAAAGCATTGGATGTCGACACCGCTCGCAAATTGAAAGCGCTCTCTTGGCGCGTGAGACTTTTCACGAGAATAGGATCGAGATTGTATCTTGTCGCCTCTTGCTCAAAGAGCTGTTCAAAAATTTGAGGATAGCTTATTTTAAGGAACTCTTCTTTTCGCAAACTCGCATCATTCTCAAAAGCCTCGTTGATCAAGCGAATCGCCACGGGGAACTGTTTTCTGTCTGACAACTTCTTCGCCAAAGAGATCTTCAAAGTGGCATCCCAGAGATAAGGTCTTTGCATCAACTCCGTCTGAGCCTCACTCACCCACCCTGCACCCGACAAAGTCACAAAACGTTTCCATGCTTGCGCTTGTTCTCCGACAAGGTAGATCACCGATTTCAGTTTTGGCGTAGGCAGATCATTGGAAGGCCACGTCAGCTTGTTGCCATTTTGCTCCCCGGCCAAACGCAGTCCATAATATGAAAACGGAAAACGCTCAATCAGTTGCGCTCTTTGAGTTTTGGCTCTCTCCGGAGCAATCCTCTCGAGAGCTCGCACCATCCAGTACTGGGCGTTCAGCTCATAGCGATCTCTCTTTTGCACGAGCAGTTTTTCCAACTGAGCCGTTACACTGCCATAGTCTTTGCTTCTGTAAAAAAGCAAAGCCGAACGAAAGAGTGCTTCCGCGGCCTCATCGGAACCACTTTGGGTTTCAATCAAGGCCTTATAATATTCCTGAGCCTTGTCATAGGAACCGATGAAGTGAGCGGATCTTCCCGCCACCCACAGCAAGCTCACCATTTGTGGAGAGGTCGGATTTTTACCGATCGCTTTTTGTGCCAATTGCAAAGAAGCTTTGAAATCCGCACGACGATGAAGAGATTGCGCCCATTCCAACAAACGAGAGGCATCGGCTTCTTCCATTTGACTGAGAGCTTTCTCTTTGCCGGCTTCCACCACGGCATTGTAAATCTCTATGGGCTTGTCTTTAAGACGTTTTGCCGCACGACTTCCAGAATAGGAATTGAGAATCAAAATGGTATCCTTCAAAGCCACGATCATGTCATTTTGCTTCAAAGCCCCCCGAACACGTTCTTCGATTTTTTCGTCTTCGCTCAAAACTTCGGTTGGCATCGCCTCTGAGGTCTTAACCGGAACCGTGCCGCCACCAGCTTTGATCAAAAAATCCACTTTTTCACGAGAGTATCTATTTTCTTTTTGATCCAAGCTCTCTTCAAAAAAGAAGCGGGCTTCAGAGTAATCTTTCTTAACTAAAGCTTGATCACCGAGCACTTGATAGAGAAAAGATTTTTGATCACGACTCAGGCGCGCGGATTCATCCAACAATTTTTCTGCATTCTTCGCCGCCATTGCACTTTTCTTCCCGGATTGACTTTCGATAAGGGCATACTTGGCGTTCAGCCAGCTCTGATCCAAGTCTTTACTCCATGGCCCATTGGTGCGCAGATTGGCGTGACGATCCAGAACTTGCAGAGCTCTGACGGTGCTTCCAATGCTTCTGTTTTTTTGACGATCCTTTTCAGCACAAGCCATCCAAGAAAGTCCCACCCAACCTTTAAGGTCTTTGGTCTCTGCAAAAACCTTAGGTGCCAACTGATTGCACTCCGTCCACTTGCCCCTTGTTTCAAAATACTTCAAACGGGCCAAGGAAGGCAGTTTCCCCGCCGCTTTATCTATCGCTGGATCATAGAGGTTCACCACGCTCGCGCTTTTCAAGTCTTTCTCAAGATCCACCTTTAGGACTTGGGCTGAAAGCTGTGACGAGAACAACAAGGGCAATACAAGATATCGTTTCTTCATGGTGCAACCTCTTTCCCTGGACCCACTTGCTCTTCCGTCGCCGACATGTACGGAGCAAAGATCGCTGACTTCAAGTAAATAACACTGTCGGCCTGATGCTGACGTAACGGCAGCACAAACTTGTAATAGGACTCCTTCAATTGGCTCTCCACCTGAGTTTGACGGTCCTCTTTACAAATATAAACTATGGCGTCTGCCACTATACGATCATGGCAGAGAGTAAAATTCAAAGATTGAACATGGCGCAAGACCCAAGGCCAAGGCCATTGTTCATCAGCTCCGACTTGCCAGACCTGCTGACTAATTTCGGGATGATCCACGAGAGCCTTCAGAAAAATAGCCGAAATTTTTTGAGATTCATGGGTGGAGTTGACATAGACATAAGGGTGAGCCAAATCAAGGGGCTCTTTATAGACGGCACGCCATGCGCTTTGCCCTTGCAGCACTGTTCCTAAAATAACAATAAAGAGCGCCGTGATTTTCACAGAACGTGGACCGCGCCATGCTCGCTCCACATAGGACGCCAACACAAAATAAAACGGCCACACCAGACTGAGAATGCACCAAACCGTTTTGTAAGGAATTAAAGAATAGATAAGAAGCTGCACCAACCCCACAACACTGATCCAACGCAATGAACGATCCGAAGTTAAAACTCCCCAGAAAGCCAAGACCACCCCAGCCAACGCCAAAGGCTCTGCTTCCGCCATGGTTTTTACCCAATAGAGAAACTCTTTTTCATGCCCATGTCCGTGAGCTCCGGTTTTCATCCACGGTAAAAAAGCGTTCACGAAATCTGCAATTCCTTGAGGATTGCGACCAAATCCTGAAAACAATCCAAAAAATAACAGTAGTAGAAGGATCGACCAAATTGTTAAACGACGGTTCCAGGCTTCTCGCACACTTTGAGAATCGAAAATCTTTTTCAACTCTGAAAATCCCAAACTCAGAAAGCCCACAGCGCTGGCGACAAGTAAAATGGCGAAGGTTTCTTTCAAAGTCACCACTCCAAAAAGTCCAACCAATATCAGCGCCAATGCCCGCGCGTCTTTTTGAGTCCCCAGCCAGCGCATCACTCCGAGCGCGAAGCAGATCTGAAAAAACACAAACGGCATTTCATGTATACCGGATCGACCAAAAAACAGAAAAGCAGGACTCACAAGAATAAAGAACAGAACCCACAGATTCCATGCTGTGGTGCGAGCCCAGCCCCACAAAAACAGCATCACTGTCGCAATGCTAAAGATCGTCGGTAAAGTTCTCAACACTCGCAAACTCGTACCCCAGAAGAACTCTAAGAGCTGCAACAGATAGAAATACAAGGGCCCATGGTAATTGTTAGGATCATACTTATAAAATCCATTCAGTTTCATTTGCATGACGAACCAGCCATTGATGCTTTCGTCGAAATGAATGGGTTTAAGCTCAAGTCCATAGAATCGCGTAACAAATGCCACCAAGAAAATGGCAAAACAAAAAAGGACCTGAAAGGATTTCGTGACCTTGAGTGATTTCATTGCTAATTATCCTAAAGATGGAATCACCAGTGTCAACCCCCCAATTCTCTCTCGTTGTTTATCTCGATAAAGATGCCGCCATCTTGCCGGATTTTCTCCAAGATCTGAGGGGATTCTTCTCGAAATTCCCCGTGCATTATGAAGTGGTTCATGTGGTTGAAAAAGGCTCTACAGGCTGTGTTCAAATTCTGAAGCAGGAAATGAGCAACAGCCAAGGCAAAGAGACCCTGACTCTCATCGAAAACCGCTCTTACTTAGGACGCGCTCGAAGTATTTACGCAGGCATCAATAAGTGCCAAAGTCCCTTTATCGCCGTGACCTCAGCGGATCTGTCCACGCCCTTGGGGGATGTATTCAAGCTGCTCCAACATGTGATTGCCGAAGATCATGTCGAATTGTGCGTCGGAGATCGCTACAAAAAACGCGACAGTCTTTTTGGGAAGATGCCAACTCCTCGAGCCCAACTTGAGAACTTATTCAATGGCATCTTAAGAGAAAAACGTCAGGGGCTTTCTCAAGATCCTCTATGCGAGATCTTTGCTCTTCGTCGCGAAAGCTGGAGTAAAATTCAAAAGCATTTGAAAGAAAGAAAACTCAAGGGTTGGTACTTCGGTCCTCACTTGCACAAATCATTGCAAGGGGTTGATATCAAATCTTTGGAAATACCGATTTTTGACAGAGGCACGAGTTCAATATCCTTCGTGCCCTGGAAAGAACGGCTCAGACTTTTTCTTCTGAGCCTCACGTACTAAAACTAATCTCTGCAATAAAATTTGCCGTTAACACCAACATATCCATCCGGACGATTACCGCGTGGATCATGATGCAACCAATGAAGCATGGCGCCCTCATTTGTCCAAATGAACATTCCGCCCATAGAAACAACGTCGCCCACTTGAAGTGGAACTCGTGGACACATGTCTGAGTTGTAAACGGCTTGCATCAGCTTCCCGTTAGACAGGCGAACCATCCATTTTTGATGTTTCAAACCAGAGTTGTCGTCAGGAAGAATTTTAGTTACAACCATGCCAGAACCTTCAACAAAGTTCACACGACGTTGATTGTTTACAGCGGCCACAATGTCGCGATCTGGAGCACGTGGATCCACGCTATCGCCAGAGGCCTCACGCTGCTCAGGATAGTCATGCTTATCACGGAAGCCATTATTGCGATCACGTGGATCGTAAACACCTTCGCGACCGTTATCACGATCATTATCATTTTTACGTTTTGCTTCAGCTACAGAAAATGCGCTAACGAGTGTGAGCGCAACAAGAACCAGTCTTAAAGACATTTTCATGAATCCCCCCCATGAATGACAGGGACTCTGCTCCCATTCTGGGGACTTAGGCAACCGATAAAAGACAGCGGCCACAGGAATTCCATAAACTGAATAAGTCGAAATAGATCTTAAACTGCCTGAAATATTTACTTATATTCGATGTTTTCGATAGTTACGAACTCTTCCCCGGCCGGTTTGACGATTCGAACCTCATCGCCCACCTTCTTTCCTAAAAGTGCTTTCGCCACAGGGGATTTCCAAGAAATCCTCCCATTTTTAGGATCCAATTCATCCTCACCGACAATTTGATAAATCAACTCATCGCCATCTTCATTGGCAATCGTGACCGTGGCACTGAAAAGCACATGTGTCGCCTTCATCTGAGAGGGATCAACGACCTCAGCATCTTCAATTCTTTTTGTCAGGAAGTGAACGCGCTTATCAATCTCACGCAAACGACGCTTGCCGTATTGATAGTCGGCATTCTCAGAACGGTCTCCGTTACTCGCCGCCCAGGCAACAACTTCAACAATCTTGGGACGCTCCACGTGCATCAACTCGTGATACTCAGCACGTAATTTTTCGAGTCCCGCAGGAGTGATATAATTTTTCTTTTCAGTCAGTGCCATAATTCTTCCCACACTATCTCAACCTCTGCGGAACGTCCAGCCCGCAGACCCCGACCTTGGCCCAAGAAAATGAAAGGTAAACGGTCCAACAGTTTACTTCCTGGCCTTGCGAAGGTCGGGCCAAGCACCAAACTCCTGATCTCCATTGTTTTTTTAATGTTCCCAGCCCCAGGGTCTGGACCTTTGCTCTGTAAATAAATCAGAAAATTTCTCCGAAATAGAGACTGGAGGAATTGATGAAAAAACAATGGAGAAGACTGCTGCTTGCTGCTGTGATTTCATCATCCGTCTTCGGCGTGACTTGGTATTGGTATCAATTCTCTGAACAAAAAATTAGTTCTGAATCCTCTGAAAAACCTCTCGCTTACGTTGGCAAAGTCGTGGACGACATTCAACGTCGTCCGGCAGCCCGCCTACTTTGGCAAGAAGTGAATAGTGGCGAACCTCTTTACAATGGCGAAGCGGTTCGCACCTCCGATCGTGGTGAAGTGCGCATTCAATTTGCGGACTCTGATCGCTATCTGGATCTCGAACCAGAATCTCTCATTGTGATTAAAAAATCTGAAGGCGAAATCGCCTTGGACCTCATGGAAGGTAGCTTGTTCGTCAATGCGAAGGCGGAATCTGAAAAAGATGCCCCAGGCCTCGTTCTTAACTCTGCAAGTGGAAAAGTCGATCTCTCGAAAGCTTCAGCCTCTCTTTCTAAGGGCAGTGGCAACTCCGTCGACGTCCAAGTCTTGGAAGGTCAGGCTTCCATGGTGGGCGCGGATGGAAAAAGCAAAGAAATCAAACAGGGCTCTACGGGCTTGTTGGGTGCCAGTGGATTTCAGTTTGATAAGAACAGCTTAAAAATTCTTTCTCCACTTCCGCAAAAGCCTTTGGCCATGGATGCGGATGATTTAAAGCCTGTGCAATTTAAATGGCAGGGCTTCCCGCCAAACAGTCACGTTTCTCTTTGGACTGGATCTACAAGAAAGAACCTGAAAGAAGTGGCTACCGCAGATCTGAATAGGTCTGAATTGAGCACCAAGGTTTCATTTGGTCGTCATTTCTGGAAGTTGGTCGCTAAGAATGACACTGGCGCGGTGATCGCAGAAAGTTCAATCTATAGAACAGAAGTGGTCGCTCGCTATGCTCCAACAGTCACCTTCCCCACAGCGGATGCCGTGATTCCAGCATTGAAGAGTCCATTTGACATCACCTTCAAATGGCAAAAATCAGAAGATACCGAAAAGATCACTTTGGATATCTGGTCGGATCCTGAACTGAAGCATAAAGTTATAAGCCAATCTTTCACGGGGGAAGACAGCTTCCTCGTTCCTTCATTAAAGGATGGTACTTACTATTGGCGCATGAGTTCTTACTTTGTTGATTCTGAAGCCCCAATGCTTGGAAAAGTTCAAAAGTTTTCTGTGAAACCAGAAGCTATAGCCCGCGCAGAGGCCCAGGCTGCCTTGACGCCAATTCAGGTCGGCTTCACGATGCCAGAAAATCAACTCACACAATACTATGTTGGCGCACCTCAGGTGGGGTTAACATGGTCGACAAACAAACTGGATCAAGTGGCCTTCTGGCGTGTAAAACTCCACGCTGAAGACGAAGCTCCCATGGCCGTTGCTCCCGTCGAGGTTAAAGATACCAAATTTTCAACTACAGTGGCCAAACCAGGCCGTTATATCGCCTCCATCCAAGCGATCAATAAAGACGGACTCATCCTTGGCACTAGCACCTCACAACCTGTGGTGGTGGCCCCTCTTCCTCGCTTGAAATCTCCGCAGTTCTATCCTACGGAAGGCATGCTTCAGGCCACAATGGATGGGCGAACGCAGCTCAAGTGGGAAGCCATCAGCGGTGCCAAAGAGTACTGGCTCACCATTCGTAAAGATGGCAAAGAGTTGCGTAAAGCCAAATATGACAACAACTTCACGGCATTAAAAAACCTTTTGCCAGGCGAATATCAAGTCGAAGTGACGGCCGTGGACCAATACGGTCGCAGCAGTGACGTCAGCCCGACTCGTACGCTCCAAGTTCCTGATAAATCCGGAGTGAAAGCTCCCACATTAAAGAAGATCAAGGTGAATTGATGATTCAATTTTTCGCTGCTCTTCTTTCTTTAACTTTCCTCTTTCAAGTCACCACGGCTGAAGCGCAAACACCGTTTCGTCGCCTCGTGAATTTTGAGTGGGAGGCTATTGAGAACGCCAAGAGCTACGAAATTGAACTTCAACAAATTAAAGAAGACTCCAAGGAATTGGGAAAAGTCTTTCGCTTTAAAACCAAAGAGGCGGCTTGGAACGGCCGTTTGACTCCCGGAAAATATATCATGAAATTGCGTTCTCGCGATTATCGTGGCGTCCCTGGCGAATGGAGTCCGCCAAGTGATTTCAACGTGGGTCTGGAAACTGCGGTTCTTAAATCCCCGCCTTCTCGCTCACGTTTTATCGCGAAAGAAAGCAAAGAGACCACTTTGGATTTCAAATGGGATCCAGTGGGTGGAGCGGAGTCTTACCACTTTGAATTGGTTTCTGAAGATGGCAAGACACAAATCACCAAGGATTTGAAAGAGACCTCTTTGAAGATCAACGTTCCTGTTGCGCAAAACTACACTTGGAAAGTTTCAGCTCTTGGTGCGCAAGGAATTCAAAGTGATGCGGTCTCTGTCGGACAATTCACTATTCTTGGGACCGCTATTGAAACTCCAAAAATCAGCCGTCCAGAGAGTGAGTTCGTTCGTGAACTCAAGTGGACTCGCCCAGACAATGTAACGAGCTATGATCTCTACCTTTTGAAGTTCAATGAAGCTTCGAAAAAATGGGATAAGTACCGTGTCATGCAAAACTATCAAGAGAACTCCCTACCCTTCGATGAAGCTTGGCCAGGCGGACGCTATCAGTTGGTTTTGCGCGGAAAAGGGGATCTCCGTAAAAACTCCCCTATTGTTAAACAAGACTTCCGAGTTCACAGTGGTAATCGCTCTCCTGCGGCGGAATATACAGCTCTGGTGAGAAAATCCATTGATCGGGTGACGGGATGGTATGGTATCGCCAGCTACCTCGTGACGCAAATTCAGTTTAAAGGTTCAAACCCCGAGAAGAACTCTTTTGTCTCTTATAATGCCTTAGGCGGTACAGGCCGCGTCGGTGCGGGCTGGTTCGGACCCGACACACCATGGGGATTCCTTGGGATCTTGGATCTCAGTGGATTCACTTTCAGTGGCAAAGTAAAGACTTTTGCTTCCCTTGAAATGAATGCTGTCTATCGCAAAAGTATCGGCGATCGCGCTGAGCTTCGTGTGCAAATGGGGCCATATTATAAGGAACTTCCAGAAACAATCGGCCTCGATGCCAACACCAACACCTCAGAAGACACGACGATCTCAGCTGCAGGTCCCCATGTGGGAGCAGAGTACTGGTATTCTCTTTCTCCGAAAGTAGGCTTGCAAGTCAACGCTCACATGTACATGAGCTTGCTCAAAGTCAGCACTCCGAATGGTCAACCTCTGGAACCAGGCTTGTCTCATCAAATTGGTTTCCTAGGAAGCTATCGCTTCACCCCGGCCTTCACAGGCTTGATAGGTTATGCGAGGAGAGAAGACAAACTGTCTTACAAGGCGGCTCAATCTTCAGGAAGCTATGCTGAGCCCGGCGACAAGAATGAAGCCACGGTCACAGGGCACTATCTCAATATTTATGCTGAATGGGCGTTTTAAATGGGCGATGGAAAAAACTGGAGTTTGAAAATGAGAATACCTATTTCAACGAAATTGATTACGGTGACAATTCTCATCTTGGTGCTGGCAACTGGGACGATCACAGTTATTTCGTCACAATACTTTGAAAAAAAGGCCTCTGAACAAGTCGATATCGCCAACCTAGAATCCGCTTCCGCAAAAGCGAAAGAAGTTGAAAATATCATTTCTTCCTTGATCGACAAAACTCGCTACAACGCTTCTTTGCTTTTGAAAAGCACCACTCAAGGTGCTCCCTCTGAAGATTTGGACTTCAATTTCGGTCGCGATAAAAACTTTATTTCTTTGCAAGTCGTCAAACTCAATGGCTCGGCTGTTGAAATCGTGGCCTCTCGTGTGAAAGAAGATGTCTTGCAACCTTTCGGTTTGACTGAAAGCTACATCACGAATGTGCGCGCCTGGGAAAAATTCCCCGTTCGTTCGGTGGCTCAAGGAAATATCGAAATCAAAAATGGTTCTTATCCTAAGGCTCCGGCTTTGGTCACCATCGGCATTCCATTGATTCAAGACTCTCTCGGAAAGATCACTCATATCGCCATTGCAGACGTTGCCTTGGCTCCTTTCCAGAAGCCCTTCTCGGATCGTTCAGAACGCACGCAATACTTGGTTGACCGCAATGGGGAACTGTTAGCCCATGTGGATGAACAAAAAGCCTTGTCGCGTTTGAATATCAGCGCCTACCCTATCGTTGAAAAGGCCAAAGCTCAAAAGTCTCCGCAATATCAAACGAAGTTCGTGGATCCGGAGTCTTCAAAAAATTTCTTTGGTGCCGCGGTTAAAACTTCTTATGGGGCCACTGTGATCTCGCAAACTTCCGAGGAAACGATTCTCGAGGTTTCAAACGAAGTGAAACGCCGAGCGATTTTTGTCGCGGGTTCCGCCGTGTCTCTGGCTATCTTCTTCATTTTCTTATTCTCAATGACCCTCACCTCTCCGATTGAAAAATTGGCAGAGCTGATCAACATTGTCTCCAAAGGGAACTTCGATGTGAAAGCTCGCGCCCAAGTGAAATCCCACGACGAGGTGGGCGACTTGGCTGAAGCCTTCGACCACATGACCGAAGGTCTCAAAGAACGTGACAAAGTAAAAAGCCTTTTTTCGAAATTTCACGGATCATCGGTTGCTGATGACTTGATCAACAATGATATCGGTGTTGGTGGTCAGAATAAAAACGTGGTGGTCTTTTTCAGTGACATCCGTGGTTTCACGGCCTTCTCTGAAAAACGTTCTCCGGAAGAAGTCGTTGAAATGCTCAATGAGTACTTTGGTATCATGGTGGGCATCATCAATGCTCACGGTGGAGTCGTTGATAAATTCATCGGGGATGCCATCATGGCCGTTTGGGGTGCACCAAAAAGCTCTTCGAAAGATGCCCACAATGCCGTTCGTGCCTGTCTTGAAATGCGCAAAGCTCTTGAGAAACTCAATGAATCTCGTATTTCACGCAATCAACCACCGATCAACATCGGTATGGGTCTGCATGCCGGCCAGGCGATCTCAGGCACCATTGGTTCTGATGAACGCATGGAGTACACTGTTATCGGAAACACCGTGAATACCGCCTCTCGTATCGAAGCTTCCACGAAGGCCTTTGGAGCGGATCTTTTAATCACGGATTCTGTGATTGATATCGTCGGTGACAACTACAAAGTAGAGTTGGCCGGAGCCGCTGAAGTGAAAGGCCGCTCTGAAGCATTGAAGATGTACAAAGTGCGTGGCTACAAGGCCCAAGATGGTTCATATATTGATGTTCGTACACCGTACTCAGACTATGAAGCCGAGAAGGCCGACAAAATCAAAATTCAAGACGCCGCTTAGTAACTAGAGTGGTGGTGAACCATCCCTGATCTTTGGTTTCCCGAGCCGGATGCTCGGGAAAGGGGGCTTGGGATCTCCCAATTGTCAGGATGCTCACACTATGATCGAGCTACAATCTCTTTAAATACCCCACACTAAGGGATCAGTTTTCTGTAGCTTAGAGCTTGACGCTCAAACCATCTTTCAAAGACATGGCCATCGCTCTATAAGCTGGAATGAAGCCAATCAGAACTCCCCCAGCAAATGTTATCAGAAGATATGTCACCTCTGTAGACGTCACCATAGAACCTGAGAGATAAAGCCCAAAGGAATTTTCGATCCAAGGACCCAGAATCGCAATAAGTCCCCAGGACAAGATCATTCCCAAGACCAATCCCAACAGGGTCAAAAGGCAGGATTCAAAAACCAAGAGCGAAATAATCTGAGTGGTGTTCGCCCCGACGGCTCTGAGAATCGACATTTCCCGACGACGCTCATTCAAGGTGGTCGTCAAAGCAATCAGCATCGCCATAAAGCCCACCACGATCACCATCCATGAAATGATGCGCAAGACACCCTCAACATAGGATAGACCATTCCACAACTCACTCAAAGTGACTCCTGGAATGATCGCAAGAAGAGGCTCTTCCTTATACTCATTGATACTGCGCTGAAGGCGTAGGGTTTCAATGCGCGATTTTGCGCCCACAAAGAAAGCCGTGATGGCGTGAATTTTAATATCGTCTTCGTGAAGAGACTGAGCCGAGATCACCTGATCTGGTCGCGGCGCAGAGCCGTCTTTCCAATCCAGATGCAAAGCTTCCATTCCCTTCAGAGTGATATAAACCGAACGATCCAAAGGAGTGCCCGTTGTCGACATGATCCCGACAACCTCGAAAGGTTTGTCATCATGCTTTTGAATGCCTTCGCCACGGGTCACACCATGGGCCACCACAATGGGGTCGCCCAATTTGTAGCCTAGTTTTTTTGCCACTTCCGCACCAAGAACCACATCCCACAATCCGCGGAAGACCCGGCCCTTTTCTATCTCGACCTTTTGATCGCCGCGATAATGATAGTGCTTAAAAAAATCCTCTGTAGTTCCCACGACGCGAAAGCCACGATGACCATCGCCCAAAGAGTACGGCACAGTCCACTCAATGGAAGGGTTCTTACGAATGTCTTCATAAGTTTCATAGGAGATATTGTGCGTAGCACTTCCCATGTTAAATACTGTGTACAAGATCAATTGCATAGGACCACTGCGCGCACCCACAATGAGGTCTGTCTTACTTATGGTTTGAGTAAAACCTTCTTCGGCCGCGCGCTTGGCTCTCTCCACCGAAAGTAAAAGTGCAACACTGAGTCCAATAGAAATCACCGTGAGCGAAGTCGCAAAAAAACGATTGCGCAGAGATTTCAATGCCAATTGAAAAAGAATCATCACACGTTCCTGTTAATCACGTCCAGAGCCACAGCTCGAGAAAAAAGAGGTTGAATAGAGCGGTCATGGGACACAAAAATCACTGTTGTCCCGTACAGCTCTGAAAGTTCAAACATCAACTTCAAAAATTTCTCGCGATGATCGGCGTCCAACGCCGAGGTCGGCTCATCTGCCAAGAGCAGATCGGGCTTGCCCAAAAGAGCGCGAGCCACAGCCACACGTTGCTGCTGGCCCACACTGAGTTCAGTGACATTCTTATCTAAAAGATCACCAATGCCTAAGTTTCCGCAAAGAGCACGGATCACCAATTTCAAATCCACATTCCCCAAACGCTGACGACGTCCAACGCTGAGGTGCAAAGGCAATTGAATATTCTCCATCACCGACAAATAAGGAATCAGATTGAAATTCTGAAAAACATACCCCATGTGCATGGCGCGGAAAGCATCCCTATCCTTGGCCGACATCTTAGCCAAATCTTGCCCCAAGATGTTCACTTCACCCTCTTGAGGTTTTAAAACCCCAGAAAGGACCTCCAAGAGAGTGGTTTTCCCCGTGCCGCTGGGACCAAATAGAAAAAGCTCCTCGCCGTTTTCAACAGAGAATTCAGGCACGACCAGGGTCGGTCGTTCCTGGTTTGGGTAAGTGTACTTGAGATTTTTTATCTCAATCAGTTTACTTGAGCTCAAGATCTGTCCCATTTTGCTTAACGGTTAAAGATTTCTGCACACTGTCCACCAACACATCGACAGTGGCTTCCTTAAAACGAGGAAATACTTTTTGCACATTGAAGACCACTGTAGAACCAGCCGGAGCCTCTTCGCAAGTTACATTGAACTCAGCTTCGATATCCGCATGGTGATCTTTCTGCATGACCTCAAAAATATCTTTTTTGATTTCACATTTCAGCTCAGGTTTGAAAACCACCATGTCGCCGATTTGCTTTTCAAGTTTAGCTAAACCGTCTTCTTTTTTCTTTTTATCTTTGGCCGACTTAGCCTGATGCTCAAAGCCATAGATACTTTCAGCAGGAGCGTGAACTTCAATGCGCCCTTTTTTCCCATCGAAAGCCATGCTGATCTTTCCTGCACCATGGGAATGAGCCCCTTGCTCACGAGCGGCTAAAGCCATAGCGGAAATGAGTAGTATTTTAAACATAGAACCTCCTGAGGACCTATTTGTAAGGTTCGATCGCATCTCCGATAATTTCGAAGGACGCCTCTCCGTACATAGATCTTTTAGTGACCAAGTTTAAAGTTCCGTAAACCCAAATAGGACCATTTGCGACATTGGTCCCTTTTTTCATTTTCACATAAACCATCTGATTCGGTGGTGGTGGTGGCACATGGATGCAGGCTTGAGGGCTCGGCACCAATAAGAATTCCTTCACCGAATTCATGTCATCCTCCAAAGGCACCATGAACCCCGGGACCTTCACAGCTTTTCCAGATAAAGCCTGAAGCTCTGAAGAAGATTTTCCCGTGATGTAGTCCATCTCACCCAACAGGCGCCAGTCAACTTCCACGCCGTTCAAAGCGGCGCCACGGGACGAGAACGCCGAATACAAAGCCGCACCCGCGACAACTGCTAAAATCAAGACTCCAGCTAAAACCCACTTCTTCATAGAGTCATTTAAGCATCGCCCGAGTGAGATAAGCAACCCCTTTATCCCCTATGACCGGAGTGCTACATGAGAAGGGAAAGCGAGTTCCCATAGAATGCAGACTTTTTAGACATGCTCAGAGAGAAGATGTTCCTTCTGAGGTATTTTGTTGATATATTGAGTCCTTATTTGTGAGGACCATTTATGAGCGGAAAAATCCAGAGTGTGCGCGGCACACGCGACCTTTTGCCTGAAGACAACTTGCTGTACCGCTTTGTCGAAGACACGGCCTATCAAAACGCCCTTCTCTATGGCTACGGCGAAATTGAAACTCCTATTTTTGAATTTTCTGAAGTTTTCCATAGAACTTTGGGAGAAACTTCAGATGTTGTCAGCAAAGAAACTTACACATTTCTTGATCGCGGCGGGGACAGTTTGACTCTGCGCCCAGAAGGCACCGCTGGAGTGGCCCGCTCTTTTATTTCTGAAGGCATGGCGCAAAATCTTCCTTTGAAATTTTATTATTCAGGTCCAATGTTTCGTTACGAGCGCCCTCAAAAAGGTCGCTATCGCCAATTCTATCAACTCGGCGCCGAATACTTAGGACTCGAATCTCCTCACGCCGACGTGGAATGCGTGGCCATGGCCTGGGATCTCTTGAAAAAAATTGGTATCGCCGACGACTGTCAGTTGGAAATCAACACGCTTGGTGACGCCGAAAGCCGTGCTGCTTACCGTGAAGCTTTGGTGAATTATTTCACACAATTTCAAGATCAACTTTCTACAGACAGCAAAACGCGCTTAGAAAAAAACCCTCTGCGCATTTTAGATTCCAAAGATGAGGGCGACAAAAAACTTGTAGCGAATGCACCCACTTTGGATCAGCATTTAAATACCTTCTCTAAAGATTTCTTTGCAAAAGTCATCAAAGGCATCGAACGCCTTGGCATCCCTTACAAAATAAATTCTCATCTTGTGCGTGGCTTGGATTATTACTGCCACACTGTTTTCGAATTCACGACGAGCAAGTTGGGAGCACAGGGAACGGTCCTCGCTGGCGGTCGTTATGATGGTTTGATTGAAACCATGGGTGGCCCAAGAACTCCTGGCGTGGGTTGGGCTGCGGGCATTGATCGTCTTTCAAGCTTAGTGCCTCCGGAACTGATTGGGACTAAAGCTTCCATCGTCGCCGTGATCGGCGCTGACGAAATCGGCGAAGAGGAAAGTCTCGTGATTGCTCATGAACTCCGCACCTTGAACAACAAGGTCGAAGTTTTGCTCTCAGGAAAAATGGGTAAGAGAATGCAAAAAGCGGACAAACTAGGAGCCAGCCACGCCATCATCGTGGGCTCTAGCGAAGTGGCCGAAAACAAAGTCACATTGAAAGACTTAAAAGCCGGCACTCAAGAACTCATCACTCGCAATGAGTTGAAAAACAAATTCTCTGGCAAATAAAGTCGCATTCGAAGTGAAGAGGGGATGGCGGCATCGGCCTTTTCCCACATTTTTAACAAGGTGTGGGTTTGTTTTTAATGCTAGATTTTGGGAACATACCGCCTCGTTAGGGTCATTCCTGCATAAGTGAATTTGTGGCTCGTTGGTTACTCCTGAGAGGGTACTCTCAGGAGTCTAAGGTACTGGCTGAGCTTTAATTGAGAGTTTTTTTATAGCTCTGCCGGACTCTCGCTTTCCCGAAAATTTTAGCCCCTTTAGGGGCCGAGGGCATGGATGCCCGAGTTTTCGGGAAACACAGACAGGATGTCTGATTCGAACGGAGCCAAGAGCCCCACAGGCTCTAAGACCACCGCTTTCTATTCTCAAATCTATTTTCTATTCAATTTGATATTTTGTCCTCGGCTCCAGCCCTGAATGTTGAGGGAAGCTGAACGGCTCCACAAGAACATCAAAACCACGCCAACCACAAACATCACCACACTCAGCCATTGTCCTCTTGATAAGCCAAGAGCCTGAAGACCAATATGAGCATCTGGCATACGGAAGTGTTCATCCACGACACGCACAATAGAGTAAAGAATGATGAAACAAGCTGCGATGAAGCCTGGCTTACGCGGTTTACGCCACAAGAAGAACAACACCAAGAACAAGAACAAGCCTTCACCAAAAGCCGCATACAATTGCGATGGATGGCGTGGCGTCAGCAACGGCGCAATAGCCTCTTTCGCTGCCGTGTTGCCATCTTGGATGGACCCAATGATTTGATTCAAGATGGAGTAAACCTGATCACGAGCCGCACCATCAAAACGGAACTTATCAACCAGCTCCAACCACTGTTCACGAGGAACGCCGATTTTCTCTGTGACGGCTGCAAGCTCTGGTAGTTTTGAAAACTCTTGAGTTGGCCACATGTGAATATCTTGAGGAAACTTCACGGCCAAAGGGAATGTCGGATCACAAGGACGTCCCACAAGTTCACCGTTGATGAAATTGGCAATACGCCCAAAGAACACACCCACAGGTCCCACCACTGCAACCAAATCGAAAAGATAAAGTCTGTTGATGGAATACCTGCGAGCAAAAAGCATACAGGCCACGACGATACCGATCATGCCACCGTGACTGGCCATACCGCCTTCGTTCACCGCCAGAACTCCCCAGAAAGGAAAGTCGGCTTTGAACTTCAAGAACAGGTCGGGCGCATAGAATATGCAATAACCCAAACGTCCGCCCACCAGAGTCCCGATGGCGGCGTAAGTGATAAAATCACCCACCATTTGAGGAGTCATGCCGGCTCTTTGCTTTTTTGCGAGCCATTGAATGATGAAATAAGCACAGATGAAGCCCACCATGTAAGAGAGGCCATACCAGCGGATACCAAAGTCACCTGAGATTTGTAATGCAAACGGATCAAAATCGTGAACCACAATCTATCCTTTTCTGAGACGGTTAACGTGTATCAATGTGGGAAATCTTAGACCTCTTTCCCCTTAAAAGGCAAAATATTTAGAGGCGATATTTTAAAATCGCAGACTCGCAACAAGGAGGCGCCATGAGATTCTCAGCCGGGATCCTGACTCTAGCACTACTTCTCCCCTCTCTCAGCCATGCCCAGAGCGGCAGCAGCTGGTGGAGCGGTGGAACAGACTTTACCAAAAAAGCAGTCGCCCGCGAGCAAAAGCGTTGGTCATTGAGCGAGTGGATGCAGATGAAAGAGCGCAATCGCATGATGGACATGTGGCTCTCGACGAACCTGGCTTCCCCTTTTGAGTTCACCGTGGCCATCCCTTACAAGTCCTTTAAAACAGAAGACGTCAGCGCCGGGACGGAGCAAAGTTTCACCTCATTCGCAGGCGAGTTCTCGGCCTATGCGCAATTCGTGGGGCTCACAACAGAATACGAAAACAACACGAAAGAAAACTACAACGATCTCTCAGGGATGCTGAACATTCGTCTGCTGGGGAATTCGATCCAGAACACCAACCTCACCGTCTCGATTGGACAACGAACGCGCCATCTAAAAACATCCACCGCCGAAGTGGATCTGAAGCAACAGTTCGGACAGGCCTCTCTGGATCTGCATTTGACGAAGTTTTTTGGCTTTGAAGCCAAGTATCGTCAATACTTGAAGACGACGAATGATTCCTACGGGAAAGATATCGAAGAGACTCTGGCTGAGGCCGGGCTCTTTTTGGACTTTAATGCTTTGAGGATCTTTGGGTCCTACTATCAAGAGCAGGCTAAAATGAATGATCCCAGTACATTGGTTGAATCGAAGACCAACCGTACCGGGATCAAATCAGGAATCAGAATCTTTTTTTAGGAGGCTTGCCTCCTAAAAACTACTCCATGTGAACAAGTTCGTTCTTACCGCTAACGAAGAATGTTTCAGTCATTTCGTTATGAGCAAGAGGCGATTTGAAGTGCCATTTCATATCCATTTGCATACCAGCAACTGGAGATGTTTTTGAACCCATGTTGAATACAGAAGGAACTTGAGCTTCAGCTCCGAAGTTGAATCCCCATGCAACATAGATTTCAGCAGGCTGGAAAGTCGCGTTTGTGATGTATTGACCAACACCGTCAGCGTTACCGCCAGCAGTGAAAGTTACACGGTAAGAGTAATCCAAGATAGTCATACCCAATCCGTTTTCGTAGTTTACGTTGTAAACTTTAGATTGAGGCATCTGCCATCCAGAAAGATCAGACCAGCAAGACAAACCTTTTGGAAGAGCGTGAGCAACGTCGATTTTAACGTTAACAACTGGACGACCAGCATCAACGATAGCCCAGATTTTTTTACCGATGTTGATGATTTGATCAACGAAGATTTCAACAACGCCAAGTGGGTTGCCATCAACGAGAGGCTTTCCATCAACAACGTTCGCCTGACCTTGTGCAGAGTTGCAATCAGCGTTCAAACCACCAGTTTTTGCACCGTAGTTTTGTGCGTATTGAGCAGTAACATCACGAACAGTTACTTTTTTGATTTCAAAGTAAGCTTTATCAACAGCCAAAGCTTGAGAAGAAACACCCAAAGCCAAGACCAAAGCGGAAACGAGACGAATCATTGAGACCCCCTTATATTTGGCAGAGGTCATAACAAGCCCGAGAATGCCTTTCAATTTAAATGCGCCGAGTCAGGAGACCTTAGAAAGAATGCCACAATGAGAGCGCAGAGAGGCCCCTCTCAGAGAACTCAGGGCCACCTCAGAGTTCCTCACCCTGCGTCTTCTTTTGTAATGAAGATTTGTGATTGCTCATTAGATGATCATCTCACAGACTTTAAGCAGGAGGACTTATGAGAATTACCACTTTGTTGATCACCCTGCTCTTCGCCCCGTTGGCCTCTTTCGCAACAGGCACTTTGAATATATCTGCAGAGCCACAAGCTCAGCCCGATCAATTCTATAACTATAACTTTGGAAACATCTTTAAGAATCAAAGAACCTACGCTGATTTTACACTCACGGCTGGAGGCGATGCGCCAACTGAAATTCAAGGCATCCGTATCAGCGGCTTTGAGTTCACCGCTCAATCCAACTGCCCGAAGATTCTTATGCCGACAGAGTTCTGCACCACACGCGTTTACTTCTGGCCCAACCGCGCCGGTCAATTCTGGGGCGAGCTGAGCTTTCACCTCAAAGAAAACAACATCTACATCCGTCTCTTCGGCGCCGCTCACTAAGCCGATCTGAGCCATTAAAAATAAAAAAAGCTCTGGGGTTTAAATCCAGAGCTTTTTTATTTTGAGCTATTCAAAATTTATTTATTTCTCGTCAGCAAAGCACCGTAGAAACCGTCGAAACCTTCGCGGTCTGGACGGATGTGGATCTCTTTTTCAAGAGTCCATGAATCGCCATGATCGGCGAGGAATTTTTGAACTTGCTGTTCGTTCTCGCTCGGCAAAAGACTGCAGGTCGCGTACACGAGCTTGCCGCCTTTTTTAGTCATTTGCGAGTAAGTCGCTAAGATCTCTGCTTGCGTGAGTTTCAGGCGTTCGATTTCTTCGTTGCCCAATTTCCACTTGGCATCGGGATTACGACGTAAAACGCCGATTCCAGAACAAGGCACATCCAACAAAACACGGTCCGCTGTTTCAGCCATGCGTTTGATCACTTTGCTGGAATCAATCAGACGAGTTTCAATTACGTCCACGCCATTACGACGAGCCCGATCTTTCAACTCTTTCAATTTCCATTCATGAATATCCATGGAAATGATTTTGCCTTTATTCTTCATCAAAGAAGCCATGTGCAAACTCTTACCGCCCGCACCGGCACAAGCGTCCACCACGCGATGGCCCGGCTCAACTCCCAAGAGTGGAACCACCATTTGTGAAGCCGCATCTTGAACTTCGAAAAGTCCGTCACGGAAGGCTTTTGTCGCATGGACATTTTTGCGTTCGCTCAAACGAACCGCATGAGGAAGATCTTTAGACACGCGTTCAGCAAAAATGTCTTCTTGTCTCAAAGCGCCGATCAATTCTTCTGGTGTGGCTTTCAAGGCATTGGCTCGCAAAAACACATCAGCAGGTTTGTTCAAAGCGGCCACAATGCGATCCCATTCTGGGCCGATTTCATTCAAACCGCGTTCGTACATCCAGTCAGGAATGGATTGTTCGATAGCCACATTGGGAACATCATTTTCACGATCGAGGATTCTTTCATCCAAACCATCGAACTCTTCCATATCCGGAAGCTGATGACCTTGGCGCATCCAGTGAACAGCTAAAATGCTCCAGAAATCATCTTCCGTGTCGGCAATAAATGCGAGGAGGCGATACCAACGAACAACTTCGTAAACGCTCTCAGCAAAGAACTTGCGATCGCGGGAACCCCATTTGCGGTGGTTCTTAAAATAACGTTCAATAACTTTATCGGCGTAGACGCCCTCGCGGAAAATATCTTCGAGAGCCGCTACAATGTTTTCAACCAGAATTCTATGAATTTTCAAAATGTAAATACCGCGCCCAGGGCTAAAAAGGTTCCATTCAGTTGCCCACTATTGAGCAATTGAAGGTGGTTCTTTATCCCGGACTCTATGAAGAAGCCAGTATTTTCAAAGACATTAAAAAATCTCGCCCCTGCCACCAATTGGTAGTCGAAAGAGAGTGCAGATTCGCCATTAACTTGTTTGAAAAAAACTCCCAGGCCTGCTCCGGCACCGAAATACAGAGGGAAACGTGAGCCCGCATCAGGGAAAGTAATCAAAGGCATGAGCGAAAGCTTGGTCGGTTTTTCGCCAATAACATCATACTCTGCATAATCAATGCGAATATTTAGATCCATGGAGTTGTACCACTCACCCACGCGATAAGTGACGCCAAAGAAGTTCTTACCCACGTCATCCTGACGACCACCTTGCCCCCATTCATAGGCTTGCGAACTCATGTAGCGGCCAAAATGTATGGCCAAATAATGGTCCCCACTGCCGCCATAATTCATATTGGATTGAGCCGGATCGCGGCGTTGAAAATACTTCGCAGCAGCGTCACGCCCCACCCGTGGCTGGGCGTCTTGGGCATAGGCTGTGACACTGGTTAAACAAACAAGAAGAATGGAGTAAAAAAAGTTCACGTACTCACCTCAATTCTGCCTTCTATCATAGCGTCATTTTGATCCTTTTTATAAGTCTATGACGCCAAGGGCTATTCAATTGACTCCAAGGTCTGGCCCCCCTACTCTCCAGGCACCTTAACGGACGGGACTTTAGCCTATGAAATGCCCTTTTTGTGGCCATGCCGATGACAGAGTTTTAGATACGCGAGTGCAGAAAGATGGCAGCATCCGTCGCCGTCGCGAATGCCTTGAGTGCAAGGCTCGCTTCTCAACAGCTGAGACCATCATGTTGGCCTACCCGTTCATCGTTAAGAAAGACGGACGTCGCGAGCCTTTCAGTAAAGAAAAAATCCTCAAAGGTCTTCAAGCAGCTTGCCAAAAACGTCCGGTGAGTCTGGCACAAATCGATGCCGTTGTTGAACGCATCTCTTCGTGGGTTGTAAACCGCGGAGAAAGCGAAATCTCTTCTCGTTTGATCGGCAAGAAAGTCATGGCCGAACTTAAACAACTCGACGACGTGGCTTACATTCGTTTCGCCAGCGTTTACCGCACGTTCAAAGACGTGCAAGAGTTCGTTGAAACTTTGGAAGACGCCGAATTGCTTGATTTTGTCGACTCTGCTAATCCACAATTAACTTTGACTGCCCTGAATTTTGAGAACGAGAGAAAGCCAAATAATGAAGTTGACGACAAGACGCCAAGCCCGCGAACTCGCCCTGCAAATCCTATTTCAAACTGAATTCGCTCCGCAAATCAGCTATCAGGCCCTCCTCGATGTTTTTGAACAAGGCGTGGATCCTGAGGTGATTAACTACACGGATCTTTTGGTAACAGGTGTGAATGGCAATAAAGCGGCTATTGATTCTAAAATCCAAGCCTCAAGTGCTCACTGGAAAGTGGAGCGCATGGCGACCATCGATCGCAACATTTTGCGCATCGCTGTTTATGAAATGAAATTCGCTCAAGAAACCATCAAGGAAAATATCGCCATCAACGAAGCCGTTGAGATCGCAAAAAAATTCGGCACCACAGATTCAGGCAGTTTCGTGAACGGACTGTTGGATCAAGTGAGCAAGGCCCACTAATGGCGGTGAGTGTACTTTCTCAAGCCAGCGCTTTGAATCCGGGGTCTGACCTCTGGATTCTGCCGGCATTGAATGAGTCACTCTGGACCAGCAAGTTGGACTGGTACTTGAACTTCCAAGTTTGCAAAGCTTCTCGCCACCAAACTCCCCGCGTAGATTCCTATGTTACAGAAGTGCTGCGCGAGACAGAGCAAGGTTCTTATCACTTTCAAAGATTACCGAATGCTCCATTGATGATTGCCTCTGAGGGTTTGCTACCCAACAAATGGGTGATCTTGGTTCCTCTTAAATCCGATCTCGAAGAGTGGACTGCAGAGATCCACAACATCTGGTCTGGCTTAAAGCATCCGACTCTGCGTGTGTTCTTGCCACCTAGACAAAGTGCCGGGCATTTTCAGAACTTCTGGCAAAAGCATTCGGACTTCCAAGAATTCACCGTCGTACTTGATTAATAGCCCATATTGCCTTCACAATAATTAGTAATTCCTCCCGTCTCATTTGTGAGATGACAGTTCACGAAGAACGTCAGGAAAAAGCTTTGCAGCGATGAAGGAACGTCATGGAAAAACTATCTCAAACTCTGGTCTCTACTCTTTCACTTTTTCAAAAACGCCTTGAGGCCGTCATCGACAATGATTTTGAAACGAATCATGTTGAGAACGAAAAAATTCAGAAAGAATTTGAAGCCTCTCGCGATGTGGCTTTAATCCGTGGACTATCCCAAGGTCTTCCAGAAGATCACATCGATCGCGCCGTGGTTGTCTTCTCTCGCTTGGCGATGTTCTTTGATGGAGGAGTCCTCCTTGAAAACAACGATAGCGTTTGGAAAGCCCAAGCCTACTTCCACAAAGGCGTCACTCAACTTTTCAAGTCTAGCGCAAAATCCATCGTTAAAATTCCGCACATCAGTTTGTTGACGGTCTTGAAGACAGCTTCGGCTCCTGTGCTTGAGAAAATGAATCTGCAGCATCTTGATTCTGAAAATAAAACCGAATGCCTTTTGGTGAAAGCGACCCCGGACTATGCCTTCTTCTTGTTCTCGAGCTTCCCTGACTTGTGGCTAAAGGAACATACTGAAGAAATTCGCAATGCCCTTATCAATGGTTTCGCCGACTGATGACAACAACTCCCCTGACTTATACGATCTATATTCTTTCCGATGGAACGGGTGAAACCGCAGCCACGATGATTCGTGCCGCCCTGGTTCAGTATTCCAATAAAGACATCAATATCGTCCGCTGTAAGAACGTGCGTAGCGAAGCCCAGGCGGAAGCCATTGTGGAAGAATGCTTTGAACGTCGCGGAATGATCGCCTACACCGTGGCCAGTCCTCAGATGCGCAGTAAGATTCGTGAGATGGCTTCCAGCAAAGGCATTCCTTACTTCGATCTTCTGGGTCCTCTTCTTTCCACTTTGGACACCTACTTTGGTGTTCACTCTGAAAGCAATGTGGGCGTACTGCGTGCAGTGGATGAGATGTACTTCAAGCGCATTGAAGCCATTGAATACACAGTAAAACATGATGACGGAAAAACTTTTGCCGAACTGGACAAAGCCGACATCGTTTTAGTGGGTATCAGCCGTACCAGTAAGACACCGCTTTCTATTTTTCTGAGTCATAAAGGCTGGAAAGTGGCTAACGTACCTTTGGTTTTGGACACGCCACTGCCAGAACAGCTTTTCAAGATCGATCAACGCCGTATTGTTGGTTTGATTATCGATATGGATTCTTTGCAGAGAATTCGCAAGAGCCGTTTGGAAAAATTCGGACAAGACACCGGAGGCTCCTATGCTTCCATGTCGAATATTTCGAAAGAGATCGAGTATGCGGAAAAGATCTTCAAACAGAATCGCCGTTGGCCGGTGTTCAACGTGACAGAGCGAGCTCTTGAAGAGACCGCCTCTGAAATCGTACGTATCATCGCCGCTCGCTTGGGCCTTCCTGATAGTGTGATCTTCTAATTTAAGAGTCGACTTGGAGGCCTAGGCGGCCTTCCAGGTTTTCTCTGACGATTTATTGTCATGAATATTGTGAACTGTTGCGCCTGGTGGCGTTTCCTGCGCTTTATCACCGTAAACCACAAGATTCAATTCATCCACGATAGACTTCATGATCTGTGCTTGGGAATTGATTTCTTCCGATGTACCGGCAATTTCCTCGGAGGAAGCGGCATTAGATTGCACAGAGGCATCCAACTGATTCATGGCCTTAGAAATTTGTTGAATACCTGTGGATTGCTCTTCGCTCGCTGCAGAGATTTCGCTGTTCAAGCTAGAGACCTTCTTAACAGAAGTCACAATCGTCTTCAGGACTTCACCTGACTTATCTGCTTTCACAGTCCCGCGCTCGATTTTATCGACGGATTCCTTAATCAACTGCGTGATGTCTTTGGCGGCCACGGCAGATCTTTGTGCCAGAGTACGAACGGCCTCTGCCACGACAGCGAAGCCTTTTCCCTGTTCCCCCGCACGAGCGGCTTCCACCGCCGCATTCAGGGCCAAAAGATTTGTTTGGAAAGCAATATCATCGATCACATTGATGATCTCTTCGATTTGTTTTGAAGACTTCGCAATCTCTTGCATTGAGCTCATCAACTCTTGCATCTCGGTTTCACCACGAACAGCCGATTCCGAAGACTGTTCTGAAAGAACTGCGGCTTGCTTGGCATTATCCGAGTTCATCTTCACCATGGAGGTCATTTCTTCCAGAGCAGCCACGGTCTCTTCAAGAGAAGCCGCTGAGGAACCTGAAGACTCAGACAAGGATTGTCCAGCCACTGTAAGCTGTTGAATCGCCGCCGACACTTGATCGCCGGATTCTTGAAGTTTTCCAGAAAGAGAACTCAAAGAGTTCGAGATAAAGCGTGCAATAAGGAAAATTGCTCCCAACAAAGTGAGCAAGCCCACGACAGAAATCACAACCTGAGTCCATACCATTTGATTAGCACCCGCCATCACTGTGGCCGTGGGCGTCTTAACAACAAGAGCCCAAGGATCATCGGTAAAACCGATTTGAATAGGGGTCACAACAAAGATGTACTCCGCATGCAATTGGCTATCGAATCCCGTCAAGACAATTTCTTTTCCTTCTGCCACAGCCTCTTTAAATTTGGCTGCCTCAAATGGAAATTCGGCATCTTTGGTAATGCGCTCCTCCTGAGGATGAGAAACATACTTTCCAGAGGAGGTCACAATATATGCTTCAGACGTTTCAAAAGGTTTGATCTGCTTGGCTTTTTCTTGAAGGGCTAAGAGCGGAAGATCCACTCCTGCGGCACCAACGAATTTTCCGTTCAGCATGATGGGCGCTACGGCTGAAGTCATCAGCACTTGTTTGCCATCAATAGGATAGAGGTAAGGCTCAACCATGGTTTCTTTAAGACGTCTTTTGGCCGACCAATAGTAGTCGCCACCAGCATCGTCTTTATCATAACCCATAAGAACAGTATGAGTGGCTATACCCTTTTCCCAGTTGAAATAAGGAGCATAACGACCTGAGCTGTCGTGACCTTTTGCTCCGACGTAATCACTATCGCGCCCGTCCCAAGCATTCGGCTCCCACCCAGTCCAAGTGCCAATAACAAATTTATTTCTCACCAAAAGCTCATGCAACTCAAGATTGATCATCTCACGAGATGTGTAACCGCCTTTTTTGAAGGCCTCCAACTGATGAGAAAGAACACGCGCAATATCCAATCCGCGTTCAACCTCAAGACGCATTTCATTGGCATAGGCTCTCGCCGTAGCCACCGTCTTTTCAGTTGCTTCCGTCTCCGCCATTTCATGACTGTTTTTAGCCATCAGAAATGTCATCACTCCCAGAATTAGGAAAGCGATAAAAATAATTGGAGCGGCAAGTTTAACTTTGATCGAATACTTCTGCATTGGTACCTCAATAATCGAGAAAGGATCGTCTTCCCTTGTCGGTGTATTAAGGCTCTCAATTAAGACTATGAAATGAAAATCAGGACTGGAAATCTCCGGGACTAAACAATCCCGGACGAAAGCCTATGAACTTTACCTTAGGCTTTTTCTTGTTGATAAAGTGTCTGATAGAAGACCTCGACCAAAGCCTTGTTCTCGATATTCTTTTTATAGTAGAACATCAAATCCATCTCATAAGTCAGATCTTTCACATAAATGCGGTTGAGTCTTCCGCCACGAACTTGTTTCTTGATGGAATGAGCTGGCAAGAATCCCCATCCTAAACCCGCTTCGATCACACGCTTTAAAGTTCCGACATTCGCAGACTCGAAAATAGAATTGAGTTCGATACTATGAGTTTTCTCGTTGAGTTTGCTATTGAAGCCCGGGAACTCTTCAATGAAGTTCACCAAGGGGAATTGCCCGAGATCCGTGGCACTGATGTGCTGAGGAAGCTTTTCATCTTTGCCTGAGCCGACCAGCCACATTTCTTCTTTGAATAAAAACTTCTGCTCGCTGCCCTCAAGCTCCACGCCAAACTCTGTCAGAGTGTTCGGCACGATGATCACATCATAGAGACCTTTTTTGTAGGCCTTGATAAGATCTTCCCCTTTGGCATATTCGATTTTCAACATGAGCTCAGGATTATGCCTCATCAGACGGCCCACAATCGGACTCATTAAGTGAATACCGATGGAGTTCAAAGTGCCCACACGAAGCTGGCCCTTCATCTCTGCACCGATGGACTTGATGGCGATCTCTGCCAACTGAGTCAAATTGATAATCTTTTTAGCGTATTCATAGAGAACTTCGCCTTGAGGAGTGGCCTTAATTTGGCGCACACCGCGCACCAAGAGCTCCACACCTAGATCTTCCTCCAGGTTTCGAATCTGCTGACTCACGGCTGGCTGAGTGAGATAAAGCTTATCGGCAGCGGCAGTCATGCTTCCCTCGCTGACCACAGTCACGAAGGTTGTCAGCTGATAGAGATTCTTCACGGAAAATCCTCCTTTGAGATTTGCTCCTAAGGGAAATAGTCACTATACTTAAATGCATTACAACTAACGAGGTTTCTGCATGAAGTTTTTAGCTTTCACTTCTCTCGCCGTTATTCTACTCAGTTTTTCTGCACAAGCAAAAGTCTTTCGTAATGCTTATATCGCCTTCGAAATGCCTGACACCTGGAAGTGCAACCTTGAGCAAACGGAATGGGTCTGCCGAAGCGAACAAAGCAAAGAATCCAAAGAAGCTATCATTATCCTGACTGCCAAAGAAGTCGGCCCGACGGACACCTTCCCTTTGTATGAAAGCCATTTGAACTCTCCTATCGCTTTGAACCTTAAAGGCGGCGGAGTGGCCGAGTCTAAAATCGTTTATAAAGCCAAAAACGTCCAGATCCACGATCAACCTTGGATCGACTCTCTTCATCTTGGCTCGGAAGTTCCAAATTACTTCACAAGATACTTGGCCACTATCAAAGACAAGATCGCCATTCTGGTGACCTTCAGCGCCCACAAACAGTTCTATACCAAATACAGCCAAGACTTCTTTAAAGCTGTGATGAGCTTGAGAGTGATCGCTTCGAAAAACTTACTCTCCAGACCGGAGCTAGGACCTATCAGACCAGGATCCGAAACCCTGGGTGCTCCGATTGGATCAGCAATGCCATCAGATATGATGCAAGATGGGATGAACGAAGGTGGAGGCAGCAACAAGGGACTCCTCTTAGGAGGCGCTCTTCTTCTGGCCGCTGTGGGAGTTTACATCTTCTTGAAGAAGAGACGTAAGAAGTAGAAACTGATCCCTTAAAGAGATTGTCGCTCGACCACAGTGTGAGCATCCTGACAATTGGGTGATCCCAAGCCCCCTTTCCCGAGCATCCGGCTCGGGAAACCAAGGATTGGGGGACTTCATCAACACTCTAGTGAATCAGTATATAAAATAAAAAAGGCGCCGAGATCAAAACTCAAGCGCCTTTTTTATTTATGTTTTCAAACTACAAATTAGAATGAAGTTGCGAATGCGCCGTAAGTTGCATTTTTAGCAGCAACTTCTTTTACGATGGCATCAACATTGGCATTAGCGCCTTGAGCAGCTACAGAAGAAGAAACTTCTCTGTGCCCAGCAAGGATTTCTTGAGCTTCAGTCGCTGTGTAACCATTAGCCAACAAGTTCTCTGCCGTCATAACATCTTGAGCTTGAGTTCCATCTTGCAAAATGCAAAAAGGCAACAAGAGGATACAAACCGTAGTCGCGAGGATGTCGTTGTAGCTTGATGGGTGTCCTACAAAGTCTAAACGACCTGTCGCGATGATGTTGATGATACCAAATGCTTGAGATTGTTGTGGGACTGCAGTCACGCCCATAATAGCGGCCATTGCCAAACCTAAGATTGCCTTTTTCATTGATAAAGTCCTTGAGGGTTTCCCCCGGTTAGTGTGTTTTTTGTCTTCTCGATAGTGCTTATGGCTCCTTTCTGAGCAATTGCCATACCGCCTCATCCCCCCCCTCATTGCATACTGTTTAGACAAACGTGTAATACGTACAAGTCGCCTATGCTTTTTACACCTCTTCCACCTCAGTTTAGCCATAAACAGAAAACCTTATGGCATCACCCTTGAATAAGAGTTCTATGAATTTTTAAGCCGAGATGCCCACAGGAGGCCCTTTGAAAAATATTGCTTTCACGATCATATTTGCGCTGCTGGCAATACCGCAGGCCCACGGATCCTCAGTAAAATCTTGTGTGCTCTACTTTGAACGGATCGAGCATCCTTTCTGGCCTGAAATTAAGAAGATCTTTGCGAAAAATCGCAGCGTCGTTTTGGTTTCTGAAGCGAAGCCCATCGATGTCCTCAAATGCATTCAAGAGAACAACCCCGAAGAAATTCTACTCTTTGCTCATGCCTTTGATGTGGATCAGTCCATGACTCGTCTTGGATTCTTTCAATCCGTTGGCGCAGAACAAGCCGAAATCAATAGAAAGCAAGCTGTGACCGAAATGCAAAAGGCCCTGACTGGTATTTATAACGATCCCCAGTTCCACCTCTGTGCGAACTATGGCGACAACTCCACACGTTGCCAAAACATTCTTCAACTTGAAGCAAGCCTTCGTCAAACAGCCCACAAAGCAACGAGGATGTCTCCTAAAGATCAAATCTATAAATTGGTTTTTGGGTACTCCAAGGGCTTGTTCTTTCAAAAGCCTTTCAATGATCTTGAGACCTTTGTTCAGAAGCAAAAAGACGTGGGTTTATCATTGCGCTTAAAAAAGATCAGATTGATGTCCTGCGAACCAAAAAAGATTTTTAAGGCCTATCCAGCTTTGGAGCGAATTATCAACGAGCAAGGCATCAAGCTCGATATTGCCCCAACAAACTGGTTTCAGTCTTGGATCAACGATAAGCAAGTCACAACCATCAACGAGTCTTGGTTGCGTTCAAGCTTAGGCCCTCGCTAGTGATGGTTCATCGAAGTTACTAATACGCCAAACTGCACCCTTAGCGTGGCGGTGTTTAAAGCCACCACCACTCTAGTGGATCAGTTTATGGGAACATACCGCCTCCTCGATAGGACCATTCCCGTATAGCGAACTTGTGGCTCGTTGGTCACTCCTGAGAGGAGCACTCTCAGGAGTCTAAAGTGCTGGCGGAGCTTCAATTGAGAGTTTTTTTGTAGCTCTGCTGTACTCTCGCTTTCCCGAAAATATCAGCCCCTTTAGGGGCCGAGGGTATGGATGCCCGAGTTTTCGGGAAACACAGACAGGATGTCTGCTTCGGACGGAGCCAAGAGTAACGAAGCTTACATCTTTACAACTTCAGGAGAGTAAGACTTCAACTGAGGCAATATCTTTTCATCTCCGTAGATCAACACACGGAGAGCTTTTGGATGAAGCCTTTTTTGAATCGCAGCATTCAAGTCCTTCAACTTCACTTTATTCACATTGGAATTAAAGTTCGTCAAATAGGTCACTGGAATTCCATAAAAGTCTAAAGCCAACAAGTTATAAGCCAAGCGATCTGGCGTTTCGATAGCCCGTGGAAACTGACCGATCAGCTGACTTTTCGCCGCTGCCAGCTCTTGCTCTGTGGCCCCTTGAGCTACAAAGTCATTCACCACCTTCAAAGTTTCTGCCAGGGTTTTTCCAACACTGTCATTCTTAGTGAACGTGCTGATGTCGAAGCTGCCTCTTTGCAATTTCGTATCAAAGCCAGAGTAAATAGAATATGTCAGACCCAAATCATCACGAATCTTTTGATTCAAACGGCTGGCGAAACTTCCCCCCAAAACCTCATTGGCGAGGCGCAAAGTGAGATAATCCGGATCATTTCTTGTGATTCCGAGTTCGCCCACACGAATTTGAGTTTGTTGAAGATTCTTTTTCACCACGGCACGAACTTTCAAAGAGTCGCTTTCAGGCGGAGCCGGAACGTTCAAGGCTGGGATATTTCTCTTTCCCCACTTGCCAAAGCCCATTTTCACTTGCTCTTCAAAGCTAGAGTCAAAATTACCCACGACAGCCAAAGAGGCATTGTTTGGACGATAGTAAGTCAGGAAGTGCTTGATCAGGCTCTGCTTGCGCAAAGTCTTCAAAGACTCTGGCGTTCCAGATGTGTCACGACCATAAGGATGACTTCCAAAGATGAAGGCATCGGCCTTTTCATTCGCAAATGAAGAAGGATTGTCCACTTTCTTTTGCAGGCTCGCCACCATCTGCGAACGGATACGATTGATTTCAGAGTCCTTAAAGGCCGGACTCATCACCACGTCCGCGAACAAGTTCAACAGTGTCTCTTTTGAATTTGAAAGAGAATCCGCAAAAACAGTCGTCGTGTCATAGCTTGGAGAGATACTCAGACTCGAAGCAATCTGCCCGAACTCATCTGCTATAGTCATGGCATCACGAGTTTGGGTGCCTTGCTCCAACATATAAGCTGTCAAGGAGTTCAAACCCGCGTCAGCCGCGGACTCTTGCAAGCTTCCCACCTTCACTAACAATGTCAGACTGACTCGTGGCAAAGTCTGATCTTGAATGAAGAATACCTTCATCCCATTTTCGAGTTGAACCTCTTTATAAGGTTGAAGCTTAAAGGACCCACTGGAGTAAGTCACATAGCCCTTCCCGGCTTTTGTCGACTTGGAAGAACTTGAGCAGCCCGCCGCTGCTAGGATCATTAACGAAAGGGATATTTTTGAAAAAATTTGTGTCATGGCTCCTCTTTCTTACTTCTTAGGCTCAAGGGTGATGATAGATCTTTGCGTTTGCTGAGTGTACTTATCAACCACTCGCTTGATATCGTCCACGGTCACCGCTTGATACTTCTCAAGATCAGTGAAAAGACTCTCATAAGTTCCGGTTTGGATTTCGTTCACCGCTAAGGCACGAGCCTTGCCATCCATCGTAGTCAAACTGTCGACGAGATCCTTCATGACTTGAGTTTTGGCTTTTTCAAGCTCCTTCTCAGAAACCTTATGATTGCGGAGCCTCCAAACTTCGTTATAAACGACGTCAATGGCTTCTTGAGTGATCTTGATATCTGGCTTCAAGCTCACGCCGATACCCAAAATGCCAGAGTCCTTCAAAGAATAGCTATAGGAAGAAGCGGATGTGGCGATTTGTTTTTGATAAACCAGACGCTTGTAAAGACGGCTTGAGGAACCATTTCCCAAGATCGTCGAAGCTAAATCCAACGCGTAAACATCGGGATTGCCGACTTCTGGACCATGATAAGCAACGACGAAAGATAGATTCTGAACGTCTTTGCGGACCACAGCATTCATCTGTACTTTTTGTTCCGGCTCTTTTTTATAGTTGCGCTCAGGAAGAGGACGAGAAGGCAATGGACCGTAAAACTTTTCGATCATGTCCTTTACTTTGGCCGTCTTAAAGTCACCCACCAAAACCAACACGGCATTATTAGGAACATAGAATGTATTATAGAAATAACGAAGCTTCTCTGATGAATAGTTTTCGATGTCCTTCATATGACCAATCACAGGCCATTTATAGGGATGCACTTTGAACAAGGTCCCCATCATCACTTCACGCAACAGCCCCTGCGGGTTGTTGTCCACTCTCCAACGGCGCTCTTCCTTAACGACTTCACGCTCGCTCTTGAGGTCTTCATCACTAATAAGAAGGGAACTCATGCGGTCCACTTCCATGTCCATCATCAACTCCAGCTTTGAGCTCGGAAGATTTTGATAAAACCCCGTGTAATCATTCGTGGTGAAGGCATTATTCGTGATCCCGTTTTCATGAAGAGTGCGATCAAAGGACTTGCCGCTGTATTTTTTGGCACCCTTGAACATCATGTGCTCAAGCATATGGGCCGCCCCAGTGACTCCCGGAGACTCATCACGGGACCCCACGCGATACCAAGTGTGATAACTGACCATCGGAACTGAGTGGTCTTCGACCAAAAGGACCGTTAGTCCATTTTGCAAAGTGAATTTCGTCACAGGCAAAGAGATCTTCAGATTATTATCTGGAGCCCAGTTTTTAATAGCCCCAATAACATCTGAAGGACGATCTTTGGGAGCAGGGCTTGGATCCACCGCATAAGCGGCAAAAGAAAAACACAGACTCAACATCGCAGTTGATATCAATCTCATAGACACTTCTCTTTCATTCGATGGTGATAATGAACAACCCCATCAGTGTGAATTCCAAATGGCGATGAGACAAGAAACCAAGAGAAGAATTGACCTAAGTCAGAGTGAGAAAAGTCTAGTTCAAAAAGGTAGGGACTTTTGGTAGCAGCAGTGCAGCTATTCATAGCGCGCAGCTGCTACCAAAAGTAAGTCCCTACCTTTTTGTTTTTTTCTATTGAACAACGAAATCAGAGAAATAAACGTCCTTCACCACGCCCTTGTGAAGAAGGCCATTCACTTCCATAGCGATTTTATCTTTCAAGAAGAGCTTGCCTTGGATGCTTTCGAGGTCTGAAAAGGCTTTCTCATTAAGAACACGAACAATGCGGTCACGGGCACGTGCTCGATTTTCAGGCTCCATAACCTCTTCAAAGCCATCTTTGCCTAACATTTGAAGGTTTATCTCCAAACGGATGGTGCGTTTCGGCTCTCCACCCAAGTTCACAGTGAATTTGTCCATGGTGTAAACCAAGGGGCCTGGGTCCCCGGCTTCTGCCGTTGATGCCAGTTCCATTTGCATTTCTTCTTCGGTAATGGAGGGGCTATGCCATCCTATCGTCGAGGCGTAAACCAGGTATCCGCCGACCCCCATAATGCTGAGATTGAGGACCGCAAAGGCTATTTGCAGCAGCATCCCCGTATTACGGGATTTCTTTTCCGGGGCTTTAGCTTCAGACATTCTACAATTCCTTTTATGGTTCTCTTGTGCCTATAGAGCGTATCGGTAATCGGCCCTAGGTCTTAAGATCAAAGACCGCTTTTGGACGCTTTTTTTAAATGTGAATTCCCCCTAAAACGTCCAAGGTTTAGACACCGCAAATCAGAGACTTGACAAAGATAAGACACATTCCAGCATAATAGAGTAATGAGAATATTCTTACTGGCCGCTGCTTTATCTACACTTAGCTTCAATGTGCACGCGGGCTCCGCTTCATCATCAGCGTCTCAAAAAGAGACAGCTCTGCTTCCTGCCCCTCTCTTGCAAATTTCTGAAATCGAGGCTTTCTCTCGCTACGTTCTTTTGGTTGATAAAGAACAACGCAAGCTTTCGGTTTTTGAACGCAATGGAGAAAAGGTTCAGCTAGTCCAAGAGTACCCGGCTGATATCGGCGCCATGGGTGGAAACAAAACCAAACGCGACGATAAGAAGACTCCAGAAGGTATTTACTTCTTAGAAAAAAAGCTCTCTCAACCTGCGATTCCATTCAGCCTTTATGGCGCCCTGGCCTTCACCACCAACTACCCGAATCTTTTTGATCGTAGAGAAAACAAAACTGGAGACGGCATCTGGCTTCACGCGGTTCCGGATACAGTTCCTTTGACTCGCGGTTCCCGTGGTTGTGTGGTTGTTCGCAATGAGGTGATCAAAAAGCTCGAAGACTATATCAAGCTCCGCGAAACACCGATTTTGATCTTTGACCATGTGGATTACATCACCAAAGACGAACATGAAAACCGCCGCAAAGACCTGAGCGTTTTCATCGAAACTTGGCGCCAGGCTTGGGAAACCCAAGATATCGACAAGTACATGGGTTTCTATGACAAAGACTTTAAAGCTCCTGGTTTTTCTTTCGATTCCTGGAAGAAACACAAAACCAACTTGAAAAACAAATATGAGTACGTGAAGGTTCATCTCTCACAACCTTACATCATCACTCATAATAATCAGTTATTGATCAAAACCCTTCAGCGTTATGAATCCAACCAACATACAGACTACGGCGTGAAAACGATTTATGCTGTAAAAGCTGACAATGGTTACAAGATCATCCGCGAAGAATGGGCTCCGTTTGACCGCAAAGAAGTGGCTGCGGCCATTGCTAAAGAAAATGCGATCACTTCTCAAGCCAATCAGACTCAAACTCAATAACTCCTCAATGGAGTTTCGAGTTTGAGTTTCTTGTCTCAATCTAAGAAATCCCACTGCTAAGCCACCAAATAAATTCAACCGTCATCTCGGCTCTCCGATAAGACCTTATAATGCTTATTTGGAACAAGGGCTTAAGACCTCTTCTCACTATTTTAATTCTCGGACTGTTTCTGCCTCTTCAAGGGCATGGAGGAGTTTGGGAGGTCTTATCTCAAGGAGCCTACTCTCTGACCGGAAAATCCTGTCCTGATTTCAACGAGGCCGATGCGAAGAGCTCGCTTTGCAGCTCTCTTTCAAGCAAAGATCAGTTCACCTCCCTTTTGCAAACCTTGGATACGGCCAATCAAGATGCTGAGAAGAACTTCTTCACCTCTTTAGCTTTAGAACACTCTTCTCAGCTGACCTGTGCCAGCACCTTCGCGGATCAAGTGTCTTCCAAATCACCCCAAGGCCAAGCTCTGCAAAAAAATATTGCGAATAAAATTAAGATTCTTAACCAAGCCAAAAGAGCCGTGGTTCAGTCCAACCAAGAGTTGATGGACAATAAAGGCACACTCAATAAGCTGTGCCCTCTTTCCCTCGCAGACCTCGAGGCAGACTATCCTCAGAAAGAAGGGGAAAGCTATATTGCCTGCAAAAAGGTGATCCAGAGTCGCACAGCCTATCAAACGGTTCTTAGCTCTATCCCTCTAGGCAATACACCTTCCGTGCAAGAGCTGATAAAGAAATCCGAGGGCCAAGACCTCGAGAGTTTAGAAAGGAATCTGCTTCAAGAAATTCCCAAGGCTTATTCATTGGCCAACAAGGCTATTAAGACAAGCAACTCTTCTCTCAAACAAAAGACTTCAAAAGGGGAATTGAATCGCACCGACAAACATGCTCTTTTGTCTGACCCCGCGATCATCACAAAAATTCTCAAGGACAATAAAAACAATCCTCAAGTGCAAGCCTTGGCTTGTCGCTCAGACGCTCGCTATGGCAAAGGTGCCGAAGCCCTGGATACTTCTCTTCTGGTGGGATCCTTTGCTCTCAGTGGTGGCGTGGGTATCGTTGGACGCTTGAGCGCTTCAGCTCTGAAGCTTGTTGATGGGGCCGCAGCCGCTCGTTCAGCAGGATTGCTGTCTGTATCAGGAATGCGCGTGCTTCAAGCCAGCGCCCTCGGCGTCAATGGGGCTTCTACTTATTCACAGATCGATAAAAGCTGTCTTTCAAAGCCTGGCATTCAGTACGCTGGCGCCTCTTCCTGTGAGCAAGAGATCAGCCTGCACACTCTCGAGCAAGATGACTGTTATCTCGCGCTTGGGTTGTCAGCCCTGGGCTTTGCTCCCCTCGCTAAGTTTTCCAAGGGCTCGAAGAAAGTTGAAACTGCCTCCGAGGATCTCAGTAAAGTGATCGAAAGAAATTCAGATCGCGTTTCGATCATCCCACCAGATAAAACCAAAAGCCTCTTTGGAGAACCTCGCTACAATCTCTTTAAGCAATCTTACTATGACAAAGACTCCATTTATATTGGTGTCTCCAATGGTAAAGAAGGCTCTCATCACTACTATCTGGTGGCGGGTGACAAGAGATACGATGGCAAACCCTTGGGGCGCTCCGAGGTTCACAAAAGCTCAACGGCCTCGTCAACTGCGGAAGGTGTTCTTTTTAAGGTGAATGTCCCTGAAGAGACCTTAGATAAAGTGAAGGATGCCATCGAAAAGCAGTCCCGATCTTACAATATCTCATGTCTTCATGGTGTTTGCCGCGTCTTGAACGCCGCTGATATCGAGATCCCTGGCGCCAATGCTGTGAACTTGAAACTCAGACCTGTGCTCACCGGAATCATTGATGCCGATATCAAGGTGGCGGGAAAAGCCATCTCTCCTCAACAAGTGCAAATGATTGCCACTTCACGGAAGCAACTGGAAGCCTTCGTCACTTCCGCTGAAGATGCCGCAAAGAATGGACGAAAATACATTATCACCACGGCAGCTCAAGTCGCCGCTCCCGGAGTTGCAGCGACATCCTTGGCCGGTGGCGTAGGCTATGTTGTCTATGAAGTGCTTGACGAAAAGTTTTTGAGCGAAGAGGACGAGTGATTTTCTTTAAAACTGATCCCTTAGTGTGGTGGTATTCGGGACACCAAGGACTTAGGGGCTAAAACGAAAAAACCCACAACAGCGTTGTGGGTTTTCTTTTTCTTCACCTGTTAAGGTCAGAAACTAGTGAGACTCTTCAGAAGAAACTTCTCTTTTTCCATCCAAAGTGAATGTCTCAACGTTGTGAGCAAGGTCAGGAAGTTGAGCAATGTGCTTTTGAAGCTCTTCTTTAGAAGCTTCAACAGTTGTGATGTTTGCTTCGATGATTCTTTTATCAAATTTCAAATTTTTGTTAGCTTCAGCCAAAGACATGGATTGCTCCTTTAGTTATTAACGATGAGGAATTTTTAGCCTAATTTTGAGGCTTTGTCCAGTGCCCGCACCCCGGCCCCGGGCACTAATTCCAGTATTTAGGGGGCTTTTCTTGCTTTTCGTTGTCGACAACCAGGCGCAGGTTACGTCCTTTGCCCTTAGACTTCTTTTTCCAGTCATAATCGGTGTACCAGCCCTTGAATTTAAGACAGATATAGCCCGATACCAGACCGCCCAAATGGGCCAAATAAGCCACTTCTCCGCCCGCCACACTGGAGGTCATCAATGAAGCAATTTCAATAAGCCCCATGATCATGACAAAGAATTTCGTCTTCATCGGGAAAAGCATGAAGAAGTAAACAATGCGCTCACCGAAGATCAAACCTTGCGCCAAGAGCAATCCAAAGACTGCACCCGAAGCCCCGACAACAGGAACAATCAAGCCTGTTTGAGAACCTGTGTAAGCCGAGTAAATCCCTACACCCAAGCAATACAAAACTGCAGCACCGATACCGCAGGCCAAGTAATAAGTCAGAAAGAATTTGCTGCCCCAACGTTGCTCAAGCTCAGCTCCGAAGAACCACAGCATCAGCATGTTGAAGAGAATGTGTGTGACCTGAAGGGAATGCAGGAACATGTAGGTTCCCAATTGCCAAATGTGAAAGTCTTCGATGACTTGCTTTGGATAGAGAGCAAACAACGGCCCAATAGGAACGCGAAGAAACCCTTCCAAAATCACTTGGAAAATAAACCATACTGCCACATTGATAATTAATAACCACTTCACAACCGGAGTTAGAGGTGGTGTTCCGATGCTGATGCCTCTATTCATATCTTCTTAAAATACTCCAAAAGACGCCCGTAGGTCTGCTCAAGAGTTTCGACCAAGACCTTGGTCTCAGCAATCAATGGGAAAAAGTTAAGGTCCCCAGACCAACGCGGCACCATGTGATAGTGCAAATGTTCCGGAATACCCGCCCCCGCCGTCGCACCATGATTCAAACCGATGTTAATACCACCGGGCTGATAGATCTCATTGAGAGCGGCCATCGCCTTACGGATAGAATTATTGAGATCCTCAAATTCCACATCTGACAATTTCAACAAATCCCCACAGTGACGTCGCGGGAGGACCAAAAGATGACCACTGTTGTAAGGGAACTTATTCAACATGATCATGGAATGTTTGGTTTTATAAACACAAAGAGTTTCAAAGTTGACATCTTCAGTGGCTGCCGTACAGAACACACATCCTGCGGGCTTGATTAGCTTTCTGACATACTTCATGCGATCAGGGCGAAAAAGGACGTCTCTTTCCAGAGGCCACACTTGCTCATCGATCTTCAAAGAAGCCCTTACAGAAGGGCTCTTCTTTTTTGGTTGAGCCTTTTTCGTCGTTTTCTTCTTGGCCATTCTTACTCCCAGTGACCTGGAGCCAAGTAAAGAGGCTGGTTCAAATACTGAGTTCTCAAAAGTTGTTTAACGATAGCTTCAGCTCCCAATCCGGAGAACTGACCTTTGATTTTATCAGCATACTCCACCAGGCTATTGAGATCATCTTCACGATCCGAACCACCAATATCGAAGATGCTCATGCGTTTTTTAGGGATTTCGAAAACATCAAAATTATCACCGAGGTTCGCTTCTTTAGCTGCCAACTTCACAGCGTCATTGAAGAACCCCACTTGGTCCGCAAAGCCCAATTTTACAGCTGTTGCTCCCGTGAATACACGGCCATCAGCGTACTCTTTCACCACGTCAGCAGAAAGTTTTCTTTCGGCTTTCACAGCCTCACTGAACTGAGTGTAAACTTCGTCGATCATAGTTTGGAAAAGTTCTCTCTCGTCTTCGCGCATTGGGCGGTACTCAGCACCAGAGTCTTTGAACTTGCCGGATTTGATTGTGTAACGAGACACCTTACCCCAGTCATAAAGCTTTTCGAGGTTGATGAATTCCATGATCACGCCGATCGAGCCCACCATAGCTCCTGGCGCTGCAACGATTTTGTCACAGGCTAAAGCGGCGTAATATCCGCCGCTGGCCATAACTCCCGTGGTCACGCAGATCACTGGTTTTTTGAGTTCGTCACGAACGCGTTTGATTTCATGATAAATTTCTTGAGAAGGCCCCACGGCTCCGCCGGGAGAGTTCACATTGATAACGATGGCTTTTACCCTGTTATCGTCTTTATATTTTTCGAGATTTTTAAGGAACTTCTTCCCGTTCAAAATCACACCATTCAGATCTAGATGAAGGATGGTGTTCTTAGAGCTCACTTGTATTTCGGAAGGACCGAAGAAGTCCGCCGACATCTTTAAGAGAAGTCCGATACCGACAAAGACAACAAGAATGATAACGATTTTTTTGAAGGGACTGCCGCGCATATAGGTGCTCCTGACAATAAAAAAAGGGGAACCTATTTAGGCTCCCCTTTTCTGACTTTGTAGTCAATGCACCCTATGTGGATGCTGAGTCACGTCAGGGACGTGGGCTCAGCTTCCTTTAGGACTATTGCTGTGGGCTCCTGCCCACAGCCCCTTGCGGGGCTAGCGCGATAAAATACCGTCGTGGTATTTTATTGCTTGCCGTCTGTTTTTACGTTTTTCAACTGGTCAGCAAACAAGTCACCGAAAGTAGACTTAGATGTTGCAGTTGCTTTTTTAACGTAATCGTCAACGTCCGCTTTTGATTCACGGAGTTTAACAAGTTTAGAAGACAAACCGATTTTACGAGCGTCTTTATCGATAGAGATAACTTCAGCTTTGATTACAGTTCCTGGCTTAGCGAAATCTTCAACAGTGTTGATTTTGTCAGTCGTAAGTTCAGAAATGTGGATCAAACCTTCAATGTCAGACTCAAGCTCAACGAATGCGCCGAAGTCAGCAGTTTTAGTTACTTTCACATCGTGTTGCGTACCGATAGCGTATTTCGCTTCGATATTTGACCAAGGATCACCTTCAAGTTGTTTGATACCCAAAGAGAATCTTTCGTTCTCGATGTCTACGCCCAACACAACCGCGCGAACTTTTTGCCCTTTAGCAAACATTTCGCTTGGGTGGTTAACACGTTTAGTCCAAGAGAAGTCAGAGATGTGAACCAAACCGTCAATACCTTCTTCGATACCGATGAAGATACCGAAATCAGTTACAGACTTAACTTCACCTTCAATGATTGTTCCTGGTGGGTAAGATTCTTTCATCTCAACCCATGGATTTTGTTGAAGCTGTTTCATACCGAGGCTGATGCGACGGTTTTCAGTGTCCACTTCAAGTACAACCACTTCAACTTCGTCACCAACGTTAACGATTTGAGAAGGGTGTTTTACACGTTTAGTCCAAGACATTTCAGAAACGTGGATCAAACCTTCGATACCTTCACCCAATTCGATGAATGCGCCGTATTCAGCCAAAGAAACAACTTTTCCTTTGAGCTTAGTTCCAGCTGGGTAAGAAGCTTTAACAGATTCCCAAGGGTCAGAATGCAATTGCTTCATGCCCAAAGAAACACGTTCTTTTTCTTTGTCGTACTTCAAAACTTTAACTTGGATCTCGTCGCCAACATTCAACATTTCTGAAGGATGTTTTACGCGGCCCCAAGACATGTCTGTGATGTGCAACAAACCGTCCATGCCACCAAGATCGATGAACGCACCGTAGTCAGTGATATTTTTAACGATACCAGTAACAACTGAACCTTCAGCCATAGTGTCAAGAGTTTGTGAACGCAAACTGTCGCGTTCTTCTTCAAGAAGAGCACGGCGAGACAATACGATGTTGCCACGTTTCTTATTGAATTTGATAACTTTGAATTTATATTTTTTGCCGATGTAAACGTCCATGTTACGAACAGGACGAAGATCAATTTGTGATCCTGGCAAGAATGCTTTAACGCCGATATCAACGCTCAAGCCGCCTTTAACTTTAGCAACAACAGTACCTTCGATAACTTCTTCGTTCTCTGCCGCTTTAGAGATATCTGTCCAAGCACGTAGCATGTCTGCTTTGTCCTTAGAGAGAACGATCATTCCGTTTTCGTTTTCGATACGGTCGATTAGAACTTCTACTTTGTCTCCAGCTTTCACTTCACGAACGCCGTCTACGATGCGGAATTCATTGATAGCGATAAGACCTTCAGACTTGTAGTTGATGTCCACAAGAACATAGTCAGATTGAACTTCTACTACTGTTCCAGTAACAACGTCGCCAACCTTGAAATCTTGTTCACTTACAGAAGCTTCGAACATTTTGTCGAAGTCGCCTTTTTCAGCTTTAGTACCGTAAATGCCAGGATTAGCAGGAACTTTTGCATCCTCAGCGTCAAGGAATGCTAGAACCTTTTGTTTCTCAAGCTCAGCTTTATTTAGATTTTTACCCATAGTGATAATATGTACCTCCTACGTAGTTGCTCCTCGTGCCTGTTCCCACTTGCGTGGTCGGCGGTGCTGAATCCTGGGTTGTGAGGACTTCAGCTAGGGTGCAACCCGTTACCTTTCTTCGCTAATTATGCGAATCACTGGTTTACTTAGCTAAGCCCCTGTAAGTCAAAGGAATTTGCGCGCTATGACGGGGTTTTCATAGGGGCCTAGAGAAAATAAAAGCGGGCCCCAGAGGAACCCGCTTCAAATCGAACATATAAGATCTGAGAGACTAAGGCTCGACGAATTCAGCCTTCTTTGATTTCTTGTAGTTAAGGCTTAGATCCTTCGCATCGATCTGCTGACAGAAGTACGGCTTTGCCGCGGCGTGGGCGACCTCACAAGCTGCCTGACTTGCACGGTCTCGATTCAGAGAGACATTGGTGAGACTGAAAAAGCTTTGTCCATTGTTATAGCATTTATCACCGTTAAAGGTGCCAAGTAATCTTTCTCCATCTTCAACTTGCAACTCCACAGTTAACGTGGCCCGAGCGGCCCCAGCATCAGGTGAGCATCCATAGTCGGAAGTCTCTACCTCACAGCCAACCACTTTCGTAATGCAATTATACTGACTCCCTTTAAGAACAGTATCTGTCCACATACCGAGATTTTGTTTGGGAAGGGTTCGGGATAATCGCTCCTGAGCTTGAGCTCCTGTTCCCAACATCAAACAGGCAACGACAAATAACACATGGTTCTTCATATACTCTCCTTATTAATGATAGCGACTTTGCTTTGTGCAAGCAAAATGCCTAATGAAACTTCGTTTATTTAGCCCTCACGGTGTTTCTCTGTACAACCCCCAGACATTAAACAAAAAACGGCGGCGCCAACGAAGGGAGCACTTTTGAAAATGTATACTTGCACTCTCTTAACAGAGGCCCTGACTTTTTGCCTACGGAGCGACCAGAATTTTACTCTAAGGAGATCCCATGGAGAAATTCATATCACTCTTCGCTTTGGTAGGACTTTTCGTCCTGACTTCCTCTGCAAATGCAACGCAGGGGAGATATCATCGGGAAGTGACAAGCGCGTTGGACTTTATCTCCGCCTACCAATCTGATGGCCGTGGTCGCTACGATGAGGGGCAATGGATTGCGCGGGTCACGTCTTACGTGCCGAGCGTTGTGGGTGTGGGGAAAATGGGAGTTCCCTTTGATGAACCCAGTGCCTTTGTTGCCGCCTCCATCGCCAATGTTCTGGCGGAGATTTATTTTTTAGATCCTACCTACAGAGAAATTCCACCCATGGTGGAAAAAGCCGCTGCGGGATTTACCAAATACCGTTGGGGTGATCTTTTTAATTTTTATCCACCGAAAACCTATAAAGGAAAAAAAGTCCGGGGTCCGCGATATATGTATCTTGCTCGTCAGTGGCAAGGCTTTGCCAATATCCCTCCGGATGCCGACACCACTTCGGTGAGTTACACAACTTTGCATTATCTCAAAGCGTTGGAGCACAATGCCGAGCCACAAAGTTTTCAAGCTCAAATTCCTTCAGACACCGTGGAGGCCTTCTCAGAGTTCCGTGATCTGAAGCGCGTGCCCCATGTTTACAACGCCACTCAAGGACATGTGAACACGGGGGCCTTCATGACTTGGCTCTTTGACGAGAAAAATCCCCGCATGCCCCGCAATATTTTTGCAAACCCTGGAAAAGGCACACGGATTCCCTTTAACTATAACGATGTGGACTGTGTGGTGAACGCCAATGTTTTGAAGCTCCTCACCTATGCTCGCAAAACTGAGGGCCGCGGTTACAAAGCCAGCTGCAGTCACCTGAATCGTGTAGTGAGACTGAAGCAATACTATTTCTGTGGGATGTATTATCCGAGCTACTATGCTCTCCCCTACACCATCGCCTCACTGATTGAAAGTGGAGCTGATTGCTTGAACTCTTCGAAGGATCGCCTTTTGCATTACTTGCTCAGCAAACAGAAGCCGGATGGCTCTTGGCGAAATAGTTTCGTGGCGCGACCTGACTATGTGCAATCCACCGCTTGGGCTTTGAATGCCCTGATGGTTTTGGGGGATAAGAAGAATCCCTCCCATCAACGTCGCGTGGCCCGAGCGGTAAAATTTCTGTTAAGAAATTCTTATAAGGACGACAAGGGCCGTTTATTTTGGTCGGGACAGGTTTTTTATGCGGCCACTTTTATTGCGCGCTATCCCGTGGTGTGGAGATCTTCGGCTTATACAACAGCCGTGGTTGCAAAGGCCCTCGTTCATGCCGATAGCTGGTAGACCTTTCTCTTTGAGGATGCCATAATGCAATCTCATTCCGAGGAGGCGGCAGCATGAATCCACAAAAAGTTCTCGATTTTTGGTTTGAAGAAATTGATCCCAGCCTGTGGTTTATGAAAGATGATCTTTTTGATCAGAGGGTTCAGGACAGATTCCTTCCCACCTATGCCTTTCTAATTAATGACGAAACCCATGCTTGGAGAGTTTCCCCAGAAGGCCGACTGGCCGAAGTCATTGTGCTCGATCAATTTCCTCGCAATATGTTCCGCGACAAACCCGAAGCATTTGCCACGGATGAATTGGCTCTGATCGCGGCTCAAGAAGCGGTTCGTGTCGGTGACGACAGAAAGCTTCCAATTATTCAGAGGGCTTTTCTCTATATGCCTTACATGCACAGTGAAGATGCCAAGGTTCATGAACAGGCCATGAAACTATTCAATCAGCCGGGGCTTGAGAATAACTATAAATATGAAATTGCCCATAAGAAGATCATCGATCGCTTTGGACGATATCCTCATCGCAATAAAATTTTGGGAAGAAAATCCACTCCCGAAGAGATTGAATTTCTTAAAGAGCCCGGCTCTTCATTTTAGAAGCTTCGAATCTATTCGCAGGAATTGCTGAGCCCCTGAATCTTGTCTGAGCTGCGCTCGAAATTCAGGATCAAGGGGATTGAGCAACTGTTGATTTTTATTTCAAACTCGCGTTTTTTTAAATCAAAATTTTTCCAACGGGCCCACTCGATCACACTAGGACTGTTGAGGTGAGTATTGAGATATTTGTAAGCGGCCTTTTCTTCAGAGCTAAATCCAGCAAACACAGGATCCCTTGAATCACACATCTTCATCAGAGGAGCTTCAAATCCATAAAGAGTTTGATAAATCTGATCACGTCCTACTCCATACATAGCCACCACTTGAGATTCTTCCTCGGGCGTGATGGCACCATAAGGACGCTTGTAATTCCAACCGTAACCCCAACGATAGCTGTTCGTACTGTCGGGACCACCAAATTGTCCCACGAAGGCTTTATAGACTTTTCCCATCTTGGGATAATCTTTGGCAGCCATGCATTGCTCTAAATCTGCATCAGCCTGTTCTTTCTCTTTTTCAGTGCCACCGAGCCAATACACGGTGTCGTGCTTTATACAGCACTCCACCCAACCCTCTTCGTCATTGGAACCTGGCAGCTTGTCTGGGGATGAACTGCAGCCGTCTGAAAAGAAGGGACGAATCAAAGGTTGCTCGGGAGACTGAGAACTCAAACTAGATCTCGCTCCTACAAGAAACCCTGTCAACGCGCTGGGCTTGACCTTCTCTTGGGCCGCGCCTTCACTGCAACTGAGTGCGCTTTGATAAACTCGTGGAGCTTGCGGCGACCGCTGTTGAGCCGGATAGCGAGGATTTTCATTGGATTTAGTCACTGAGCCACACCCCAGAGTGAGGAAAGAAAATACCGATGCCAAAAGCAAAAGCCTTCTTTCTTTGAGATGGAAACCAACGGTCTTTTTGTTCATGATACCTCTTCATTTTTATCGTCAAAAAAAAGGCAAACCCTTACTTTCTCGCGAAGGTTTCTTTGCCATTCTCAAAATACGACAAAGCAGACTCGACGGTAGGCCAGGACTCTGTCTTGGTACAGCATGTCCGAGTCATCATGTGATGAAAGACATCTTGGTGTTCCTCTAAGAAAATGGGTTCATATGTGAAACGCGTAAGGAGAAATCATGGAACTCAATCTCAGCGAAAGACCTAAGATCATTGCCCGCCCCGATGTTTGGTTTGCCTTTATCAAAGTTCTAGGAAATGAACATGCTCCCGAAGCCTGGAGAACCCTCACCGATGTCATCTGGAAAGACAAAATGGTGGAAAAAGACTCCGAATTCATCGCCGCGTTTTATCCAGATCCAATCACTCAGAAAATGCACTATGAAGCCGGTATCACCGTAAGTCACGAGTTCACCTCTCGCGATGCCTTGAAATGCCGTCGCCTGGAGGGTGGCAAATATGCGAGCTTCATGCTCAAAGGGCCCTATGAAAACATCTACAGTGCCTTTAGCAAATTGAATTCAAACTGGGTGACCGAGAATAGACATCAGCTGCGGGATGCCGCCTGCTTGGAAGTCTACTTAAATGACCCCAAGACCACTCTGTCGAAGGATCTTCTGACGGAGCTGTTGATTCCTATTAAGTAAAAAAACTCTTCGAATTGGCCCCAGTTTCAGAGAGCTCTTCAGCAAGAACCTTTGCCGTTTATTCATTTGTTATGCCATGATTCAAAATGAACTTTAACTGCAACTGAAGAGGCTCTCATGGCAACGAAGACAATCATCCTCGTAAGACACGGTCAATATCACCCCGCTCAAGAAAATGAAACGGAACGTCTGACCACGTTGGGGCGCAAGCAAGCTAAACATGTCAGTAACCGACTGAAAGAAGTCAAAATCGATCGAATCGTCCATAGCACCATGCCTCGTGCTATGGAAACCGCGGCCATCATTAAAAGCGGACTGAGCTTCAGAAAATCTTTCGAGTCCTGCGACACTCTTCGCGAATGCGTCCCCGGTTTCCCCAAAGAACTTCGCAAGAAACATGGTTTCACAGATATCAAGAAATTAAAAAGTCACAAAGAACAAGCCGACAAAGCTTTTGAGAAATACTTCAAGCCTTCCAAAAAAGATTCTGTGGAAGTTCTCGTTTGCCATGGAAATATCATTCGTTATTTGGTCTGTCGTGTTTTGGGAATCGACACCATGAAATGGCGCGAACTGGATATTCAACAATGCGCCCTTTCAGTGGTGGAAGTCCGTTCAAAAGGTTCGCTCAAAAATGTCGTCATCAGCCACAACGATGTGGGGCACATTCCTAAGGCGCAGAGGACTTTTCTTTAAGGCTCACTGAATCGTCTTTGCGAATCCGAAGGTGTTAATAAATTTGACAGTTGGGCTTACTATGACCCACATCTTTTACTGGATGTGGGTTTTGTTTTATTTAGAACGAATTTCGGGCACAACCGCCTCGTGTTTATTTTTTTTGCAGAAAAGGCCTGTGGCTCGTTGGTTACTTCTGAGAGAGTACTCTCAGAAGTCCGAGGTATTTGGAATGCATTTTTATGTGAGCTTTGTGGTGTAGTCTCTCCCACATTGCTTTACCGAAAACTTTAGCCCCAGAGGGGCGAGTGCATGGAGGCGCTTTTTTTATTTCTAATATCGAAGTGATATTTAGATTTTCGTTTTTACGAACTGTTCTACTTGGGTCACGACTTCTTCGAAGTTCAACTCTGTTGTATCTAAAACAAAAGCATTTTCAGGGACGGCCATAGGCGCCACTTTACGAGTGGAGTCTTGATGGTCGCGTTCTTTCTGGGCTTTCACCATATCGTCTTGATCACGGCCAAGTTCAGCCGCACGACGAGCCGCACGGTGCTCAGAGTTTGCCGTCAGATAGACCTTCGCTTGCGCCGTAGGAAACACCACAGTGCCACAGTCACGGCCTTCAGCCACCAAGCCTTGAGGACCTGCGCTGCAATTTCTTTGCACATCCAGAAGAGCTTTACGCACGTCTGGATAGTTGCTGATTTTGCTGGCGTAGTTTCCAACTTCTTCTTGAGCGATGAATTCAGTGACGTCTTGATTTTTGAAAAAGACGTGAGTTTTCTCGGCATCCATTCTCACTCCCCAGACAGGGTCATGAGTCAGAGCCGTCAAAGTTTTCACGTCATCCAAGTCCACTTTCAATTGGAGAGCGGCATAGGCCAAACCACGATAGAACGCACCTGTAGAAACCCATTGCCAGCCCAAACGGCGAGCGAGCTCACGACTCAAAGAGGATTTTCCACTGGCCGCAGGGCCATCAATAGTAATAACCATTCCCATAATTCTCCCAAAATCTAGCATCCTGTACATTCCTTTTGCCTGCGTTGCTCGTCGTCGACGTACACTAGGTACGTCTTCCTTCTCGCGCCTTGCCAAAAGAAATGTCCAGCACGCTAGAGATACCTCTCCTAAGCGAGAGGAATATCCTTAAGCACTTCAGCCAAAGCCTTCATTGCGGCTTCGTTTTCGTGCTCGAGCCCCACACTCACTCTCAGATGGGTTTTAATCCCATAATTCAACAAGGGCCGCATAATGATTCCGCGACGAAGCAATGCTTCGTTTACTTTTGCGGCATCACGAAGGGTGTCAAACATGACAAAATTTCCCTGAGATTGGATGTAAGGCAGGCCTAATTCTTCTAGCTTCTTGTAAAAGTAATCAAGCCCTTTCCAACAAGTCTGCTGCGATCGCTCAATAAATTCTTTATCTTGCAGAGCCGCATTTGCAGCAATTTGCGCTAAATCGTTGACATTGAATGGTTTGCGCACCCGGTTAAAAACCTCGACAACCGCCTCCGGAGCCAACATGGCGCCCACACGGAAGCCCGCCAAACCATAGATTTTTGAGAAAGTACGGAGAACAATCAGGTTGTTGTACTTTTGCACATAAGGTTGCGCCGATTGATAGTCCTTCGCGCGAACGAACTCATTGTAAGCTTCATCGAAAACGATCATCACGTCATCGCGATTGCCCAAACGTGCAAGGAACTCGTCCACTTCTTCTTTCGGGCAATATGTGCCAGTGGGGTTGTTCGGATTTGCGACAAAAATCAAACGGATATTCGCTTCAGGATGTGCAAAGAAATAATCTGCAATGCCCTTCAAATCAAATTTGAATCCTGGCAACAAAGGCACCTTGTGAATGCGAGCTCTGTTGGCTTGAGCGCTCACTTCGTAAGCATTAAAGGCCGCCACCGCCGTAAGAACGCCCTGCTGAGGCTCACAGAAAATGCGAGTCAACAAGTCGATCAACTCATCACTGCCGTTACCAATGGCGATTTGTTGAGTGTTAAAACCCCACTCTTTTGAAATCGTGCGGAGCAAATCATAATGTGTTGGATCTGGATATAAGTGTTGGTGATCCAAGGCATTTTTTACAGCCGCCATAGCCTTCGGACTTGGTCCCAAAGGGTTCTCGTTACTCGCGAGTTTATAGACAGTTGTGAGCCCGTATTCACGTTGAGCTTCAGAGATGGGCTTACCTGGTTTGTAGGGAACAAGATTTAGTATTTCAGGAGAGATTTTCACTTTTTTATCCTTTTCAAGTTCTCAGCTTCGTCCTTTGCTTCCGCAGATTCTTTTGCTATATCTCATCCTTCAAATTTATGGAAGGTTTTGGAACGTGCGGCCCGGAGAAGGACTTGCTTTTCGCCGTAGCATGCAACCATTTGTGGTGCGAAGCTACTACTAAAGCTAAGATCTATCTTAAAGTATACACTGTTCAAGGCTTTTCAACAGTAAGTGAGCGATAAAGAATGCAAAATAAGATCGTCTTAGGTGTGAGCGTGGGAGAATCCTTCGCGGAATTCAGCTTGGTGCAGAATCCGGCTACTTTTTCTAACATGAAGGTTCTAGCTCAAAAGAGATCTTACCTGCCCCGCGAGGGCTTGAAAAACTCCCTTCAGCAATTTTTGACAACTCATAAAGACACTCCCCCAGAAGCGCTTTTCTTAAGTCTGCGTTTCTTGGAAAAGCTTTTGGACTTCCGCCTGGGTGGCTCGGTGGCACAAGTGGTGACAGAAGGTTTTGAGAATTGGGCTCAGTTGCGTTCAAACTCCACGGACTTGCAACCTCTATCAAGTCCTGAACTTGTCTTCTCTATTCGTGAGCGCATGAGTGCCCAAGGGAAAGTCATCAACGCTTTGCCCGTGGAAGATCTCGAGGCTATTGCGAGCAAATTGAAAATGATGGATTGCAAACGCATCTGCATTCACTTTTTGCATTCGGGCGTCAATGCGACTCACGAAATCCAAGCGGCTGAGTACTTCTCTGCCCAAGGCTTTGAGGTTTTTGTTCCAGAAAAAACCGAAAACGGCGATGAAGTCAGCCGTTGGAGAAAAAATACTCTCAATGCTTCTGTCTCTGGCACTTTCGCAGAGCTTAAAGAAAACATCCTTGAAGCAACGAAAGATGTTCTTGCTCCAGAAAAAATCTTTTTCCTCAGTGGCGATGGCAAAGTCTTCCAAGACACCTCTTGCAAACGTTTATCATCCATTTTTGCCGCTCACTCGGCCATTGCTGAAGTTCTTGGAAATAAGAAAACAGATGTTCTCTATCTTGGGTTAGAGAAATTCACACTTCTCTCTTCACAATGCTGGAGCACAACCTGGGAGAGCGATTGGGGCTTGGTTGAAAATCCACACCCTTATAGTAAAGATCTCAGCTTGCAACCCACGGCAGGTTTGGGACTGAATGCCTTTGAACATTTGGATTTCACAAGCAAAGTCGAAGGTTGGGAGCCCGGACCCATGACTTTGGGTCGCGGCCAAAAGCCCACTTTCTTGGATCTTTGGAGCGAGAGCACAGAAGTCCAATCCCTTGAAGGTTTAAAAGACCGCGTTGTGCCTGCAGGCCAACAGCGTTTCAAAAATACTCTTTTAACTCTATGGAAGACCTGCCGTCTTAAAGACACTGAGATGAAGGCCGTGATCCAGGAACTTCGTCAGCTTTCGACTCAAACAGTTTTGCTCGAGTCTCTGCTGAACAGAAAATCAGACACGCTGATTGTGACGGGTCCCTTAACTCCCCTGTTCAGTGCGGCTTTCAAAAAAGACAAGACCGTCACTATTTTATCTGAAGACTTTATTGAAGCTCGCGCCCTTGCGGTGGCCGGCATGAAAGCATTGGGAGCTTTGTCATGAGTTATCAAATCGAATTGTTCCACAATCTTCTCAATGAGTTTTTGCGTGGTGACTCGGCTCTTTTAACTACAGATGGCGATATCCTCGCCGTGCGCGGAATAGATCCCGTTTGTTGCGGGACTTTGACGACCGCAGCATCCACCGTTATTAAATATCTCAAGCTTCAGGAAGGCGATGTTGTTCTTTTGAATGACCCTTACTCTGGAGGAAGTGTTCTTTCTTCTTTCACTTTTGTGACGGCCCTGTCTGAAGATCTGTTGTGGGCGAAAACTCTGCATCAACAAAAGCAATGGACCATGGTGAAGTCTTTAGAAGAAGAAGGTCTGCGCATCCCCCCTACTCCGATCCGTCAGAATGGCAAACTCAATGAAATGATTTTGTCAGCGATGCAAGGTCACCCTGCTTGCCCGCCTCAGTTTGTAGATTGGTTGAAGGAGCAGTGTGTTTCCATCTCCAAAGACTGTCAGCGCTTTCTCCATACGGCAGAGACGATCGACTTAGATATCACTGGCGACCTGATCAAAGAGTACTTCAATCTTTGCAAACAAGTGGCTATGCACAAGATCACTGAAGCGGCTCCTGGCGATGCCCGCGTTGAAGTGTATCTTGATGGTGGAGATATGATCCGCTTGAAAATGGAAGTCAGTGACGGCCATTTGAATTTGGATTTCAGTGGCACGACGACTTCAAAAACTGTGAACCTCACGGACTCGGCCACCTACGGAACTTGCTTTCATTGGCTGGCAAATTATTATGGCTTCTTGGATTTTGCGAACACAGGAACTTTCTCTGTGGTTCACGTGACCAAACCTGCGGGGTGCCTGTTGCAATCAAAATATCCAGCGCCAACAATGAAGGGCATGAGTGATGGCGTTGCGGCCTTGCAAATGGCTTTGCAATTGGCGATGAGCCAAATTCATTCTAAAAGAGAAATGGCTCCGAGTTCTGTTTCTCCATTGCGTTTGCAAATTAAAAAAGATTCTCACCAATTGTCTCTGGCACTACCTGGAGGTAAGGGGGCCGCGATCACTCGTGAAGGCAAGTCTGCTTGTGGACTTTGCGAGACCATGTCTGTGGAACGCCTTGAAAGAGAGTTTCCATTGGTCGTACAACGCTTGGACTATCGCACAGACTCTGGTGGCAAAGGCAAATTCAACGGCGGCAAAGGCCTGACGTTGAAATTTGCAGCCATGGAAGATGTTGAAATCACGTGGATGAGTGACCTCAATGTACACAAGCCGCGCATATCTAAAAATTGCACTCACGGTGACAATAATGAGGTGTCGCTCCAAACTTCTGAGGGCCTCAAACAACTTCCACCACAGGGTCATTTAAAACTAAAAGCTGGGGATATTCCCACGTTTAGCTCGGGCTCCGGTGGTGGCTGGGGAAAGCAGTCTTAAAGTTTTCTTAACCGTTTCTTGGTTACATATCCGTAAGCTTCAATAAAGCGTTAGACCCTTGCAATGAGACACAGTATTGCTAGTGCGCAAGGGAGGCACTTCTGTGGATTTAAGGTTCATGATCACAACACTGTTGTCATTGCTTTGGAGTCAAACAGCTATGGCTCAGGAAGGTGTTATCACCATCCGCTCTGATTATTGGTGCCCTTATATCTGTGATCCCCACTCTAGTCGTCCGGGATATATGGTTGAAGCGGTGAAAGCGATCTTTGAAAAGCAAGGCTATCAAGTCGACTTTAAAGTGACCAACCGAGCCCGCGCTATCAAAGAGGTCCGCAAAAACAAAATCAATGCCCTTCTCGGCGGCCACAAGGATCACAAGGGCTTCATCGTACCTACGAAAAGCGTAGGGTCCGTGAGTAACTATCTCTTTGCTAAGCCCACTGCTTTTTGGTCCTATAAGAATGGATCCTCGATTAAAGGCAAACGCATTGGGATTATAAACGGTTATTCCTATGGCAATGAGATTGATCAATTGATCAGATCCCATCCGGATTCCTTTGTCGTGATCTCTGGAGAACGTCCTCTGAAACAGATCCTCAAAATGATGGAGGCTGACCGGTTGGATGGCTTTATTGAAAATCCGGCCGTGCTCAAATATCTCCTGGGCAGTCTCCATAAATCTTTGGAAACATATAAAATAGCCAGCGCTAATTTGGCGACGGAGTCGCTGGTGTATCTTTCATTTGCTCCCATGCATCCTCAGTCTGAGCTTTACTCTTCGGTTTTCTCCAAAGGAATGATCCAACTGCGCAAAACGGGAGAGCTTCGTCAGATTCTTGAAAAGTACGGCATGAAGGATTGGGAGGAAACTCCGCTTCTGTCAATCGCCAAAGGCCCACGTCCCTGAACCTAAGGGTTGCGTTTTAATACTTTAAGCTTCCCTGTGGAATGCCCTTCAGGGATCTGCAAGGATGAATTTATGGAAAATGCTTTTTCTAAACTCACACTGGAAGCTTCCCTCGCTCGAAAACTTGAATCTCTAAAAGAGACCGAAGCCGCATGGTTCGGAGGCTCCCGGGCCACCGGAACAGAAGACAGATTGTCCGACACGGATCTCGTGGTGATCTCTGCGCAGCCCGAAGTCGTTTTTGAAAAAATCGAAAATCTTCTGAAAGAAAATTTCACCATCGAGAAAAGCTGGACAGTAGAGACTTCCTTGTGGAAATGCTCTCAAAAGTTTTACATCCTCAAGGAAACACCAGAGACCTATTTCGTGGACATCAGTGTGTTCTCGAGTCTAGATCCTCAAGACTATCGCGAGTTTTTCAATGTCGAACGCCACGGTCGAGCCGAAATTCTTTTCGACAGGAGAGGGATTCTCAGAGAGGCCGCTCAAGCCCCGAGATATGAAAAACCCCTGCCGGTCACAGACGCCTCCACCCTGGGTCGTATCGAAGTGTTGTATCGCACCTTCTTGAAAGAAGCTCAGCGAGAAAAATACATCGATAGCATGGCTTTCTTCCAAAGACTGTTGGCCGTCTGGATTCAAACTCTTCGCCGTGCCTATGCCCCTCAAAAACATGACTTCGGTTTGCGCTATGCCACTCTCGATTTGCCACCGACGGAATCTGAAAAAATAGAAAAGTATCTAAAGGTTCATGATCTTGAAACCATGAAGAGCTATGCTCAAGAGATCCGCAACAGCATTCTGACTATAAGCCAGGAGAACTAAAAAATGAAAATCCTCGTCATTGGCGGCACACGATACTTTGGAAAAAGATTGATCTTCAATCTGTCACGCAAGGGCCATGAGGTCACCGTCCTCTCTCGCGGGAATACCCAGGACGAATTTGCTCCATCAGTAAAAAAATTAATCGCAGATCGTACTGACAAGGCCGCCTTGGAAAAAGCCGTGGCCGGTCAAAAATTCGACGTGGTTATCGACCAGGTTTGTATGACAGCCCATGATGCTGAAGACGCCGTCACGATTTTCAAAGGAAAGACCCCTTACTATTTGATGACATCCACAATGTCAGTATATGGCGCCGGAGAAAGCCAAAAAGAAAGTGATTTCGATCCACTGACTTACACACCTAAAGAACCGACCAATCCAGCAGAATCCTACGCCGAAGGCAAACGAGCGGCAGAAAAAGTTTTCGCCATCAAATCCCCATTTAAATATGCCTTCGCAAGATTCCCCGTGGTCGTTGGAGAAGATGATTACACTCAAAGACTTTTGGGGCAGATTCAAAAAATCGAAAACAATCAGCCTATCTACTATCCAAATCTCGACGCCGCGTTTTGCTTCATCAATTCTGAAGACGCCGCCCAGGCATTAGAGTGGCTAGCAGAAAACAAAAAAGAAGGCCCTTACAACTTCGCTTCAGAAACTTTTAAACTCAAGAACCTCATCGCCCTGATAGAAAAAATAACGCTGAAAAAGGCCAACCTCCTAACATCCGCCTCAAAGACAGCTTGGTCCCCTTTCGGCGTCATGCACGACTGGTCCATCAGCTCAGAAAAAGCAGAATCCGAAGGCTTCGCCAGCAAACCCAATGAGGAATGGCTGCCTCAACTCATAACTACACTCAGTCAGAGATCATAAGAAGCTTCATTAGTGTGGTGGTACTTAAAGAGATAGCAGCTCGATCGCAGTGTGAGCGTCCTGACAATTGGGTGATCCCAAGCCCCCTTTCCCGAGCATCCGGCTCGGGAAACCAAAGATCTAGGGGATGGTTTATCCGCCACTCTAGTGGATCAGTTTATAAGTTTCTGTTTTACTTTTTACAGGAAGACTTTTTTAAAAGTCTGTAGTCCTCATTATCCTTAAGAGAAATTGCGGGAGAGAATTGAACGAGCTTCACAAAGGGACGATTGTTCGAGGTGATTTTTCGTTCGACCCGAACTTCGGCTTGCAGTAAAGATCCTGAGTGCTCCAGCTTCTGTTCGGCATTGCCCCCTAAGACAATCAACTCAAAGGGAGATGTGGTCTTGTCGCGAATTCTCAAAATAAAGTCACCCGCTTCAGTCCATTGGAAACGGCCTTTGACCAGGTAGTTGCCACAATCCAGCTGCGGAATGATCTCCATCTTTCCGAAACCAAGTTGAGGTACTAAAAGACTAATTAAGAGGACCGTTTTCACATTTAAGAATATTTTCATAACGTTCCTTTAAGGGAGCCAGTTTCGGATCTTCAAATAGAACTGCAGCGATATTTTTTCGATTCTGATTCAATTGAATGACGACCTGAGCTCGCGCCTTGGATTTTCTTATCCGCAATTCAGAATTTATATTTTTAAACTCTCGCACTGATACCTCAGAAAAATATTCATCGTTTTTCGGGTTTGCCAGAAGACTAGCGAATCGAGGGTATTTTTTCGCATTCTCCTTTACCCATTTCCTTGTCACTTGATTACGAAAAAAAATGCCATATTCACGAGAACCTAAAACCGCCTCCTTGAAGGTGTAATAACGACGAGGAAAGGTGCTGCGCACTTTTTCAAATTGCGCTTGCAGCTCATTTACTTTCAGGGTGTCACTTTCGATGGCCATTTGTTCTTGAATCGCATCCATCTTTTCTATGGACTCAAGAAGCTGTTTATAAAAATCAGAATGATTCTTCTTCATGAACTCCTTGAAGACATGTCCTTCCATACTTTTCAGTTCGTCCCACAGCGTATTCGCAGTCATAAATTCGCCCAGAATCTCATCATCTCGTTCCGTATTTCGGCACAGGAAATGTTTGAGATCTAAAGTGGCTTTTGAAAATGGCTTTTGAACTGCGCATGTTGTACACACTTCCCCCTCGGTCTGCGCCTTAGTCTCATTGGGTTCATTGCAGATGGTATTTTTAACATCCCGTAGAAAGTAGTCTGAAGTGAGCATCACCGTGGGAACGGACTTTGGGTCTTTAGCAATTGTTTGCTTCATCATTTCAAGGCTCAATGATTTTTTATTTAGCTCGTTTCTCGTCCATTTCCTGGTGTAAGCCACCTCGCCACTATCAGACAGACTCAATCCACAAATGTTGGAGGGATACTTATCATCAAGAAAAGAAAGTAATTTAGCAGAGTCATCAAGAGGTATGTTGCCCCCAGACCCCACCATAGCCATACCACCGAAGCAATGCAGATGAATCGCTCTTATAGTCGTTGATTTCGGAAGTTCTTTGTAAAGTTCGCGAATGGCCTTCACCCCTATAGTGGTCCCGTCCCACAGTGCCACACCATCTTCTGCACCGTGGTCGCCCCAAACAACAGTCATAGAGTCCATTCCATCTGAAGAGTTGGCTTTAAAAAAGTTTTTTAAATTGTGATGGGTGGCTTTTTCAGTGTTCTCAAGGGTTGATTTGCGAGGGGTTACGAAACCCTGACTATTTCTCTCGAACCGCCCATCAGACATTATCTGTACAACAGGAGTGCCGGGACCTCCGGCATTAAATATTTTGATCTTACCTTTATTCGAAAAAAGATGGTCACGAAAGGAGCGAATGTCATCTTCATGGCCAGAATGGTTGCTCGTTTCATCATAGCCACCATTCACAATAACAAGTTGCTTTTTTGATTCATTGGCGAAAGCCGACAGACCGACAAGGGCACAAATAAAATAAGAAATATACTTCATGCATCCAGTTTAACCGAAGTTCATGAGATTGATTCATATTTAAAAGCGTATTCAAAAAAACCCGACCTAAGCTAGAAGAGGTCGATTGCAACCAATCTTAAAAGTAAAAAACCGAAGCTGACAAAGCGACAACCTAGCTGACGATGACTTTAGCACCTTCTGCTTGCAGGGCCTCTTTGATACGATCCACATGCTCAAGACTTGATGTTTCAAGAACGAAATCAATTCGTGTTTCGCGAAGAGAGAGTCCTTTTGAAACTCGATCATGACGAACTTCGAGAACGTTGGCCTTCAAGTCCGCAATGACCTTCGCCATACGACTTAAATTTCCCGGAAGGTCATCCACGATAACAGACAGCTCACAAAGACGACCGCGGATGATTTGACCACGATCGATGATTTTAGAGACAATGTTCAAGTCGATGTTGCCACCACTGATGATGATGCAACATTTTTTACCCAAATCGAGACCACGGTGCATGGCTGCGGCCATTGCCGCTGCACCAGAGCCTTCCGCCACGGCCTTTACGCGCTCCATGAGGAACACGATGGCTTCGGCGATTTCGTCATCACTGACCGTGACAACTTGGTCGACGTATTTAGAGATGAACTCATCCATGATGAGTTGAGATGGATTCTTAATAGCGATACCGTCAGCGATGGTGGCTACTCTTTTTGTAGAAGTGGCACTTTGCTTGTTATAAAGATTTGCCATCCCCGGAGAACGATCGCTTTGTACACCAATGATGCGCACTTTGGGATTGATGGACTTGATCGCAAGACTGATGCCGCTGATCAAGCCACCACCACCGATAGGGATGATAACAGTATCTATGTCAGGAACTTTTTCGAGAATCTCTAAACCAATGGTGCCCTGCCCTGCGATCACATGGGCATCTTGATAAGGATGAACAAAGGTCAGACCTTTTTCGCGCTCTAACTTTTGCGCGTGTTCGAAGGCATCGTCATAGATTTCACCTTTGAGAATCACTTCGGCGCCATAGCCCTTAGTGGCAGTGTATTTTCCCAGGGAGGCCGTTTCAGGCATAACGATCGTGGCTTTAACTCCTGCAAGAGTTGCAGAGAGAGCAACCCCTTGTGCATGATTGCCCGCAGAGCTCGCAACAACGCCGCGAGCTTTTTCGTCTGGGGTGAGGCTTGAAATTTTATTGTAGGCTCCACGGAATTTGAAGCTTCCCGTGCGCTGAGTGTTTTCTAATTTGAAATAGATATCACTCCCCAACAATTTGCTGGCACTGATGGAGTGATTCAGTTCCGTTGGAGAAATAATACCCTTCAGCAGTTGCTGCGCCTTCTGGATGTCGGACAATGTGACTTTCATTTAAAACACTCACTCCCAGTATGCTGTTAAACCCCAGACCGGAGGATACTCCTTGTGTGGCAGGGTCGTCTCAGGCTCAGACTCGTTGGAAGATAAAACCAACGTGTTCAAACCCATGGCCCTACTTTCGTCGAAAAAATAAAAGGGCGCAAGATGCTTTCCACAACCTTCGCAGGCTGTGACCAGATCTCCGTCAGCGGTGTTTAGGGAGCCGCACATGTGGCAAACTCGAAAATGTGTCCTGATCTTCATACGTACCTCTCTTTGGACGCTTTTAGATTAACTGCCTGCCCTTTCCCTAGCAATACCCAGTCTCAATTTAACCTATTGAAACTACGTGAGTTTTTGTATAATGACTTTTCGCATCATGACAATTTTGGCGTCATTTGAGGGACTTAGACCTTAGTCCTTTTTTTTCCTTAATGTCCTTAGTTTTGGCCTGTTTATGCCGATAGAGACCTGAGGAGTATCAATTTGAGTTTGTTGAAGAGACTACTACACATCATGATTCTGCTGCCCCTGCTGGCGTCTTATTCTTTGGCTCAAGAAGAGGAAGGTATTCACAATCTTACGGTGAATAGTAACTTCTATGCTCACACCACCAAAAGAACTAACATTCCAAAAAACATTCAGGTCAGTTTCGATAGCCATGAATTTCAGCAGGCCGGCTTGATTCCAAAAGGCTCCCAGGCGGAGTTCTTAGGATCCGCTCTAACGACCAATGGACAATATGCCTTGAAAGTTCGTATCACGAAAGTGGCGGGGAATTTAAGTGGCAAGGTCGTTAAAAAGAATGACATTGTTTGGGTGCCCTACAACCCAGAAAACTCTGATATCACCTTCAGAGACAAATCTGGATATGAAATTCAAGATGCTGAATCTTCACTGAGTCCCAATGGTGCTTCTGGAGATCCGAACCTGGCTAAAAATTCTGACAGGACAAAAACAGAAGCTGACTTCTGTGCCACGGGAACCTGCGTTTCAAAAAGTCCTGCGGAAAAGCACCGCGATACCTTGGGCGACTTTATTAAAACCCTTTTAGCTACTGAGAACCAAGATCCTGAAGATCAATGGGCCGATGATCCCCGCATTGCCAAGTACACTCACAGCCGCGAGGTTCAGGCGACAATTGATCGGGGTATGAAGTTTAAAAGAGATAAAAGTACGGGCAAATGCTGGCGCTTTACAAAATTGGCAATGAGAGAAAAGCGCTCAGACAGAAGCCGACCTTCTGACTACACACCTGGAGACCTGGTAGATACCTATCCCGTTGGAACTCATCCTTCTAAAACGGGTATTGCCGCTATGAAAAAACAGGGTTGGGTCAATCTTCTCGACGAACCAAAGTACAAGAACATGATTAAGAGCGCTGAAAATGCTCCTAAAGGTGCTCTTCTAATTTATGAAAATACCCGCGATCGGAGACATCCTGGCCACGCCGAATTCAAGACTGATCACGGTCAAAAAGGTGGCTACGTGAGTGATTTCTATCGTTCAGTCGACGAGCCTCTTTATGCTCGTAAGCTGATTGGCGTCATGATTAAAGAGGATATCTAATGAAAACTCTTGTAACTCTCTTTTTAGTTCTAAGTTTTTCTTTCTCTGCCTTGGCAACGAGCTATCTTTTTCCCGTCGCAAAGCTCAAGACTTTTACGGCGGCTGATATGAAAGCGGATCGCGAAGCCAAAGCAAAAAAGCAAAAGACAAATCTTAAGATCGACGAAATGTTCTCAGCTATTGATGACACTGTCGTTGCCATCACTAAAAATCAACTGAAGTCATCTCCAGAGATCATCCGAGAGTTGGCTCGCGTGACTCTATTGACCTTTGAAAATGATCCAGGCTTGTATGCCGCTGAACTGCTCTTGCCTCTTTACAACAAAGACAAGAAATCCTTTGAGAAAGCCTTATCCAGCTTCTCAGCAGAACAAAGAGATTCACTTCTGACAGCCTTAAAAGACAAAGCTCGTGAAAGCGTTGAAGGCAACGACTAGGCTACTTTTTGCAGTTCTTTTCTAAAGCAGCGACCAGCTGCTTTCTGAAAACCTCTTTATGATCCCCCGTGAAAGCTTGAATATGCCCTCCACCGGGTACTTTCCAAAACTCTTTGGGAGCTTTGGCCGCGGCAAAGACGTCTTCGCCATTTTTGATTTTCACGATGGGATCGGCGTCTCCGTGAATCACAATCAACGGCGTTGGAGCAATATCCTGGATCACATTGTTCGCAGAATAACTGTCTGAAATCACGAGATACGGAAAGAGCTGGAAGAGCCACGTGGTCCAATGCCCGGCCATAACTCTTTGCGCGACCTTAGGATAAGACTTGAAAGTGCTTTCCACCACGACCATGCAAGTATTCGGATCTTTGGTCGTCGCGGCAGTATATAGTGCCACATTGCCGCCCAGGCTTTGACCAAAGATCACCACGGGGAGCTGAGGCTCCTGCTGATTGAGCCACTCTAACGCTTTTTTCCCAGAATCCGTAGTGGACTGTTGCGTTGGCTCCCCTTCACTGCCCCCATAACCAGGATAATCAAAGATCATAAACTCATAGTCTTCTTTTAAGATCCAATAGAGTCCAATGAAGTGAGAGGAAAGGTTTTGGCCGTTACCATGAAAATACAAAAGACGGGCTTTGGCTTTTTTTGATTCCGGCTGAAAATACCAACCGATAACTTTCTTTTTATCTGAAGTTTCGAATTCTATCTGTTGAGGGCGCGGTTCGAGCTTGTTCACGTCGACGTACATCCCTTGAGTCGGATAATAAAACATATGCCCACAAGCACTCAAGGCCCCCATGAAACTCAGGAGCAGCATGTAAAGACAGGTTTTTTTGACCTTTGAGCCGTGACAGAAGTTTTTCATGGAACTAATCTAACAACGATTGAGTTTTATCACTAGTTTTTTTGTGAGGCGATTTTGAAGTATTGTTTATTTTTGACCGTGCTCTTCATGAGCTGCCTGGGGAGAGCCCAAAATATTCCTGAAGAAAAATTGAAATCCGTCGCCGCCTCCAAAGAATGGTCTCGCCTTCTGCACTACAAAAAAAATCTGTGGGGCCAATTCCGCAGTCAACTGGATGGTTCTGGCTTTTTCTTTTCTCCGCAAGGAGACTCTGATCTTTTAGCTGAACTCAAGGCCTCTATTCAAGGTCTTCAGGCCAATCAAATGACCGGAGGCAAGCTGAAGCAACCTGCGGTTTGCGCTTTTCCAGAACGTGCGCGCTTCATTTCAGAGCAGTTAAAGATTTCTTTTCCAAAAATGGAATGCGAGCAATATAAGATCTTTCTGGAACAGTTCCATGGCCCTCAAGGTGTTAGCTTGGTTTTCTCGAGTGCTTACCCCAACAATCCGGCCTCAATGTTTGGTCACACCTTCCTGAAAGTGAATTCCTTGCGAGGCACAGATCTGTTAGACACAGGGATTAATTTCGCGGCCTATGTTTCTGAAGACGAAAACCCTTTTGCCTTTTTATTCCTTGGCGTCGCCGGTGGTTATGTCGGGCAATGGTCGACTCAGCCCTATTATGTGAAGGTGGCCGAGTACATCAACTTTGAAAGTCGTGACCTTTGGGAGTACCAACTCAATCTGTCTCCAGAAGAAACTCAAAGATTGATTGCCCATCTCTGGGAGTTAGAAACGAACAGCTATTTCGACTACTACTTTTTCGACGAGAATTGCTCTTATCAAGTGTTGGCGGCTATTGAAGCCATTCGCCCTGACTGGACTTTCTTAGATCAATACAAGATCTATCTTATTCCTGGCGAGAGTGTAAAGTACACCGTCTTTGAACCCGGTGTTTTAAAAGAGGTTAAATACCGTCCTTCTCTTTATAAAAAAATGTGGCAGAAGTTTGAAGTTCTCGACACAGCAGAACGCACAGAATTTCAAGCAGTGATGAAAAATAAGAAATCGCCGGCGGAAGTCACTTCCCGCCCCGTTCTCGATGCTCTCATCAGTTATCTGGATTATTTGCGAGGAGAAGATAAAGACGCCTTTGCTAAAGACTTAGCACCTTTGCGCAAAGAAGTTCTTTCGCAGCGTGCTACGCTCGGACAACTCACACCAGAGGAAGAGAAACGTTATCCGGCTTTGACGGGCTCCACTCGCCCCGATCTCGGTCATGACTCTTACTCCGTGGAAATGGGCCTTGGAACCCGCAAGTTTGACTCTGCGTCTTCGAGTCAAAGCTTTGCGAAGTTGAAAATCAAATCAGCTTATCATGATCTTTTAAATAAGGATTTGGGTTACACTCCGTACGCTCACATTGATTTCCCTGCGATCGAATTTCAGATCAATGATCAAGATCGTCGTTTTCGTGTTGAATCCATCACGGCCATTGCAACAACATCCTTAACTCCAGTAAGTCCCCTCCGCACTCCAATCAGCTTCCGAGTAGATACAGGGTTGACCACGACTCGTGAGTTTGCAAATTGTGAAGAGTGCACAGAGGTCTTTGGCGAGGTGGGCGGTGGTCTCACCTACCAAGTTCCTTCCACCCCCATTCACCTCTATGGTCTCTTGCTGGCTCGTGTGGATCTCGGTGGACATTTGATGAAGGGCTATGGCTATGGACCCGGCCTCGAGCTGGGAGCTCTTTCAACAGTTGGCGATGATTATAAAATGTATTTGAAAGTGCGCAGCCTCTGCGATTTGAATTATTTCGATGACTGTCGCAAGAGCGACTCCTTCTCGTTCAGTCAGTCCCTTAGTCTAGGTCGAAATCACGAGCTACGAAATGTGAATCAGTGGGTCCAGCCCGACTCAAGAACTGGCCCGCACTATTTCGAACTAGGATTAACCTACATTTTGTTTTTCAATTGACTAAATTTGGCCTCAGCGGAAACCTCTTACGAGGACCATTTCATCAAAAGGAGAAACACATGAAAAAGGTATTATTGGCTCTAGTAACTGTATCTACATTCGCTTCAATCAGCCAAGCTGCTGACAGACTTGATGGTTGTGGTTTGGGATGGCAAGTTACTGACAAAAAAACTTACACTGCAACTTTGACTCGTGGAACTACGAACGTATTCGTACCACCAACTTTCGGTATGACTACTGGAACGATTGGTTGTGACAAATTGACTGTTGGTAAAAACCAAGTTGAAGCTAAAGACTATGTAGCTACAAATTTCGAACCTTTGAAATCTGAGCTTGCTGCTGGTCGCGGTGAGTACGTAACTGCTTTGGCTTCTGCAATGGGTTGCAAATCTTCTGCGGATGTTATCGGCACTCGTTTGCAAAAGAACTACAACACTGTAGTTGCTCCTGCAACAACTGCTACTGAGCTTTACAACAACATCAGCACTGACGTTGCTGGTCTTTGTATCTAGGCTTTGTTAAGACGTATCTAATTTAACTTTTTAAAAGTTAACTAAAAACCCATGATTTCGGTCATGGGTTTTTTCTTGCAGTCACCTTAGAATCTGCGAACGCATCGGACAGAGTAATAGTTCTTGCTGTTCTTATTCGTATAACTCGCAGTGCCGTCATAGAACTCTAAATTCCAGGCCGCCGAAGTAGAGTACTCATTCGCAGACCAGTAACTGCCAGAGAAGCCCTTCAGAATATTTTCTTTACCGCCATAGGTTGCACAGTTCGCGTCTTCCCGTGGGTTATTTGTCGTATGTCCTGGGGCGACGGATTTACAGTAGATATAGGCCAACTCGGACTTGGCAGGTAGATACCAGTCACTATAGCCACCATAAACCATGTCTTGGCAATATGCCGCCGCCTTATAACTGCCATTGGAATTCGGCACCACGGAAGATGCCAATACATCTGTATTCGCATCACCCAAGGCCGTCGACTTGCCAGCTACACCCGTGATGTTTTCAACTCCAACGACATCAATATTGTTTGCAGTTCCGTCGTTCCAAGGCTTCCAAACCGGAGAACTATCGTCACCCGAGCATATTGGGTTCGTTACAGTGCCATCACAACCACTTGGCATGATCATGTACTTCTCACCTTTGAATGTGCCTGCGTGTACGACTCCACCACAAACCGTTCCCACTGGAGGATTAGCACTGTCGCATGGATCTGGTCCACCGAGCACTTGCCAATTTGTTCCATCACAGACTTGAAGTTTTTTCTCTGCAGGATCGTAGATCAGACTTCCCTCGCGAGGCGTGGTTCGCTTCGTTTGCGTTGAAAGGAAAGTTAAATTCGATCCATCAGCCAACCACTCAATCACTCGTGAAGTGGTTGCGGGATAACTCGAGCAAGAATTTCCCTTCGCCATGGTTAAGCTTTTCCAGCGCTCTCCATCACAGATCATCAGGTTTTTTTGAGATCTATTGTAAGCCATGAATCCATTTTGTGGAGCTGAAAATTTCGAACGACCTGCCATATTGAGTTTACCACTGGTTGCTGCAAATCCGATCACTAGGTCCGACGATCCCACCGATGAAGGCGGAAAATAATCACAGAAGCTTGGATCAGCTTCGATAGCGAATGCCGTTGTACCCGCCACCTGCACAAGCTTCCAAGATTTCGTATTCCAGCCTCCCGTAGACGACAAAGCCACCGGAGTGACCGAGTTTGTCGTGTTTCCACTCCCTAGCGTGCCATTGGCATTCGTACCCCAGCACAGAAGCTGACCATCGCTGAGTTTTATCGCACAGGTGGACGACTCGCCAGCACTCACTTGCTGCCAAGTTTGCTCATTCCAGCCCCCAGAAGAACTTAAAGCGGTCGGAACTTTTGGCAAGCCTGTACCCCAACAAAATATCTTATCATCCATCCGAATAGCACAATTGTGGTAACTGCCAGCACTGACCTGCTTCCAAGTTTGCTCATTCCAGGCACCGGTTGAACTCAGTTCTTTCGGAACTAAGCTATCCACCGTGTCCCCAGCTCCCAGCTGACCATTGCTATTGGTTCCCCAACAAAATAATTTATTATCTGTGCGAATCGCGCACGTGTGACTATTTCCGGCGCTAACCTGTTTCCACAAATCCGTTCCTCCCGAAGGAGAGGTGACTGGAGTCGGAGTTGACTTGTTTGCAGAACCACCATCTCCAACGAGACTTCCACTTCCCCAACAGAACAATCGATCATCACTGCGAATTGCACATGCATGAAGATATCCTATGCTGACTTGCTTCCACAAGTCAGTGCCTCCCGAAGGTGAATTTACGGGAACAAAGCTCGCGCTCTGAGTGGTGCCACCATTGCCAAGTTGTGAGCTGGTATTACGACCTGTACAAAACAGCTGATCGTCTGAGCGAATAGCACAAGTAAATATTTGAGATGTTGCAGTCACCTGCTTCCAGGTCTGACTGCCCACAACACGAGGAATAGAACTGTCTTGAGTCGTTCCGTCGCCAAAATTACCATAGGCATTACTACCCCAGCAAGCCAGACGACCGTCATATCGAATTCCACAACTATGGGTGACGCTTGACGAGATTTTCTTCCAGGATTGGCTGCTCCAACCGCTTGTATTTTGTAGGTTGACTGGAAAAGATGAGTTGCTCGTGCTCCCTGTCCCAAGCTCACCCGCGCTGTTATTCCCCCAACAAAAAATTCGATCATCAGACCGAAGAGCACATGCATGAATGCCCGCAGCCACTTGCTTCCAAAGCTGAGTATCCCAACCCCCCGCGGCTTGTAGGCTCGCTGGGACTACGGCGTCGGATGTGTCACCTTTACCAAGTTGACCATAACCATTATGCCCCCAGCAAAACATCTTATCGTCCATCGCGATAGCACAAGCGCTGTACTCTTGGACATCCACTTTCTTCCAGGAACTTCCGCCATCTGGCGAGGGGCTCACTGCAGTGGGGACTGACAAGTTGCTCGAGCCTCCATTGCCAAGGCGACCATAAGAACCCATTCCCCAACAGAACAATTTGTCATCCGAGCGAATCGCACAAGCATGATCTGCAGATCGATTACTGACATGCTTCCATAAATCCACTCCACCAGAAGGAGACGTCACGGCCACCGGAATTGAACTGGTCGTTGCAGTTCCATCTCCGAGTTGATGACTGGTGTTGAGTCCCCAACAAAACAATCGGCCATCAGAACGAATAGCACAGGTCTGATTACTTCCCACGGTCACTTGTATCCAAGAGTCAACTCCTCCCGAAGTTGAGCTCACGGCCACAGGGACGTTACTATTATTCGTGGTTCCGTCTCCCAACTGTCCGTGAGCATTATTTCCCCAGCAAAACAATTGATTGTCAGATCGTATGGCGCAAGTTTGGTTACTTCCGGCGCTCACATATTTCCAGGAATAGGCATTCCATCCATCCGTAGAACTCAATGGCACAGGCGCATTTCTTTGCGAAGTGCTACCATCTCCCAACTCTCCGCGATAATTGTATCCCCAGCAAAACAACTGTCCATCCACCAACCGGATTGCGCAGGTGTGTCTCATACCAACACTGAGCTGACTCCAGATTTGGTTGTTCCATCCTCCCGTGGTACTTAAAGCAATCGGCAATAACATATTCATGCCGTTGCTTCCATATCCAAGCTGACCGTTATTTCCGTAGCCCCAACAAAATATTTTACCATCGTCACGAAGGCCACAGCTATGAGCTGTTCCGGTATCGACGTGCTTCCATTTTGTCGTAGATAAATCAAAAGAATTTAATCTCGCCGGAGTCGAGTTAGATCCACTTTGTTCTAGGTTTCCCAACAATCCATTCGGATTTGCGCCCCATGCCGCTGCATAGTTCGCAGGCGTGTTTGAGGGGATGTTCGTTATCGTCGTCCAATTGGTCCCGTCACAAAGAGACAAGACTCCTGTCGTGGAGTTATAGACAATACTGCCTTCATTTTTAGATTTTGCTGGATCGGCTGCAAAGTCCTTGAAAACTCCGCTTTCAGGCAAAAAAGAGAGAACACGGTCCGAGCTGCTGGCAACAGGAAAACTTCCGCAGACAGCATAACTCAGAGAAGGCAGAAAAAATATTCCAATCAAAATGCGCAAGAGCATATTATTGCCCTTCTTTAAGCTTCTTAAGCATCAGTGCTTTGAGATCTTGCATTTCTTTTCTCACATCACCGAGTTGATTTTCCAAGGTCTCCACTCGCGAATGAAGCTCTTTGTTCTCAGCTTCTACAGAAGCGATTTTGCGAGCGTGATCATCTTGCGAGACTTTACATTCTCTATCGAGATCTTTCACGGCCTCAATCAAAGGCGAAATCAGCCCTTGATAATAAACGGCTTTGATTCCAGAGTTCGGATCTGTGGATACCAATTCAGGCGCCACTCTCTCAACTTCTTGAGCGATCACACCATACTCAGTTTTCCCAGAAGACTTTCTAAGATATTTAACCCCTCGCAACTTGCGAAGAAGCTCAAGACCTTCCATCGTCTGGATATTTGATTTCAATCGAGCATCTGATGTCGTGATATATTCGTCGGCTCGTACGGCGCCCATAACATGAAGTTTTTCAGAAGGAGTTACGGTTCCGATTCCTACATTGCCTGTAGTTCCCGCTCCACTAGATGGCCCAACAAAAAATGTCGGAATCGTTGAATTAAATCCCACAGCAAATGAATCCTGAGTGTTGTTAACCATCGGATCCGAAACCGTACCATGCCCCAGCATGAAGGCATAGTTTGCTCCTGCGGTGACGCTTCTTCCGATAGCGACAGCATTTGTATTTGTGGCAACAGCGATTGTTCCCATCGCAAGACTTTGAGAACCAGATGACGAGGTCGCACCGAAGCCGACGGCAAAGGAATAGTATCCCGTTGCGACTGGACCCGATCCCACTGCCAAACTGCTGTAGGTCGAATCATACCTTACGTCAGCGCCTGCCAAGACGCCGTTATTATTAAATTGCATTTGTCCGCTATTACCCGCAGGCGAACTTGGCGGAGCCGTCAAATCAATCTCGCCTCCACCGTCATTCATATAGTACAACTTACCATCTGCGGATTTTACATAGAGCTTACCGTAATCTGTTGTTGCAGATGGTGCCGTCGTTTTTGCCAAAGACACCACACCCTCAACCGTCAACAACTGGTTAGGATTTGTTGTGCCAATGCCCACGCTGCCACTGTTGTGATAGAGTTTCCCAGCGCCGCCATCCTTCCAAGCAGAGGCAGACCCAGGCAGTCTGTTCACGTCAATTGTTCCGGTCGTGATCGCTGCGGCATCAAGGCCCGCGATGTCAGAACAAGTGAATGAATCCGTGAGCGAAGACCAAGTGATCGTCTGCTTCGTCGAACAAGAGGCGTTAGCAAACTGACTTCCACCTGTAGATGTTTTCAAATCCGCAATTCCAAACCAGGCCGGAGTCAAAGCACTGCCACTCCATTTATAAACCTTGCCGGCATCTCCTGCCACCATAGTGGTTGTCGCGACCGCATTGCCTTGAACTTTTTGAACAGCCAAAACTCCTGCTGCAGACAATGTCCCATCTCCAGAAACAGTCTGTTCTTGAGCTTTGCTCGACGTATCACCAATCCAGATTTTACCGTTGGCCAAAGTCGCTTTGGTGCTGACCGCTCCATCAGGCAAAGTCTCAGGCTTCCAGGTGTTACCCGATTGATCCCAGATCAGTGCTTGACCATCGGTAGGTGCGGTATTCGCAACCCCGCGGGCTTGCAGCGTGGTGGCATTCACATTCGTCAATGCTGATCCATCCACGACAGGAAGTTTCGCCGAAGCATCAAGCTTCACGATCTTATGTGCCGTTGTTCCTGTATTGAGGGCGGCAACTCCACTTGTCACCGTCACACCGCTCGTATTGGCATCAGTATCAAACTGCACAACGCCTTTCGCGGTATAAGACGCATTGCTTGGAGCCGTTCCCGAAGTATCGACTTCACAACTGAATACGGTTCCGTCGAAGGTCAGATAGCTTCCCGCCGTACAAGTTGGAATATTTTTATTTACGAATCCCGTGCCGTTGTATTGAAGAATGTCATTTGCAATAGGAGTTGTAAGAGTCACAGCTTTGTTTTGAATCTTATCAACTTTGAGTGCACCAGATGTTCCCGACACGTCTCCCGCAAAGGTGACTGAAGACATCGGCACCCAAGATAAATTTCCGCTGGCATCCGTTTGAAGAACTTGCCCATTGCCGCCCACTTGATTAGGCCACTTCAATGTATAACCCGTTCCACCCGATGGAAGTCTGAAGTCCAAGTATTGACTAACTCCATCATAAATTCTCAACGAAGAGAATGAGCCTTGTCCGCTGAAAAGAACATCTGCTTCAACATTTGCAGCATCTATATTCTGTGTCAAAGGGCCCGTGATTTTTGAAGCATCCAATGTTGGAATATCCGCAGCAGTGAGCGGACCACCCGAAGCCACACGTCCTTGAGCATCCGTCGTCACCTTTGTATAAGTACCCACGGTACCAACATTAGGGAGACTCAATGTCACAGTTCCAGTAGTCCCCCCGCCAGAAAGACCTGTGCCCGCAGTCACACCAGTGATCGTCCCACCACTTGTAACTACAGTTTCCCAAGTCGCCGTCGCTCCATCTGTCTTAAGATATTTCCCGGTGTTTCCACCTTGAGAAGGAAGAAGGGCATTCAATGCCTGAGCTGAATTGGTCGCACTGACGCCAGTACCCCCTCTTGCAAGGGGCACAGTGTAACTTGCCGCAAGACCTTGAGCCGTCACTGCCGAGGTTGCCGTGGGAGCATTGTAGGTTCCGCCTACGATTTGCCCCATCACGTTACCAGTAAACCATTCTTCCACTTTGGTTTGAGTTATATTTGTTGAAGTGCGAACGAAGTCTGTTTCTGACTTCCCGTTCAAAGACTCTGCATTCACGGCAAAAGCCATGGATCGCATATTGAAATCTGCTTTGATAGGAATGGAATCAATTTCTAAATTGATTCGCAATTTTCTTCCATTGTGTCCTGAGGCTGTGGGGTCAAAGGATCCCACACTCTCGGTTCCATCATTGGCAATACATCTTAATCCCGTGAACGCGGCCGAATTATCCATGACTTCTTTCATGGTCAGTTGCGGATTGCCAAGTACGGTTCCAGTACCGATAGCCAAGTTCAGATAACCATTTGAAAGATTCACACCCGTGAATTGCTCTTCTCGGATAATGCAATCATTAGGTGACAAGACGCGTGCATTGACTGTCACTCCAGATCGAGTTGGAAACTCTCCATTAGGCAGCTTGACCACAGCTTGGAAGCTGATTCCTTTGTGATTTGCCTGCGCAAATACCAAGGATGAGGATGCAGTGAAAATAAAAAGAACACTGTTCAAAAGAAGCTTACTCATAGAAGGCCCCCTCAATAGTTGCGCCATTCGATAGCACCTGTTTGTCTGAAACCTCGCCAAAGGTCCCTTTAACAACAACACCATTCGTGGTTGTCACTATTTCGCCGGAAACAAAATCAACTTCGTCTCGTTGTAACTTTTCGCCAGGATTTGCATCTATCAAAGATAATTCTGTGAGACTCGCATCCAATGAACAGGAAGAGAGTATGAGAATTCCAAACACAGAAAAAAATAATATGAGCATTCTTTGCAACCGAAACCTCTTCACAACGTGCAATTCGTCAGTTAGAGATTTCTCGGATTAAAACAAAGAACGCTAAAGATCTGGAAAACAGAATAAGGTCGGAACAGAGTGAATAACCAAAACTCAAGTCACCCATCTGGGGCACTTGAATTTTTCTTCACATTTATACTGAGGCAATCTCAGCAAAAGACTTTACTTCGAGTGAAGCACCACCGACTAAAAAACCACTAACGTGAGCTTGCTTCACAAGATTTGCAGCATTGTCGGGTTTCACACTGCCACCATAAAGAATCGCGACAGAACCAAAACCCATCTTGTTAAGAATTGAATGAACATCGGTGTGAGTCTCTGCGACCTGTTCGGGTGATGCAACCTTGCCCGTACCGATAGCCCAGACAGGCTCATAGGCAACGACCAAAGGTTTTGATTTATCAGCCTTCGCCAAACCCAACATCAACTGAGTTTCCAGAACTCGGAATGTGTGAGTCGCTTCACGCTCTTCCAAGGTCTCACCAATGCACAACATAGGAGTCAATCCCAGTCCTTGCACGAAAGCCACCTTCTCAGCAATTTGTGTGTCGTCTTCACCAAAGATCTTACGACGTTCACTGTGCCCGATCAAAATGTAAGTCCCGCCCAGGGCCTTCACCACTTGCGCTGAGTTTTCACCAGTAAAAGCACCCGAAGCTTGAGAATAACAATTCTGAGCACCAAATTTGATTGAAGTGCCTTTCAAAGATTCGCTAGCCGCTTCCAAAGAAATCGCTGAAGGAAAGAAAACAACTTCGCCCGTGGCCTTATTTGCCAACTCTTTAAATTGCGCAAAAAACTCACGAGTTTCTTGAGGCGTTTTAAAAAGTTTCCAGTTGGCAGCAAAAATCTTTTTCATTTTAATTCCTTCCGTCGAAGTGCATTTAGAGAATTTAGGAACTGATCTAGTGTGGTGGCGAAGCATGCCCTAAATCCTTGGTTTCCCGAGCCGGATGCTCGGGAAAGGGGGCTTGGGATCACCCAATTGTCAGGATGCTCACGCTGTGATTGAGCCACAATCTCTTTAAATACCACCACTCTAAGACATCAGTTCCAAGAATTTATGATGGCACGAGAGTTCCGGCGAATCATCATTTGATTTGCCGCCAAAAGAAAAAGCCAGCTCGAAAGCTGGCTTTACATTAAAACTTAATGAGTGCGTTCAATTAACTGCGGATACGAGTTCTCAAGATCTCAAGACCTGGCAGCTTGTCCCCTTGGAGGTATTCCAAAGCGGCGCCGCCGCCTGTAGAGATGTGAGTCATCTTGTCTGCGAAACCTGAAGCTTCCGCCGCTGCGGCAGAGTCACCACCGCCCACGATTTTAATCGCTTCGCTTTCAGCAATAGCTTTTGCTACGCCGAAGGTACCTTTTGAAAATGCTGGGTTTTCGAAAATACCCATAGGGCCGTTCCAGAAAATAGTTCCTGCAGATTTCAAAGCCGCTGAGAAGTTTTTGATGGACTGAGGACCGATGTCCACGCCCAACTCGTCTTCAGCAATGACTTTATCAGTCGTTACATGAGCATGAGCTGTGTCCGTAATGCCTTTAGTCGCTACATGATCTACTGGAAGCAAAATCGTTTTATCACGAGCTTCAATACGCTCGATCATTTCTTTTGCGTATCTCAGTTTGTCGTTCTCAACCAAAGATTTGCCGACAGGAATACCCATAGCTTTTTGGAAAGTGTAAGCCATCGCGCCGCCAATGATGAAGCCATCAACAACGTCCATGAGTCTTTCGATCACAGCAATTTTATCAGAAACTTTTGCTCCACCCATCACCGCGATGTACGGGCGTTTTGGGTTTTGCAAAAGAGAATCCAACATCGTGATTTCTTTTTCGATCAAGAAACCGATGCCTTTTTCTTTCATGATTGAAGGCAAGGCATGGATTGTCGCATGAGCGCGGTGAGAAGCACCGAAAGCGTCGTTAATATAAACGTCGCAATAGTTCGCCAATTTTTGCGCGAACTCGATAGAGTCCTTCGTTTCGCCTTCTTCAAAGCGCACGTTCTCGAGCAAAATCACTTGGTGCTTTTTCATGTTCGTGAGCAAAGCTTTTGCCGCATCAGAATCTGGCTCTTCAAGCAAGATCACTTCCGCTTCCAAAAGATCGGTCAGTCTTTTTGCCACAGGCTCTAAAGAGAACTCTTTATCTTCTTTAGATTTTGGACGACCCAAGTGAGAAGCCATAACCAGCTTCGCACCCTTTTCCATGATGTACTTGATCGTTGGCAATGAAGCCGTGATGCGATTCTCGTCAGTAATTTTGCCGTTCTCCATAGGAACGTTGAGATCCAAGCGAAGGAAAACAACTTTTCCTTCGAGTTCAAAATCACGAACTGTCTTAATACCCTTCAAACCGTTGGTCATGGATTAAAGTCCCTTCTTTGCCATATGCAAAGCCACGTCAACCATGCGGTTCGAGAAGCCTGTTTCATTGTCATACCAAGCAAGAACTTTCACCATGCGAGGACCAACAACCATAGTTGAAGCCAAATCCACGATAGAAGAATGTTTGTTGCCGTTGAAGTCCACGCTGACCAATTGTTTTTTCTCAACCGCCAAGACGCCTTTGAAAGCGCCTTCAGAAGCTTTGATCAAAGCCTCATTCACAGACTCAACAGTCACATCTTTTTTAGCTTGGAAAGTGAAGTCCACCAAACTCACGTTCGGAGTTGGAACGCGAATAGAGATGCCATCGATTTTACCTTTCAACTCTGGCAATACCAAACCTACGTTTTTCGCAGCGCCAGTTGTTGTCGGGATCATGCTCACAGCCGCCGCTCTTGCACGACGAAGATCGCTGTGAGGAGCATCCAAGATTTTTTGATCATTCGTGTAAGAGTGAACTGTCATCATTGTTCCGCTCTCAACACCGAAAGTGTCGTTCAACACTTTCGCCAAAGGAGCCAAGCAGTTCGTTGTGCAAGAAGCATTGGAAACCACATGATGAGCTGCTGGATCGTAAGCTTCGTGATTGATTCCGTACACCATTGTGATGTCAGCGCCTTTTTCAGCAGGACCTGAAACCAAAACACGCTTCGCACCCGCGTTGATATGTTGCATGAAATCTTCTTTTTTCTTAAATGCGCCTGTGCACTCAAGAACGATATCCACGCCCAAGTCCTTCCAAGGAATTTCAGCCGGGTTGCGAGTTTTTGAAACGTTGATTTTCTTACCGTTCACGATGAGATGTTTTTCATCTGTAGAAACATCAGCATTGAAAATGCCGTGAGCCGAGTCATACTTCAAAAGGTGAGCATCACCTTCCAAGCTATCAAGAGAGTTGATGGCAACGATATCTAGTTTTTCAAAACCAGCACGAAATAGAACACGACCGATACGACCAAAACCATTGATACCCACACGCAATTTAGACATGGTGAACTCCTTTAAAACTGATGCCTTTAAACTCACCCAATATGGTCCTTTGAGACGCAAAAAGCCAGTCTAGACACCATTTGTCATAGACTGGCTGGACTTTCTAAAGTAGTGGCGAATTAGCAACTACGAAGAGGATTAGTATCTTCGAGAAGACAGGGACGGACGGCCCTCCGAAGAGATCGCCGTCACCTCGGCTGTGGACGTTCCGCCCATGGACTCCATACGGAGGTCGATGGCCTGGATGCGATCACGGAGATTGAGGTTTTCAGAGATCACCACGTCGCCACGGTTGGCCACCATATTTGTCAACTCACGGACACGGATCTTTTCACCACGGTCTGTAATCACATAGGCCTCATGGATTCTTACACGAGCAGCCAAAACAGACACTTCCACCCGTCTCATCAACAACGGACGAGCCACCGTCACACGGTGCCACTCCCCACCTGAACGGCGAGTGATATCGTAAATGGATGTAGTCCCCTCAGATTGACCGCGCGAAGAGGTCGGCGGCGGAGGCGGAGGCGTTGTTGGACGTGGCGGGTTGTATGGAGTCGGTCTTACACCACCGCCATATCCGCCATTGTCATAGCCATTATCCACAGGGCGACCTGGGCGGCCGTTAAAGCTCACTTGAGTTTCACGGACTTCATACCAAGATCCATCACGGCGAGAACAAGCGATTCCGCGTTGTTCTTCGCGACGGCCATTATAATTGATGACACTACGGTATTCGCGGCAAGTCTCGCCCGTGTAGCTGTTGTAGCCTTCACGAGTTGTTGTGAAAGAGCCACGACCGCGACGACCACTCCATTCCTCAGAGGAGCCCAAGCGCCCCCGCAAAGAACGACGTTGAGCATTGGCCAAGGCTCTTTGATCCGCCTCGTCCATATTTTCACCGATGCTAGAGCCAATCATTGTTCCGGCAATAGCGCCCACGATGATGGCTGCCGTATTACCTTTTCCTTTACCAACTTGAGTGCCCACGAGGCCACCGACGATCCCGCCGACAATTCCACCCACGATTTCTTTATTAGCAAAAGCAGGGCTCGCAGATTGAGAGATTGTCACTGCCGCAAGCATTCCGAGGACAAGTTTCTTTTTCATGAAAGGCTCCTTTAAAAGGTCATTAAAGACTTCGAAGCTCTATATCCAAAGATCATGCCCGAAAAAACGGTGCTAAAAAGACACTGAGAAGTCCTCAGGAATGAGGCTCCGTCAGGTTCCGAAGCAAGAGTGAAATATTTATATTAGATGTCCCAGGTGTAATAGGAATAGCCGCAAAGAACGCAACCAATTCCCCAGGTGAGCAAGGGCTTATCGACGAAGTAAGGATAGATCATCATCAGCAAACCCACGATGGTCAGACGGATATTCACCGCCTTGCGGCCCTGACGAAAAACCCAAAGCCCGACGATGCTGAACAGAATTCCAGCGATCAGGGAAGACACACTCAATGAAGAAAGTGAATCAAGAGGTAAAGACTCCATACTCAAAGTCTATACCTCTCGGGCTCGAAGATCTAAGCCTTTTTGGTCATTTCGGCGAGGTACTCATCGTAACTAATGTGGTTGTCATAGACCACAGTCTTGTCGATATCGATCACGCGATTGGCCACGGTTTGAATCAACTCATGGTCATGGGAGGTGAAGATCACGGTGCCCTTGAAACGTTGCAAGCCTTCATTCACCGCCGTGATGCTTTCCAAGTCCAAGTGATTCGTTGGTCCGTCGAGAATCAAAATATTCGCTCCAGACAACATCATCTTCGAGAACATGCAGCGCACTTTCTCGCCCCCAGACAAAACATTTGGTTTTTTCAAAGCGTCATTGCCGCCGAAAAGCATTTTACCCAAGAAACCACGCAAGAATGTTTCATCTTTATCGGTAGAATATTGGCGCAACCAATCCACCAAAGTTTCTTCGTCACCTTGGAAGTATTTTGAGTTGTCCGTTGGGAAATAACTGACAGATGTTGTGATACCCCAAGAGTATTTTCCAGAGTCTGCTGCCACTTCTCCCGCGATGATTTCCATCAATTGAGTTTTTGCCAAGTCATTGCGACCCAACAACACAACCTTGTCGCCTTTTTTCAAAGTGAAGTTGATGTTTTGAAGAAGCGTTTCGCCCTCGAGAGTTTTAGAAAGTCCTTCCACCACCAAAACGTCATTGCCCAATTCACGTTTGATATCAAAACCGATAAACGGCTGACGACGTGAAGAAGTTGGCAGGTCGTTGAACTCCAGTTTTTCCAATTGCTTCTGACGAGAAGAGGCCTGTCTTGATTTCGAAGCATTGGCACTGAAACGTTGGATGAAGGCTTTGAGTTCATCGGCCTTATCAGAGCTTTTCTTGTTTTGATCTGACAAAAGTCTTTGATTCAACTCGCTGGCTTGTCTCCAGAAGTCGTAATTCCCCGTGAAGGTTGTGACCTTACCGAAATCCACGTCCGCCATGTGCGTGCAGACTTTGTTCAAGAAGTGACGGTCATGGGAGATCACGATGACCGTATTTTCAAATTTCAAAAGGAATTCTTCGAGCCACTGGATCGCATAGATATCCAAGTGATTCGTCGGCTCATCCAGCAACAAGATATCGGGCTGGCCGAAAAGAGCTTGGGCCAACAAAACTTTCACTTTGTCTCCGGCATTCAGCTCTTTCATCAATTTGCCATGAAGCTCTTCAGGGATGGCTAAAGCCGCCAGCATCACGCCGGCTTCAGATTCCGCTTCCCAACCGTTGAGCTCAGCAAACACAGTTTCCAATTCAGAAGCGCGTTCGCCGTCTTTTTCAGAAAAGTCGGCTTTTGCATAAAGAGCGTCTTTTTCTTCCATGATTTTGAAAAGGCGTTCGTTGCCCATCAGAACCGTTTTGAGAACTGGGTACTCGTCATAAGCATAATGATCTTGTTTCAAGATCGAAAGACGCAAGCCTGCGCCAATTTGCACTTCGCCCGTGTTGGGCTCGATTTCTTTAGAGAGAACTTTCAGGAAAGTGGTTTTACCTGCCCCGTTGGCACCAATCAGGCCATAACAGTTGCCTGGAGTGAACTTCACGTTCACATCTTCAAAAAGTTTTTTGCCGCCAAAACGTAAACTCACATTACTTGTACTGATCATCGATAGGATCCTTTATGAAAAAAACTTCTACGTCCTCAGACAGAGAAGATCAACTCATTTGCTCAAATCCCCAGAAGCCCTCTAGTTTCTACAACTTTCAGAGGGAAAAAGGGGCTTTTTTATAAACTGATCCACTAGAGTGGTGATGCACTATCCCCGAAATCTTGGTTCCCCGAGCTGGATGCTCGGGGAAGGGAGCTTGGGATCACCCAATTGTCAGGATGCTCACACCGTGGTCGAGCGGCGATCTTTTTAAGTACCACCACGCTAAGGGTGCAGTTTTTATTTTATAGATTTAAACGGACTAAGAGGTGAACGGAGCCAAAGCTCCAGTTACCACTGAATTTTCGGGAACATTTTCAAAGCGTTGAGGCGGGTTTGTGCACAAAGCTCTTCCACCGTCACGCCTTTAAGTTCAGCCACCAGTTTCGCGGTATGAACCACGAATGCGGGTGTGTTTTTCTTTCCACGCATAGGAATCGGCGCCAAAAACGGAGCATCGGTTTCCACATGAAGACGATCCAAAGGAGTCATCTTCACAGTTTCGCGAAGACTGTCAGCACTTTTGAAAGTCGCTACACCACTGATGGAAATATTGTAGCCCAAATCCAAACACTGTTGCGCCAACCAGCTCGTGCCCGTGAAGCAGTGAATGATCCCTGTCACCTCACCTTTAAATTCTTTGAGAATTTCAACGGTGTCTTCCTCGGCATCGCGAGTGTGAATTTCTACAGGCATCTTGTGTCTGCGAGCGATATCCAATTGCGCACGGAAAGCAGCTTTCTGGGCTTCTCTCGGAGCATTGTCGTAATAATAATCCAAACCAATCTCACCCACGGCCACAACTTCCTTATCAGAAAGATGCTTTTCGATGAACAGACCGATCTCTTCCGTGTATACAGCGCCCTCATGGGGATGAATTCCCAAAGTGCAATACACATCGGGATAATGCTTGCGCGCGATCTCCAAAACCACGGGATGATCCGCCGGTTCTGTTCCAATGGTGATGATACGGTGAACCCCTGCCGCTTTGGCATTGGCTATCGCCGTTTCTACACCTTCTTCCAACATATTTAAATGCGCGTGAACATCAATCCATTCCATGGTCACACTCTAAACCCTTTCTCCGGAATCGTCCAGCGCCCCCTTGGCCTAGCGATGCGACAAAAGCTCAATATTTCCGGGGAGCCTCCAATTCACCCCTCGGCGGGGGCACCCATTTGGAGTTGTATCTATCTAAAACCAATTAACATTTAGCAAATCCTCCGTTTTCCTCCAAATTTTATAGTTCTTTTTTGGAAGAAAATTTGGAGGTCTAACATATCGAAAGTATTCGAAAATAACACAATCCTGTTTGTTTTCTCCAAATTTTTAGTGATTTATTTGGAGATGAAGGGTACCTTATGAATTATGTCTAATCTTGAAGATATCAAATTTCGCAATAGTGCAATTTGGGTGAACTACTCCCACAAACGCTATTTGCCAGTTTCTGACATTAAATACCGACTTCAACTGACGGAAGAAAAATGGATTGAGGTGAAAAAGAAAATTGAGTGGACTCGGTTTTCAAACGCCATTCTTTTTGACATCAATTCCATGGACAAGCTCTTTTGGTATTTTGAATCGGATTCCATCCGCAGAAAACTTGATGAGGTGGAAAAGATCGGCACTCAGATTTACGATCAGATATCGACGGCTCGGGCCATGAAAAAAGACCTGATCGCTGACACCTATATGGAAGAAGCTATCACCTCCGCAATATATGAAGGAGCCAACACCACCCGAGCTCGGGCCCAAGAGTTTATTGAACAACGCCACTCGCCTCGCGATAAAGCGGAACAGATGCTCTTCAATAACTTCACGGCCATGAAATGGATTCGCGATCATCAAGATGAGGAAATTTCTTTAAATCTCATTCTTAAATTGCATGAGATTGTCACTTTCAAAACTTTAGATGATCACAATCTTGGCTATTCTGGAAAGTTTCGGGATGACACCGTGTATGTTGGATCTCATGAGGGGATTCCACACCATCAAATAGAAAAGGCCTTGGCTGAAGTCATTCAACTCACCTCGAACAATGAGCGATACCTTCATCCCCTCATTCGCGGAATGATTCTCCATTACTTTATCGGATATATTCATCCTTTCTTTGATGGAAATGGCAGAACGGCCCGTGCGCTCTTCTATCATAAGGCCTTAAAAAATAAGCTGCACTACATGGAGCTGCTTTCCATCTCAGCCTACCTGAAAATTCATGGCAAACGCTACGAGCGAGCCTATGAATTGGCGAAGGAATATCCGGGTGACATGACCTACTTTATTGATTTCAGCTTGGACTCTCTTTTAGCTGCCATCAAAGAGGTGCAAACCAAAGTTCTTTTCTTAACTGCCATTTGGAGCCTGCAACAAAAGTATGACCTCAGCGACAATCAAATCATGCTTTTACAAAGGCTGGCGCTTCATAAATTCCGTATTGTTCTGATCGAAGACTATGCACGATGGATAAAGAAGACTCATGAAATGGCCCGCAAAGAGCTCAAGGAACTTGCGGCCCTGGGATTACTTGATGAAACCAAAGTTGGAAAAAAATCGAGATTTATGATTAATAAAAAAAAGCTCGAAGAATTTTTAAATTAACCGCCTATATTTCCTGGCGTTGAATCCAGAGCTGTTCCATCACAAGCTGCACATCGCGGTTGGCAAGAATGGCTTGCTCAGCCCCCATGGATTTCTGAACTAAACTCAGAAGTGACTCTCGGGACTTTTCGGCCAGGATCTTTAATAAAGCCGCCTGGTCCATGTTCATGATCTGATTTTTCGCATCTTCCTGTAAAAATAAAGCATCACGGATGAAGCTCACCCAGTACGACAAAATACTTTGAGCATTCCCACGATCTTTCATTTCCTGACGCCAGATTTCGTTCATCAAGAAGTCTTGATCTTCCAAAAAGATCTTCAAAACATCCACGGCCTTGCGACGCAATTCTTGCTCTGGCCCCTCTTGCAACTGAGCGAGTTTTTCAAAACTCCCCCCTGCCGCTTTCAAAGCCCAAGCCGGAGCCTGCACTTTTTCACCCAGCTGTTGCGCGGTCAAAGGTTTGAACTGAACAATGCGAGAGCGCGAACGAATGGTGGCCATCAATCCTGCTACACTGGGCGCGATCAAAAAGAAGAAGGTGCCTTCAGGTGGCTCTTCGAGAGTTTTCAGCAGTGAATTCGCCGCTTGAGGATTCAAAGTTTGAGCTTGATCAATGATGATCACGCGATTGCCGCTCAGACTGCGCAAATTCAAATACTCGATGACCTCACGGGCTTGTTCCATCTTGATGTTGGCACCTGCAGGCTCCACCACTTTGATGCCTTCATGATTGCCGTGCTCCATGCGCAGGCAGGTGTTGCACTTGCCACAGGCGCGACGGGTTTCTGTGCACAACAAAGCCTGGGCCAAACCCAAGGCCACTTGTTTTTTGCCGATGCCCGCCGGACCGACAAATAGAAAAGTCTGACCGGGTTTGCCGGCTTCAAAGGACTGAAGAATTTTTTCGATGATTTCTTGGTGACCAAGCACCTGAGCCAACAAACGGGCCATGGCTTACACCAAAATCTTGCGCTCACTCAGAGCTTTAAGAAGTTGTTGGAATAGAACCGCCGGAGTTTCTTTCGCATCCAAAACCAACCACGACGAAGCGTTGTCGCGAGCTTGTTTTAAAAAAGACTGACGGACTTTTTCATGGAAGCTGTCGGCTTCGGATTCGATACGGTCTTCGCCCTCGCCGGTTTGAGCGCCACGGCCTTGACGGCGTTGACGAGACTCTTCCACAGAAAGATCCAATAACACCGTGAGGTCGGCTTTCAAACCACCGGTTGCGAAATTATTCAGTGTGTGAACATCGGCTTCAGAGATTTCGCGCCCGCCACCTTGAAAGGCCACAGAGCTTGCTGCAAAACGATCACACAAAACCCAAATACCTTTTTCCAACTGAGGACGAATCACCTCATCCACATGTTGCGCGCGGCTGGCTTCATACAAAAGCAGTTCTGTGCGGGATGTGGGAGCCGGGCCTTCTTTACGAAGAATCATGTTGCGGATTTCATCGCCGAGCGGAGTCCCGCCTGGTTCACGGGTGTGCACGAAAGGAACCGAGCGCTTTTGCAACTCGCCTTCCAGGGCTTTCATCAATGAACTTTTACCGGAGCCATCCAGCCCCTCAAAAACCAAAAAACTCACGAAATCTGCTCTCTTACTGCCTTAGAGGCTCGCAAAGACCGGTCCGCAGGATTTGCGGCCGTACCGATGAACTTTGTCAGATATTGCGGTGTAGACGTCAACAAATCGCGCCGCGACAAGGCGGATTGAACCCTTAACATCCCCAAATTGGATACGCACAAAGCCTTTAACCAGCGGAGACACCGTAATACGGATGAGAGCATTGCGTTCAAAACTATTTGTAAAGGTCAATAAGTCGGCCAAAGGCGGAGGTGGGAGCCCCAAAGAGCTACTCGCTCCGGCCAAAAACATGTCAGAACCACTGGTGCTAAAACCTGGAATTGCTGGCGGATAAAAAGAGCTGCCCTTCATTGTTCGAGTCTCAAAACCAACTTCTTTATGAAACATCGCAAAGCCCAACTTACCAACGATACCGACCACACTCATTGCCGCTTTAGTGTTCTCAAATTTCTCTGAGTTATGAAAAATCTCAAAAACCATGGCCCGGGATTTTTTATTGTAAGCAAAACTCAGCCCCAACTCTTCAGCACCGCCCCCGCCTCTTTTGAATACGCCGGTTTCGGCAATAAGTCCCACAGAGACGCTCAATCCAAATTCATTGGAGTCGATCACCAAAGGAGCCTGGGACCACAGTTTATAATCGACCCCTTGAAGAATAGATTGAACCGCAAGGCGGCTTCTCTCTCTGAAAGCGCGGGCTTCGCGAGGTTCTGCTTGAACTTCACTGCCAAAAGCTTTTTTAACTTTCATTTTCACAAAACTAAAGCCATCACCCACTAAACTTCCGGCGCCGAAGACAAACTGAGTTTTATAAAGGATGCGAGCAATATTTGCCAAAAGCGAAACACGCGTTTTATGGAATTCTTTTTGCTGCTCATCAGAGAGGTGATCAAAGGCCGCCAGAGGATCTACATTTTCAATAGTTCCACCACGGGCAAGAATTTGCTGACGCACTTTTTCTGGGATATTGAGTCCGAGGGACTCTCTCATCTTTTCAATATTGGGATGCCGATCCACTTCGAAGGCCACCCCGGAGGCAACCTCAATCCGAACCACCGCCTCGGATTGCCCGAGCTTGGCTTTGTCCAGAACACTTTCGATCACCTCGGTCTCAATAGGCCCGCCCTCAGGCAGCTCGGCCCACGAGGACTCCGGGAAAGAGGTCATCAAAGCTATTATGAAAAGGACGCTTTTAAACAAGGTTTTCATCTTAGGAGGCTCCAGATGCAAAGCCTAAGCCGAGGCATTTTCGTAGCTAACCCCTTAATAGGACGAAGGAGGTCCTGTAGAAGCTACAGGCTGAGGCCCATTTGCCGCCACTTTCCCCCTTATTTCGGTGACTTAGGGGGTCCCATGGAATGGATCATGGGAACACCTCCTTTCGGAGTGTTCTCAATTCTCTTCCATATAGAGTGAAACCTTTGCCCCAGCCTCAGATGCTCGATATAGAGTGATTTCCATTTTCAATAAGCATCGAAAGGATTCAAACCTTATGTTGTCTAAAATCACTCTCTCTGCCGCTCTTCTTGTTGCTGCCATGGTTCCGGCCCTTCCGGCTCTGGCTGCCGATGAACTTGTCGTTTACTCTGCTCGCAAAGAAGAACTCATCAAGCCTGTCTTTGATCAGTTCACAAAAGAGACGGGCATCAAAGTCAAATTCTTGAGTGATGATGCTCCAAAGCTCATCGCTCGTTTGGAGTCAGAAGGCAAAGCCAGCCCCGCTGACGTTTTCATCACTGTCGACGTAGCCAATTTGACGATCGCGAAAGACAAAGGTCTTTTCATTCCTGTGAAATCTGCGGTTTTGGAAAAGAACATTCCCGCTGTTCACCGTGACAAAGACAATCAGTGGTTTGCTTTGAGCAAGCGCATTCGCGCGATCTTCTATAACAAAGAAAAAGTAAAACCTTCTGAACTTTCGACTTACGAAGACCTTGCCAACGTAAAATGGAAAGGCGAAATCCTCACTCGCACGTCTTCTCATCCTTACAATCAATCTCTCTTGGCAAACATCGTGGCTGCGGATGGCCCTAAGAATGCTCAAAAATGGGCGGATGGTTTCGTGAAGAACTTGGCTCGCCCTCCTCAAGGTGGCGACTCGGATCAATTGAAAGCTGTGGCTGCGGGCGAAGCGAAATTGGCTATTGCTAATAGCTATTACTATGGCCGTATGCTGACTTCCGATCTTCCAGAAGACAAACTCGTGAAAGAAAAAGTAGCGATCTTCTTCCCGAATCAAAATGCCAAAAAAGGCGAATTGAGCGGTGCCCACGTGAACATCAGTGGTGGTGGAGTTTTGAAATCCAGTAAGCAAGTTCAAAACGCACAAAAACTTTTGGAATTCTTGAGCGACACTCATGCCCAAGAAATCTATGCAGCTGTGAATAAAGAATTTCCTGTGAACCCTTCTGTAAAAGCAGATCCAGTTTTGGCGGCTTGGGGTTCTTTCAAAGAAGACAACACGAATCTTTCTGTCTGGGGTCCTCGTAGCAAAGAAGCTACACGCATCGCCGACAAGGCGGGCTGGAAATAGTCTTTCGTGTTGCGTTTCGTTGCCATTCTTATTGCGACTCTCTGTATAGCACCACTTTTGTTGGTGCTTTCTGCTTGGTGGCTGCCGCTTTCTCCTGAAACGGCGGACACCTGGGTTCATATTCAAGAAACGCTTCTTCATTCCTATATTTTTGAAACTCTGTGGCTGTGTTTCGGTGTCGCTTTTATTTGCGGCACCTTGGGCGTGACTGCGGCTTGGCTGACCTCCCAGTTTTCTTTTCGGGGACGGGCTTGGCTCGAGTGGAGTTTGATTCTGCCTCTGGCTGTTCCCGCTTACATCTCAGCTTATGCTTACGGTTGGCTTTTCGAATATGCCGGCCCCGTGCAAACAGCCTTGCGCTCAAGCACGGGCTTGTCTCGTGGTGAATACTGGTTCCCAGAATTTCGCAGTCTGGGTGGAGCCATGTGGGTGCTGGGACTCGCAACGACTCCCTATGTGTACTTGCTCGCTCGCACTGCTTTCTTGTCTCAACCTCGCGAGTGGTGGGAAGCCGCAGCCACATTAGGGACCTACCCTGCTCGCTTCTTTCGTAAGATCGCCCTTCCAGCGGCACGCCCTTTTGTTGCCACAGGTATTGCCCTGGCATTGATGGAAACCATTGCTGATATCGGAACAGTCACAGTGTTGGGAGTTCCCACTGTGAGTGCTGGGATTTATCGCAGCTGGTTTTACATGAGTGAGCCCTTGGTGGCCGCTCGCTTAGCCGGATTGCTTTTGATATTTGTTTTCACTCTGATGGGTATTGAATCTTTGGGTCGCCGAGGCATGCGCTACAGCTCTTTACGCCAGGCTCATAATAGTGAAAAGCCCGAACTCTCCGGAGGCAAAGCTCTGAGCGCTTTGCTGGTTTGTTTGATTCCTGTGGCTGCGGGATTTATTTTACCTGTGGCTATTTTATTGCGTCTTTTTAGTTATGGTCACAGCAACGCGTTTTCGGAAACCTTGCTGGATTACTTGTGGCAAACTATTCGCCTGGGAGTTCTCACAGGTCTCATCGCTTGCTTTGCAGCTTTTCTGATGGTGTGTGCCGAGAGATTTCATTCGAAGTGGCTTCGTCCCGTCACCGCTCTCGCGAATCTTGGTTATGCCATTCCCGGTGCTGTGGTGGCGGTGGGTTTGATGCTGCTTTTTGGTTGGCTCCGCGAGTTTATGGATTCAACATTCATTGTGACGGGAACCATCACAGGTTTGTTGATTGCCTACACGGTTCGCTTCATGGCCACCGCTTACAGTCCCCTTCATGGCGGCATGGTTCGCATTCCCGAAGAGATGGACATGGCGGCAGCGTCATTGGGAAAAGGTTCTTGGACCACCATTGCTCGTGTGCATTTGCCGTTGTTGCTGATGTCTCTGTGCGCGGCCTTTATCATGGTCTTCCTCGACACTGTTAAAGAATTACCTGCCACATTGATCCTTCGTCCTTTCGATATTAAAACTCTGGCGGTGGCGGCTTACGAGTTCGCCAGTGATGATCGCCAAATTGAAGCCGCTCCTTATTCTTTGGTCCTTATTGCGATGTCGACCATCGCGGTTTTAGGTCTGCACTGGCTTCAAAAACGCAGCACAAATAGGTGGAACCATGTCGAGCATTGAACTTAAAAACACCAGCTATCGTTATAAAGTCGGCGGCGTCTCTGATGTTTCCTTCACCGTTCCCGAGGGGAAAATCGCTTGTTTGCTGGGACCGTCGGGCTCTGGCAAAACAACCTTATTGAAACTCATGGCGGGATTTCTGAAACCTCAAGGTGGCGAGATCCGCATTGGTGGAGACGTCATTGCTAAAGCTCAAGAAGCTTTTGTCATTCCTCAAGAAAGACACATCGGCTTGGTCTTTCAACAACACGCCCTCTTTCCTCACTTGACCGTATCTCAAAATATTCTCTTTGGTTGCACTCGCGAGAACAAAGAAGAGCGTCAAGTCTTGTTGATGCAATTGCTTGAAGACTTTCAAATCAAACAACACGAAAAAAGATTCCCCCACCAGATCTCTGGCGGTGAACAGCAGCGCGTGGCCATTGCCCGAGCTATCGCTTCAGATCCCAAGGTGCTCTTGATGGATGAGCCCTTCTCGAGCCTGGACAAAGCGCTGAGAGATCAAGTTCAGACTCAATGTTTGAAAGTGATTCGTGATCGTGGACTGACCACCGTGATGGTGACCCACGACGAAGAGAGCGCCAAAGTGATGGGCGATCTCATCATCCGTCTTTGAGGTCTATTTCGGAACCATCCAAGAATCACCGAACTTCACCACTTGAATGTGGTTGATAGAAATATCAGTGGTCTCTGTTGAAGAACCGGTTTTTTTTGCGATCATACTCAAAGCATCCGTCAAATTGAAGTTACGAGCTTTGTCGTCAGGAATTCGTCCTGCGATCTCTGCCAGCATTCGTCTTTGAGGCGCCAGGATGCTTTTGATCGTCACCACGGCCCGAGCTTGGGTGTCGCTGGTTTTGTTTACTTCATCTACACGATATTCACTTTTGCGTTTTATAAAGGTGATGAATTCCGTGCGCAACCAAGCCGAATTGGGAATTGTGGTCTTGGCCTCTTCTTCCAGGCCCTCTTCAAAACGGGCTTGGACATCCGCGATGGCCACCTTTTTAATATCGGCATTGCCTCCAGTGCAGGCATTCAGGACAAATCCAAGGATCAGGAGAACGGGTAAAAGTCTTTTCATGCCCTTTAGGGTAGAGTTGAGCCCCTCCCAAGACAAGTCCTGACTAGACGCCTCGCATCAACTACCCCATAATGGGTCAATTTAGGATGGACTCCTCCCCCCTCTTTTCCTATATTGACGAATCTCTGGGAGATTATTGAAATGACTACTTTTATTGGAATTATTCACATCGTTGTTGCTTTGGTTTTGATCGTTTTGGTTTTGATCCAAGACTCTAAGAGCAATGGCGCTCTTGGAATGGGCGGCGGCGCTAGCGGTTCAAATTCTTTGTTGGGTGCTACAGGCGCGCAAAGTCTTGCTGGTAAAATGACTGTTTGGGCAGCTGTTATTTTCGCTGTAACTTGTTTGACTCTTTCTATCATGACGTCTTCAACGACTAAATCAGTTGTTGATTCTCTTCCTTTGCCAACGGCTCCTATCGCAGCTCCAGCAACTCCTGCAGCTGATGCCGCAGCAGCCGGCGCGGCAGCAGTTCCTGCAGCAACTGAGCAAGCTCCAGCAGCTACTCCTGCAGAGACTAAATAATTTAGATTCAATATCACGGTCTTCTTCGCTATAGTTTTCCTATGGCGAAGAACAACTGGCTTATTCCTACATTGATTGCCCTGGGCCTCATTAGTTTGGCTCTCTCTCTTTTTGTTTCATCTCAAACAGAAAAAGTAAAACCCGGACTTCGTCCTTTGGCTCGCATCGAGCTGAACCTCGGTCAAGTTTCTATCTTCCGCAAAAACATGACAACGAAAGAGACTCTCACTCGTCGTGGGACTTTGTTTTCGTTGGACTCTGTAGAAACCGGCCCTGAAGGCGATGCCACTATGGAGTTCGATTCTGCTTACCGCATTCGTATTCAAGAAAACTCTCTGGTCACCTTGGATATGGAAAATGAAAAGATCGTTTTGATCCTTAAGCGTGGCGATGTCCAAGTTGAAAATTTCGGTCGCGAAGGCACGGTCTATATTTCTCGTGATGGTATTCGTTGGGATGCCACCGACTATGAGATGAATTATAAGAAACAACTTCCAGATTCAACACTTCCAGATATTGCTCCTTCTACTGAAGCGGCAACCGGTCCGGCAGGAAAAACTATCGAAGGCCTGACTTCAGAAAATATCCAGGAAACTTTGAAACTTCATCGCGGGAACTTCTTCCGCTGTTACACGCAACTGCTGCAAAAAACTCCAGGTGTTGTGGGTACGGCTTCGATCAGTTTCACCATCGAACGCACAGGAAAGGTGACGAATCCTGAATTGACAGCCAGTTCACTCACTGATCCCGCTTTCAAAAAATGTCTGTTGGATGCGACTCGCAGAATTGAATTTAAGTCTTTTTCTGGGGATGCCATCAATACCGTCTTCCCATTGAAATTTGAGTAATACTTCATTCTGAATTTCCTAATTTTTTCGAACTGCACCCTTATTACTTAAAAAGATTGCCGCTCGACCACAGTGTGAGCATCCTGACAATTGGGTGATCCCAAGCCCCCTTTCCCGAGCATCCAGCTCGGGAAACCAAAGATCAGGGGATGGTCAACCACGACTCCAGTAGATCTAGTTTATAACTTTTTGCAGAGGACATTCGTCTTTTGCGCTTTCCCATAACTCTGCTTTAGGGCAGTCACACCTCCTGCGCACCAGCAAGCAGCGAACTCAGTACTGAAGTCTTTCAGCACATGCCGCACATTGCCCAAGACCTCTTATCGAGCGCTTTCTAAAATGGAAGGAACAAGACATGGAGGACTTCATGAAAAAGATAATGGCTGTCATGAGTTTTCTGTTTTTTTCTGCATTGTCTTACTACTCTCTGACTCTTTTCGCTGAAGATACCAAAATCAAAGTTCCTGGCCCTGTTGCGGGATCGGTGATGAGTGAAGAGTACGCCAAGCAAATAGGAAAACTGGCTTATTTCTGGGCCTGGCCCATGGTGAATCTTCATAATCGCGTGACGGTTCTAACGAAGATTCCTGAGCCGGGATTGAATGGCGGAGCCGTACCAGTGGCACCTCCAAATTATCTCTCGATGCTTTCAGACTATATCACTCCGGATGAAAAGATGGTGGCCTGCCCAAATCAAGATGTGGTCTATGGCTTCGGCATCATGACTTTGGATAAAGGCCCTGTGGTGATCCAAGTCCCTGAGTTTAAAAATCGCTTTTGGGTTTATCAACTCGGCGATCAGCGCACGGACAGTTTTGCAAAGATGGGTTCCACACACAAAACCAGACCGGGTCTCTATATGATCGTAGGCCCTGATTGGAAAGGCAAAACACCCAGTGGCATCCGCGGCGTTTTCCACTCACCAACAAATATTTCCTATTTCATCCCTCGAGTTTTCATGAACGACACCGGTGAAGATCGCATGGCCATCCAGCAGATCATTTCACAAATCAATATGTATCCTCTGAGCAAGTACAACGGCCGCGCCACGAGAAAACACTGGGCCACAATCCCTTCATTCCCAGTAACAACAGCCCCAGGCGAAGAGGAAGTCAAATGGGTGCAGCCCCTGGCTTTCTTTGATGCCCTTCCTCACGTCATGGCCGAGGTCCAACCTCGTCCTGGAGAAGAGGCCCTGTATGCAAATATCTTGAGTGTCTTAGAAGCCGCAAAAAAGAATGAGAAAATCCGTAAAGCCTTGGACCAAGCCGCCGTGGAAGCCGATCGTGATTTGGTCGCACCGCTCTTTCAATTCAGCAACTTCGGAATTCCAGTCGCTAATAACTGGAACACCATCAGAAACGGAGCCAACTTCGGCACAGATTATTTAACAAGAACAGCTGTGGCAAAATCCAATATCTTCGTGAATCTAGAGCAAGAGACAAAATATTTCTATGCCGATCGCGATAGCACGAGCCAAAGATTGAACGGAACCGCCAACTACACCATGACCTTCGCCAAAGGAGAACTCCCCCCAGTAAAAGGCTTCTGGTCCGTCACACTCTATAACAAACATCACTTTTTCTTCCCTAATCGCATCAACAGATATTCATTGGGAACCAAAAATAAAGACCTCGTCTACAACTCAGATGGCTCATTGACGTTGTACATTCAGCAGTCTCCGCCAGATGAAGCCATAGTGAACAACTGGCTCCCAGCACCAGCAGATGATTTCTCGCTCTACATAAGAGCCTACGAACCCACAATAAAAATCCTCTCAGGCCAATGGAAACCACCAAAAATAGTAAAAGCCGGAAGCCTAGCAAAAGCAGAATAAAAACAAAAAAGAAAAGAGCCTCGTTCATGAGGCTCTTTCACGAATGACTCCCATATCTCCCCCTCGCTCTCTTCAGCCCCTAACCCCAAAAAATTCAAACAAAAAAACGCGGAAACTCCATCGGCACTGGCTATGAGTGGAGGAGGGGTGCTCGTTCCAACCGGCCTCTGCCAAGCGTGAAGCGTTCGCCCAAAGGGCGATGGCAGCAGAGCGCATGGATGCGCGTGCCGGTTGGAACGAGCACTCCTCCTCCACTCATAGCCAGGGACGCCCGGGAGCCTTTCCCAAAGTGGGCCACTTCTTGAATAACATAGTCTTCGGTACTTGGATCCTAGCTGAAGAGACCCTTATTTTCAGTTGAAGGGAAAGGAAGAGACAAAATGAGGCACCTGATAAAGATTTTGACAGCCAGTTCTCTGATGCTTTCGGCATGCGCCCCTGGTGGTGGTGTGGGCGAAGGCTTCTCTACGGACGAGCGTAAATCCGTTCAAGTCACGACCTATTCTCCTCCTCGCACAACTGTCTACAAAGAAGAGCAGCACGAAGTTATTCATGGAGCAACCAAAGTCAAAGAGCTAACCACAAGCTATGCCCCTGATATTCACCGTATGGTGTTGCAAGGTGAAATCACCTTGGATGCTATTTCAAATCGTGGCTCTATCCGTGTTCCCGTGGACCTTGCTGGTATTGCGGACTCAGATGGTTACGTTTATTTGAAGGGCTATAACCCGAAGGTTCAACAAATTCCTGGTTTGAAAATCGGTGCAAAAGCCACGTGTATTGGTGAAAACTTCAATTGTTCTTCCTCTTTCATCGATATCTATATCGAATTGGACGGAAAGATCTACCATCATCAAGTAGAGTCCACGCCAACAGATGCTTCCGAGAAAAAAGGCGAGATCAAAGAAGACACAAAGCATGACACTGGTCCTGTCGCGGAAGGCGAAGACCACGAAAACTTCGGAGAAGGTGAATCTGAAGAGGCGTCAACTCCAGGTCGTTACGTAGGTACATTAGACGACGATATCGAAACCATTTTCAAAAAAGATGGTAAGCCAGCGACTCCTGACACCGGCAAAAAAGATGAGCCGAAAAAGGAAGAACCAAAGAAAGACGATACTAAAAAAGACGACACCAAGAAAGAAGAGCCTAAGAAGGACGATTCTAAAAAGGATGACTCTAAGAAAGACACTCCTAAAAAAGAAGAACCTAAAAAGGACGAGCCTAAGAAAGAAGAGCCAAAAAAAGAGGAGCCTGCGAAGAAGACTCCAAAGCCTCCACGTCCAAATAATGACCAGGCCATTGGAGCTCCAGACAAAGGAAAGCTTGAAAGAGCCATCAATCTTTTGGCATTGGAAAAACAAAATGAAGAAGCTGGTTTCAAAGTCTTGCGTCCTGAACGTAAGACTCACTATGGGACTTCTGAATTGACTTACTTGATTGCTTTGATGGGCCAATTCGTGAAGAAAGAAATTCCAGGCATGACCGTTTACGTGGGAGATCTTTCTCTTGAAAAGGGTGGCATCTGGTACCGTGGCGGAAAACCATGGGGTCACTTAAGCCATCAAAATGGTTTGGATGTGGACATTCCTCTCTTTTTTAACAACAAGACTTTCCAAGGCTACTTTGCATCTGCTTTGGCGGTGAATAAGATTCACCCTAATTGGATGAAAGAAGAGCAATGGGAAATGTTTAAGATGCTTGTGAATACAAAGCTGATTGACCGCATTTTTATTCACAAAACTTTGAAAGCTTCTTTTTGTGAGTTGGCTATCAAGAAAGGCGAACTCGTCAAAGGTCGCGATAGTTTAGCCTCTGAGACACTGCGCCGTTTACGTCCCGACACAGATCATCACAATCACTTCCATTTGCGTGCGAAGTGCGCCAAGGGGCAAACCCGTTGCAAACAGATGATTGATCCTGTCAATGACTCTGGATGCTTTTAAAGCGTGACAGACTAAGACCACCGACATAACTTTAAGTTATGTCGGATTGGCGTGAGCGAAGTGAAATGAATGGCGACGTGGTGTTTTTTCGCTACGTTTCAGAGGGGATGGAAAAATCCCACGACGAAGTCTTTATCTGGGACATCGATAAAACCTATCTTGATACCACCATTGATTCTTTGTCAGGACTTCTCACCACAGTTCTTGAACGCGCCCTCAATAAAAAAAATATTCCTGGGACAAATACACTTTTGCAGTCTTTGGCGCAGTTCCGCCAACAAAACAAAGGTTATATGTATTTTCCAATTTATTTTATCACGGCGTCTCCGCCACAATTGGAAGAACGCATTTCCGAGAAATTTGCTTTAGATAATATCCGTCCTTTTGGTTGTTTTTATAAAGACAATTTGGCAAATCTTCGTCCGGGCCGTTTCTGGCGTTTAACAAAACAAGTGGGCTACAAACTTCAAGCTCTCTTGCAGTTGCGCACGCGCCTTAGTGAAAATGTCCGTCAGATTTTCTGGGGTGATGACAGCGAGACCGATGCGATTATTTATAATTTGTATTCTGATATTTGCTCGCGCCGTTTGGGACCTCATGAGATCCGCACGATTCTAGAAAAGTTCACGGTCTCTGGGGATCAAGTGGATACCATTCTGGAGTTGCAAGCGCAGATTCCCGAAAACGATCCTGTGGAAAAGATCTATATCAATCTGGCGACGGATACGGATCCAGATTATTATTTGAAATTCGGCCGCAGAACCTTGCCAACCTACAACACCTTCCAAGTCGCCATTGACCTCTTTCAAGATCGCCGCTTAGGACTTGAAGGTCTTTATGGCGTGATTCAGGACATGATTTACAATTACAACTACACTCCTGAAGAGCTGATGAAGAGTTTTGAAGAAATCATTCGCCGCAGCGTGATCGGCGAAATGGCCTACACAGAAGCCAAAACATTCTTCGTGGAAAAAGGTCTGCTCTACCCGTCTTTTGAACCCTCGATGCCACCTCTTAAGGAAGCTAAAGTGGAAGACGGCCGTGTGTATGAACTTGAAGGTCTCCATGAGCCTTGGGTTCCTGAGCGCATCGATTATCTGCACGACTACCGCTAAATCATTTCACTTTTGAAATTCAGCAAGGCTCGTTCCAAAGTCTTGTCTTCTGCCAAGAACAGGGCAAGGATAAGAGTGGGAGGTCCCATGAAACGTTTCGAACACAAATGGTCAAATTTCACCTGGGTAGATTGTGAATCTCCAGCACAGTCTGATTTGGTCGACCTCTCTCAAGAATTCAACATCCCTATGCACTACTTGGCCACCTGTCTTGATCCGGAGCATTTGGTGCGCTTGGAATTCTTTGATAGCAAATGTTTCTTGATCCTGCGTCTTTACGACAAGACATCTGACAGTTCCGCGGGAACCATTCAAGAGCTGACCACAAAGATCATTTTCTTCGTGGGTCCCGATTTCGTTTTGACATTGCACAGAGCAAATCTCGATTTCATCGAAGACAAGAAGCACAAAGTTCCCTTTGAAACCTCTAGTCCCAAAGAGCTGATGAAGTACTTCTGTAATCAGACGATCTCGAGCTTCGATCAGCCCATTACGATGATCGAAAACAAAACAGATATTATCGAAGATCGCATCTATGCTTTGAAAAGAAAAAATATCTTGAGAAAAGGCTACGTCATCAAACGTCGCGCTTCGGCCTTCAAAAAAGTCCTGAAGTTTTCAATGGAAGCTCTCCAAAAACTTCAAACTCGTCCCGATCTCGTGTGGGGCGATTTCCAAGACTTGAAAGACTACAATGACCGAATGATTTTCTATGCTGATGACGTTCTCGAGAACATCACAGGTCTTTTAAATCTGCACATCTCACTGATGTCACAGAAAACCAATGAAGCTTCATTCAGAACAAATGAAGTCATGCGAGTCCTTACCTTGGTCTCGATCTTCTTCTTGCCACTGAACTTCATTGCCGGAATTTACGGAATGAACTTTGAAAACATGCCCGAGCTAAAAACCGCTCACGGTTATCAGTACACGTTGATGTTCATGGGGCTCATCGCCCTAGGGATCTCTCTTTGGATTTACAGAAAAGGTTGGATCACGAAGGAAGATATACAGGCTCCTTCTCGTCCCCTGGCGCCTAAGCCAAAGAAACACGAAAGACCGGCTCTATAGAAGATGAGGGCGGTCGCTGACGAAGGTATTTTAGCAGCCTAGCGGCGATTAAAACCCCAGCAAATCTACCAATGTGTTCTACAAAAAAAGAACGAGACAAGCTATTCTTAGCCTCGAGAGTATTGGTTCTTATAGAAGTCTACTGACAACACATAGACGTTTTCTGGTGACGATGATTCAACAATGTTTCGAATATCAATAATAGCCCTGGTTAAAACGTCACGTACTTTTTGATAATCCTTTTCAGTCACCGTAATGAGTCCGCTGTATCGGGTACCATCGATAGGCTGTCCACTTTGCAAGTCAGCCAGAAGTTTGGTCTTCCATGTTGCATGGAGGTAGCGGATAAAATAGGAGCCCTTCGGTAAGTGCAGAGAATGAACGGTGCTTTTCCATAATGTTTTTTCTCGCTTTACGAGATTCATCTCTTGAAGTCTCGTCAAAATGGCCAAGACCTCTTCTTCTGAACGATTCAGGTCTTTAGAGATTGCTTGCACTGATTGAAAGCGATCAATCTGAGTCATCGCATGAATGACTTGGTAAACCCAATTACCAAAATATTCGGCTTCCGTTGGTCCACCAGGGTGTCCTAGGTTTGCCTGTGTCTTGGGCTTTAAATCTCTTTTCGCCTCAATAGCCCTGTCTATTTTGTCCTGATAGTATCTTTTGAGCGTTTTGGTTCCAGCGCGATCCCGCAGTACGAGATTCAGAAAAAAATCTTGCTCCTCCATCGAAAGAGAAAAGTGGCCGCAGAACTCACATGCCTGCTCCAAACTAAAATCAGCCGTCTCCTTAAGAACCTGCGCAATAAATGTGGGATGACACCCCAGTTTCTCGGCAAGCCCCTTCACAGCTCCTCTTGGACGACGAGCACTGCGGTAGCCTAGGTAATCATTAATAACTTCACGGTATCCGGTCGCATTCCAATTCAAATCCATGATCGATCAATAGAGCAATACTCTATGTAATGCAAGACATAGATAGAAAAATGATCTTCTTATTGCAATGGGAATGCTTTACGTTAAGGCAGAATTTAAGTTGGCCGCGAGGGTCAACCTGACTACAACAAAGAAGGAGAATATTTATGAAAAAGGTATTTTTGATCATCAGCGCTTTACTTGTAGCGAACGTTACTTTTGCATCGGGTGGTATGATTGGTGGCGGTGACGTGGATTTCAAATCTCTAATGGTTTGCGATTCAAACGGTATAGATCCAACTCACTCCGGATCACCCTATGTTTGGGTTGTTAAAGAGGTCGATTACAATGGAAACTTCATTGTGGATGCAACCCTAAGAGTTGTTACACTCGATAGCGCACTAAAACCGACTCGTTACTATGTCACTCATTCAATGGACCTTCTTCAAAATCCAGGAAGTTCGAAATTGAATTTGGAATTGTGGAGATATGATCTAGGTTCTTCCGGTAACAAAAAAATTGGTTCATTCACTTGGGATGAAAAACTAAATGCAGGTGCAATCACTTCTGTTAACGACAATAACGACGTGGAAGAGCTTGAGCTTTCAAACTGTATTTCTACCCGATAAGTTTCGAGTCTGCCTTTGGTCAATGCTGAAGAAAAAAGGCACTGTTTAGTCCTTACTATTACCCACATCTCTGAGGTGTGGGTTTTGTCTTTGAATACTGCAATACTTTGGGAACATACCGCCTCGATAGGATCATTCCTGCATAAGTGAATTTGTGGCTCGTTGGTCACTCCTGAGAGGGGACTCTCAGGAGTCTAAGGTACTGGCCGAGCTTTAATTGAGAGTTTTTTTATAGCTCTGCCGTACTCTCACTTTCCCGAAAATTTTAGCCCCTTTAGGGGCCGAGGGCATGGATGCCCGAGTTTTCGGGAAACACAGACAGGATGTCTGATTCGGACGGAGCCTAAAGTAAAGAACTTCCCACATTCAACAATAGATATGGGTAATAGTAAGGCAGCAAGCTCCCTTTTTTTATTTGTGAATCAATGTTTAAGCTCGGGATTCAGACTGTCTTTCACTGGGCTGGAATTCGATATCTAAAGAGATCTCAGCTCTTAGCACCTTCGACACCGGGCAGTTGGCCTTTGCGCCCTCTGCGATGGTTCTAAAGGCATTCTGATCGATGCCCGGCACCTGGGCCTTGAGTTTCAAATGAGATGTGCTGATCTCAAAGCCTTCACCTTTTTTGTCGATGCTGACTTCTGCAGAGACATCTAAAACATCGGGAGTGAATCCTTGCTTGTTGAGTTCTCCAGCTAAGGCCATCGAGAAGCATCCCGCATGGGCTGCCGCGATGAGTTCTTCTGGATTGGTTCCCGGACTCTCTTCAAAACGTGTTCCGAAAGAATAAGGCGATGATTTGAGCACACCACTTTGAGTGGAGATTTCGCCGCGACCTTGCTTGAGATTGCCCTTCCAGCGAGCAGATGCTTGTCTTTTCATTGAGGACTCCTTTGTAAGGGGTCATCTTAGAAAATACAAACCAGGGAAGACACGGAATTGCTCCTCCCTTGATAAAAAACACTATTTGCACTGAAGTCCATCGATCAACTGTCGCGCCAGAGGATAGATCATGTCTTTATCCACAGCCTCAGCACGGTACATGACCATGGCCAAAGCCAGCTCCATGGAAATTCTCTCTTTCATCATAAGATCCTGCAAAGAGATTTTATGAACGTGCATGGTATTGAGTTGCTTCGTAGAAACGGCATAAGTTCCTTCGCTCGGAGCTTTTATTTTTCCGATGCCATAGAACTGCTTATCTTCTAAGCGAGCTTCAACATCCGAACCAATTTGCTCCAGAACAAAAAGATGATCCTTTGTTGTGGTTTGGCAAATCGTGGGTGGGTTTGCGGCAATAGAAAGAGAAGGCAAGATCAATGAAAGCACCAAAGTGAAAAGCTTTTGGACCATGTTCATAAAAGACTCCTTATGACCTCTTTTTTAACAAAGGAGCCCCCGGAAGTCTGTGCCTTCTTGGATTGTTTCCAGATCTTAATAGAAGTCTACATCTGGCTCTCAGGGACGAAGATAGAGAGGAAAACAGCTGAGAATTTTTTCCAAAAACCCACCTCGGGCTCAGACTGTACAACCACAAGTTGATCATTCTCCTCCGTGGTCCATTTCAAATCATCGGAGTCCTTTTTGAAGTCCACCTTATAGGCGATGCTTAAAAGATTCTGACTCAACTGAGTGTCCAGATCCTCAGCGAAGGAAGGGGCGTTGATAAAAACGCCCATTTCACTGTTTAAATTAAAGGATCGGGGATCGAGGTTGAGGGAACCCACAAAGATATTGGTCTGATCCAAGACATAGATCTTCGCATGGAGACCCATGCGCCCCCCCGAGGTGCCCAAGAATCGTTTTTTGGATCCCAGGGGCTTTGCTCGGGGCTTGAGTTCGTAGAGTTCCACTCCCATGCGGAGCAGATCCTTGCGGTATTTTTTGTATCCTGAGAACACCACCGTGACGTCATTGGCCGCCAGAGAGTTGGTGAGAACTCGGACTCGAACACCTTGTTTACGCAGCTTCCTGAGATACTCGACACCTTCTTTCCCGGGAATAAAATAAGGCGTGACGAGCAGGATGTCTTTTTCAATGGGATGATCCGCGGCAAAGCTCTGACTGAGTAAAGGAACTCTTGCTGTGACCTTGCCGCTGATCTTCTCTGGATCGTCATAGACAGCCTCAGCCAGGCCCCAATAGAGAAACGGGTTGCCTTGGGTCATAAGCATTTGATTTAAATCTGTGGCAAACAGAGATTGAGCATAGGGCGTATCGCGATTGGCTTTTTCAAAGTCAGCAAATTTTTTCTGAAGATCTCGCAAATCCTGCAACTGCACTTTTTTCTTGTTCAACACTGAAATTGGAACTGCCAAATTGTTGTTCCAATAGAGATCAAATTGCTCAGAGAGCTGGATCACCACCGGACCAATGAGAGACACATCGAAATCGCTGAAATTCACTTCTTGGCTGGCGCTATAATATTCGTTGGCAATGTTGCGACCTCCGACAATGGCCAATTCATTGTCGGCAATAAAAGATTTATTGTGCATGCGGCGATTGACTTCGTCGTATCTGAAGATGTCCAAGAAGCGCATCACACGATTCGCGAGGGGATTGAACATGCGGACTTCGATATTTGGATGGGAGTCGATGATTACGAGGTGATCTTCATAGGGACCAATATGCAAGTCGTCGAGAAGAAGGCGCACGCGAACGCCACGATCTGCGGCCTTAATAATCTCGCCTAATAAAATACGACCGACCAGATCGTCTTGCCAAATATAGTATTGAAGATCGAGGGATTTCTCTGCAGCTCGAACAGCACGCAGTCGGGCCACAAGGGCTTCCGGTCCGAGATTCATTGGATAGAATCCAGATTCTCCAGGATGCTGGTGAGTTTGCTGATGGGCTTGCCGACCTAAAAAAGTCATGCTCGTGTCCTTCAGTGTATAAGAGTGCGGCGCTGCATAGTTTTTAGGTAAGCTTTGGCATCCGGTCACTCCTAAAACTATCAGGAGCAATGTCAAAAGAGAGCAAGAGGTCCGCATGACAGAAATCATGGACGAATCTATTTTGATTTTCAATGAAATAAGCAGACGGGCAAAGGTGACAGATTCCTAATGTTTCGAGTGTCTTAAAAATCTGTCAACGAAGTATATTTTTAGAATATAAACGAATAGAAGAGTCCACATGGAAAAGTAGATGGCTTTCAGATGAGGAAAAGCCTCTTGCAGCCAAGTTTGCACTGCGCCAAATTGTCTCTGAGGAGTTTCGTGAATAACAGGCGGTGGTCCGCCATCTCTGGCGAAAATGGAGTTGGGTTCTGGGTAGCCCTTGATTTCAGCACCTTGGCTCGGGGCTTTGATCCACTCGTTATGAGCGAAAGCTTTATATTCAATTTGGCAAACGTCAGGAACATTCACGAGCTCATAAAAAGGGCCGCCATCTTTGGAGTGATAAAACTGCCAACTGATTTTTCCGGACTCGTTACCACAGAGCTTGTGCAGTCTCTGTAGGGTCCACTGAGGGTAACACCGAGTCATGGCATTCGTCGTGCCAAATTCTTCCCGACGAATTTGAGTTCCCTGGGCGTCAAGATGAGTGACGATATTCAAACACTGATGATTGGAGTTGAACATGTGCAAGCCATAATTCATTCCTTCAAAGGTGTCGTTGGGACTAGCGGAAATGAAAGAGGGAAAGAGACTGGCGAAGGTGATGTAGGCAATGAGAACCACCATGGCCCAGTTCTTCTTTTCCAGAAGAGGCTGTCGCAGCGCTGGTTCATTTTCTTCGCGGAAACCAAAGAGAGCCCATAGCATCGCCAAGCAGCGGACAGGATAAAAGAAACCCACCAGAATCGTCGAATAAAGATGGAAGATCGTCCAGCCATAGAGAGAGATTTGCGCAATTCGTTTGTTCTTGGAAATCAATCCAATCGAAGCAAGCATCTCAAAAACAATCACACCATTGGTAATCAAGGGAATGAGTGCATCGGGAAAAATGGGCAGACCGATCTTTAAAGATGTGAAGTAGGTTCCTATAATCCATCCCGTATCGAGCTTTACGAAGGGTGTAAAGAAATACACGAAGGCCCAGAGATAGCGCATTTGCGAAAGCTTGTTTCTTGCCAGCAGAAAGCCTATGGCTGGAACCAAATGAAAATATTCAAAGTTGCTCGTGCCATAATCAAAAATCACCATGCTCCAAATCAATTTGAAGATGATAACTACGAGCAAGGCAAAATGAGCCACCTCCCATTTCTTTTTGATGGCACCGAGGGCCCCGCCAAAAAGAAAAGCCAAGAGAGCAGCGGTCAGGAGAGTGTAGTTGTAGGAAAAGGGCAGACTGCCGATTTGGATGTAGTCATAGCAGTTTTGAAAATGCTCCCAACAAGGAGGCAGACGCCAGGTACGGCTCGGGAAAAAACCAATTTCATTCAGATCAAGAATGCAAAGGCCCCATAGAGCCCAAAAGACAGCCTGAAGTCTTTTGGAAACTGCGATCTCGCCAATGCCAAAAAGCTCAGAGTATCTTCTGAGCAAGTTTGAGTTTCGCAAGTTCTAGTGTCCTGAGGAAGCTTTCTTGTTTTCAGTGACAGGAGGAGCCTCCGCGGTAGGTTTTTTCAGCAGCTGCTGATTGTCTTCAGCGCGTAAAGCCTCGTTCTGGGTTTCGTTGTTATGAGGAGTTTTCCCGAACTCATTCAAAGTACTTTCGACGGTGGCGCAACCGCTTAATAGCAAGATGGCAGCGGGGATAATCACCACTGTCACTGTAGAAAAGATGCATAATCTCGTTGATGTTTTCATGGTCTGGCTATCGGAATATTTGAAGGACTTCTTTAATTTATCACTGGGAGAATCTCAAAATGAGACGCTCAGAAAGAGGTCCTTGCGTCTCAGATTTTCCAAACAGAGTTTAATTGTCTTTAGTGTGGTCGTAGTTAAAGAGATCTCGGCTTACTCACAGTGTGAGCATCCAGCTCGGGAAACCAAGGATTTCGCGTCTTATGGACTAAGAGCCTCTCCTTTGTCACATCACAATGTCGAGGCCTTTCTTGATTTCATTCAGGTTTCTTTCCTCTACAATGGAGGCATGGGAGGTTGCTTATGGATCAAGAAAGAGAACGATCGACGCCAGTGCCGGAGTTCACTCAATACTCCAAAGGCCAGCCCACTGAAAATTCCATGGACGAGGCTGAAATACTTGGTGATCAAGATCAAACGACACCGCCAAAAAGAAACCGACGCCGTCGTGATGATGAGAACATGGGGGCAAAGAGCCTTTCCTATGACTCTCTTGAAGATGAACCAGGGGATTTTATGCGTGGAGAGATTGACGTCAAAGAGCAAATGGATCGTGCCGCTGACGCCATGGATGCCTCATTAAAAGGTTTGCAAAATCAGGGCGCTGAAGACAGCCCGCAGACAGAGCTGGGAGCGTCTTTTAAATACACTCCGGGTGGCATTGAAGAAGTGGCCGAGAAAACAGATGAATACCTGGCGACCCATAATTTATCGCCCAAGAAACATCGTCGCCACAAAGAGCACCGCACGCAGAAGTAATTACGAACTGAGTGTGGTGGTATCTAAAGAGGTTGTAGCTCGATCACAGCGTGAGCATCCTGACAATTGGGTGACCCCAAGCCCCCTTTCCCGAGCATCCAGCTCGGGAAACCAAAGATGCTGGGGATGATTCACCACCACTCTCGTAGAGCAGTTTAAAATAATTAAACCGGAGGATTGTCAGCGCTCGGGCTTAAGAAGGCCGGGGCTGCCATCCTCTCGCAGTGGTGGCCACAGAAGACGACACCATTTTCCTCAACACCTTGTCCGATGATTCGACACGAACAGTTTCCACAAACAGGGGCGAGATTTTGAATCGCGCACTCAAAGCAGTCAAAGTTGTGAACCTTGCCATTCATTGTTACTTGAAAGGTATTTTTATAGTTATTACCACAGGTTTCACAGACACCCATTTTGCACCTCACGATAATTTAAATGATCATACTTGATGATTCCACTCGAGGGAGTTCATCTCAATCTAAGTTTGGATCTTGTGAGCTTATACATGAGTGAAGCGGGCATGGCAGAGAGCAAAAAAAAAGCCCCGCTTTTTGGCAGAGCTTTCGTGGTTTTCAAAGGAATAGGATCTTAGTTTACATCGAGCATTTTAATAACTTCTTCACAATGCTCAGTTTCCAAACGAATCATTTCGCGCAACATCTCCTCAAGGGCGATATTGTTTTCCACATTTTTGAGAACTTCGTGGTATTTCTGAAGAGCTTTCTCTTCAAACTCCAAAGACTCTTTCAAGATATCGAGGACTTTGTGAGTCGAAGTCTCTGGAACCGGAGACACCTTCAATGATGGATGGCCCCCCAGAGCCGTGATCTTTTCGCCAATGATAGCGGCATGAGAGAAGCCTTCCTGAGCTTGTTCTTGGAACCACTTTACAATCGGAATGCGGTTAGGGCCTTTGATCATCAACGAATAGTGTAGGTAACGGACAACGCCCGAAACTTCCATCTCGATAATTTCGTTGAGCATCTTCACAATTTTTTCATTTTCTTTAGACATTAAAGGCCTCCCGTTTTTCAACCTCAAGCAGATCAAATTGCTGAGGCACGCACAATCAAAAAGCCATTTTCCTTCGACTTAAGTCTGGAGGCGCCGCTGCATTACAGGTTGCGTTTTAGAGGCGACTCGAGAACCGGCCAAGTTCCACGATGAACGACAGGTCGGCCCTTGAAGACAAGTATGCCAAACTTACCATAATGAGTCAGACGACCGGCCCACTCAGAAGGGTTGTTTCCAGAAGCCCAGCGCACCCACACGATGGATTGCGTTGGATTCTCTTTGCGACGAACCACCAAAGCAAAACTAGAGTCAGCCAAAGTGAAAGTTTCAGTGCCAATGCGAAGAGAGTCATCACTCAAGGCAAAATCTTGAGTTTGCAGTTGATCCACCATGAAAGTTTTAAACGCGGCGTGGTCGCCAACAAAAACCAAAGCGCCGTCCGTCGCAGGAATGAAAGAGTCTCCGATGCTATTTAAGGTGCTTTGACCTTGCAGAGTTTTTTTCCATTGAGCCACGAACTGTTGAGACTCTGTATTGCCGCCATCAAAATAGAAATGAATGTTCTTAGCGCCAAAGACCCCCGAGAGAGTCGCGGGGCGCTCTTCAGTATAGAGAGTGCGGAAGACATTGTAATTCGCATCCACTTCCAAACGCACAGGACGAGAACGGCTGATGAGGTTGTAGACCTGGGATTTGTCAGTAAGTCTTGCCACCTGACGAATGACTTCGCCAGACTCCAAGGTCCATGTGATTGGCAGAGTCAGATCATAAACAATGTCACCCTTTTGCGAGAGGGCGTAGGATGTGCTGAAAGACTCAAACCAGCGCAGACTCTTCACCTCTGAAAGTTCGATGGTCGGCGCCCCTTTATGATCCAACCATTGTGTGAAAAGGCGAGACAGGTCTTGTCCCGACACTTTTTCAAAACTTGTTTGAATGTCGTTGAACGAAGCCTTCTTAAAAACGTTTTTAGTGTAAAAATCTTGGAAAGATTTTTTGAAAACATCTTTACCAAGGCGAAATTCCAACATGTGGAAGAACATCATGGCTTTGCCATAACCCACCGCTTGAGAGCTGGAATTGTGACGTCCTTTAAACTGGCGCACCGGGAAGTCATTGCCAGAGCCTTGGCTCACATAGTCCGAGAAACCAATCAAGGTGTTCAAACGATAGTCACGGTCTTGACCTGCGAGCTCCTGTTGCCAGTAGTCCGCCATATATGTGGTCAAACCTTCACTCCAATTGCCTTTGTCATAGTCCACATAGACCGAGTTGCCCCACCAATTGTGAAGGATCTCATGGGGCAGCGAAGAGTTCATGATGAAAGGCAGGCGGATCACCGTCGGACCGAGAAGTGTGAAACCTGGCATGCCGTAGCCGGTCTCCCAGAAATTCTCAACGACGCTGAACGTGGTGTAAGGGTATGGAGAGAGGTAATCGCTGTAGTGCTGAATGTAATCTGGGATCAACGAGAGAAAGTTCTGAGTGAGGCCGGCATCGGCACCACGCAAAAGCACCTGAATGGTCTTGCCTTTGACATCCACGGCTGTGGTTTTGAAAGGACCTGCCATCAAATAAATCTCTTCTTGAGGATAGATCTCTACAAAACGAGCAACATTGTGAGAGTCGCGGGTTTCTATGGCTGACAATTGACCTTGCACCAAGGACGTCCACTCGAGCGGCGTCTTGATTGTCACATCAAAACTTTTCAAAGTGTCTAAGAAAAATGGATACCAGTAGGTGCTCCCAAAGAGAGCAGTTCCTTCAGGACCAATCAGGCCCGAACTCTGATCCTCCACAACGGGATCATAGATCACGCCTTGGTAGGTCAAACTGACTTTGTTGTCTTGAGATCCCAGAGACAAACCGTATTCCGCATAGACAGAGTCTGCCGTAGCGCCGTGAAGCAACACCAGGGAATCGTCAACACTGGTCACAACCACGGTGAGGTTTTTGTGAAGCAGAAAACTCAATTTGCGTGGGGAGCCTGGGGGAAATGTCAGAGTGTCTTCACCCTTGATCATTTTCAGACCAGGAATCAGTTCCACTTGCAAATTGTGATGGAGCACCTGAGCCGGAGACTCAAGAGAGACCAATAAAATGAACAAAAGGCCAATCACAATCATCAGTTTGTGAAGAGCTTGGGCGCGGGAACGAGACATGAGTTACCTCTGGGAAATCGGAGGCATTTCTACGCCTCTTCTAGAGAGGGGTCAAAGGGTTTCGGGAATCGAAGAGAAGATGAATTTTATTCCATTTGTCAGAGTCAGGGGCAGTGATTTTGATGTTTTGTCCGCTCCAAGGATGGACCAATTCCAGGCTCTCGGCTTTAAGGCAAAGACCCTCGATCCCGAGCTCATTTCGAAAGAATTGATTATGGCGAGAATCCCCATGGGTGGAGTCTCCCAAAAGAGGGTGAGAGATGCGGCAAAAATGGCGACGGATTTGATGAAAGCGCCCGGTCAGGGGTTTGGCCTCGACCAAAGAGTATCTTGCCGTGGGGAAGCGATTGCCCACCGCCACTGGAAACTCCATGGTTTGCAGACGTCGATATTGAGTGTGGGCCTCAACCAGATTCCCGGTGGAATCTAACTCTAGGGGGACAGAAATCATGTCCTCGGTTTTCACATAACCGCGAACCACGGCTTTGTAGGTTTTTTTCAAGGAGCTTTTCTCGGCAAAGAGCTTGCAGAGCTCTCGAGCCGACTCGGAGGACAGGGCAAAAAGCAGAACACCGCTGGTCCCGGCATCGAGACGATGAACAGGGTAAACGTGTTGTCCCATCATGTCCCGGACTTGATAGAGACAGATCTTGTCTCGATCGACGCGGTTACGCGGATCCTCGTGGGGATGCACGTGAAAGCCTGCGGGTTTGTCGACCGCCACAAATTTATCGTCTTGAAAAAGAATCTTCATCGCGTTCGAACTTAAGTTATTTCAGCTTTGGAGTCACTCTTTGTGCTCTTTCACAAACCGGAATTCATAGGGTTGTGAAAAACTTATGGGGAGGAGCATTCTAAGACTGAATTGCAAGGAGTGAAGTATGGGCAAAAAAAAGGTGCTCTTCGTATTGACGAGCCATGATTTACTAGGAAACAGCGGACATAAAACCGGAGCCTATCTCTCTGAAATCACTCATCCCTATGATGAATTTTATGAAGCAGGTTATAACGTGGATATGGTGAGCCCTCAAGGCGGCAAGGTCCCTCTGGACGGGGTGACTATGAATGATCCTCTGAATGCCGAGTGGATGAATGATCAGGACTTTCTGGATAAAATTGAAAACACCTTTAAACCCTGGCAATTGCGGTCCGAAGATTATGGCGCCATTTTCTTTGTTGGAGGTCATGGTGCGATGTTCGACTTTCCTGACAATGGGGAATTGCAAAAAATCACACGAGAAATCTATGAGAACGAAGGGGTCGTAGGGGCGGTCTGTCATGGAGCTGCTGCCTTGGTGAATATTCGCCTGCATAATGGAACTTACTTAGTGAAAGACCATGAAGTCACTTGCTTCACCAATTCTGAAGAAAAAGCCGTGGGCTGGGAAAAGGTTGTTCCTTTTCTTTTGCAGTTGCGTCTGGAGGATCGCGGAGTGCACTTCACCAGTTCGGCGAATTTCGCGTCCCACGTCGTGAAAAGTTCGCGCTTGGTGACTGGGCAAAATCCAGCATCGGCCAGCGGTGTGGGCAAAGCCATGGTCGAAGTTCTGCACTTTTTAGAAGAGGGGCGAATGCTGCCCGAGCAAAATTGGTGCGAGTGGAGTCCCGAGGTGTAACACTTCAATACTTAATAATCCCCAGCTGGCTTTGCTCTTCTTTGAGTGGAATCTTCCCCGTCTTCACATCGGGAGATCCTTTGATTGTAAAGTCGTTGTCGGTGATGACGGCCAGAATGTTTTTATCGATCACAGTCAGGCCTTCGACTTTTTCAAATTGACGGAGTGGAGTGGCCGAAAGATCTGTGATCAACGTTTTTTTCACTTCTTTGTTGCTGCCATTCAAAACGATCTTGAAGATTTTTTTAATGGATTTCTTTCCCAGATCGTCATTTTGTTCGAGAACCAAGAATTCGCCTTTGCCTAGACCCCACACATCGCCGATTTTATCGGATTTCTTGCTCTCAAAGGGATAGAAGTATTCGCCCGTGGTTTTTAGAGATTTTAAATCCACTTCCACGATGCGACCCTTCAAGCCATCTTGAGCCAGGGGGCTTTGCAAGAATCCATAGACTTTGCCATCTTGAACGGCAATGCCTTCAAAACCACGATTGTGCTTTCGTTTAGCATAAACTGCGGGAAGCTCTTTTCCAGGCAAGAGTCGTTTCACCAAGTGGCCGTCTTTATCAAAATGCAAAAGAGAGGGACCGTATTCGTCGCCCATCCAGTAACCATTGGCGGGATCTAAAGCGAGAGCTTCAAGATCCAAGCCGTTGCCGTCATAGGCCAGAGCCTTTTTGGTTAAGGTCACAGGAATCTCGTTGCCCTCTTTGTTGGGAAGGCCTGTGATGGTTTTGTCCTTGTTGAGTTTCAAAGGCAAACGCTTCGAAATACTCCACTGTCCCTTCGTCACTGAAAAGAACACCAGCTCGGGTGCAAACTCAGGAAGAGCAAAGGGACGTTGACCATTTATTTTCTTTGGGTTTGGACCCCGGTCCGTGTGGGTCACAAAGAAAAGCTCATCGCCTTCCTTCTTAAGGAAAAGCAAACCAGAAAATCCCCCGAGATGAAGTTCTTGCTGAGCCGAGGTTTTTCCAATGGCCGGTGGGTTCGCTAAGGGGATGAGTTCCACTGCGGGACCCTGAGCCCCACTTAAAGTGCATGTAAGAGCAAATAAAGCATTGAGCATAACTAAATCCTGACACGAAGGTTCTTGCCTTGAAGGGCCTCTCAGATAAAGATGCCGTTATGCACCTGGGGATTCAAGTCTTATTGCTTATTTTAATACTGCCTTTTTCAAGTCCTGCCGCGGACAGTGGCTTGGCTGAAAATCAGATTGAATTGTGTGAGACAGATCTGAAGAAGGTGGTCCAAGTTTTAGGGGCCTCTTCGCAACCTGATAAAGAACGCACCACGGGTTTCTTTGACACGCGCACCTTGGATCTTTACCAACGTCAGTTCTATGTTCGTGTCCGTAAGACCGATTCGAAGGTTAAAGTCACTTTTAAACGCAATGATCCCCCTCTTGAAATTTGGAATGACTCCGCTATGGATTGTGAGACCGATGTCCATGCCGATTATTCAAAACGCGCTTGCTCTTACGATGTGGATTTAAGCTTGGCCGAGTTCGCGGCGTTGAAAAGCAATCCTTTGAAGTGGACAAAAGTATTTAGTTCCAAAGACCTGGCTGCTTACAACCTGCTCAGCGGAAATTTCTCAGACTTTGCTCGCATTGAATATCTTGGCGAAGTTCCGAGCTATAAGTGGGAAATTTCCTGGGGAGCAGAGCCTCTCAATCTTGATGTTTGGTTGATGCCTCCGCATCAAGAACCCCTGATGGAGGTGTCAGTACGTTCTTCTGTGACAGATTCGTCTCAGGAGCATCCACGCCTTCGAAGACATGTGCTCAGGCGGGGCCTCAAGGCTTGCGAAAAGTCTGTTGGTCGAACCCGCACCTTGTTGATGTATCTGACGCGATAAAAATCCAAATATTTTTTTACATCTTTTTTATGGCATATGGATGCACATTCCTTTTAGCAACCCAAAATGGGTCATGTTAAAAAGGAAAGTGCACGATGTTCACAAGAAATATTTTAGGTCTTCTTGGCGGAAGCTTATTCTTCTGCCTTGCTCCTCAGGCTTTCGCCGAAGAAACAACAACGGCTTCTTCTAAAATGCAGTGGAATGCCTATCTAGATTTTTACTATCAACACAGTCCTCAAGGGCATGTATCGCCCTCGATGAATCCAGGTCCCAATGTGGTCGAAGGCCGTTTCTTTGATCGTTACAGTGATCAAATGACTTTGAGTATGGCGGAAGTGTCTTTCAAAAAATCCACAGAAAAGCTCCAGCTGAAGATGGACTTGGCCTTTGGAGAAATGGTCGATGAGTTGAGTGGGGGCAGCAGCGCCGCCAGTCTGGAGGCCACTCGTCATTTGACTCAAGCCACTTTGACCTATCAGGCCCATGAGCGTTTGAAATTCACTCTGGGGAAATTCTATTCTTACATGGGGATGGAAGTTGTGAAGGCCAAGGACAACTGGCAATACTCCCGCAGTTATTCTTTCAATTATGGCATTCCCTTCTGGCATGAAGGTGTGAGTGCATCATATGTCATGATTCCTGAACAGCTCACCGGCAGTCTTTATGTTTTGAATGGTTGGGATGGGCGCGTGTCTCACAATGTCAGCAGCAAAGTCACACTGGGTGCCAGCCTTTCTTATGCTGGCGTCAAAGATTTGATTGTGAACTACAACTATATTGGCGGTTCAGAGAGCACAGACAATGGTTATCGCAGTGTCAATGAAGTCAATGCCCTGTATGCAGTGACGCCGAGATTTTCGTTGGCCTTGGATTACACCGCGGGATCACAAACAGAAATCACGGAGGGTGATGCTCGTTGGCAGGGACTCACTCTTTATCTCAAGATGGCGTTCACAGATTTTTACACTCTAAGTCCGCGTTATGAACTGTTTGACGATTCCGACAAAGGCTTTGCCATTGCGGGCGGTTTGAGTGGGACTGGCACGCGACAAAAGATCACGTCATGGACTCTGTCCAACAACTTCACCTTGGATCAAGGTTTAGAGGCTCGCTTGGAGCTTCGTTCAGACAAGTCGGATTCTGATCTCTATTTCAAAGACAAGGACGGAGAGCCGACAGATCATCAGGAATCTGTCGCTCTGGCCCTTTTGTACGGGTTCTAGTCTAAAACTGGAGCGCCTCCGGGCGCTTCAAACTGGTTTTTTACATCTTTTTTACGCGTCACCTTGTTAGTTTAATAAGGCATCTCCCTCGGAGGATCTATGGACTTTTATATTGCAGGTTTTGTTGGGCTTTTTGTTCTGGGCTATCTGGTTTATGCCCTTTTTTATCCTGAGAAATTTTAAGTGAGAATTTTATGACAATGTTTGAATACTTTCAGCTCTTTCTCTTTGTGGGCATCTTAACGGCCGTGACTCCTTTTTTGGGGGGATTCATGGCGCGGGTTTTTGAGGGGTCCTCTCCACGAGTGAACAAATACGGACTTCCCGTAGAGAACTTTTGCTATCGCCTCTTTGGTGTGAATGGAAAGCAAGAGATGAATTGGAAAGAATACGCCATGGCTCTCATGGCGTTTAATATCTTCGGGTTGATTTTTTTATTTGCGGTTCAAATGATGCAAGGAGTGCTGCCACTCAACCCTCAGAATCTTCCTGGGTTTTCGTGGCATTTGGCGCTCAATACCGCTGTGAGCTTTGTGACCAACACCAATTGGCAGGCCTACGCAGGTGAAGTCACAGCCAGTTATCTCACTCAAATGATGACTTTGGCTGTGCAAAACTTCGTGAGTGCAGCAACGGGAATCTCCGTGGCCATCGCTCTGACTCGAGGGATCGCTCGTCGCAGCAGCAAAACCATCGGGAATTTCTGGGTGGATATCACTCGGGCGACTTTGTATATTCTGTTGCCTTTGTCGATTATCTTAACTTTGATCCTCGTGGCTCAAGGGACAGTGCAAACTTTTGCTCCCTATTTGGAAGTGACAACTTTGGAAGGACTCAAGCAGGTTCTGGCTTTGGGACCTGCCGCTTCTCAGATTGCCATCAAGATGCTGGGGACCAATGGCGGGGGATTCTTTAACGCCAACAGTGCTCATCCTTTTGAAAACCCGACGGCTTTCACAAATCTTTTGCAGATGTTGGCGATCTTTATCATTCCTGCGGCTTTGACTTACACTTATGGCGCGATGACAGGCTCACGCCGTCATGGTTGGGTGATCTTTGGGACAATGCTGACTCTGTTCTTGGTTTTCACTGGATCTTCTTTGCTTTCTGAATACAAAGTAAATCCCGTTTTTGCTCAAGGGGCTTTGATGGAAGGCAAAGAATCTCGTTTCGGAGTCTTCAATAGCGTTCTTTTTTCGACGATTACAACATCCGCTTCATGCGGGGCCGTCAACTCCATGCACTCGAGTCTTTCGCCTTTGTCGGGTGGTGTGGCCATGGTTAACATGATGGTTGGTGAAGTGATCTTTGGTGGAGTGGGTGCAGGCCTTTACGGAATGCTGCTCTTTGTTTTCATGACAGTGTTTATTGCAGGACTCATGGTGGGTAGAACTCCCGAATACTTCGGTAAAAAAATCGAAGCTCGAGAGATGACCTTGGTGATTCTTGCGATCTTGGCTCCTTGCGCGACGATTCTGATCGGAGCGGCGGTCTCGGCCATGGGGCCCTGGGGGTTGTCGAGCTTGCTGAACAAAGGACCTCATGGATTTTCAGAGATCCTTTATGCATTCACTTCAGCTGCTGCGAACAATGGCAGCGCTTTTGCCGGATTAAATGCAAATACGCCCTACTACAATGTGATGCTGGGACTGGCGATGTTCATTGGTCGCTTTGCCATCATTATTCCTCTTCTTGCTGTGGCGGGAAGTTTGGCGCAAAAGAAATACTCGGCCCCCTCTGCGGGAACTTTTCAGGTGGACACGGCTCTCTTTGGATTTCTTTTGATGGGAGTGATTGTGATCGTGGGCGCATTGACCTTCTTGCCGGCCCTTTCTCTTGGACCTATTGTTGAACACCTTCTTATGTTGAGTGGTCGTACTTTTTAAAGGAAGACAGTTATGTCGAAATCTCTAACTAAAAATAATTTCGTAGATTCTCAGATTCTCAAAGCCGCTTTGAAAGAATCCGTTCTAAAGCTGCATCCCCGAGTTCAAATTAAAAACCCGGTGATGTTCGTCACGTGGCTTGGAGCGATACTAACAACCTTAAGCCTGATTTTCGGCGGGCCCAGTGAGGCTCGGGGTTTTGAGTTTCAAATCACCTTGTGGCTTTGGTTCACCGTGTTCTTTGCAAACTTTGCGGAGGCCTTGGCTGAAGGGCGAGGTAAGGCTCAAGCTGAGAGCTTAAGAAAAACCCGGGCGAGTACTATAGCGCGCTTATTTAAGAATAATAAAGAAATCAAAACTCCGGCAGAGAACCTTAAAAAAGGTGATGTGGTGATTTGTGAGACCGGGGACATTATCCCCGGTGATGGTGAAGTCATTGAAGGCATCGCGACAGTGGATGAATCCGCTATCACGGGGGAGTCTGCTCCTGTGATTCGCGAAAGCGGTGGTGATCGCAGTGCTGTCACGGGTGGAACAAAAGTGATCAGTGACCGCATCTTGGTCAAGATCAGCAGTGAGCCCGGAGGAAGCTTCTTGGATCGCATGATCTCCCTGGTGGAGGGAGCCAAACGTCAGAAGACTCCCAATGAGATTGCCTTGACCATTGTTCTTTGTGGCTTAACGATTATTTTCGTTTTGGCTGTGATGACTTTGAAATTTTTTGCGGATTATAGCGGAACCGCAGCCGATCAAGATCTTTCAAGCATTGTCACTGTGCCTGTTCTGGTGGCCTTGTTGGTGTGTTTGATTCCCACAACGATTGGCGGACTATTAAGCGCCATCGGAATCAGCGGCATGGATCGGCTGATCCGTCGAAACGTGATCGCCACCAGCGGGCGCGCGGTGGAAGCGGCGGGAGACATTGATGTTCTTTTGTTGGACAAAACGGGGACTATTACTCTCGGCAATCGCATGGCCACAGAGTTCCTCCCGGTGCGAGGGGTGACTGAGGATCGTCTGGCGACGGCGGCCCAACTCAGCTCCTTGGCGGATGAAACTCCCGAGGGGCGCTCGATTGTGGTCTTGGCCAAGGAGAAATTCAAACTGCGTGGGGAAACCCTGCAGCCTCATCAAGCGCACTTTGTTCCTTTTACGGCGCAAACTCGAATGAGCGGGATCGACTACACGGATGCTCAGGGAAAATCCAAACAGGTTCGTAAAGGAGCCGGAGACGCCGTTAAGGCCTATGTCAAAGAATCCGGCGGGAAAGTTCCGCAAGACGTGGATGCCTTGATCGAGCAAGTGGCCAAAGGCGGAGGAACTCCCTTGGTCGTGGCTGATGGCAATGAGATCCTCGGTGTGGTGCGCTTGAAAGACATTGTGAAGGGTGGCATCAAAGAGCGCTTTGCCGAGCTTCGTCGCATGGGCATTCGCACCGTGATGATCACCGGAGACAATCCACTGACCGCGGCGGCCATCGCTGCGGAAGCTGGTGTCGATGACTTTATGGCTCAGGCCACTCCTGAAGATAAACTATTACGCATTCGGGAAGAGCAGGCTCAGGGCCACTTGGTGGCTATGACAGGGGATGGAACAAATGATGCTCCCGCCTTAGCTCAGTCCGACGTCGGTGTGGCGATGAATACGGGAACTCAGGCCGCCCGCGAAGCGGGAAACATGGTGGACTTAGATAGCAATCCGACGAAACTGATCGAGATCGTGGAAATTGGAAAACAACTCTTGATGACCCGCGGTTCTTTAACAACCTTCAGTATCGCCAATGACGTGGCCAAATATTTCGCCATCATTCCGGCTCTGTTCGGAACCTTGTATCTAGCCCAAGGACAAAAAGAGGGACCTCTCGCTGTTTTGAATGTCATGGGTTTGGTCTCACCTCAGAGTGCGATCTTGAGTGCCGTGATCTTTAATGCCTTGGTGATCATTGCTTTAGTGCCTTTGGCTTTGCGCGGAGTGACCTACAAAGCCTCAGGGGCTGCGGCGATATTGCAAAGAAATCTTCTGATTTATGGAGTGGGCGGTCTGATCATCCCATTCGTGGGAATTAAAATTATCGATGTCATTCTTAATGGAATGGGTTTGGTTTAGGAGGCTCTATGAAAAACATTATGCCAGCTCTTCGCAGTTATTTATTTTTTACGGTTCTTTTAGGTTTGCTTTATCCCTTGGTGATGACGGGTTTAGCCCAGATCTTTTTCGCTGAGAAGGCCGGGGGGAGTTTGATCTACAATAAAGAAGGTCAAGTCGTGGGTTCAAGTTTGATTGCTCAAAAGTTTGAAAACCCCAAGTACTTTTGGCCTCGCCCTTCCTCCCAGGATTACAATCCCTTGCCGTCAGGTGGAACGAACCTGGGCATGACAAGCCAAGACTTGAAGAAGTCCGTGGATGAGCGCCGGGCTAAGTGGGCCGAGGCCGCCTCATCTTCCGCGGAGGTTCCCTTGGATCTTTTATTTGCATCAGGCAGTGGTTTAGATCCCCATATCAGTCCGGCCGCCGCCCAATACCAAGCGGCTCGTGTGGCGCAAGTCCGTGGCTTAGAGACGCAACAAGTCCAAGATCTTGTGAACACCATGACTCGTGGTCGCCAATTTGGTATTTTGGGCGAGCCGACTGTGAATGTTTTGGTTTTAAACAAAGCCCTTGATGAGATGGCTGAAGTGAAGAACTAAAGAAGGGACCACAACGTGGTTGATGATCGTCGTTTAGATCCAGATGCGCTCTTGCGAGCGATTCACGAAAAAGACAGGGCTTCCAAGCAAGCGAAGCTCCGTGTTTTCTTGGGAATGTCAGCGGGCGTCGGCAAGACCTACGCTATGCTCAGAGCCGCTCATCAAAGACTGCAAGAAGGTCAGGATCTGGTCATCGGTGTTGTGGAAACTCATGGTCGTCCTGAAACCCAAGCTTTGGAAATTGGTATCCCTCATGTTCCTCGCAAAAAAATCAATCATCGAGGAGTGGTCTTTGAAGAGATGGACCTCGATGCCATTCTTCAAAGAAAGCCTGACATCGTTATTGTTGATGAATTGGCACACACCAATGTTTCGGGCTCACGCCATGAAAAAAGATATCAGGATGTTTTAGAGATTCTTGATGCCGGCATTGACGTTTATACCGCAATCAATGTCCAACATTTAGAAAGCCGCAAAGATGCGGTGGAGGCCATTACCGGAGTTACGATCCGAGAAACAGTGCCAGACAGTATTCTTGAGCGAGCCACTCTAGTGGAACTGGTGGACATTGCTCCCACGGAACTTTTAAGAAGACTGCAAGAGGGCAAAATCTATCTTGGTGAAAAGGCCGGGACGGCGGCGCAGAATTTCTTTAAAGAAGATCGCCTCACAGCCCTTCGTGAAATCTCCTTGCGCATGACTGCGGAAAAAGTAGATCAGGAACTCCAGCAGTGGGCTCCGGTTCGCACAGACTCAGCCCCTTGGCAAACCAATGAACGAATTTTGGTGGCCGTCAGTCACAGTCCCTATTCTGAAAAACTTATTCGGGCGGCTCGTCGTATTGCCTATCAATTGGAAGCTCCTTGGATTGCTGTTCATGTTGATACAGGTGTGACTTTGAATGATGTCGATCAAGCTCAGCTTGTTCGCAATATGAATTTGGCACGAGAACTGAAGGCCGAGATCATCACCACCACGGAAGTGGACTTTGCTTCGGCGATCCGACGTCTTTGTCGTTTAAAGAACGTGACTCAGCTTCTTGTCGGGCGATCAACGAGAAATCGTCTGTGGGATCTCTTTGCCGGGGGCAGTCGCTTGGACCATCTGGTTCGGGAGAACCGAGATGTGGACATTCACGTGATTCGCCAAGAAAGTGTGGATGATGCCTCTAAGATTCACCGGGGACCTCGCTTGCAGTGGATGTCTTCTGCGGGACTGGTGAAATACTGGTTCACTTTATGTTTTTTGATTGGTGTGACAGGCCTCAGTGTTTTTTTAGAACCCTTGATCGGTTATCGAGCTGTGGGTTTTATTTTCCTGTTGTCTGTTTTGACAGTGGGAATCTTTGGTTCACTGGGGTCGGTGATCTTTTCTGCGATCTTGAGTGCCTTGATTTGGAATTTCCTGTTCATTCCACCCAAGATGACTTTAGTGGTCGGTCGGCCGGATGATGTCATTTTGTGTATTGTTTTTTTTGTGGCGGCGATGATCACCGGTTTCTTAACGAACCGTATTCGCCTTCATGAGCGTGTTTTGAGGGAACGTGAAGAGCGCACCAATGTTCTCTTTGAAACCTTGCAGGACATTTCCAATAGCCAAGATAAGCAAGAAATTCTTGAGAAGGTGACGACTCGTGTTGGGCATCTTCTGAATGCAGACTGTGGCGTGGTCCTGGCCCACAATGGGGGAGATCTCGAGTTTGACGAAGCGAGATCCTATGCCCTTCGTTTGACGGACAAAGACCGAGCCGTGGCTTTGTGGTCCTACCAGAATCAAAAAAATGCAGGATGGTCTACGGACACTTTGTCTCAGTCGAAGGCTCTTTATCTTCCGCTCAAAGGATACGCTGAGGTTATTGGAATCTTTGTTTTTAAACCCCATAAGAAAGTGCGCAAGCTGGATTTAGAGCAAGAGAATCTTTTATTTTCTATCGTCAATCAGTTGGGTATTTCAATTGAACGTCATTTGCTTAATAGAAAATTAGCAGAGGCCCAGCGCCTTGAGGACTCGGAAGTTTTACACCAAACTCTTTTGAACTCTATCTCCCACGAGATGAGAACTCCGTTGACTGCGATTTTGGGATCAGCTGCAGCTTTGGAAGATGAAAAGACCGCAGCAAATCCCATGAACGTGAAGATGGTGGCTCGCAATCTTCAAGAGTCTGGGGATCGTTTGAATCGCATCATTGAAAATCTTTTGGACATGAGTCGATTGAATTCAGGAGTTCTTTCTCTGAATCTCGAGTGGCATGACGTCAGTGATTTGATCGGTGTTGTGATTAAAAAACTTTCTGGGACCTTGGCACACCATCAATTGATTTTAAACGTGGAAGAGGCCACTTCCTTAATAAGAATGGACTTCCGTCTTTTCGAACACGCGATTTCTAATATTCTTCTTAACGCCTCGATGTACAGTCCACCGGGGACAGAGATTCGTGTGTCTTTACGGACTTTGCAGAACCATCTTCGTTTAGAAATCGAAGACCAGGGGCCGGGTATTTCGGCAGCTTCAAAAAGTCGCATCTTTGATAAATTCTATCGTGTGCCCGGCAGCCCTCCAGGGGGTACGGGTTTAGGGCTGTCCATAGTAAAAAGCATCGTCGATCTTCACGGGGGACGCATTCTTTGTGAAGATGTGGAACCTCACGGCGCAAGATTCGTGATTGAAATGCCGCTGGAGGAACAACCTCAATGGCCGAAAGAAGGTGAAGTATGAGCGGCGATGTGCGTATTTTGATCATTGATGATGAAGCCTCTATTCGTAATACCTTGCGCATGAGTTTAGAGTCTCAAGGCTATAAAATAGCTGAAGCCTCTTCGGGGCAGAAGGGCTTAGAAAAGGCTGCTGACTTTCATCCTCACTTAATCATCTTGGATTTGGGATTGCCGGATATGCGCGGTATGGATGTTCTGAAGGATCTTCGCAAGTGGACAACCACCCCTGTCATTGTGTTGACCGTGGACGACAACGAAGCGACAAAAGTTTCTCTGCTAGATGCCGGAGCTGACGATTATTTGACCAAGCCCTTTGGGTCCAATGAACTTTTAGCGCGAGTGCGCGTGGGACTAAGAACTCACGGCATGGTGGAAGCCACACCGGTATTTAAATCGGGGTCTTTGGAAGTGGATTTGAGTCAGCGCAAAGTTCTGGTGAATGGTGCCGCAGTGAAGTTGACCAACACGGAGTTTGAAGTTTTGGCCTTGCTCGTGCGTGATCACGGCAAAGTGGTTCCCCAAATGCACATTCTGAAAAAGGTCTGGGGTGCCATTGCTGAAGATCAAAGTCATTACTTGCGAATCTATGTAAAACAACTGCGCAAGAAGCTGGAAGCGAATCCCTCTTCACCTCAGCATATTCTCACCGAGCCTGGAGTCGGGTACCGTCTTGTTTAAGCACCCTGTAAGTTGACCTTGCGTTCCGCGGCCTTACTCTTGAGGGTGAGGTGATCTATGGGACGAGCTTGTCTTTTCGTCTTTGCACTTCTGATGTGTTCGTCGCAAGTTTTTGCCAGCCGGTACTATTATGACAACGGCAGATCTACGGGCAGCTCCTACTTCTGGAATAATGGTGTGGGGCCTGGCAGTTACTACTATTGGAACCTGGGAATAGGAATGGGCAGTCGCTATTACTGGGAAAAAGGGCAAAGCGTCGGCAGCCAATACCAGTGGGTCAATGGCTATGGCGTGGGGAGCTTGAACTATTGGAATACGGCCTATGGAGTAGGAAGTCTGGAGTATTGGCAAGCTGGAAATCAAGTCACCAGTTGCTTCTATTGGGAAGGAGGACGAGGTCCGAGCCTTTTGCCCATTCCAGAAATAGGTCTTTCTTTTTATTTTCAGGATGGCCGACTTGCAGGGGTGTTGAACGTCATACCTGATCCAACGAAGTCTTGCTTGGATGATTTGAAATAGTTGAAATAAAAAAAGCCTGCGTTTTGCGCAGGCTTTTGAGATATGAGAAAAGAATAAATTACTTCTTAGCTGGCGAGCTGATGTAGTTTCCGCCGAGTGTTGTTAGCTCAAGGGTTCCCTCACCCTGGATTTCTTTTGCAACATCTAAAGAAAGAGAAGCGCTCTCACCGTCAATGAACGGAGATGTCGAGTCTTTGCCTTTTGTCGTGATTTTGTTTTTTCCAATCAAAGTCAGCTTGTTTGCTTTGAACTTAAGAAAGCCAAGGGACCTTCCATCTAGCGTGGAGTCCACATCGATCAGCACGAGATGATCCGCAGAAATAGTAGTCATCGCCGTAGTGAAAGAGACATCTTTACAGAGCACCACTGTGTTTGCCGCGATCACCAAAAAATCCTTTGTCACGTGATCGGGGTTTGCTTCCGTTAAGCCTTCAACAAGGCTTGGATCTAGCTGATTGCAATTCACGTTAATGAAAGTCTTTCCTTCAGAGATATTTCCCAGTTCTTTGGCGTCGAGCTCCGGAGTCAGCGCGGCTTTATTTGCGGGCTTAATATTGGTGGTCAGTGAGGAATGACCACTCTTGCCTGGCACTTGAGTGACGGTGATGCGTTCATCTAGAAGAGTTTTTTCGCCTTCTTGTTTTACGACGATACCAGAGACCGAAATTTTTCCAGGCTGGCCACCAGAAAGAAGGAGCGGATTGTTTAAGAGAGTTTCAAGCTCTTTATTAAGCTCTTGCTGGCGCTGTTCATTGTCTCTTTTTACTTTATCCAGAGCTTTGGTGCCGGGATTGGGATCAGATAGGCAGGCCGTCATCGTGAATGTGGTCAACAAAAGGCTTGCTCCGAGAAGTAGCTTCTTTTTCATAAGTGATTCCTTTTCAGTGGTTAACTTATTGATAGACCAGGAAAAAAGTACCACTATGGCCTACGAAATAAAGTATATTCGTTTATAGATACTCGCTGGCTGATCTGCGAGTTCTATGCCATTTGAAAAGGAGTGGGCCGCATCCAGAGAAGCGGCCGTAAGATATAGCTAACTATTCAACTTCAATGTCACCACTGATCGTTGAAATAGAAATTTTGAATTCGCCGCTTTTAATATCATTGTGGATATTCTCAATTTTTCCAGACATGGATTTCAAAGTGAATTGAGTGTTTTTCCCGTCAGCGATTTTGAGTTTCACATCACCGGAAGTGGAATTGATATCCATGTTGGAAGAACGGTCTGTGGCCAGATCAAAGTCACCGCTGACTGTTTTGCCACTTACTTTTGTGAAAGTGGAATTCTCGGCCTCGATATCTCCAGAGACTGTTTTGAAGTCTACTGTTTGCGCTGTCATGTTTTTTAGTTTGGCGTCACCAGACACGGCCTTAATATCTAGTGTGTTCAATGTGAGACCTCTCAGGGAGAGGTCGGAGCTCACACTTTGAATATCAAGATCTTTGGCATAGGATTCCGGAATGAGAACTTCGACTTCAAGATTTGTTACGGCGTCATTGTCAGGTTGCCTGATTGATAAGCCTCCTCCAGAAGCGCTCACGTCAAGAAGTCTCGGGGCCAAGCTCGTATCGAGTTTTCCTTTGGCTGAAATTTGGATTTCCTTGGCAGGGCTCGTCTTGATCTCGACTTTACCGCTTATGGTAGTGATTGTGATCTTGTCAGTAGGCAGAGCCTCAGTCCAAGTGTCTTGAGCTCGTTCACCCTCTTTGCCCATAGACTTTGAAACACCACCCATGCCCATGCGGATATTGTATCTCTCTTCAAGACGCTGCACGAGCTGCGGATCAGAGTTATGTGCTTTTTCAAAGGAGTAGCCAGCGGCACTCAAGAAGACAATAGTTAAAACAGACAAGGCGATAAAAACACGAGGGAATAAATTTGAAGATTTCATTTTCAACTCCTATTTTTCGAGTACGAATCTAAGATTCCATTGCAAATAACTGATCAACTTAAGAAGAATAAATTTTGAGACAATAAACATCACCATGCCGGCCAGAACTCCTAAGCCCAAAAGGCCCAGGCTTGTGAAAATGGTCGCGAACCAGGCCCAAATATTGGCAGAAAGAGTTCCCAGTACGGGGAGGACTGAAAGAATTGCAACGCTCACTCCGCTGATCGCCAGGGCCGTGGCCCAGCCGGAGATAAGAAGGGCCAGGATGACAACTCCAGGGACGAAGAGCACAAAGAAATTAAACGGAGCAATCAGTAACAGACGTCCGATAACATTTATCGCAAGGCTGAGTTTAAAACCGGTCTCTGGGTTTTTAATCTCGCTGATAAGATCTTCTGTCTTATAGGCCTTCGAAATAGTTGCAGGATCTCCAAGGCCTTCAGCAATGGCATCCTCTGTTTTTCCTTTGCTTAGACCATGAGTGAAATGCTCTTCATAGTCGGCAAGGATGCCCGGAACATCTTGAACTTGATTTTTCTCAAGTTCGCTTTTGAGAGATCTTAAGAATTCGTGTCGATTCATTTTTTTCCCCTGCCAATAAGCTTTCAATCTGTTGATTAAATTCCATCCACTGTTTGAACTGATCTTTCTGAAATTCTCGCCCTTGCTTCGTGATCCGATAGTATTTTCGAGGAGGCCCTTCAGAGGATTCCTGCAAATAGGTTTCGAAATACTTCTCTTCGGTTAAGCGTCGAAGAATAGGGTAGAGAGTTCCTTCCGAGATCTCGAGAATCTTAGAAATCTCTTCGACCAATTCGTATCCGTAATAATCCTTTCGCCCAATCATCGTCAGGACACAAAGCTCCAGGACACCTTTTTTAAACTGCGCATTCATGCTCGCCTCAATTCAGTGCTAAGTTATGCTAGGTACTGTGTAATGTAAAGTACTAAGTTATGTGCAGTAGGTGGTGCGCGGAGATTGCGGTATCTTATTGAAAATAAATATGAAAGTGCAGCTTAACGCGGAGTGAATGAAAGCGGGGGCTTTGAGAATAATTTAACTTTAACTCACACGAAGTTGAACTCTAGGATTCAATTTTTCATAAATCGAGATCAACCGATCCGTGGAAAACTCGTCAATGCGATGGTGCAAAATTTTGCTGATTTTTGATTCGTCAATATCGACGAGTTCTGCCATTTGTTTCTGCGTGCATTTATTTTTGCGCTTATAAGTTAAAAAGTGCTGGCAGATATCCCAACGAAATTTCTCTAACGCAGTCGGGTTTGCTGCCAAAGATAAGGTGCCTGCGGATTTTTCGAGATGTTTAAGAGCTTTCCGAGTTCGCTCTTTGCTAGGGAATGCCATTATTACCTCCGATAAGCATTAATCACTCCGATATAGACTTGATGTTCTTCCGTGAGCCATATCAATTTATAAAGCTTGCCTTGATATTCAATGCCATCGGTTACGAAGTAAGAATATCTTCCATCTTGATCACAGCGTGAGCATCCTGACAATTGGGAGATCCCAAGCCCCCTTTCCCGAGCATCCAGCTCGGGAAACCAAGAATCTGGGGATGGATCATCACCACGCTAAGGGCGCAGTTCGTTACTTTCATAATGGGGATCAATAATAAGTTTGCTTATATTGCACCCATTAACGGTGAGCCGAATGTTGTACTGACGCCGACTCACAGTCTAATCCTAGCAAAACTTGCTAAATATGGCAAGTTTTGGAAAAAACTTAGTTTGTTACTGTGGAGATGATTTTCATGGTTTCATGAACTCGTTAAAGTGCAGACCTGGGGCCATTGTGAGGCCTGACATACGCGACTTGAGAGGGGAGGACGGGCAAAGGGCGGTCGCAACTCAAAAAAATCGGACATGGGTTTGTGTGGAAGTTAAAGAAAGTCCAGTGTTGGGAGTCATGTCGTCACGGGCCCGTTGCCATGGGATAATTTCTTTAAATAGGAGGTTTATTATGGCTACGAATCAAAACCAACCAAACCAACCGAACCAACAAAATCAACCGGGTCAAAAACCACAGAATCCTGAAAGCTGGCAACAGCAGCAGGATAAATCTTCTCAATCGCAACAGCAAAAAAATGCTCAGGAACAAGAGCAAGGTGATCTAAGCAAAGGTGCTTCTCAAGGTTCGCCAGGCACGCAAAGACAAGCGGGCAACAGAGAACAGGAAGAGAATGAAACCAATCGTTCAAAAAAAGATATTAACAAAGACTCCAGCCGCCACTAATTGATGGGAGCAATTGGAGTTCAGGGGGCCTGCTGTGACCCTAAACCCTTGGTTTCCCGAGCTGGATGCTCGGGAAAGGGGGCTTGGGGTCTCCCAATTGTCAGGATGCTCAGCCTGTGATCAAGTGGCGATCTCTTTAAATACACCACTGTAGGAGATCAGTTTATGATTGTTTGTCTGGTTATGCAGGCAAAGTCATAATCAAAGGCTTGCTCTTTGTGATGACCATCGTATGCTCGTACTGAGCCGTAAGAAATCTTTTGCTCGTGGCTAGTGTCCAGCCGTCTCCAGTGTCAAAGACCTCTCTGGCCCCAGTTGAAAGAAAAGGTTCGATAGTTATGACCTGGTTCTCTTTCAAAATACGTTTGTCATCTGGATCGTAATATCCAGGAATAAAATCAGGTTCTTCGTGAAGGGCGCGCCCTACGCCGTGGCTTCCAATATTCTCAATGACGGTTAACTTATTTCTCAAAGCTTCTTTTTCAATGGCCTTGCCGATAGAGTTCAGCGGTTGTCCCGCTTTAGCAGCCCTCAGGGCCATCTCCAATGCGCGTTTCGTGGCAAGGCAAAGATTTCTTTTCAGATCCGATTCTGGAGGGATGATGAAAGATCCTCCCGTGTCGGCAAAATAACCATCCAACTCGGCAGACACATCAATATTCACCAAGTCACCTGCGCCAAGAATCTTCGCTCCAGGAATGCCATGGGCCGCTTCTTCATTCACGCTGATGCAGGTTGTGCCAGGAAAATTATAAACAAGGCGGGGGGCCGATCGAGCCCCGTGCTTTTCCAGGAAGACATGCCCCAGCTGATCCAGCTCAAGAGTGGTGATTCCAGGTTCAAGCTTTGAACCCATGTATTGAAGGCATTGAGCCACAATTTTACCGATTTTTCGAAGTGCAATAAGGTCGTTTTCGTTTTCAATAGACATACAAGAAGACTAACATAGGTGAGCACATTCGTCATTAGGGATGTAAATTTAAACCCGGCCCGCACCCATGGCCAGTCACCGCCATGTAGCCGCAATTGAACTTTGTGAATTAAAAGAATCGCTCAAGAACATAAGCCAAAGCTTCATACTCTTTATAAGTTCAAGAGTTAGGCCATCTATAAGAGATTTATCGACGTTACATCTCTGCCACTAATAGGACCACTGCGCAGTGCTCTCAGGGGCGCCAGGTCTGGAAAGAAGGTGGTTGTCAACCTGCCGGGCTCTGGAGATAAACTGCGCATCCGAAGTCGCCTCTCGCAGCCATGCATCCACGACATTCATGGCCGTAGTGTCGACTGAGTTGCCAATATTCAGCTGTTCTCTCTGAACGGGGATGGCGAGATCCGGCTCATTGGAATTCAGTTTTTCGCGAATCACTTCAAAAAATAAACGACCAATCTGGGTGTTATTTGACTCAAAAGGTTGTAGCGCAAAAAAGAAGTCATAAAAATCCCGAGCTGTTTTGAATTCATTTCTCGCGATTTCTTTTACGAAAGAGGTCCCTGCAGCTCGAGGATTTGCAATCATTTGCTCAACGAGATTCAGCAAGACTTCGCTGGTGATATTCTCTTTGTTACTGGCATTTGGCTTCAGCTTTGCCCGTATCTTTGATGGGAGTATTTTAAACCAACTCATAATGGTTCCATCAAAATTCCAGTGGTAGATGTCAATGAGTTTTGAATCACTTCTCGTATCCCAGGAGAACAATTGTCGTTCGGTGATTCGTTGGGTCTCGTATACATTCGGATAAGTGATCAAAGATGCTTTTTTACGAAGGGCAAAACCGTGACCATAGATTTTTTTAGCCGCGGTCATTAAATCCTGAACTGTATTGATTTTCGCCAAGGAAAGACCTTTGCGAGCGGTAATGTATCGCTCGGCATTCCTTTCCATCTCTTTCCACTTTGACCCTGCGGTTTTGAGATCCTTCAGAGCGGCGATCTCCGACAGCCCATATAAATCCAAAAGAGCTTGGTAACGCAACTGAGGCCCTTGAGCCTCTTCCATGCGCAAATACTCTCGAGGTATAACATGGGGATTTATTGCCATCTCATACATTTGCATCACCTCGGTGAAGTTAGCTTGCTTTATCTTCTCCATGGAATTCGTCACGATTTTATCTCTTAAGGAAGCAGACAGTGAGTTTTGGTAGGTCCGTTGGAATAGCAGTCCTTCGGAGAAGGAATACTTCTCATCAAGAAGTATTCGTCGAATCAGAATGTCCTTGTCCATCGCCTCGATGGCCGTGAGAGGCAACTTCTCCACCCAGTCGATATTCATGTATCGCTTAGCTTGAGATGGATTCCAATAGCCATTTAAAGCGTCTGGCGGCAGGGATTCACCAAGTCCCAAATTGCGATGATGAATCATACTTAGCCAGGTGAGTCTGTAGGAACTATTGCGAATGCCATCGATTCCGATAGCCGCCAGGTTCTCTACGATACTTAGATCGTTCGCCAAATGAGCTGCATCAGAACCAAACTCCACAATGACTAAAGGCTTTTTAGGACGGAAGGCAGTCAGATGGCTTCCATAGTCTGTACTGTCTCCTGGATCTTTAGAAACATAAAATCCTCGGCCCGCCGCCTGAGGAGTCTGTTGCAGGGAGGCTTTAATATAACCCTCATTCGCACCATACTTCAAAAACCCTTGATGGTGCTCGGCACTTGCCCACTGGAAAAGATACTTTGCTGACAAAATTTTTAGTGCGCCTATGGGCCTATTGTCCATCATGAGAATGTTTCGCGCTACGGAAAAATTCGCATTTGCCAAAGCTTTTGCGGAGAGACGGCCATCATATACTTGATATTCAGGATCACGCCATGGCTCCGATAAATAACTCAAATCACCCTGCAGAAGCAGAGCTGAACACTTCTCTTGAGCAAAGGTGGTGCTTCCGTAGCCCAGGGAAATCAAAATCGCTAAGATGTTCATTTTGAGACAGGGTTTCATACCTTTTACTAGTTCAAGAGCCGGGCCACCGTTAAAGGTCCTTATTGTCGTATTAGATGCAATAGGGTTATCCCGAACATTTTTCGGCACCCACTAGGAAGTATGTAAACAGGGGCCTTGCCAAGCCGATGCCTCGGCGAAGGCTGGTGTTTAGGTATTTCATGGTGAGTGCCAAAAAATGCTCGGCTTAGAGATATTGGTTCTAATACCTAAATAAACACTACAACGAGTGGCTCGGCTTTTGAACTAATCAAGAGCATGAAGCTTTGTCTCAAAATGAACATCCTGGCGATCTTGATTTCTCTGTTTAGCGGAGGTGCTGCCTCTGCTCAGGAGAAGTGTTCTGTCCTGTTTCATCAGGGAGAGCTGAACTATTTGTCAGAGCCGTGGCGAGAGCCTGAGTATCAAGCATATGACGGCAGCCTTAATGCAAATATTTTAAAGCAGGCGAATATTTCCGTTCATGGCTCCACTCTCATGATGGGAAAATATCCTTTGGGCACGCTCAAGATTTTGCGGGCAAAATATCTTTTTCAGTGGGCGGATGCCGAGATTCATCAAGGATTCTTGAAGTATGGAGCACAAGAGGGTTACATCAAGGCCTCTCTGCGACAAGAGCCTCAATTAGCAGGGCGCGGATTTTATGTTTCTCGAGACCCAGGGGACAGCACAAGCTATGGTAGCGATTTGACTGTTTTCCGTCCTAGAAAGCCTTTGGTGGTTCTGGAGTTTGGTTCTGATACAGCTCATTTGGCGAACGATCTAAGTATCGTAGAGAACCTGGCGGCTATCGGAATCGATGGCATTCGCAATAGTTCCTACAGACTCACCTGGCTAAGTATGATTCATCATCGCAATTTGGGACTTGGTGAATCCCTGCCGCCAGACGCTTTAAATGGCTATTGGAATCCATCTCAAGCTAAGCGATACATGAATATCGACTGGGTGGAGAAGTTGCCTCTCACCACCATCAAAGCGATGGACAAGGATGTTCTGATTCGACGAATACTTCTTGATGAGGGCTATACCCTTTCTGAAGGGCTGCAGTTCTATCTTACGTACCAAAGTTCGCTTTCGAGTACATTGGCAAGAAAACTTGAAGCGAGCTCCCTGGAAAGAGCGGGGCAAGCTACCTTCAATGAGATGACTCAGCTTTTTGAAATGTCCAGAGATCCTGCTGTCGACTCTAGAAGGTCTATGCGCAAGACGAATATTCCAGGGACTCAGTTGCGTTATCAGGCTCTTTTGGATTTATATGGACTGGCGGAGATCGCATCTATGAAGAATTTAAAAGCCACGGAGCCAAAGTGGAAAGAGATGGAAAAGAATGCTGAGCGATATATGGCTGCTCGCAGTGGTCTTGCGTTGGCAAAAGTTAAAACGGTTCAGGATTTGATGGATCTGGCTAAAAAAATCTATGGTCACGATTTTGCTCTTCGTAAAAAAGCATCTTTGGTCACTTACCCGAATGTCTTGGAAGTGAAATGGCTCGCTCACCAACAGTTGCTCTCTTGGAATAGTAAAAATAAAATTGTCGATATCTCTCACTGGAGTTTTGACGGAAGCATCATGAGTTGGTCTAAAATACTCTCGCCCAAAATACAGTCAAAACTGAAATCGAAAGCGAATGACAAAGAGAAAGTCACCAGCGAAGTGTTGCAGAATCTCGTTGAGCAAATGATTGCAAATCCTCGAGCTGCAGGGACCTCTTTCTCCAAAGAAATCAAAATGAGTAGTTTCAGGACGGCTCATGACTTCTATAATTTATTTTTTGAGCTACAACCTTTTGAGTCGAACAACACTCAGATTGGTCGCTTATTTTTTGAAGTGATTCGTGAAAAGTTAAAGTCCCAGGAGCCGGATCTCGCCATCCTCAATCAGAGAGAACAGCTCACGACAAATGGCGCCATTGATATTTCATCGATGAATATCGTAGATACATGGGTGCGGGCGGCGACCTCGGATGCGCAGTTCATATCCCGAGCCCGTCAGGCTGCTGAACAATATCTCCAAAAAATATACGGTAGTACCTCCCCCGAGAGCACGAGGCAGTGGTCCTATTAGAGACGATGAGAGGGCGCGGCAGTTCGATGGGGGCTGGAGAAGGCTTTCCGATAAACTTTAAGTTCAATCGCAACGACTCCAAATATAATCAAAATTTCAGCTGTCAAAAACAGACGTCCCCAAAGGGTGATGTCCGGAAAAACGAAAATAACAATCCCCGCAATGACACAATAAAACAAGTTCGCCATCACAATGGTCTTCAACATCCAAGATTTGATTGTTTTAGAAAACCAATAGCAACTCAAAGAGTAAACTGCGTATATAACGGGAAAGATGGCTAAGCCGTATAAGGACCACAAAGGCAGGCCAACCCACTGTGAAAGCAAGGGGAGTACAACACCAGTAAACACGGCGCTGACCAAGGCTCCAACACCATCGAAAAGAAAAATGCTTCTTTCATTAAGATTCATGATGTGATCGTAGCTCGCATGATGGGTGCAGTCCAAGGGCAAAAACATCGATACGGAAGCGGGCCTGTGCTGGCTCCCAGAAACGAAAAAAGGCCACCATAAGGTGACCTCAGTCTTTCCAATCACCGGCCTGCCAAGCCGAAGCTTCAGCGAAGGTTGGTGCGGGCGGAGGGACTTGAACCCCCATGCTTTCGCGGAAGATTTTGAATCTTCTGTGTCTACCATTTCACCACGCCCGCAGTGATTGGGAGACACTATCTAATAGATAAGACTGTATTAGGACAAGTTCTTTTTGCGGCCACGACCCGGGGCATAATGATCCCAGTATGAAGTTTTTTCCGGAACCGTTACATGGCTGGTCACTTTCCCAGTAAGGGGCTGGAAAGGGAGGCTTTGGGGTGGACATTTTTTGGCAAGTGATTTCAATAATTTACAAGGCATGGCCGAGTTTCGTCCCGGCTGGCACTGGCCTTGCTTATGCGTTCAACTACCACAATGGTGACAGAACCATACATGAGGAGAACGTATGAAAAAGTATTTCTATATCCTTGCGGCATTAAGCATGGCGCCTACATTCGCGCTTGCTCAAAGCCTCGAAAGCGATGTCGACGCAGAGTTGGATCAGGTTTATGCCGGTCAAACTGCTGTAGCGGCACCAGCTCCTGCACAAGCAGGAATCAACTCAACTGCTCCGGTAACTGGAGGCCAGCCTATCTATATATTGAATCAGGCGACACCTTCATCAACGGCGCAAGTTCAGGCAGCTCAACCGCAAATCCAGAAGCAACCGATGACAATCATCGAAGCTTCGCCTTTGTCTGAGTCTCGTGCTGAACAAATCCGTAAAGCTCGTCAAGATGCCGAGTTGCAAACGGAACAAAGAATCGTTGAAAAGCTTGAAACATCTCGTATGGAAGATGAGAAGAAGCGCGCCAACATTCTATTTGGTGATAAATTTAATAACATGCAAGAGCAACAGCAGCAGCAACCAGTTGTGGTTCCACAACCTGTTATTCAGCCTGTTTATGTTCAACCAACTCCTGTACAAACAGTAACAGAGCCGGAAGTGAACACTCGTGACCTTGTTCGTGAAGAAATCGCAGCAGCGATGAAAGCAGAACAAGACGCGGCGGTAACTCCAGTAGAAACGAAATATGTTGCGGGTCTTTTGGGAATCGGTGATTACCCAGATACAGCCAACGTTCAAGGGAACTATGCTCTTGGTGTTGCGTTCGGTTCGAAGTTCGATGGTCTCGTTATTGAGGGAGCTTTCTTGTACTCTCAGTACACTTTGAACACGAATTTGTCTTGCGGTTACAATTGTTACAGCAACTACAACTATTACATGCCAAACAATATCGACGTGAATCAATATTCGGGTCAGTTGGCAGCTAAGATTCAGTTGTTCTCGGGAGTGATTAAGCCTGTATTCGGTGCGCTTGCATCGTACTCATACAGAACTTTCAATTGGTCTCAAGACAACTACAATTCTGGCTATCAAGGTAACCGTCAGACAGCGAACTCTCATGCTATCGACGTAGGTGCCTTGGTTGGTGCGGATCTGGAATTCACTCCGAAGTATTCTTTGGGTCTTGATTTCAGATACATGTGGAATTTGAACAGCCGTAGAAACACGGACAACACGTTCATGTCTGGACCTCAGTATGGCACTCCAATCGAAAAATTGCAGTACTATGTAATGTCTCTTGCAGCTCGCGTAAACTTCTAATTAAATTGAAGTTAGGTTAATTCCTCAAGTGGTTAAAAGGGTTTTCTGGTTTTCATCAGAAAACCCTTTTTTTTTGTCGGTCGATGAAAACGGCCCGGCTGACTGCGTTGTCGGCCTCTGTCTCTCCCGCCGACGTGGCGCTGCCAAGCCTCTGGTCGTAGCCAGAGACCTCCGCCTTGCATCCGAACCTTTTTGATCGACCTCTTTGTGGTTTGGGATGGGGGAGTGACATCCTTGGTTTTTTCTTGCACACTTCTTTTATGCGCCTTCTTTTGTTTTCTTTATTCTTTCTTACGAGTTCTGCTTTTGCTGCTGTTTTGGTGACCCAAACTGTGGGGCAGGTTGCTGACTATGTTGTGACTAGTCGGGAAGTGCAGATTTCTACTGTGATCGAGGGCATTCTTTTTCCTTCGGCCAAGAGAGAAGGCAAGGGATTGGTTGAGGTTCAGTTGGGGCAGGAGGCTTTCAATAAGGACTTAACGGCAACCTTGTTAGAGGTTGTTGTGGGGCTGGAGGCGGAGAACTTCAATGTGGGTGCCATCAATGAGGCTGAGTTGAATGCGGCGGTGGTGACGGTTGAAAAAGCGGTGGCCGGTAAGGCTTATTGGAATGCGCTGGAGGTTTCGAATAAGGAGCTTCGTCGTCTGGTAAAGCGCAAGATCGAGTCTAAAAATTTTCTGAAATTTAGAACCAATTCCATGTCGGGAATCATTTCCGATCAAGAAGCTCATGCTTATTATGAAAAGAATCGTGTGAAGTTTGGCAGCCTGCCTTTTGCTTCCTTCAAGGACAATATCAAAACCTTCTTGTCGCAACAGCAGTTGGAAGAACGTTTGCGCTCTTGGTTTGAAGTGATCAAGCGCAAGTACAAAGTGCGAAACTTCCTTTCCGAGTAACCCTATGAAAATACAAACGCTGAATCAAGATCATCACACGGCTATGTTTAATGTGGTGAAGGCTGTTTTACAGGCTCAAGGTCTAAAAGCTGAATTTTATTGGCCCGAAGATATGCTCGGTGAAGAGCTGGAGCAAACCGAGGCCCTGGGTATTTTTAAGGGTGGGGAGCTTGCGGGTTTTGTTCTTTATCGGCTTTTGCCCATGGCTTGGGAGATCTCTTTGGTTGCGACATCTCCTCGGTTTCGCCGTCAGGGGCTCATGGAGACCCTGCTGGCGCAGCTTATTAACGCCAAAGGTCAAGGTATGGAGCTGTGGCTCGAGGTCCACGAAAATAATGTTTCTGCGCAGAATCTCTATGAAAAACTCGGGTTTAGAAGAACCGGGGTGAGGACCAAGTATTATAAAGACGGGGCCTCGGCCTTTCTCTACTCCTGTCCTTAGAGGGTTGAGATAAACCCTTGCATCTGCTGCATTTTTTTGCTAATTTCAAGTTCGTTCGATGGGCCCTCAGGCCCATTTTTTTTGCGCGCCTGCGCGAAATTGTAGGGTGAGGTCACTCACCGCCAAGACTACCCGTCATATATTGCTGGTCGTCTGCTACGTTGGATAGTGGGCGTGGAGAAGTGTAAAAGGAAGATACTAATGTCAGAAAATTCCAGTCCTGATTGGATGGAAAAAATAGAGAAAATGGTTGCAGAGATCGCCACCCAAGTTGGTGTGATGATCTACGATGTTGAGTTTGTCGGTGCCGGCAAGTTCCGCACTCTGCGTATTTTTATCGATAGAGAAGACGGCAACGTGACTATCGATGATTGCTCTAATGTCTCTAAAGGTCTCAATGAAATTCTCGATGCCGATGAAGACATCATTCCTGGTGGAACTTACACATTGGAAGTTTCTACTCCAGGGCTTGAGCGTCAGTTGAAGGCCCCTTGGCACTTCAAAAAGGCCATTGGCAAAAAGATTCTTATCAAAACTTCGAAATCATTAGAATCAGCGGGCGTTACAGACGCACGTATGAAGTCTGCAAAGACAGTGGAAGAGGTTTTAGAGTCTGCCGACGATAAAGGCATCTCTGTGAAGATCAAGGATGTGGAAGTGAACATTCCATATGCGATGATCGAAAAAGCGAAATTAGTTTTTGAAATTAATAAAGGTCAGAAGAAATAACGAAAGAGGGACGTCATGGCTGAAAGCATGTTTACAGATCTTTCCAAAGTGATTGAACAAGTTGGTAAAGATAAAGGTATCGACAAGCAGATCGTGATTGATGCGATTACGCAAGGTATGTTGGTAGCTGCACGCAAAAAATACGGCACTTACCGCGAAATCGAAGCGCAATACAATGAAGACACTGGTGAAGTTGAACTTTTCGAGTTCAAAGAGGTGGTTCTTCGTGAAAAATTCATCGATGAAGAAGTCGAGATCCCTTATGACGAAGCTCAAAAGTTGGATCCAAATGTTCAACTTGATGACTCAATCGGTATCAAATTGGAAGCGACTGATCTAGGTCGTATTGCTGCTCAAACAGCGAAACAAATCATCATGCAAAAAGTGCGTGATGCTGAACGCAACATCATCTTCAATGAGTTCGAAGAACGTAAAGGTGAAATTGCTTCTGGTATCGCTCGTCGCGTGGAAAAAGGCGCTATCGTTGTCGACTTGGGTCGCACGGAAGCTTACATTCCACCTCGTGAGCAAATTCCTGGTGAGCAATACAAGCCTGGCGATCGCATTCAAGGTTACTTGTCTGAAGTTCGTCAAACAACTCGGGGACCTCAAATCATCATGTCTCGTGCTGATGAACGTTATTTGATGAAACTTTTTGAAATGGAAGTTCCAGAAATCTATGACGGTGTGGTTGAGATCATGGCAGCGGCTCGTGAGCCTGGCCAACGCGCGAAAATCGCGGTTCGTTCTAACGACAACTCTGTAGATCCAGTGGGTGCTTGCGTAGGTATGAAGGGTTCTCGTGTACAAAATATCGTACAAGAACTTCGCGGCGAAAAAATCGACATCGTTCCTTGGGACGAAGACGTGACTCGTTTTGCGTGTAATGCCTTGGCTCCGGCTGAAATCTCTCGCGTATTCCTTGATGATGGAAACAAAGAGATGGAGATCGTAGTTCCAGACAATCAATTGAGCTTGGCGATCGGCAAACGTGGTCAAAACGTGCGTTTGGCGGCTAAATTGACAACTTGGAAACTGGACATCATTTCTGAAACTTCAGCTTCTTCTCGTACTGCGGAATCCATCTTTAATTTGATGTTGATCCCGGGCATGAGCGAGACAATGGCACAAAACATCTTCCAATCTGGCTTCGGTTCATTCCAAGCTGTGGCTTCGGCAGGTGTTGATGAAGTGATGACTATTCCTGGGTACGATGATCCAGAAAAAGCAGAAAAACTTCTTAAAGAGGCGCAAGCTTTGGTTAAGAAGTATGAGTCTGAAGGCATGCCAATTCCAACGGCGCCGACAGCAGCCAAAGAAAACAAATCTTCTGTATCTGCTAAAGAACAAGCAGATCTTCTTCTGAAGCAAGAGTTGCAAAAACTTGATGCTAAAGAAGCGGACGAAGAATAATTGGTTTTGGATAGAGAACAACACAGGGAGACTGAGTGAGTAATCCAAAAGTTTTTGAATTTGCAAAAGAAGTCGGGATGACGCCGCTGGCGCTCATGGACAAAATCCGTGAGTGGAATTTTCCAGTAAAGAGTCATATGGCGGAGTTAGAGCCCGAGGTCCTCGAGCAAATTAAAATTAAACTCAGTGGCGCCGATAAAGCGACTGAGGAAGTAAAACCTAAGAAAGCGGCAACGCGCAAAGCTCCTGCTAAAAAAGCAGCGGCTCCAGCGGCTGAAGCTGCAGCCACACCGGCTGCTGCGGGGAAAGCTCCTGTTATTCGTCGTAAGGCGAAGGACACAGAAGAAGCTGAAGTGAAAGCCAAGGTTGTTTCTAAACCTGCGGCTGAAGATGAGGCTCCTGCTGAAGAGGAAGCTCCGAAGGCCCGTGTTGTTGTTAAGAAAGCGGCTCCGGTTGCGGAAGAAGCTCCAGCGCCAGGTCCTGTTGAAGAAAAAGTTGTGGCGAAAGCCCCGGCGGTTGAAGCAAATCCTGCTCCAGCGCCAGAAAAAGTTGAAGTCAAGGCGCCTGAGGCGCCAGTTGCACCAGCAGCACCCGCTCCTGCAGCTCGTAAGAAAGAGGTCGTTGTGGGCACTTCCGGTGTAGCGAGTTCTTCAACTCCTGCAACAGTAGTTAAGAAAAATATTATCGGTCGTATGGACCTTTCTCGTGTGACACCTCAAGGCGGACAACGTCGTGATGGTGATCGTCCACAAGGAGGCCCAGGCGGTGACCGCGGTGGAGATCGTCCTACTTTTGGTGGACCACGTCCTCAAGGTGGATTCAATCGTCCAGCGGGTGGCGCGCCAAATCGTGGAATTCGTACGGGCTTCATCGCTCAAGCGGCTCCTGCTGAACCACCAGCTCCTGGCCAGGAAGATTTCCGCGCCAAGGATCATGAAAAACGCGCTAAAAGATTCGGTGCAGCTCCGGCTCCAGCGGCTCCTGCGGCGGCGACAGGTCGTGAAGCTGAAGTTGTTCAGTTTAACGCCGTCGAGTTCCGTAAGCGTGAGATGGTTTTCCAACCTAAGAAAAAGAAAAATGCCATGGATCGCGCAGCCATGAAAACTCAGTTGACGACGCCTTCAGCACACAAACGTGTGGTGAAAGTGAACAACACCATGAAGCTCAGTGATCTGGCTATGGAAATGGGTTTGAAAGCTCCTCAACTTCTTAAGGTGTTGATGGGTAATGGTGTCATGGCAAAAATGAACACTGACTTGGATTTCGATACGATCGCTTTGATTGTTCCTGAATTCGGTTGGGAAGCGCAAAACGTTTACAAAACAGCTGATGAAGTGGCTGATGAAACGGCATTCGGTGAAATGGATGCAGAACTCATCACTCGTCCGCCTGTTGTGACTGTTATGGGTCACGTCGATCACGGTAAGACCTCACTCTTGGATGCGATTCGCAATGCGGACGTGGCTAAAGGTGAAGCAGGTGGTATCACTCAGCACATCGGTGCTTACAGTGTGAAACTTGAAGACGGAAGTCTTGTGACATTCCTAGATACTCCGGGCCATGAAGCCTTCACGGCTATGCGTGCGCGTGGAGCGAATGCGACAGACATCGCGGTGATCGTGGTCGCGGCTGACGATGGTATGATGCCTCAAACACAAGAGGCGATTAATCATGCTAAAGCGGCGGGCGTTCCGATTATTGTGGCAGTAAATAAAATTGATAAACCAGGCGCTAACCCTGAGAAGATCAAACAACAACTCACTGAGCTAGAGATCGTCCCAGAAGAATGGGGCGGATCGACGATTTTCTGCGAAGTTTCGGCTTTGAAGAGAACTGGTGTGAAAGAGTTGCTTGAACAGATCAAGCTCGTGGCGGAAGTCGCTGAATTGAAAGCCAATCCTAAACGTTCGGGCACAGGTCTTGTGATCGAAGCGAAGATGGAAAAAGGCAAAGGCCCTGTAGCAACGTTGTTGGTGAAAGACGGAACTGTTTCTGTCGGACAACACATTGTTGCTGGAAACATCAAAGGCCGTGTTCGTTCTTTGACGAACGACCGTGGTGAAAGAGTGGATTCTGCAGGACCTGGTATTCCTGTCGAAGTTTTGGGTCTGGATGCAGTTCCTGCAGCTGGCGACAAATTCGATATCGTAAAAGATGAAGCAACAGCTGAGCGCGTATCTAGCTTGAGAAAAGAACAAGCGGATAAGGCAGCCCATGTTCCTGCGGCAAAAATGTCTCTTGATGAGATCTTTGCTAAGGTTAAAGCGGGCGATGTGAAAGAGTTGGCGATCGTATTGAAAGCGGACGTTCACGGTTCTCTAGAGGCTTTGAATGGTATGTTGGCTAAAGTATCAACTCCTGAAGTTAAGGCTCGTGTCGTTCATGCGGCAGTGGGTGGTATTAATGAGGGTGACGTTGTTTTGGCTCACACGATCAAAGGTATCGTTCTTGGTTTCAACGTACGTCCTGACTTGGGCGCACAGGCTAAGGCGAAACAAATGGGCGTGGATGTAAGAACGTACTCCATCGTTTACGAGTTGATTGATGAAATGAAAAAAGCGATGGCCGGATTGCTGACTCCAGAAGTGGTCGAAGAAGTTATGGGACGTGCAGAAGTGCGTAACATCTTCACTGTACCTAAAGCTGGCGTGATTGCAGGTTCGTTCGTATTGGATGGAAAAATCCAACGTAACAACATGATCCGTCTCCTCCGTGAGAACAAAATCGTTTACGAAGGTAAGATCTCTTCATTGAAACGTTTCAAAGACGACGCCAAAGAAGTGGCAGCAGGCTACGAGTGCGGTATCGGCATTGAAAACTACAACGACGTTAAAGTCGGCGATATGATGGAAGCTTACGTAAGAAAAGAAGTGGCTCGCGATCTTGATGGCGGGAGCACGCATTAATGAAAAACATGGGTGATGGACGCCGAGTGGCTCGCGTCGAGAGAGAAATTCAAGCAACCGTTGCCCAGTTTTTGATTCGCGGGTTTAAATCTCCTTTGCCAGGTCTTGTGACTGTGGCGAGTGTGAAAATGCCCGCGGATTTACGTACTGCTAAAGTTTATGTCAGCGTTTTAGGTTCCGATGATCAGAAGGAAAGAGCTTTGGAGATTCTCCAAGAAAGAGCTTTTGAAATTCAAAACTTCATCGGTAAAGAGCTTAAAATGCGTTACTGTCCAAAATTGACCTTCCATTCTGATTTCACAACGGAAGAAATCCTTAAAGTTGAGCGCATTCTCCAGGATCTGGATAACGAGCGCCAAAAAAACAAGCCTGCGGCTGAGACTGAAACTGAATCTGATGACGAATAATGTATTTAACGGTCTGCTGTTGGTGGATAAACCTTCAGGGATTTCCAGTCATGATGTCGTGGCGAGGCTTCGCCGTATCCTAAGCACAAGAGCTGTGGGGCATTCGGGGACTTTGGATCCCATGGCCTCTGGCTTGATGGCTTGTCTTGTTAACGAAGGCACAAAACTTTCCCAATACATTCTGGAAGGCGACAAGGGTTACCGTGTCCGCTTGCAGTTTGGTCTTCGCACCGACACTCTGGATACGACGGGCACCGCCCTGGAAACTTTACCCGTGGACCTCACAAAGGACCAAGTCTTTGAAGCGGCTTTGTCTTTGGTGGGCGAAATGGAACTTGAGGTGCCGATTTATTCAGCAGTTAAGGTCCAAGGCAAAAAGCTTTATGAGTACGCTCGTGAGGGCAACGGCGAAGAAGTGAAGATCCCTAAAAAGATCATGAAGTTCTGGGACGTGGTTCCTTTGGAAGTGGGCTCTGACTGGGCTGAATTTGATATTAAATGCTCTAAGGGCGGATATATTCGCACTTGGGTGGATCTCTTAGGTCAGAAATTGGGCTGTGGGGCCGCTATGAGCGCTTTGCGCCGGACATGGTCTGCTCCCTATCTTTTGACCCAAGCTCAGACCCTTGAGGCCATAGAGGCCGAGGTGAAGGGCAACCCTGGAACATGGGGAACATCCTTTGTGCCCATGCATTTGGCCCTGCCACAGACGAAAAGACTTCGGGTTCGTGGCCAGGATCAGGTTTTATTGGGCAATGGCCAAATCAGCCATGACCTTAGAACCCAGCTTATTGCCGCTTTTAAACCCGAGGAAGACCAATATGTACAGGTCATGTCCCAGGATTCTGGGGCTTTGTTGGCCGTCATTGGATTGGAACCAGGCAGAGGGTTCGTCATCCGCAGAGGTTTTAAGTATTGAGAGCTCTTGACCCTGTGAAATTATGGGTTTAGAACCTAGTTTCGATTAAATTTACTCCCAGGACCGACAGCCATGACGGCCAAATGGGGGAATCCCGCGAAAGCGGAAAAAACAATTAACAAGGAGACTTTAATGGCAGTCACTAAAGAACAAAAAGCAGAAATCGTTAAAAAATTCCAATCAGCAGACCTCGATACAGGTTCATCAGAAGTGCAAATCGCTCTTTTGACTGCAAGAATCAACGATTTGACTGGTCACTTTGCAACTAACAAAAAAGATCACCACGGCCGTCGCGGTCTTGTGACTTTGGTAAATCAAAGAAGAAAACTTTTGGATTACCTACATCGCAAAGATGTTAAAAGATACCAAGCTGTCATCAAAGCTTTGGAAATCCGTAAGTAATATAGAACGACGAGGGGGCGGAATCGCCCCTTCGGACTTTCTGGCGTCGATGATATGGCGCACTCTCTATGGAAAATAGAGAAAAGATAATAGAAAATAAAAGAAACAATAAAGAGATAGAAATGAGCTGAGCAAAAAAGCTCGGCAAAGAAAGATCAAGGAGATTGAATGAAAACGACTGTCACTACCTCGGTGGGCGGAAAACAAATCACCATCGAAACAGGCCGTTTGGCAAAACAAGCGGACGGAGCAGCCCTTGTTTCTTGCGGTAACAACATGGTTTTGGTTACTGCTGTATCATCTAGAAAAGCTTCTGAACTCGATTTCTTCCCATTGACTGTTGAGTACATCGAGAAATTCTATGCGACGGGTAAAATTCCTGGCGGCTACTTCAAACGTGAAGCTAAGCCAACAAACGATGCGGTTTTGACTGCGCGTTTGATCGACCGTCCTATTCGTCCTTCATTCCCTGAAGGTTACAGACACGAGACGCAAATCGTAGCAACGACACTTTCTGCTGACGGCGCTTTCCCACTCGAAATTCTTGCGAGCTTGGGTGCTTCTGCAGCTCTTCACATTTCTGAAATCCCATTCAACGGCCCAACAGCAGCGATCCAAATCGGTCGCGTTGATGGTCAATTCGTTGCCAACCCAACTCCACAACAGATGGAAAAATCTGATATGGACATGATCGTTGCGGGAACTCGCAATGGTTTGTTGATGGTTGAAGGTGAAACGAAATTCATCTCTGAAGCAGACGCTTTGGCCGCTTTGAAATTCGGTCACCAATCTTTGATGCCTTTGTTGAATGCGCAAGATGAACTTCGTGAAAAAACAGGTTCTAAAGCAAAACGTGCATTCACTCCTCCAGCTATCGATGCAGACTTCAAAACTCAAGCGGAAGCTTTGTTGAAGCCTAAAATCGCGGCCGCTTTGTCGATCAGAGAAAAACAAGAGCGCTATGCTGCTGGAAATGCAGCCGCTGCTGAAGCAGAAGCGACTTTGTTGGCATCTATCACTGACAAAGATCTTTTGAAAACTCGCAAAAAAGAATTGAACGCCATCATTGAAGATCTGAAATACCAAGAAGCTCGTTCTATGATCTTGGATCGCGCTGTTCGTATCGATGGTCGTAACACGACAACTGTACGTTCTATTGCGAACGAAGTGGGCATCTTGCCACGCGCTCACGGTTCTGGTTTGTTCACTCGTGGTGAGACTCAGTGTCTTGCGACTGTGACTTTGGGAACTGGTGATGACGAGCAAATGGTTGACTCATTGTTGGGTCTGCAAAAACGTCGTTTCATGCTTCACTACAACTTCCCTCCATACTCTGTAGGTGAAGTAGGTCGTATGACGGGAACAAGCCGTCGCGAAATCGGTCACGGAAACTTGGCTGAACGCGCTTTGAAAGCTGTTCTTCCTGATCATGAGAAATTCCCTTACACTCTTCGTATCGTTTCTGAAGTTATGGAATCAAACGGTTCTTCTTCAATGGGTTCTGTTTGTGCGGGCACTATGGCTCTTCTTGATGCCGGTGTTGCGATCAAAGGAAACGTTGCGGGTATCGCAATGGGCTTGATCAAAGAAGGCAACCGCGTTGCTGTCTTGACTGACATCTTGGGTGATGAAGATCACTTGGGTGACATGGACTTCAAAGTGGCTGGTACGAACCAAGGTATCACGGCTCTTCAAATGGATATCAAAATTGACTCTGTATCTTTCGAAGTGATGGAACAAGCTTTGGCGCAAGCTAAAGACGGTCGTAACCACATTTTGACTGAAATGGAAAAAGTGATCAAAGTAGCTCGTGGTCAAATCTCTGAATTTGCTCCTCGTATCGAAACGATCAAAATTAAACCAGAAAAAATCCGTGAAGTTATCGGTTCTGGCGGTAAAGTTATCCGCAGCATCACTGAGCAAACGGGCGTTAAGATCGAGATCGAAGATGATGGAACAATCCACATCGCGTCTGCAGATCCTGAAGCGACGAAAAAAGCTATCGCGATCATCAATGACATCATTGCTGAAGCTGAAGTGGGCAAGACCTACAAAGGCCGCGTAGTTAAAATCGCTGAGTTCGGTGCTTTCGTTGAGATCCTTCCTGGAACTCAAGGTTTGTTGCACATCTCTGAAATCTCTAACGAGCGCATCCGTCAAGTGACTGATGTTCTTAAAGAGGGCGAAGTGATTGACGTGAAAGTTCTTGAAGTTGACCGTGCTGGTCGCGTTAAGCTTTCTCGCAAGGCGCTTTTGCAATAGTGCTTTTAGAGGGTGCTTCCTGGCACCCTCAGCTTTCCTAGCGGAGTAGCGTTGAATAACTTTAAAAAATCTGACTTGAATAATGGGATCCGAGTGGTGAGCGAACTTCATCCAGGATCCCGTGCTGTTTCTATAGGTGTATGGGTTTTGACTGGCACTCGAGATGAGAATCTTGAAGTGGCAGGGATCTCTCACTTCCTTGAGCACTTGGTCTTTAAGGGAACGAAAACTCGTTCGGCTTATCAGATCGCAAAGTCTTTGGAAGCTCTGGGCGGGGACCTTAACGCTTACACCACTCGTGAATACACTTGTTACCATGCCATGGTTTTAAAAGATCACTGGCAGCAGGCTTTGGATGTCCTTTCGGATATCGTGAGCAACATGCATTTGGTGAAAAAAGAGTTCGACCTTGAAAAAGGTGTGATCTTGCAAGAGATCGCCATGTCTGAAGATAATCACGAAGACATCATCTATGACATCTTCTTTGATCAGGTCTATGGCAAGCATCCACTGGGTCGTCCGATCCTGGGCACTCCGGTGTCTGTGGCAAAGATGAAGCAAAACCAGATCATGGACTATTACAAGAAATCCTACACAGGTAAAAACATCATCGTCAGTGCCGCGGGCTGTATTGAGCATGATGAGTTTCTTGAAGCCGTAAACAAAAAACTCGGCAAGAAAAAGAAGTCTTCACTGAAGGTGGCTCGTCGAGCTCCGCGTTGGCAAGTGCGTCGCCATGTGGTCGAGAAGCAAGCCGAGCAAGTTCATATGGTGATGGGTTTCCCAACGCCAAGTTTTCGCGACAGTTACCGTTTTGAGGCTTATATCGTAAATACTCTTCTGGGTGGCGGTATGACTTCAAAGCTTTACCAAAGTGTTCGTGAAAAGCGTGGTTTGGTGTACTCGATTCATTCTGCACTCAACACACAGATTGATTCTGGCATGGTGCTGATCTATGCGGGAACTGAAGCTAAGAATATAAAAAAAGTGGGGGACTTGGTCGTCCACGAATTGGGTAAAATTAAAAAACAGGGCGTTTCAAAGGCTGACGTAGAGATGTTTAAAACTCAAGTCACGGGCAGCATCCTTTTGGGATCTGACGACATTGAAAACCGCATGACTTCGATTGCGGTGAATGAAATGGTCTTTGGCAAATATCGTTCTGTAGAATCTGTGATCGAAGAGATCAACAAGGTGACGGTGGATTCAGTGAATGAATACATTCGTGATCACATGGATCTTTCGAAGTTGTCTGGCGTTCTTTTGGGCCCGGGCGTGGAATCTATGCAAGACTGGTGGAAGGAATTAAAAGTATGAATAAACTGACTGTAAGAATCAAAACTCTCGAGAACTTCAAAGGGGAACTTCCTCAGTATCAATCTCCTGGCGCAAGCGGGGTGGACGTGCGTGCTCAGTTGGAAGGCCCTGTGGTTCTTCAGCCGGGTCAACGTGCGATGATCCCGACAGGATTGAGCTTTGAGATCCCACTGGGTTATGAAATCCAAGCTCGTCCACGCAGTGGTTGGGCCGCAAAAAATGGTCTGACTGTTTTGAATACTCCAGGGACTATTGATGCGGACTATCGCGGCGAAGTGAAAATCATCGTGATCAACTTGGGTGATGCGGCTGTGACGATTGCCGATCAAGAGCGTTGTGCTCAGTTGGTGGTGGCTCCGGTATATCAAGCTCAGTTTGAGCTTGTGAAAGAGCTTTCTGAAACTGAACGTGGTGCTGGTGGTTTTGGTTCCACCGGGCGGGCTTAATTTTTTAAATAAAATATTTTTGTCGAAGCACAGGAGTAAATCCTGTGCTTTTTTGTTTTTGAGAACGCGCTGACTTGAGATGAGGTTTTCTCTAGTAAAAACCTCATGTTTTCAGGTGTTTTGTGTCGATCACTTCTTAGTGGTGAGTCTCTAGTCATGGTGAAAAATGACCGATCAGTAACACTACTGTGAGGTCGGTACGTCATGGAAAAGCGGCAATTTCATCTCTTAAAATGTTTCAAGTTGGGAACGACGACAGTCGTTGGGCTTGTCTTTGCATTTTTGAGTTCTGGCTGTACTTTAGACTTAGACATATCCTCTCAGGAAAAAATTCAGGCCGAGATCGGCTGGGAAGCCCCGATCGGAAGAACGGATACATCATTCGGTGATCAGGGCTTTGTTCTGCCCAAGGTGACGATCAATGCGGATCTGAGTGATCGCTATTTCAATGTGGTCGAAGATCCTTCTGGCAAGCTCTACATGGTTGGATATGTTGGCAATGAGTTTGCTGTTCGATCAATGAATGCCAATGGCACTCCTAATATGATCTTTGGTGAACAAGGGATTTCTCGACCGCCATCACCAAGTATTAAAAGTGCAAGACTGCTGCTCGGAACTCAAGGTATTGGGACTTATATTTATGTAACAACTTTGTCTGGTTCTGACGCTATTGGCGGGACAATTCGCCTTCTAAGAATGGATCTCGAGGGAAAAGTGTACACGACGGTTGAGATCCCGGATCCTCAAGTTAGAGAAGTTGTCGATATGGTTTGGGCTCTAGATGGATCTTATTTCTTAGTCCTTCACGATGCTGATGGCATGCGAGTCATGAAAATCGATAAGGATGGAAATACAGATCTGGCTTGGGGAAATAGCGGAAGTTGGTTCGGAGACGACGCCGATGCAGTTTTTAACTACGGAGTTTTTTATAGAGGACTTCGCCAAACTGCGGATGGAAAACTGTATGTTCTTCTTGAGTCTACAGGTGGGTCTCAGATTCTCTATAGTCTTGATGCTCAAGGCGTGTTGGATACGACTTTTCGTGGAACAGGTTTCTTGAAAATTCCAAAAGGCACGACATCTTTATCTGGATTCCTCGTGGATCAGAGTGGACGTTTTGTGATTTATGGAGCGAACGGCGATGAGGCCTATGTCGCGAGATATACGTCCGCTGGAGATTTGGATACGAGTTTCAATGCACCCGATGGCTTTTTGACTTTTAATGAACCCAGTGCTCGTTCAGCCTTTCAGTTCGGGTTGGAAGAAGGCGATGGCTCCTATCGAATCTATGGTTACGTTGATCAAGGTGATCCATTGTTGCAAGTGTCTGGTTATGCGCTAGGGCAAGAAAAGAAATCCTTTGCGCGTTGGTCTCTGTCCACGGCCGGAGTTGTGAATTTAGAAACAGACTTGGCGTCATCGACGAAATTGGATCCCTTAGATGAAGTTAAAAGCGGAGGATCTTCTGGTGGGTATTATGTCCATCAGCCTGCGATCATGCGCTCTTCCTCGGGGCAGGTTCTTTATTTGAGCAATTCCTGGTCGGAAACTTTGCCTTCAGGAGCGTCATTTGCGGAAAGCCATTTATTCAGACTTCGTGATGATGGTTCCCAGAGTTGGGCAACGTCAAAGGTCTTTACTCAGAAATTAGACTTCGAGGTTTCGCTTGTGACCGAGGCCGTTGTGCCGGGTCCAAATGAATCTCTCTATTATATTTCGGGTTATGATCTTGGGCGTGATCGCAGCGCCACTGCGATTTATCATCTTAAGGGAGATGGGACTTTTGATAATGCCTTTGGCTCAGGAGGTGTTGTCACCATCCAGGATGGCAGTTTGAATGGCGCGGCTTTGGATAATGACGGACGTTTGGTTTTGAGTCTGATCGTTTATGATCTGGCAACCTCTTCAGAAAAAATGGAGCTCATGCGTCTTTTGCCTTCTGGAATTTGGGATGCTTCTTTCGGAACCAGCGGCAAGGCAAGGCTGGCTTTATCTGCGGATGGTTGGGATCGACTTGATAATATGGCTCCCACTTTTACCGATGACGGAGGCGTGATCGTTCCGGTCCTGGCCTACGATGAGGGGCTTGACGTGACCACTCAGTATCTTTGGCAAGTGAATAAAAATGGACAGACTCAGTCTTCTTGGGGAGTGAGTGGACTTGTAACCCTTTCAGGACCGAGCTTGGATTATATCGAGGTTCTTAGAAAAAAAGGCGAGTGGCTTTATCTCACCGCCAGTGTTGATGAAACTACGGGGAGTGTTACTAACGAGTACTCTATTATGGCTCGACTGAACCTCTTAACAGGGCAACTCGATGGCTCATTTGGAAATCTGGACAGTCACTGGAAAAAATATGGATCGGCTCCAGGGGCTCCGCTGTTTGTGGCTTCTACGGCACTCGAAGCGATGGATTCAAGCCATCGTATTTACCTTGTTTCGGAATTGCATAGTGAAAACGATAACTCTGTCCAATATCGCATCGATCGTTATAGTTTGGACGGGCAATTGGATTTGAGTTTTAGAGATGGCCAAGGATATGTCGTAAATGCCTTGGAAGTGGATGATAGCTTCGAGATAAATCACCTTTTGGTTCAGCAGGACGATACGGTCTTAATGGTTGAGACTCATTACTATGAGACGGATCAGGTTTACAATTTCTCGATATTGAGAGCCCTTGATACCAGTGGACAAGTGAATTTAGAGTTCGGTGATCAAGGAGAGATTTCTTCTCTAGATATTCAATCGGGATTCTCAGACGAACGGACTTATATCGGTGGAGTCTATTTATTCTCATCGAACAGAGTCATTCTAAATGTTATAAATGGAACTGCAGCGAAATTAATGGCGTTGGAGTAGAGGCCACTGGCTGGAGTGGTGTGGATTATAAATCTACAAAGATCTCGACTCGCTCTTTGCCCTTGCCGGGGTTCACTCTCTTTAAGCGAATTTGGCCAATTTCCTTCGTGCTTTTAAGATGCGTCCCGCCGCAGGGAACTTGGGAAAACTCTTCGATTTTCCAGTATCTGCGTTGGTTCTTTTCATCACTGAAAGCGCTTATGATGGGCTGATGAGAATCAATGATCTTCTGTGCTTCCGCTTGGATCTCCGGTAAAATCTTAGAGATATTTTCAGGCCATTGAAAATCGATCCGTGCTTTGTCTTGAGCAATATGGGCTCCGACCTTTTCGGTCGACGGATATTTTCGGCAAATCAGCTCTAACACCAATTCTGCTGCGAAATGGAGACGCATGAGCTTATATCGACGGTCCCAATCAATGTGCACGTCAACGTCGTCGCCCACTTTTAAGGTGTGATCCTCTGGTAAGGTATAAAAGATTTCAAATTCTGATTTTTCGGCCTTGAGAACAGGATAGCCACCAATAGTTCCGCTATCGCTCTCCTGGCCACCAGAGAAAGCGTAAAAAATAGTTTGATCTAAGGTCACCAAGACCTGGTCGACAGAACTGATTTTTGCTTTGAGATCTGTTAAATAGGGATTTTCCCAAAATATTTTTTTTGTCATTCTTAGAGCCTCGTAGACTTCAGTGTATTTTTTCTGAAGGGATCATTCAATCGATAAATATCTTTGAGTGTATCCTAGGAACGCTCTTGCTGACAAAAAAATCGTCTGCGGAAGGGCGACTTCCGCAGACATCCTCTGGATTGCTATTTACGATTTTTTGAACATTGGTCAACAGGGTTCCGCGCGGTAATTTATTTATTTCGAAGGAAAATTTATTTGAGCTGCGGCCTATGGTTTGCAAGCCTGGGAAAGCGACCGTCGTTAAAACTGTGTTTAGCGCTTGGAGAGTGTATGAATTCGTTCTGGAGGATTTTGTCCGCCCCTGGTTTAGCTTTGGGCGTGGCATTTTCTGTCACTTTGACGACTTTTCCAACTCCGGCCTCTGAGACTGCCTTGGAGGGGCGCACCTATTTGGATTCAAGTACGGTGGAGAGTGCCTCCCTCAGATATTTTGAGTCTCTCTTTCAAAACTCTCAAAACTTGCAATACTCAACAGTGGCCGAAGAGTTCTCTAAGTCGATCAGCGATCCGGGTATTGAAATATTGAGTGATCGATATTCTGAAGATCTATTTCAGGCGTTAGAGATTGATGACCTTTTGGAGTGGATGTCCAAGCACCCTGATATTGTCAAAGGCGCTTACGCCTATGTGAATGATCCCCTTGATGACAGCCCTCAACTGTGGCTCACCACCAATCAAAAATTGCGCAAAGGGGAGTCGCTCAATCAGAAGGAACAGAAGTTTGTTGCTGATTTGCAGCTGTCGATGAAGCTTCTTCCGAATTATCGTGGCCTTGTTTTTCGTGGAGGGGCGCTTCGTATAGCTTCCTTGCGCAAGTATGTGTCTGGAGCCTTGGTGTTAGAACCTAGTTTTACTTCCACATCTGTGGCGCCAGAGGTGGCTCTGAATTTTTCAGCGGTCGCCAAGAGTGAAGATCGACTTTCTGTTATTTTCGTCATTAAAGTCATTAAGGGGACACCAGTTTCTATTTTCCATCAGGATCATTGGGTCGAAAAAGAAATTCTGCTCTCCCCTCAGCAAACGTTCAAAGTCCACCATGTTCTCGTGGACGACACCAAAAAGAAAGCCATTGTGATTATGGAACAGATGCCGAGCAATTGACGCCCAGTGCGGGGGGATCTGACACCGTAAAAAAGCGGCACAGCCCTTGCTTCAGCCTCCTTTGCCCAAAGAGGAGGGGACAATATGCACCAAACCATCAAGAAACTATGTCTGTTGTCTGCCGTGAGTATGATCACTGCAGTCAGCTCGCTCGTTCATGCTGAACCCAGCGAACGGGTTTCTGCCATTCTAACTAGACAAAGCAGTTCGGGGCTTCAGCTTCGAGACACCATGTCGAAAAATCTTTATCGTCAGGAAGCCGTTCAGGTTCCTTACACAGTTCAAGAGCCTTACCAAGCTCAAGAAACCTATTACGAGAGTGTTCCGTATCAAGAGCAAGAAACTTACTATGAACAAGTTCCGTACACGGAAACCGAATATTACACTGACTATGAAGACTATTGGGATCGCGAATACAAATGTGAAAACAGAAATCGCAGCGAGCGTGTTTGTCGTGACAAAGAATCCTGCCATGTGGTTCCGGGAAGAGGCCCTGACGGTGGTCCTCGCCGAGAATGCACCAAGTCTCCTGAATGTGAAACGGTAAATCGTTCTGAAAGAGTTTGTGATTGGGAGCAGGTTCGTAAATCACGCCCGGTCCAAAAAACTCGCACGGTCACACGTTATCGTGATGAGCGTCGTACACGCACGGTCACTCGTTACCGCCAAGAAGAACGCACGCGCACAGTGACTCGCTACAGGGACAAGCAAGTCTGCTGTAAAACAGAGTATGTTCAAGTTTTTGATCGGCAATATACAGTGCCAGTTTCGATTCTTTTCCCTGCGGGAACTGAATTGGTGGGAACAGAAAAAGAAACTTTCACAGTGGTGCTTTCGGGAACAGAAGCCGCACCCGTTGTGACTCTCACTCCAAAAGAAACGGTCTTTGGATATAAGATTGCCCGTCAACAAAAGTACGGTGGTGGAATCCAGATTGAATTGCAAACTATCCCTCGTTACACGGCGGAAGAGTTGGGTGCTGCAAGCATCAAGAACTTGCGTCTTGACGAAACAGCAACGGGATCTGTTATCAGCTTTTCTGATGAAGGTTTGAAAGCCCGTGTTCAGACAAGATACCTCTATCAAATTCGCGAAGTCGGGGCGTCCGAGGTTTTGGTCACGGGAGAGATTCAAGCAGGCTCAAAAAGCATTCGCCAGGATGTGGCTCAGCACTTAGAAGAAAGTCGTGAGTATCAATTGGAACTGCGCTTGCTCCGCCAGGGGTTAACTTTGGCAGGACCTGTGAATCAGGTTTTGACGGCGATCAAAAAAGTGACACCGATGAAGAGTGAAGACCTTCATATGCGTCGCGATCAGATCCGCACATTTGAAGTTCGGGGCCGTGGTGTTGAGGCTCGCTTGTTCTTTATTGACATGTCCCCCCAGGATGAGGGCGTGAAGACGACTTACAAGATCGAGATTCTTCTCGGCGGAGGCCGTGCACCGGTGGCCGCAAGTCGAGAGATTGCTCGTGAAGCGATGCCTATGGGAACGAAGAACTTTTTTAAAGTGTCTTTGCTTGATGACATGGGGATCTCATCCAAAGAACTGACTGATAAAGTCCGTAAAGGAAAAACAGTAACAGTTCAATTGACGACAACAAGAGAAAACCCTCGTCTCAATCAGGGGACGGCGGTGATTCTTCGTCATCAATTTGTACAAGAAGTGAATTAAGAGAAAGCTTTGAAGATTCCCGGATTGAAAAATCCGGGAATAGTCTCGAAGTGACAACTAGAGATGATCCATTCTGGCAATATCAATGCGGTTCGCAAGCCAGATAACAAAGACGATAGCAAATAGAACGCCGACAAGTCTTAAAGCGCGGCGCTTTTCCATTTGGAAATTTTCAGTCAATCCCACGGCCATCAAAAGGGCGGTGAAGGCAAAACCGATCAAAGTGATGGGTGGAATGATTTCAGAACCCACTTGGAAAATGAAGAAGGGAATGTTGGCGAAAAGAATCAAAGTGAAGATCTTGCGCAAAGAGCAGGTTCTTTTCTCAAAGACTTGAAAATAGTAATACATGAATAGCGTTCCGATGAAGGCCGTCACGACGCCGATGATGGGTGAAATCACAATGCCGCTCAAGACGCGGAAGAAATTCGGCGGAACAAGTCCCGTCAAAATACCAGAGCCAATACAAACAACGATCAAGGTCACCAAAAGAACAGTCCAACTCCAGTCCGGCAGGGTTGAAATATTCTGAATGGGATGTCGAAGGTAGTTGATGATGTACTTGGTTACATCTTTGGCAGATTTTAAAGGATCAGGCTTTGAATTTGGTGTCACATCTCTGTAGTCGCTCATGGATCTATTGCAGCATTAAAGCTGGACCTCGTCAAACCAAGACTATGGAGACCTAATTATTCTCGAAGATCCATCTCTCCCAGTTGTTGCATGCGGGGGAGAAGAAGCTTGGCATTGTTCAGGGCAGTTTCGTCCACCGCTCCCAAAGTAGAAAGCTCCGGGGCTTCAAGAGAGCGGATCATTAAGCGATGAATGTCGTAGGACCATGCCATCAAACCGTGCGGGGGCCGGGAAGGCTGAACCGTTTCAATTCTTTGAAAGGGCAAGGGGAAGGGGGTCAGACCTTGGAGAATGTCGGGGGCACCGGGGTTGGCAACCTCAGTGATACTCATCACGCAAGCAGGTTTGAGATCTTTGAGGACATTTTCGAACTCTTTAAGGGAGTGCGAGTCCAAAACCAGGTGAAAGTGTCTTTGGTTGGCTTCTTGCTGTTTTAGGAAATACTTAAAGCGCTCCAGGCGAAGAGGTTTACGATTCCACGGGAGATGAAGAGTGAAGACTTCATAGCCGTGCTCCGCCAGGAAAGAGGTGTACACATTCCAGTACTTGGCAAAATAAAAGAAACTGCGGGGGCCGGTCAGGAAGAGAATCGGCCAGCGGGTCATCAGGCAGTTGGCTTCGAGTTCAAAGGGAAGGTCTTTACGATCGCGGGCACGATTGGAGAAAAGAGCCAGGCCCGCGAGAACAACAAAAAGACAGAGAAATAGTAATAAGAAATCCATCTCTCGATTATAGAGATGTCGTCAGGCGAAAGGCAAAATCAACTGAGTTTTTATCAGCAGATTTATTGATCATCGCTGTGCGGGCGCTAAGCTCGGCTCCCAAGGACAGACGTTTATGAACTTGCGCCATGAAGCCCGAAGAGATCACAAAAGAAGGAGTGGTTTCGTCCACACTGATCCCCTTCGTTGAATCTTTGAATTTCAAAAAGCGATTGGAAAGACCTGCACTCAACGTGTAGTTCCAGATGCTTTCAAGTTTGTCGGTGTAACCGATTTTGATATCAAGCTCTTTGATGCTGAGGTCTTCACTGCCTTCCGTGGTTGTGCCGTAATTGCGGAAGACACCTTCGGAATACCACTGAGGGGAGAATAGATCCATACCCAGGGAAAGTTGAATCCCACTGGCATGACGATTGAAATTTTTATTGTTAGTAGCAAGGTTTGTGAAAGCATTTACATAACCAATGCCTGCATGAAGGCGAACATCATCAAAAGAGCTGGCGCTCTCTTTGGTGATCTTCTTTTGCTTGGCACTCAACTCATTGAGAAGATCGTCATAGCTGACTTCCTCATAAGAGCTGTCTTGTGCGGCCCAGACCAAAGCAGGGGCAGAAAGGAGAGAGAGGGAAACCAGAGCCACTTTAAAAAGATTTGATGTTTGCATACCTAGATTCTAGCAAGAGAATGGCGAATTTCAAAAATTGATCTTTTGTTCTAGACCTTCTTGTTGGCACAATAGGGATATGTTCCTATTTAAGCCCAAACACAACTGTTACTGCGCCTTCTGCAAAAGTCCTCGCCGTATTTATCGAAAGAAGAATATTTCCTTCATGAATATCATGGGTGCGGCCATGGCTTCTGTGGTTTTGATGCTCGCTATGTGGCAGCAGTATGATCCTCGTGTGATGATTGTCTTTGTCGTGTGTTTGGCAATCTCGGAAGTGTTCGTGCAAATCCGTTGGCGCTTGTCTATGACATGTCGGCAATGTGGATTTGATCCCATTCTTTATAAGAAAGATCATGCGGCTGCGGCTCTGAAAGTCAGAGAGCAGTTGGATCGCCGCAAAGAAGATCCGAAATATCTTCTGGCGAAGCCCCTGAATCTGCCTGCTCTTTCCGCAGATAAGGCCAAGGCTTTGCAGGAGAAATCCAAGGGCCGATTGGTCTCTCGTTCCATCTAATTTTTTGGCTCCATTTGTGTTCTCAAGAAGCCTTTTCTTGCCAGACCTGCCGTCTTGTGCAATTTTAGTCCCATGAAAACATTAGTTGTTGTGCCTACCTATAATGAAAGTGAAAACATTCAAGCCCTTGTTCCGGCCATTTTGGCTAAGAACTTGGGGGTCGACATTCTTGTGGTTGATGACAACTCACCGGATGGAACGGGCAATATCGTTCGCGAGATGCAAACTCGTATTCCCCAGTTGAATCTCTTGTCTCGCCCAGGAAAGCAAGGTTTGGGCAAAGCTTATATCGCGGGTTTCCGTTGGGGAATTGATAAGGGTTACGAAGCCATTGTTGAGATGGATGCTGATTTCTCTCATCGCCCAGAGGATTTGGGGCCCTTGCTTAAGACTCTTCAAAACAACGATTTTGCTGTGGGTTCTCGTTATGTTGAGGGTGGTCGTACGGTGAATTGGGGATTGATTCGGAAGATTATTTCCCGTGGTGGCAGTCTTTATTCTCGTATGATTTTGGGTTTTCCTTTGAATGATTGGACCGGTGGGTTTAATGCATGGAAAAAAGAAGTTCTTCACGGCATCGATCTTTCCTCTGTTCAATCCAATGGCTACAGCTTTCAAATTGAATTGAAATACAAAGCCCTCAAAAAAGGTTTCAAGGGAGCAGAGTCTCCGATCGTTTTCGAAGACCGTCGTGTGGGTCAAAGTAAAATGTCCCTAAAAATCGTTCTCGAGGCGTTCTACCGAGTATGGTTGATCAGATTCTAAGAGCTGTCGCTAAGGCATCTTTCTTTTTTATCGTTCTTCTTTTTCCAGCTTGGGTTCTTGCTCAGGCTCAACAAGCCACCGTTGTCAATAACGGGGCCTTGGTGTATAAAGAGGCCGACTTTGATGCTCCTGTTCTGACCCAATTAAAATCCGGTGGTGTCTACAGTATTTCCAAGGGAAAAAAAGGACCGTTCTATAAAATTCGCGTGAAGCCGGGAAGTATCGGCTGGATTGCGGATAGTGACGTTAAACTGGGAGTGGTGAAGGTTGAAGAAGAGCCGGAGCCGGTCAACTTGGACGAAGAAATCAAAAAGAAACACCAAAAGCCTTTCTTTGCCTCTCGTTATCGCGGGCCGGTGTTTGAGTATTTGTTTTATGAAGAAGATACTTTGGGCAGAAAGCGTTCCGAAGGACTGTTATTTTATGGTTTGAAGATCAACGGTTTTGATACCCTCTTTGACGGTGAGATTTACACGGACACGAACATTCTTTTCCATGTCGGTGCTCCAAAGTATTATGCTGAAGAAACAGGCGAAAGCGCGGATGGTTACATTGTGATTGCAAACTTTCTTTTGCAAACCATCACGCCTAAGAGCAAATGGCACTTTTATTATTACGGCCTGGGTCCCACGGTGAAGTATTCTCATTTTAATCTTCACCTGCCGAATGGAACCTCGCAATCCAGTTATTCAGCGGACGATTTGACCATCGGGCTGGTTTTCAACTTGGGTTTGGCCTTCCGATTAAGTGAGACCCTTTCTCTCAAGACAGACGTCAAATATTACTGGGAAAAGACCCAATATTTAGGTGCTGGAGTGAACTTGGGATTCATTTTCTAGGTTCCTTCTTAATATTGACTTCCCGCACCTTTGAAATCCCCCTTGCGCATTGCGCCGCTTGGCTTATCAAGGATGACCCCAGGGGGAGTTTCATGCGAATTTCCCTCTATGTCGATTCAAGTTTTACCCCCTGAAGTTGTCGATCAAATTGCCGCTGGAGAAGTGGTCGAACGTCCCTCGCATCTCGTGAAAGAGCTCGTGGAAAATTCCATCGATGCGGGGGCGACCCGCGTTCATGTGGAATTCTATGACGGCGGTAAAACCGTGAAGGTCATCGACAACGGCAAGGGCATGGCACCTGAAGATTTGTCAAAAGCCCTTGAGCGATTCGCCACCAGTAAAATTTCAAAAACAGATGACCTTTGGAAATTAAGAACCTTTGGTTTTCGTGGTGAAGCCTTGGCCAGCATCGCGGCGGTCAGTCGTTTGACGTTGACCTCTCGTCGTGAAGGTGATGATCAAGCTCATCAGCTGTATAGCGAGTTCGGAAAAAGAAAAGACATCGACAAAGTCGGAGGCTCTCAAGGAACGACGATTTCCATCGAAGGTCTTTTTGAAAATACTCCGGCGCGTTTGAAATTCATGAAGTCGGACTCGGCAGAAGCCACGGCCATCAAGACAACTCTGAAAGCCATGGCCTTGTCTCACTATGATGTGGAGTTCCGTATTCAAGAGAATGGCAAGTTGGTGCATTTTTGGCCCGCTTGTAAATCCCGTAAAGATCGCGTGGAACAAATTTTAGAAATCAAGCCTCTCTATATCGGCGAAGCCTCCCGTGAAAACGTGCGAGCTTATGCTGTCTTTGCTGACCCTCACAATGTGGCAAAAACTGCACGTAACATCTGGTTGTTTGCGCAAAATCGTTGGATCCAAGATCGCAGTCTACAAGCCGCAGTGAACGAGGCTTATCGCAGCTTGCTCATGCACGGTGAATATCCTATTGCCGTTGTCTGGGTAGAGACCGATCCCGATTGTGTGGACGTGAATATTCATCCGACCAAATCTCAAGTGAAATTCCAAGAGGCCTCGTTGGCATTCCGTGCCGTGGCCGGAGCTTTGAGAAGCTCATTGGAAATGGCTCCGTGGATTCCTCAAAGTGCCAGAGCATCGCAAGCTCCTTCCGCTGGAGTTGCGGAACCCAGTGCCTTTAAAAGTACTCAGGGACTGCCGAACTTTGCGACACAAAGTGCGCCCAGAGAAAACCTGGCGTTTGCAGATCAGGCCTTAAAGACAACGCAATTTCAAAAGAAAGATTTCAACTTTCCGTCATCATCCGTAAGTTCTCCGCAAATGACTTATCAAACCTTGGCTGATGCGGCAGAGTCGCGACAGGATTTCGCTCCTCAGGGAATGATAGAGTCCGCAGCGCCCGTCGTTCAAGGTGGTTATTGGAGTTCCTTGGAAGTGTTGGGGCAAGCGAATCTCACTTACATTGTGACTCAATCCCAAGACAAAATGGTTTTTGTCGATCAGCATGCGGCCCATGAGCGTGTGGTCTTTGAAAAACTCATGACCGCCTGGAAGGGTGGCAAAGTGGACGTGCAAGATTTCCTTTTCCCGCTCGCCATTGATCTTTCTCCAGACAAAGTGGAAGGCCTCATGTTGCACGCTAAAGACATTGAACGTCTCGGTGTTCATCTTGAAGTTTTGGGCCCTGGAACGGTGGGTGTGAAAGCGGCTCCATTGATCGTCAAAGATGCGATCTTGAATAAAGTCTTAGACCAAATGGCCTCTGAAATCGTCGAGCAGGGCGGAAGCTTCTCTCTTGAAAGAGCCGTGGGTGATATTTGCGCCACCATCGCCTGTCACTCGGTGGTTCGTGCGGGGCAAGCTTTGGGGCTTGAGCAAATGAAGAACTTGTTGCGAGAGATGGATCAGTTCCCTCTGTCGAGTTTCTGTCCCCATGGTCGTCCGGTCAGTGTGGAGTATCCTTACCACAAGCTTGAAAAAGACTTTGGGCGAATTGTTTAGATATGAAAGAAAATAAACCCGTTATTTTTGTCGTTGGGACCACGGCCTCTGGCAAGTCCGATTGGGCTTTGCGTATGGCGCAAAAACATGACGGCGTGATCGTGAACTGTGACTCCATTCAGGTTTATAAAAAACTCGACATCGGGTCTGCCAAGGCTTCTGCTGAAGAGCGGGCTTTGGTGCCTCACTATTTGATAGATTATGTGTCTCCGCCTCAAGAAATGACGGCCGGGGTTTACAGTGCTGAGTTCTTTGAGTTGATGAAGACCCTTCCCGAAGGAAAGCCGGTCTTTGTTGTCGGCGGCACGGGATTCTATTTCATGGCTTTGGAAAAGGGCATGTACCCCGTGACGAAGGTTTCTGAAGAGATGAAGAAGCAAGTGGAGCAAGAGATGTCGGAAGACGGTGGACCTGAGAAACTCTATAAAGAGTTGATGGCCAAGGATCCCGATTACGGTTCAAAACTTCATGTCTCTGATCACTATCGGATTGGGCGAGGGATTGAACTGGTGCGAACTCAGGGGCGCAGTGTGACCGAGATTCAAAAAGAGTTTGATGCTCAAAAAACTCCCTTCCCATATCCACTTTTAAAAATTGGTCCTTCTTGGGACAGAGATGTTCTGAGAAAACGCATTGCTGAGCGCACCGAGAAAATGCTCAAAGCAGGCTTGATTGAAGAGGTGCAGGGCCTACTCGACGAAGGTCTTAAGAGCTGGGCACCGATGAGCAGCGTGGGATATCGAGAAACCATTGAGTTTCTGGAAGGGATGTTGTCTCGGGAAGAACTATCCGAGCATATCTCGACAAACACGGCTCAATTGGCGAAAAAGCAAAGAACATGGTTCCAAAGAGATAAAGAGATTCATTGGTGCAATGGGGAAGCGGGATTTGTGAAGGCCGAGTTGCTGGTCGAGAAATTTCTCAACCCTTGACCATCTGAAACACCAAGTCAAAAATAAGAGTCAATATATGAAAAGCATGACAGGTTACGGGACATCCCGAGTTTCTTCTAAAGACGTGAACGTTGAGGTGAGCATTCGTGCCGTGAATGGTCGTTTCCTCGAGCCTCGTTTCCATTTGCCGCGTGAATTTGTGGCTTTTGAAAATGATCTTAAAAAAATTCTCAGCGGTACATTGTTCCGTGGAACGGTAGACATCTTCGTCTCTCGTCGTGTGAAGGCTTCGGCCAATCGTGCAAATATTCAGATCAATGACGCCTTGGCGAAAAAATACGTCGGTGCATATAAACATCTTTCTAAGCAGTTGGGTGTGCCATATCAAGTTCATCTTGAAGTTTTGGCTCGTCTTCCAGATATCATCAAAGTTGAAGAAAGCTATGAATTGCTTCCTGGGGAAGAAAAGGTTCTTAAAAAAGCTTTCATTGATGCCTGCAAAAATTGCGATAAAGAACGTCTTCGTGAAGGCAAAGCTTTGCGCAAGGATCTTGAAAAGCTCCTCACTGATTTGGAAAAACAAATCAAAGTTATCACAGGCTTAAGAGAAGAAGCGAATGTGCAACTTCAAGATAGATTTGAACAAAAGATCCGCGCTCGTCTTAAAGGAAATGATATTGACCCGAATCGCATCTCTCAAGAGATCGTGATTCAGTTGGAAAAAGCCGACATCAATGAAGAGCTCAGCCGCTTGAGCGAGCACATTAAAAACTACCGTCAGTTGGTGGGCTCACAAACGGCGGAAGGCAAGAAGTTGGACTTCTACACTCAAGAGCTTTTGAGAGAAGTGAACACCATCGGGTCAAAGTCTCAGGTAGCCAAGATCACTCAGGCTGTGGTAGAAGCCAAAACACTCATCGAAAGATTGAGAGAACAGGTTCAAAACGTACAGTGATGAAGACACGCATGATTATCGTTGCCGCCCCCAGTGGAGCCGGCAAAAGCAGTTTTGTGGAAAGAATATCCCGGGAAGATTCCCGATTGGTGGATATTATTACTTTCACAACTCGCAGTATGCGCAAGGGGGAGGGCCCAGGTCTTCCTTACCACTTCATCTCCGTGGACGACTTTAAGAACAAAATCGAGCAGAACTTCTTTGTAGAATGGGCCAAAGTTCACACCAACTATTACGGAACATCCTATGAATCCCTGGAAAAGGCCTGGCATGCGGGTAAAACTGCGATCATGGACATCGATATCCAGGGTGTGGCGACTTTTAAGGCCAAATTTGACGATGCGAAGACCATCTTCATCCACCCACCTTCCATAGACGAATTGCGTCGTAGAATCGCAAAACGAGACGGGGGGATGCCGGCGGATATCGAGGTTCGCATGGCAAATGCTGAAAAAGAGCTCCGGGAAGCCTCTAAATTCGATTATCAGATCGTCAACGACGTCTTCGAGCATTCCTACGCGGAATTCAAAAAAATCATTGAAGAATTGCTAACTTAAGGGTACTTTGACCAGCCTGACCCTTTCTCACGGGGGCCTGGTTTAATATTTCCGGAGGCAGAAAATGGCTCGTGTAACAGTTGAAGATTGCTTAGAAAAAGTTCCTAACAGATTTGCATTGGTTTTGATGGTTTCTAAAAGAGCTAAGCAATTGCTTAAAGGTGCAGAGGCGACTGTTTCTACACGCACTAACAAGTACATTGTGAGCGCTCTTCGTGAAGTTGCTTTGGGCAACGTGGGTTATTCAGAAACTATGGATAACAAAGATGCTATCGCTCAGATCGAAAAAGATCTTAATAAGTAAGCCTAGACCTTTCTCTTAGCGGCCTCTTCGGGGCCGCCTCTAAAAGACTGATTTCACTAATAAAATTTAATAGGACCTTTTGATTCTTCTCTGGAGTCCGTATTTCTTCTCAGGTAAACTAGAGGGATATGGTCGAACTGTCCAAGGACGAAGGCTTATCCCATAAGCCAGTTAAAACTCTCGAAGATTTATTGAATCGCATTCGTGCGTACTATCCGAATGCTGATTTGAAACTCATCGAGAAAGTGTATGAGTTTTCAGAGAAAGCTCATGAGGGGCAAATTCGCCGCAGTGGTGAGCCTTACATCTCTCATCCGCTTTCAGTAGCGGCCATCCTCGCTGACCTCCGACTCGATCTAGACACCATTGCCACAGGCCTCTTGCATGACACTGTTGAGGACACTCATGCAACGTTGGAGGACATCAAGCGGGAGTTTGGTGAAGTCATCGCTCACATGGTCGATGGTGTTACTAAGATCGGACAGATGAAATTCAAAAACAGCCACGAAAAACAAGGCGAGAATATTCGCAAGATGATCGTGGCTATGGGTAAAGACGTGCGTGTGGTTTTGGTGAAACTCGCTGATCGCTTGCACAACATGAGAACTCTGAATTTCATGCCCTTTGAAAAACAAGAGCGCATCGCTCTTGAGACTTTAGAAATTTATTGTCCCCTCGCTGGTCGCATGGGTATCAGTTCCTTGAAGATTGAGTTGGAAGACTTGTGTTTCCGCTATTATCGCCCCGATGTGTACTATGAACTCGTTCAGAAAATCAAAAAGACAGAAGCTGAGCAAGATCGCTACATCGATCAAGTGAAGCAGTTGATCGGCAAAGAGCTGACGAAAGCCGGCTTGAAATACGAGGTCTATGGTCGATCAAAGCATTTATGGTCCATCTATAGAAAGATGCAGTCACGAAGCATTGATTACGAGCAAGTGTATGACGTCCTTGCCTTCCGTGTGATCATGGGCAGCGTGGCTGAATGCTACGCTGCTTTGGGTTTGGTGCATTCTCTGTGGAAACCTATTCCTGGAAGATTTAAAGATTTCATCGCGATGCCAAAGGTGAATAATTACCAATCTCTGCATACCACGGTGGTGGGGCCTGGCGGCGAGCGCATTGAGATTCAAATCCGTACTGAAGAAATGCATCTTGTCGCCGAGAAGGGGATCGCGGCCCACTGGAAGTACAAAGAGCGTGGCAAGATGGCGGACGATGAGTCTCTACAACAGGCCAATTGGTTGCGAGATCTGGTGACCTTGCATCAGCAAACGCGCAACTCTGACGAGTTCTTGGATACGATCAAGACAGATTTGTTCGAGTCCGAAATTTATGTTTTTACTCCGAACGGTGACGTTCGTGAATTCCCTGAGAACGCCACTCCGGTGGACTTTGCTTATGCAGTTCATACTGAGCTAGGTAATCGCTGCGTGGGTGCCCGTGTGAATGGCAAGATGGTGCCTCTCAAGTACCGTTTGCAAAACGGGGACACCGTGGAAGTGATGACTTCTAAAACCCAAATGCCTTCCAAGGATTGGTTGAAGTTCGTCGTGACGAACAAAGCCAAATCTAAAATCCGCGCCTTCGTAAAAGAGGAGCAGCGTCGTCGTGCTTTGATGCTTGGTAAAGAACTTGTGGAAAAAGAATTCCGCAAATTCGGCATGGCGGCCGTGAAGTATCTAAAAGGGGCTGCCTTTGATGAGCTTCTTAAAGACAACGGCCTTGCAGATCTTGAAGAGCTCTACGTTAAAGTAGGGTACGGCAAGCTTGAAACTCGTCACATCGTTGAAAAGTTGTCGCCAGAGTATCTAGAAAAAGAAGCGGCCAAAACCGAAGACTCTTCTTTCATGGAAAAAGTGATGCGTGCGGCGACTCAAAAGTCGCGCAAGAACAATTCACTTATTTCTGTAGATGGCATGGACGATATTCTTGTTCACTACGCAAAATGCTGTCATCCCATTCCAGGAGATCCTATCGTGGGCTTCATCAGCCGCGGTCGCGGGATCACCATTCATAGAGCCGACTGTCGTAAGGCTTTCGAGATGGATCAACTGCGCAAAGTGGATGTGAATTGGAATGTGAAGCAAGCCTCTGAGGGTCAAGAGCGAATGGTGCGTTTGGAGATCGTGTCTCACGATATTCCAGGTTTGTTGAAATCTATGAGTGAGGCTTTCGCTCAACAGGGAATCAATATTCAATCCGCACAGATCCGCACGACCAAAGATAAAAAAGCGGTCTGTCACTTTGAAATCAGCGTTCAAAACGCCAGCCAACTCAATCAAGCCATTTACGAAATTCAAAAAATCAAAGGCATCCTGAACGTCTCTCGCGTCCTCCAATAGAATCCGAGAGGTAGGGACTTACTTTTGGTAGCAATGATGCGTCAATTGATACGTTGCTGCTACCAAAAGTAAGTCCCTACCTTTCGTTCTAAAGGGTGCTGAGAGGACGAGCTTCCTTTTTCTTTTTCTGTAGTTGAATCTCATGAAACTCCACGGAGCGTTCAACGAGCTTGAGAGTTTGCATTACAAGCAGAGGCTCGGATTTACAAAGACGGATGGCTTCTTCTTTGCTGTAAATTCCCGAGTAAGCTTTTTTCACGCAATCCACGGTGGCCAGTGACCCATTTCCTTTGCAGAGGTGGAGGGCCTCCTCGCGACTGAGAATCCAAGAAAAAGCTTTCTTCGCACAGTCCACAGGGCCTGTGTCTGTGCGACTTCCTTGGCAAAGTTCGATGGACTCTGTGCGATCGAAAATATATCTAAAGGCATTTTTTGCACAGCTTGCGGGAGCCTTGGAATAGGCTCCCTGGCAGAGCTGGAAGGCTTCTTCTTTGCTTAAGATCCAGCGATAAGCATCGTTCACACATTCCATGGCACCCTCAGGACTGCGAGGAGTTTGAGCTGTGCACCGATATTCTTGGCCATCTCGAATGATCGTGAAAAAATCTGCTTTGGCGGCAGGGGCAGACATTAAGATAATGTAAAGAAAGGCGTAAAGTGGTTTCATTTTATCCCTCCTTCGAGGTTCGAAGGGTAAAAATGCAAGCGCCGTACCAGAAATGATGACACCACTTGAACAGCAAAAACTTTATATTTTATTCAAAGAGACTTTGAGAGTGTAAACTTGCCTGGAGGCTTCTTAGAGATTCCAAGCCCAGCCCGCTTTAAGCACGATCATATTGGCCTTTACAGTGTCGGAAGGCGGGAAGATTGTGTATTCCAAACTCACGGGGACATAGTTCTTGCGGCTCAATTGAATGTCTACGCCACCGGCAACTAAGAGCGTCTGATTCGTAGAAACTTGAGCAGCATTTAAGATGGAACTCGATTTCGACAAGGCAATCAAGAAGCCCACGCCGCCACCAGCCCATGGACGGTATTTGCCTTCCATGAAGTGATACTTGCCAACGCCATACAACGACAAGTAAGTGAAGTCCGCATTACAGCCACCGCCACTGCAACCCAATGCATTGCCGGCACTGCCACTCACAGAGAATTGCTCCAGAGCGACAATTCCGCGGCCAATCATATTGGACGTGTAAGCATAGTCATAGAATGCTCCAGCACCAAAGCCAGAGCCTTTCATGCTTGAACTGTTCGTCATGCCGCCAGAAAGTTTTTGAGTGGCATCCATAGAGGCCATCAGGTACTCACCCAATACTCCCCATGAGTCTTTCACAATTTTCAAATATTCACCCGAAGGAGCCGGGCGGGAGGAGAATCCAGAGTCAGAGCCTGGAGTTGAAACATCTGCGCTCATTGGTGCAGATGAGGCTTTAGCTTGCAAAGTGTAACCAATGGCGCCTTTGCCTTTGACGATTTGGCCTATGGCTTTGCCGCCTTTCACTTGAGTGATGCGAATGATGGCTCTTTTTTTATTTGTGGCGGGGTCGAGAAGATAATATTCATCTCCGGGAGCACTGTCTGCGCCATCTAGATTGATCAGAACTCGCTGTCCTTTGGTGTTGGTGACCGTGGCAGACCAACCGCTAAGAGGTAAAACAAAGATGAGGATTGCAAGAAGAGAGCGGTTTAAATTCACGTACAGTCCCTTGTCAGTCCGCCGACATGACGTTGTTTTCGAGCTCTTTTATAAATTGTGCTTTGTAGAGAGTCCAAATGGCTTCGCTGGCAAATTCGTAAGTGCAAGTTGAAGTGGTGTTGGTTTCGTCTTTTTGCAAAGCACGAACTTCAACCACACCTTGATTGATGGTTTTCCAGATTTCTAAATCAGCTTCAGCCACCACGAGCTCATAAGTTTTGGCAGGGAATTCTTGGTTAAACCAAGTTTCTATTTTGCCTTCTTTTTTACATTTTTTGAGTTCAAAACCTGAGATCTTCTCTGGCGCATCTGATTCGAAATCCTTACGGCCTTCCGAGCGGTAGAGGGAACAACCGCTAAGAAAAACAATAAAGCTGAGAGAGTATAAAATGCGTCTCATAACTTTTTGATTATAGTTCGAGAGCATAAAAAGAAAAAGCCCTGAGATATTTCAGGGCTTTAGACTTAGTAAAAAAAGTCGAAATTTTGGTCACTGTCTCTCTCAGATAGAAAGAGACGGTGCTCAGAGCCTACTCTCCACATTACAAAATGGATAGTTAAGCCCCATGTCAGAGAGATACACTCTAGAATGGGATTTCGTCGTTAGAATTGAAGCTTGGCTCAGGACCGAAATCTTGGAAGCCATAGTCATCAGCGCCGCCAGAAGAGTTGCTACGGCCTGTTTCATTGCCTGCAGAGCCCAAGAATTGAACTGTGCTTGCTACGATTTCAGTCGTGTAGCGTTTCTGACCTTGTTGGTCTTCCCATTGGCGAGTTTGCAATTTACCTTCAACATAGACTTGGCGACCTTTTGCAAGATGCTTACCGCAGATCTCTGCAAGTTTGCCCCATACAGTAACACGGTGCCATTCTGTACGTTCTTGTTTTTGACCATCTTTAACCCAAGATTCGCTAGTCGCGATGTTCAAGCGAGCTACAGTAGAACCACTGCCGATCGCTTTAACTTCAGGGTCAGCCCCTAGACGGCCCACAAGAATCACTTTATTAATACCAGACATTTTTCCTCCGATTTGACGTATCCGTTTTTTGCCAGTTTGAGAGTGAAGTCAATAAGGACTTCAGGCTTGTTTTCTCTTGTTGAGAGCTATGTGCAAAAAATGGGCAGAATCCGGCCTAAGTTTAATAAGCAACGGACCTACCGAGCATCTGAATTTCGGATAGAGACGAAACTAACGCGCAGCGCCTATGGACGGTGGCATCATTGGATTTGAAGCAGAAACTTTGAACTTGTATTGAGCGCCATCCGCAGTGGGAGTTTTAAAGCCATCAATAAAGCTTAAGAAGAGAGCGGCGCGATCTTGAAAGCTGCGTTTGGTTCTGAGATCGATATCAAAATTATAAGCTCCGATTTGCTGTCCGAAGCGGCCACCTTGATTCACAATCGTCAAGCCGATGTTGCCCTTGATCGTGCCAGACAACTCGTCCCCTGGGCGGCCTATGGTGCCTGTCTCGATAATGAAACGACCTGCCGAGAGACGGCCTTTGAGCTCCACAGTGCTGAGTTTTAAATCCGGCAAAGTCAAAGGACCCATCGGAGTGTTTACGTTAGACGGTGGCAACTCAAATTGATTGATCGTCATATTGAGTTCAACTTCAGGTTGCTCTTGGAAACTTAAATCAGCCAAAGCGGTGGTTTCAAGATTCAACTGACCTTTTAAAAGAATCGGAAGATTTGCCAGCTCGCGAATGTCATTGAGAGAAATTTTCTTCGCTTTGACGTCGATTTTGTGGCGTTCGATGCCATTGTCAGAGCGCGCTCCCTTTGCGACCTGCAAATCCACATCACCCTTGAGAAAACCTTTTGCCGAAACATGTCCGAAAGGTTTTTGCTGAATCAAGCCGGTCACTGACGGTGTGATAACAAGTTCTTGAGCGGTGAGTGCTGGAGTTTTAAGAGACTCAATATATACATGATCCATCTTCACTCCCGGTTGGGGGAAGAGGCTGAGTTTCATGCGTTCAAACTGAAGATAGACGGAATTGTTGGTCAGCTTGGAAACCTGGGAGGAAATCAAGTCACTCATGTCATCAAAAGGGAAGAGAACGAAAAGGAAAACAACCGCCGACATGATCATCACGAAGATGCGACCTTTGTTGTTCTTCAACATGCGGAAAAACTTGAAAACATTTTCCATTAGCGACGACCTCCACGTGGAGGTGGTGTGTTGCCCGTATCCGGTTCTGCAGTCAAGGAAGGAACAGCTAGAGCGACCAGCTTGTAAAACACGTCAAAGTAACGACTGTCTTCACGATTCGCTGTCATCACCATGTCTTTGAGTTTAACGCTTGGATTTAAGCTCTGGAACTGATAGCCCAAGTCGATCACCTGACGGAGATTGAGCTTAGCCAGATTCACTTGCACCATGCCCTCTGTCAGATTTTGCGGAATCAGACGTGTCGATTCGCTCAGGACCTCCGTGCCTTTGATTTGCTCAGGGAGCAAGTTGGCATTGCGGATTTGATTGTCGATCATGTTCTTTAAAGAATTCATATCCGGAGCCGGCTGCAAAGAAGGAACTTCTGAAGACTCACGAGTCACTTTGAGGAGCTCACGGATCGTGCTTCTTTTGCTCTCAAACTCAGTTTCATACTGAGTGGACTGATCGTAGTAGGAGTAGGGCACTGAAAGAATCAAAAGAGCAATCAAGGCCGAGCCACCCACTACCGTGAGTTTCTGCATGCTCGGGCTCATGTTCTCATAGCGATCGCGCATTTGATTGTAAGTGCCACTCTCTTGGATGCGTTCCCAGGTTGTTTTGAGCTCGCTTGAAAAGCGTTCTTTGAGTTCGTCTAAATTCATCGCGTCACCTTTTGAATTCCACGATCAACAGCAAAGCTGAAAGAGAAAGCGGTTTTATTTGGAAGGGCAGGCAGAGTCGCTCGCTGAGCCGTGACTTTCCCGTCATCCGTGATATTCGCCAAAGATTGTTGCAACAGAGTCGCCTCGCGAGGGCTGCCCACGTAGCCAGCCATTTTCACGTTGGACTCTACGATCTGAAGATCTTGAACATCCAGGCTCACAACATTTTTAGCTGGAGTGGCATCACTGATCTTTTTCATGATGTCCATGGCAGAGTTCATACCCACGAGACCTGAAAGAGTTTTCAAGTCCGCAGCGCGTTTCTTGTTTTCGCGAATGTACTTACGAATTCCACTTTCCGTGGCATTCTTTCCAGTGAGTTTGGCAACACTCTTGGCTTGTGACTTCAAGACTTCTTGAGTGCGGTCGGCCAAGCCCAAAGAGAATTGCTCGCGCAAAGAAGTGTAAACGAAGAGCACGACAAGAGCCGCCGCAGCGACCTTCACGGTGTGACCCCATTTTGCCCAAAGTGCCTTGGCATAATGATTCTGTTTAGCAAAATCACCACGCATGAAGTTCACAGCCGGGTTGCGAGGTTTTTTGAATCCTTCAATGGCCAAACCCAAAGCCACACCCAATTTTGCAGAGTTGGCCGGGGAACGTTCAAAAAGAACATTGGGGAAAAGATCCAAAGTTGAAACTTTATTCACAGGAACTTCTAAAAGCTGAGTCAAGAAAGGACCCAGGTTTTGAATCTGACAAGTTCCGCCGGTTAAGCCAATGCTGGTGACATTGGCGTTGAATTCGCTCTTGATCTCCAAGATAGAAAGTTGCAGATCACGAGCCATTTCGCGAACGCTCTTGGCAATAGTCTCAGAGAAAGTCACTTGGTCAAAAGTGGCGCCTTGCTTGTTCGTCAAAATGAAGGCTTTGGTTTGCAGCTCTTTCAGAGCTTCGACGTAGGGAATCTCGTACTTGCGAGCAATGGCCTCAGCGATATTTCTTCCACCCCATAGAATCGAACGGATGCCGACCAGAGAGCTGCCTTCAAAAGCGCTCACCAAAGTGCGCGAGTGACCAATGTTCAAAACCAAGTGTGTGTGGCGAAGAGGTTTTGCTTCAATCTCATCCAATGCCGGTGGCGGGGCCATCGTCATGGGTGGAGCTTCATTCCATTTTTCGAAAACATTGGCGAATGCCGTGCCTTCGGCAGAAATCAAGAAGGGTTCAATGCTGGAATCCAAAGCTCTTTGCAGGCAGGTTTGAACGTGATTTTTCGGAGCCGCACAAGCCAAAACTTCCGCACCAGAGCCGACGGTGCGAATGATCTTTGCGTCAAAGATGGCGTTGTCGGCAGAAAAGGGAATGTCTTCTTCTAGCTCGAAAGGCAAACTGCGGCTGATTTTCAATCTGTCGTTGAATGGGAAAAATTTATTTCGAATGGCCAATTTGTCTTGGCGTAAACCAAAAATAAAACGAGTTTGTGCAGCATCAAACTTGCTGGAAAAGTTGCGGAGGAATTCGATGATTTCAAGTTCAGTGTCTGCATTTTGAGATGTGCTGAGCACGTGTTCGAAGAACTGAGTGACTTGAAAACCTTTGGAGGTGCTTTGCACTTCCACGATTTTGATACTGCTGGTGCCGATGTCTATTCCGATGGACTTCATTCTGCAGCGTTCCTCCATGAACGTTTAGATCTTAGTCTAAAAGAACGGGGTTCGGAAGTAAACGCCTTTCGCCGGAGTTTTTGTTGGTCTCTCCTCTGGGGGACACGGCCATCCTGGCCTCGCGGGGCTTGGTACCGCGTCGTGCGGGCCCCGAGGTCCCCCAGAGGAGAGACCAACAAAAACTCCAACGAAGAGCATTTACTTCCTCATCGATGTTTTAGAATAAGTGTGGGGAAAACGTGGGCCTCCTCGAGGAGGGCTGGACGTTGATCTAGGAAAAAACACCTTAGACTCCTGAGAGTACTCTCTCAGGAGTGCCGTTTGAGGCAAGAGACATCACATGAAAAAGAAGAAAACACGAAAACGGAGTACCCTAAACTCCGTCCCCCCCAAACCCCAACTCCAAAAAACAAAAACCCACAAAATGTGTGGGTTTTATTAGCCTATCCTCTATCTCTCATTCCAATAAACAATCCTCGGAGGTCCCTTGGATACCTTAGACTTCTTAGTCGTTGGCGTACTCGATTTTTGTTTCGACCCATCGGAGTCTGGTTGTTCTTCGCCAGATTCGTCGGCTTTCTCTTTATCAACCAATGTTTTCACCTTAGCCGCCGTTTTGTCAAAATCCATAACGATGGCGATGATCTCCCTAGCTGTACCCGCGAATTCACCGGTACTGCGGATTTTGAAATTCATGACAGAATCAAAAATTAGTGGGGGCGGGGGATTGGCTTCTAAGCGGACGCCTTTAGATTGCACGAATTGCCAGAACTCCTCTTCGTCTTTGAAGGGACCACCTTCATCTTGGCTGTCGCGGCGTTTGACGATTTCGGCGACGGCTTCGTCGGTCATGCCGGCATCTAGAGTTTTTAGCACATCTCGGGTGGCGATGTTTGGGTTGATGCCCTTCATGCCGTAAATCGTGATGCGTGGTTCGAGAATGTTGTACAATTCGTCATCCATGCCTGGAACCATGTGCATTTCAGAGAGAGTTCTGAACGAGCGGTTCGGAGGATAGTATGTCGATTGAGAGTCAGCGTTCATTTGATTGTAGGCTGCAGCTTTGTCTCCACCGTTAGCGGACTGAGACTTTGCACTCATCCAATCGGCGATCTTGTTGATCAGCTCGTCGAAACGGAAATTCGAGTATTCTCGGGCGAATTTCTCGTCTTCTTTTAGTTTTTGTTGAAATACCGCAAGCAATTGCTTTGCCGTGTTTTCACGCAAAGTTTTGGACGGGGAGTTCAAATCGTTGATGTCGATCTTGGAACCTTCGTCTTCGATGGTCACCATGTAAGCCGCATCCATGATGGACTCTTTGGTCATCTTATTGAAAGTGTCCTTGTCAACAGCATTGAGATCATCAGGAATCGGCAATGGCCAGGCGAAAGGAAACTTCCAGATTTGATCCAGCATCGCTGAGTTGTTGCCCAGCTGTTGACCAAACTTGGATTGAGCCTGTTGGTAAACTTTAATACGCAAGAGACTCAGTTGCATGCCGGACTTGGCGGCATAATAAGCCTTCAAACGATTCAAGCTCTTGGCGTTCACTTCGTATTCAATGTTGGTGTCATAAGAAAGTTCCATGGCAAAATAGCTGATCAGCATGATCGACGCTGTGGCCATGAGAAGTGCAATACCCCGACGATTATTTAGTGGGGCCGCTAGGTTGCGGCCAAGCATTTTGACTGCCTTGATTCGCATTTGTAGACTCCTCGGGGTTGTTCGGGAAGTGGATTGGTACCACCACTTGCATTGAGAATTTCTTTTTCTTTTTGTCTTTCTCTTTTTCTACGGTCAATGAGATCTCGACGGCTTGAGGGAATTTTCCTTTGGTTGCTCCGTCGCCAGCTTCATCCGTGCGCCAGTCGGTGACCCAGTCCTGCTTGCCTTTGCCGATGTAGCGCATTTTAAATTCAGACACGTTCTCGAGCAAAACGACCTCGTCGCCACCTTTAGTGACATCGAGATCCACGAAGGGAGTGCTGCGTCTCCAAATACATTTCGAAGTGCCTTGGCCTTCGGTAAGGCTGCGACATTCGCGCAGCGTATAGCCAATTTCTACAAAGTCCGCCTGCACTGAGTTGCGCACGGTTCTGGCGTTGTTCAAGGTCACGAAATTCATGCTCTCGGCATTGCCCACGAAATGAGTTTGTGGATCTTGGCGAGGAACTTCACGCTGTTCTTCTTGATCTTGATCTTGAGTTCGAGGAGGGCCGCCAAAGCCAGGACCGGGATTAAAACCGCCGGGTTGTCCTGGAGGTTGAACCGGAGTCTGAGTCTGAGGCTGGCCTGACTTTTTGATAAGCTGTTGAATCTCTTTTTCCACATCACGATAGTGATAAGCCAAGTTGATATCACGCTCCATCAAGCGAACCGCATCGCGCATGCGAGACACGTCATCGATCTGATCCTGAATCTTAATTTTATTTTTAATCGCGGCTTGAATGGCCTGTGCTGTAAGAACAGTCAGAGTTCCTAAGATCATGATGGTGATCATCACTTCAATGAGAGTAAAACCTTTTTGTGACTTCACTGTGTCGCTCCGCCCAACCCAGGCATTCCAGGGATGGCGAGTTCTTTGTCATAGTCGACAAAGTATTGAACCGCAGAGTATTCCAGAGGTTTCTTTCCGCCTTTATAGATGACGGTCACTTTGACTTCCTTCACGGATTTCGCCAAATGCTCGGTAAGGGTTTTAATCACCGTCATTGTCATTTCATCCACGCCGCCTTCTTTGGCCGTCATTGAGCCGGCCAAGTCGGGGAGTTCGAATTCACGGGACGTCATTTTCCAAGAGTACTGGGGATATTCTGAACCGAAGTCATCTTCTTTACTTTCCTCGATAGAGTCCAAGGGCTTACCTTGATATTCCATTTCGAGTTCCACCATCTTGCGTTCCAAGAGAGCGGATATGTCGGTATTCAATTGTGTTTTTTTTATGCGCGCAAAACTTCCGCCCCACGAAGTCGTGAGCAGAATTAAACCAGTAGATAGGATCACCATGGCCATCATGGTTTCCAATAATGTAAAGCCGTTCTTTTTACCAGCCATCTATCTTTGAATATCCTTTAATGATTGCGCTTTTGGCACTATATCAGCTTGACCCGTTAAAGGATTAAAAACAAGGGTCCAGGTCAAATTAGTTCCATTTGTGATTTGCAGAGCTGAGGCTTCCACAAGTCCTTCTGGAAAGAAGTAAATATAGCCAGTTCCAGCGCTCATAGGCGCCTTGGAGTTGATGGTTTCCAAAGAGCCAAACCTGAGAATTCCTGGCAGAGTTTTTTCTTTTTTGAAAATAGATTTATCGACTTGAAAAGCAGCTGGAGGAGCATTGTCTTTGTCCTGCTCGCGCTCCTTTTCTTTTTCAGCCTCATTAGGATCAAGCAACATCGGCCCATTGGCTCTTTCAACCCAATAGGTGTTGGCGCTTTCATCCATGTTGATGACGAGGCGATAGGTGGAGTTTGTGAGGCGGGCTTTGTCGCGAATTGTTTTTGAGAGAACGATAAAAGAGCGGGCGACGGTACGAACGTTTGAATTGTCTTTTTTAAAGAGTCGCGGGGCTGCGAAAGCAACGAGCGCGCCAAGAATGGCAACGACGATCATTATTTCCAGTAGGGTGAAGCCCCGCCGATTCATCAAAACCTAGAGATCTTCCAGAGAGATATCTGAATCATAACCAGAACCGCCTTCGCGGCCATCACGACCAAAGCACTTCAAAGAGTACTCAGGGCCGTTCACTTCGTAAGCAAACTCATGTCCCCAAGGATCTTTGATTTCTTTACGAACATAAGGCTCAGGTCCCCAGTTTGAACAGTTGGCATCCGCTTTCACGAGGCCATCTAGAGTTGCAGGGTATTTTCCGCAGTCATTGTAGTACATAGAAAGAGCACTGACGATTTGACCCATTTGAATGCGGGCCTCACTGACCTTAGCTTTGTCTCTTTGTCCTGTGATACGAGGAAGTAAAAGAGCTGAGATACCACCGATGATTGCAAGTACGATCATGATTTCAATCAATGTCATACCTTTGCGATTTTTAATAATAGACATAGTTACTCCTTCATTAAAGAAAACACTGCTGATTGTAGCTTAGCCTACAGTACTTGTCATCTCGAACATCGGAATCATAACCGCAAATACAACGGCCCCGATAGCAAAACCCATCAGAACGATGACAACTGGCCCCATGATACTGGTCAAGGATTCGAGCTTGTTTTTAACTTGGAAATCGAAGGCATCTGCCACCTGGCTGAGCATATTTTCGAGCTCACCCGTTTTTTCACCGATATTCACCATGTGAATCACGATAGGAGGGAACTGACCGGACTTTTTGAGAGGTCCAGCGATTGTTTCCCCTTCAGAGATGTTGCTGCGCGCTTCGTCAATTGCCTTGGCTATGACGCTGTTATTTACAACTTTGCGCACGATATCGAGAGCAATGAGCATTGGCACGCCACCATTGAGCAATGTCGCCAAGGTGCGAGTGAAGCGAGAAACAGCGATCATCTGCACAGCGGGACCAGCAATGGGTAATTTTAAAGAAATCGCATCCCATTGATCGCGACCCGTTGGCGAACTTTTCCAATTGCGGAAGAGAACAACGATCAGAATGATAGTGCCAAATACCACATACCAATAGTTCACCATGAACTCACTGACATTCACGAGAGCCACCGTGTACCAGGGAAGAATCAAATTCGGCATACTTTCAAATACGGTCACCATTTTTGGAATCAAAAACGTAAAGAGGAAGCCCAAAAGAGCAAAGGTCACAGTCAACATGATCGCTGGATACATCATAGCACTGCTGACCTTGGCGCGCAGATCGGATTGAGCCTCAGTAAACTCTGCAAGTCGCATCAAGATGATGTCCAAGCTTCCTGACATTTCTCCGGCTTCCACCATGGAGAGATAAATTGTGTCAAAAATATTAGGATACTTGGTCAGAGCTTTAGCTAGGGTAGACCCCTCGTTGACCATGTTTTTACAATCTGAAATAGCCTCAGACAATGTGGGATTATCAACTTGTTCGGCGATGGCTGTTAAGGCATCAACCAGAGGAATATTGGCTTTGATCAAGGTCGCTAACTGACGAGTCATCAAGGCCAGATCTTTTACGCCGACTTTCGTCGTCGAGCGGGGACCTTTGTTCTTTTTTGTGTCGCCTTTTTTCTTATCTTTGATGTCAGAGACGAAGATATTGTCTTTTTTGAGTTTTGCACGGGCTGCCCGGAGATTTTCGGCATCGATAATCCCTTTGACACTTTTTCCGTCGCGGCGCAGGCCCTTGTACTCAAAAATAGGCATGATTTATTCCTAAATATCCAACTGTGTATTGCTTGTGAGTTCTTCGATAGTGGTAATACCGGCAAGAACTTTTTGTATTCCATGGTCACGGAATGTTTTCATTCCGTTAGCAACGGCTTGTTTCTTGATCGAGTTACCATCTTTTTTCTGCATGACCAGCGAACGAATATCATCTGTCACAGTCAGAAGTTCACTGATCGTTGTACGACCCGAGTAACCTTTTTGCCCACAGTGATTGCAACCCATCGCTTTGCAGATATGGGCGGCCTTCGCTTCTTCGCGAGAAATCCCAAGAAGATCCAACTCGAAATCAGAAGGGTCATGAGGAGCTTTGCAATGAGGGCAAAGAATACGCACGAGACGTTGCGCCACCACGCCCATAATGGACGTCGCGATCAAGAAGGGCTCAACGCCAAAGTCGATCAGACGGGGAAAGGCTCCGGCAGAGTCATTTGTATGGAGTGTAGATAAAACCAAGTGACCTGTGAGGGATGCTTGGATCGCAAGTTCTGCCGTTTCCAAGTCACGAATCTCACCCACCATGATGGTGTCTGGATCTTGACGAAGGAAAGAGCGCAAACCCGCGGCGAAGGTCAGACCAATTTTCGAGTTCACTTGAACTTGGCCGATGCCGTGAATACGTTGCTCCACGGGATCTTCCACAGTCAGAATGTTCACGTCAGGTTTGTTCAACTTCGTAAGGGCGCCATAAAGAGTTGTGGATTTTCCCGAACCCGTTGGGCCCGTCACAAGAAAGATTCCATAGCTGCGCGCCAGGAGGTCATCCAAGCGCACGAGATTCTCTTTTGAGAAGCCCAGGTTCTCAAGTTCGAGAACTACAGTAGATCTATCCTGAATACGCATCACCACGCGCTCGCCATGGGCCGTCGGTACCGTGGAAAGACGGATATCGATATCTTTGCCGCCCACCTTCAAAGGAATACGACCATCTTGAGGCAAACGCTTTTCGGCGATGTTCAAGTTGGCCATAACTTTAATACGGGACGTGATCGCATTTTGCAGTTTCTTTGGTGGTTTAAAGACGTCGAACAAAATACCGTCTGTACGGAAGCGCACGACCATGTCTTTTTCATAGGGCTCAATATGGATATCGGAAGCTTTTTCTTTCACTGCACGGAACATCAAGCTATTCACAAGCTTGATCACCGGAGCATCGTCTTCTCCAGCTTCCAAGAGATCGACGATAGGATCATCAAGATCGTAGTCTTCGTCATCGATCTCATCCAAGCCAGAAAGGTTGGCGGTGCTTTTTTCATAAACTTTATTAATAGCATCTTGAATGCGAGGGGAGGTGGTTACGAGAGGTTTGACTCTCTTGCCAAACATCACTCGCAAGTCATCCAGAGCTTTTAAATTCACCGGATTACTCGTCAAAGCAATCAAAGTGTCGGATTCTTCACGGTAAGGAAGAACACCGTGCTGTTTTGCATAGTTGATTGGAAGATCGCGGATTAAATCCACCGCGATATCGCTGACCGGGATGTCTTTGATGAAATCGAGGCCTAATTCTTTGCAGAGATCAGCCACCACTTCATCGGCTGTGGAGAACTCTTTCGAAGCCAAAGCTTCGCCCACAGTGACCGGTCGGACCACGGAAGGATTTCCCAAGATGGAACGAATCTGATCTTGGGAAAGTGAAGTCGCTTTAGAAAGTATCGTTGTTACATCCACAGAAGCCATTATTATTCCTCGATGATATCTGCGCCCTCAGGCTCTTGAACGTCAGCAGGAGGAGGGTTGGCACGAGTGGCTTCCACTCTACGCGAAATCTCATCCATTTTCTTGCCGAAAGGATCTTTACCGCCCTGGGCTTTGATCATTTCAATACGCTCATCCAGCTTTTGCGCCACGATATTGCTAGTGTCCGTAGTGTTTCTCACAATTTTCGGTGTGAGGAACACGACCATGTTTACTTTGTCTTTTGTGATGCTACGAGATTTGAAGAGCCATCCCAACAAAGGCAAGTCACCCAAAAGAGGAACTTTTATGATCGTTTCAACATCTTGCTCCTTGATCAATCCACCAAGAATCGCCGTGTCGCCATTGTTGATGTTGATGCTGGTCTTGATTGAACGAGTCGCCAAAGGCTGAGTCGTTGTCTCAAGAGCTTTCGGAGTTGTCGCAGTTGAAGGTTGTTTCACGGACTGTTGGATTTCCATGCGAATCGCATTGGAAGTCGGGCTGATGAAAGGTTTGATCTTAAGTTTGATCGTCGCATCTTCAAAGATAGGAGATGCTGTGGTCACGCTGTTCGCCCCTGTGCTGGTGTTCACACCTACGACAACCTTATCGCCGACCTCGATTTCACCCTCTTGATTATCCAGAGTGAGCAATTGAGGAGTCGAAAGGATATTGGCTTTTTTCGTCTGTTTGATGAAGTTGATCAAGCCAATCAAGCTTGGGATTGTGTATGATTTACTTGTCGTTGGGTCTGTTACGGTAACCTTCTTTCCAGAACCGAAACCAATCACAGCTCCAGAACCACTCACAGGATTCAAGAAGTCACCCATGTTCACGCCACCGTTGAATCCCACTTTGCCGTAACCGCTATCACCGTATTGGTAATAACCGATACCCCAGTTGTCACCGTCAGACGCACTCATCTCCATGATGATTGCTTCAACAAAAACCTGATCACGAGGGATGTCGATTTGTCTCAGGATATTCAGAACAACTTCGTAGTCTTGTTTGCTGGCTGTCACAACCAAGCTGTTGGTGTTTTTATCAGCTGTGATTCTGACATCACCACCGAAGATCTCTTGCTGAGCCTGCATTTGCCCAGAAGCGCCGATCGGGGAGAGAAGACTTCCACCAGCTTGTGGCTTTGGAGTGCTGTCTTTTGTTACGCCTTGCAAAGTCTGAGCAATTTTCTCAGCCTCGCCATTTTTTACGTAATAAACATAAACGCCACCGGACTCTTCAGCGCGGATTTTGAAATCCAGCTGACCGATGAGCTTTTTAATACGAGTAATACCAGAAGTGTTGCCCACCACGATGATAGAGTTTGTTCTGTCATCTGGGATGGCCATAAAGAAACTTGCACCTTGTTGAGATGAAGCCCCCGTGGTTCTGGAAAAACGAGGAACACCAGCTGTGAATGTTCCGCCAGGTCGGGCAGCACCAGTGCTGCGGTTGTCTTTATTGACGATTTTATCTACAAGCTCGGCCAAGTCTTTTGCTTTCGCGAACTTAATAGGAATAACTTCAAGTTTTTCTTCAAAGCCCGGAACGTCCAACTGACTGATGATTTTCATCACGCGATCAATATTAGAACCGTAGTCTGAAAGAATGATGGAGTTTGTAGGTTCATAAACCGACATCTCCCCCTCTTTTGAGGGAAGGATACGAAGGTCTCTGTTCACTTGAGCTGCAGAGATGTGCTTCAAATGGATGATACGAGTGATCATCTGATCGCTGTTTGGATAGTAAGCGCCAGAATAAGTCTCAATGCTGTCACGTTGAGCATTTCTTGCGGATTTAACTTTCAAGAAGCTGCCTGAAGGAACAACTGTGAAGCCATTGATCGCAAGAGCTGACAAGAAGGCTTTGTAAGCTTCAGCCACAGTCAGCTTTGAAGGAGCCAAGATCGTGATCTTTCCGCGCACACCAGGATCGATAATGAAGTTCTTTCCCGTCAATTCACTGATCGCTTTGATCACGTCTGTGATTTCAACGTTAGGGAAGTCGAAGGACTCGATTGTTTCTGGGAAGTTCTCATTTGTGATATCTTCGATACCCGCTTTATTGAACTGATCTTTTTGTGTTTTATTTAAAGCGTCACCTTGGCCCGCAGTGCCTGGGGTTCCTGGAGAACCTGAACGTGTGCCGCCAGCGCCAAAGTTAGAGCTGCCAGCGTCTGGTTCAAAGCTGTCCGCTCCAGGAGGAGGTGGTGGAGGAGGGAAATCCTCAAACTGAGCTTGAGCAACAGGTCCCATCATTTGGGCTGTCATCAGTGAAGCAATTCCTATGCTGACTGGTTTTTTCATCGTTGTCGTCCCTCGTTACTGAATAGAGTAGCTAAGTGTTTCAGTTTTTCCGTTGCGTTCCACCTGAATTGTCACTTTGGGTGAGTTCTTCAGAGAGTTGTATAATTCCATCGCTTTTGCTGGGCTATCGACAGGGTTGCCATCAACAGCTTTGATGACGTCCATACGTTGAATGCCCAATTGCTCGTAAATGCTTCCGGGTTGCATATCCAAGATGCGGAAACCATTGATTGCGCCAGTACCAGGTTCGCGGTTAGGAACTGCGCGGGCTTGCATTAAAATACTAGAAAGATCGTTGGTGTATTTCAGAAGATCGGCGCGTTTGATAACGAAATTATTATCGCCCACTTTTTGAACTTCTTTGGCTCCGCCGCCAGTTTTAGCTCCACCAAAGGCCACCTTAGAGCCATCTTTTTTCATCTCGATAAATTCAAGACGATTAGAGTTCAAATTGCGGAAAATCACTTTTTGTCTCTCTACTTTGATGATGTTGGCCATGCCTTCGATTTCCTTACCTGGAGTGTAAGAAATCACTTGGTTTTTGCCACGAACTTCGATGGCAGCAATAGATTTTTCAGGATTGGAGTGAACCAAAGTTCCGATCAAGGTTAAAGGCAATTGAGAAAGCACCGGTTCATCTTCTTTTTGCGGCCCTGCTTTGGTTTTATCAACAAGAGCATCAGGAATGATTCCACTCGAAGCAAAAATATTACGAGTTGTGACAGTGTTGTAAGCGCCACGACTGACGCCTGTATCTAATGCCTGTGCCTTGGGACGGGCAGAGGGAGTGGAGTTTGGCAGCATAAGATCGCGATACGCAAGAATGCCAAGATCGGCAATGCAGTAACCAATGAAGGCAAAAAGAATATATGAGTACCACTTTTCCAGTGGTGGCTTTTGTGTTTTTTGATTCCGCGAAATCACTAGCGCACAATCCTTTGTGTTTTACTGCAGTTAGGGGAAGTACCTTCGCCCAGTGCCAAGTCCTTTGGCCTTGAGCTATCCTATCAAAAAGACTTGGGGTCTGCACGAAAAAACAAGGACTGGACCATGGTCTTGTGTTGCAAATTTTCTGCACATAAATACCAAAGTTGAGTCATGATAGGGATATGAGAATTCTCTACTTCACGGATGGGGCAGGAATTGATCTACTCGGAATTCGCGAATCAGTTTTGCGGATTCCTGAGGTGCTCACCTCTCTACGTCGCGGACAGGAACAATCCCGCTATGTAGACTTGATGCAAGTTATGTCGTTACCCGACGAAGACTTCCGCCAGGTGCCAACCGTCCTTAGAAATTATCTGATCAATCTGGTACAGCGTGGTTTACACCAACGTTGGATCAACCGCGACCATCGCGCTGATCTGATATTGAGACGAATCAACTACCGCTCATTTGCAGAAATTAAGTTTGAAGTTCTGAATTTCGTTCGCGGCAAACGCGAAGGAAAAGATGTGGCGACACAGGATCTGCATCTTTTGCATTTTCTCAATCACGTTGAAATCACCATTATCGGCCCGGGCTATGATGAAATCGAAATCTGGCTGCGCCGAGAGATCTCCACTCAAAGTGATGTGAAAGTCCTTATTAAAGACGTTATCGCCTCAGATCCCCAGCTGGACTGGTTCTGGCCCCAAGTGCGTGAGGCCGTCACCTCCGAAACCTTCCTCGCTTAAAAAGTGCCTGTTCATTTTCTCACCGCAGTGCTTGCCGAAAGCGCCTCATTTTGTCATGTCGATCGATTTTTTTATTCAAACATGATGGCCGTCATATCCCCGGGGGTGGGGGCTCTGGCAGATTAAAGACATCGAGAGGTGGCTTATGTCAGGGCAGGATGGAAATTTGGCTCAGAATTTGGGATTTCAAGGATTTGGCGACAAAGTGGGATTTTGCGCAAAGAATTTGAATCGGGAGGTGGTTTCTCTCAATGGCGTTTGTCAGAAGATCTGCGGCGGCATGGTGGGGAAAGTTTGTGAAAAGGGCTGCATGCTTGCCTACCCCCAGGTGGAGGAATGTGCCGAACTGAGTGAAGGCATGACTTATCACAAAAACATCCTTATTGACGCTCATAAAGTCGATGCGGTCATTGTGAATGATGGCGAACGTATTTTGACGATGATTTACCCTCTAGAAGACGACCAAGCCAAACTTCGTAAGCAAGAGATTTACCTTCGTGAGCGCGGACTCACTCGCAGTGAGGTGCGCATTATGCAAATGGTTTTGTTGGGACATACCAATGCGCAGATTGCAGAGCAGTTGTTCATTTCTAAAGCGACTTTGAAAACTCACTTGAACAACATCTATAAGAAACTTCCAGCAGGCTTTCGACAAATGAAGGTGCGTTGACACTGGGCTTTGCGAAGATCTGTTTTGTCTTAAGGAGTGCGTGAGCACTCCTTTTTCTGTTTTGCACCAGATTGCCGGCATCTTTTTACCGAGTTCCTTTTTTCGCCGATATTCTTAGAACATGAAATTAAAATGTGTCATCGTTTTTATCTTTACGTTTCTTTTAATTGAACCGGCCTGGTCGCGCCTAGAATCGGCAATGAACATTATCACCTATAAATCCCTGGGCTACACCGTGGATGAATCTGCGGAGCAGGGTTTGAGAGTTCGTCGTTTGCTGACGCGTCTTCAAATCCTGGGAATTGACACGGTTATTTTTAATTTTCGCGGTCACATGGTCACAGGATATTCCAATGAGGTTTTTTCTACGGTGCCTCGAGAGCTGTGGGCAGATGAAGAGCGCGAATTGGAGAAAACTGTTCGTTTTGCGCAAAGTTTAGGGCTTAAAGTGGCCTTTCGCCCCATTCTTTTGGTGATTGGCCCCAAGGGAGAGTTTCCCTATGAAGAAAACGGGCGGTATTGGTGGCACGGGGTTATTCGACCAACGGAGCCTGCCAAGTGGTTCGAAAGTTATTTTTATTTTCACGAACACTATCTCAAGATGGCGGCGAAGTGGAATGTGGTTTGGTATTCAGTAGGTGCAGAGATGCATTCTTTGACTTCGGGAATGGGCAGTCGTGATCTCTCTTGGCGATTTGGATATCCGCAATTGTGGACGGAGCTCTTGGAAAAGGCTCGCGATATCGTGGGCACTCAAGTGCAACTCACTTATGGTATCAACTATACAGATCAATATGTGCAGGAAAATGGCGAGCGCACCTGGGGCGGGGAATTTGAACAATGGCGCTATCATCTTGTGGAAAAAATGGATTCTCCAGAAGGAAAATTGCACCAAAAGCAGCTGCGGGATCTCTGGCGGTCTTTGGATTTTATTGGCATTGATTTCTATCGGGCCTTAGGAAGCGAATCCACGGTTTATCCGAAAGATTTTTTACAGCTTTCGCAAATGCTTGCGGGGCAAATGGCTTCCTATGAGCCTCAATTGAGTCAAACCATGAGCCGTGTTAACGCTGTCACTCAATCAGCAAAGCAGTTGGCAATTCAAGAGGTGGGGTATCGCAGCGTTGAAAAGGGCTTTGTCAGTCCTTATCTTTATGAAGATGATAAAACCCCTATCAATTACATGCATCAAGCCGCGGCCTGGCAGGCATTCTTGAATATTTTATGGCGCCCTTCTCTGTCGTGGTTTCGTGGAGTGGGGATTTGGCAGGTGCTGGTGGATGAAGATGCAGATCTGGCGATCAACGGAGGCTTTTCCCCTCTAGGAAAAGATATTACAGAGGCGGTTTTAGCTCCCTATTTCTCTCCATCGTTCAAAGAAGGACCGGCTTTGTCGAAGCCGAGAGCTGGTGAGCAGCGAGGAATTTCTGAGAATGAGAAAGATTTGATTCTCAAATGGGGGCCGCCGCAGAATCCGAAACATAAAGGCAGTGGCCTCAAAGACTGATTCGTCCTTGAAAAATCTCAGTTGAATTTTTCAACTTCGCCCGAGCTGAAAAATCCGAGTTTCCTAAAGCCCATGGATCAATTTGAAACGTCCTTAGCCGCAAGAACTAATGAGTAAGAATAAAATCAGTAGTAGCAACTTCAGAATTTTTTTTAAACTGCCGAAGAGTTCCATACTTGGTTGTATGGTTCTATTCATAAGAGCCTCCTTTCTCGTTAAAAGGGGACTCTCATCCATAAGAAGCGGTCTTTGAGGCCGCTTTTTCTTTTTGCAAGATCTATCCGAAGTTTAAAGCCAAAAAAAGTAAGTCAGGTCTTAGATGAAGGCCGCAGTTCGGACTGCAGCCTCGGAATCGGAGTTCGAGGTTTAGAAGCTGAGTCCTTAATGTGGAGGTATTTAAGTAGATTGTAGCTCGATCATAGCGTGAGCATCCTGACAATTGGGAGATCCCAAGCCCCCTTTCCCGAGCATCCGGCTCGGGAAACCAAGGCTCTAGGGTGTATTCATTACCAATCTAAGGGATCGGCTTATCAGTCTTAAAGGGCAAAGAAAGGTTCGATCTCAATCGATCTTTCGTTGGACGGGTGAAGAAAAGCAGGAAGCTCTTTGTCGGGAGGATTCAATAAATAAACTCCAAAAGGCATCTTTGCAGAAATCCATCCCAAGGGGCGGCGATACATAAATTCTGAGCGAGTTTGCGCATAGACGATGAACTCATTCTTTTCTTCCGCATCATCAAAAGCTTTCCAGAGAAGACTTTCGAAAATATCTTCGTTGTCGGCGAAAAGAAAATTCAAATATCTAAAGTTCATTCCCGCTTCAATTTTCAAACGAGAAAAAGGCTTGGTCAAAGTGCGAGTCCAACCCAAAAGCTTTCCAAACTTCAAAAACTGACGGAAGTTGTGGGCGCGCAGAGAGTAAGTCATGGGGATCAGATCCTGCAAACCTCCTGCGGACCAAGGGGCGCAGCAGCCCACAACATTGTCATTGGCATCAAAGGCGATCAGGAAGTCCTCCAGCTTCAAGCCCGTCCAGCGTTCCAACTTGTCATGGAAACTGTGGGCATCCCATACCGTGGCCAAATCGCGATGGCGGGATTTTTGAGAGATATAATAAATCAAAGCATCTAAATTTTCCGCATTGCCATGACGAATGCGCAAGTGAGGAAGGGGATTCTTCCTCCAAGGCAGGCGACCATGCAAAGAGATGATATTGAAGCGGCGGAAGAGATGATAATTCGGCAGAGGACGCTTCATCGTGCGAGGGCGCACGAAGGCATTCAGAGCCTGAACTTCGCCCATGCTTAAGATAGAAAAAAGATATTTGCATTCAAAGGCTTGGAAAACCTCTTGCATCACGGGCAAGAAATGTTGAGACCAACCCAAAACTGCTTTCCTATTTGAAGTGATACGCAGATCACGACCAAAAGCCACGGGGGTGACCTTGTTGTCGATAAGAACTTCTTTGAGAATGAAGCTCGCAATACCTTCTAGTTTGTCTTCTTCTTTTAATTGATAGGTGATGTGCTGTTCAGCTTGGATGTCGTAAGGCGCGAAGAAATCACCGTTGCGATCAATCTTCATCTCAACAAGGCCGCGAACAGGGAAGGATTTGTAGAACTCTGCCAGAATTTTTGTGTCTTCGGGCTTGGCAATCTCTAGCTTCATTAAGTTTTCTTCCAAAGAACTTCGGTTTGGCCGGTTTTCAAGTTCACCCAGCGAGCCATCACGAAAAGTAAGTCACTCAAGCGGTTTAAATACTGTAAAGTCATGCTGTAGCGCTCATCTTTCACTGCAATCTCTGCAGAACGGCGTTCGCTGCGACGGCACATGGTGCGTGCCACATGAAGGTGAGCTGCCACAGGATGTCCTGCCGGCAAGATGAAGTTGCGCAGTTCTGGCAGTTCTGATGTCAAAGAGTCGATGTGCCGTTCCAAATGTTTGACATGTTCGTCATTGATGGGGTGAAGCATTTTAAAAACTTCATCTTTCTCTGTGGCCAATAAACTGCCGATATTGAAGAGCTCATTTTGGATTTTTTCTAACAAAGCATCCAAAGCGCGAACTTCTGGCACCTGTTGAAGGTAAGAACGGGCCACTCCGATAAAACTATTCACCTCGTCGACAGTCCCATAGGCCTCTACGCGTGGATTGAACTTTTCAACGCAAGAGCCGTCCACTAGTCGAGTATTACCTTTGTCGCCTGTTCGTGTGTAGATTTTCGCTTTGGGAGGAGTTGTCATAGTTTTACCCTTTTCAAATTCAGTGTGGCGCTTTAGGCTAGGGAGGTCAAGCTACCAGAAGGAAGTCTTATGGAAATCAGTTCGCCTTTGCTCGTCACTATTCCGCATTCGGGGGAGAAGATTCCGCCGCAAACTCCGTGGCTTCATCAATTGCCCGAAGAAGTTTTGATGTGTGATGTCGATCGCTATGTGGACTTTTTGTACGAACCCGCACTTAAAAATCTGAAGGTGCCTTTCGTTAAAACCGAGTGGCATAGATACGCGGCGGATTTGAATCGCATTCCTGAAGATGTGGATTGCACATCGGTAGAAGGCAATGCCAATCCCGAAGGTTCGTTCAACCGGGGATTTCATTGGGTGGTAACCACTTACAACCAGCAACTTATGTCAAAGCCCATGCCGGTTTCTGCCCACACAGAGTTGGTAAAAATGATCTATGATCCCTTCCACGACGGGGTGAAGGATCTTTATCGTCAACTTCATGACAAGGGTTACAAAACCACCTTCCATATTGATGCTCACAGCATGCCTTCCGTAGGAACTGCCATGCATCGTGATCCGGGTGAGCGTCGCGCAGACATTGTCGTTAGCGATAGCAAAGGGAAGAGCTGTGACCCTCGCTTTAAAGATCTCGTGATTGCGGCCTATGTGACCGCAGGATTCCGAGTCGGCTACAATTGGCCTTACTTTGGCGGTCGCGTTACAGAACAATATGGCAATCCCGAGAGGTCACAGCACACTTTGCAAGTGGAAATGAATCGCGATCTCTATATGGATGAGGTGACGAAAAAACTGAAACCGGAGTCCGCGAAGCAGGTTCAGGAAAAAGTATTATTTGCACTTCGCTACATTTTGTTGCACCTCCCTCGGGTGATGCGAGATGTCGAAGGGCAAAAACCATAGCATATACCTCAAGACTGTCTTAATAAGAATTCAAACTCATTTTAAAGCAGTTGAGCCGAAATAGGCGCGATCGGATTGAGCAGCGCCCAGTGGAACTTTTGAGCTGAGTTTTTGCAACTTCACAAGGACAGTTATTTTGGTTCATAAAAAAACCTGGTATCGCAGAATTCTTAAAGCCCTTTCTTCTTTTGGTCTTGCCGTTATTGTTATCAGCGGAATCGGCATCATCACAGCCATCGGCACCATTGTTGAAGCTAAGTACGACGCTTACGCGGCGAAAAAGCTTGTTTACGAAACGCCTTGGATGTTCGGGATCATGGGATTGCTTTGCATCAACTTGATTGCGGTGATGGTGGATCGCCTTCCTTGGAAGAAACGTCATGTGGCCTTCGTTTTTGCTCACATTGGTATTTTGATTCTTTTGTTCGGCGGCTGGCTCACAATGAAGTATGGCCTTGATGGCAACATGCGTGTGGGGATTGGCGAGAGCAATAGCTTCGTTCAAGTGCCTGAAACAGACATCGTGGTTTATGCTTCTTTTGACGGAGATCGCTATACGAAATCCTTCGAAAAAGAAGTGGATTTCTTCCGTCGTCCACCAACGGCAGAAAAACCTTTCCTTGTTCCTGCCTATGGTGAGGGTATTAAAGTTATCGAGTACGTCAAGTACGCCATGCCTTCGAAAAAAGTCATTCCTGCTGAAACCGGCAAGGCCGGGGCGGGCCTGCGCTTCCAAGTGCAAAATCCCAATGTGAATGTGATCGAGTGGGTTGTTCAGAAAAAAGTGGGTGCACTGACGACTCATAATTTTGGACCGGCTCAAGTTCACCTGGGAGTGGCGCCGCCTCATGGTCAGGGGAATAATGAGATTTATCTCACGCCCGAAAAAGATGGTTTGAAATACGTGATCTTCCATAAAGACTCTCAAATGGCTTTCAAAAGAGGCTTTGTCAAAGAGGGTGAGGTTTTTGAACCCGGTTGGATGGGAATTCAGTTCCGAGTTTTGCGTTACTTGCCAGCGGCTCGTGAAGACTGGGATATTCAGGTGATGGATTACCCAACTCCGTTAACGACATCGGCGGTGAAAATCGTTTTTGAGGGCAAAGAGCATTGGGTTCTGCTCAATGATATGGTGAAGTTGTTCACCAACGATGCCGTTTATCTGATGACTTATGGAAATCGTCGCATCGACTTGGGATTCCCGCTCAAGCTTTTAAGCTTTGAAGTGGATCGCTACCAAGGAACGATGAGAGCTGCGGCCTATAAGAGCATGGTGGAAGTGCCCAACTTGCCTCCTCATGAGATTTCAATGAATGAGCCCTTGAAATACAGAGGATTGACGATCTATCAGGCCAGTTTCACGGAAGACAATGGACGCCCTACAGCTTCGATCTTTTCGGTGAACCAAGATCCTGGACGTTTCTGGAAGTACTTGGGATCTCTGGTGATGACTTTGGGAATCATCCTGCTATTTTATTTCAAGCATTTGGATTTCAAACTGACTAAAAAAACCGGCAAGCCCCAAAAATGGGGACTATAGAGGTCTCTATGAAAAAGATTTTCGTATTGTTTATAACTCTTGTTTTAGCACTGCCTGTGTTTGCAAAACCGGGCGATGGCTTGAAGTCATTGCCGGTGCAAGACGGTGGGCGGATTAAGCCTTACGACAGTTTCGCTAAAGAGATGTTGGAGATCGTCTATGGCAAATCCAAATACGAAGGTCGCGGGGCCACTGAAATTGTTATGACTTGGATGCTTTCTCCGCAGGCGTGGGCTGATAAGCAAATCTTTGAGGTGCGCAACCATCAGATTTTGAACACGTTAAAGCTTCCAACGAGCCAGCGTTATTTTTCGGGAGATGAGCTTTTTGCCAACGAGCGTTTCACGAACCTCCGTCAGGAGCTTCAGGCTAAGCGCGAGACAAAAGAAAAACTGAATCCTTACTTTCAAGATTTGCAACGTTTAGAGAATCAATACTTCGTATTCCAAGAGATTGCTGCAGGAAGAATGTTGAAGTTGGTGCCGGCAAAAGAGGGCGACAACTGGGTGGCTGTTGCGGACTTCGATGAAGCGGCGCAAGCGGCCTTCGTTGACGTGACGAAAAATTTTGTTCTTCATCTGGGCGCTGTCACTCAAGGCGGAAGCAGTGCGGAGATCGCAACGACAGGACAAGGTCTTGATGAATCTGTAGTCAGATTTAAAGAAATGGCTCGCAGTGTAAATCCAGAGCAGTATGCCAACCCAACGAAAATCGCTGCAGAGGTGCACTATGGCAGTTTGCATCCATTCCGTTGGGCTTATATCGCCTATATCTGTGCGGCCATCATGATGCTCTTGATGTGGGTTTTGGATAAGCCTGCATTCATGAAAGCGGCATGGATTCTTGCGGGTATCGGGTTCTTCTTTAATACCTATGGTTTTGCATTGCGTATGTATCTGATGGGGCGTCCCCCAGTTTCTAATATGTATGAGACCGTGATTTGGGTGGCCTGGGGCAGTGTGCTTTTTGGTGCCATCTTAGAGTGGGTTTATAAAATTCGTTTCATTCTCTTTGCTGGATTGTTGGTTGGCGTTGTGGGGCTTGTCATCGCTGACTTTGCGCCGACAGTTTTGGATCCGACACTTCAGCCTTTGGAGCCGGTTCTTCGATCGAACTATTGGCTGACGATCCATGTAATGACAATCACTATCAGTTATGCGGCTTTCTTCCTTGCTTTCGGTTTGGGGGATGTGGGTTTGTTTTATTTCTTGCGTGGAGAGCAAGAGAACGCCGAGAAAATCCGAGCTATCGTCAATGCGATTTATCGTTCGATGCAAATCGGCGTGGCCTTTTTGGCGCCGGGAATCATCTTGGGCGGTATTTGGGCGGACTACTCTTGGGGACGTTTCTGGGGATGGGATCCGAAGGAAACTTGGGCTTTGATCGCTTTGCTGGGTTATCTCGCTGTGCTTCATGCACGTTTAGGTGGGCTTGTTAAAAACTTTGGGATGGTTGTGACTGCGGTTATGGCGTTCTCATTAGTGATTATGGCCTGGTATGGAGTGAACTTCGTTCTTGGTGCGGGGCTCCACTCCTATGGCTTCGGAGCGGGTGGCGTAGAGTACGTTTCTGCGTTCATTGCTGTTCATATTCTTTTTGTTATTTATGTGTACATTGTGAGAAAAGGCCGAATGAAGAGCACGACAAAAGCCAGCTGATTTTTTCTCTGTGGAAGGTGATTTTGCGGAGAGAATCAGCATTTTGAAATTGCACTGTTTTTAGGCGATCGACAGAGGTCCCTATCTTTTTCAATAAGTTTGCAAAAAGATCGTGGACAACTGGACTTTTCAGTCTTTAAATAGGTGCAAAGTAAAAATATAGGCATTCGTGTGTCTTTGGCCCACTCATTTGTGCATTTGGGTGTTTTAGCGAAGGATGATTATGCATCGGGTATTCACAAGTTCGGCAGCGGGCGCGATCGCTTTGGTAGGCGCGCTCTTGGTATCAACATTCCTCATGGGTTGTAAATTTCAACCTGGGTGGGGTTACAATAAGGGGTATGCTCCAGAGCAACCAATTCCTTTTGACCACTCCCTCCATGCGGGGACTCACAAGATTCAGTGTCAGTATTGTCACAATCAAGTGGAGAGATCTAAACATTCAAACATTCCTGCTTTGAGCACTTGTATGAATTGTCACTTGCAAGTGGCAACAGACAAGCCCGCAATTCAAAAATTGCGTGAAGCTTATGACAGTGGTGGATCTGTGGAATGGGTGCGTGTTCACATGCTTCCTGACTTCGTTCACTTCAATCATAACGCCCATATTGCTAAGGGCGTGAATTGCCAAACATGTCACGGGCCTATTGAGACAATGGCGAAAGTAGAGCAGTTCTCTGACCTTTCTATGGGTTGGTGTGTGAACTGTCATCGTCAGCCAGAGAACAAAGCCCCTCTTAACTGTTCAACTTGTCACTACTAGGATTTCGGAAGGATCTATGTCTGAAATACACCACGACCACGACCATGATGAATTAGAGATGAAAAAAGCGCTTCGTCCAAACATCGAGCGCAATAACAACTATTGGCTAAGCCTTGAACAGTGGAAAAACGATCCTGAGTTCATGAAAATGGCCGAGACGGAGTTCCATTCTTCACCTTTGAAAGAAGGCGATAAAGAAGATGGTTGGGCACGTCGCGAATTCTTGAAATTGATGGGCGCTTCTTTGGCTATGGCGACTGCGGGTTGTATCCGCCGTCCTGTGCAAAAAATCGTTCCATACAATAAGATGCCAGAAGAAGTAACTTTGGGACAGGCGAACTTCTATACATCAGCCTATGCTGATGGTTCAGAAGTGATGGGCGTGTTGGTTAAAACACGTGAAGGCCGTCCTATTAAAATCGAATCGAACCCTTCTCATCCGTTCAATCGCGGTATCAACGCAAGATCTCAAGCTTCTATCTTGAGCTTGTATGATCCTGAAAGATTGCAAAACCCAGTACGCAACCTCTTCAACGAGAAAAAATCGAACAAAGAGTCTGTGAATGTTAAATGGGAAGAACTCGACAAAAAAGTTGTTGAGCAGTTGAAAAAAGGCGACGTGGTTGTTTTGACAGGAGCTTTGTCTTCTCCATCAACTCGCGCTATTGTTTCTGACTTTGCTCAAGGCTTCAAAGCGAAGCATGTGGTGTGGGAAGCTCTGGCGAACGAAGAGATTCGTGAAGGTCAAAAGGCTTCTTACGGCGACGACATGGTTCCTCAATACCGTTTCGACAAAGCTAAGATGGTTGTGTCTATTGATGCTGACTTCTTGGGAACTTGGTTGACTCCGACATCTTTCACGGCTCAGTACTCTGCAGCTCGTAAAGATATCAAAAACATGTCTCGTATGGTGTCTTTCGACTCCAACTATTCTTTGACTGGTGCAAACGCGGACATTCGTTGTAAAATCAAACCTTCACAACAGCTTGATGTGGTGATGGGTCTTCTTCATGAAATCATCGTGAAGAAGGGTGTTTCTTCTTATGCTGGCAATGGCGCAGTTAAAGCGGCATTGGCTCCATTCGAAGGAACAGCGGCGAAATTGGGCATGGAACCAACAATGTTCGCGCAGATCGCGGCGGACCTTTGGGACAACCAAGGGAAATCATTGGTTGTTGCCGGTGGCATCCAAACTTTGACTGAAAAAGCCAAAGAATTGCAAATCGCTGTGAACTTCTTGAACACAGTTTTGGGCAATGACGGTAAAACTGTTGATGGTCGCAGCGGAAACGCAGGTCTTCAAGGTTCTTACGCTGACATGATCCAATTGATCGCTGATATGAAAGCTGGAAAAGTTCAAACGTTGATCGTTCACCGTGTGAACCCTGGTTACGTATTGCCGACGGAATTCGGTTTTGCTGACGCTGTTAAAAAAGTGAAAATGGTTGTCTACACAGGCGATCGTATTGACGAAACAGGCGTTCATGCAGACTATATCACTCCAGACAACCACGCGTTGGAATCTTGGAATGATATCGAGATGGCTAAAGGCGTGATCACAATCTGCCAACCAGCTATCCGTCCTATGTATGACACAAGATCTTTCCAATTGTCTTTGATGACTTGGGCTTACCTTGCGAATCAAGGTCCTTCTCGTCTTAGAGATTATGAAACGTTCTACGACTACTTGAGAGTTTACTGGAAATCAGACATTCATCCGAAGTATGGCAAAGGCAAAGACTTTGAAAGCTTCTGGGATCAAACTCTTCAAGATGGTTATGCGGGAAGCTTTGCAGACAGCTCTTCAGCTCGTTCATTCAAAGTGGATGCTTTCACAAGCATCAAGCCTGCTGCGGCTAAAGAAGGTTTTGAAATCGTTCTTTATCCTACAGTTCAGTTCTCTGACGGTTCTTTGGCGAACGTTTCTTGGTTGCATGAGCTTCCAGATCCAGTGACAAAGATCGTTTGGGACAACTACGTATTGGTTTCTTTGGCGACAGCTGAGAAACACGGTCTTAAAGAGTCTTCTGTGGTTGATATCACAGTGGGTGACAAGAAGATCGAGCTTCCTGTTCACATCCAACCAGGCTTGCACAATGACGTATTGGCAATCCCAGTAGGTTACGGCCGTACTATGGCAGGTAAAGTAGGTAACAACATCGGTAAGAATGCTTACTCTTTGGTTTCTGCGAAAGGCGCGCAAGTGCAGTTCTCAGGAATGCCTGCGACATTCACGAAAACTTCTAAAAAGTATGAACTTGCTTGTACGCAAGGACATCACTCGATGGAAGGTCGTAACATCGTTGCTGAAGCGACTTTGAAAGACTACATCAAGAAAAATGATGCCGGAACTCAGAAGGCCCACATCTGGAACATCTGGTCTGGTCATCAGTACAACGGTCACAAATGGGCTATGGCTGTCGACTTGAACTCTTGCACAGGCTGTTCTGCTTGTGTGATTTCATGTCAGTCTGAAAACAACGTTACTGTTGTTGGTAAGAAGTACATCCTTGAAGGTCGTGAAATGCACTGGATCCGTATTGACCGTTACTACACGGGCAACCCGGCGGATGCTGAAGCGGTTTTCCAACCGGTTATGTGCCAACATTGTGACAACGCTCCTTGCGAAACTGTATGTCCAGTCTTGGCGACAGTGCACAGTGATGAAGGTTTGAACGACATGGTTTACAACCGTTGCGTAGGAACTCGTTATTGTTCAAATAATTGTCCTTACAAAGTACGTCGTTTCAACTGGTTCAACTATGCGAAGTTGATCGAAAAGCCTTTGAATATGGCTTTGAACCCATCTGTGGGCGTTCGTACTCGTGGGGTTATGGAGAAATGTTCATTCTGCGTTCAAAGAATTCAGGATGCGAAAACTTTGGCTCGTAATGAAAAACGTCAGTTGAGAGACGGCGACGTGAAAACGGCTTGTCAAACGGGATGTCCTTCAGACGGCATCATTTTCGGTGACATGAACGATCCAGAGAGCCAAGTGGCGAAGATCTTCAAGAGTGAGCCACGCGCTTACGCATTGTTGGAAGAATGGCATGCAGCACCTGCTGTGCGCTACATGACTAAAATCCGCAATAACTATAAAGAAACATTGGGTGGCCAAGATGGTCACGGTACTGCAAAACAAGGTGAACACTCATGATGAAACGTAATGTTTTGGTCATTGGAAATAAGTCCCTCAAGGACGTGACTGACGACATCTGTGCTCCTATTGAACGCATGCCCTCTAAAAGCTGGGTGGCGATGTTCTTGGGTGCAAAGACGTTGCTTCTTTTTTATATCGCAATCCTCGCCGCGGTTATCGGTGTTGGTATCGGGCTTCTGGGTGTAAATCATCCGGTAGCTTGGGGTACGATGATCGTGACTTTCGTATTCTGGATCGGTATCGGCCATGCTGGGACGTTGATCTCTGCGATCTTGTTCTTGTTCCGTCAAAAGTGGAGAACATCGGTTGCTAGAACTGCGGAAGCCATGACGGTATTTGCCGTTATGACAGCGGGTTTGTTCCCGTTGCTTCATACAGGTCGTCCTTGGTTGGATTACTGGTTGTTCCCTTATCCAAATCAACGTGGCCCATTGTGGGTGAATTTCCGTTCACCACTTTTGTGGGACGTTTTCGCCGTATCAACATATGCTACGGTTTCTATGGTGTTCTGGTACATCGGTTTGGTTCCTGACTTTGCAACAATCAAAGACAGAGCCAAAAACAAAATTCGTCGTAAAGTGTATGGCGCTCTTTCTCTCGGCTGGAGAGGAACTGCGAAAAACTGGTCACACTATGAAATGTTGTACTTGTTGCTAGCGGGTCTTTCGACTCCTCTAGTTCTTTCAGTACATACGATCGTATCCTTCGACTTCGCGGTGGCGGGTCTTCCAGGATGGCATACAACGATCTTCCCTCCATACTTCGTTGCCGGAGCGATTTTCTCTGGTTTCGCGATGGTTGTGACTTTGATGACTTTGGTTCGCCTGGGATTCAAAGAGTTCCAAAACTACATCACTTTGGATCATATGGAAGTGATGAACAAAATCATCATGGCTACGGGCTTGATGGTTGGTTACGCCTATGCATCTGAGTTCTTCATTGCTTGGTACTCAGGCAATCAGTACGAGAGATTCGTTTTCATCAACCGTGCGTTCGGTCCTTACGGCTGGGCTTACTGGGTGATGGTATCTTGTAACGTGATCATTCCACAGTTGTTCTGGTTCAAAAAATTGCGCCGTTCAATTCCGGTGATGTTTGTTGTTTCTATTTTCGTAAACATCGGTATGTGGTTCGAGCGTTTCGTAATCACTGTGACTTCACTGCACAGAGATTTCTTGCCATCAAACTGGGGCATGTATGCCTGGTCATGGTTCGATACCGGGGTTCTTGTCGGATCATTCGGTATGTTCCTGACTCTGTTCCTCTTGTATTTGCGTTTGTTCCCTGCGATCTCGATTGCAGAAGTTAAGCCCGTTTTACATGTGGGCTATGACGATAAAGGAGGGCACCACTAATGGCTTTCAAAGGTATTGCTGGAATTTGGTTGGATGAGCATAAAGTGGTGGCTGCGGCTCGCAAAACACGTGAAGCAGGTTTCACAAAGTTTGATGCGATCACTCCTTACCCTGTGCATGGTATGGAAGAAGCATGTGGAATCAAAAGATCTTGGATTCCTTATGTGACTTTCGTGGCGGCAGTTGTCGGTTTGACAAGCGGCTTGTTGCTGACTTGGTGGACTTCGGCTGTGAACTGGGCAGTGAATGTCGGTGGTAAACCGTTCTTCTCTTTGCCTGCGTTCATTCCAATCATGTTCGAATTGACTATTTTGTTTGCGGCTTTGAGTTCTGTGGCAGCTTTGTTCTATGTGTGCAAAATGCCTAAAGTTGATCCGCCTTCAATTGACCCGGATCTAACGAGCCATAAGTTCGCGATCTTTGTTCCTCACAATGACACTGGCTATGATGAAGCTAAACTCGAGACGATGTTCAAAGAGTGGGGCGCAGCTGAAGTGAAGAGAACGGAGTACTAGAAATGAGAAGCCTAGTGAATTTAACAATGGGTGTGGCAGCAGCAGGCTTAACAGTGATGGCATTGACCAACTGTGGTCCTCGTGGCAACAAGCCCAACGTGGAAATCATTCAAGACATGATGGTAACACCGGCGATTGAGGCTCAGTCTTATGACGAGTCAGCTCCTCACCACATGGGCATGAGAGTTCCTCCAGATAAAACGGCACCTGTAGGATTTATTCCTTACAAGTACACGACAGATCTTGAGGGTGCGATTAAGAATTTGAAGAATCCAATTGCTGGTCAAATGGATCCTGAAACTTTGTATACAGGTCAGAAGTACTACGAAACGAACTGTGCTGTATGTCATGGTTACAAAGGAGAGGGTGGCATTGAAGCCAAGTCTTCTGTTTCTGAGAAAATGGCTTTGAAGCCGCCTTCAATGTTGACTGATAAGATCAAGGGTTGGCCAGATGCTCACGTTTACCACGTGATCGTTGCGGGTCAGGGTGTGATGGGTCCTTACGGCTCTCACATTCTTCCCCAATATCGTTGGCAGGTTGTTAACTATATCCGCTTCCTTGAGAAGCAAGCTGCTAAGTAGGTTTGAGTATGGCAGAACATAAAGTAAATCTTCATGTGAGTAAGTTCGAGACTCCGGCAAAGCTGAAAACAATCAGCTTTGCATTGATCGCGATCGGTCTTTTGACTTTCGTGATTGGTCTGATTAAAAATCCAGATCGTCTTTGGACTTCTTACCTTGTGTCTTTCTTCTTCTTTGCATGTATGGGATTGGGTGGCCTTTTCTGGTCGGCAATTCAAAACATCACAAAGGCAGGTTGGTCTGTGTCTATCCGCCGTTATGCGGAGGCGACGACAGCTTATATTCCTGTGATGATCGTGAGCTCTTTGGTGCTTTTGATCGGTTTGAAAGTTCTTTACCCTTGGGCTAATGCTGAGGTGATTGAACACAGCCCGGTTGTAGCTGCGAAAACGGGCTATTTGAACTTGGGCTTCTTTGCAGTTCGTATGCTGATCTTCGGCTTCGGTTGCTGGATGTTCAAACGTGTGATCGTTGGGAACTCTTTGAAGCAAGACGTGAGCGGCGATGAGAACCTTACTCATAAGAACGTGGGCTGGTCTATCGGCTTCATCTTGTTCTTCTCTTTGTTGTTCACATTGTTCTCTATGGACTTGTTGATGTCGTTGTTGCCAACTTGGTACTCAACAATCTTCGGGATCTATTGCTTCTCTGGGTTGTTCCAGGCGTTCTTGGCCTTCTTGGCTATTGTGGTTGTTGTGATGAAACGCAACGGCACGGTTAAGGGCTATGTGACTGATGACCATCAGCACGACGTTGTGAAGTTCTTGAAGGGCTTTACAGTGTTCTGGGCTTACATCGCTTTCTCTCAATTCATGTTGATCTGGTACGCTAACATTCCAGAAGAAACTGAATACTACATCATGAGAGCTCAAGGCGGATGGATGCCAATCTCTATGATCCTTTTGATCTTCAGATTCATCGTTCCATTCATCTTGTTGCTGCCACGTGATGCAAAAAGAAATGACTCTCTGGTTATCGGTGTGTCTGTTCTTGTCTTGGTTATGCAATACCTTGATATTTTCTGGATGGTTTACCCGAACTTCTTCGACGGCCACATGGTCTTCGGATTCTGGGAAATCGGCATCTTCGCAGGTTTCGCGGGGATCTTTCTTCTGTGCATCACGACTTTCTGGAGTCGTCACAGCCTGGTTCCTCTCAAGGATCCACGCATGCACGAAGCCATCTCTCACCACGTAACATACTAAAAAGCACCTGGTGCAAAAAAAAAGGGAGTCGAAAGACTCCCTTTTTTCGTTCAGAGGGTGCCTGGTTTCAAACTTTGTCTAAGCCGTGTTAAAAGCTCTGAGCAATCAGGGCTTTTTATTAACGCGCTATGGACAAAAAGTGAAACCAGGCACCTTCCGCACGAGATTGCAGCTCGATCACAGTATGAGCATCCTGACAATTGGGAGGGATCATCATCGACTAAGAGATCGGTTCTAAAAAGAAAAGCCCCAGATGACTGGGGCTTTTCTTTTTCGATCGTGAAGGTAATAAGGGGAGGGGCAATTGCCCTCGGCCTATTCAGAATCTACTGATTCTTTAACGTCTTTAACCTTGTCTACTGTTGCGTCTGTTGCTTCAGAAGCACGGTTCTTTACTTTGTCAGCGGCACACTTCACGTCGCCTTTCATGCAAAGAGCTTCAGTGGCTCTGTTCGTGCCTTTTTTGAAGGCGCGTTTAGCATCGCGGCCTGTTGCCTGAGCTTTTTCTGTCATTGTCTCTTCAGCGTGAGCGATAGTGACAGCTCCCATTGAAAACGCTGCAATCATAAGGCATGGAATAAAGTGTTTCATTGAACATCTCCTTGTTGTTGATCACCTATCATATGAAACTGCCTCGGGATGTCCATTGCCAGTTGGATATTTCTGGTGGTTTTTGTGTAAAAACATAGAGTTAAGCCTTCTGTTTAAAGCTTTATCTACGACTGTTCTGAGCTTAGACATCGGAAGCGAACCTATTTGAGATGAGCATTTAGCCCCACTTTTGCAATAGACCCTTTATATGCAGACACAACTCTTGGGCGAATTGATCTATTTCAGTCCGACTAAAACTTTGCCGCACTATCTTCATGAAATCCGGGGTTTCAAAATGAGATCTTTGGAAAGCCTGGGTGATTTGAAGGCACATTTGCGTCGGGCACATCAGAGTGCCTTGATTGTTGTTGAGTTGCCTCAGGCTTCGCAAAAGCATGTGGAGTCGTTCTTGAAGCTGTGTCCTGAGAACTTGGAGAACTACTTTATATTTATATCTCAAGTCGTTGAAAACAGTGCTTTTCAACTTCAATTGAACAAAAGCCATTTTATGATTTTACGTGGGGAGGATGCGATGACTTTGAATGAGCTGGTGCAACTATGGAAGGCCGGTCGAATCCTGGCTTCACGACGCACGCCACGCCAAGCTCTTCGCGCTCCCGTCATGGTCAAGAAATCCATGCTCAATGGGCAGTCTCCAACAGGGGCTGCGATCCAGGCCTTAAGTGAAGGGGAGTTGTTTGACTTCTCCGCCGGTGGGGCCAAACTTCTTTTGCGAGCTTCGGCCTTAAAGCTGAAGGACTTTATCAGTTTGATGTACATGAGCCAGCAGGGCCAGTGGGTTTCTGTCGAAGCCCAGCTCAGATGGCTTGAGGACGCCGGGAACGGTCAGCAGATTATAGGTGTGCAATTTCTTGCCATGAGTGCTTGACCCTTACAGAGAGCCGTTTTACTACTAACACTGATGCAAAAATGCCCATCGGTCATTCTGACTTCACAAATTGAATCTTCAACGTTCGGTTGCACGACGGCGACCTCTCTTTCATAATGTCACAAACTACAATTATTCTGCCGGATAACTCTACGAAGGTCTTTGACCATGAACCGAGTGCGCTGGAAGTAGCGCAGTCAATTGGTGCTCGTCTCGCAAAAGAGACGCTTGGCGTTAAAATCAACGGATCTAAAGAGATCTCTGATTTGCGTACTCCACTTAAGGATCAAACTAAAATCGAACTGATCACCACGCGCAGCCCTGAAGCTGTGGAAGTGATCCGTCACTCTTGCGCTCATATCATGGCTCAAGCCATTCAAGAGATTTGGCCTGAAGTGAAAGTGACCATCGGTCCTGTGGTCGACAGTGGCTTCTATTACGATTTCGATTCTCCATTCAGCTTTACTGAAGAACACTTCGAAAAGATTGAAAAGAAAATGGGAGAGATCGTTTCTAAAGATCTTCCTATCGTTCGTGAAAACTGGCCCATTCAAAAAGCCATTGAAACTTTCAGGGGCATGAACGAACGCTTCAAGGTGGAGCTGATTGAAGATCTGGCCACTAAGGGCGAAACCGTTGTGGGTATCTACTTCAACGGAACAAGCTGGTTTGACCTTTGCCGTGGACCTCACGTGCAAAGCACGGGTCAAATCAAAGCCTTCAAATTGCTCAGCGTAGCTGGTGCCTACTGGAGAGGGGACGAAAAGAACGCCCAACTTCAACGTGTGTACGCGACGGCATTTGGCGATAAAAAAGAACTTGAGACCTATCTTCATAACCTTGAAGAAGCGAAAAAACGCGATCACCGCAAACTGGGTAAAGAGCTCGGCATGTTCATGTTCCATGAATACGCTCCAGCTTCTCCGTTTTTCACGGGCAAGGGGACTGTGGTTTACAATGAACTTGTGAACTACATCCGTGAGCTTTACTTGGCCTATGACTACCAAGAAGTGATCACGCCGCAGGTTTTTGATACAGAGCTTTTCAAAAAGTCGGGTCACTACCAAAACTACAAAGACAACATGTACTTCACAAAGTTGGACGAGCGTGAGAACGCTTTGAAACCAATGAACTGTCCAAGTCACTGCTTGATGTTTGGAGCTGAAAAGCACTCCTACAGAGAGTTGCCTTTGCGTATGGCGGACTTCGGTCGTTTGCATCGTTATGAAAAATCAGGAGCGATCCACGGGATCACTCGCGTTCGTACATTCTGCCAGGACGATGCTCACATCTTCTGTTCTTTGGATCAGCTGAAGGTCGAGATCTCTCGTTTTGTGGAGATGTTGAACAAGATCTATCAGACATTGGGTATGCCAAATTATAAAATTCTTTTGGCCACTCGTCCGGAAAATCGCATGGGTGACGACAGTGTTTGGGATCGTTCAGAGGGCGCTTTGGCTGATGCTTTGAATGAATTGAAATTGCCATTTGAAATCACCCCAGGTGAAGGTGCCTTCTATGGCCCTAAATTGGAGTTCCACTTCGTGGATGCTTTGGGACGCTCTTGGCAGACAGGAACCATCCAAGTTGATTTCAATATGCCTGAAGCTTTTGATTTGAAATACACAGGTGAAGACAACAAAGAACACCGTCCAGTGATGCTTCACAGAGCGGTATTGGGTTCTTTGGAGCGCTTCATCGGCGTTTACTTGGAGCACACTGCAGGACACTTGCCACCATGGTTGGCACCTCAGCAAGTGGCGATCTTGAATGTTACAGACCGCGTGAACGTGTTCTGTGAAGAACTGCAGAATTTGTTGAAAGCAAACAAAGTTCGTGTGGATTTCGATCGTCGCAGCGAAAAGTTAAATTACAAAATCCGCGAAGCTCAGCTGCAAAAAATCCCATACATGATTATCGTAGGGGATAAAGAAGCAGAGACTCGCACGGTTTCGTTGCGTCTGCGTGACGGCTCTGAACACAAGGGTTTAACGTTGGATCAATTAATGAATACAGTTTTAACAGATATTAAAGAAAGACAGTTGCAGTCCTCGATGATGAAGGCTGCGGCGACAAACTAATTTTGGAGGTTTCCCATTAGCAAGTTCGAAGGTAATTTTAGAGGCGGCGGTCGCTTCGACCGTAACAAAAAAGACTCTAAAGACTCATTAAGAGTGAACCGTGAGATTCGTGCTCAACAGATCCGTGTTATCGACGACGAAGGCAACATGCTGGGCGTGATGACAGTTCCAGAGGCGTTACGTATTGCTGAAGATAGAGGCCTCGATCTTCTAGAGATTGCTCCTACAGCAGCTCCTCCTACTTGCAAAATCATGGATTACGGCAAGTGGAAGTATGAGAAGAAAAAACAAGCCACTGCGGCTCGTAAAAAACAAACTGTTGTAACGATCAAAGAGATCCAAATGCGTCCGCGCACGGATCAACATGACTTTGAAACAAAAATGAATCACGCTCGTCGCTTCCTTTTGGAAGGTGACAAAGTGAAAGTTTCATTGCGTTTCATGGGTCGTGAAATGGCCCATCAAGAGTTGGGCATGGACGTGATGAAAAAATGTATCGCGTTCGTTGACGACTTGGCTTTGGTTGAATCTCAACCAAAACTTGAAGGTAAGAACATGTTCTTGATGCTTGGACCAGATCCACTCAAAATCAAAGAATACGAAAAACTTCATCCAAACAAGTCGAAACAAGACACTAAAGACCTTGCGGAACTCAAAGAGGTCGAAGAAGAAGACGAAGAATAAAAGGTGCCTGGTAGTTTTTTGCGTCTACAGCGCAGCAAAAAGGGAGAGCTCAGCTCTCCCTTTTTTTATTCAGGATTCTTTTTCTCGCTGTCTGAGGCTTAGGTCTTTGTTAGCATAGTGTCTATGGAAACACTCATTCATCATATTCAAGGCCAAGACATCGCCGAAGTTCTTTCTGATGCGATCCTCATTCGGACAGCTCAAGATGGGTTGGATATAATGATGGAGCTGGCATTTTCTGGAGTCAGTAAGATCATTCTTCATCAAAAGAACATCTCCCCGGAGTTCTTCAATCTAAAATCCGGCCTGGCAGGGGAGATCCTGCAAAAGTTCGTGAATTATCGAATGCAGGTAGCTATCGTCGGAGATTTTAAAAACATCCAAAGCGAAAGCCTCCGCGCCTTCATCATCGAAAGTAATCGTGGAAAGCAGAACTTCTTCGTCGAAGACCTCGAAACAGCAAAAAGGTGCCTGGTTGTTTAATGTCCTGCTTTGCGCCAAAAATACAGACGACCAGGGGGCGAGTGATCATGGCTGGGGTTGGTGGAGGCGAGTCGCAAATTATCGAAACTGATAGTTAAAAAATGATCCACTAGAGTGGTGGTGAAGCATCCCCTAGACTTTGGTTTCCCGAGCCGGATGCTCGGGAAAGGGGGCTTGGGGTCACCCAATTGTCAGGATGCTCACACTGTGATCGAGTCGCAATCTCCTTAAGTGCCACCACACTAAGGGGTCAGTTTCAGATAGTTACTCGCTTCAAAAATAAAGAGAATGCCAAGTTTGTCTTTTTTCAGAGATCTCTTTAAAGCCAAAACTCTTGTAACACTGGATAGCGGGGATGCGAATATCTTCAACCTTTAAAAAGAGCTTTCGGATATCTCGAGTTACTAATTCAGCGCAAATTCTAGACATCAATCTTTTCGCATGGCCTTGTCTAAGAAAATCTCCGTGCGTAGCAATTCGATTGATTTCTGCGGACGCAGGATAGAAGTATATCTGGGCAGCTGATGCAATGCGATCTCCATCCATTTGTATCCTGACCGACCCGCTATCAAGCCAATTTTTAGCATCAGCTTCTGAAACTGGATGGAGGTGGCTCAAAACTTCTGCGACTATTTTGGGGTTCGCCGAAATATTTGCGGCTTCACTTGGTTTTTCATTTAACTGAGGAACATTTAATTCAAAATAGCGAAAGGTCTGGCTCTTTTTATGTAAATCCAGATTTTCAACCATGGAGTTTAAATCGGCGTCCATTGAGCTGAAGTCGAATCGTAGCCTATGACCTACAGGAAATAAATTCTCTGTCAGAAAGCGATTGATTAAACTTGTGGCAATCTCTTTTCTATTTGGGCACTCGTGTTTAATAAATAATTCTCCAAGACTCCAGTCTTCACCTTGTTGAAAACTGCGAACGAATCCAATTTTATTTTCTTCAGAATCTAAAGCAATGAGCCAGCCCTTTGGAGATTCCTCTTGGAAATATTCTATCTCGTCGAGCATGCCAGTGGGATATCCTGCTGATTCGCTTAACAAAGACTCCATGGCGGAGAGTAATTGTAAATTTATATTCACAATTTCGAAGTTCTTCATAAGACCTCAGGTTTCGATAAGATGTCACTAGGATGGTCCAATATTGGGGATTTCTATCGAACCTTGTCAGATGTGCAAGTTTATAATTTTAGGAGAGTTTTAGGCCTCCGCCCCAACGGGCATCTGATGATCTCGCCTCGGGGGGCAGCGGGACTCGAACCCGTGCTGGCCAGGATTCGAAAAGGCCCTCGTGTTTGACCATCTCCTTAAGTATCTGAAATTATTAGAAAAATAAATCACTATTAACGGGATCGGGAAGTCCCGCTCTAACCCCCTAATAAAGCTTGATTTTCGTCAGTATTCGCCCTAAAACCATGAGTCCGTGATTACAACTGACTAAGGCAATAGCTAAGAGCTGTCCCCATCGGGAGAGACGCCTTATCGGAGACAAGGTATTTATCATGAAAATGCGCACGCATTCTGGCGCCAAAAAGCGTTTGAAAGTAACTGGTGGCGGCAAGGTCAAAAAGAAAAGCACTCGTATGCGTCACTTGAACTCACACATGAGCTCTAAAGTGAAAAGACAACTCGGCAAAACATCTTACGTAGAAGACGCAAACATGCTTCAAGTGAAGCGTTGCTTGGTATTCTAATTTTAACTGTTGATTAAATCTTTTCCTGATTCTCGTAATTAACTGAGAACAGAATAAACCCCGATTTCGATACGGTCGAAACGAGGAAAAACTGGAGTAAAAAATGGCTCGTGTAAAAAGTGGTAAAACAAATCGTGCTCGTCACAAAAAAGTTCTTAAAAGAGCAAAAGGTTACTATTCAGCTGGTAGCCGTTGCTACATCCACGCGGTAGAAAAAAATGACCGTGGTATGGCTTTCGCTTACCGCGATCGTAAAGTTAACAAACGTAACTTCCGCACTTTGTGGAATCAACGTATCAATGCAGCGGCTCGTTTGAACGGAACTACATATTCTCGTTTGATCGGTGGCTTGATTAAAGCTGGTATCCAAGTAGACAGAAAAGTAATGGCTGACTTGGCGATCAACGATGCAGCTGGATTCGCAGCTCTTTGCAAACACGCTCTAGCTTAATTGGCTGGTGCTTTCCGCTCCCGCGGACGGCGCCACAATAGGAGTGGCTAGCCCATGAAAGAGTCTTCAACTCAATTTGAACAGCGGAAACGCGATCATATTAGAATAGCTCTCGACCCTCGGTCACAAACCGAGGGACAGAGTGGGTTGGACTCGATCAATTTAATTCATGAGGCTTTGCCTGATTTGAGTTTAAAAGAGGTCGAAACATCGACCTCTTTTGTTTTTAGAGACACTGCTCTCCCATTATCTTCTCCTCTCTTTATTTCTTCCATGACTGCAGGCCACGAAAAGGGCCGTGAGATTAACGAAGCGTTGGCTCGTCTCAGTGACCGTCGTCAGATTTTGATGGGTGTCGGTTCACAACGTCGTGAGTTGGATGATTCCAATGCCGCTCAAGAGTGGGTGCAAGTGCGCAAACAAGCGCCTCGTGCTAAACTCTTGGGAAATATTGGAATCGCCCAACTGATCAAGACTCCCATCGATCAGGTTCGTCGTTTGATTGAATCCACAGAAGCTGTGGCTTTGTTTGTTCACTTGAATGCTCTTCAAGAGGCTTTGCAGCCTGAAGGCACGACAGATTTTAAGAATAGCCTCCAGGCCATCGAGAACCTTGTTCAATTCGCAGGAGTTCCGGTGATTGTGAAAGAGACAGGTTGTGGATTCTCGACAACCACTTTGAAGCGCCTCGAAGGCACCGGCGTCCACGCTGTGGATGTGAGTGGCTTGGGTGGAACACACTGGGGTCGTGTGGAAGGTTACCGTTCACAAGAGCAAGAGATGCTTTACAAAGTTGCTCAAACTTTTGCGAACTGGGGTATTAGTACTTTGGACTCTATGGCGAACGCAAAAGAAGCCTCTGTCTCTTACGAGATCTGGGCTTCGGGTGGAGTTCGTAACGGTTTGGATGCAGCGAAGCTTTTAGCTTTGGGAGCGAAAAAAGTCGGGGTGGCAAAACCCTTTCTTGAAGCGGCTCTGCAAGGTGATGAAGCGCTTGAAATGTTACTCAATCAATTTGAATTGGAACTCAAGATTGCGATGTTCTGTACGGGCTGTCGCAACCTGAAAGAGCTTCAAACAAGGAGGGTGATCAAATGACAAAGCAATTGCACGATATCTTCAAAGGCTTTTCAAAATTGTCTCGCGAGGAAAGACTCGCAGCCTTGAAAGACGTGGGCGTTTTGCACGACTCAGATGTGGACTATCTCGCTAAGGGCGGGTTGAAAGACACATCTCTTGGAGAAAAATTCATAGAGAACGTCATCGGTTACTTCCAAATCCCTCTCGGAGTGGCAACGAACTTCCGTATTGATGGTAAAGACTATGTGATCCCGATGGCGGTTGAAGAAACCTCTATCGTGGCGGCCGCTTCTAAAACCGCAAAGTGGATCCGCGAATCGGGATCGATCACAACTGAGGTGATTGGTCTTGAGATCATCGGGCAAATACAGTGCGCGAAAGTGAAAGACTTCGCGGACTTTGAAAGAAAATTACTCGCTCAAAAAACTTACATGATCGAAATCTCGAACCGCGAAGTGGCCTTCGGTCTGGTTCGTCGTGGCGGCGGAGTTCGGGACATCCAAGTTCGTCGCGTTCCTCGTGGCGATGGCACGGACATGGCGGTGGTTCACGTCCTGATGGATCCTTGTGATGCCATGGGCGCGAATATCATGAATCAAGTGTGCGAATTCTTGAAAGAGCCGATTGAGCAGTTCACAGGTGAAAAGGTCACGATGTGCATCCTTTCAAATCTTGTGGACTCAAAACTCACTCGCGCTACCGTGCACATTGAGCAAATGGACCAAGACTTAGCTGAGAAGATTGAAGAAGCCTCTTTGTTCGCTCAGCAAGATCCTTACAGAGCCGCGACAAACAACAAAGGTGTCTTGAACGGCATCGACCCGATCCTCGTGGCGACAGGCAATGACTGGCGCGCGGTGGAGGCAGGTGTTCATGCCTATGCTTCTCGCGATGGCCAGTACCGTTCAATCACAAAGTGGAAACGAGACGGCAAGGGTGGATTGTTGGGAGTTCTTGAAGCTCCGATCATCGTGGGCACTGTGGGTGGTGTAACAACTCTGCACCCAACAGCCATGATGTGCATGAAAATGCTCGGTACAACGTCAGCTAATGATCTTTCCCGCGTGATTGCTTCTGTGGGTCTTGTGCAAAACTTGGGAGCTTTGAAAGCTTTGACCACGGTTGGAATTATCGAAGGTCACATGAAACTTCACACGAAAAACTTGGCTCTTGGGGCCGGTGCTGAAGAAAAAGAAATTCCTCTGGTGCAAAAGAAACTTGAAGAGATTCTGGCGATCAGAAAACGCATCTCTTTGAGCAATGCCATTGACGTGTTGAAAGAGCTGCGCTCGACGAAAACACCTCAATCCTCTACACATTCCCATCATTAGGAGAAGACCGTGTCTTTGGTCTTCTCTGTTCCGGGTAAAACATTTTTAGCAGGTGAGTATTTGGCTCTTTCAGGTGGACCGACATTGGTCTTTGCCTCAGAGCCTCGTTTTGAACTTACAGTTGAAAATGGAACAGGAAAGCATGAAGAGATTCATGCAGATTCTCCAGCGGGATTATTCATTCGCAAGCATCAGGATTATTTTAAGGCCTTCGATCTGAAGTTCAATGATCCCTATCAGGGCAAAGGCGGATTTGGAGCTTCCACAGCGCAGTTCTTGTCGGTCTATGCGATGAATGCCTGGCGTGAGAGTGTTCATCATGAGCCTCAGCAGTTGCTGGACTATAAGCATTTATTAGAATCTTACTATGAAGTGGCTTGGAACGGACAAGGCACTCGTCCAAGTGGCGCTGATCTGATTGGGCAGCTTAAAGGCAATCTAACACTCTTTGAAAAGAGTGCGGGGAAGATCTCTATCATGCCTTGGCCCTTTGGTGACTTGGACTTTGCGTTGGTTCATACCGGCAATAAGGTAGCGACCCATGAGCATCTTAAATCTCTTGGTGAGTTCAGTACTTCGTCTTTAGAAAAAGCCTTCGCTGAAATTCGTCACGGCTTGGAGAATCATGCTTCTGACGAAGTGATTTCGGGAGTGAATAACTACTCTCAAGCTTTGCAAGCTCTTGGTTTCACCTGTGCTGAAACTTTGGTATTGCTTCAGGAAACTCGTCAAGTTCCTGGCGTGAAAGCGGTCAAAGGCTGCGGGGCTTTGGGTGCTGATGTGATCTTGGTGGTTTTTGATAAAAACCACCGAAGTGATCTGGAAAAATATTTGAATACAAAAAATCTCTCTATCACTGCCTCTCGGTCTCAGATGAGTGCAGGTTTGAATGTTCGTGCTGTGAGGAGTTCTCTGTGATTGAACCAATAATTGTTTCCGCGCCTTCCAATATCGCTTTGATTAAGTACATGGGGAAGATCGAAGGCTCTGGTAACAAACCGACCAACGCCTCTTTATCTTACACGCTTGAGAACTTGAGAACATATATTCGTTTGACGGCCATTGAGTCTTTGCAAGACCAATGGAAGCCTTTTGTTCGTGAAGACTTGCAGCCCATCGACTTGTCTGAGAAAGGGCAACAGCGTTTTCTGAAGCACTTTCAGAACTTGAAAGCGAAGTGGGGCGTAGAGCAAAGCTTCCTTATTGAGTCCGCAAACAACTTTGCCTCTGACTGTGGCCTGGCGAGTTCTGCTTCTAGCTTTGCAGCTTTAACTCTGGCGGCGGCTCAAGCTTTTCAAAAAATCCGTCCTCAAGAGTGGGGCAAAGACATGAAAGTTCTGTCTGAGCTTTCGCGTCAAGGATCGGGCTCTTCTTGTCGTTCCCTCTTTGGTCCTTGGGCTTTGTGGAAAGAAGAGTACGCTCAGCCAATGAATCTGCCGGTGGTGGATTTGCATCACATGGTGGTGATTGTTGAGGACTCTAAAAAAACTGTATCCAGCTCTGAGGCTCACAAGCTGGTGACCACTAGCCCTCGGTTTACTGGTCGTGTGGAAAGAGCAGAACTTCGTTTGAAGGACCTCAGCCAAGCTTTGCAGTTTGAAGACTGGCACATGGCCCGTCAGATCGTTTGGGATGAGTTCATCGACATGCACAAGCTGTTTGAAACCAGTCAGCCTCCCTTCAGTTATATGACAGAGGGTTCGCGCCAAGTTTTGAAAGACTGTGATGACTTCTGGAGAAAATGGCAAGACGGTCCGTTGGTGACAATGGATGCTGGCGCCAATGTTCACATGCTCTTCCGTTTTGAGCAGAAAAAATCATTTGAGACTTATAAAGAACATTTCTCTAAAAGCTTTCCGGTGATGGCCTTTGAGGCAATCAAATCATGAGCGACTTTGCCTGTCAGTCCTATGGAAAATGGATCTTGGCTGGAGAGCACGCGGTTTTGCGGGGTGTTCCGGCATTGGTTTTCCCTCTGCTTTCTCGTAACTTGGAATTGCACTACACAAAGAGCTCACAAGCCTTGGAGTTGCAATTGCTGGGAGATCACGGTCAAGACCTGCAAGCTCTCGTTTGGGGAGTTTTAGAAAAGGCCTGCGAGATGAAAAACATCTCTCGCGAAAATCTTAAAGGCACTTTAACTTTAAAAAGCTCTGTGCCCGTTGGTGCGGGGATGGGCGCTTCGGCGTCTCTCTGTGTTGCCCTGACTCGTTGGTTGGGTTACTTGGGATTTGTTTCTGAATCTGAATACTACGAGTTTGCCCGCAGTTTAGAGAATCTCTTTCACGGAGAAAGCAGTGGTGTAGATATCGCCGTGGCTCTTTCTGGTGAAGGTCTACGATTTGTTAGAAATGGCGAACGCCGACCTCTGAAAACCAGCTGGCAACCTCAGTGGTACATTTCATACTCTGGAAAACGGGGCGTGACGGTGGATGCTGTCAATAAGGTCAAAGATCTTCTCGCCAAAAATCCGACAATGGGCGAGAAAATTGACAGGGACATGGCGGCGGCGTCTGAGCTCGCTGAGCGGGCGTTGCAACTGAACGAGCAGCAGGGCTTTCCTCTTTTGGTGGAGGCCATCGAAAAAGCGGGATCTTGCTTTGAGCAATGGAGCCTGAATGAAGGCGAACCTGCAAAACACATCGCATGGCTCAGAGGATCTGGCGCCGTGGCAGTGAAGCCCACAGGATCCGGCGGCGGCGGATATGTGCTTTCCTTGTGGAAAACACCTCCGTCTCCCGAGACCTTGAAGCATCTGATTCCTTGCTAGGGTACGGACACACTTCTCGTGTCGCTCATGCGTTAAATCTATTGCTTCCCGACGTGAATCAATAAACTATCAAGCATGCTGGCAATTCAAAAAGACATTCGAAAAAAGAAGGATCCGAAAAGCGCCAAGATTCTCCAGGGTTTCTTTAAGACAGGCCCCGGGGAGTACGGAGAGGGAGACATCTTTCTTGGTCTTTCGGTGCCTGAGTCACGGGCCATAGCGAAAAAATACTTCGAACTTTCTCTTTCTGATATTCAAATTCTTCTGAACTCCAAAATTCACGAGGATCGCTTGGTTGGGCTCCTTATTCTGGTTCAGAAAGTGAGTAAAGAGAAAGACGATAAGAAGATCGAACGTATTGCCAAGTTCTATATCAAAAATGCCAAGCGAGTGAACAATTGGGATCTGGTAGATCTTTCAACTATTCAGATCTTAGGGCCCTATTTTCAGAATAGAAATCGGGCTCCTTTGTATAAGCTGGCGCGATCAAAAAATCTGTGGGAGCGCCGGATTTCTATCATCACGACATTTTATTTTATAAGAAATGGCGAGTCTCAAGAAACTCTGAAAATGGTAAAACTTCATTTGAAAGATGAACACGATTTGATTCATAAAGCCGCTGGTTGGATGTTGCGAGAAGTGGGCAAGCGGGTCGATCAAAAGGCGCTCCTGATTTTCCTTGATAAGCATGCCACGATAATGCCGCGAACTATGCTTCGGTACGCCATCGAGCATTTGCCAGCTTCTAAGAGAAAATATTATTTAAAACTCAAGTAGTCTCCAGTGGTTGTATTTCTCTTTTAAGAAGACTGGCCTTTGAGAGTTTATCCTCTTAAGAAATATAAACTGATCCACAAGAATGGTGGTGGGCATCCCATCATCCTTGGTTTCCCGAGCTGGATGCTCGGCTGCAATCTTCTAAATACCACCACACCTAGGAATCAGTTTTAGAGAAATACGAAAACACTTCTGAATCTTAAAAACCTGTCATCAACTTGAGTGAAGGTTTTCTTTTTGTCTCGCTCTGAGCCGTTCCCCCTGTTCCGCGCAGAAACGTGGAGCAATATTCATATATTATAGTTCGAGTGAGGAGAGCATTCTTCCGAAAGGTAAGATGGAACCTTTTGGGAGTATGAAATGCTTGGATTTCGGAACGCTTTTGGATACATAGCTACTGTTCTGCTGGGACTTTCCCATGTGGGATGCAGCGGTGTGTTCTCCATCGATTCCCTCAGCGCGCCTGCTGAAGTTTCAATGACGGCCAGCGCCCCTCTCTGGGACTCGGGCGATCTCACTTTAAAATCTCAAATTTTTTTAGAGCTAAAAAAAGATATTCCCACTTATGTTGGGGTGACGCCGGTCGTGTCGATTGAGTCGGTCTCTGGTCTGGGGCTTTGGCAAAAAAGTCTTTCTTCGCTAGGACTCTCCAGTCACTCAATGGCTAGTTTGGCGGCGCCGACGTGCACGCCGTTTGATGCGGCGGGGAAGTCCACCTGTGATGTGTCTTCTTCTGATGAAGGAGAAGTGCAGTTTCAATTGTTAGAGCCTAAATTTTCGACCACTATTTCTCTCTCGATGGTTTTTTATCCGGCTCCAATTCTGAATGCGATATCGCCAACATCCGTAGGGCATAACCTCGAACAGACCATCACTCTGGCTGGCGAAAAGTTCCGTGAGGGCGTGAAGGTTTTTATTGATGGCACTACCGAATGTACGAATGTCGTGAGATTGGCCGCCACCACTTTAACTTGTAAAGTGCCCGTGCTTACGGTGGGAGCAAAAACTGTTTCCGTTCAAAACGTAGACTTGCAAGAAAGTGCCACTGTGAATATGACTGTGTATGATGCCACACCTCCGCATTTGGAGTGGGTGAGTCCTGCTATTGGAACTCAAGCTCAGACCCAATTGGATGTCGAGCTCGAGTGTGAGGTGGGGCTCCCAGTTCAATTCTCTGGAGCCGGATTGCTTGCGTCATTCTCAGCAAGTTGCGATACGGGAACTCTCACTAGATCTATTTTCTTTTCTTCTGGAGAAGGCACGAAAGTGATCACAGTCACTCAGACCCGAAATCCAGGAGCTGTGACAACAACCAGATCGCGAAATTTCATTCGCGACAACACTCCACCAAGTATTGCAGTGACCACTCCGGCGACGAGTCCATTTCATTACTCTACGGGAAGTGCAACTTTGAGTGGAACTTGTGAAGTGGGACTGGCTCTTGATGTGACTGTGAATGGGGCTGCGGGACCAGCAGTGACCTGTGATGGCACGGGACATTGGACGACCATGGTGAATCCTATGGCTGAAGGTGAGTACACTTATCAGTTCAAGCAAACCGATGCGGCTGGAAATATCGGTGAAGCCTCTGTGGTACTGGTGAAAGATCTCACTGTGCCAGACTTAAAATTTGCCAATGGTCTTGGAACATTCACAGTCACGACAGCGGGGAACTTTTATATTTTCTCAGGGGCTTGCGAAAGTCCTTTCGCCGTGACAGTGTCCGGTCAAGATACAGCATCTGTAGCTTGCAGCAATGGCAGTTGGAGCTATCAAACGGCGGCACAAACCGTAGATCAAACTTACTCCTATCAGTTCCGCCAGCAAGATCTGGCGGGCAATCAAAAAATCATTTCGTCAGAGTGGACTCGCAATACTCAAGGGCCCGTCTTAACTGTGACAGGAAGTTCTATAGTTAGAACTGCAGAGACGACTCATGTTTTTTCAGGGAACTGTGAAATAGGATTGTCCATTACGGTCAGCGGAGCTGAAAGCACGTCGCTCAGTTGTCCTGCAGGGACCTGGTCCCATACCACGGGAAGTTTGGCTGAGGGGACTCATGACTTCACCTTCTCTCAAACTAATATGTTGGCAGTGAGCACTTCGGTTTCAGCATCGTGGATTCGCGACGTGTCTGCACCGGTCGCAGACCTTTTGGAAGTTATCGGTGGCAGTCCTATTGCGATGCCTTACGCTAAGCTTCGTCTTCGAGCGGCTGATGCTGCAGGCAATGTGACAGGCTTTTGTGTGAAGGTTGACAGTGCCACTGCTCCAGCGGCCAATGCCTCGTGTTGGGAGTCTGTTTCTCAGTATACGACGCCAGCTGCGACTGTGACGATATCTTCTTATGATCAACTTATTGGTTTTGCGGCGGGAACATATACGGTCTATGTCTGGTGGCGAGATGACTTGGGAAATCAGTCCTCCTCATCATCATCCCTTCCAGTGACTTATACGCCGATTCCACCTCCTACGGTTTCCACGGTGCTTGCGAGTAACAGTACGACCTTTGATGGCTTAAAGGCCGAGCGGGAGATCGCGGCGGGACAAACCGTCAATATTAAATGGAAGGCCAGTGGAACAAACCTGTCTGCCACTCCGGTCAGTATTTACTTTACTACGGATGATGTCGAGTGGACTTTGGTTAAAGCCAATCTCTTGAATGGTATCAATGGCTCCTGCATTTTGGATGGGCCGGGGAGTAAAGACGATGATGTCACCGGTTGCTACACCTGGGCGAACTCATCGCCGCTCAATAGTTATTACCGTCTGCGAGTGAGTGTGGCTAACACATTTGGCTCGGTGGTCTTTGCGAACTCTGCTCCGATAAATGCAGAGTCTTTGGATCTAATAGCTGGGAATACAGAGTCTGGGACGGGCGGGACCGCTTTTGCGGCCGTCTTTGCCTCGGACCCCTCATCTCAAGCAACAGTTCCTAAAACACGCTCTTTGGTGATCACGCAAAAAGGTGTGGTCTATATCAATGACTTCCGAAAAGGTATTTTAACGATTGATCAGAGCACGGGATTTTTAAAGACTTTCCTTCCGAAAAAAACGACCTGTGTTGTGAACGATGAATTGACGAATGTTGCCACCAGCTGTGTAAGGCATGGCGCTGGTATTGTCTTGGATCAAAATGAAGATTTGCTTGTTCACGATGGCGATCGTATTCGTAAAGTCTATTTGTCGCAAACACCTCAGCGAATAGAAACTATCATCGGCGGTGGGACGGACTCCAGCGATGGAGTGACCGATCCTTTGCAGTATAAGTTTGCGGATATCCCTGCAGAAGGAATACGGGCGGATTATTTTTCCTATAAAGTTCTTCCTAATAATGACATTATTCTCATCTTGGATGCTGTAGATCATCGCTCTATGGAAATGGGAGGCGGGGCTCGCCTTTATAGTTCTGCGACGAAGACTTTGTCGAGGCTGAACTTGGCGGGCACGGGAGCTTCTCACAATGCCAGTCAGGATATCACCAAGTGTGGTTTGGTTGATGTGGGTTTTTCTTATACTCCGGGAAGTTTGACCGTCGATGAATTCTTCCCATTTCTTTTCACCATCCCGGGCAGCGATTGCGAAAGCACTCCCACAGGTTCGCAAGTTCAGCTGAGTCGACTCGATCCACAGACTTACCAGGTGGACACGTCCACGCTGGCCATTCCCACAGGGCAAGCGATGAGCTTCGGCACGCGCTCCCATGTGGGAAAGAATGGGAAAACGTACTCTTTTGTGCGCAGCCAAGTGAAAGAGTATGTTCCTAATGGTAGTGGCGGAAGTTATGTTTCCGTTTTAGGTACGGGAGTGATCGGGCATTGTGCCGTGGCCACGAATGCGACGTCCTGTAAGATCGACATTGACGATATTTACGTTTCCCGCAATGGAACTCTCTTCTTCCTGACTCGAAATGCCATTCGCATGGTCGATAGTACGGGAGTTGTTCGAGATGTGTTTGGCCAAGCCGTGGGCACTGGAGATGGCTTGCTGGCCAAGGATGTGCGTTTTGGTATGGTGAGCACTTTTGATCGTTCCCCGGCTGGTAAAATTGCCATTTATGAAAGTGGTAGTTTTAAAATCCGTGAATTCGAGGAAGGCGGAGTTCTCACCACGCTTATCGGAAACGGGGCGGGAGGAAGCACGGGCGTGGGAGCCGCAAATCCATCGGTCAATCAACCTTTGCCTTTGGTGAGTACCGCCTACGATGTGGCGAATATGTTCTATGTCGGAAATGACGACATAGTTTTCAATGCCAATCTTTATCGCTTGGGTCTTTGGAAGCGCTCTTTGGGCTATGCGACCTATATGTCGGGAACGGGAACTGTCGATTATCGTTTGGCAGAGTCTTCGGGGCAACCTGATGATCGTTTGGCCATAAATCTCACCTATCAACCTCCAGGGTTTGGTACGGCCAGCCGCATTCTGCCTATAGGTTCCTACAATGGAACGCTTCTCTCCGCAGCTCGCGGATTTACCAGCGTGGAGATTGATTCCAATCTTATCCTTTATGATTCTGCAGACTCCTATCGTATGACCACTTTGATGAGGGCAGAAAATAATGATACTCCTGCGGCACTAGGGCTTTGTGCTGATGGGACAGAGTTGCTAAAGTGCGCGACGGCACTTTCACAAGGGACAAACTATCTCTATGCTGTCGCGTCTTATTCAACCGCGGACTCGGGTTGGATTGTGCTTCATCGTGGGGAGCCTCGCCGAGTCGCTCTTCTTGTGCCTGGTGGAAATATGGCGACACTCGTGACCTTGCAGCAGAATGCCACAAGTGTGGCCCGCGCCAGTCACAACGGTCGGGAATATGTTTTCTATTGTTCAGAGAGCAGCAAGCAACTCCGCCGCGTGGATATCACAAATCCAGCGATGCCTGTGGAAGCCGCATTGCCATGGGAGATCCCGAGCTGGCAGTGTTACGGTCGCAGTTTGAATTACAACGTCGGTGCGGATGGACCGCGCTTGTTGTTCCAGCTTGAGCAAAATGGTCTCTTCGGTATCGCCGAATATCTGGATCCCTATCGTACGGAATAGTTTTGTTTCAATGGAGCCCGCAAGATCGCAGGCGGTTGTTCAAATTATTTATTCTGAAAACTGGAATAGCAGAACATCGCAATACTCGCCGCCACAGTGGCGTTGAGGGACTCGACAGAAGCCGTCGGTACAGACAAACGAGAGAGACCACGCAGACCGCTAAAACCAGGGCCTTCTTCACCCACAACCAAGCGAAGGTCCTTGGGCCAAGGGAAAGTGGCGACATTTTCGCCCTTCATATCCAAAGCAAAAACATCTTTGGCTTCAGCAGCAAAGTCAGCAAGTTTCTTGGTTTTATAAAGTGGAATCTGCAACAATGCACCCGCCGAAGATTTAATAGCCTTCGGATGATAAGGCGTGCAGCTCTCTTCAGTCAGAATTAATTTAGTCACACCAAAGGCCACAGCTGATCTTGCCATAGCCCCAAGATTCGAGGGATCTCCTAGGGGGCAAACCAACTCTAAACCTTTTGGACTCGAAGACATTGGCAGCTCTTCCAAAGCTTTCGGTTCAAGGACCAAAAGATTATAGTGAGTGCCCACAACGTCGATTTCATTGAACAAAGCTTTAGAAAGTTTGAAGAGAGGAACGCGACCGATCTTGGCTCCAAAAGTGGGAGTCAAAGCCTGAAGGTCTTCGTGAATGATCTCGCCCTTGATTTTGTAAGTGGGATTCTTCAAAAACTCTTCAATGAGTTTCTCGCCCATCAAAATGAATTCACCGTGTTTTTTAATTCCACGGGCAGAAGACAAGTCAGACCAGCGGCGGAAGTGATCATTGGTTTTAGATGAAACTTCAATCATTATTTATAATCCTTCCAGCGTCTCAATTCCGCAGGGCTGAGTTCTTCGAGCAGTAAATCTTCAGACTCGTCGTTATCTGGTAGAGGAGCATTTTTGATCTTCTCATAAACCACCATGCGACGCTCATGAGGAGTTTCCGGCAACACATAAGCCGTGTTCTCGACGAGTTTGTAGTACTCAGACCACTTGGCCTTCGCGGCTTGGATCTCAGGATCTACTCCCGGGCCTTTCATCAAGTAAACACGACCGCCCACTTCAAGGCAGCTGATGACGTTGCCCAGAGTGTTGCTCACGTCTTCCACGGCGCGAGTGATGACTCCGCGGACTGGATAGACGAAGTTGTCGTTGATGTTGCGGCCAATGATGTCGAGATTTTTCAGTTTCATTTCAGAGCGCACGTGCTTGAGAAACTCCACGCGACGTTGAACGCCCTCGCCCAAAAGAATTTTTTCTTCAGGGAACATGATCTTCAAAGGAATCCCCGGGAAGCCCGGTCCCGTGCCCACGTCGATCAAAGGAAATTGTAACTTCGTGTGCTCAAGGATGATGATGCTGTCGATAAAGTGTTTAATGGCAATGTCGCGCAACTTCAGCAAGCGAGTGAAGTTCTCTTTTTCTTGGTTCTCCATAAGCAGGCGATAGAAATGCGCCAGTTGCATGCGTTGCTCATGATTGACAGTGGTGAACTGATGATTGCGGAAAACATCAGCCAAACGATCGTTGGCTTCATGAAGACTGTAGATGGTTTCAGGCTTTTTATGACGCCCCATGAGAGGTTTTTGCGTCGAAGCCGCCGTCCCTGTGCTCTGAGAGCGGGATTCTTGGCGAGCTTTATAGGGGCTGTAGTTCGTTTTATTTTTATGGGCCATAGTGGAGACGGACAATAGAGATTTTGCTCTTTCCAGACAAGCTTTTTCTGCGCTGTGTGTAAATGCTAAATGCTTGAAAAGAGGGCGTTCTGGGGTGAGTATAAGACCCTCCAGGAGAAAATAGTAAAACATGACCACAAGTAAACTCGATTCCATAAAAGATGCCGCGCTAGGGGCTTTTAAAGCCGCCTCAGACACCAAGGCCCTTTACGACCTGAAGGTGCAGTACTTGGGAAAGAACGGATCTCTGACTGAGATCATGAAAGAGATGGCTTCTTTGCCTAAAGAAGAGAAACCTCTTTTTGGTAAAAAAGTAAATGAAGTGAAACAACTTCTGGAAGTGGCTTACGTCGAAGCTGAAGAAAACCTCAAAAAAGGGGAGATCGCGGCGAAGATGTCAGCGGAAGAAATCGACATGACTCTTCCGGCTTTCACTCGTCCGAAGGGCACTCAGCATCCTGTCAACATGGTGATCGAAGAGATCTTCACGGTGATGTCTCGTTTGGGCTACAGCCTGCGCACCGGCCCCCTCATAGAAAAAGATTATTATAATTTTGAAGCCTTGAATATCCCGGCGGATCATCCCGCTCGTGACATGGCAGACACTTTCTTTATCGACAAAACTCACGTATTGCGCACGCACACCAGTCCGATTCAAATTCACTCTTTGGAGAGCGAAGAGCTGCCATTGAGAATTATCGGCACGGGTCCGGTGTTCCGTTGCGACAGTGACATCTCTCACTTGCCAAACTTCCATCAGATTGAAGGCATGTGCGTGGATCAAAAAGTTTCCATGGCGGACCTTAAAGGCACGATCAGTTTCTTCGTGCGTGAGTTCTTTGGCCCGGGTTTGAAAACGCGTTTCCGTCCGAGCTTTTTCCCTTTCACAGAACCTTCTGCGGAAGTGGATTGCTCTTGCCCGATTTGTAAGGGCAAGGGGTGCAGTCTGTGTAAACACTCCGGCTGGATTGAAATCGGTGGCTGTGGTCTTGTGAATCCCAAAGTATTCCAAGCGGCAAAAATCGAATATCCAAAATGGCAAGGCTTCGCCTTCGGTTTTGGTATCGAGCGCATGGCGATTATTAAATACGGTATCGAAGACATTCGTTTGTTCCCTGAAAATGACGTGAGATTCTTAAGGCAGTTTGTAAAATGAAGATCAGTTTAAAATGGCTCCAAGATTATGTTGATGTGAATGAGTTCTTCGCCAAGCCCGAGGAACTGGCTGAAATCCTGACTCGTGCGGGACTTGAGGTCGAAGAAATCACCAACCGTGCAAAAGATTTCAATCATGTGGTGATCGGTCACATTCTTGAAAAAGGCAAACATCCCAATGCGGATAAGCTTTCTTTGTGTCGTGTTTCTACAGGAGACGGTGTTGTTCATCAGATCGTCTGCGGAGCACAAAACCACAAAGCTGGTGACCGGGTGATCGTGGCTTTGCCCGGCGCTGTTTTGCCCGGCAATTTCGCGATTAAAAAATCAGCGGTTCGTGGAGTGGATTCTGCGGGCATGCTCTGCTCTTTGAAAGAGTTGGGCTTGGCGACTGAAGCTGAAGGCATTGCGATTTTGCCAGCAGATGCTCCGGTGGGGAAATCCTATGCGGAATACGGCGGCTATGATGACATCACTTTTGAATTGAAGGTGACAGCCAACCGCGCAGACTGCTTGAGCCACTATGGCTTGGCTCGCGAAGTGGCTTGCTTGCTGGAAAGAGAATTGAAAACTCCAAAAACAGATTTCCCGGTGGGCAAAGGCTCGACACGTTCAGAAATCTCTTTGGAAGTGAAGGCTTTTGATCTGTGCCCTCGTTACACGGGACGCTACATCAAAGGCGTTAAAGTGGGACCAAGTCCGGCTTGGTTGAAAAAACGTCTTGAAGACGTGGGTATGAATTCAATCAATAACATCGTCGACGTGACAAACTACGTGATGATGGAGTTGGGTCAACCTCTTCATGCTTTTGATGCGGCTTTTATTGGTGGTAAATCCATCATCGTCGATCGTGCAAAACAAGGCGAGAAGTTCATCACTTTGGATGGCACTGAAAAGACTTTAACGGGCGAAGAACTCACAATCCGTGATGCTTCTCATCCGGTGTGTCTGGCGGGTGTTGTGGGTGGCAAGAACTCGGGAGTGAGTGATGCCACGACAAATGTTTTCCTTGAAGCGGCTTACTTCGTTCCCATGAGTGCACGTAAATCTTCTCGGGCCCATGGTATCGATACAGACTCAGGATACCGTTTCTCTCGGGGCGTGGATCCAGATGGAGCTTTGCGTGGCTTAAACCGCGCGACAGCTTTGATTTTGGAAGTCGCAGGCGGGGAAGCCTTCGGTGATCACCATGACTTCTATCCAAATCCTGTAAAAAAAGCTCCAGTGACTTTGTCTGTGCAAACAGTGACAGACCGCTTGGGTTATGAGGCTGAAGAAGATAAATTCTTGGGCTTTATGAAACGTCTTGGTTGTCAGGTTGAGAAATCAGGGAAGGCTTATACAGTTTTGCCTCCGACTTTCCGTTTTGACCTTGAGCAAGACATGGACTTGGTTGAAGAGTACGCTCGCTTGAATGGCTATGAATTCATTCCAGAGAGTTTGCCGACTTTTGCCAATGCACCTTCTCAGCACGACAAAGTGTTCATGCTCAATTTGGGCACGAGCAGCTTGATGCGCGCGGAAGGCTTCCAACAGGCCGTGAACTTTGCGTTCACAGGTTCTAAAGCTGAAAAAGCGTTTTTGGGTTCAAAAGAGACTTTGAAGGCCGCAGGACTTGCAAGCTCTGACAAAGAGATCCGTGTTGTGAATCCTTTGAATGAAGACACCGATGTGATGCGTTCTTCGTTGAGCTTTGGTTTATTTAGAAATTTGAACTCGAACTTCCACGCCGGCAATATGAATGGACGTCTCTTTGAGATGGGTCAGTCCTTTGCGGTGAAAGAAGACGGTTCCTACGGTCAAAGCAATCGCCTGGGCATGATCCTATGGGGCCAGTCTCAGAATCTTTGGAACAAGTCTTTGGATTATCCGATTGTTTATGAACTTAAAGGAACGGTTGAGGCTTTGTTGAAATCCCTCAATATCGGTTCTTACACGTGGGTGACTCCAGTGAATAAGGCAGAAGTGCCTGAATTCTTGCACAAGGGGCAATTTGCTCAACTGTTAGTTGAAGGCAAAAAGGTCGGTTTTATCGGGACTCTTCATCCGGTTTTATTGGAAGACAATAAGATCCGTGTGCCAGGAGCTTTGGCAGAATTTGATTTGGATCAATTGTACAAAGGTCAGCCTCGTCCTTACCGCATTCAAAGTATTTCGAAGTTCCCCGTGGTGGAGCGCGATTTTGCTTTCGTTATGCCGAAGGCCTTGAAGGTGGGCGATGTTCTGAAGGACATTCGCAAGGCCGCAGGTGCTTTGTTGTTGAACGTGGATGTGTTCGATCTTTATGAAGGCGATAAGATGGAGGCGGGTAAGAAGTCTGTGGCCATTCGTATTTGGCTTCAAGATAAGAATGCCACACTGCAAGAAAATCAGATTCTAGAGACAACAAACAAGGTGCTAGAGAGCTTAAAGAAGAATTTTGATCTTTCGATCAGATAAATTCTTGATTAGTTTCAGTTAGTTGTTAGGATTTTTAGAGAGGTTGTTTGAAGAACGACCTCGAACTAAGGAGTGAGATTAGCAATTATGGCAGGCCAAAACTTAGGTAAATCAACTGTGACCAAGGCCGATATCGTTGAAAACGTATATCAAAAGATCGGCTTCTCAAAAAAAGAAGCGTCAGAACTTGTCGAGCTTGTATTTGGAACTTTGAAAGACGTTTTGCAAAATGGAGAGAAAGTTAAAATCTCTGGTTTTGGAAACTTCGTTGTCAGAGGGAAAAACGAGCGTATTGGTCGCAATCCGCAAACTGGAGAGCAAATCAAAATTTCTGCTCGCCGTGTTTTGACCTTCCGTCCATCTCAAGTGTTGAAAGCAATGCTGAACGGTGAAGAATACGCTCACCTGAAGGATGACGACGATGATGACGACTACGATGACCACGAATAGTGATGTGCAGCCAGGGTTGAGTTCTGAGCTGTCTTTGGGCGATCAACATCTAGATTTCGTTGAGACCATGGATGGAGGCACTGAGCCTTTGACTCCGACGGCTCCGATTTCTATTCCAGCGATGCTTTGTGATGACAAGCTCTTGGAAGAGATCAATGCCATTCCAGATCGCATGGGTTTTAAGATCGGCGATGTGGCTGACATCTTGGGAATCAAACAATACGTTTTGCGCTACTGGGAAACTGAGTTTGAAATTCTTAAGCCTAAAAAAGCTTCTAACAACCAACGCATGTACACGCGTAAAGATGTTGAGAATGCTCTTTTGATCCGTAAGTTGTTGCACAGGGATCGTTTTTCGATCGAAGGCGCAAGAAACGCGATGAAGGAACTCAAAGCTCATGTCCGCAAAGAAAAGGACATGTCTCAAGTGATCCACAGATTGGATAACATCCATGACATGGTGGAAGACCTAGTTCTGGATATCCGCCGCACGCGAGCAATGTTTAAATAAATTATAAAAACCCACTCCGAAAAGAGTGGGTTTTTCTTTTTGGAGGTTTGCGATGAAAAGTATTTTGTTTTCTATGGTTGCTTTGTCTTTCTTCTCAATCCCTGTTTTTGCTCAAGACACTTGTGCCGATAAGAGAGCAGATATTGAAATGCAAATTGTTGAGGCGCAAAGTGCAAAAAACAAAAATCGCGAAGCGGGCTTGAGAAAAGCTCTGTCTGAATTGAATGCCCATTGCACGGATGAGGGTTTAAGCAAGGCTCATCAAGAAAAACTGAATAAGCTGCAAGCCAAAGTCGACGAACGCATGGCAGATCTTAAAGCAGCGGAAGCTAAGGGCGATAAAAAGAAAATCGAAAAGCAGACCAAGAAACTACAGGAAGCTGAAACTGAGCTTCAGAATGCCAAATAGAAGCTCAGTCAGCCCCTGTTTACTTGGTGAAAGATCTCTCTAAGAACTTAAGATGACTGTCGATAGCGAGTTCAATATCAGACTTTTTTGTTAGCCCCTGAAATTGTCCATCCAACATGAGAATAGAGAAGCCATGAATGCCGGCCCAGATAGAACGGGCCGTGGCTTCGGCGGCTTCTTTGCGAAAAAGCCCGTCTTTAATGCCGCTCTGAATAGAGTCTTCAAGATATTGAAAGGCCTTGAGGGCAATATCCTCAAGTTCCGGCCTTTGTTCTTCTGCGCAACGAAGCTCATTGTGAAACATACAGCGGTAGTGCCCCGGGGAGCGAAGAGCAAAATCAATATAGGTCTTTCCTAATGACAACAAACGGTTCCGAGAAGGGCGGGCTGCGTTCGGGATATTTTCAAAATCAGCCACCAAAAACGAAAAACCTTCCTCTGCAATATGTGATAACAAATCTTGTTTTGATTTAAAGTGACGATAGATGGCGGCATGGCTCACTTTGAGGCTTTGCGCGATCTCACGGAGCGTGAAATCCACATCACCTTTTTTGTGAATGATTTCAACGGTCTTTTTGATTGCGGCGGCTTTTAAATCGCCGTGATGATAACTCTTTGCCATGAAAAAACTCTATCACTTATTTCGTATGTTTACAATGGTTACATTAATGTTAACATTGGTTACATAGATGCCTGGACGCTCAAGTCTAGGTTTCTTCGTGGAGGCCCCTGTGAAAAAGATTTTAGTGATTAATGGACATCCCAACAAAGGAGCTCTTAGTGGAGCTTTATCTGAAAACTATGCTCGCGGAGCCAAAGAGTCGGGGCATGAGGTGCGGTTGACCCATCTTTCGGATTTGTCTTTTGATCCCATTCTTCGTAAAGGCTACGCGGAAATTCAGCCTCTGGAGCCGGATTTGCTACGAGCCCAAGAAGACATCTTGTGGGCAGAACATATTGTCGTGGTTTTTCCCATATGGTGGAGTGCTGTGCCAGCGCTTCTGAAGGGTTTTTTCGATCGAACTTTGCTTCCGGGATTTGCTTTTAAGTATCACAAGGGAAATCCTTTTTGGGACAAGCTCTTGCAGGGGCGAACGGGACGAATTATTTTTACCACAGATGCTCCTTGGGCTTGGAATTGGCTGATCAATAGAGATCCTGTCATTCATATGATGAAAACAGGAGTTCTTAAGTTCTGTGGTATAACTCCTGTGGGAGTGACACAGTTTGATCGCGTAAAAGACAGAAACCCCGAGCACATTCAAAAGTATCTCAAGAAAGCTTTGGATTTAGGAAAACGGGGGCTTTAAAGATCACCCCTGTGGCCCCGCAGGGATCTGATTTTGCTAAATCACAGCACAATCCTCGATGATAATGCAAAAGAAGTCCGTGTATTCTTTATGATTGAGGAGACCCCATGGCATCATTTTTTTCAAAAACGTCAGTCGTCTTATGTGCTGGTATCGCTCTTAGCTCTGCATGCTCATCAAAACCCGTTCCACAAACGGAAATGCGTTCTTCATCATTGGGAAAATCAGCGGAAACTGTGTTTTGGGGTGGAGACATCGTCACCGTAGATGATGCTCAGCCTGTTGCTGAAGCCGTGGCTGTGGCCGAGGGGAAGATTCTTTTTGTAGGATCAAAGCAAGAGGCTCAGACTTACGTTGGCAGAGACACGAAAGTCATCGACCTTCAGGGGAAGACTCTCATGCCTGGTTTTATTGATGCTCACTCTCATATTGCGGGATATCTAGGACTATGGAAGCAGGTGAATCTTAATCCTCCACCTGTGGGTGATGTGCAAAGTATCGCGCAGATCATTGCTAAGTTAAAAAAGCAGATCATCGATGAGAAGATTCCGGAAGGGGGAGTGGTTTTTGGCTTCAACTATGATGATGCTCAGCTCAAAGAAAAACGTCAGCCGACGGCGGCAGAGTTGGATCGAGTCTCGACAAAACATATTGTTTTGGCCTCTCATATTTCTGGACATATCGCTGTTGGAAATCATCTGGCTTTGAAGAAGGCGGGGATCGTCAAAGGATTTAAGGGTCCTGAGGGCGGAGTGATCAAAGTCGATAAGAAAGGGGAGCCCACGGGCATTGTTGAAGAGCAGGCTGTGATGCCACTTTTGAGTTTGCTGCCTCGAAAGAGCTTTGAAGATACCATGACGGATTTTGTCGAAATTCAGAAGTACTATGCCAGTCAAGGAATCACCACAGCTCAAGAAGGGCAGACGTTTGAAGAGTCCATTGCTTTTTTAAGCAAGGCGGCTGAAGAGAAGAAACTCATTGTTGATGTGGTCTCTTACCCTAAGTGGACGATCTTTAATAAAGTACTCAGTGGCGAAGAAACTTTCCAAAGAAAGACAGACACAGCGGAGGCCACGGTGTCTCCTGGGGCAAAAAGTAAAATGGGCGTTTACTTTCAAGGACTTAAATTGGGTGGTATTAAAATTACGGCAGATGGTTCTCCTCAGGGGCGCACGGCCTATGTGACTCAGCCCTATATGACGCCACCTCCAGGACAGGGCAAAGATTATCGTGGAGTCCCTGTCGTTGATCAAAACGAATTGGATAAGTGGGCCGATATTCTTTACAGAGAGAATATTCAGTTCCTTGTCCATTGTAATGGAGATGCAGCGGCAGACATGATGATTTCTGCTGTTCAGAAAGCCGTCGATAAATACGGGAAGAAAGATGTGCGTCCCGTGATGATTCATTCACAATTGGTGCGATACGATCAATTAGATAAAATGAAAAATCTGGGAATCATTCCAAGCTTTTTCTCAGCTCATACATTCTATTGGGGCGACTGGTATATCAATGTGGTTCTCGGTCCTGAACGTGCGGCTCGAATCAGTCCCATGGCCACCGCTCTAAAAAAAGGTCTTATCATCACGAATCACACGGATGCTCCGGTGATTCCACCGAACGAGTTGATGACTGTACACACGGCGGTGAACAGAACCACTCGCACGGGCAAGATCCTTGGTCCCAATGAGCGCATTTCGCCAATGGAAGCTTTAAAGGCCATCACGATCAATGCGGCTTATCAGTACTTTGAAGAGAACTCGAAAGGCTCTCTTAAAAAAGGAAAGCTTGCAGATCTGGTGGTTTTGACGGCCAATCCTCTCACGGTGGATCCAACAAAAATCAAGGACATCAAAGTAGTGACGACATTCAAAGAAGGTATGCCAATCTATCAGTTGAAGGATGTGGTCGAGATGGATTCTATGGCACGAGAAGGCGAGGAGCCTGCGAAGAAGCCTCTCTAGGATAGACGCAAGTTGTCGCTAGAGGGTTTTTGAAGATGCTTTTGCCCTGACAATTATTAGTTTTCAGGGCAGTTTAGAACCTATGAAGACAGTTTTTTCTATTCTCGCCGTTTGCTTTGTTGTGATCACTGCTTGCATCATTTACCTCGTAAAATCGGGGATCAGTATGCGCGCGGCTCCTTACATCAAGCCCACCACCATCGATGCGGAATTTCATATTGTTCCTGAGCATCTTTTCTTGCGCCTGTTTCCTGATTTGCAAAACTCTCGCTATGTTTTGTGGGGAGTTTCTATGGAGTCTCCAGAGGTTCAAAAGACGGTCTCAGGCATTCAGCAGTATTATGAAAAAGAGATGAAGCACCCGGTGCATATGCTCAATGCCGACACGGCAACAGCCATGGATGTGGCAAATTGCAAAAGACCTTGCTGGATTTTTTTTGCTGAGGATAAAGCCCACGAGTTGGAAGCAAATGCTTTTGTGGACGAAAAGATCCGTCCTATCACTAACGATTATATCTCAATCACATGGATCAACTTCACAAAGCCTGAACAAGTACCTCAAGAGTGCATTGAACAAAAACGTTTAGATCTGCACTGCATGAAGTGGGTGTCTTTGCGAGATGCTCAGAAGAGATTTAAAGATGAAGGGCAGCGCTACTTCTTCCTCAGAAAATATCTTGATCATGACTATTTTCTTTTTGTGCGAACGGCTCAGTAATTTGACCGCTCAAGGTGCATAGGCGTGGGGAGGCAGATCCTTTGACGGAGCCTCTGTATTCGGAAGCTTATCTGCGAGAATATCCACCTCTTCAAATTTCGGCTCTTGGACAAAAAGATCCGGTGCCTGCTTGAATAAAGCCTGGGCCACTTTTCCAGTGAGATGAGCTTGTCGGCCACTCTCGTCATCAAAGGCCTCAAAAATTCCATAGGTGGAAGAATCAAATCGTATAGCAAACCAAGCCGCTGTACTAGACTCATCGTGTACCAAAGGCAACGCACTCGTAAGAAATTTCTCCACATCACTTTCGCGACCAGGTTTGGCTTTTAGACGAAAAAAAAGGGCAACGGACGTCATGGAAGTCTCCTTCGAATCATTTCCACTAGTAGAGAGAATGAAGACCCACAATGCAAGATGGGCTCCCTGCGGGTGTTGAGGAACATCTTGGAAGGATTTAGAAACTTTGGCCTCAAAAAGAAAATAGGACTTCGCACCAGTTTTTTTGAGTTTTTATTGAATTTCAGTGGCAGATTGAACTCTGCGCAATAACACTTTGATGTTATCATAGGACTTCGAGATGGAGGTCCAGTGAAACTTCAAGGCGCTATTAATTTCAGAGACATGGGTGGGCTCCCGACCGTGGATGGCCGTCGTCTTAAGAATAAATTCTTTTATCGTTCAGGTTCTCTCTCAAGACTGACTGAAGCTGACTGCCAGCACCTGGAGTCTCTAGCGATCACCCATGTCATAGATTATCGCGATGTGCATGAATCAGATAAAGACAGAGACATTTTGTGGAAGGGCGTAAACTATGAGTGCTGTCCTGCAAATCCCGCCTCTCATGCTGTGACAGCGGCGGTGGGAGATCTTTTTACAGAAGAAAGACTGAATTCTCTCCCGATGAATTTCATGGAAACTCTTTATCAGCAATTGCCATTCACCAATTCGGCTTATCAACGCCTTTTTCAAAAAACAGCAGATCTCACTTCAGGAGCTTTGCTTCAGCATTGTGCCGTTGGAAAAGATCGCACGGGTGTAGGCTCGGCCTTGCTTTTGTCGTGCCTAGGAGTAACCAAAGAAGCTGTTCTTGAAGATTATCTAAAGACGGAAGTGGGTTTGCAGCCTTTCAAAGTGCAAATCATGCACAAGGTTGAGCCTTTGCTTTCTTCAGCGGCTCTTAAGAAATTCGAATACATGATGTCAGCCAGCGAAAACTTTTTCCATGCGGCTTTCAACGAAATTCAAAATCGGTATGGCAACCTCGAGAAATTCTTTTCAGTGGAATTTGGTCTGACGCCTGAAAAAAGAACTGTCTTGCAAAATCGCTTTCTGGAGTAGAAATGAAAACGATCCTTTCTTTTCTCATGACTCTTTTTCTTGTTCATGAAGCTCAAGCCCAAGACTGGCGTACAGCCACTCGCGACAGTGCAGGGCTAGCTCCAGATCCTCAGGATGTGAAAGAGGCCGTGGTTCAAGTGTACGCGGCCAGAACTGTGGACTGGCGAGGATACTTTGCTGTTCACTCCTGGATAGCGACCAAAGAAAAAGACGCCACGGAATACACCACCTATCAAGTAATCGGCTGGAGAGTGAAGCGAGGCCAAGAAGCTGTGGCTATTCAGCATGACATTCCAGATCGCCACTGGTTTGGTGCAAAACCTGATTTGATCGCCGATCTTCGTGGCGAAAAGGCCGAGCAAGCCATTCCTCAGATCCAAACCTTGTCTGAAAACTACAAATACAAAGACGTCTATCGCGCCTATCCAGGTCCGAACAGCAACACCTATATTTCGCATATCATTCGAAATGTGAAAGAGATCGGTGTCGAACTTCCCCCTCATGCCATCGGCAAAGACTGGATCAACGACGGCAGTCTCGTGGGCTGGAGCGAAACGGGCACAGGAGTGCAAGTTTCACTCTGGGGACTCTTGGGATTTACTGTAGGGCTCAGTGACGGCGTGGAATTAAATATCTTAGGTCTGAGTTTTGGCGTGGACCTTCTGCGCCCCGCGCTTAAGATCCCCATGGTGGGACGAGTGGGGATGAAAGACAAAGCGTTCTAAGAATTCTAAGAACGGGAACAGCTCCTCTTAGTGAGGATGTTGTTCGCGATCATGCTCTAGCGTTTCGGAAATTCGCGCAATCAATTCTTTACGACGTGCAGGTTTTGTCAAAACATCATCACAACCGGCATCAAGACATTTTTGAGCTTCTTCTTTCATTGCATGGGCTGTGAGAGCAATGATCGGACGGATATAGCCACCCGTGCGAATGCGACGAACAGTTTCGTAACCGTCCATGATCGGCATTTGAATATCCATCAAAACCAAGTCTGGATTTTCCTGTTCCGTCAAAGAAATCGCATCAATGCCGTTCGAAGCCTGAAGAATCTGAGCTCCCGTGCCTTGCATGTAGCGCTCAATCAAGAGACGATTGTCACTGACATCATCCACCACAAGAATTTTTGAATTAGCCAACGAAGTTTTCAAAGCTTCAGGAGCCTGATGTTTCACCTCAGATTGTGATGGCGCCAGAGTGTTGGCGCTGCGCTCGAGTCCTAGAGTGATCTCAAAGAAAGATCCTACTCCAGGTTTTGAGGAAATCAGTTTAAGATCACCATCCAAAGAACGAGCCAATTCGCGAGAAATCACCAGACCCAAACCGGTGCCACCGAATTTCTTGCGCGAAGAAAGATCTGCTTGGCTGAAAGGTTGAAAGAGATTGCCGATATCATTTTCAGCAATACCTACCCCAGTGTCTTGAACTTCAAAAACCAAGGTGTCTTTAGAAATACCATGAGAGTTTTTATGAATGGACAAGCGAACGGTGACAGAACCTTTTTCAGTGAACTTCAAGGCATTGCCGATCACATTCAAAAGAATCTGCTTAATGCGAATCGCATCCGAGTAATAGGTGATAGAGATGTCTTTGGGAAAGTCGAACTTCAGATCAATGCCCTTGTCTTCGGCTTTCAAATCCAACGTGCTTTCCACATCATTCAGCAATTCCACAAGAGAGAAATCTGATTTCAAGAAGTGCAGCTGATGAGCTTCGATCTTAGAGAGATCCAAAATATCATCAATCAAGCGCAGCAAAAGCTCGCCATTGCGACGAATGGCAGACAGAGAATCGGCCTTTTCTTCTTCAGGCAAAGACTCTTGGGTTAACACATCTGAAAACCCCAAAACTGAGGCCAGGGGAGTGCGAATCTCATGGGACATGTTGGCCAGGAACTGACTTTTTGAAAGATTGGCTTGCTCTGCTTTTTTGCGCAGGAACTCCACCTCTTCCATTTTATTTTTTAGAAGTTTGTTTTGCTTGTCCAACTCAACAAAGGTGCGAACCTTGCTACGGACAATGTGGGGATCAAGAGGCTTGAAGAGGAAGTCCACGGCGCCGCTTTCATAACCTTGGAAGATGATGTTCTTGTCGTGCTGATGGGCTGTTACGAAGATCACTGGCAAGTGTCGTGTTTTATGAACACCACGGATAAGTTGCGCCAGTTCAAAGCCGCTCATGTCAGGCATTTGCACATCTAGAAGACACAATGCAAAGTCATGGTCTAAAAGATGAGCCAAAGCCTCGTCGGGCTTTTGTGCCGTCATGATATGAAGATCATCGCTCAAGATAAGTTCAGAGAGAGCAACGATATTCTCGGGGTGATCATCTACAATGAGAATTTTGGTCTTTTCCAAAATCATCTCCTTTTCGAATTTCAGATCACTCATTGAACGTACCATAAAATTGATCTACCAAATGTTATAAAGACTTATGTTTATAAACTAGTTTCAATAAATTAATACAGTTCTTTCTAAACAAAAAATCTGGCGTCATGAAATGACCTTCCTGTTTTTTTGAAAGATTTTATTTTCCTTATCTAAAACGTCGAAACCTTCAGAAATACTAGAGAATCGCAGGGTCTCTTTGCTTCCAAGACCTAAGAAGCCCCGAGGAGCTAAGGACTGATGGAACAGAGTGAAGGCACGGTGCTGCAAATCTCGGTTGAAATAGATCAACACATTCCGGCAAATAACTAAATGGGCTTCCATGAAAACCCCATCCGTCGCGAGATTGTGTTCGGCAAAAACCACGTTGTCGCGAAGTGAAGAACGCAAACGCGCGCGATTATAATTGGCAGTGTAATAGTCCGAAGGCGAGCCGGTTCCACCTGCAGCGACATAATTCTTCGTGAAGTTTTTAATACTTTCTAAGGTGTAGATGCCCTCTTTGGCGGCCCGGATCGCTACGGGATTAATATCTGTGGCGAAAATCCGTGAGCGCTCAAGCAGACCTTCTTCCTGCAGCATAATGGCAAGGCTATGAAGCTCTTCGCCGGTGCTACATCCTGCAGTCCAAATATTGATATTGGGATAGGTTTTTAAGAGCGGCAAAACATTCTGGCGCAAAGAGAGAAAGAACGAGGGATCACGGAACATCTCGCTCGTCGTGATCGTGAGCATTGGAAGAATCTTCTGAAAGGTGTCTTCATCCTTCAAAAGTGTTGAGAGTAAATCCACTTCGTGTTCCTGGGAAAGCTTTTTCATAACAGCTTCCAGGCGACGGTCCAGCGATGTTTCGGTGTAGTTCCTGAAATCATATCCGTACTTCAAATAGATCCCCTCCAAGAGGAGGTGACGTTCAACCGTGGCCTTGGATGTCACGAAAAGATTTCCCTTTCCTTAAGCCATACTTTGAGTACGGAAATCAAATTGGCGATATTGATGGGTTTAGGAAGATAGTCGTTGGCCCCAGCTTCCAGAGCTTTTTCATGGTCGCCTTTCATCGCCTTGGCGGTTAGAGCAATGATCGGAGTGCTGGCATGGAGACCCGAGGAGCGAATGACTCTCATGGCTTCAAAACCATCCATTCTTGGCATCATCAAATCCATCAATATCAGATCCAAATTCTGAGCCGAGTTTGCGATATCGGTGGCCTCAATGCCATCTCGAGCCACAATCACTTCGAAGCCTTTGCTTTCAAGAACATGGGTGAGGGCAAAGATGTTTCTGAGGTCGTCGTCCACCAAAAGAACTTTGCGACCAGTAAAGCTGTTTTCTTCCAAACGCAGTCCAGTCAAAAGGCGCTTTTGCGACTCAGGGAGGGTGTCTTCCACTCGATGCAAGAAGAGATTCACTTCATCCAGCAAACGTTCCGGTGAACGAGCGCCTTTTAAGATAATGCTTTCGGAGTACTTTCTTAAGTAGTCTTCCTCGCGACGAGAAAGATCCTTGCCCGTATAGACAATCACTGGAGGCAGAGGTGCAGCCATCTGGTTGAGTTTTTCTAAGAATTCCTGACCATTCATATCGGGAAGGTTGAGGTCTAGCACGATACAGTCGTATTTTTTTGCGGCGACGGACTTCAAAGCCTGCTCTCCGCTGCCCGCCGCGTCTAAAGAAAGATCGGGGCCCTGTAAGAGTTCAATGATTGCCTTTCTTTGAACCTCGTTGTCTTCGACAATGAGAACTGTCCGTGCTGTCTCAGTGGCTACAGCCTCGAGATGTTTCACTGCATCGCGGATTTGCTCCAAGGTCACAGGTTTTCCAAGATAACCCATGGCTCCCATCCGCAGGGTGGATTGGCTATAATCCAAAGCCGAGATCATATGTACCGGTACGTGGCGAAGCTTAGGTATTTCTTTGATGGTCTCAAGTACACCAAAGCCGCTCAGGCCAGGCAGTTTAATATCCAACATGATCGCTGTCGGAGTCAGATGCTCCAGAACTTGCAAGGCTTGTTCGCCCGTGGACACGTGAACAGGGAAGAACGAATAACTTTTCGCTGTGTCTGCAACAAGTCCTGCAAACTTCTCGTCATCTTCAACAATCAAAATAGAGCGACGTTGCCTTTTAGCCTCGATCACCAAGGTTTGAAGCGGGGTCGACAGAACGGCATCTTCTTTAAATGGAGCGGGCAGAGGTGTTGAAGATAAAGAACTCATGGTTTGAGAATCTGAGTACTCTTGAGTCAGCTTGATCGGAAGACGCAAAGTGAAAGTACTTCCTTTGCCCTCCTCAGAGTGCAGAACAATATCTCCACCCAGGAGTTGCGCAAGTTCTTTAGAGATGGTGAGTCCCAAACCTGTGCCCCCGTACTTACGACTGATGGAGCTGTCACCTTGTTCAAAGGCATTGAAGACAGAGGCTCGCAGGTGATCCGGAATACCGATTCCCGAGTCTTTCACATAGATATCGACAAAGCCTTTTTGATTGCTCGTGAGGCAGGACCCTAAAGTGATGCTTCCAGAATCTGTGAACTTCACGGCATTTGACAGGAAGTTGCGAATGATTTGAGCGATACGTTGTGAATCATTCTCGAGAGTGAGGTTTTGAGTGTCTTCGCTGAGAGTGATTTCAAACTGAAGACCTTTCTTTGTGGTTTGCGGCGCAAAGGTGGACTTGAGTTGATCGGTGAGATCGGACAGCGCAAAAGAACCACCTTTGATAGAAAGCTTGCGAGCTTCAATCTTGGAGAGATCCAAAATATCATTGATGAGGGTCAAAAGATCATTTCCTGCATCATAGATCGTCATGGCGAAATTGCGCTGTTGATCGGTGAGATTGCCTTCTTTGTTCTCTCTCAAAAGAGTGGCCAGGATGAGCAAACTATTGAGCGGTGTTCTCAGCTCATGGGACATCTTCGCCAAGAAGTCGGATTTGTACTGATTGGTGCGCTCAAGATCGGTGTTGCGACTATTGAGAACTTCTTGTTGGCTTTCAAGCATGCGAGCTTGCTCTTCCAGCTCTTCATTGCTGGTGCGCAGTTCTTCTTGTTGTGTTTGTAACTCCTGAGCTTGAAGCTGAGTGGTCTCAAGCAGAGCTTCCATGCTGCGACGGCTTTCGGCGCTGCTGATGCCTGTGGCAATGGCTTCACAGCACTTTTCTAGCAGTTCTTTCTGTTTTTCATCGAGTTCTGAAAAGAGAGCGAACTCGATCACGCCCACTGTGCGCTTAAAGAAAGTGATCGGAATTAAAAGCAAAGAGTTTGGAACGCCTTGCCCTAAGCCAGAGCCAATCCAGAAATAGTCTTGAGGCACATTGCGAACTTCGGTCATGCGTTGATTGTGCACGGCTTCGCCGATCAGGCCCGTTCCCAGAGGAAATCTTTCTGCCTTGAGCGGAGTAAGGTCTTTTTGAACTCGAGCATAGTTGGCCGCGAGAATCAGTTCATCACCTTCGCGAACATAAAAGGTAGCCGCGGGAATACGAAAAGTTTCTGCAAGAAATGACAGAACTTGTTTGGCTAAGGAAGCCGTATCGTTTTCGACGGCCACCAATTGAGAAATGTCAGCAAGTTTAGACTGCACCCAAATTTCATGCTCACGCTGTTCGGCTTCCAGAGCCTCAGAGATCTGGCGACGGCGTATAAAGTAATAAGCCAAGAAGGCCAATGCGATATTCAAGAAAGCGGAAGCGGCGATGGACCAATAAGCATATATATGACTGTCTTCGCTGACGGCAGTGCGTATTTTATAGAGACGTTCTTCTTCCACTCGCATCTCGTTGGTGAGATCGCGCAGGCGATCCATGAGAGCTTTGCCTTCATTGAGGGTCCCCTGACGAGAGAGCGCGCCCATCTCTTGTCTCTTGATGTCTTCAAGGTTTGCCGCAAGAACATCAAGACGCTGCTTTAAAACATCGTTGACGCTCTCAAGGAGGATCTGGTGAGCGTTATTGTCTTTGGTAAGTTCTTTCAGGCGCTTAAAGAAGGTCCACGTGTCACTGATGCCAGTGTGATAAGGCTCCAGGTATTCAGGCTTGCCAGTAAGAAGGAATCCTCTCACTCCTGTCTCTGCATCCTTTGTAGCAGAAACCAAGAGTTCAATTTGCGACAGAACTTCGTTGGACCGACGAACCAGGGTCTCTCTTTCTCGGACTTGAGAAAAAGTTCTGTAAAGAAACGCAGAATTCACGATCATCAGAAAAATGGCTGCAGCAAAGAAAATGTTGAAGCCCGTTAACTTTAAGTGAGTTGGAGTCTTGTTTTTCATGATCCCCAATTATCATAAGGCGCCTAGGTACCCTAGACGGATATTACAAAACGGCAAAAATACCTGTCATTAAAGAAATATTTCCTCTTATTTTTCGGTCCCATTGTTCATAAATTTGACAAGCATGTAAATTATCAAAGCTTTTTCTCTGAGTGTCATGACGGGCTTTTAACGAAAGGAAACAACGTTTTGTTTTTGAAACAAGGAGAGTCTTTCATATCCTCAGAAAAGCCTCCTGGCGTAAAGACCATATTCCATGCGGTTTTCACGGCTAATCCTCACGCAAACCTGAATCATTGATAAATTCAAAAGATGGGCACGGAGGCTTATGAAAAAGACAATGATGTTTCTATGTGTGGGGCTTTTATTCTTTTCAACAGCATGCAGTCGTTTGGACATGGCATTTAAAAGTGCAGACATGTTCTTGGCGTTCAGGGTGGACGACTACTTTGATATCAGCTCTCAGCAGAAAAAAGATTTAAAAGCGAATTTTAAAAAAGATCTTGAGCGTCTCAAGAAAGAGTCCTTGCCTGAACTCTCGGCTCAGCTCAAGAGGGTGGATCAGGATTTAGAACGGAATGCCTTGAACGAAGAGCGTCTGACAGAACTTGTGAAATACTCAATGACCACAATGGAAGAGGTTTTGTCGCAGTTCTCTGGCACCACGCAGGCCTTCGTGGGCAGCTTAAAGCCAGAGCAATTCATTTACTTTGAAAAAGCCTCTGAGAAAAAATTGGCAGAAGAAAGAGAAACCGTGCGCGATCAAGGGGACTTCTTAAAGAAGGGCCGCAAGACTTATGCGCGTTGGCTCGAGATGTTCTTTGGAGACCTAACAAGAGATCAAAAGGCTCTTTTGGATCAGCACCTGATGAAGACCACTTATTTCTATGAGCTCAAAATCAAAAATAAAGAGTCTTTCCTCAAGAAGATCAAGGCCGGAAAGAACTCGCCTGAAATGCAAAAGCAGTTGGTGATTTCCTATTACTCGGACAAGGGGTCTCAGGATATTCCCGAGTTTTCTCAAGGGCAGAAACAGTTTGAAAAGGACTTAGAGATCTTCTTGTCTCAATTGATTCAGTCCTTGAGCCCAAGTCAAAAAGCCAAGCTGAAAGCCAATATCTTGGATAAGGCCCGCCAACTGGACAGACTCGCCTCCTAGGGTCTGACAAAATAAAAAAAGCCCTTAGCTTTTTCGCCAAGGGCAGTGTCGGCAACCGGAGTTGCAGCAATATCCTCTTTTCAGATGATAGAGCTTGGTAAAGACCTGATAGCCTGTGGCGGGATCAATGTAAGTTTCTTCTCCGCGAGCGCAGGCTAGTTCGTGATCTTTTCAGTGCTTAACAAGATCTGGTGCACTTTCTTTAGCCAAACTATGAAGGCTGTCAGCAAAGAATTTGCAAATCATGAACAAGTGAATTTGTTCGTCTTGTTCCAAAGCAGGCTCCAAATCTGGAGACATAAAAAGTTCTTCAATGATGTAATTCAAAACTTCAGGTTGGCCACCGGAAGTGGACTCTTGTTCCTGAAGACGCGTGATCATGTCATCATCGATTTGCAGGTAAGATTCAAGCTCTGCTTCACGAGCTTCAAATGAAGAGATCACTTCATCTTCAGTCAGCGCGCGCAAATCTTTGTATTGATCTTCAAAAGCTCTCCAAAGAATCAAGGCCATCATGAAGCCCAAGTCTTTGGCTTCATCACTCATGTCATCGATAAATTCCATGAAAAAACCCGCAAGATCCGGCTGTGCATCAAAAAGCTTTTGAGAGACTTGCTCCAAGTCCTGTTCGCTTTCAATGCCACAAATGTTGTCAATGGCTGTTTGTACCGTGTTAAAAGGGATTTTTTCCATGAGTTTCTCTTTTCTTTCTTACAGTTGAAGCTTAGCTTAAGAATAAACATGGAGACGGCGAACATGCAATTTATTACCTCGATCCTTATAGTTTTTCTGACTCCGTTGGCAATGAGTGTCTCAAATGCCGCGGAAGTTCCAGATTATTATACGCATAAAGTTCAGCCTATTTTTGATGCGCGCTGCTTGAGCTGTCATAGCTGCTTCAATGCTCCTTGCCAGTTAAATTTGCAAAACTACGAGGGATTTGCCCGGGGTGCCAATAAACTTCAAGTTTATGACGGCATGAGATCTCAAAGCGTGGAGCCCACGCGCCTGTGGATTGACGCTAAAACGCCGCAGGAGTGGTGGACTCAAAAGCAGTTCTTTTCTTTGAACGCGTCTCGTGTTCCTGCAGAGAACCTCTTTTTCCTGTCCATTGCAATGAAGCAAGGTCATTTGACAAAGGTTCCTGAAAAGCAAGTGGGGGAAACCCGCATGTGTCCTGGGAACTTGGAAGAACAAAAAAATCAGGTAAAGACCGCCCCTGAAATGGGCATGCCCTATGGACTTCCTGCTTTGACTGTCCAAGAGCAAAAGACTTTGGAAGAGTGGATCAGCAAGGGGGCTCCCGGTCCTAGTGCAGAGACTCAAAAGAAACTGGCAGAGGTTCCCGGTGCCATTGATAAGCAAATTCGCCAATGGGAAAAATTCCTTAATCAGCAAGATCTTCCTCAGCGTTTGGTCAGCCGCTACATGTACGAGCATCTTTTCTTGGCTCATGTTTATTTTCCTGAAGACCCCTCGATGTTCTTTCGTTTGGTTCGCTCGGCCTCTCAGTGTGACAAGGGCGTGGATGAGATCGCCACTCGACGTCCCAATGACGATCCGGGACGAAGTCTGTTTCACTATTGCTTCTTGAAGTTCCCAGGAACTGTGGTTGCTAAGACTCATTTACCCTTGGAGTTTTCTCCAGCCAAGTTAGAGCGCTATAAAAAAATATTCTATGAGACCCCATGGAAGATCGTTGAGCTGCCGAGCTATGCTCAGACAGTGGCCGAGAATCCATTTGTTGCTTTTCAAGGCATTCCGGTGAAGGCCCGTTATCAGTTCCTTTTGGAAGATTCCATGTATCAAGTGGCGACCTTCATCAAGGGCCCGGTTTGCAACGGCAGCAATGCTGTGAATTCTATTCAAGAGCAGTTTTACGTTTTCTTCTTACAGCCGAGCTCTGACAACATGGTGATCTCGAAGAGTTATGCGGATCTGGCTAAAAACTTTTTGATCATGCCGGGGATGTGGGGCAGTGATGTGACCCTCAAGGATGCCGTGCCTTTTGCAAAAGAGCTTGTAGATCATCGTGAAAAGTATCGTCAGATCCGAGCGAAGGAAGCCAAACGTGTACGACCTAAAGGATATGCGCTGAAGGACCTCTGGAATGGGGACGGTAAAAACGACAACGCTGTTTTGACGGTCTTTCGTCATGATGACAACGCGGTGGTCATGAAAGGGGCGGTGGGGGATTTGCCAAAAACCGGCTTTGTCATGGATTACCCTCTCATGGAAAGACTGGTTTACAATCTCGTGGTGAATTTCGACGTCTTTGGAAATCTCGGTCATCAAATGTTGACCCGGGTTTATATGGATATGATTCGCATGGAAGCTGAAGAGCTTTTTCTTTACTTCCTTCCTCCAGAGCAGCGCTTGCTCTTAAGAAGAGAGTGGTATCGGGGATTTTTGACAGAGGCTAAAATGAGCTATGTGTTCCCAACGGTGGCATCCGATATGCCCACGGCGATTCGCTATAACAATGACAGCAAAGCCAAGAGCGAGTTCATTCATAAAGTTCTCTTCTATCGTCAAAACGAAAAAACCAGGGGAAAGCTGGATGCTTTGAACTGGAAAAATGTGGATGTTTCGTCGGGGCTCAAGAAAAACATGAAGCTGGATGCCGTGGAGTCAGAGCTTCGAAAAGTAGCGTCGGTGAAAGCCAATGGCAACACTCCTTTTGCTCGCTTCTTCTCGGAGTTTTCATATTTGCTGGTTAAGAATGAGCAAGGTGACACTCGGGTTTTCAGTATGATTTTAAACAGAGAACATGAAAACATCTCCTGGATTTTAGGAGAATCTCTGAGACTGGCTCCTGCAGAAAACAGCCTGACCATTCAAGAGGGTTTTTGGGGAGCTTATCCCGTGCAGTTCTTTGCCGTGGATGAGAAGAATCTCAAAGCTTTTGTGAAGTCCATCCAGGAGACGAAGTCGGGAGAGGCTTATAAAAAATTGGTTTCTGATTATGGGGTCCACAGAATGAGTCCTCAATTTTGGCCGGTGTATGACGAATTGAATGCTTCTTTCAAAAAACAAAATGCCGTGGACTTTGGTTATTTGGATTTGACGAGATATTCGCTGCAATAGAGAGGAGTACCTGTGGGGAAAGTTTTTAAGGCCTTTAGACAATCCTTTGAATCTCTTCTGAGCCCCAAAATATTGGGACTGGTCTTGATGCCACCGCTCATTTCTTTCTTTGGGTTGCTTCTGATCTTTATGATGTTTTGGTCAGGCTGGGTCACTGGATTAGAAGTTTTTTTCCAGGACACTTGGATCTTTCAAATGCTCGGTAAAGCCTTCGCCGCGATTGGTCTGCAAGACGTCCAGGGTGTGGCCGGCTGGATAGCGGCCGTCTTTTTGATTTTACTGTTTTTGCCTCTGACTATTTTGGTGGCGGTGATCATCACTTCGATTTTCGTGATGCCCGTGGCTTTGGAGCTGATCCGTCGCCAGGATTTCAAACATCTTGAAAGACGTCGCGGAGGCAGCACCATGGGGAGCCTCTGGAACACTCTCAAAGTGAGCGCGGTCTTCATCTTTGCTTTTGCGGTGACCTTGCCCCTGTGGTTGATTCCCGGCTGTCAGATCGCGATCCCTGTGCTTTTAGCGGCCTGGTTGAATAAGCGGATCTTTGTCTATGATGTTCTTCAGGACTTTGCCTCGAGGGAAGAAAGAAAGCTGATAGAGACTCAGGAACGAGGAGGGCTCTATGGAATGGGGGTTCTCTTGGGTCTTATGGCTTATATTCCTTTTGCGTTTCTGGTGATCCCGGTTGTGGCGGCTCTCTGCTATATCTATTACTGCCTCAATGAGCTCGACCGCTTGCGAAGTCCAGCCACATAGGGTATTAACAAGCTGTGACAAAGTGCAATCATGATCGCAAAAATATGAATATCGAAGCTCTTCAAGAGAGAGTTCGTAAAGCTGGAATGAAGCTGACTCAGCAGCGTTTGCAGCTTTTAGATATTTTGCTTCATCATCCAGAACCTATTTCGGCTGACGAGATTTTTAAAAAATTCGATAAAAAATCTGAAGGCATGGATCTCGTCACGATCTATCGCATTCTGAAGAAGTTCGAAGATGCGGTGATTGTCAGTCGTTTGGAATTTGGTGACGGAGTGGCGCGCTTTGAACTGACTTTGGAGTCAGGTCATCACCATCATCACGTGATTTGCCGTGAATGTCAGAAGGTCGAGCCTCTGCACCTCTGCAACCTCGATATCCATATCAAAATGGTAGAGTCCATGGGTTATGAGCAAGTGTCTCACCGCTTGGATTTTTTTGGTCTCTGCAAGAACTGTCGATAGAAAATAGATAAATGATAGAACCTGATCCCTTAGGGTGGTGGTATTTAAGTAGATGGAAGCTCGATCGCTGTCTGAGCATCCTGACAATTGGGTGATCCCAAGCCCCCTTTCCCGAGCATCCGGCTCGGGAAACCTAGGATTTGGGGGATGGTTCACTAAATGATATTTATAAATGATAATTGAGAATTGAGTTCTATTCTTGGAGCTTGGGGATTCTTATTACGAATGTGGTGTTTTTTGCGTTGCGATCTACGCTGAGTTCGCCGTTATGGCTTTTGACGATCCCGCTTGAAATGCTGAGTCCCAAACCTGTGCCTTTGCCGACTTCTTTGGTTGTGAAGAACGGGTGCATGATCTTTTCGATGATGTGAGCGGGGATGCCGCTGCCGGAGTCGACGACGCGGATTTCGACAATCGGATCGTCATCTATGACAGAAACACGAACCCATTTTTCAGGAAGATTCTCGATGGCATCAAACGAGTTGTTGAGCAAATTCAAAAGCACTTGCTCGATTTGAACAATACGGCATTCGATTTCGAGTTCCTCAGAAATAGGCTCCATTTCCACTTCGATGCCGTGATTGTAGAAACGGGTGCGGCAGAACTCGAGGGTTTCTTCGACGATGCGTTTGGCTGAAACAATGTCAAAAGGATCAAAGGCTCCATCGCGGGCAAAGGATCTTAGGGACTTGATAATGCGTGCGATTTTTTCGGCTGTGCGACTGATGCTCTCTGCGGCTTGGCGGATTTTAAAGGGATCCAGGCGGTTGGTGTCGAGCATCTGTGTGAGCTGAAAAGAGCGGGCCTGAATAACAGTCAGAGGATTATTGATCTCATGGGCGATGCCTCCTGACATTTCTCCGAGAGCTGCCATCTTGGTGGATGAGATCATGCTGGCCCGAGCTTCGGCCACTTGACGTTCTGCTTCGATGTCTTCCGTGATATCCCAACCCACGCCGTACATGCGCCTCTTGCTTTTATCGAGCATGGACTTGCCGTAAATTCGGATGTGACGGACCTGTCCTGAACGGCTGCGAATGCGGTAGGTGACACTGAAATCTTGCTGGTTGTCCAGAGCTTGAATGGCTCTGACCTGGGCGGCTTCCCAGTCTTCGGTGACCACGATTTTATTGAGAGCTTTGACGATATCGAGACTCTGATTCATGGTGACGTCATGGATCTCGTACATGCGTTTATCCCAATAGAGCTTGCTCGTGGCCGTGTCCCACTCCCAGGTTCCCATGCGGGCTGCCGACAACGAGAGATTCATTTTCTCGATCGTCATCTGCAAGGTTTCTTCGTGGAGTTTGCGATCATTGATGTCAGTGGCAATGCCGATAGCCATACGAGGTCCACCATTTTCTCGTGAGAAGACAGTGATGCGATCGGAAATCCAGTGATAGTTATAGGAATGATCACGGATGCGGTATTCGATCTCGATGATCTCGCCCTCTTTGAGAGTGTGAACTCGCGACTGTTCCTTGATCAGTTTTGGGATGTCATCAGGATGCATCATGTTGGCGTAAAAGGCTGGGCCCATGGTTTTGAACTCATCGGGGCTAAAGCCGAAGAGTTCTTTGACCTGGTCATTCACGTAAACGATGCTTTGGGTCTTCAGATCAAAGATGTAAACCGTGCTCGGCAGGAGATTGTTGATTTTTTCAACAAAATTGGTTCTCTCCAAGAGGGCTTCATGTTGCTCCTGAAGGGCTATTTCTCCGGTGTCTATGCTGAGGCTGTCTTTTTTATCTGATGTCATAGATTTTGTTTAGCTTAGCCTAGAAAGACTCTAACGCAAAACATCTAAATCATAATAAAACCCTAACAATACAGAGACATAACCCGGTGCTAGACTTTGATCCACATTTGGCCCAATAAAAGGGGGATTTATGCTTAAGTTCGTAGTTCTAGCTGTGAGTTTTTTGGGTGCGGTCAATATCGCCAAAGCTCAGGTACCAGTTATTAAAATCGATGGTTCAAGCACCGTGTTTCCGATCACTGAGGCTATGGCCGAAGAATTCCAAACATCTCAAAAAGGCAAAGTTCGTGTGACTGTGGGAATCTCGGGCACAGGTGGCGGCTTTAAAAAATTCTGTCGTGGTGAAACCGATATTCAAAATGCATCTCGTCCTATCCAAACTTCTGAAATGGAAAATTGCCGTAAGGCGGGCATCAAGTTCATGGAGTTGCCGATCGCTTATGACGCCACTGTGGTGGTTGTAAACCCTAAGAACACTTGGGTGGATTCCATGTCGGTGGACGAGCTTAAGAAAATGTGGGCTCCAGAAGCTCAAGGTAAAGTGACGAAGTGGAACCAAGTAAACCCTAAATGGCCGGCTGAAAGCTTGAAACTTTTTGGCGCAGGTTCTGATTCTGGAACTTTTGACTACTTTACTGAAGCTGTGGTTGGGAAAGCGAAATCTTCTCGTGGTGACTACACAGCAAGTGAAGACGACAATACTCTGGTGACGGGGATTGCGAACGATAAGTTTGCTTTGGGCTATTTGCCTTTGGCTTATTATGAGGAAAATAAAGGCAAACTTAAAGTTGTGGGCATTATTGGCGGAGCAAAATCCCCTAAAAAGAACCAAGCTGTTTTGCCTAATCGTCAAACAGTGGAAAGTGGCGACTACTTCCCATTGTCTCGTCCGGTTTTCATCTATGTGAGCGATGCCTCTTTGAAAAAACCTGAAGTTAAAGCTTTCACTCAATTTTATTTAGAGCACAGTGCGACAATTGTTCCCGATGTAAAATACGTGGCGTTGCCTAAAAAAGCTTACGATACCGCTCTAGATCACCTCAAAAAAGGCAAGATGGGCACGGTTTTCGGCGGTCACTCTGAAGTCGGTCTTAAAATTGAAGACTTGATGAAGCGTGAAGGTTCGCTTTAATATCCTGGCGTGACAAAAAGCCAACTGAGAAAACTATCTGAGTTCACTTCCGCGGATCACCCGGTCCGACGGATGCGTCGTTTGAAAGAGAAGTGCATCGAAGCACTTCTCTTTTTGGCTGCGGCCTCTTCTGTTTTTGTGACTATGGGAATTGTGGGCATCCTCGTTGTTGAGTCGATGCCCTTTTTCGCTCATGTGCCTTTGAAAGAATTTTTGACAGGCACCGAATGGACGCCTTTGTTTGAAAATGCCAAGTACGGCATTTTGCCCTTATTGGCGGGAACTTTTCTTTCAACCATCATCGCTTTGTTTGTCGCTATTCCACTGGGTACAGTGGCGGCGGTCTTCTTGAGTGAATATGTGCGCCCGAGCTTCCGCGAAGTTCTCAAGCCTATTCTTGAGCTGTTAGCTGCGGTACCGACTGTGGTGTACGGTTATTTTGCCTTGTTGTTTGTCACTCCTTTATTGCAAAAAGTTTTCCCTTCTATGGGTGGCTTTAATATTCTGAGTGCGGGGATTGTGATCGGGATCATGATCGTTCCTTATATCAGCAGTCTCAGTGAAGATGCTTTGCGTGCAGTGCCAGGGCATTTCCGTGAAGCTTCTTTTGCTTTGGGGGCTTCACGTTTGCAGACGAGTTTCCGTGTGGTGATGCCAGCGGCGTTCTCGGGAATCACTTCGGCCTATATTTTAGGAATCTCACGTGCTTTAGGTGAAACCATGGTTGTGGCTATTGCCGCAGGGATGCAGCCAAATTTGACGGCGAACCCCTTAGAGCCGGCTGCGACCATCACGGCGTTCATTGTGCAAGTGAGCTTGGGAGACTTGCCTCACGGATCCATTGGTTATCAATCGATCTATGTGGCGGGTTTGAGTTTGTTGGTTTTGACTTTGATCTTCAACGTGACCGGTTTGTGGTTGCGTAAGCGCTTCCAGGAGAGAGAGTAGTGAATACAAAAAACGAAATCCTTCTTAATATTCGTGGCCGTCAAAGATGGGACTTCCTTTTTGCCTTTGCAGGCTTGATGTCTTTGATGTTTGCTTTGATCACCTTGCTGACTCTCGTGGTGGATTTATCAATCACCGGAGTTCCGCGTTTGAGCTGGGAGTTCTTTGTGAACTTCCCCTCTCGTTTTCCAGCCAAAGCCGGGATCTTGTCGGCTTGGGTGGGTTCATTCTGTATTATGCTGACCACGGCCTTGTGTGCGATTCCTCTGGGGGTTGCGGCTGGGGTTTATCTTGAAGAGTATTCTAAGAAGAACTGGGTTGCTCAGTTGATTGAGCTGAACATCGTGAACTTGGCGGGGATCCCTTCTATCACTTATGGTCTGATGGCTTTGGGGCTCTTTGTTTATAAGTTAAAACTGGGTCAAAGTATTTTGACGGCGGGTTTGACCTTAGGTCTTTTGGTTTTGCCGATCATTATCGTCACCACTCGGGAAGCTATTCGCTCTATTCCAAATACAATCCGTGAAGCGAGCTATGCCATGGGAGCCAGTAAATGGCAGACCATCCGCTATCATATTCTGCCTTACTCTTCCGGTGGGATTTTGACGGGCGTGATCATTTCTTTATCTCGAGCTATCGGAGAGACGGCGCCGTTGATCACCATTGGTGCCTTGACCTTTATTGCTTTCTTGCCGACGCCGCCGATTGAGGGGCACTTTCCTTTCGTGAATTTCCAATGGTTGATGGATCCCTTCACGGTGATGCCAATTCAAATGTTCAACTGGTTGTCTCGTCCTCAAGTGGAGTTTCATCAGAATGCTGCGGCCACAGGTGTGGTGTTGCTTGTGATGACTTTGGTTATGAATGCCGGAGCGATTTATATTCGCTCACGTTTCCGTAAGAAAATGAAATGGTAGTGCTATGACATTGAATCTGCGTGCTGAAGTTAAAGATCTGGTTTTTAGTTACGGTGAGAAAAAAGTTCTCAACGGTGTGACTTTGCCTATCTATGAAAATCGTGTGACGGCTCTGATCGGTCCTTCGGGCTGTGGTAAAACCACTTTGCTTCGTTGTTTTAATCGCATGCATGATCTTTATCCTAATGCCAATTATCGTGGTGAGATCCTTTTGCACCCGGATCAACGCAATATTCTCGGTAAAGACATTGATCCTATGGAAGTGCGCATGCGTATCGGGATGGTTTTCCAAAAACCAAATCCTTTTCCTAAGAGTATCTACGAAAACGTCGCTTACGGTTTAAAAGTTCGCGGTGTGAAAAAGAAAAGCTTCATTGACGAACGGGTGGAGCTGTCTTTGATTCAAGCCGGTCTTTGGAATGAAGTGAAAGATCGTCTGACGTCCCCAGCAACAGCTTTGTCCGGTGGACAGCAGCAACGTCTTTGCATCGGCAGAGCTCTCGCCACAGAGCCTGAGATTCTTTTGCTCGATGAGCCGACGTCAGCTTTGGATCCTATTTCTACTCGTCATATTGAAGAGCTTATTCAAGAGCTTCGTAAAGATGTGACGATTGCCATTGTTACTCACAGTCTCCATCAAGCAGCCCGTGTTTCTGATTTTACGGGATTCATGTACTTGGGTGACCTTATTGAGTTTGGTGGCAGTGATCAGGTCTTTACCAATCCTAAAGATTCTCGTACAGAGAACTACATCACGGGTCGTTTCGGGTAGAGCTGATTCCTTGGTGCGGTGGGTATTTAAGGAACTTGTGGCTTGATCATAGCGTGAGCATCCTGACAATTGGGAGATCCCAAGCCCCCTTTCCCGAGCGTCCGGCTCGGGAAAACTAGGTTTAGGGGGTGCTTCTCCATCACTCTAGTAGATCATTTTATTTTGGATAGTATGCTTGCTGCGTCGAAACGGTGCGGCTTTAGTTCTTCTTCGTTCGCTGCTAGGGTTTCTTGGAATAAGGAGCCTTAGTATGGAGATCGATATTCCAGTTCTTGCCAATGTGAATGATGAACGCCGCACCGAGGGTGTGATTCGCGTGAAAGAATTCATGGCCCAGGATCGTATGGGGAATTCTCTTAAGAAACTGGCTTTCTTCTGGGGAATCATGATCCTCACAGTTTTTATTCCTGTGTTTCATTTCGTGTTAGTGCCTTTGTTTTTCTTTATTGGTTTATATATGGCGAGGCGAGCTTACAAAAGCCCGGGGCGGGTTTTGAGTGGAAGCACGATATGCCCGAATTGCCAAGCCAAGGTGAGTATCGGCAAAGGTGACCTTAATTGGCCTCTGACGGAAATTTGTCAGAATTGTGCTCGGGAGATTCGGTTGGAAAAGAAGTGAGTTTAAGTGAGTAGGGTGCTGCTTAAGTGGATTTTCGCTCGATGATAGTGTGAGCATCCTGACAATTGGGAGATCCCAAGCCCCCTTTCCCGAGCGTCC